>ERZ777003.50-NODE-50-length-207836-cov-18.118514_pt1 | contig 207836 bp, 146 predicted proteins | sample MGYA00374956_ERZ777003 | MGnify/ENA primary metagenome ERZ777003 (study PRJEB29302, sample SAMN06268252) | bioreactor metagenome | isolation source: Joint BioEnergy Institute, California, USA | place: USA:Joint BioEnergy Institute, California, USA | collected... | reverse complement strand
GTTTAACCACTCAACCGGCATTCATCCAAGACCGCTTTTTGGACAGCCTCTAACGACGGATGGGCCGGCAATAAGCTGCCAATCCAGTGTTTGTTGGCTTCCCTGAGGATTGGCACCTGCTATCGTGCAATGTACGCGTTATTTCTTCAGCACCTCGTTGAACAGGTCGGTCATATCCTGCCAACTGCGCTTGTCGGCCTTGGCGTTGTACTTGAGCATTTCGATGCCCGCCTTGTCGGCGTCCGGGTTGGTGAAGCTGTGCCGGGCGTTGCCGTACTCCACCAGCCGCCAGTCGGTGCCGGCGTTGTTCAGGGCTTCGATGAACTTCTGGATCGTTTCACGCGGGATGAAGGCGTCGGCCGAGCCGTGGCAGACCAGAATGCTGCCCTTCACGGCCTTGGCCTGCTGTTCGGTGGGCACCGGCAGCGCCCCGTGGAAGCTGACCACGGCATCAAGGTCTTCGCCGGCGAACGCCAGTTGCAGCACCGTGGAGCCGCCGAAGCAGTAGCCGATGGCGGCCAGCCGCTCGGTATCGACCAGGTCCTGGCTCTTGAGCACGTTCAGGCCGGCTTTCGCCCGGGCGATCCAGGCCGGCGTGTTGGAACGGATGGTCGAGGCCCATTCGCTGGCCTGCTGCGGATGCTGGGTTACCTTGCCCTTGCCGTACATGTCGAGGGCGAAGGCCACATAGCCCATCTCGGCCAGTTGGGTGGCGCGGCGGCGAGCGTAATCGTTGAGGCCCCACCATTCGTGGACGACCAGCACGCCGGGCCGCTTGCCCTGGATGGAGTCATCCCAGGCCAGGAAGCCTTGCAGCTCGGTATCGCCGTCGCGGTAGGTGATGTTCTTGGTCTTCACCTCGGCAAACGCCGGCAGGCTCAGCAGTGCCAGCAAGACAGGCATTAACAGCAGCTTCTTCATGGTGGGCGACTCCCAAGTGCGAGGTTCCACAACCCTGGCCGCCGGCGGCGGCTCCCCGTGGCTGCGGAAAGGTGATCCAAACGTGCATGCAGTCTTCCGGTGCGGGGCCCGGAGACCCCGATTTTATTCAGCTTGGGCGAGATGAGCAAAAGGCAGGGATCATTCAAATTGGTGGTGCAGGAAAAGCAGTAGGGGGAGGGTAGTAAGGAATTTGGGGAATGTGAGGCGATTTACGTTTGCACGCTGCGGATTGTGCCGATGAACGTGAGAGGAAGGATTCGCGGCAGTTTGGCTGCGGTCTTTTCCACCGTGGCAGCCCCGCCGCGGATTGGGAGGAAACCTTGGCTTCTCCCCTCCGCGCGTAACCAGCAAACTGGCATCCCGCGGCGAGGCCGATTTTGGTATCTCACTTGGCCGGTACCGGTGCGCCCTAAGCGTGCGCGGCCGGGGGGCCTGCTACGGTGGCCGCGGGAGGTTTCCCCGGCAGGGAGCAGGCAACGTGTGACGCATTGCCTGATCCGCAGGAAGGGGCGATGCATTAGGTTTCGCAGCAATGGTTCAGGAAACTGCAACCTCTCGCGGCATGGCAAGCCCGTCGCGGCCACGACCCGGGGCGTGGTGGTGTGCTGCGCTGCTGGTGTTTTGCAGTTGGATCGTGCCCGGCGTTGCCTTCGCTGATAGCACCGCCCCGAGTCGTCCCGGCGGCCAATTCTTGCGGCCCTCGGTCTTGAGCCAACTGGAGCCGCCGCTGCCGGCGGAAGGCGAGGTTTGGCGCGGGCCGTACACCACGCCCGGCGGCTTGGGCTCCAGCACCAGTTGCTTAAGCGTGCTGGAAGAGGTACCACCGCCCCGGCAAATGACGGTCGACATGTCCGGCGTCCACGTGCGGCAGCCGCACAGCGACGAGATTCCGCTGACGGTCGGCGATATCGAGGGCGGCAGCGTCTACGACGTCACCTGGACCGAAGAAACCTGGGATTGGCATCTCCTGCCCGCCAGTGTGATCTATCCCAGCTATCTGGCCGGCGTGCACGAACCTCGTCTGGCCAGCGTGTGGCTCGACGAACGCGATGGCGGCACCCTGTGGGATATTGCCCTGGGCGGCCGTGTGGCGCTGCTGCGTTACGGTACGGCCGGTGGCATCCGGCCGCAGGGCTGGGAGCTGGGGGTCGAAGGCGCGGCGTTCCCTCGGCTCACGCTCAACGACGGGCTCCGCGACATGGTGGCCACGGACTTCCGGGCGGGCGTGCCGATCACGTACGCATCGGGCCCATGGCAGTATAAGCTGGCCTATTACCATCTCAGCTCGCACCTGGGCGACGAGATCATGCTGATCGACCCGACCTTGGAGCGAATCAACTACACCCGCGATGCCATCGTGCTGGGCGTGGCTTACTACCTGACGCCGCCGCTGCGTTTGTATGCCGAGGCCGCCTGGGCGTTCGGCGTTTCCGACGGCGCGAAGCCATGGGAGTTTCAGTTCGGCTTTGATTACGCGCCCGAGCGTCCCACGGGCCTGGCCGGGGCGCCCTTCGTGGCGGCCAACGTGCACCTGCGTGAGGACGTCAACTTCGGCGGTAATTTCGTCGTTCAGGCCGGTTGGGCATGGCGGGCCGACACCACGCGTCTGTTCCGCGTGGGCGTGCAGTATTACAACGGCAAGAGCCCCCAGTTTGAGTTCTACGACGACTTCGAAGAACAACTAGGCGCCGGCATCTGGCTCGACTTCTAGTAACCGGCGCTCGCCCTCGCTTGTCTGACAACGCCGCGTTGGCACAATGAGGGGCGGCAGGTTGCATTCCGCCTGCCGTTTCTCATCGAATGCCGTGTGGAAGGTGCCAACATCATGTCGCAGCCGCTGGCCGGTAAACGGGCTGTCGTAACCGGATCGTCGAGCGGGATCGGCCGCGCCACGGCGATAGCCCTGGCTGAAGCCGGCGCCGACGTGATCGTGCATGCCCGGCGTTCCGAAGCGGCCGCGCATGAAACGGCCGCAGCGATTGTGCAAGCCGGCCGGCGCTGCGAGGTTCTGCTGGCCGACCTGGCGGAGCCTGAGGCACGCGACGCCTTTGCCGCCAGGGCCTGGCGGTTGTGGCACGGGCTCGATATCTGGGTGAATAACGCCGGTGTGGACGTGCTGACCGGCGAGGCCGCATCGTGGTCGTTCGACCGCAAGCTGCAAGCGCTGTGGCAGGTGGATGTGGCAGCTACCATCGCGCTCACGCGATCGGTGGGCGCTTGGATGCGAGCCAGCGGCGGGGGCGCGATCGTCAACATCGGCTGGGACCAGGCCGATTACGGGATGGGCGGTAATAGCGGCGAGATCTTCGCCACGGTCAAAGGGGCTGTGATGGCCTTTACCCGCAGTGCGGCGGCTTCGCTTGCGCCCGAAGTTCGCGTCAACTGCGTGGCACCCGGCTGGATTCGCACCGCCTGGGGCGATCAAGCGAGCGAAGCGTGGCAACGCCGGGCCGTAGAAGAAAGTTTGATGCGCCGCTGGGGAACACCTGAGGATGTGGCCGCGGCGATCGTGTTCCTGGCGTCGCCTGCGTCCGGCTTCGTGACCGGCCATGTATTGCCGGTAAACGGAGGACTGACGGTACGCAGCACACCGGAGCCGATGCCGACGGATCGCCCGCTGCCGTAGTCGGCTAAAGACAGTACGCGCGGCGCCCTGTCAAAGCTCGCCGTCATCGTCGAGCGTCACAATCGGCTGCCGGGTTTCTTCGGAAATGAAGTAGCCCTCGGCGAGAAAGCGGGCCGTGTACTCCTGCACCTGCGGGTGGTACATGATGAACGTATGCCGGGCTTTCACGGTGATGAAGTCGTGGGCCCCGGCCAGTCGCGTGGTGGCCACGCTGATACAAGCGTCGTCGTCGCCGGGCAGGTAGCGTTTCCAGCTGCGTCCATCGCCCTTGGCTCCGGCGATGATTCCAAAAGGGAAGGGCGGTGTGGCCAGACGTTCTTGCAGTTGCCGCCAACCGACGGATAGCTCCTGGCCGGGGCTGCCCATCACGAGTTGAAACAGCCGCCGGTTGGACCAGGCCAGCGCCCTGCGCGAACCGCGATTGGGCGGGGCGATCATCACCATGCGGCCAAACCGCCGATCGACGTCGCCGTGGGCTCGGAGCTGATCGCCCAGGAGGTGCCGCACCACGATGTTGCCCAGGCTGTGGCCTACGAAGTCGATTTGCGTCACGCCGTCGCCCAGGTGGTCGATCACCCGGGCGAGCCGCGCGGCGTGGTCCGCTACAGAGGCCCTGGTGCTGGGATAGCTGAGGCAGACGACGGTCGCCGCCGGCAAGGCTTCGGCCACTCGCCAGGAGAGCGGCAGCATCGCGCGGCGGGTGCGAATCATACCGTGCAGGATCAACACCACGCGGCCCTGCATCGGCGGCAGGTTGTGTTCGCGGCAATATACGGCCAGATAGGCCTGGCACGCCTCGAAGGTGCCCGATGCGCGGCGGACGTTGTCACCATCCAGCAGCCGGCAATGCCCCGTGTAGATATGCCGCTGGATTCGCCAGTTGCGGTAAACCAGTTCGTCGCCCCACAACTGGTTGCCGCCCATGGTCGCCATGGGAAACGCCGCGCGAGGTACGCTCGGGCCGGTTGCCGCGGCGGGAAGGGCAGGGGGGCGACCAGCAGGATGGGGGCCAGATTCGGTCATCGGCAAGAGGGGGACCATTGCGCCGCGGGGCAAGCCGCCCGTGTGCTGGCGGATATTGCCGGATACGGGCATTCGATTGCCGCTGACAACGGCGTACGGCCGGCACCGCCGCAACGCAGCCTGCTGTCAGTCGGTTTGACCGAGAATCGCTTGGCGCAGGCCTGCCCGATAGTCCGGGTAGGCAAGCTGCACTTGGAGCTCGCTCAGCAGCTTGTCGTTTCGGATGATCTTGGTGGATTCGCCACGAGTGCGGCCGGTGGATGTCTGCGGCTCGGCCTCCGTCGGCGGCCATTGCAGTTTGGGGGCGGGGGCACCCAGCAAGCGGGCGGCTGCCGTATAGAACTCGCTGCGAAGCGGGGGATTGCCGTCGGAAACCAGGTACAGCGCCGGCGGTTCCGCCTGGGCATCGGCGGCCAGCACCACACGGCACGCATCGTCCACGTGGATCAGATTCAAGCGGCTTTCGGGGGCTGCGACGATCGGTTCGCCGTTCAGCAGGGCTTGCCGGTTGGGCACGCGGTCGGGGCCGTAGATGCCGGCCAGTCGCAGCACCACGCGGCGGCCGCCAAAGGCGTGGGCGGCCAGCATGCATTCGGCTTCCAGACAGGCAATGCCGCCTTCGCGAGTAGGCTCACACTGCGTCTGCTCGGTAACGTCGCCGTCGACGTCGCCGTACACGCCCGTGGTGCTGATGTAGATGAACTTGTCCGGTGGAGCGGGGGCGTCGTCGCTGAGCGCCTCCAGCACATTCGCCAGTCCGCCTACGTAGACGCGGTGCCGCGAATGGCCGCAAGTCGGATCGTAGCCGACGGCGTACAGCACAGTTTTGGCCTGGGGAAGACGCCGCAGCGATGGCGGATCCATCACGTCGGCCACGACGGGCGTGAAGCCCTGCGCGGCCAGGGCCTCGGCGCGCTGAGGGCTGCGCGTGACCACCGTCACCGCATGGCCGGCATCACGCCAAGCGGAGGCTACGCGGGAGCCGAGGTAGCCGCATCCAATCACCAGCTTCAACGGCTTTTCCTTTCCTGGTTGGGACGGGCAGCGTTCGCACGGTTCATGCTGTCGTAGCGATCAATGCGGCCGCCGCTCGGCCTGTTGCATCGCCCGCCGGGCTTCTTCATCTTGGCGGGCTTCCTCGCGGATGATGTCCCCCAGCCACCACCCCACACCACGTAATGGAAAAAGATGTAAAGGAAGAGCGCGGCGGCAATCAAGACCACCGGAATCAAATAGCCCTGGCTGAGGAACGCCAAGACCGCCAGAGCCATCAGCACCAGAAAGCCGGCCAGCAGCATCGCCAGGCAGCCCCGGCGGCGTGCGGCAACATCGTCGGCCGCCAGGGGCTGGGCAGGCTGGGAGGGCGTCGGCCGCCTTGCTCCCGGGGACCGTTCAGCCGGCGAAGGCTTGGGGCCTGTGGCCGGCTCGACCGGGTTGCGGTCGGGAGTCGGGCGGTCCGCGCCAGAACTCATGCGGAGAACTCCGGCTCCACCAGGTGCGGGATTACGCCCGCCTCGTACCCTCGCTTGAGGAACAGCCGCACGGCTTCACGCCCGCGCTCGCCAAAGTCGAGCGTCCAGTCGTTGACATACATGCCGACGAACCGGTCCGCCTGGCTGTGGTCGAGGTCGCGGCCGTACCGCAGGGCGTAGTTCAGGGCCTCCTCGCGATTCTGCAGGCCGTAGGCGATGCTTTCCTTGAGCAGCCGGTTCACATCGCTGATCACCTTTGGGCCCAGGTCGCGGCGAATCCCGTTGGCGCCCAGGGGCAGCGGCAAACCGCCGGTCTGCTCGTACCACCAGCAACCCAGGTCGACCACGAGCTTGAGCTGCCGCTCGCCGTAGGTCAGTTGGCCTTCGTGGATGATCAGGCCCGCGGCCACCTCCTGGCCTTCGTATTGCCCGGCTTCCACGGCATCCAGAATCTTGTCAAACGGCACGACAACGTACGGGAACTCGCTGCCCAGGCACAGCCGCAGCGCCAGAAACGCGCTGGTCCAGGTGCCGGGGACGGCAATCGGCTTGTCGCGCAGCGACCCAATCTCCATCGCCTCGCGAGCGACGACCATCGGGCCGTAGTTGTCGCCCATGCTCGCCCCGCTGGGGCATAGCACGTAGCGGTCGTGCAAAAAGGCGTACGCGTGGACGCTGAGGGCGGTCAGCTCCAGTTCGCCGGTCAATGCCCGACGGTTCAGCGTCTCGATGTCCACCAGTTCATGCTGGAACTCGTACGGACCGGTGTCGATGGTGCCAGCCGTCAAGGCGTGGAACATGAACGCGTCGTCGGGATCGGGGCTGTGCCCCACGCGGATCAAAATCTTGTCGCTCAACTCGGGCTCCTCGCAACCGCGGGAAAAGAACGCCGGCTATCTTAGGCTACCTGCTTGGTACCGCCAAGGGCCGGGACGGGGGATGTCGTGGCCAGCTCGCGGACGCTGGGCGTGGCGCGCCGCCAGGCTGGCAACCGCAAAACCGCATAACCGGTAACGGCGGCGGGCCATTTCAGCGCTGTCGACACAAAAACCGTTATCGATCGGTCGCCGGGACTGGTAGCCTGTTGGGGTGGAGGTCAGCGCGCCGCATCGCCGTCGGAGATTGGATTGCCGCCGGGGAGCTACACCATGAACTTACAATCCGTCAGGACGCGTTTGCCCGAGTGTTTGCGACGCTGTTGGCGCAGACGCCCGCCGGCAGTCGCCGGGGCGATGGTTCTGGTGGTAAACGCCCCGGCACCGGTGGTGTTGGCGGCCGTCGGCGAAGAACCGGTTGCCGAGCTGCGGCCGCTCGCGTCAACACTCCAACGCCCAGTGGCGGCGGTGGTGCGCGTGCCGGTGGATACGCCCAACGCTGCCAACGGATTGGTCAGCCCGGCCGCGATCGAACAATGGGTGCGTGAGCTGGACGCCGATTCGTACCTGGTGAGGCGGCGGGCGGAGATGCAACTGATCGCCGCCGGTCCAACGGCACTGGCCGCCGTCGCGTCGGCGTGCGAAAACCCTTCGGCCGAAGTGCGATCTCGCGCGCGGCGGATTATGGCCGTGGTGCGGTTCGAACAATTGGCCGCCGGCTTCCGAACCTTGGGCGAAATGCCCGACGCCGCCATCGATATCGAGGGCGGCATGATCCTGATCTCGCAGTTGATCGACCCGGCGACCGATCCGGTCGAGATTCGCCGGCAGTTCGATGCCTGGGCCGACGAAGTGCGGCAACGGCTAGGCGGCATGGACCCTCGCACGGTGACGCCGCAACAGGCCGTCGAGGCGCACTGTCAGACGCTTTTCGGCCCGGCCGGCCTGGCGGGAGCCAGCACCAATTTTGACGATCCGCGCAACAGCGCGCTGTCGCAAGTCATCAAGCGGCAGATGGGGCTGCCGATCGTGCTTTCGCACGTCGCCGTGGCGGTTGGCACGCGGCTAGGACTGCCCCTGGAGGGCGTGGCATTGCCTTACCGCTACATGTTCAAGTACGACGGCAGCCGGGCTCCGGCTGGATTCCCGCGAACCGACATCATCGTCGATGCCTTTGGCGGCGGACGCATCGTCAACGAGGACGATCTGGAGGACATCATCACCGGCCTGGGCGGCGGTTTCGACCCGCTGCGGCACTTACAGAATTGCCCTCGCCGCGAAACGCTGGCGCGGATGCTGCGCAACGTAGAGTCGCAATTCGCCAAGGCTGGCGAACTGCTCAAGGCATTTCAGGCCGCAACCTTTCGGCGACTATTGGTCGGGCCCACGGCGAACGTGCGTGGTGACTAAGGGCGAATTGTGACCGCTTGATGCCGGTTACGCGCGGGCGTCGGCGGTTGCCGTTTCTCGCTGGGCCAGGGCCTGACGCAGCTCCCGTTGGTACTGGGCTCGTTCGGCCTGCCAGCGACTCCGCGCGGCTTCGAACTGGGCCTGCTGTTCATCCAGCTCGCGTTCGCGGGCGGCGAGCAGCTCAGCCTGTTCTTGCAATTCTGCCTGGCGGCGCTGGAACCACTGCTGCAGTTCGCTGCGCTGCTGGACCAGGCGTTCGAGCTGGGTTTCCAGCCGGGTTCGCGCTTGCTCGATGGCTTCGCGCTGGTCGGCCAGGTCGTCGGCCGCCAGTTTGAACTGATCGGCCAGGCGATTACGCAGCTTGGTGATGCTCTTGGTGAGAGCCGCCGCGGGCAGCGTGCCCGATAGCTGCCCCCAGAGTTCTTCCGTGGCCAGCCGCATTTCCAGGGTTTCACGCTGGGCCTGCCGCAACTGCTGACGGAGCTTTTCAAGCTGAACTTCGCGAGCATCGAGCCGGGCTGCGCGCACGTCGGCTGCCTGTTTGCGACGCTGGAGTTCTTCTTGCACCTGAGCCGCGGTTGCTTCCGCCAGCCGCTTCTGCTCTTCGATTTCCGCCAGCCGCCGGGCGGCCGTTTGTTCAAACGTGGCTTTGGCCTGAGCCAGCTCCTCGCGTTCCTGCTGCAACGTGGCTTCCGCGTTTTGCAACACGCGCCAGCGATGCTCGATCGCTTCCAGACGGTGGCGGCGTTCTTCTTCGTGCCGTGCTTCCAGCCGGGCCAGTTGCTGGGCCTTGGCTTCCAGCTCGGCAACTTGCCGGTCCAGATCCTGCTGCCGCGCGGACCATCGCTGCTGTTGTTCGCGGGCGGCGGCTTCCGCCTGGCGGAAAGACTTTCGCTGCGTTTTCACCTGTAAGATGGCCTGGTACAGCCACGCTTCGCGCTGTTGCAGCTCGGCTTCTCGCTGGGCTTGCTGGGCCTCGCGTTGGCGCAGACGCTGCTCCACTTCGTCGAGTTCCAACTCACGCGTATCCAGAGCATCTTCCCGCTGCCGAAGCTGCGTGTCGCGTTCGTCGGCCCAGGCCTGGGCGGCGGCCAACTGTTCCTCGATTTCCCGCTCGCGATCCTGCTGCTTGGACTCCTGCTCCTGGAGCTCCTGGGAGCGGTGACGCAGGTAATCGGCCAGTTGGCGCGCCTGGCGGCGCATGGCTTCCAGCGGGTTCTCTTGCTCGTTATCGAGGTCGATCAACTCGTCGATGGACTCCCAGTCGCCGGCATCGGGCTCAAGCGGAACCACGATGGATTGGCCGCCGATGGCCGCGGCCGAACGAACGGCGGCGGAAGCCGCTGCGGCCGTGGCTTGGGGGGGAGAGAGCTCAATGGGGGCAATCCGGCCCGCAAAGGTGTGCGGCTGATCCACACGCTGGGTGCGCTGATGGCCCTGGGAGGGATCTGGCGTGTCCATTCGCTAGCACCTTGCAGCGGTAAAGTTTGCGCAATCGTTCGACTCCCCCGCCAAGAATGTCGGCATCTGGCGTCAACAAGTTGAAACAATTGCCGCGAGGTGTGTCTCCAATACCCCCATAGCATGGCTAGCAAGCCTCGGCGGCACAGAGATCGTGAAGGGGGGCAACAAGGCCCCAGCGGCCCCCGCGCGCAAAAAAAGCAAGCATGGCCCGGCTGAGCCATGCTTGCTGGGAATCTTTCAATGGCGTGGATGCCTGGGCGACGTTTACTGCTTGATGAGGTCGCGGACGGTCATGCCGGCCGGGATCATCGGCAGCACGTGCTCCTGGTAGGGCACGGCCACGTCGAGCACGAAGGGACCGGGGTACGACAGCATCTCTTCGATGGCGTCGACCAGGTCCGACTTCTTCTGCACGTGGGCGGCACCGCAGCCAAAGCCCTTGGCGATGGTCACAAAGTCCGGGTAACGCTCGGCCGGGCCGATGCCGTTGCCTTTGCCGACGGCTTCCGGGTTATCGACCGGGCCCAGGTACGTGTGGGCGCGGTTACCCTGGTGGAAGCGATCTTCCCACTGCACCACCATGCCCAGGTGCTGGTTGTTCAGCAGGAACACCTTCACCGGCAGCTTTTCGCAGTAGCAGGTGGCCAGCTCCTGAATGTTCATCAGGAAGCTGCCGTCGCCGTCGATGTCGATCACCAGCTTGTCCGGGTTGGCGGCTTGCACGCCCATGGCGGCCGGCAGGCCGAAGCCCATGGTGCCCAATCCCGAGCTGGACAGGAATGTCCGCGGCCGCTGGAACTTGTAGAACTGGGCCGTCCACATCTGGTGCTGGCCCACGCCCACCGTAATCACGGTGTCGCGGTCCTTGGTGATCCGCGACAGCTCGCTGATCGCGTGCTGCGAAAGGATGCCGTCGAACGACTTGTCGTAGGTGAACGGGTCCGACTCTTTCCAGCGGGCGGTCTGTTCCAGCCAGGCCGAAATGTCCTCGGGCGGCTCCACGATCTCGTTGAGCATGGCCAGGAACTGCCGCACGTCGCTGACGATCGGAATGTGCGCGGCCTTGTTCTTGTTGATCTCCGACGGGTCGATGTCCACGTGGACGATCTTGGCGTGCTTGGCGAACTCTTCGAGCTTGCCGGTCACGCGGTCATCGAAACGCACACCCAGAGCGATCAACAGGTCGCACTCGTTGACGGCATAGTTGGCGTACACGCTGCCGTGCATGCCGAGCATGTCCAGGCAGAGCGGGTGGTAGCTGTTGAAGCCGCCCAGCCCCATCACGGTCATGGTGACGGGGATGTTGGTCTTGTCGACCAGCTTGTGCAATTCTTCGGAGGCGCCGCTGTGAATGATGCCGCCGCCGGCGTAAATGACCGGGCGCTTGGCGCGGCGAATGGCCGCGGCAACCTGGGCCACCTGCTCGGGACGCGGCGGATGGTTCTCCACCCGATAGCCCGGCAGGTCCATCGGCGCATCGTAATTGGGGACGATCTTGGCTTCCTGCACATCTTTGGGCAGGTCGATCAGCACGGGGCCGGGCCGGCCTGTAGTGGCGATGTGGAAGGCCTCGCGCATCACGCGGGTGATGTCTTCCGGATCGGTCACCAGGTAGTGGTGCTTGGTGATGCCGCGACAGACCTCGACAATCGGCGTTTCCTGGAACGCGTCGCTACCGATCACGCGGGTCTTCACTTGGCCGGTGATGGCGATCAGCGGGATGCTGTCCATCTTGGCGTCGGCAATAGCCGTCACCAGGTTCGTGGCGCCCGGGCCGCTGGTGGCCATGCACACACCCGGCTTGCCGGTGCTGCGCGCGAGCCCCTGCGCGGCGAACGCGCCGCCCTGCTCGTGCCGGGGCAAGATGGTGCGGATCTTGTCTTTATAGCGGGTGAGCGACTGGTGCAGGGGCATGCTGGCCCCGCCAGGATACGCAAAAACAATTTCCACGCCGTGATTGATAAGCGACTGAATCACGGCGTCGGCACCGGTCACGATCTCGGCCACTAGCTACTCCTCAGACTTCGTCTCGTTCCGCAGCATCCTGCCGCTCATCAGGCGACACGCGCGCGGCAACACTTTCGCGGAACAGGCGCAAAACCGCCGATCGTAGCGCCCACTGCGACCCCATTTTTCCACTCCTGCAAGAGTCGCCGGGCCTGTTGCTTGGCTGCGCCAGGGGAAGGAATTTTGTAATCTACGCTGGAACAAAGGTTTTCGCAACCACCTACCGCGGCCCGTTCTTTGGCCGTTCACTTGCCAAAAGTGTCCTGCCCCGACCACCGGTGGTTCACGAAGGCCGGCTCTGCGAATCACCATCGTCAAAATGCGGCAGCGCGTTTTGGGTTTCCTGACACATTCCGCGGGCCGAAGTTCGGGGCCGCCGTGCTAAGTGCCTGCGGTGGCCCAACTTGGTCGCTCTCCAAAAGGGGAGGAAGGCCGCACCAGGCGGTGGGGCCGATTCCTTGGCGCAAGCCCCTACCACCGGGTAACATACAGTGTGGATTGCTTGTTCCTCGGACGCCGTTTGTGCCGGCGGGTTTTAAAGTTCTGATTTCTCGCGCCTGCGCGGCAAGTAAAGGTCGATCGTGGCAACTCCTCAGCGGGCGAACTTCCGGCAAGCCGCCCTAGCGAGCGGACTCCTCACCAAAGAGGAGCTTGAGGAAGCTATTGTCAAGCTGTGCGCCGCCTCGGAAACCCGCCGCATCACCGAACGTACGCTCGCCCAGCATTTTGTCGAGCAGGGCAAGCTAAATCGCTGGCAGGCCGAGCAACTGCTCAACGGCCGCGTCAAGTGGAACCTGGGGCCGTACCGCATTCTGGACGCAATCGGCCAGGGCGGCATGGGCCAGGTATTCCAGGCCGAGCACACCATCATGCGGCGGCTGGTCGCCATCAAGGTGCTTCCGCTGAGCAAGTCCACGCCCGAGGCAATCCAGGCGTTCCGCCGTGAGGTGCAGGCCCAGGCGCAGCTCGACCACGAGAACCTGGTTCGGGCGTACGACGCCGGCCAGGATGGTAACGTCCATTACCTGGTGACCGAGTACGTGCCGGGGCTCGACCTGCGGAAGTTCATCAAGCGCCACGGCAAGCTCGATATGCACTCGGCCGCCGCCATCATTTCCCAGGCGGCCCGCGGACTGGATCACGCCCACAGCCGCGGCCTCATCCACCGCGACGTAAAACCGGGGAACCTGCTGGTGACGCCCGATGGCCGCTGCAAAGTGTCGGACCTGGGGCTCGCCGGCTATCTGCACGATGCTGAAGAGTCGGGCCGGACGGTGGGCACCGCCGATTACCTCTCGCCCGAGCAGATCATGACGCCGGGCCGGCTTACCCCGGCCAGCGATGTCTACTCGCTGGGGTGCACCCTGTATTACGCCGTCACGGGTAAGGTGCCGTTCCCAGGCGGTGATACGCGGGAGAAAGCCCGCAAGCATTGCCACGATCATCCGCTGGACCCGCGGCGGCTGAACCCCGACCTGGATGCCGACTTTGTGGACGTGTTGGCCGACATGATGGCCAAGCGGCCCGAGGATCGCATTCCGACCGCCGCCGAGGTGATGCACCGGCTCGCGCCCTGGGCCGGTAGCGACTGGCTTGTGACGGCCGAAGGCAGGGCGATTGGACGCAGCCTGGAGCGGCCGCGCGTGCTGGCTTCCGACTTCGGTTCCGTCACCGATACCAAGCCGATCGTGCTCGATGGCCTGGAGCTCGACGACCGCCAGGAAAGCGGCAGCGTATCGTCCGACGGAACCCTGCCGGTCTACATGGCCAGCGAAGAAACCCTGCCGCTCGATTCGCAAACCGGTTTTGCCCTGCCCAAGAGAGGCGGGTTGCCCACCGCCGCGTTGGTCGCCATCGCCCTGGGCATGTTCACCGTGGTGGTCGTGCTGGGCATGATGCTCATCCGGGCACTCAGCTAGGGCGGCTGCCGATCTCGCCTCGCTAGCTCCGCCGCACGCCGCTAGATGCCAAACTGCTGGAGCACCAGCGGTGCCACGTCGATATCGGCCATGGCACTGCCGACCAGCACACCGGGCTGGGAACAGAGGATCACGCCGCGCTGCGATTCATGCCGAGCCGGGGCGCCGTGCGAACCCTTGATCAGCGTGGCGTCCAGCGGAATGCTCCGCGTCGCCGGATCGACGTGCAGTTCCACCGGGTCGTAGCCGGGCTTGCGATGGATATCAACGGTCCGGGCAAACGCCGGCGCGTTGGCATCATCGAGCCAATAATAGTAGGCCTGCCAGCTATCGGCGGCCGAAACCAGCACCACCTCGCCACTGCGGGGATGGTCCAGGTCGTACCGCTTGCGATCGTCACCGGCCAGGACTTCGGCAATGCCTTCGTGGCCCGTGAATAGTTTGACCACTTTCTCGATCACGTCGGCCGCGGCATCGCGGACAAAGACGTGCGAGAACTGATGGTCGACCAGCGCCCAGGCGGCGCTGGCGGCAAAGTCGATCAGTTCGCCGCCGCCCTCGGCCTGCTTCACACTTAACAGGCCCGCCTCGCGCAGTACGCGGTTGGGGTAGCTGACATGACTTACCGGCGTAATCGCATACTCGCTGGCGATCAGCCATAGCGGCTCACGGGGGCCTATGGCGTTAAGGCCTTCGATCAACCGGCCCAGGGCCTCGTCGAGTTCAGTGCGGGCGGACAGCGCGGCAGGGCTATCCGGGCCGAGTTTCTGGGCCGCGTAATCGAGGTGCGGCAGGTAGATGTAGAAAAAGTCGGGCCGGAACTTCCGGGCGGCAATCACTGCCGAGTCGATGATCCAGGCCGACGACTTGATGTTCGCCAGCGGCCCCCAGTAGTGATGCAGCGGAAAATGCCCTAACTGGTCGCGCAGCTCGCCGTACAGGTCGGTCGGGACGGTATAGCACCAGAGCGATTCGCTGCCGTCGGGATTGTGGATGGGGGCCGGCGTGCAAATGTAGTCGGCGCCCGCGCCTTTGCTGTGGAGCGGGAACCACACTGCCGACGTGGTGCCGGGCCGCTTATCGTGGAGCGTGTCCCAGATCTGCGGAGCCTGGATGCACTCGTTCCAGGCCGTCCACATTTCGACTTCTTGCTTGTCGCGATAGTAGAAGCCGTTGGCGATTACGCCGTGTACGTTGGGCAGCGCGCCGGTGGTCATGTTGGCCTGAACCGGGCAGGTCACACAGGGGAAGCTGGGCCCCAGCGCGGTACGATCGACCGCCAGGCGTGCCAGGTTCGGCATCGAGTCGACATCCTGCGGACGCAGGCCGGGGATGCTGAGCAGCACGACGCGGTCGGTCATCGCAACGGTTCCTCACTTGGCGGCAAGACGGCGGACGTAGCGGAATTGCCTTTTCGGTGATCGGCAACGCGTGGCCGGCCATTGTAGCAAAGCACGCAGCCGCCGGCCCAGGTATTGCCGCAACTCGTGGCCGCAACTTGCAAAGAAGCACCGGCAACAAAAAACCGCGCCGTGGCAAATGCCGCGGCGCGGTGGTGAATGTCAAACGGCGAACGTTTCGCTAGCCGACGAGTTTCTTGAAGAACGAGCCTTCGTTGACGGTGGGACGTTCGGGCCGACCCTTGTGCAGGTAGGTCAGCTTCATGTTGTCCAGGCCGAGCAGGTGCAGGATCGATGCATGGATGTCGGTCACATGCAGGCGATCCTCGACTGCGTGCAGGCCCAGTTCGTCGGTGGTGCCGATCGTCTGACCGCCCTTCACGCCGCCGCCGGCCATCCACATGGTAAACCCGGTGGGGTTGTGGTCGCGACCGTTGCCCTTTTCAGACATCGGCGTGCGGCCGAACTCACCGCCCCAGACCACCAGCGTCTGGTCCAGCAGGCCGCGCTGCTTGAGGTCGCGCAGCAGACCGGCCACCGGCAGGTCCATCGCCTTGCACAAGCTGGAGTGGTTGCTCTCGATATTCGAGTGGGCATCCCACTTGCTGCCGGCGCCGTGATACAACTGCACGAACCGTACGCCGCGCTCCACCAGCCGCCGGGCCAACAGGCAAAGTCGGCCAAAGGCGGCCGTTTCCTTCTGATCCAGGCCGTACATGCGGTGCGTGGCCTCGGTTTCGCGCGACAGGTCGATCGCCTCAGGGGCGGCAGCCTGCATGCGGAAGGCCAGCTCGTAGCTTGCGATCCGGGCTTCCAGCTCGCTCTGCTCGGGATGCTGCTCCGCGTAATTGCGGTTGAGCATGTTGAGGAAGTCGAGCTTCGAACGCTGCTGGGCGGCGCTGATGCCTTCGGGGTTCTTCAGGTTGGGGATCGCCTCGGAACCTTCCTGCAAGCGGGTGCCCTGGTACACGGCCGGCATGAAACCGGCGCTCCAGTTACGCGGGCCGTTCACCACCTGCGAGCGGTTGTCCTGCATGACGACGAACGCCGGCAGATCGGCGTTCTCGGTGCCCAGGCCGTAGCTCACCCAGCTACCCAGCGACGGCCGCCCGCCGACCAGCGAGCAGGTATTCATCTGGCAGACGCCGGCCGAGTGGTTGATACCGTTGGCCCAGCACGAGCGGATCACGGCGATGTCGTCCACGCAGGTGGCGATCTCGGGCAGCCAGTCCGAAACCCAGGTGCCGGCCTCGCCGTGCTGCTTCCACTTGCGCTTGGACTCCAGCAGCGGGGCATTGTACTCGCCCATGGCCGTGATCACCTTGCCGAAGCTCTCAGGCAGCGGCTGACCGGCCAGCTTGTTGAGCAGCGGCTTGGGATCGAAGGTGTCGATATGGCTGGGGCCGCCTTCCATGAACAGGAAGATCACGCTCTTGGCCCGCGGCTTGAAGTGCGGCTGCTTGGGCGCGAGCGGATTGTACGGGGCCGGCGTGGCCCCGCTGTTGCCCGTGTTGGCGGCCAGTCCTTCGGCTTCGGCGAGCATGGCTGCCAGGGCGGCGGCGCCAAAGCCAGCGCCACTGCGGCAGAGGAACTCGCGACGGGTCGTCGGATATTCAACGTGGGGAATCTTCCACATGGCTTCGGCTCTCAATCCACGTACAGAAATTCGTTGGAGTTCAGCAACGCGTGGCACAAGTCCAGGAAGGCCCGCTGGGTCGGGTCGCCCGAACTGTAGTTGGCCGCGGCCGGCCGCAGGTGCAACGCTTGCTCCGAACTGTCGCGGAACACGCCCGGCGAGACTTCGAACTGCCAGTAGCCAAGCGTGTCGCGCGTGGTGTTTTCCGCGGTGAACAGCAACTTGCCGGTATCGAGCGCCGCGCCCGACAGGCGGATGTCGTCGATCAAACCGTGGAAATCGCCACCTCGGTTGTTGCTCCGGCCGCCGATCGTCAGCGGCTGCTCGTTCTGGAAGCCACCGGTGATGTCGTGCTCCACCTGAGCGATGAGCAACGGTTCGTCGTCGTTGGAGAGGTCCTTGAGGAAGAACTTCACAACGCCGGGTTTCTTGCCCTCGGCCAGCTTCACGCTGGCAGCGGCGTAGTACGGCTTGTTCAGCTCAATGTGCTGATCGGAGAAGATGGCCGCTTCGCCGAACCGGCCGTTCATCTTCTTGCCGTGGATTTGCATCACCAGCGTCTGCGGCTTGCGGCGCGAGCCGCGGCCGGTCACGCCGAACGACCAGCCGGGATGGCCCGGGTTGCCGTCCCACTTGGAGACGATGGTACGCACGGCGCCCGAGTCGTAGATCGTGCGGATCTGGAAGAACGCCTCCACCGTGAAGTCGGCCGTGTTCAGGCAATCGGCGTGCGGCGTCTGGTAACGCTGGGCGTTCTTTTCAGGATCGATCAGCACGGCCTGGCCGTCGCGGTAGGGCACCTTGCCGATGGGCACATCGGTGGTGTCCACCTCGTTGGCAGCCAGTCGCGTCAGGTCAACCTGTGCCTGTACGAACTGCATCGCAGCCCGCAGCTCCTCAGGCGTGGGAGCACGGCCGTAGGCCAGCCACCAGGCCGCGGTGACGCGTTCGCTCAGGTCCTTGCCGCTGGTCCAGGCCCGATTGGCCAGCTTGCTGGCATGGCGGAGCATCTCGGTGCTGTTGATCAACAGCAGCGACTGGATCGGCGTGGTCGTGGTCTGCCGCGACGACTCGCTGAAGAAGAACTGCGGCAGATCGAACACGTCCAGTAGCGGATCGCGCGCGTTGCGCATGTACCGGGTGTAGATCGAGCGCCGCGGAGCGTCGGCATTGACGCCCGGTCCGCCCGGCCGCAGATCCAGTTGCCCGGTAACCGCCAGGATGGCGTCGCGAATCTGCTCGGCGTCGAGCCGCCGCGTGTCGGCACGCCAGTACAGGCGGTTTTCCGGATCGCGGGTCTGGTAGCTGGCGAACTCCGGATGCGCGGTCGATTGCCGGTACGTCGCCGACGTGACGATCAACCGGTGCATCTTCTTGAAGCTCCAGCCGTCCTCCACGAAGCGGACGGTAAGCCAGTCCAACAGCTCGGGGTGCGACGGTTGACCGCCCAGCTTGCCAAAGTCGCTGGGGTTATCCGCCAGGCCGCGCCCGAAGTGATGCTGCCAGATCCGGTTGACGATGACACGCGTGGTGAGCCGGTTATCGGGCTGGGTCAGCCACAGGGCCAGGGCCGTGCGGCGGCCCGACGAATACGGTGCGGTCGCGGGCGGTTCGTACTTGGCCGGCGAGGGATCGATGATGGTCGGGAAGCCCGGGGCAATCGTCTCGGACTGGCGCCCCGGGATGTGGACCGGAGCTTCGTCCGTGCCGACGTCGCGCACCGTCATCGCGATCGGCAGGCTGGGACGCTTGCGGTCAAACTCGGCGAGCTGCTTGCGCAGGGCCAGTACTCGCTCCTTGTCCTGGGGCTTGAGCCGGCCATCGATCCGCTCGTATTCCAGTTGCACCTGGCGATCGACCAGGTACCACAACTGCTTCTCCAGCGGCGTGCGCTTGTCCTCGGGGATCTTGGCAATCGCCTGGATGTCCTCGGGGAACATGGAGATCTGCCGCGCCGCCGCGTTGTTGTAATAGGGCTGCAAGATCGCGTCGAGTTCGGCGCGGATCTTGGCCGTGGCCTTTTCCCACTCCGCCAATTGCTTCTCGTAGGCGGCCTTTTCTTCGGCGGTCTGGGCCGGCGATTCCTCGGGAATGATGCCGGCGAAGAACGCCTGCAAACGGTAGTAATCCTTCTGCAGGATCGGATCGAACTTGTGGTCGTGGCAGCGGGCACACTGCATGCCCATGCCCAGGAAGACGTCGCCCGTGGTATCGGTGATGTCGTTCAGGATGATCGACCACTGGCTGCGGGCGTCGCGCTGGTTGTACTCGTAAATCCAGTGCCGCATGTAGCCCGTGGCGATCAGGGCATCGACATCGCCGGGGAACATCTCATCGCCGGCAATCTGCTCTTGCACGAAGCGGTCGTACGGCTTGTCTTCGTTGAAGGCGCGGATCACGTAATCGCGGTACCGCCAGGCATTGGGGCGGTAGTGGTCCACGCGGTAGCCGTCGGAATCGGCATAGCGAACCAGGTCGAGCCAGTGACGCGCCCACCGCTCACCGTACTGAGGGCTGTCCAAGAGTTTGTTGACCAGCTTTTCGTAGGCGTCGGGCGATTCGTCGTTGACGAATGCCTGGACTTCCTCCGGCGAAGGCGGCAGACCGATGAGGTCGAAGTACAGCCGACGAATGAGCGTAGCCCGATCGGCTTCGGGGGCCGGCTTCAGGCCCTCGGACTCAAGCCGGGCCGCAATGAAGCGATCGATGGGGTTCCGCGCCCAGCCGCTGCCGGCCGCCGGAACCTGGGGCTTGCGAAGCGGCTGATAGGACCACCATTGGCGATCTTCCTCGGTGATCTTGTCGGCGTCGGTGCGGCGGATGCGAGCCGTTTCTCCACCCGGCCAGGGGGCGCCAAGCTCCACCCAGCGCACCAACGTATCGATCTCCTTGTCGGACAACTTGCCCGAGGGAGGCATCTCAAACGATTCGTAGCGAATCGCCTCGACCAGCAAGCTTTCGTCGGGCTTGCCGGGTACAATCGCGGGCCCGCTGTCGCCTCCCTTGAGGATCGCTTCGAGCGAGTCGAGCCGGAGCGAACCTTTCTGGTGGTCCTCGCCGTGGCAGCTCAGGCACTTGCGGACCAGCAGGGGGCGAACGTTGGTTTCAAAAAATTTCAGATGCTCGGGCGAAACCTTTTCCGCGGCAGTGGCAACACTACCCAGACAGCTCGCTAAACATCCAAGCAGAATTGCGGCCGTGCGGAGTCGACTACACATCTTTTCCTCTACTGTCGCAAATCGGCGCAAGGGCGTGACGGCGCAGGCACTAGCCCACGACGCAATCATTGTCGTCGATGGAATAGTGCTTGCAAACCCCTAATCGGGTAGGTGGGTGGTGTGCCCCAAAATTAGCGGGTTTGCCAATCCTCAGCAGGGGGCTGTCCCCGGAGAAACCTGAAAACGGCAAAGCATCTTCCCAACCCGTGAACTGCCCTCGCGGGCAACGGCTGAAGCCCGGGCAGGTACAGTCCCCCTCAGACCGATCATCGGCGAGCGGGACCGTTCAGTTGATCGCAATTATGCCGTATCTATCGTATAGGCCGATAGTAGGGACGCGTTTGTGCCCCCCAGTAAGGCACGGCTAGCATGGCTGGGCCCGCGTGACCAAAGTCCTGCGGGGCTACGTCCAGAGTGGGAACGCAGAAGGGTAAGAGAGAGGGCGGATCGCCGCCAACTCCGGCGAGTTTACCGGGCGAGCATCACCACCGTAGCGACCAGGGCCGCCATCACCACGGTTACCAGGCCGATCATGATGGCCACCTGCACCATGGGGTTACGCCGGCGATAGCGGATGGCCGGTTCGGGTTCTTCTTCCTCCACCGGCTGGGCCTCAGGCACGTCGTCCGTGGCCGGTGCGGTGGCCACGGGGACCGAGGCCAGGCGACCACTGCTAGGCTTCTCGGCGGTGGCCGGAGCTGCAACGCCGCGGGCTGCTGCGGCTACACGCGGACCCTCGGGAATCGCCCGAGCCAGCCGCTGATCGCTACCCGATTCCGTACGAACCGGCCCTGGCGTGGCAGAGCCAATATCCGACTTGGTACTGCCGCTTTCTTTCGCCTCGACGTCGGTATGGATGACAATCTGGTTGAGATTGACGTCGGAGTCGCGGTTCTGGAGCTTGCGAACGACGTCGCGGGCGTTTCGCTTGGTACGCCGGGTGTCGGAGTCCGACTTCGCATCGGTGGGACTGGCACCGTGGATATCGGAGCCGCTCAGATCACTGGAACGCTCGCCTGGGCGCGGTTCCGTGACATTGATGTTGATGCCACCGGCGCCCGCCGGGCCTGAATCCGGTCGGCGACGCACGTTGCGGAGCATCGGAGTTTCGCCTGGCCGGCGAACCGCTCGCACCTGCCGCTGCCCGGCTGGTGCGGCCGCGGCTGCGGCCAGGGCTTCCGACGAACCGGTCGGCTCCACGTTCACGCCGTGCTCGGCCAGCCAGCGGCCTAAGGCGTCGACCACTTCCTGAGCGGTCTGATACCGGTTCTCAACCCTCTTGGCCATCATCTTCTGGCAGATTTCGGCCAAGTCGCCCGGCACGTCTGGTCGTTCTTGCCGGATGGGGGTCGGTTCCTCGGTGTGGTGCTTCATGATCCGCTGGGCGATCGTGCCTTCGGGGAAAGGCGGATGGCCCGTCAGCAGAAAATAGAAGGTACAACCGAGGCTATAGATATCGACGCGGTGATCGACTTCGTGGCTATTGAGCGCCTGCTCGGGAGCCAGGTAATCGGCCGTTCCCAACACGTTCTCGTCATAAGCGACGGTTAGCGACGCTTTGCCTTCTTCTTCGCCGCTGAAGCGTGCCAGGCCCAGGTCGAGCACTTTGACGGTGCCTCGCTGATCCACCAGCAGGTTGGCCGGTTTCATATCGCGGTGGATCAGGCCCGAGCGGTGGGCGTGTTCCAGACCCTTGGCGGCCTGGTAGATGTAATTGGCTGCCTGCACGTAATCGAGCGGCCCATCGCGTTTGACCATCACCTGCAGGTCGGACCCTTCCACGTATTCCATCACGAGGAAGTGGTTGCCGCCGTCGTGGTCGACGTCGTGGGCCAGCACAATATTGGGATGGTTCAACGCGGCGGCCGCCCGGGCCTCGCGATAGAACCGCTGCAAGTACGACGAGTCGTTGACGCGTTTCTGCGGCAGTACCTTGATGGCCACGCGGCGCCGCATCAGCACGTGTTCGGCCAGGTAAACGCTGCTCATGCCGCCGGTGCCCAGGTGGCCCAGCAGCTTGTACTTGCCGAGGAAGAATCCGCGATGCCGGCCTTCCAGCAGCTTGTCGGCCTGCCAGCGGGTGAGGAGTCCGGCGTCGATAAAGCGCTGGGCCAGGTCCTCAGGCTCCGTGGGCCGCTCGCCGGACGACTTGATCTCCGAAATGATCTTCGCAAGCTGGTCGCGTTCAACGAGACCGCTCCGTTTGATCAAGTCGAGAAGTTGTTCAACCGTTAGCTTGGCCATGCCCAAGTGAAGACCTGGTTCCTAGCAGCGTGTTGTTTCGAGGGAACACCTCGTACGAGAACATCCGGTGGCCGAACCACCTAATCTGGCTGGAACCCAGTGCCTACGAAAAATAGGATAGAAATGCGTCGGATGCAGCTACGTTATCTTACGTCGCTTGCTTCACAAGACAAAGTGGCTCCGAAATTTCGGAAACCGCGCACATTCTAGCACCGGCTTGTCACCGGCGAAAGCAACCGCTTACACAGAATATTGGGGGGCTCCTAGCGGGTGGCCCTGAGGAAATATCGCCAGCCCTGTTGGGGGGGGCTTCCGGGCGGCCCGGCGGCGAACCGATTTCACGGCCGCAGGGCACTCCAGCAGCAAATCCAGCCCCGTATCTGGCCCTCTACCACGTGTTCCGCCGGCCGGTGATCAGGACGTGTAGGGCCGGCCGGTCGCTAGGTATGCCCCTGGTTGTCGCGGCGCCAGTGCACGGCTATGGTGACCGAAGTGGAATTCGCCACGGCGCTACTATTCCTACCATCGGCAAAATTGGACCGCTGGGCGAAATCAAACCCCTACTGAAAGGGCCGACGATTGAAAAGCGTGGCGATCTTTTCCGGCGGACTCGACTCTACGGTCCTGCTCCACGAATTGCTCGCTGCCGGCGATGAGGTGCTGGCGCTGTCGATCGACTACGGCCAGCGGCACCGGATCGAGCTGGAGTACGCCCGGCGAACCGTCGAGAAACTCGGCATTTCCTGGCAACGGGCCGACCTGTCGGCCGTGGCGCCGCTGTTGGCCGGCAGCAGCCAGACCAGCAGCGACATTGCCGTGCCGCATGGCCATTATGCCGAAGAAACGATGAAACTTACGGTGGTCCCCAACCGCAATATGATCATGCTGGCTGTGGCCGGCGGTTGGGCCATCAGCCTCAAAGCCGACCGGCTGGCGTATGGGGCCCACACGGGCGACCACGCAATTTACCCAGATTGCCGGCCGGAATTTGTCGCGGCAATGCGCAACGCGCTCTCCCTGGCCGACTGGCACCACCTGGAGCTGTTCTGCCCATTCCTGCACCTGGACAAGGCCGGGATCGTGGCCCGCGGAGCGGAGCTTGGCGCGGATTTCTCCAGCACCTACAGCTGCTACGAAGGCGGCGACGTGCACTGCGGGGCCTGCGGAACCTGCGTCGAACGGCGCGAGGCCTTCCAGAAAGCCGGTGTGCCCGATCCCACCCCGTACCGGGCAACGCCTCAGTTTGACTCTCCCGGCGGCAAGTAATCGATGGAGCCGCCCGCGTCGTCGGCAGTTCCTGATTTCCCGCCCTTCTGGGGCGTTCGACGGCCAGCCGGACTCCGGCAATAATACACAGGCTAGCCGCCCTGGCCGGCGCGTTGGCGGACTCCGGCGTCACGCCCCCGCCGCTGTCATCCTTCCTTTTACTGCTGCTTGACCAGACCCCGCTCGATGCAACTTTTCAAGTCGTTCCAGTTCGAAGCAGCGCACCGACTTCCGAATGTTCCGCCCAATCACAAATGCGCGCGGATTCACGGCCATTCCTTCCGAGCCACGATTTGGGTCGAAGGGCCGGTGGACGAACAGCTGGGCTGGGTGATCGACTACGCCGATATTAAGGCGGCCTTTCAGCCGATCTGGGAGCAGCTCGATCACTACTATTTGAACGAGATCGAGGGGCTGGAGAACCCCACCAGCGAGAACATTGCCCGCTGGATTTGGGCCAGGCTCAAACCGCGGCTGCCGCTACTGAAGGCGGTCGAAGTGGCCGAAACCTGCGATGCCGGTTGCCGGTACGAAGGCGATTGAATGCGTTCACCGCCGGCCGCGTCAATTCGCGACGCGCGTGAAGACCACGCGGTAGTTGACGCCTTCCCAGCGGTTGACCTCCGGCCAGTAGAACGTGAATTCCACGGCGCATTCCTTGCCTGAGGCGATCGCTTCTTTGCCAAAGACGCTGTCGGCGGTCGGCAGGTCGACAATATGCATATCGAGCCCGGTGTCGAAGCTCGGCGTCTCGTGCACCGTTTTCCAGTTGTCCATCGACCAGCGAACGCGCGTCGGTGCTAGGGCTTCGATGCGCAGCGGCCGGTTCGCCTGAGCTTCGCGAATCTTGTGGTTGAACCGCCACACTTCGTGCGGCGGATGCGGCAGCGGCTGGTCGAGATAGCGGGCGACGGTCTGCGGCGGCAGGTCGAAGATCCGGCCATCGTGCAGCGAACGCAGCAGCTTCAGATGTTCGGCGTGCGCCCAGACCAGCGGCATGGCCGAACCGGCCGGGCGGCCGAAGTAGAGCTCGCGCTCGGGGATATCGGCCGAGTCCCACGATTGCTCCGGGATCAGTCCGCCATCGTTGGCCGAGGCTTCCAGCGTGGCGAGTAGCTGTTCGGCCTGCTCCCGATGACCGGCCGCCAGCTCGTAATGTGCCCGTTCGCCGGCCAGAAGCGGCCAGACGCGGCCGATGCCGGTGCCGTCGAAGGGGCTGCCATCGGCCTTTTCGCCGTAGCCGTCGTGGTTATAACGGCGCCAACCGGGGCCGTACGGCAGTTGGGTCTTAAGGACCTTGTCGATCACCTTGACCGTGTTGACGATGCGCGGATCCCGGGCCGACCGCAGCCCGAACCGTACCAGCGCCAGGGCGTCGGGGCTGACGATATCGGCCGCGTGGTGATTCATGTCGCTGGGCGGACGATTCTTGATCGCCACGAATCCGCCCAGGGGAGACGACGCGTCGGACACCTCGGGCGAAGCCACGCGCACGTAGTAGCCTTCGACGCCGACTTCGCGTGCCAGCGGCGTATCGGTGGCGTAGATCCAGCTATCGAGGTTGGCGTACCAGCTATCGGCGGTTTCGCGCAGGTAGTTCGCCACCGTTTCTTCACCGGCCAGATCGGCCAGGTCGGCGGCGGCCAGCAGGCCGGCGATTTCGGCTGCCAGCGTAAACGGCGAATAACCGGGGTCTTCTTCCCAGCGATCTTGCTGGGTAACCGGGCCATTCTGAACCACAAACTGGGCAGCCAGCCGGGCCATCGGCCAATAGACCAGGGGCTTTTCGGCGGGCCAGTTGAGTTCACGCCGCACCATGTCCAGCAGCAGGATCGGCAGGGCCGTTTCGTCCATCTGGACGCCGTGCCAGTACGGCTGCCCATCGAGCCACATGTTCTGCGACCAGTGGCCGTCGGCCTCCTGCGTGGCACGCAAGAAGTCGAGCACCTGAACGGCGTCGGTGTGCGCGCCGGCGGCCAGAAGACCGCCGGCCGTTTCGACCAGGTCGCGCGGCCAGACCAGGTGATAGCCGCCGATGTCGTTATCGCCCTTGGCAGTCCCCCAGGGGATCGACAGGCTGGCGATGATGCCGCCGGGGAATCGCTTGGCTTCGTGCGTCTTGAGCACCGCCAGGCTGACGCGGCAGCGGTGACCAGCGCGGCTGGCGCAGACGCTGTCTTGCCAGGCCTTCCATTGCTCGACGTACAGCTGCCAGGCGTTCTCAAAGCCCGCTTGCAGACTGGCTCGGGCACGCTGCGCGGCTTCGGCCGGACGTTCGCCCAGGCCCAGGGCCAGGACGACGCCCTCGGGCGAGGAGGCGGCCTCGATCGGCAACTGACCGGTCAGGGCCACGTTGCCGTTTTCGACGCGGAGGTAGCAGCACGGCAATTGCTTGTAATGGCTCAGTAGTTGCCAACCGTCGCTGACGCCCACGAACCCGACACTTCGCGCTGCGAACCCGGCCGAGCAGGCCAGGGCCAAGGCCAGTTCGCCGCGCGAGGCGAACAGCATCGGCACGCCTTTGTATTCATCGACCCAAGCCGTGTTGCCGCACCCGAAGTTGCCCAGGTGCGGGGCCAGCAGGACATACAGTTGGTAGTGGTCGGGGATGCCATCCGCCGGGGTGAAGCGAATATGTTGCAGCACCACGTGCCGCTGCGGATCGGTTACGATCGCTTTGTCGATCTGGTAGCGGTCGCGCAGACAGCGGTTTCTGATGCGAAAGGCGGGAACGCCGTCGGCCGCCCATTCAATTTCGTGGTGGGTATCGCGTTTCTCTTCGGAGAAGAACTGCTGGCCGTCGGTGACCAGGAGCTGCATGTCGCGGGTGCAGGCCAGGTCCACGCGGGGGTAGTAGATCTCGTTGAGAATGCCGTGACTGATCGTGAACCAGATCCGACTACTGGTGGCAATCGCTGTGCCCACGCCCGATTTGGCGCTTGAGGTCCAGGTCGGCGCGCCACCAGGCCAGCCCGGTGCGAATGGTTCAATCTTAGGCATGGATCCCCCCTTTCAATGGGAAAACCTAGCATACCGAATGGGAGCTGGCGCAGAGTTACCGCCAATAAGGCCGCAGGGTACGGACTGGCAGGGCTGGCCGAGCCTGGAAATGGTCGAATGCCGGTAGCCTGCTGGCGGGATGGCGCAGTTGTGCCGGCTGTGCGGGCAGGTTTTCGTGGCGGCAGGTTCCTTCCCCAGAGGCGGGCCGGAGCTTAGCATGGATGCCGCCTTGGCAATGTACAGGCGCAGTACTGGAGAGTGGTCGCAATGCACACGATTCGTCGTCCCTCATGTTGCAAGTTCAATCGGCCTTGGTTTGCCATGATAATCGGGCTGGCGGCGTGCTGGGCGAACTATCCCCAGACAGCGCTGGCGCAGCAGCCCGACCCGGTCATTGAGTTTCTGAATACGAAGGCCGTCGACTTCCTGGGCGGCATCGGCAGCGAGAGCGGGGTGGACAAGTCGTTTGAGGTCCTGCTTACCTCCAGCCCGCTGCAAAACGATCAGGAAAAAATGCAAATGATGATCGCTCGCACCAAGGAACTACGCACCAAATATGGCGAGTTCCGTAAGGTGACGCCGCTGCCGGCCCGCCGCGTGGGCGACAATCTCGTACTGCTGAAGTATTTGTACGAGTGCGAGCGGTACCCGGTTGTCTGGTATTTCACGTATTACCGGGTTTTTAAGGCCAACGAAACACCCCGCGACACCGAGAACTGGGTGCTCGTGGCCCTGCGGTTTGATACCGACCTGGAGTCGATCGCCCGCGATTGACGCGGCGGCTCTCTCACCCCCCTCTGCCATCGCCTAGCCTGGGGGGCATCATTTGCTGCCGTTGTGCTTTCGCCGCGCCTTGGGCGACCGTACCATAGCGGGCACCAGGCTTACGAAGTTTTGCCCGAGTCTTGGCTCGGCCGCATTTGGCTGTGTGGGAGGATTGCGCATGTCGCTGGGCCCATACACCCGCTCTTCGGATCGGGGGAATCTGACGCAAACGCTTTTGACGGCCCAGTCCGTCGATCGTCGGCAGTTCTTGCAGACGGCCGCCCTGTCGACAGGGCTGGGCGCGGCGTTGGTACCGTTGACGTCGCCGCTGGCGGCCGGCGAAGCGATGGGCGACTTGCACCTGGCCACGTTCCGCATCGACGTATCGCCGCCCAAGGGCCACTCATGCTGCGGTGGCTGGATCAAGCCAGTGGTCGATTACGACGATCCGCTGGAAGCCATCGGGCTGGTGCTGCTGGGGGCCGGAAAACCGGTGGTGATCTGCTCCGTCGACTGGACGGGCCTCTTGAACTCGGCTCATCTGGCCTGGCGAACCACGCTGGCCGAGGCCGTGGGCACCACGCCTGACCGCGTGGCGGTGCAGTGCGTTCACCAGCACAACGCCCCGTTTGCATGCCTTGACGCACAGCGGATTGTGCAAGCCCAAGGCGACTTGCCGAACATCGTTGATCCCGATTTCTTCCAGCGCTGCCTCGAGCGGCTGCATCAGGCAGCGTCCGCCGCGGTGCAGAAGGCACGTCCGGTCACGCACGTCGCAACCGGCCAGGCTAAGGTTGAGAAAGTCGCTTCCAACCGCCGCATCCTGGGGCCGGATGGCAAGCTTCAGTACTGGCGCAGCAGCAGTACCCGCAATCCTCTGCTGCACGAACTGCCCGAGGGGCTGATTGATCCGTGGCTCAAGACCGTGGCCTTCTACGGCGGTAACGATAAGCTCGCCTGCTGCCACTACTACGCCACGCACCCTATGAGCTACTACGGCGACGGCCGCGTCAGCAGCGACTTTGTCGGCTTGGCCCGCAAACGGCGGCAGGAAGAAACGCCCGGCTGCGTGCAGATTTACTTCACCGGCTGCTCCGGCAACGTCGCCGCCGGAAAATACAACGACGGTTCGCCGGCAGCCCGGGTGCGTCTGACCGGCCGCATCTACGACGCGATCGTGGCTTCGGAGAACAGCCTGCGCCGTGAGCCGGTCAGCAAATTGGCCTGGAAAACCTTGGAGGTGCTGCCGCCTCCCAACGAAGCGCTCGACGCCAAGAAACTCGAAGCACAGATCGGCAATCGTCAGAACCCCGTGGTGAACCGCAATCGGCCATCGTACATGCTGGCCTACATCCAGCGTTATGAGCGGAAGCAGCCGATCGTACTCAGTGCCCTGCATATCGGTCCGGCGACTCTCTTGCACCTGCCGGCCGAAAGTTTCATCGAGTACCAACTGAAGGCCCAGCAGTTGGCCCCCGAGCGGTTCGTGGCTACGGCCGCTTATGGCGACGGCGGCCCGTGGTACGTCCCCACCCAGGACGCGTACCCGCTGGGGGGCTACGAAGTCTCCATGGCGTTCTGCTCGCCCAAGATCGACGGCATTTTGAGCGACGGCATGAAGCCGATCGTGGCCGGCTAGCGATCCTGCCTCCCGATAGGGCGCGCGGTCCGGAGCGCGCGGTGTGACGGTTTGCGCGCTTGCGCTCGGCCAGGCGGTGCGGACACGTTCTTTTTCGTAAATCCCATCTGTCCTTAGACTTGCAACAGGGGCGTTCGGTAGGGTGGTGACCGACGCCTCTGCGCAGCTTCTCTCTGCGCCAATGAAGACCGATGATGCAAGTGTTGCCCGCTGCGACACTTACACGCAAACACATGTCTCGCTCGGCGAATTGGTATCGTGCTTGCTCTAGGGAACTGCTGGTAAGGCAATCGTCAGAACAAGCAACCCATTCCCTAGTTCCGCCGCAGGAGGCGGAAAAGGAGTTTTTACGTGAGCACGCAAACCCAACGAGAAGGTCGCGCCAAAACGCAAAGCAACATTATTAGCATGCTCCAGAAGGCGTACCGGATGGAATTGGAAACGGTGGCCAACTACCTGGCCAACAGTGTCCATCTGGACGGCGTTCGGGCGGAGGAAGTGAAACGCTCCCTGGCCGCCGACGTTACCGAGGAGCTGGGCCACGCTCGCCGTTTGGCCGAGCGGATCAAGCAACTCAACGGACGCGTGCCTGGCTCGCTGGAGTTGGACTTTGACCAGGAATCGCTGCGTCCGCCCGAGGACACCACCGATGTGCTGGCCGTGGTGCGCGGGGTGGTCGATGCCGAGCACGAAGCGATCGCCCATTACAAGGCGATTTTCGAGGCCACCGACGGTGTTGACCCGGTGACGCAAGACCTGGCCGTGCAGATCCTGGCCGACGAGGAAGAACACCGCACGCTGTTTGAAGGCTTCCTCGCCGAGTTGGAAAAGTAGCCATCATCATCGCACGCCGGCGTGCTTTTGAGCGGATGGCTTCCCAGCAGTTAGCTGAATGCGAATGATGTCGCCGCGCTCTAGCGCTGCCCGAATGCGGGCCAGGCCCAGCGTGCGCACGAGCAAGTACCCTTTGCCTCCAAGCGCCGTCGGCGGGTCGCGCCATACCCCGGCGGCGCTTGTGTCTTGCGCAGGGTGCGACCGCACCGTGATCGCTTCGGTTGCTGCGGTAGCTGGCCAACGCTGTACGAACTCCACATATGCCCTTGGGCTGGCAGTAGCTATCGCTGCGGGGCCATGATTGCAGGCGGGGACACAGCCCACCTGCTAGCGATGCAGAAAATGCCAACTTTTCTCGTGGAGTCGCCGCCCGGCGTGCCGATAACAATTGCCAACGGCGGCCGCGAGGTTGCCGGCAGATGAAAAAGATACCTCTTGCCCCACTTGTCCGTCGGAGGTGCCAACCCATTCGCGTGAGCCTGGGCCACCAGCGCCTGTGCCAAGCACCGGCAGGCCCCGCTCGTCTCGCAGACGACTCCACCGTCGCACATGGCAAGAGGATCGACTACGCGGCCGCTCGCCGAAAAGGCGAGCGGCCGTTTTGTTGCGCGCCGGTGAAGATTGGTGACTCGTGCGCGCCAGCCGCTTGCCGCCGAAAAGCGTCAATCGTGCGGCAGCCTACAGGGCGGCTTCTCTACGCGACTCGCGCAGCGCGTGCCTTGCGCGGTGATGTACGATACGATTGCGTGAGGCCGGACGTGGCTAGCGTCGTTGACCTCCGCGTCTGAGCACATGTCAGTAAGGCAGGCGGCAGCGGTTACGCTGGTTCCCGCGTCTGCATGATCCCATCGGGAGACGATTTCTGAGATGCCGCGGGCGGCGCTCCCGCACTTGCGCGAAAGGTACACCGGAAATCATGGCAATCGACCCTATTTGTGGCATGCAAGTGGACGAGAGCACGGCCATCTCGGCCGAGCGCGATGGCAAGCAGTATTACTTCTGCTGCGACCACTGCCGGCAGAAATTCCTGGCCCAAGGGGCCGGCGTCGCTGTGGAAGAAGCCCAATCGTGCTGCCGCACGCCAGCGACCACGCCCTCGCCCGCCGCGACTCCGGAAGTGTTTTCCATATCATTGCCTGATGCCGGGCCGTCTGAATCAGGCCACTCCTGCTGCCACGGCGATCACGGGCATCATGCCGGGCATGCGCGGGCCAACGTGGGTTCGAAGGCCGCGTACATCTGCCCCATGTGTCCCGGCGTGGAAAGCGATCGGCCAGGCAGTTGTCCGCGCTGCGGCATGGCGCTGGAACGCAACCCTGCAGCTGCACTCCAGACGCGAACCGTCTACACCTGCCCCATGCATCCGCAGATTGAGCAGGATCACCCCGGGACGTGCCCGATCTGCGGCATGGACCTGGAACCCAAGACCGTCGCGATGGAAGAAGACGATCCCGAACTGCGGAGCATGACGCTGCGGTTTTGGATCTCGGTCGCGCTGACGCTGCCCGTGTTCGTGCTGGCGATGGGGCCCATGGTCGGCCTGCCGCTTGATCGTTGGTTGTCGCCCGAGGCCATGCACTGGATTCAACTGGTGCTGACGACTCCGGTGGTGTTGTGGTGCGGCTGGCCGTTCTTTGTCCGCGGCGTGCGGTCGGTGATCACGTGGAATCTCAACATGTTCACGCTGATCGCCATCGGCACCGGGGCCGCCTACCTGTACAGCGTGTGGGCGGTGCTGTTCCCGGACCTGATCCCGGCGGCATTTCGCCACGGCGGAGAGATCCCCGTGTACTTTGAGGCGGCGGCCGTGATCATCACCTTGGTGCTGCTGGGCCAGGTGCTCGAATTGCGGGCACGCCGTAAGACCAGCGGCGCCATTCGCGAGTTGTTGTCGTTGGCACCGCCGACCGCGCGTTTGATTCGCGATGGTCAGGAAACCGAAGTGCCGCTGGAGCGAATCGTGGTGGGCAACCTCCTGCGCGTGCGGCCCGGCGACAAGATCCCGGTGGATGGCCGCGTGGTCGAAGGCCGCAGCCGTGTCGATGAGTCGATGATTACCGGCGAGCCGGTGGCGGTGGAGAAGACCCCCGGCGACCAGGTAATCGGCGGCACCGTCAACCAGACCGGCGCGTTTACGATGCAGGCCGAGAAGGTGGGTGGGGAAACCGTCCTTGCACAAATTGTCGAACTGGTCGGCAACGCCCAGCGGAGCCGGGCTCCGATCCAGCGCGTGGCCGATACGGTTTCGTCGTGGTTCGTGCCGGCGGTGGTGTTGGCGGCGGTGCTCACGTTCATCGTCTGGGCATTGTTCTCGCCCGAGCAGCCGGCGCTGGTTTACGCACTGATGAACGCGGTGGCCGTGCTGATCATCGCCTGTCCCTGTGCGCTGGGGCTGGCCACGCCGATGTCGATCATGGTGGGCGTAGGACGGGGAGCGAAGGCCGGCGTGCTGATTCGCGAGGCGGCCGCCATGGAAACACTGGAACGCGTCGATACCATCGTCGTCGATAAGACCGGTACCCTCACCGAAGGTAAACCGGCAGTGACCGAGTTGCTGCCGGCCGAGGGCGTCGATGAACAGGAATTGCTCCGCTTGGCGGCAGCCGTTGAAGCCAATAGCGAGCATCCGCTCGCTGTAGCGGTTGTGGAAGCGGCCAAGGCTCGCGAGCTGCCAATACCGGACACAACGGACTTCGATTCCACCACGGGCGCCGGCGTCGCGGCCACGGTCCAGGGGCAGCGCGTGCTGGTCGGGAAGCGCGAACTGTTGACCGAGGCCGGCATCAACGTGCCCACCGAGCTGGAAAGCCGCGTGCATGAACTTCAGCGGCTGGGACGGACCGTGTTCTACGCCGGGGCCGGCAACCGGTTCCTGGGCGCAGTGGCGGTGGCCGATCCGATCAAGGAGTCCACGCCGGAGGCCGTACGGCAACTGCACCGCTTGGGCTTGAAGGTCATCATGCTGACCGGCGATCAGCACGCCACGGCGCAGGCGGTGGCCGAGCAGCTTGGCATTGACGACTTTGAAGCCGGCGTACGTCCTGAGGATAAGCACCGCCGCGTGCAGGCTCTGCAAAACGAGGGGCGCAAGGTGGCCATGGCGGGCGACGGCATCAACGACGCGCCCGCGCTGGCGGCCGCCGACGTGGGGATCGCAATGGGCACCGGCACTGACGTTGCGATTGAATCGGCCGGCATCACGCTGCTCAAGGGCGACTTGCGGGGGATTGTGCGGGCGGTACAGCTCAGCCGCCACGTGATGCGGAACATTCGCCAGAATCTGTTCTTCGCTTTCATCTACAACGCGCTGGGGGTGCCCATCGCCGCCGGCGTGCTTTACCCGATCATCCACGTTCTGCTGAACCCGATGATCGCCGCGGCGGCGATGAGCTTCAGCTCGGTATCGGTGATCGGCAACGCCTTGCGGCTGCGGACCGTGAAGCTGAATGACTAATCAAAAATAAACCCGCGGCCTGCGCGACAACGTGCGCAGGCCGCGGGCGGTCTTAGTCATTGACTTGAAGCAGCCGCTTCACGCCGTCCATGAGCACCTTTTCGACATGAGGTGCCGTGTTGGACACATTGGGGCCGGTTTCGTATCCGCCCTGGCTGTAGGCGATCTCGGTGCCGATGTAACCGGTGCCGTAGTCGCCGTACGCGGCCATGCAGACAAAGTCGTTGGGCCGCAGCTTCTGCGCGGCTAGCTGATACTCCACGAACAGCTCGCCCGGCATGTGCAGAATGTACACGTCGCCGAGCTTCAGGCAGGCCAATTCAATCGGGATGCCTTGCCTGCGGCGATCGAGGAAGGCCAGCTTGCTGGCGGCCCTGGCGCGGTCAGCGATATCGGCCGAGTCGTCCTTGAGCGTCTTAACCAGTTCGGCTTCGACCAGCGTGTCGCGCACCGGGATATCGACCGGGGCCACTCGCCACTCGATGGTGTCCACGGCCAGCGGCTGCTTCTTGGTGGCCTCCCACGCCCGGCGCAGGCCGTCATGGAAGCGGGAAGTGAGCACTTTGCGGGTTTCCGGCGCGCCGTCGTTGTACTTGCCGGCCGCCACGTTACCGCCCGCCCCGTTGAAGTGAACGTGCGGCACTTTGAGTTCCGCCTGCCGCTGATTACGGGCGATGCCGATGAACTCGCACGTGACATCGCCCTTGCCGTAATAGCTTTGGGGATGGCACGCGTAGTAGCTCAGGCACACCACCGGCCGCTCGCCGTTCCACAGGCTGACGATTTTCACGTACGGATCAATCAGCCCTTCAGGCAGCTCGAACAAGATCGGGTTGCGCGAACTGCTGGGACGCACGTACTGCACCTTGCCGTCGGGGCCAAGGATGCGGCGGTTGGACGCCACCTTTTCAACCTTGGCCTGCCCGATGCCGACGTGCGTGATCGGCTCGGCTTTGTCGAGCGACGTGCGGATGGCTTCGCTGACCCGCTTGATGGTCTGGCGGCCAAACACGGCATCGAACTTGAGATTGCCGCAGCCGACGGACTGCAGCAGTTCCTCGGCCGAGAAGTCGCAGCGGGGGCCGTCGTGCTGATGCAGAACATGCACAGCCACGCGATCGGGCGTGGTGCCCGCGGCCTCGGCCAACTGTTCGCGCCAGATCTGGTGGCCGCTGTTGCCGATGCCGATCCAGTCGACAGCGCACAACACAATCGGATCACCGGCACCCAGCAGCACAATGCCACGGGCGCTCAGCGGATCGTCGATCTTGCGTGCCCTGGCGTAGGCGACCGGACTGCCCAGGGGCGGCGTGGCGTCCACGTCGAACGTGGCCACACGCAGCGGTCCGCCGGGCCTTTCGGAAGCGAGGGCCGAGGATTCAACCAGGCTGGCCGCCACCATCAGCGAGGCAGCGGCTACCTGGAGCACGTACTTCACATTCATCGAACCTACTGCCTGCGAGGTTACGAAGGGGCTTCGTCGGTACCAACCGGCACGTATCAAGAAACGGGCCGGTTACTCTTTCACCTGGAGCAGTTGCTTCACACCGCCCATCAGCACCTTTTCGACCGAGGGAGCTGTGTTGGAAACACCTGGGCTGGTTTCGTAGCCGCCCTGGCTGTAGGCGATCTCGGTGCCGATGTAGCCCGTGCCGTAATCGCCATACGCGGCCATGCACACGAAGTCATCGGGCCGCAGCTTCTGGGCAGCCAGCTGGTACTCGACAAACAACTCGCCTGGCATGTGCAGGATGTAGGCATTGCCGAGCTTCAAGCAGGTCAGGTCGATGGGAATGCCGGCCTTGCGGCGGCGGAGGAACGACAGCTTCCGGGCGGCGCTGGCACGCGCGGTGAGAGCAGCCGAATCGTCCATCAGCGTCTTTTCCAGTTCCGATTCCACGAGCGTATCACGCGGCGGAACCTGCACCGGAGCAACGCGCCATTCGACGTCGGCGGTCGACAGCGGCTGCTTCTTGGTGGCTTCCCAGGCCCGGCGGAGGCCATCGTGCATGCGGGCGGTGAGCACCTTGCGGGTTTCGGGCGTGCCGTCGTTGTACTTGCCGGCGGCGATGTTGCCGCCCGCCCCGTTGAAGTGAACGTGCGGGACCTTCACTTCCTCTTCGCGCTGGTTGCGGGCAATGCCCACAAACTCGCAAGTCACGTCGCCCTGACCAAAGTAGCTCTGCGGATGGCACGCATAATAGCTGAGGCACACCAGCGGTTGGTCGCCATTCCACAGGCTGACGATCTTCACAAACGGATCGATCACGCCCTCGGGGGCGCGCTGGGCTTCTTCCGGATGGAAGGGGCTCAGTTGATAGCCTTCCTTGTCCGACGACTGCTTGAGCCGGTCGGCAATGTGCGGCTCGATCTTCCACGAGCTCATGCGGAACAGTTTGACCTTGCCGTCGGGGCCGAGGATGCGGCGGTTGGATGCCACCTTTTCGACTTTGGCCTGACCGACGCCCACATGCGTCACCGGCTGAGCCGTGGCGACGGCTTGCTGCACGGCCTCGCAAACCTTCTTGATGGTTTGTCGGGCAAACACCGCGTCCATGTTCTTGTTGCCCTGGCCAACGGCGGCCAGCAGTTCCTCGGCCGAGAAGTCACAGCGGGGGCCGTCGTGCTGATGCAGAGCATGCACAGCGACGCGATCACGCGTGGTGCCGGCGGCCTCGGCCAACTGCTCACGCCACACATCGTGGCCGCCGTTGCCAATGCCGATCCAGTCGACGGCGCACAGCACGATCGGATCGCCGGCGCCCAGCAGCACGATGCCGCGGGCACTCAACGGATCGTCAATCTTACGGGCCGCGGCATAGGCGACCGGGCTGCCCAGCGGCGGCGTGGCGTCCACGTTGAACGTGCCCACGCGAATCTGGCGGGAAGGTTGATCAGCAGCCTGGACCGAGATTCCGGTAGTGGCCAGACCTACAGCGGCAACGAGCGCAACAAACAACCGATGCAGGAGCATACAAGGCATTTCCTGGTGGAAAAGTCAGCGGTGAAACAAAGATACCGCGGCATCCTGCACGGCCTGTTCGATCCGTCGGGTAGAGATAGCGTGGCAGGCGAAACAGGCCGCCCGGTGGCAGGTTCACCCCAACCTCCGGCGGCCCTCTGCATTGATTGCCACACTAAGGCAAAAGCGACGCGCGAGCCAACAGAAAATTGGCGGATCAAGCCAGAATCGACTTGACCGGTTCACCCCGGCTGATGGGGATCGGGCGCCCTTGCATATCGTAGTAAGGCGTTTCCGGTTCGTAGCCCATGCAGTGCAGCACGGTCGCCAGATAATCGGCCGGAGTTACGACGTCGCCCAGCGGGTACGCGGCGTGGGCATCGGAGGCGCCATGGATCACGCCGCCCTTGATACCGCCGCCCGCCATGGCGATGGAGAACACGCGTCCCCAGTGGTCGCGACCCGCGTTGCGGTTGAACCGCGGTGTATGGCCGAACTCCGAAACCCAGCACACCAGGGTTTCGTCGAGCATGCCCCGCTCATCCAGGTCGGTGATCAGAGCGGAGAACAGCCGATCCATGTCGGGCATCAGCCAGCCCTTGAGGCTTTCGCTGTGCTTGGAGTGCGTATCCCAACCGCCGCTGTTGAAACGTCTGGTATCCTCCGAAATGGAGTTCACCTGCACCAGCGAAACGCCTGCTTCCACCAGTCGCCGGGCCAGTAATGCACTTTGTGCGTGCTTGGTGCGGCCGTAGCGATCGCGAACCTTGTCCGGTTCTTTTTCCAGGTTGAAGGCGTCACGGGCTTTGCCGCCGGTGAGCAGGCTGATGGCCCGCTCGGCGTGGATGTTGTAGTCGCGCGCCGCGGCGGTCTGTTCCAGGTGGTCCAGGTGCTTGTTCACCTGCTCCAGCAGCGAGAACCGCTTGTCCACCCGCAAGGGATCGAGCCCCTCGGGCAGTTTGGCGCCGGGCACGGTGAAGCCCTTCTCGGCCGGATTGCAGATCAGGAACCACGGATCGTACTTGCGGCCCATGGCGCCGGCGTCGGTACCGGGCCACGGATCACGGCCGCCGTTGTTGGCCATGCGCCGCGGCAGCACGATCGAGGGCGGCAAACCGCCCCGCGACGGCCGCAGGTACTGCACCATCGCGTTCAGCGACGGGGCATCGTTGGGCCGGCCGGGCTTGGCATTCTCGCGGTTCAGCGGAATGTGCGGTACGCCGGTGAGCATCTGGTAGCCGCTGGACGAATGGGCATTGTCGCCCGTGACCATCGTGCGGATGACGGCCACCTTGTCGGTAATCTGTGCGGTGAGCGGCATCAGCTCGCCCACAAGCATCCCGGGCACCTTGGTTTGAATGGCGCCAAAATCGCCGCGGATTTCCGCAGGTGCATCGGGCTTGGGATCCCACGACTCGTGGTGCGGGATACCGCCGGTGTTGAACAGGATGATCACCGACTTGGCGGGGCCGTTGCCGGCGGTGCCGCCCTTGGCACGCTGCTCAAACAGCTTGGGCAGCGTCAGACCACCCAGCCCGATGCTGCCTATTTTCAGCCACTCGCGACGTGTGATGCCGTCGCACAACCGTGTTCCGTGAGGATCGAGAATCCGCAGCATGGTGTCATTCCCAATGGAGCGTACGATCGGGGAGCTACGTGTCCGCGTGATGCGGAGCTATCATCAACAGGCGTCGTATTTCTTGCAGGCTGGCGAACTCTTGAAACTGCGTAGTCTAGGTGCTTCTGGCAGGGGGTGCCCACAGGCCAGTCGGGGGTCCAGTATACGGATCGGCACGTCGTATATCAACGCTTATTGATTTCTTCGCTGCTCCCCCCGGGCTGTGCGGCCTTGGCACCGAAGATGCTGGCGCTGAAAGCGGCGTCGGCGGCGCGGGTCGCCGGCTAGTGGAGGAATTTCCTGCGATCTGGCCAGGGTTACGGTATACTGATTTCCCGGCAGGGGCCCAGATCGCTTTTCACGTCTTCTCTGCTTTGTTTCTCGTTCGAGATCGCTTGGCGCCCCCCGGGCTGCTGAGAGCCCGGTTGTTCGCTGTTTGCCCCTGACCGTTGTAAGCCGTTCGATCGTGCGCCGAGCCATCCCAACGCCCCCCTCTGGAGGCATCCATGGCGACTGTTCAAGACATCCTCGCGATCAAAGGCACGAAGGTTTATTATGTGGCCGCCGATGAGTCGGTTCTGAACGCCACGCGGCTGATGAACGATGCCGGCATTGGCGCGCTGGTGGTCACCGCCGAAGAACGCGTGGTTGGCATGTTTACCGAACGCGATGTGCTACGCCGCGTGGTGGGGGCGGAACGCGACCCAGGTTCGTGTACGGTGGGCGAGGTCATGACCGACCGCGTGGCATGCTGCTATCCTGAAACCGATCTGCGCGACGCCCGCAATGTGATGAAACACCACCGCATCCGACACTTGCCGGTGATCGATCAGCAGGGGCAACTGCAAGGGCTGATCTCCATCGGCGACCTCAACGCCTACGATGCCGACGACCGCGAGTTCAAGATTTTTTTCCTCCAGGAATATCTGTTCGGCCGCGTGTAGGTGACAGAGCCCGGAGCATCGGCTCGGCAGGGCAGGGGGCAGGTGATCAGAGTATCGCCTGCCCTGAGCGGTTGGAGTCTACGGTCGCGGTGCGCACAGGTTGCCTGCGATCCTGCCAGTTGTGAATCAGACATGCGCCGGTTTGTTGTTTTGCACCACGAGACTCCGCCGGACGCGCAGCGGCCGAGCCATTTTGACTTGATGATCGAAGCCGGCGACGCGCTCTGGACCTGGGCACTGCCTGACTGGCCGAAGCCAGGCGCCTGGCTGGACGTGGAGCCGCTGCCGGACCACCGCCTGGCGTACCTGGAGTACGAAGGGCCGATTTCCGGCGACCGAGGTCGGGTAACCCGTCACGAAAGCGGCACGTGCCAAGTGCTGGTTCGCGACGAAACACGCACGGTAGCCCGGGTGTGGGGAAGCCGGCTCCGCGGCACGTTGCAGATCGAAACCGTGCCCGAGGGCTGCCGACTGTTATGGCAGCCAGAGGAAGCATAGTGCCGGCGTCGTGTTGAGAACACGCATGAAGCTTGCGAACGCCAGGCTGGGCGTTCAGCGGCTGGGGAGATGCTGGACCGGATCGTCGGCGTGCGCCGTGCGAGGCGCCGAAGTGCCGGCGACATAGATACCCTTCTCGCCGATGCGCACCGTGTCGACCGAGTAAACAAGCTTTTGATCCTTGGCCGGCGGCGGCATGGAGATCAGCGCCACCGGGTCGCTGTCCTTCTGGAGCCAGCGAACGGGAATGTTATGCCGGGCAGCTTCACGGCTGAGGTTGTCGAGCACCTCGGCCATGGGCAACGGCAAGTTGCCTGCCCTGGCTTTGCGGAACCGCAGGGCCAGCACGTTGCTTTCGGTCAGGTAGGCATCGACGTGCAGGGAGAGCACCGTGGAAATCTTGGGTGTCTGATACCGGCACGCCAGAATGATGCCGCCCTCGGTAAATGCCACGCGAGGATCTGAAACGCCCGGCGGCAAGCTCGCGGCATGATTGCGTGCCAGATCAACGGCCAGCCAGCAATTGATTTCGTCCGCCGTGAAGAGGGCTTCCCAGCGGCCTTGCCGGCGAAGCTCGTTGTACAGTTCGGTGGCTTCGGTCAGGAACGCATCGCTCTTTTGTTCCTGGTCGGCCGGAGGTTCGGCCAAGGCCCGGCGATAGAAGTCGGGCACCTGTTGGCTGGCGTAATAGGCCCAACCGGCCAGGCCGCCTACCAGCAGCACCACGGCTGCCAGGGCAATCCCCAGCCGGCGCAAAAGCTTCCCCATGGGGCCCTCGCTTTGCGGTTACCTCGAACTACATGGTCTGTGCGGGGTGCCAGACCGCCCCTGGGTGATGAACCGAATTGCCGGTTTGCTGCTGCGCAACCGGCGATTTCCGCCGTGCGAACATGCCCGGCAAGCGGGCGGATCCTAAGATCCGGCCCACGTGCGGTCAAGGGCAGGTGTGAACCGCTGCTGGCAGCAATGCTGCCGTGCCGACAGACTTGAACTGTCGCCGGCACGGCGCCGTGTGTGGTAGCGATGAAACCCCGGTCGTTACCGGTTACCGTACATCATGCGATTGACGGGCGACTGCGGGATTTTCCCCTGGTTGGCCTGCTGCTGGAGCCAGTACCAGTAGTTTCCGTTGTTGCGCGAGCCGCTGAACGCGCCACCGGTACCACTCGGGGCCATGGGAGCCTGGTAATACGGCGGCCGATAGGCTGGGCGGTTGTAGGTCGGGTAGCCGTAACCGTATTCGTTGTAGATCGGGGGACGGTAGTAACCGCCGTAGTAGGCCCCGTACGGCGAATACCCGTAGCCGTATCCCAAGCCGTACGTCGGATATCCGTACCCGTAATAGATTTGGGCATCTGCCTGCGAGGGGGCCACCAGGAACAATACGGCCGCGGCAGCGAGAGCGATGCGGAACACGGCAAGGTCTCCATTTGGGGAGGTAATGGAAGTCCATACCGATATTCTAGCAACCGGCGAGCCGAAACCACCGCAAATGCCCCCTCGTTCGCAGGGGCTTGCCATGCCTGGAGTTGCAAACGGCATCCCCGAGATCGGATTACTGGACAGTTGGGCATTTGCGGGGGGCTGCCAGCCATCGGCCTCGGCACGAGCCATGCTAACGTGGCTGCCCGGCGTTTTGCACGGCCCAGGTGATCAATGCGGCCCCCTGCGGGATCGACCACTGTTGCCATTTGGGAGAGGCCGGGCAGAACAGCTCCCGCAGCCGCTCTCTCGCTTGGCGGCGGCGCGGGTGGTCGACAGGCAGGTGCTGCCGCGTCAGGTTCTCCTCCCGTAGCCCGATCAGCACGTTCAGCGGCGGATACGTGCCGAACTCCACGCACATGCCCAGGTAGTCTGCGCCGGGGTGTTGGCTGCGGATGACGTGGCCGCACCAGCGGCCGATATCGCCCCGTACCTGGTAGTCTTTATTAGCGTAGGTCGGTTCGCGGAGTTTGTCGGCTCCGAAGGCTGCGCTCACCGCGGCTCGGTCGGCATCGCTGAGGTGATCTTCCACGATCAGCATGTATGTGCCGAGCCGGCCCAGCCCGCTGTGCAGATCCAGGTGGATGATCCGCTCGGCGCCCGCGGCCAGTTCCGGTAAGTGCTGTGCCAACAGCCGCTGCGTGGCGATGGGACCGTGCCCGCCGAAGAACAGCCCTCGCGGATATTCATACTGCCCGCCGGCCACGGCCTGTTTGAGACTGGCCATGCCGTGGCGGAGGACCGCCAGAGCCAGTTTCCATCGCACCGGCTCGAACCGGGAGGGCAAGTACGGCGGATTCAGCAACCGATCCAGCTCCGCATACTGGGGCGGCGCACCGCGAAACTCCTCGCCCGGCAGGAGGAAATTGCGGTTTGGATCGACGTTGTCCTCATTGAATCGGGCGTTCCAGGCAAAGCCCCAGGGGTTGAGGGCGTGCAGCAGAACCACGCGCGTATCCGGCGGCAGTGAAACCGGTCCGGCGGCCAGCAGGCCCATCCAGTGATGGATCACGCCGGCGCCATAGTAGCCCTCCACGCCGTGCAGTCCGCATGACGCGATTACCAAATGCCGCGCATCGGCCGGACCGAGTAGCGCGGCATCGACAAAAAGCGGCTCGCCGCTGGGGCCCGCCGGGGCAGCCTGGCCGGTCTGCCCTTCGTCGCGATAGGCCACCAGTTCAAACGCACGTACTTGGGCTCCCAGCGACTGGGCCGCGGCCAGAAACCGCTGCCGGCTGGCCGCATAGCTTTCCGGCACGGCGCTCAAGGGATCGCAAGTTGGCGAAGGATGGGGGACGGTCATGGAAAAGTCTGCTCTCTTCTAGGGGGGATTGGTGAGCCGGCAGCCGGGGGCGGTCCATCGCCGGGCAGAACTCGCCGAACCGATGCTACGAGTATCGCACACCCCAAGGCGGCCGGCGACTGGATAACGCGACACGCTGCGCAATCGGCCGGGCGGCCGAGACCGCCTCCGCGGCCGCTCCAGTGGCCATTTCGGGGTAAGTCGCGGCCTTTGCGGATCGGGCAAGCTGGGGTATCATCGGTTTTTTCCCAGGCATTCAGCCCGTCAGAATCACGTTTGTCCCCGTGCTCAACCTGGCCGCATGGCGTTTGGGGGCCGGGGCGGCGGCGTTCTGGCGGATCGTCACCGCTCCCCGTTTCTTCCTATTTACCCCCACAAGCGACGAATGACCAACGACACCAACGTCCATTGGCACGAGCACAGCGTCAGCCGCGAAGAACGCGAGAAACTCAACGGCCACCGCGGCTGCGTGGTCTGGTTCACCGGGCTGAGTGGCTGCGGCAAGAGCACGGTTTCGAACCTGGTCGATCACAAGCTGCACGCGATGGGCAAGCGCAGCTTCGTGCTCGACGGCGACAACGTCCGCCACGGCCTGAATGCCGGCCCCGGCATGCTCAAGGAAAAGCACGGTGAGGAGTTCGCCAAGCGGTTCGGTCTGGGGTTCTCGGCCCAGGACCGTGAAGAAAACATCCGCCGCATCGGCGCCGTGGCCGAGCTGTTCGCCCAGGCCGGCCTGATCACCCTCACGGCCTTCATCAGTCCCTACCGTCGCGACCGCGACCGCGTCCGGGCGATGATGCGCGAGGGCGATTTTATCGAAGTCTATGTGAACGCTCCGCTGGAAGTCTGCGAAGCCCGCGATCCCAAGGGCCTGTACAAGAAGGCCCGTGCCGGCGAAATCAAAGGCTTCACCGGCATCGACGATCCGTACGAAGCGCCCGAGAATCCCGAACTGGTGCTCGACGCCGCCAGCAAGGACGCCGAGACGCTGGCCAACGAGGTGATCGCCTACCTCCAGGAAAAGGGTTACCTGGGCTAACAGATCAGGCTCGGCCGGGAGACTCGCTACAAAGGCTTCGCGGCCGATTCAGGTTCAGCCAACTAGAAACGGGCGTCGCTGCCTGGCCTGGCGGCGACGCCCGTTTCATTGCGCTGATTGTGGAATACCGCGCGCTATTGCTTCGATGATGATCAACCCGCTACGTGGTTGCAATCAGGTCGTCGACCATGTAGCGGAGAAAATCGCGGACGGAGACGATGCCGGCCACTTTCCCGTCGCGATACAGCGGGATGTGGCGGAAACCGCCCAGGTCCATCTTATGCAGGGCGAACACGATGCTGTCGTCGAACTCGAGCGTTTCGACCGACGGCGTCATGAACTCGGAAACCGGTCGAGTTGCCAGCTGGGCCGCATCGGCGTTCAACTTCAGCAGCGCGTCGCGCTCGCTGAAGATGCCCAGGAGCTGATCGTCCTCCATCACCAGTACGCAGCCGATCTTCTCGGTAACGAGGCGATCGAGCACCTCGCACACGGGAGTCTCGGGGCCGACGACGACCGGCGGCACAGGGCCCAGCGCCCGGAGTCGGTCGCGGAGCAGGTTCTCCTCGACACGGCTCATCGGCTTGCGCGTCAACTGCACATCTGCCAGGCTCTGGTGACACTGCGCGCACGTATCGACGCCGGCAATGTTCCACGTACTGCAATGGGGACAGATTACTCGACCGTCCATGTATCACCGGCCGCGAACAGCTTTTCCAGGTCGCCCCGGCCGTACTTCTCAATCGCCTGGTCGATCTGGCGGTTGAGCTCTTCGTCGTACACGGGGCGATCCACGTCACGAAATACGCCAATCGGCTCGGGGAACTCGGGATACCGCATCCGGCTGAGCAGGTAAGCCAGGCTGGGTTCGGCCGCCTTTTCGTCGTGGAACAGCAGGTCGTCCTCGGTGACACCCTTGCCCAGCTCGACGATCTCGGGCTCCATACCGTTGAGGCGGATGCCCTTGTCGCGGTTCTTGCCGAAGATCAGCGGCTTGCCGTGCTCCAGTTCCAGCACGGTATCGGCCTTGGTTTCCCGATCGGTGGCCCAACTGAATGCGCCGTCGTTGAACACGTTGCAGTTCTGGTACACCTCCACAAACGAAGTGCCGCGGTGCTCGGCGGCACGCCGCAGCATTTCGCCCAGGTGCTTGATATGTACGTCGATACTGCGGGCAACGAACGTGGCCTCGCAGCCGATGGCAATCGAGAGCGGACGCAACGGGTTATCGACCGACCCCATCGGGGTGCTCTTGGTGATCTTGCCCAGCGGGCTGGTGGGCGAGTACTGGCCCTTGGTCAGCCCGTAGATCTGGTTGTTGAACAGCACGATGTTGATGTCGACGTTGCGGCGGATGGCGTGCATCAGGTGGTTGCCGCCGATGGACAGGGCGTCGCCATCGCCGGTGATGACCCAGACCGTGAGGTCGGGCCGCGAAACCTTCAGGCCGGTGGCCACGGCCGGGGCGCGGCCGTGGATCGAGTGGAACCCGTAGGTGTTCATGTAATATGGGAACCGGCTGGAGCAGCCGATGCCCGAGATGAAGACGGTCTTCTCCCGGGGCACGCCCAGGGTAGGCAGGACCTTCTTCATTTGAGCCAGGATCGAGTAGTCGCCGCAGCCGGGGCACCAGCGGACGTCCTGATCGCTGGCGAAGTCGTTGGGGGTGAGGACAGGCAAGGCGGCCGACTCGCCTTGGACGGGAGCCGGAGTGGATGACGGATTAGGATTCATAGCGTTTCAAGGCCCGTGTTGGGGGCGGGATCAGCGAGGAATGAACCGGAAGGTTTGCAGGAACGACAGTCATTCGGTCGGACGCCGCAGTGCGCTCAGGAGTTGATCGTCTGCTTGATGCGTTCGACCAGTTCGCCCACGGCGAACGGCTTGCCTTGAACCTTGTTGTACCCGATCGCATCGACCAGGTATTCGGCCCGCAGCATCAGCCGAAGCTGTCCCTTGTTCAGCTCCGGCACCAACACCTTTTTGTAATTGCGGACGATTTCGCCCAGGTTAGTCGGGAAGGGGAACAGATACCGCAGGTGGCAGTGGGCCACGCTGAGGCCTTCGCGCTGGGCCTGGGCCACCGCCGTGGCGCAGGCGCCGAAGGTGCCGCCCCAGCTCACCACCAGCAGGTCGCCGCTGGCGGGGCCATCCACGGTCTGCGGCGGCAACGTGTTGGCGATATTGGCCACCTTCTTCGCCCGGATGTCCACCATGTGCTGGTGGTTGAGCGGGTCGTAACTCACGTTGCCGGTAATGTCCTGCTTTTCCAGGCCGCCGATGCGGTGCATCAGGCCCTTGGTGCCCGGAATCGCCCAGGGACGCGCCAGGTACTCGTCGCGCGTGTACGGACGGAACGGTTCGCCGTTGCCGTTCTCGCGGCCCTCGGGGTGCTTGATGTGGATCCGCGGCAGCTCGCTCAACTTGGGCAGCCGCCAGGGCTCCGAACCGTTGGCCAGGTAGCCGTCGGTCAACAGCATCACCGGCACCATAAACTGCGTGGCGATCCGCCAGGCTTCGATCGCGCAGTCGAAGCAGTCGGCGGGGCTGCGGGCGGCGATCACCGGCAGCGGGCACTCGCCGTTGCGGCCGAATACAGCCTGGAACAGGTCGGCCTGCTCGGTCTTGGTGGGTAAGCCCGTGCTCGGGCCGCCGCGCTGCACGTTGATGATGACCAGCGGCAATTCGGTCATGACGGCCAGGCCCATGGCTTCGCCCTTGAGGGCAATGCCCGGCCCTGACGAAGCCGTGACGCCCATGGCCCCGCCAAACGAGGCGCCCAGGGCGGCCGTGATGGCGGCGATTTCGTCCTCGGCCTGGAAGGTGCGTACGCGGAAGTTCTTGTGCCGCGACAGTTCGTGCAGGATGTCGCTGGCCGGCGTGATCGGGTAGGTGCCGTAGAACAACTCGGACTGGCTGACCTCGGCCGCGGCGATCAGGCCCAGGGCCAGCGCCTGGTTGCCGGTGATGTTGCGGTACGTGCCCGGCGGCAACTGAGCCTTGCCCACGCGGAACTGGCTGGCGAAGGCCTCGGTCGTTTCGCCGTAGTGATAGCCGGCGTATAGAGCCCGGCGGTTGGCCTCGGCGATTTCGGGCTTGGCCTTGAACTTGGCGTCGATGAACCGCAGCGTGGGCTCCAGAGGCCGGTCGTAGAGCCAGAACACCAGGCCCATGGCGAAGAAGTTCTTGCAGCGGTCGCTCTCTTTGACCGAGAGACCGGTATCCTTCACCGCCTCGCGGGTCAGCCGCGTCATTTCGACGAGGAACACCTGGTAGTTCTGGAGGTTTTCATCCTCCAGCGGATTGCGATCCAGGCCCGCCAGCCGCAGATCTTTCTGGTCGAAGGACTCGCTATTGATGATCAGGATGCCGCCGGGGACCAGATCCGGCAGGTTGGTGACCAGGGCCGCCGGGTTCATCGCCACCAGGGCGTCGACTTGGTCGCCGGGCGTGTGAATATCGTTGCTTGAAAAGCGGATCTGGAAACCGCTCACGCCCGCCTTGGTGCCGCGGGGGGCGCGGATTTCAGCCGGAAAGTCGGGGAAGGTCGCTACGTCGTTGCCGACCAGCGCCGAGGTATTGGTGAACTGCGTGCCGGCAAGCTGCATGCCGTCGCCAGAGTCGCCGCAGAAGCGAACGGTCGCCGCTTCCAGGTCCCGGACGTGCTTCTTGGACTGGGTGGTAGTGGCCATGGTGTGCAATGAAACGCGGAAGGATAGAGCGTCGCTCAAATGCATTATGAAGTGGCTGGGAACACCGAGCAGCAGCCGGGCGCGGACCACCGCCTGCCTGACTAAGCGCCCTCGCGCTCCTGTGGGGCAAGCTTGGGATCGGGCGGCAGGTTGTACACCGTCTCAGGGAAATGCTCCACGAGAAAGTGCACGATCCCCGACACCGTGAGCATCCCTTGCGGGCGTCCTTGGGCGTCGACCACGGGCAGCCGGCGATATCCGCCTTCGGACATCTTGCGGATGGCTGATGCGATGGAGGCGTCCTGCGTCAGGGTGACCGGCGAAGTGACCATCACTTCTTCAATCGGCCCATCGAACAGGGACTCGCCTTCACGGCAAGCACGAGCCATAAGCTGGAGAGCATCACGCTCCGTAAAGATGCCGACCATGCGGTCGTCGCGGCAGACCAGCACGCTTCCCGTGCGCAGTTCTTGTAGCCGCCGCAGCACATCGCGGACCGGCTCGTCCGGTCCCACGATCAGTGGTTCGGCAATGGGTGCTTCGTGGATCAGTTGGGTGGTCAGACTGAGCTCGACGTCCACGCCACCGGCCTCCCCCTACCGACCCGCGCAGCACCCCGGCTAACCGGTCCCCGCTGCGCTTCAGTTCACTGGCTGTACTCTATCACCTGGGGGGCTTTCCTAAAACTATCGAACGTCAAAATTTGCAAATTCAAACTCTTTTTGACCCCCACCTTTGTGAAAACAAGCTGCAAAAGATGCGCTTGCCTCACCGTGGAGCGGGGGGCGGCGGACGGTGGCGTGTCCGTCTGACTCCGCCGATGCAATCGCCTTTGCCAGGGCTAGCAGCGGCGGCTCCGCCAGCGAGGCGGAAGATTAGCCATCTGCCCCGGATAAACCAAGAGAGGATTCGCCAAATGAAAAACGGGGGCCGCCACGGGTGGTAACACACTTGGGCGGCCCCCAATCGGTTGGCTGGCGTGATCGATCACGCCAGGCGATTAGTGGTCGTGATCGCGGTCAGCGTAACGTGTGCCGGGCGGGTTGGCGCCCCAGGGCTCCACGATCTTCAGTTGCTTGTCGCGCAAGGCGCGGTAGCAGTCGGGCAGGTCGAAGTGCGCCAACGCGTTGGGCAGCAGGCTCGACAGCGGCCAGCCGTACAGGGTGGACTCAGCCACTTCGCTGTAGCTGGTCAGCGCGTTCTTCAGGCTCACCTGCCGAACCATCGGGTGCAGCAGCGCCGCGAACGTGGCCGGCAGCGTGCCCCAGCCCTTGGCCGCCAGGTACACCTGCTTGTGGCCGAACGACCGGATCCAGTCCAACACGCTGAGCAAGTCGTGCGTCTTCTCGCCCACGTATGGCCGGTCGAGCATGATGGAGTGGATCGCGTAGAAGTAGTCGCTGCCGTAGGGATTCAGGAACGAGTTGGCGCCGGCCGTGTCGGGCCGCGATTCGCCGATGCCGCGGACATCGCAAGCGAACACCTCGCCGCCGTGGGCCTCGATCAGCTCGCGGACCCACGGATCATCGCGCAGTTCGGCATCCGCCGATTGGTGCGACACGTACAGCAGCACGCCCTTCTCGGCGTTGTCGAGGTTCTTGGCCAGCGGCGGCCGCGAAACCAGGCTCGCGTTGTCCAGACGGTACACAATCGCCTGGATGCCCGGCTCGGTTTCGACCGCGTAGGGCGTACCAAACCGCCGCGGCCAGCGACGGCCACTGATTGGCCGCAGGATGCGATAGTCGGGCGTGCCCTTGCGCGGAGGCAACTTGAGCAGGCCCGGCAGCACTTGCAGCAGCTTGGCACCCGAGACTTCGCCCCGCTGCTGGGCCAGCGTCTTGGACTTCTCACGCGTGAAGTCGGTAATCGTCTTGGACTCGAGGGTGGCCACCTGGCCCTTGGGGGCGGCGTACAGAACCTCGTCCTTTTCGATCGTCAATTCCGGCTCGGTGGTGGCATCGGAAACGCCCGTGAAGCGATTGAACCAGCGATACATCGCTTCGCGGTTTTCCTGCGAGAAACCGTGCGGTGTGGGGCCGGTGAACAGATCGACGTGATCCTCGGCGCCCAACAGCTTGTACAGCCGGCGAAGCCGCTGGAAGGCTTCCTCTGAGCCCCGGACATCGAAGAAGTCCTTTTCCTTGGCCAGGATGATCACCGGCTTGGGAGCCATTGCCGCCAGGAAGTCGTCGTGATCCAGGCCCAGGGCGATGGCCTTGGGCGGGCATTGCTCGGTGTCGGCCGCCAGCTCGTTCTCCATGTTCCGGCGGAACGTGGTGACAAAGCAGCTCGGGGCCGCCATGGTCCACCGCTGCTCGACACCGCACAACCAGGTGGTCATCGTGCCGCCGCCGGAGTTGCCGGTAATGCCGATGTGCTTCTGGTCCACTTCCTCGCGGGTGAGCAGATAGTCCAGGCCGCGCATCGCGTCCCAGCAGCGCCACGTGCCGAGGAACTCGCCGACAAGGAACTGCTGGTTGCCGCCCAGCAGGTGTTCCGATACGCCGGCGCCCACCACCGGCTTGAGAGCCTTGTCGAGGTATTGCAGGCGCTCGCCCTGGCCGATGGGGTCGAGGATCAGCACCACGTAGCCTTGCCGGGCCAGCCCTTGAGCGAACGCCTGATAGCTTTCGCCCGCCTTGCCGTTGGTCGAGTGGCCGCACACGCCCACGACGCCCGGCGACGGCGCCTTGCGGCCGGTGGGGATGTACAGGTTGGCGGTCACCAGGAAGCCGGGCCGGCTTTCGTAGATGATCTTCTCAATGACGTAAGTGTCGCGCTTTACCGTACCGGTGTTGCGCACCTCCAGCGGCGTCTTTTCCGGGAACGGGCCAAAGCACTCCATGGCCTTGGCCCGGACTTCCTGGACGTACCGCTCGGCATCTTCCTTGGTCTTGAGCGATTTGCGGCGGCGATTGGCTTCGGCCTCGGCCTTGCGCACCTGCTCAACGAAGAACTCCTGCACCATCCGCGGGAAGCGGTTCCGGGCAGCCAGGGTTTCCTGGGCCGCTTCGAGGTCGCCTCGCAAACAGCACTGGGCCAGCGCCACGCCCATGCTGCCGACGGCGGCTCCGCGCAGCCACGCGCGACGCGACAATTCGGACGGCAACCAGGGAATCGGCTCAGGCGTGATCTCCTGTACGGCCTGCTGTGGGCGAGACTGCGGCCAGCGGTGGTTTTCAACGGACAGTTGCGGCATGGTGCTTCACTCTCGTAGGCAACTCAATCGGTGTAACGCGCGGCAGTGGCGATACGATGGATGGCTACGAGAAGGTCTTCCCTGCAATGCCGTCTCCCCGGCAAGGTTGACCTTCTTCGCCTGCCTGATGCTGGCTCCCACCATACTCTGCTGGCCGCCAGAACGCGAGCCGCACCACCAAGATCGGCGCGAACCGGAGTCGCGCACCGTTTATGCCGTTGGCTGCGGCATCAATCGAGATCGTACTGCAGCCGCTGTCGCATCTCGGCCAGGTCCGGCTCCAATTTTTCGACCGGCTCTTCGAACGGGGCGTACATGAAGCGCAGCGTGTCGTCGAACGTGGGAGACCACAACTCCTGCACGTTCTCTAAATAACGCAGCCCCAGTTGATGTAAGATACGGTCTTGTTTGCCGGCGGTGCCTGCCGCGGCCAGTCCAAAGAGAAAGCCGCGATCGGCCAGAAACGCCCAAACGGCGGCCACCAGGTCGTAGCCCAGCCCGATCAGCCCACACTCGGGATCGACGGTCCAGCGGCTCACCTCGGCGCAGCGGTCAGGCGAAGCGCCCAGGCTGGCTACGACCTCGTCGAGTTTCTCCGGCCCCAATAACTCGGCGATGGGAGAGGCCGCCGTACCCAGCGGCGCGCAGCGGACACAGCCCACCACGCTACCGTTAAGTCGGGCCACGATATGCCAGGCTTCCAGGTCGTGCGGCTGGGCATCGTCGTATCGCTGCGTCTCAGGCTCGAAGAACTGAGGACGACGGCCGCCGGCGTACAGTACCCGTCCCCGCAGTGCCCGCACGTCTTCCAGCCATTGGGGGACAGCGATCGCACCACCCTGTGGCTCACCGGCTTGCTCGCGACGCATTGGCCCGGCGTGTACGGTCCAGGCGAGCATGATACGCGACTCGCATAGGGGGGGACGAAGCAGAGCTGCGCCAGCGAAAAGCGCCTGCGCGTAACGATTACGCAGCTTGTAGGAACAGCCGCGGGGGAGGGAGCCGGCAACTTTCCGAAGCAACCCCCTAACGATATAACAGGCTCAAGCGTAGTGTAAACCAATGCCTCGCATGGGCGCTATTGTCGCCGCCAGGGGTGTGGACTGGGCCTGACCACCTCAGGCTAGAGGGGGGAACGGTCGGGGGAGTTCCACGGTCTTGTGGTGGTCCGCATCAAGCCGCCGAAGTTGAAGTCGCATGACCAAAATCAGGAAGCTACTTGCCGCCAACCGCAGTGAGATTGCCATCCGCGTGTTTCGCAGCACGCACGAGTTGGGCATTCGCACGGTAGCCATCTACTCCCACGAGGACCGCTACGCGCTCCACCGCTTCAAAGCCGACGAAGCGTACCTGATCGGCAAGAAAGGCGAGCCGATCAGGGCCTACCTGGACATTCCCGGCATCATCGCCCTGGCCAAAGAGCACGAGATCGACGCCATCCACCCCGGTTACGGTTTCCTGTCGGAGAACCCCGAGCTGGCCAAGGCGTGCCGCGAGGCCGGCATCATCTTCGTCGGCCCCTCTGAGGAAATCCTGCATCTGCTGGGCGACAAGACCGAAGCGCGCAACATCGCCCAGAAGGCCGGTGTGCCCGTCCTGGGCGGTAGCGAGCATGCACTGCAAGACGCTGCCGAAGGCAAGCGAGTGGCCGCCGAATTGGGCTATCCGATCATTCTCAAGGCGGCCAAGGGCGGCGGTGGCCGCGGCATGCGCGTGGTGCGGCAGGAAAGTGACTTTGACGCGGCCTTTGAATCGGCCCAGCGCGAGTCGCTGACCGCGTTCGGCAGCCCCGACGTATTCGTCGAGAAGTTCATCGCCCAGGCCCGGCACATCGAAGTGCAACTACTGGGCGACAAGCACGGCAACCTGGTGCACTTGTTCGAACGCGACTGCTCGGTGCAGCGGCGGCACCAGAAGGTGGTCGAGATCGCCCCGGCTCCGAACCTCGACAGCAAGCTCCGCGACCAGTTGTGCGAAGCCGCCCTGGCCATCGGGCGGCAGGTGCGCTACGAGAACGCCGGTACCGTTGAGTTCCTCGTCGATATTGAGACGGGCAAGTTCTACTTCATTGAAGTCAACCCCCGGATCCAGGTCGAACACACGGTCACTGAAGAAGTGACCGGGATCGACATCGTTAAGGCGCAGATCCTGATCGCGCAGGGCGCGGCGCTCAACGATCCCGAAATCGGGCTGGGCGCGCAGAACGAGGTCCGCACCGTGGGCTTTGCTCTGCAGTGCCGGGTAACCACCGAAGACCCTCAAAACGGCTTCATGCCCGACTATGGCCGCGTGAGCCACTACCGTTCGGCCGGTGGGATGGGCATCCGGCTGGATGCCGGCACGGCGTTTTCGGGGGCGATGGTGAACCCGTTCTACGACTCGCTGCTGGTCAAAGTTACTGCCCGCGGCCGGCGGTTCGACGACGCCGTGAGCCGCATGGAGCGGTGCCTGCAGGAGTTCCGCATCCGCGGGGTGAAGACCAACATCCCGTTCTTGATCAAGTTGATGAACCACCCGCGGTTCATCCAGGGGAACTGCACCACGCGGTTCATCGACGAAACGCCGGAACTGTTCCAGTTCCCGGAACGGCGCGACCGGGCGACCAAGCTGCTCACCTATCTGGCCGACGTCATCGTCAACGGCAATCCGCTGGTGGCCGGTCGGCCCAAGGCCACGCGGCGGCAGCCGGCCCCGGTGCCGACGGTCCCGTCGGGCAAGACCGTGCCGCCCGGCGTGCGCGACCTGCTGCTGAAAGAAGGCCCGGAAGCTGTTTCCAAGTGGATCAAAGAGCAGAAGCCGCTGCTGCTGACCGATACCACGTTCCGTGACGCCCACCAGTCGCTGCTGGCTACCCGGGTGCGCACACGCGACCTGCTGAACATTGCCGAGGCGTATGCCCATTACTGCCCGCAGTTGTTCTCGCTGGAGATGTGGGGCGGGGCGACCTTCGACACCAGCATGCGGTTCCTGAAAGAAAGCCCGTGGCAGCGGCTGACCGAGCTGCGCGAGGCGATCCCCAACATCCTGTTCCAGATGTTGCTGCGGGCGTCCAACGCCGTCGGCTACACGAACTATCCTGACAACGTGGTGCAGGCCTTCGTCAAGGAAGCCGCCGACGCCGGCATTGACGTCTTCCGCGTGTTCGACGCGCTCAACTGGGTGCCGAACATGAAGGTGGCCATCGAAGCCGTGCTCAATACCGGCGCCATCTGCGAAGCGGCCATCTGCTACTCGGGCGACATTCAGAACCCCAATCGCACCAAGTACACGCTCAAGTACTACATCGAGCTGGCCAAAGAGCTGGAAAAGATGGGCGCCCACATCCTGGCCATCAAGGACATGGCCGGGCTGTGCAAGCCGGCGGCCGCCAAGATGCTGGTGCAGGCCCTCAAGCAGGAGGTGGGCATTCCGATCCACTTCCACACGCACGACACGGCCGGTATCCAGGCGGCGTCGATCCTGGCGGCCGCCGAGGTCGACCTGGACATTGCCGATGCCGCGATGGCGCCGCTCTCAGGTGGAACGTCGCAGCCCAACCTCAACACGCTGGTAGAGGCGCTGCGCTTCCTGCCTCGCGATACCGGTCTGGACGCCAAGGCCCTGGACGCCATTTCTGAGTACTGGCGGATCACGCGGCAGTTCTACTTGCCGTTCGAGAGCGAAGCCCTGGCCGCGACCGCCACGCTCTATGAGCACGAGATGCCCGGCGGCCAGTACACGAACCTGTACATGCAGGCTCAGGCCTTGGGGCTCGCCGACCGCTGGGCCGAAGTCTGCCGGATGTACGCCGACGTGAATCAACTGTTTGGCGACATCGTCAAGGTAACGCCGACCTCCAAGGCCGTGGGCGACATGGCCTTGTTCCTGGTCGCCAACGGGCTGACCTGCAACGACGTGCTCGATGAGAGCCGCGACCTGGCGTTCCCGCAGTCCGTCATCGACCTGATCGGCGGCCGGATGGGCCAGCCCCCGGGAGGCTTTCCCAAGGAGGTTCAACACCGCATCCTCCGCGGCCAGGAACCGATCAACGGCCGGCCCGGCGAATCGCTGCCGCCTGCCGATTTCGAGCAGGCCGCCAAAGAGGTCGAGGGCTTCATCAAACGGCAGCCCGAGTCGCGCGACGTGGTGTCGTACCTGCTGTATCCCAAGGTGTACCGCGAGTATGCCGAGCACGTCATGACTTACGGCGATACCAGCGTGCTGCCCACCCCCGTGTTCTTGTACGGCATGGAGCCGGGCGAAGAGATCGCCGTGGACATCGAGCCGGGCAAGACGCTGATCATCAAGTTCCTGGCCGTGGGCGATCCGCACGCCGACGGCGAGCGGTCGGTGTTCTTCGAACTGAACGGCCAGCCACGCGACGTGACGATCATCGATAGGGCCCTGGAGCCGGAAACCAAGGCCGCCGTGAAGGCCGATCCGTCCGACCTCACGCACGTGGGGGCCAGCATGCCGGGCATGGTGGTCAACGTGGCCGTCCAGGCGGGCGACACCGTGGCCAAGGGCCAGAAGCTGCTGACCCTGGAAGCCATGAAGATGGAAACCACCATCTACGCCGAACGCGACGGCAAGGTCGAAGAAGTCCTGGTGAAGGCCGGCAGCCAGGTCGACACGGGCGATCTGCTGCTGAGGATCGTGTAAGGCCTCGCCAGCCAGGGGACAGCCGCCTGACACGTTTGCCGACGGTTCCACGAGCCGAGGAGGGCCACCGTGCTGGTCATCGACGCCCAGGCCCGCAGCTTCATCGACATTCCGGCGGATCATCCCTTTCCGATCCAGAACCTGCCATACGGCGTGTTCCGCTGGGGGCAGGGGGAGCGGCCTGCGATCGGTGTGGCGATCGGCGATTACGTGCTCGACTTGCGCGTCCTGAGCGAGCGCGGTCTGCTCGATCTGCCGGAGCTGGCTGGCCAGCGGCCGCTGGCGGAGGAGCGGCTTAACGCGTTCATGGCCCTGGGCCGCGATGCCTGGACGGCCGTACGGCGGCGGTTGTTCGAACTGTTGAGCGCCGAGAATCCGACGCTGCGCGACAACGCCGAGCTGCGTCAGGCCGCCCTGGTGCCGCAAAGCCGGGTGCGGATGGAATTGCCGGCGGTCATCGGCGATTACACCGACTTCTACTCGTCGCGGTACCACGCCGAGAACGTCGGCACCATGATCCGCGGTCCGGAGAATGCCCTGCAGCCCAACTGGCTGCACTTGCCCGTGGCGTATCACGGCCGGGCAAGCTCGGTAGTGATCTCGGGCACGCCGGTGCGGCGGCCACTGGGACAAACCATGGCCGAGGGAGCCACGTCGCCCCGGTTTGGCCCCAGCCGGGCACTCGACTACGAACTGGAGATGGGCTTTTTCATCGGGCCCGGCAACAACCTGGGCGAGCCGATCACCGCCGCGGCCGCCGAGCCGCACATCTTCGGCCTGGTGTTGGTGAACGACTGGAGTGCCCGCGATCTGCAGAAGTGGGAGTACCAGCCCCTGGGGCCGTTCTTGGCCAAGAACTTTGCGACCACGATTTCGCCCTGGGTGGTCACGCTCGACGCGTTGCAACCCTTCCGCACCGCCGGGCCCGTCCAGGATCCGCGGCCGCTGCCGTACCTGCAAACCCGCCAGGATTCGACGTACGACATCGAACTCGCCGTGACGCTACGGTCAGGGCAGGGCGGGGGAGCCGAGGTAGCGGGCGGCCCGGCGACCGAAATCTGCCGCTCGAACTTCCGCTACCTGTATTGGTCGATGTGCCAGCAGCTTGCCCACCATGCGATCTCGGGCTGTAACTTGCGGCCGGGCGACTTGCTGGCCTCGGGCACGATCAGCGGGCCGACGCCGGAATCTCGCGGATGTCTGTTGGAACGCACCTGGGGAGGACGCGAGCCGCTCACCTTGGCCGACGGCAGCCAGCGCCGGTTTCTGGAGGACGGCGACGAAGTCACGCTGACCGCCTGGTGCCAGGGCGACGGCTACCGCATCGGCTTTGGCGAGGCCTCCGGCGTGATTCTGCCGGCGGTATCGCTGTAGAAGTGTCACCGGAGTGAACCGCAAGTGGCTCTCACGGCGTATTGTTCATGGCGTGTTCTGTGCCGTGCTATGGCGAGAATCGGCCTGCCTTACATCGCCGCGGCTGGCAACGTGAGTTTCTTCGCCGGCCCGGCGTTAGTGGCGATTGATCGAATGCCGATTTTCGCTAAGATGCTCCCCCAAAGTACATGAGGTTTACATGGCTGCGCGGCGGGGAACGTTGGCCGATCGGCATCGTGTTGCAAGGTTGCCGATCCAGCAGCGATTGCTTCTGGCCCGCCTTGCCGGCACCAGGTTTTCGTTTGGCGCGACCTGACGGCGCCCTTTGTCAGCGAGAGGAATCGCACACCAATGACCGTAACGCACAGTCGCGGTAGTAACGCCTTCAGCGAAGGCTGGGATCGGATCTTCGGCGGCAAGTCCGCGGCCAAGAGCACTACCACCAAGACGACGGCCAAGAAGGCTACCGCCAAGGCTGCCAAGAAGGCCGCCGCTCCGAAGAAGAAGGCCGCGAAGAAGGCTGCCACCAAGACGGCCAAGCCGGCCGCAAAGAAGGCTGCCAAGAAATCGGCCAAGAAGAAGTAACGCAGTAACCGTGAGTCGCGCGGCTGGCGAGGTTGATCGGACCTCGCCAGCCGTTTTTTGTTGGCCCCGCCGCAGTGAACCTCCGACTGCGGATGCCCCGCACCCGCTTACGCGCCGGGGCTCCACCTGGGACGTGGCAGGCTGTGCACGATCGGTAGCTGCCCACCCTGGAGCGCGTCGATGGCCGCCGCGGCGGCTTCGACCTCCGCCTGCTGGTTGTAGATCTCAAAGGCGATCTCAAACCGCACCGTCTCGCCGGGGGCGAGCTGCCGAACCCGCCCCTGTTCACGTTCAAAACGGTTGTGGTTGGGCAGGTTGAAGGCAGGCTCCAGGCCGGTCACGTAGCCGTCCTCGGGCATCCGCATATTCTTCCACAGCACGAACCAGGGCAACTGCTGCACGTTGAATTTCAGCCCCATGCCGGTGGCCTCCTCCGCGTCGTGCAACAACACCTGGGTTTGCCCGGCCTCGTTGGCCGCCAATTGGGTGTAGAACACCTGTTCGGCAAAGTGGGCCTTGGGGGCCGGGTAACGATGCCAGGTTTCCAGGCCCGGCACGGCGGCCATGTCGCGGGGGGCGATCTCCCGCACCGGAAGTTTGATCTGGCTGCCAGGCTGGAGCCAGGGCGAGCCGACGTTGATGTGGTACAACAGCGCCAGCCACGAAGGCTCGGCGGAGAAGTTGGTCACTTCGTCGATCAGCGTGAAGCCCGATTCGCCCAGACGCGTCCGCAGCGTCGTCTGCATGCGGAGCGAATTGTGGAACAGCCGGGCTTCGACCGTTTCGCCGGTGACTTCGATCAGCTTCTGGTCCGGATCAATGCTCAGCACGACCTTGTGGGCGGGCGTGTTGGCGATGCGGCCGTGCAGCGGGTGAACCAGGCGATGGTGTTCGTCGAACACCGGCGGGCCGTTCGACTCCAGCCCGCACCGGCACAGCAGTTCATCAAAGCCGAACAGCCAGCCAAGTCCTGAGGGTTCCATAAGCGGCACCAACTTGGGATGGACGGGCCCTTGCACTGGGGATTGCCAGCCCAGACGAACCGAGCCGGCTTCTGCCCGGTGGATGCCCATCCCGCGCGTGGGCAAAAGGTCGATGCGGCAGACGCCGTTATCGATCTCCACGCAATCGACACCCTCGGATTGGCCACCACGCTTGCGGCGGAACCGGACACGGAATGGAGCGATGCCATCCCCTTGTTCGGCCAGCCCTACATCCGAGGGCCCGGCGGTGAATCCGGCAGTGTGGATATCGTTTGCCGAATCCAAGAGCGTCCAGGTGGCAGCCATTAGTCGTCGCCCCATCACTAAGGAGATAAACCGGAACGGGTTTGGATCAGAAAGGGTTCGGCGGCGGTTCGGTATCAGGCGGCATTGCCCGCCAGCCGAATGAGCCTGCCCCCACTCAAGTTGGAAGTGTCTGTGTTATCAGGTCCCGCGCGGCGGACACGCATTCCCCCGACCTGCCAGATGGCAGCGGAAGGCCCCCAAAATCCGCGGACCTTGTCGTGGCCTTGCTGCACGATGTCCCGGTTTGCCATGCGATCTGGGTACTGGCACCCCAGGCCGCGGCGCAGACGCGTAACCAGGCAGAACAGGACATCAGTATCCACTTGCCTTCGCAGAGCTTAATACGTTGGTACCCGCTGATGCAACCACCGCGAAGTATGGCATGCACGCTCGGGTGGGGGGGGGATTCCCCATCCAAGCCGGATGCACCGCGTTCACGGTCTGCGAAATTTGTGCGGCCTGAGCGTGATTGAAGCCGCCAATCGATCAATGGGCGCTGCTCTTTCCAGACGGCGGTGGTGGAAGTGCCAACAGAAAAAAAGCCGCCTGCGGGAGCAAATGGCCCGCAGGCGGCTTGAGCGTTTGATGTAGGTTGCTGGCCGGGTACTTGGCCTGGCACGCTTACTTCAGCAGCAGCGGACCGGCGTACTCGGCGGCATCGCCCAGTTGTTCTTCGATGCGGAGCAACTGGTTGTACTTGCAGATACGGTCGGTACGCGAGGCCGAGCCGGTCTTGATCTGGCCGGTGCTCAGGGCCACGGCCAGGTCGGCAATGGTGGTGTCCTCGGTTTCGCCGCTGCGGTGGCTGGTCACCGCGGTGTAACCGTTGCGGTGGGCCAGTTGGATGGCATCGATGGTTTCGGTCAGGCTGCCGATCTGGTTGACCTTGATCAGGATGCTGTTGGCAATACCCTTCTCGATGCCTTGCCGTAGCCGCTGGGTGTTGGTCACAAACAGGTCGTCGCCGACCAGTTGGACGCGCTTACCCAGCCGCTCGGTGAGCAGCTTCCAGCCTTCCCAGTCGTCCTCGGCGCAGCCGTCCTCGATCGAGCAGATCGGGTACTTGTCGGCCCAGCTTGCCAGCAGGTCCACCATGGCTGCCGAATCCAGTTGGCGGCCCTCGACGGTGTAGACCTTCTTGTCGGCGTCGTAGAACTCGGTGGCGGCCACGTCGAGGGCCAGCCGCACCTGCGAGCCCAGCTCGTAGCCGGCCTTCTCGATCGCCTTGGCGATGTAATCCAGGGCCTGGGCGTTGCTTTCCAGGTTGGGGGCAAAACCACCTTCGTCGCCGACCGCCGTATTCAGGCCGGCCGCGTGCAGCACCTTCTTCAGGTTGTGGAAGATTTCCACTCCGCACCGCAGGGCGTCGCTGAACGACTCAAAGCCCAGCGGCATGATCATGAATTCCTGAATGTCCACGGCGTTGTCGGCATGCTGGCCGCCGTTGATGATGTTCATCATCGGGGCGGGCAGAAGCCGAGCGTTGGAGCCGCCCAGGTAGCGGTACAGCGGCAGGTCGCAGTAGTCGGCCGCGGCCTTGGCCACCGCCAGCGAGACGCCCAGGATGGCGTTGGCGCCCATGTTCTGCTTGTTGGGCGTGCCGTCCAGGTCGATCATCCGCTGGTCGACTTCGATCTGATTCAAGGCGTCCAAGCCGAGAATGGCTTCGGCCAGCTCGTTATTGACGTGGTGAACGGCCTTCTGCACGCCCTTGCCCAGGAAGGCGGCTTCGCCGTCGCGCAGTTCCAGGGCTTCGTGCTGGCCGGTGCTGGCACCACTGGGCACCGCGGCACGTCCGAACGAGCCATTCTCCAGCCGCACCTCGACTTCCACGGTGGGATTGCCGCGGCTATCCAGGATCTGCCGTCCCACCACGTCTACAATCGCAGAACTCATTACTTCGCTCAGCCTTTACGTTGTGTAGGGGTCACCACTGCACATTGCGGTCTGACGTGCCGCATTGTGCCCGATTCGTGGCCAATCGACTAGGGCCTGCTGGCCAGCCGTTACGGGTTTGCCTGCGGCCCGGACGGGGGCATGCCGACAGCATGCATAGCGGCGCGTCCGGCAAACCGCGTTTTGGGGCAGTTTGCCCCCCTTGAATCGCAGGCGACGCGCGGCAACGATTGCCTAAGGACATGACGCCGCATTGCTCCGCCTAAGACCGGCGGCGTATGGCCTGCTTGCCGCGCTGAACTCGCCTTAAACCGTACAGCCTGCCATTTGTCGGCAGATCGTGGGCGGCCGCTTGAAACTGGGCTCCTTGAAGCCAGCGGCACCCGCGCGGTATTCTCTAGCGATTTTACCCGAAACCCGAGCCTGGGCGCCCGCTCCCTCCACGTACTGACAGTCCCCCATGCCGCGCCGCGACGACCTTAAGAAAATCCTCCTGATTGGTTCCGGCCCGATCGTCATCGGCCAGGCGTGCGAGTTTGACTATTCCGGCACCCAGGCATGCAAGGCTCTCCGCGAGGAGGGCTACGAGGTCGTGTTGGTCAATTCCAACCCGGCCACGATCATGACCGATCCCAACATGGCCGAGCGGACCTACATCGAACCGCTCACCTGGGAGATGGTCGCCAAGGTGATCGAGAAAGAGCGGCCCGACGCCCTGCTCCCGACTCTGGGGGGGCAGACCGGCCTGAACGTGGCCATGGATCTGCATCACCACGGCGTGCTCGAGAAGTACAACGTGGAGATGATCGGGGCCAAGCCCGAGGTGATCGACAAGGCCGAAACGCGGCACCTGTTCAAGGAGGCCATGGAACGCATCGGCCTGGAGGTCTGCCGCGGCGACACGGTCAACACCGTGGAGGAAGCCCGCAAGCTGCTCGATGTCGTGGGCTTGCCGGCGGTGGTCCGCCCCAGCTTTACGCTCGGCGGCAGTGGCTCGTCCATCGCCTACAACCGCGATGAGTTCGACACGCTGGTGCGGCGCGGCCTGGACCTCTCGCCGATCCGCGAGGTGCTGATCGAAGAGTCGATCATCGGCTGGAAAGAGTTCGAAATGGAGGTGATGCGCGACGCCGACGACAACGTCGTGATCATCTGCTCCATCGAGAACTTCGACCCGATGGGCGTCCACACTGGTGACAGCATCACGGTCGCCCCCGCGCAAACGCTCACCGATAAGGAATACCAGCGGATGCGCGACGCCTCGATCGCGGTCATCCGCGAGATCGGCGTGGAAACCGGTGGTTCGAACATCCAGTTCGCGATCCATCCCAAGACCGGGCGGATGATCGTCATCGAGATGAACCCCCGGGTCAGCCGTAGCAGTGCCCTGGCTTCCAAGGCCACCGGCTTCCCCATTGCCAAGATCGCTGCCAAGCTGGCCGTCGGCTACCGGCTGCACGAGCTGCGCAACGACATCACGCGCGAAACCAAGGCCTGCTTCGAGCCGACCATCGACTACGTGGTGACCAAGATCCCACGGTTCACCTTCGAAAAGTTCCCGGACGCCGACGCCACGCTCACCACGCAGATGAAGAGCGTGGGCGAAACCATGGCAATCGGCCGCACCTTCAAGGAATCGTTCCAGAAGGCGCTGCGCGGTCTGGAAGTGGGCTGCTTTGGCCTGGGTTGCGACGGCCGCGACCTGTGGGGCACCGACCAACAGCCGACCGAGGACGATATCCGCGCCGCGGTCGCCACGCCGGGTGCCGATCGGCCGCTTTACTTGCGGTACGCCCTCAAGCACGGCATCAGCGTGCAGGAACTGCACGAGCTGAGCGGCATCGACCCCTGGTTCCTCGATAACCTGGCCGAAATCGTCGAGATGGAAGACAAGCTCCGGGCGGCCGGCAGCCTGGAGAGCATCTCCGATAACCTGCTGCGGCAAGCCAAGCGGTTCGGCTTCTCCGACCGCCAGTTGGCCAACCTGCTGGGCTCGACCGAAGTGAATGTCCGGGCCGAGCGTAAACGCCGCGGCATCGTGGCCACGTTCAAGGCGGTGGATACCTGCGCGGCCGAGTTCGAAGCCTACACGCCGTACTTCTACTCCACCTACGAGGACGAGGACGAAACGCCGCCCAAGCGCGAAGGCGTCAAGCGAATTATGATCCTCGGCGGTGGTCCCAACCGCATTGGGCAAGGTATAGAGTTCGACTACTGCTGTTGCCACGCCAGCTTCGCCCTGCGTGAGCTGGGCATCGAAGCCGTGATGGTCAACAGCAACCCGGAAACGGTCTCCACCGACTACGACACCAGCGACCTGCTGTTCTTCGAGCCGCTGACCACCGAGGACGTGCTCAATATCGTCGATCGGGTGCAGCCCGACGGTGTGATCGTTCAGTTCGGCGGCCAGACGCCGCTGAACCTGGCACGTGGCCTGGCGACACACGGCGTACCGATCATCGGCACCAGCGTCGATACGATCGAGGACGCCGAGGACCGCGAGAAGTTCCAGCAACTGCTCCAGCGATTGGGGCTCCGGCAGCCGGCCAACGCGATTGCCCGCACCATGGCCGAAGCCCGTTCCGAGGCCGCCAAGGTGGGCTTCCCGGCGCTGGTCCGTCCGAGCTTTGTGCTTGGCGGCCGGGCCATGGAGATCTGCTACGACCAGGTGCAGCTCGAAAAGTTCGTGGCTGACGCGTTCGCGGCCGCCCAAGGCCAGCCGGTGCTGATCGACCGCTTCCTGGAAGACGCCACGGAAGTGGACGTGGACGCCATCTCCGACGGCGTCGATACGATCATCGCCGGTGTGATGGAACATATCGAGGAAGCCGGCGTGCACTCCGGCGACTCGGCCTGTGCCATCCCGCCGTACAGCCTGCCCGGCCCGGTCGTGCAGGAAATCCGCGAAGCCACGCACAAGCTGGCCAAGGCCCTGCAAGTCAAAGGCCTGATGAACATCCAGTTCGCGGTCAAACGCGAGGACAACAAGCACAATGTTTACGTGCTGGAAGTGAACCCACGGGCGAGCCGCACCGTGCCGTTTGTGAGCAAGGCTACCGGTCTGCCCGTGGCCAAGATCGCCGCCAAGGTGATGGCCGGCGTCTCGCTGGCCGAGCAGGGCGTTACGCGCGATCCGATTCCTGCGGCCGTTTCGGTTAAGGAAAGCGTCTTCCCGTTCCGCAAGTTCACCGGCGTGGACATCGTGCTGGGGCCGGAAATGCGGTCGACGGGCGAAGTGATGGGTGTCAGCGAACGATTCTCCATCGCCTTCGCCAAGAGCCAGTTGGCCGCCGGTGCCGGACTGCCGATGGAAGGCAACATCTTCATCAGCGTGGCTGATCGGGCGAAACCCTACATCGTGGACATCGCCGAACGGTTGTCGCGGATGGGCTATCGGCTGCTGGCCACGCCGGGCACCACCAAGGTGCTGCAAGAAGCCGGTATCGAGGTCACCACGCTCAAGAAGCTGAAAGAAGGCCACCCCAACCTGCTCGATTACCTGGTGGATGGCCAGGTGCAACTGATCATCAACACGCCGATGGGCAAAGGTGCCCGGACCGACGAAGGCCGGATTCGCGCCGCTGCCGTGGCGCACGGCGTACCGTGCATCACCACGGTGCAGGCCGCCCAGGCCACGGTCAAAGCCATGGAAGCGATGCGCGAAGAAGAACTGACTGTGCAGGCGCTCCAGGACCGGTTCGCGAACCTGCCTAAGTAGGCGACGAAGCTGTCGGCTGCCCGCTTGATTGGCGTGCCGAAGATGTGGCGGCAAGTGGGCCAGGTACCGGACGAACAACACGATACGCGCAAAATGAAAAGGCCCGGCAACCTGCCGGGCCCTTCTTTTGGTTCAGCAATCGGCTAGACCTGCCGGCTGAGCTCTTCTTCCTGGCTGCCACCACCGCCGTGGCTGTCGCGTTTGCGCAGGTACAGTTTGATGGGGACCTCGCCGAACACCAACTCGTCGCGGAACACGCTCAGCAGGTAGCGGCGGTAGGTGTCGTCAAACGCGGCGGGATTGTTGCAGAACAGCACGATCGTCGGCGGTTGCACGCCGACCTGCGTGGCGAAGAAGATCTTGGGCGTGCGACCCTTGCGCATGGGGGGCGGGTTCTTCTCCACCGCGGCTTGCACCAGCCGGTTCAGCTCAGGCGTGGAAACGCGGGTGCGCGACTGCTTGTACAGCATTTGCGCGTGGTTCAGCAGCGCCTTGACGTTCTTGCCGGTCTGCCCGGTGATGAACGCGATCGGCACGTGCCACATGGTGCGGAACGTGTCGCGCAGGTAGTGCACCCATTTTTCGGTGAACGTCTGCCCGGCCAGCAGGTCCCACTTGTTCACCACAAAGATGCACGGTTTGAACTGTTCGGCGATATAATTGGCCAACTGCTTGTCGACGCGGCTGATCGTTTCCTTGGCGTCGAAGAACAGCAGCACCACGTCGGCCCGGCGGATGCTCCGCTGCGCGCGGTGCAGGCTGTAGAACTCGATGTCGTCGTTCATCGCCTTGTTCTTGGGCTGCAGGCCCGCCGTATCGATGGCGATGAACTGTTTGCCGTCGAGCTCGAACCGCACGTCGACGCTGTCGCGGGTGGTGCCCGGCACTTCGCTGACAATCACCCGCTTGGCCTTGGCGAGCGTGTTTACGAAGGTGCTCTTGCCCGTGTTGCGCCGGCCCACGATGGCCACCTTCATGGTAGGCTCGGCCAGCTCCTGCTGTGTGCGGTTGAAGTCCTGTTTGGGGAGCCGCTCCAGGATGTGGTGCATCAGCTCGTTCATACCGCGGTTGTGCACGGTGCTTACCCGTACCAGCTTGCCGCGGCCGAGTTTGTAGAACTCGTCGGCCTGGGGGGCCAGGGCGTCGGTGTCGGTCTTGTTGGCGACCAGGATTACCGGCACATCCACGTATCGCAACCGCTTGGCTACTTCTTCGTCCAGCGGCGTGAGACCCGTCTGGGTGTCGACCACAAACAGGATCACGTCGGCCGACTGGATGGCGGTTTCGATCTGTTCTTCGACTTCGGCGGTGAGGTTGTCGACATCCTCAATCCCCATTCCCCCGGTGTCGACCAGTTCGAAGAAGTAGCGGTCGCGGACGCAAACCAGGTAGGTCAGGCGGTCACGCGTCACGCCCGCCTGGTCGTTGACGATCGCCAGCCGCCGTCCGATCAGCCAATTGAACAGGCTGGACTTACCAACGTTCGGCCGGCCTACGATGACAACCTGTGGAACTCCCATGACTCGCTCTCGGATGGGCCCCGCGGTGCAGCGGCGGCGACTATCGGCTCGCCCCTGCACCGCGGGGCCGTCGATCAGGACTTTTCGTTTTCTATACGACCATAATACGGCACCAGGGCACCCTCGGACAGGCGGCGAAAATGAAAGCCAACGTGTAACGATTCCGCGGGGCGGACGCATTTGCGACCAGAAACACCGCTGGAGCCGATTGCGGTAAGCCTTGCCGGTCGCCGTGCCGCCGCAACCTGGGGCTCCCAAAGACGTTCTCAAAAAAACTTGGAAAAAATCACGGCAGCTTAGCTGTCGCCGCAGGTAGGACAGCATCGGGTGGGGGGCTTACGCGCCGCCAGCGGTGCGGTGTCTACGCGTCTTGAGCCGCCGCGCAGGCGTGGTGCGCCACCAGCGTGGGACCAGGCAGCGAACCCTGGTAAATCTCCAAGAGGTCAAACCTACGCTGGCCCCGTAAGTTCCGAAAATCCGCCTAGGGGGCCCCCCTTGGCTGGCATCGACCGATAGAATACGGATAGGTGCCCACCCTTCCGAGGGTGGACATTCCCCTCTTTGCGACTTCCTTGGGCAGCGGATGCCCCCAGGGTGAGGATCCGCACGTGAGCAGCAACGGCACTTCTTCCGGCGCTGGCCCTTCATCCGCTCCCGCCCCCGATGCTCAGCGGTTCCGCGGTAGAGTGGTCTTGATTTCTGGGGTGAGCGATCGCGGCATCGGCAGCGGCATCGTGGAACGCGTGGTGCGTGAAGGTGCCGCGGTGGCCTTGGGATACTACGAACAGCCGCCCGCTCGGCTGCTCAAGAAGCTGCGGCGGTGGGACGTGGCGTTTGTGTGTCACGAGTGCGATGTCACCAGCAATGCGTCGGTCGATCAGCTTGTCGCCGCTACGTGTGCCCGGTTTAAACAGATTGACGTCGTGGTGAACAACGCCGGCCTGGAGATCGCAGGCCGGTTTGACGACCTGGCCGACGACGCCTGGCAGCGCCAGTTGGATGTAAACCTTAGCGGCGCCATGCGGCTTACCCGGGCGGCGCTGCCATATCTGCGCGCCCCAGGTGGCGTAATCGTGGGCATTGCTTCCACGCTGGCCATGGCGGGCTGCCCCGGCTTCGAGGGCTACGGCGCTAGCAAGGCGGGCTTGATGGCCATGATGCAAGGGCTGGCGGTGGAACTCGCGCCGCGTGGCATTCGCACGGTTTGTGTGGCGCCGGCACTGGTTCCGACGCCGATGACCGCACACCATATCGCCAGGATGGAAGGCAAAGTTGACCCCAAGATGATGGATGCATCGCACCCGCTCGGGCTGGGCTCGCCGCACGACGTGGCCGCAGCGGTGGCCTTTCTGGCCTCGGACGATGCTCGCTGGATCACCGGCGTCACGTTGCCGTTGGGCTGGGTGCCCAATTATTGGCTGCCGATGGACGAGTTTCTCTCGGGCTATCACCCCGCGGAAAGTGCTAAATCCTCAGCTCCGGCGCCGGTTCCGAACGTACATGCACCAAGCGGCGATCATGCGGCCAGCCGTGTCTGAAGATGCGGTTCTCCCCTCGCAAGTTGTGCCAGCATAGAGCACGCGGCCTATAGGACTTTTCTCTCTAGTGGCCGTGATTGGGCCACAAGTTCGCTATGGGTTTTTGTTGCGGCTGATTAGAATCGAGTTTTGGCAATCGTGCCGCTGCAACTCGCAAACGTGGCCGAGGCGGGTCGGGAATCCTAACCCGGGGGAGAATGCCATGTCTCACACCATTCGGGAATTGCGGCGAATGTGGAAGCCGCACAAAGAGCGGCTCAATGCGTTGATTCCCGAGGGGCATCCGACCTGCATCCGGTTTCATCGGGCATGCAGCTGGCTCATTCGCGGCGAGTCGGCGCTTGCGAGCAACGATCTGGATGTTGCCCTGCTGAGCCAATGGGTGGCCTTCAACGCCCTGTACGGCCAGTGGGATGCCGAACGACGCGAGCCCAAGCCCGACATCGCCACGTGGCGCGAATATCTGTTCCGCATTCTCAAGCTGGATCGCGAACAGCACCTGGGCAGCTTGTTGCAAAACAATCGTCCGCTGGTCCTGACGGTTTTCCGCAACAAGTTCCTTTCACGCCATTTCTGGCAGGATCCGTGCGAGAACGGCGATCAGCGTGCCAGCAAAGCGTTGCGCAGTGCCACCAACTGGTACGAGGACGCCCGCTGGAATCGGCTCCTGGAAGCACTTTTTGAACGCATTTACTTCCTGCGGTGCCAGTTGGCGCACGGTGCGGCCACGTACGAAAGCGACCTCAATCGCTCCGCCCTCAAGTACTGCAGCATGACGCTGAATCAGTTCGTGCGGGGCTTTCTCTATGTGATGATCCATCACGGCGCCGACGAAGATTGGGGCAGCATGTGCTACCCGCCCATCCACGAAAAGGTGTCGTAGGCACCGCCGGCAGCAGTCGTACGGAAACGAGTGTCAGACAGCTTGCCCACTGCGACTGATGCGGTGGTAATGCGTTACGCTTCCTGGGGTGCACGCCCGTTGCGCTGCAGGATCGTGGCGTACAGGAACTCATCGAGCCCTCGGCCTTGCCACAGTTCGCCCAGGTTGCGGGTGGTGATGCCGGTTTGCTGATCTTTGACGTGCTGCTGCGGCCGCAGCGTGTACTTGCGGCGAATGGTCTCGTGGTCGCCGTTGCTGGCGTCGCTCTCCAAGTAGCGTACCGCGTGCATTTCCGCCCGCAGCCAATCGGTCAAGAGTTCCGCGGCCTGCGAGGCAACCAGCTCGCTGCGGCCCGTCACCGAGACATGGCTGGGCAGGTGCGTCACCGTGACCAGCGAGTTGTACCGCTTGCAACGCAGCCCCTTGCCTTGTGACTTCTGCTTGGAGATTTCCAGTTCCGAGGCAGGCAGCTTCAGCACTTCGTCGTCCACGGCAGGCAGCACGCGTACTTTGGCCAGCCGCGACATGCGCTGCGCCTGCGAGGTGCGGTTGTAGATGAACTCGTGGATGCCGCTTTCACCCTGGAGGACGCCGTAAACCGCCACGCCCTCAATGAGCATGGCGACTTCCTTGGCGATCTTGGGGCTGAACAGTTCCTCGTGCAGGACCGTGACCTCAAAGCCTTTGAATTCGGCCCACTGGCGGTACATGTCGGCCAGCTTGCCGATCAGGTCGTCGTCCTGCAGTTCGTCGAGCGCCGACACGATGACAAACGCCCCGCACTGCTCCAGCTCGCCCTGGCACTCCATGCTGTAGCGGAGCAGTTCCGCGTGTTGCTGCATATCGTGAATCTGCTGGGCCAGGCGGCTTACATCCTCGGCGCGATGCTTGCCCGACGCCAGCATGTCTTGCAACTTGCGGGTGCGTTCCACCACCATCGTGGTCGCGTCCAGTAGCCGCTCGGCGCGGTAGATCTCGCCCAGCACGGCCCGGGCACGATCGGGCTGGTCCCAGAAATCGACCCGCGATGTTTGCTGCATCAGCACCGCTTTCCGCTCGCGGAGTTTGCTTTCGTCGCATAGTGCTTCGAGCGACTGCACCAGTTCGTTGAGACGCTGCATCCGCTGCTCAAGAACCTCCGGCGTGATCTTAACCCGGCGGGCGCTGGCCGGATCGACCATCTTGACGCCCTGCGTGACCACATCGGTGGATCGCGAACGGCGGTCCTGGACAATCTTCACGTGGATGCGGTTCTTGGCCGAGATCAGCCGCAAGAGCGCGCCGTGGCCTTCGGGGCCCAGTTTGACGATCTGCCGGGCAATTGGGATCAGGGCCAAGCGTTCCACGGCACGCTTCAGCGGCCGGGCACCGTACGTTGCGTTGAAGCCTTCCTGCATCAGGATGTCGATCACGCCGGGGTCGACATCGACCCGCAGCTTGCGACGGGTAATGCCGTTGCGCAGAAGCACCTGCCCCAACTCGCGCTGGGCCAGCGTGCGCATGTGCTCGCGCTTGAGCGGCTGGAAAACCACGATCCGGTCGATCCGGTTGACGAACTCCGGCCTGAAGAATTGGCTCATCTCCGTACGGATGCGGCTTTCCAGGTCGTCGGGCTCGTCCTCGGGCGAGAAGCCGAAGCTGGTGCGCTCGTCGGCCAGGTTTGCCCCCAGGTTCGACGTCATCACGATCAGCGTTTGCGTGAAGTCGACCGTGTTGCCTTGGGCGTCGCTCAGCCTGCCGTCGTCGAACAGTTGCAGCAGCAGATCGAAGATGTTTTCGTGGGCCTTCTCAATTTCGTCGAGCAGGATCAGCGAGAACGGCTGTTGCTTGACCCGGCTCAACAGGCTTCCTTGATGTGCGGGCCCGTTGCGCGGCCCCACCGAGCCGATCAGCTTCTCGAACGAGTAATAATCTTTGAACTCCGACATGTCGAAGCGGATCATCCGGTCGGCACTGCCGAAGATGTACTCGGCCAGGGCTTTAGCGAGCTCCGTTTTGCCCACGCCCGTGGGGCCGACAAAGAACAACACACTCATCGGTTTGGTGGGATCGGTCACACCGGCCTTGATGAGCGTGATGACGTCGGTCACGGTGCCGATCGCTTCCGACTGGCCCAGCACGCGCGCCTCGAAAAACTGCCGCAAATCGCCCAGCGACAGTTGCCGCGAGTCGTCCAGCAGCAGGCCCGGAATCCCGGTGAACGATTCGAGCGCCTGGATCACGTCCTGGTGCTGAATGGTGTGCTCCACGCCTTCGGCGGAATGCAGTTCATCGTCGTCGCCCTGGCTGAAACGCTGGGCGACCATGTGCTCCATCAGCCGCAGCGCTCCGCCGGGCGGCGAAACACCCGGGTAGTACAACCGCCCGTACTCTTGCAACGCCGCCAGCGATTCGGCGGTGAAATGCAAATGCAGCCCCTGAGCGGCGTACTGCTCGGCGGTACGTTCGGCCACGGCGGCGATGACCTGCTTGACCTGCCGATCTTCCAGTGGTCGCAGGTGGAAGGCCGTGAACAGGTTCTTGAACGTGGGATGGGGATCGATGCCGCGGCGGAACTGCTCGGCCGTGCACTCGCCGATCAGCACCAGGTCGCCGTTTTCGACGTACGGCGTGAGAAAATCGGCGATGTTCATGTCATCCTTGCTGGTGCGCCCCGCTTCGGCCGCCGCAAAGATGTCGGTGAAGTACACGGCCACCCGTTGGCTGCGAGGGCAACTGTATACCAGATCGCGCAGCTTGCGTTCCAGGGTGCCGATCACGCTGCAGCCGGCCAGCAGAAAGCCAGCCGAGGTCTCCAGGACGATCCAGGGATTCTCCGTCCGACGTGCCAGTCGCCGGAACAGCTCGCGGAGGATCGCCGACTTTCCGCAGCCGGAAGGGCCAACCAGGATGAACGAGTTGTGAGCCGCGCTAAGCAGATGACGTTCCAGTTGCGCCAGCTCGCGATCGCGGCCAAAGGCCACCGGGGCCGCCTGCGAAACCAGCGCGACGCTGGGCACCTTGCCAAACGGTTCCAAGGCCCGCACCCGATCGGCATCCAACTCAAACTTGGCGATATCCATCTTTGCAAGGGCCCCGGGGTTTGCGACTGGTGCGGCCGGCAAGGTGTGGCGGCGGACGATGCGTGAAAGGGGATCTGGTCATAAGCCGGTCGGTCGAAAAACTTATTATGCGCGTTGCCGCAGCAGTTTCACGGCTTTCTTGTGTGCCGGCGGCGTGTGGCGGGACGGTGGCCGATGGATCACGCTATTGTGGGGTACCACCGCGCAAACGTCATCACTTGCCAGGCTGCGCCACTTCCCAGCCCTGGCTCCGATACAGGGCGACGGCGGCTTCCCAGCGGGCGTGCGTTTCCAACCAGATCTGCCGGCAGCCGGCCTCCCTGGCGGCTTGTTCCGCAGCGGCTAACAGCAGCCGGCCGATGCCGCGCCGCCTGGCTTGCGGAACGACGGCCAGGCGATGGATGACCGCCCGGTGTGTGCCGCTGCCGGCCCACACCGCCAGGCCCACGGTGCCAACGGCGGTGCCGCCGGCCAGCCGCAAACCAGCGCCGGCGTCTTCCGGCATAACGGCAAACCAGAGCCAGTGGGGCTGCCAACCTTCGCGGTCGATCAGTTCGCGCCGAAGATCGGCCTCCGTCGGCGGCCGCACCTGGGTCGGCTGGTCCGTCAACGCCAGACGTTGGATCTCCACCCAGCAGGTGATCTCCGCTGGTCCGACACCGGTGACGAGCTTGATCCCCTGCGGCGATCCAACAAGGGGTAACGCCGGCGGACCTGTCAGCCGTTTGGTGAAGTGCAGGATGGGCAGCTTAGGATCGGGCACAGCGCTGGCTACGTACGGGTAAAGGGAAGGGCCGGGGGGCCTTGCCGTTGCGGCGGCAAACGCCCATCATACCGCAGGGCTGGCATCGGCGGATTGACCGCCACCTCCTCCCGCAGGAACTATCAGCAATGTCGGTTGTTGTGCTTACCTCAGACCTTGCGACGGGATCGCAAATTCACGTGGCCGCGAAGCACGTTGGCGTGCCGTGCGCTACGGCCCTGGGGCCCAAGTCGCTGATGGAGAAAGCGCCCGGCAGCAAGCTGGTGTTGATCGATCTGACAACACCGCAACTGAACCTGGCAGAGATCATTGCGTCGCTGAAAGGGCTGGAGTCCCCCCCTGCGGTCGTCGCGTTCGGTCCGCATGTGCATGTGCAGACGCTTCAAGCCGCGAAGGAGGCTGGCTGCGACGCCGTGTTAACCCGCGGGCAAATGCACAGCCAGGCGGCCGAACTCATGGAGCGGTACGCGAAGTAAGGGGATTACGCGCCGCTCGCGGTATAACCGGAGTTACTTGGCGTCCTTCTCCGGCTCGATGACCTCTTCCACCTGGATCGCTTTGCGGCCTTTGAACAGGCCCGGCATTGCCCGGAACTTCGGGATGCCTTCCACGTGCACCAGCAGCGGTGCGTGGCAATCCTGCTCGGTGGTGATGATGTCGCCCACCCGCAGTCCCACCAAGTCGCCGGTAGAGATCGTGGTGTGGGCCAACTCTACGCTGACGGTTAGCGGGGCTGTCCGCAGGTTGCGGGTAATCTGCCGCACGTGGTCGTCGTTGCGTTCGCGGCGTCCGTAGCTGGTCCACGTGTTGGCCAGCAGCTTGTTACCGATCCGTTCGATCGAGTTGAACGGAATGCAGAGATTCATCATGCCGCGGACATCGCCCAACGTCAGCTCAAAGCTGATGAGCACCACTACTTCGTTGGGCGGCACGATCTGCACCAGTTGGGCGTTGCTTTCCACTCGCTCAACGACCAGATCCAGTTCGACCACGTTTTCCCAGGCACGCCGCAGCTCTCGCAAGAACAGGTCGGTGATCTTGCCCACCAGGCGTAATTCGATCGCGGTGAGCGGACGCCGGGCAGGCGGGCCGCTTTCCTTGCCGCCGCCTAAGAGCCGGTCGATGATCGGATAGAGAATGGAAGGGTTGATATCCAGGATCAGGTACCCTTCCAGCGGCTTGGCCCGCACCAGGTTGAAGCAGGTGGGGTTTTCCAGGCTGAAGATGAACTCGCTGTACGTGAGCTGATCGACGCTGGTGAGCTTCACCTCCAGAATGGTGCGCAAGAGCGCCGAGAGGGCAGCACCAAAGTTGCGGCCAAACCCTTCGTGCAGGGTTTGCAACGCCCGCATCTGTTCTTTGCCGACCCGCTCCGGGCGTTTGAAGTCGTAGGTGGTGACCTTCTCGCGCAGCCGGCCGCTACGAACTCCCGTGGGGCCGGGCGCAGTGTCCACCGGCTTACCGCTGCCTATATCGAGTGCGGAAAGCAGGCTTTCAACTTCGGATTGGCTCAGTACGTCGCCGGGCATGTCCGTATCCCCGGTGTGATGCGTTGTAAGCGTCCCCGTCCGGCCAGCGAACATCCTGTGGGCCGGCCGTTTCAAACCGCGGTCTACGTGCGGACCTGTCCGTTGCCGTAGACCACGTATTTATAGCTGGTCAGTTCCTTCAGCCCACAAGGGCCGCGGGCGTGCAGTTTGTCGGTGCTGATGCCGATTTCGGCTCCCAGACCGAACTGTCCGCCATCATTGAACCGCGTGCTGGCGTTAACCATCACCGCCGAGCTGTCCACCCGCACGGTGAACTCGCGGGCGGCGTTAAGATTCTCGGTCACGATGGCATCGGTATGGCCCGAGCCGTAGCGGTTGATATGTGTAATCGCTTCGTCGAGCGAATCGACCATCTTGGCCGAGATGATCGCTGCGAGGTATTCGGTGTAGTAATCCTCTTCAGTCGCCGGCTTGGCCTCGGGTACGAGCCGGCACACCCGCTCGTCGCCGCGGATCTCGATGCCGCGTTCGATCAGTGCCGCGGCGATGGGGGGCAACAAACTGTCGGCCACATCGGCGTGAATCAGCAGCGACTCGGCCGCATTGCACACGCCCAGCCGTTGGCACTTGGAGTTGACCACGATCTCGCGGGCCATGTCCAACGACGCGCTGCGATCGATGTATACGTGGCAGTTGCCGTTGAAGTGCTTGATCACCGGCATGGTGGCTTCTTCGACCACGCGGCGAATCAGCCCTTCGCCGCCGCGCGGGATCGCCACGGAAATGTATTGGTTCAGCTTGAGGAAGTGCCCCACGGCAGCGCGGTCGGTAGTGTTCACCAATTGCACGGCGTCGGCCGGCAGGCCTTCTTCAGCGAGTGCCGCGGAGAGCAGATCGACGATGGCCCGGCTGGAGTGCGCGGCCTCTTTGCCGCCGCGGAGGATGACCGGGTTACCGCTTTTGACGCACAGCGCCGCGGCATCGGCGGTGACGTTGGGCCGCGACTCGTAAATGAAGAAGATCGGGCCCAGCGGCACCCGCACTTTGAGGATCTGCAGCCCGTTGGGGCGGATCGAGCTTTCGATCACCTCGCCGATCGGTTCCGGCAGGGCGGCTACTTCTTCCAGCCCCTGGGCGATGGCGTCCACACGCTCCGGCGTAAGCTTCAGCCGGTCAATCTGGGCAGCGGTCAGGCCGTAATCGGGGGCCGCGGCAATATCCTGCTGGTTGGCCGCCAGAATGGCGTCGCAGTGTTCACGCAACAAGGCAGCGCTGCGGCGCAGCCAACGTTCTTTCTGGGCGCCGGTTGCCTGGGCCAGAGCATCCATCGAACGATGCGCTTTCTGAGCCGTTTCCAGGCAGTATTGTGCGAGATCGGCGCTCGGTGCGACAGCCATCTAAGTTCCCGTGAGTTGCTCGCGTCGACAGCCCCTAACCATGACCTGTTGCTTGCAGTATGAAACGCCAGCCAGGCATGGTCAACGCCTGCCAAAGTCCGCCCACCTCGTAGCGGCCACTGACACAGGGCAGGGCCAACACGGCTGAGCGGTGCGGGCGGACGCTCAAATCTTCATCCGCCGCCGCAGTTTCTCGAGCAGGGCCAGGTACTTGTTGCGCAGCGTCAGGGCGATCCAGCCCAAGTAGGCATTGCCGCCCAGCGACACAAACAACATCAGCAGAGCCATCGTGAACGGGAACCACTGCGGGGTGGGCGTTGCCTTGTCGCCCTCGGCTCCCGAGTGGAAGCTGGCCCGGGGCAGTTCGTCCTCGTCCAGGAACGGCTTGGGAATCTGGTTGCCGGTGCTGCTGCTGTTGCGGGAGTTGTCGGCCAGCGTGTTCGTCGGCCAGTTAGTTGCCGGGGTGTTGTTGGCGGCCGGCGGATTGTAATTGGCCGGAGGCTGGTTATTGAACGGCGGCTGCTGGTTGTAGCCGGCCGGGTTGCCTTGCGGCGGAACGTTGTAGTTGGCCGGCGGGCCCATCGGGACGCCGTAGTTCGCCGGCGGCATGGGGGTGCTCGGGATCGCGTTCTGCGGGGCCGTTGGCCAGTTGAGCGTGTTGCCGCCCTGCGGATTGGCCGGGTTCTGGTAGCCCGTGCCTTGCGGGTAGGCAGGATTCATCGGCACATTGCCGCCGGGCTGAAGCCGGGGATCCTGCAGGTTGCTGGTCTGCGTATTGCCGTAGCCGCGGTCGTAGAACGGATCGACCGGCCCGGCGGTCGGCAGGTTTGTGCGAGGATCGTTGTTGTACCCGGTGCCCTGCTGGTTGGAGGGCAGATTGCCGGAATTCTGATTGTTATTCGAGTTGTTGTTCGCCTGACCGCTGTTGGTGCCGGAATTGGTCGGATAGCGGTCGGTGCCGTACGGATCGGAGATCGGCAAACGCGAGGGCAGGGGGGCCGCCAGGCCCGTTGCCGCGCCCAGGCGGGGATCGGTCACGCCGATACCGCCGCCGGCCGGGTACGTGTTGCTGCCGGAGTTGTAGCCGTCGTTGGTGCCGTAGCTGCCCGCCCCCGTGCGATTGTTGCCGGCAAAGGGATCGTTCGTGCTGGGCGGCGCCGGCAACTGAGGACCGGTGCCCGACTGGGTGCTCCGGTTGTCATTGACGCTGGCCGGGTCGGTCATTTCCGGCGGGGTGCCGATCCGCGGCACGGGGCCGGTGCCGATCGTGATGCGGTAACGCCGCACATCGCGCAACTGCGGCGGAAGATCGCTGACCAGATCACGGCCCTGCTCCATCGCCGCCAGGGCCTGTGGCTCGATCTGAATGATGTATTCGTAGCCGCCCCCTGCCAGGGGTTGCCAGCCAACGTCCACACCGGTGGCCGCGGCGGCGACCAACAGCAAGAGTCCATTCATGGGAAAGCTCCCGGCCAAGCACTGTGCTTTGCTCAGGGGGCGGTCAGGTTGCCTCGGACGTAACGTCTCACACCGTAGCGGTTAATCCGCGGCGGCCGGCGGTTGCTGGCAACCCACCCTACCTCCATGCAGTGCCCGCCATGATAGCCCTCAAGGGCCGTTGAGAGAAGAGAGGTTAGGAAATGTGGCAACCCCAAAACCGGCCTCATCGCCGGCTCGGGACAGGGGAGGAAAGTCGACCCAGCGGAGGGGGGGGCTTGGAGGCCCGACAGCAACGGCGGGGGGGCCAGCAATCCCAGGCATCAGGGGCCACTCGTGCTACCACTGCTGACGCTCGCCTCGAAGCTGCCATCGAGCGGTTGGCGGCTTATGGATACAATGAACCTTGAGATGCGGCCAGTTTTCGCTACCCTGCCGCCGCGTTTACTTTTCGCCGTTGATCCCGTCTGCCTTTAAGCTCCGCGACGTTGTCCATGGCCCGGCCCTTCCAACCCGGCTCACGATGGATCCTTGCCGTGCTGGCGCTGCTGGCCGTGGCGCTGACGGTGCCGTCTGGGGTTAGCTTGGGCCAGTCGTCCAGCGAGGACGAGCGGTTCGTGACCGGTCTGCGCGACCGGCGGCTATATGCCCTGGCGGCCAGCTATTGCCAGCGGCGACTGCAATCGACCGACCTTTCCGAGCAGGCCAGGGCCGAACTGGTTGTGCTGCTTTCGCAGACCTACGTGCAGCATGCTCTGGATGCCAAGGCTTCCGATGCCGATGGGCTGTGGCAGCAGGCGGCCGAAGAAACCCTGCAGTACGCTCAGCAGTTTCCCAACTCGCGCTGGAAGCTCGTCGTCAACACCCAGGCGGCCCTGGTATTGGTCGCACGCGGTGAGTTCTTGCGGCAGCAGGCCGAAGTCTCGGCCGATTCCGGCGCCACGCTGAACGAAGCCAGGGGGTATCTCCGCACCGGCATTCGGGCATTGCGCATGGTCGAGGAAGAACTGAGTGCGGCGCTGCGTGATCAGTCGCTGCCGCCCGAGGGCGCTCCCAGCCGCGCGCAACTGCTGGCCCTACAGAAGAATCTGCGTTACGAACTGGCCAGGGCCTACATGAGCCAAGGCCAGTGCTATGACCCGGAAACGCCCGACCGCGATAACGCTCTGCGGCAAGCGATCGAATTGCTCGACGGGCTGACGCGGCTGAATACGGTCGATCCGTTGGCCTTCAAAGCCCGGCTCGACGAAGTCAACTGCCTGCGGCTGATGAAGGATTACACCGGGGCGCTGCGCAAGCTCGATGCTCTGGCTGGCGAGAATCCGCCGCCAGCGATCGCTCAACAGGCCGATGCCCAGCGGCTGCGCGTGCTGTTGGCCGCGGACAGGCTCGCCGAGGCCAAGGCGTTTGTCGAAAAGGTGGGCAAGCCGGCCGGGGGCCATCCGCAGTGGGATTTTGCCCTGCTGGAGTACGGCCTGGCGATGTGGGCGCAAGCCCATCAGGCAGGCAAGACGGACGAAGCCTCGCAGTGGGAGCGGCTATCTGCCGAGCAGGTCAAGCACATTGAAACGTCGCACGCGCCGTACTGGGCACGTCGGGCTGAAGCCTTGCTGGCCAGCCGCATCCATATTGGCGGCGGTTCGAGCGACCTGGATCTGCAAGTGCGAGCCGCCCAGGGCTTCTACCGCGGCGGCCAGTGGAACGACGCCATCGCTGCCTACGAACAAGCGGCCGCCATGGCACGCGACCAAGGGCAGCGACAGGCGGCCTTTGACCTGGAGTACCTGGCCGCCGGCATCGAGCATGAACAGAACCGGCACCTACCGGCCGCTACGCGGCTGCGGCGGTTGGCACTGGCTATGCCTGAGCATCGCAAGGCGGCCGAGGCCCACCTGCTGGGCGTGTTTCATGCCGGCCAAGCCGTCAAGGCCGGCGATATTTCGGTGGACGATTACGAAGCCTACGTCCGCGAGCACTTGAAACATTGGCCGCAGGCGCCCACGGCCGCGCACGCGCAGATTTACCTCGGCAATCTCCTGGAGTATCGCCGCGAATGGCAAGGAGCCGTCGAGGCGTTTCGGGCGGTCGCTCCAGAAGATCCGCAGTTCGAGGCCGCCGTGGCCGGCGCCGAACGAGCCTATCGCGGCTGGATCGCTTCGCTGCAAGCCGCCGGTGAACCATACGAGCCCACGCTGCGGGCCGCTGCCGAATACTTTGAGCAGGTGTTCTTGGGCCCCCAGGCACAATGGCCGCGGCGGTGGTCCATGGCCCAGCGCACGGCAGCCCTGGCGGCCGCTCGGCTGCGGCTTCATCAAACGCCGCCCGACTTCGACAGGGCTTCGCGCATTTTGAACGTGGCGATCAGCGGCCAGCCGCTGCCCGACGAATCCTGGCGGGCTGCTGCCACGGCCGAACAGGCGGTGGCCCTGGCGGGGCTGGGGCGTCTTGAGGATGCCGAGCGGCTGCTGGCCTCGGCCGCCGCCGACCAACCGCTACAGCGTCTGGAGCAACTCCAGCGGTTGCAGGCCCTGGCCGATGAAGAAAGCGACCCCAACCACCGCAGCCTGATTGCCAAGCTGACGCTCAAGGGGCTGGAATCCATCAAACCAGAGCAACTGCCGGCGACCGCCCAGCCGCATTACCGCCGGCTCCTGGCTACGGCGAAGGCCGGCAGCGGCGACATTGCGGGTGCGATCCCGCTCTTTGAACAGTTGCTGGCCGAGCAGCCGCGCGATGCGGCCCTGTTGGAGGCGTTCGCCCAATGCCTGGCCAGCAGCAACGATCCGCAGCATTTGAAGCAGGCACTGGGGCGGTGGCGGGAGATCGAGCGCAACACCAAAGCTGGTACGCCCCTGTGGTTCCGCGCCAAGTATGGCTTGGCGAGCACCTACGAAAAGTTGGGCGAACCAGCTTATGCCGTGCGGCTGATCAAGGTGACGGCGGTCTTGCATCCCGAACTGGGCGGTGCGGAGATGAAAGCCCGCTTCGATGAATTGCTCAAGCGCTGCGGCGGCTAACATTGCCGCCGCAGCCGGCCCCGAGCTTGGGGCCTCCGCGATTGTCTCTGGACGACTTCACTACTACTTCTCAACGCGGACGTGGAAGCCGGCGTCATTGAGGGCTTTGACCACGGCGGCCGGCACGAATTCACCTTCGACCACGCACTTGGGCTGCCGCGAACCGATCGCCACGGCCTTCACGCCGTCGACTTCCTTACAGGCGTCTTCCACGGCCGAAGCGCAGCCGCCGCAGCAGTTGTGCACGCCGACCAGCACGATCCGCTGCACCTTCTCTTGGGTGGCGCCGCTATCGTCTGGCAGAGCGAAGTCCTTCTTGTCGGCGGTGCCGTGGAAACCGGCATCGGCCAGCGCCTTGGCACCCGCCTTAAGCTGCTTGGCGTCGGCGGCCGTCAGCGTGACGGTGCCGGCGTCGCCGTCGACCTTGGCGGTGACGCCCTGCACTTTCGAAATCGCGTTTTGAACAGCACGGTTGCACGCGCCGCAGCACAGGTGCACGCCGGAGTAAGTGACCGACTCTTCCGCCCAAGCGGCAACACCCTGCGACAACATGCCCAAAGCCAACAGACAGGCGGCAATGCGTTTCATCGGGGAACTCCACGGACAAGCTGTGGTGAATCACGGGGGGCAAGATCGCCCAGCCACTGACGAACTACCGGATACCCCCGCAAGATAGCTACTGGCAGCGGATTTTGCATGCTTTCTCTGGAGAAAATCGTCTCCATGCCTGCGATGCGGCTCAACGCCCTGGCCCTGCAACGTTCGCTTAGTCGGCACGCTGGCAAATGGTCGCGATGGGGTAATGCCACAGCCAGGTGGCGGAGCGCAGCCAAGGCAACCGTCGGCATCGAAGAACAGGAGTTACGTTCGCTCCCGCCCGATGAGCAAGCGCGGTTTGGGTTGGCTCGCCTGCAAGCGACCTCGCAGGTTGAAACGCGGGTGGAATTGGAGGCCGGGACGGCGATCGTCCTTCAAGATGACCAAGCCCTTTAGCGGGGCATCGAGGAGATAGCGGTTGCAAGCAACCGCCCTACAAGAGTGCAGTGCAATGGTCAGGCATTGCACAGGGGCGAGCAGCCTGTCTGCGCGAGGGCTGCCCCCTACTTCGTCAACCGTTTGAGCCAGAAGTCGATCCGGGCAAACAGCTCTGCCCGCGTGCCGGAGTACACATGGTCGGCGCCGGCGATCACGCCCACGCGGATGTTGGGGTTGACTTGGGCGACTTTCTCCAGGTCTTCCGGCATGCGGGCAAAGGCCGCGTGTTGCTGCGTTTCGACGGTGCCAAAGGTGAATAGCGTGGGAACCTGGAGCTGGGGGGCCAGGGCGACCACGTTGAACCGCTCGCCGGGGCCGTACTTGTCGAGGTAGCCGGCGGCGGTCACCAAGTACGGGATCGGGAAACGCACCTGCATCAGGGTGTCGGGCTGGCCCTGGGCCACGTGCCCTTCCGCCTGGGCGATCGTTTCCAGAAACTCGTCGCGGTGCGGCCCTTGAACAAAGTGCTCGTACGACAGCCGGGCTGGGGACACGGCGCACAGCCACACCAGGCTCTCAGGTACCTGTTGGGAGAAGGTGTATACGCCTTTGATGGCGCCCAAGCTGTGCCCCAGCATGCCGATTCGCTGGAAGCCTCGTTCATGCAGCAGTCCAAGCCAGGCGGCCAGATCGTGGACGCAGTCGGCCACGCGCTCATAGGCGGCCCCCAGCAGACGCGGGCCGGCCGAGGTGCTGGCCGTGTAAATGATGTCATGCCCTCGCGTATTGGCCAGTAGCGTGGCCACGCCTCGGCTTTGAAAGTGTTGGGCGGCCGCTTGAAGCAGCGACGACGCATAAAAGTTCGCCCCGGTGCCGTGGACCAGCAGCACGGCATCGCAAGCGGCGTTTTCGGCCGGTTCATCGGGCAGTTGCAACGCGCCGTCGAGCCGGATGCCGTCCTCGGTTGTGGCTTTGACCAGTTCCACCCGTTGATTCATCGCGATTCCTTATCGGGTTGCCGGGGCGAGACAGGTTTATTAAAGGCGGCGTCCGACGCTTTTCGTGCGCCCGGTTTGCATAGGGCGGCCGTGGCCAAACACATCAGCACGATGACGGCGGATAGCGGCCATGCCCAGCGGTCGATGGTATGGGCCAGCGAGATCAGCAGCAGTTGGCCGCCGGTCCACGTTTGGGCTGCGTCGCCCGGGGCCACCGTGCCCCAAGTCGCACGTACGCCGGCTGGCAGCGCGAACATGGCAGCAATCAGCAGGGCGCGACAAACAGGGCAAGCAGATAACGCATGGCGGGGGGAGCAAGCAGCCACAGGGGGTATGCCGCGCAAACGTCAGCAAACATGGCGTGACCAACGCACAGCCCGGCGTCAGTCGGCCGGCCCGACCTCACGTTCACGCAGGCGGCTGGGGCCCTGGCAGCACTCGCACTCTTTTAGTTCGTACATGGGGATGGCGCAGATATCGCACCAATAATCGAGCTCAAACTTCTTGCCATCGTGCAGCGTGTACACGGTGATGACCTGCACGACCGGCAGGCCTTCGTAACGCCGCACCAGCAATTCCATGGGCCGGTCGCGGAGCCGCTTGTCCATCAGGAAGCCGCGGCCCCGGGCATCCTTGAGCAGCGGGATCAGTTGGCCATCCTCGGTTTCCAGGGCGACCATCGTCTCGGCGACATCGGGATCGGCGTTTACGCCGTGCAGACGCTTGATCGCCTCAGCCAGCCAGACCACCTTGCCGCGAATCCGCTCGGTGCGGTACCGGCCGTCTTCCTGCTGCGTGGATTCGCTGGGCGACGGGCCGCCGGATCGCGGCGGCGCACCGCTGGCTGGTTGCAGCAGCAGCGAGGTTGCCGGGATGACCAGCATCCAAGCCGCCAGAATCAAGTTTGAGTGCCGGGCACGCATGCTCCCTATCCCCTGTTGCGTGTTCTGCGGTTGCGGTTCCACTTCCAGCTTAACGGCAAAACCTGGCGCGAGGGTAGACGTATATCAGCCCTCGACATGCGGCAGCGTTCGAGCCATCGCCGATGCGGCCGGCGCGGCCAATAGCTTGCGGCAGAAACAACAAGAGACGCGGGACTGGTCTGGTCGCCGCGTCGCTTGAGTCTCAACGGTACGATTCTGGTGGAATGGCCAACATACGGCCGCGAGAATCAGCTCGTTATTCCGGCGAGTGGCCTTCGATCACGAATTCCACCGGCAGCGTTTTGGCGTCGCCGCCGGTCTTGATCGGCAGGGCCACCTTCAAGCTCCACAGTTCGCGGTCGGCGTAGTGGACAACGGCGGGCGGCTTGGGTTCGGCGCCGGCCACCAGCATGCTCAAGATCGCCGGATGGGTGCTGCCGGTGACCTCGGCGCTGAGGTTCATCAGCTTGCCGGTGTCCAGCGTAGCGACGCTCTTGTCCTTCTTGCCGGGCAGCAACAGCAGGAAGTCCAGCGTGTCCGACGTGCCCACGTGATTACCGTCCACCGGCTGCTGGCCATACCGCAGGGTGTAAACGCCGCGGCGGAACTGTTGATTGCGGAAATCCTCGCGGGTGCTGTTGAAACGAACCACGCCGATCAGGTCGCCCGGCTGAAACGGATACAGCACGTTGGCGCTGGGGGTGAAACCGGCCTTGGCCGGAATGTCCTTGCGGAACCAGAACTCGGCGATCACCTTGTCGCCCTGGCTAACCTTTACGCCGTCGGGGCTCAAGGCTTCAACCACTTCCTCCGACAGCACGTCGGCCGGCGGAGCGGCGGTAAACGCTTCCACCTTCTTCTCTTGCGCCTGGGCCACAGCCGCTGTCAAAAGCCAAAGCAAAGCAAACGTCGGCGTCACATATCGCATCGGTAGAAATTCTCCGCTTCGGGGGGATGAAACAAAGCGGGCAGCGGGGAGGAGTTCAGCCACGGTTGCACAGCGCACTGGCGGCTGAACGGGCAAGCCCGGCGGGTGGCAATAAGGTCTCGCACGACTGCCATTATAGGCTGCTCCGGGGCCCTCGTAAAAGAACCCGACTGGTCGTTGACGCGACAGACGTGCTGGACTTTCCCCCCCTTGCCTCCGGTCTGTTCGCCCCAGCGCCGAAATCCGTTCCCATGCGAACTTTCCGCACAGGCCGAATCTCAAGGCGGCACTTGGGCAAGCGGCGGCGAGACTGCCGACAAGAGAATTGGTCCGGAATTCGTCGAGACTCGTGATTGAGGAATCTGTCACCGTGTACGCCACCCGACGCGCCAGCCACGACCGCCTGGCGGCGCCCCAGCGTGACGCCGCATCCGCACGCCGCAGTCGTTCCGCTACCCCCACGCTCGCCGAACCGGAGTACATCGTGTGGGCCGAGGCCGGCGGTGACGATGAGCCCAACTTGTGGCGGTTCGTGATTCGCACGCCCCAGGGCCGCCAGGTGCTCGAAGTGGCCGATTGCGAGCCTGACGTGTCCGGCGAGCGTCTCCAATTGCTGGCGGCCGTCCGTGGATTGGAGGCCTTGGATCGTCCCAGCCACGTGGTGCTAGTGACATCCAGTCGGTATGTGCGGCGAGGTCTGTTGTTTGGACTCGAGCAGTGGCGGCAGAACGGTTGGCGGTGGGAATCGTACGGTCAGTTGGTGCCCGTCAAGAATGTCGACCTGTGGCAACGGTTGGATCGGGCGATTCACATTCACCGGGTTCAGACCGGCGGGATGCGGTGGTTGCACCGGACAGACTTGCGATTTGATCCGCCCCAAACGCCGCGGCCCACTGACCGCGTTCGCAACGCCTATCGGTTGCTGCGGCAACGGATCGCCACGGCCAGTACGCTGAACGAAAGCTCGGCCGTGGAAGAAGCCACGGTGGTGACCGCCGAAGTTCGCCTGGCACGAGGTACCCGCAGGCTCGCCCGCTCAGGCGTACGCCGCGGCGGACATGGCATCCCGGCCCCGCATTGCAATTTTCGCAAAGCCAAATAAACGAGCAGCAGCTGCCGCCTCATTGGTCACACCCGGGGCGGCGACAAGCGGTTGGCCTGCCTACCAATCCATCCATCAAGAGCGCTGACCGCGCCGCGCGGCAAGCGGAACGGTCGGTGAACTTCGTAACCGCCGCGTCCTTGGGCTTTGCATTCGGCACGCCAAGCCGCCATGGCTGGCCGACGGGGACAATGCCTGACACAGGGGCCGCCAAATCCAGGGCACAGCGGTTGCAACAGGGGGCGCTGACGGTTGGCTGCCCCCTAGACGTTGAATGTTCAACTTCACAGAATCGGTAAACTAGGGAGGGTGCAGTGCGCACCACCGTCGATTTGCAGCAGGTCAGTCAACTGGTTGCGGGAAATCATCCCGATCCGTTTCACCTGTTGGGTCCGCACGAAGTCAGTTCCGAAGGCGGACGTCGCGCCGTTTCGGTGCGTGCTTTTTTGCCTGATGCCAAGCAGGTGTGGGTGAAGGTTCGCGGCATGGAGGGAGCCCGCCCCATGCGCCGCATCCACCCGGCTGGCTTCTACGAAGCCATTTGTCCTTACGGCGAACACTGGCGGCCTGGTAACTACGAACTTCACGCCCTCGACGCGCAGGGAACCAAGAACGTGATGCACGATCCGTACTCCTTTCCGCCGCTGTTGACCGGATTTGATCGCCATCTGCTGGGCGAAGGCAACCATTGGCGCAGTTACGAGCGGCTGGGAGCCCACCTGCGCACGATCGACGGCATCCAAGGCGTGAACTTTGCCGTGTGGGCGCCCAACGCCGACAGCGTGAGCGTGATCGGCGACTTCAACCACTGGGATGGTCGCCGCTGCCAGATGCGCAAGCATCACGACATCGGCGTGTGGGAACTTTTCGTACCGGGCCTGACTGCCGGCGCGCTGTATAAGTATCGCGTCCGCCGCGGCGACGAAGTCTTCGAAAAATGCGACCCCTACGGCTTTGCCGCCGAGGTGCCGCCGCGCACGGCCTCGATCGTGGCCAACCTGGAGAACTACCGCTGGAACGACGCCGCCTGGATGAATAACCGCGAGCGGATCCAGGCCCTCGACCAGCCGATGTCGGTGTACGAGGTCCACTTGGGCAGTTGGCGGCGCGGCCCCAATAACCGCTGGCTCACGTATCGCGAACTGGCCGAACAGCTCATCCCGTATGTCAAAGAGCTGGGCTATACGCACGTCGAACTGCTGCCCATCAGCGAGCACCCGCTGAGCGCGAGCTGGGGCTATCAGACCGTGGGGTACTACGCCATCACCTCGCGGTACGGCACGCCCGAAGACTTCATGTACTTTGTCGATTGCTGCCACCAGAACGGCATCGGCGTGATCGTGGACTGGGTGCCGGCGCACTTCCCGCGCGACGGCCACGGCCTGGCCCGGTTCGACGGCACCTGCCTATACGAACATGCCGACCCGCGGCAGGGCGAGCACCGCGACTGGGGCACGCTGATCTTCAACTACGGCCGCAACGAGGTCCGTAACTTCCTGATCTCCAACGCCCTGTTCCTGCTGGACAAGTACCACATCGACGGCCTGCGGGTGGATGCGGTGGCCTCGATGCTGTACCTCGACTATAGCCGGCAGCCGGGTGACTGGATCCCCAACATCTACGGCGGCCGCGAGAACCTGGAAGCCATCGCCTTCCTCAAGACGCTCAACGAGCAGGTCCACTCGCAGTATCCCGGCGTGCTCACCATCGCCGAGGAATCGACGGCCTGGCCGGGCGTGTCGCGGCCCACGTACCTGGGCGGGTTGGGCTTCTCGCTCAAGTGGAACATGGGCTGGATGAACGATACGCGGCGGTATATGCACCACGATCCGATCCACCGCCGCTACCACCACGACGAGCTGACGTTCAGCCTGGTATACGCCTTCCACGAAAACTTTGTCCTGCCGCTCTCGCACGACGAAGTCGTCCACGGCAAGGGCTCGCTGCTGGACCAGATGCCAGGCGACCTGTGGCAGCGGTTCGCCAACCTGCGACTGCTGTACACTTACATGTGGACGCATCCAGGCAAGAAGCTGCTGTTCATGGGCGGTGAAATTGCCCAGTGGAAGGAGTGGGACTTCGATTCCTCCTTGCAGTGGGACTTGCTGGAGTGGGAGTCGCACGCAGGCATGAAGAAGCTGGTCGCCGACCTCAACCGGCTGTATCGGCGCGAGCCTTCACTGTACGAGATCGACTTCGACCACCAGGGCTTCGAGTGGATCGATTGCCACAACTACGACGAAAGCACGCTGAGCTACATTCGTCGCGGCACGGATCCGGAAGATTACACGGTGATCTGCCTGAACTTCACGCCAGTGCCGCGGATCAAGCACCGGATCGGCGTGCCCGAGGGCTGCTATTTCAAAGAGATCTTCAACAGCGACTCGATGTTCTACGCCGGCAGCAACATGGGGAACTTCCCCGGCGTGCAAGCCGATCCGATCGAGTGGCACGGGCGCCCGTATTCGATCCAGATCACGCTCCCGCCGCTGGCCGGCGTGATCTTCAAGCCCGTTCGGTAACAGTTCCGCCGATCAAACATTGCCCTGCATACGGCCCACGAGATGCAGCACCTGCCACTGCATCTCGTGGGCCGGCAGGCGAACCCGCTGGCCATGGCCCGGCAGTACCCATTCGAACCGGTATGCTGCCAGGCGGGCCATCGATTCGGTTTGCCGTGGCCAACTGTACCAGCAGTAATCGCGCGATGCCGCAAGTCGTTGCCGGTCGCGGCTCCACCACAAGTGGTCGCCGGTGAACAGGAATCTCTGATCGACCAGCAGGCAGCAATGCCCCGCGGTGTGCCCTGGCGTGGGAATCACCAAGATGCCAGGGGCTAGCTCCAAGGGCTTCTCGCCATCAATCACGATTTCTGCCCCGGGCTGCGAGGCAAGTTCCCGCCGGTGAATCACCCGCTGCGCGTGGAAGTGGGCCGCGTAACGGTCGGCATCGGCCACGTCGTCGCGGTGCGTAAGAAAAATGGTGGCGATGCCGCCCAGTTCTTCGAACTTGCGCACCAGGGCCGGCAAGAACTTGGGTGAATCAATCAGCCAGTTGCCGCCTTCGCGCAGCAGCAGATAACTGTTTCCGCCGTATGACTTGCGCGCATTGAATCCGCAATAGAAAACGGGGTGCTCCACTTCAAGCGGAAAATCGGCTCGCGCCGCAGCCAGGTCATCTGCTGCTAAGGTGCCGATTGAGCCGGTCGGACAGGCCAACAGCGCATGGAGCGCGGATCTGCGCTGGGCCTCGTCGGCAGGTTGCGCCTGAATGTACGAGGTTTCGGCCGCTTCGCCAAAAAACGGCCGGTGCGATCTGCCGGCACGCGTCGCAGTCGACGCAGGTGGAGTCGACAAAGAAATCACCGGGCACGTTCTCTGGCACGCGCTTGCGATAGTCGGCCATTGCGGATGCCCAAGACGAGAAGAGGGGGGCCACACGGCGATTACGCGGTGGCCTGGGACAGGGGGACTCTGCGGGAGCATTCTAGAGACGCCGGCCAATTGGCCAAGGGCCTGGCCGTTCAGGGAGGGCAAACGTGAGCGGGGTAGGGCGGTCGTCGCCAGGTACTAAGCCAGCGGCAACAGCAAGGCCGCGGCGTCGTCCCATTGCGTGATGCCGTCGGCCAGGATGGTTTGACACGCATGGCGAATCGCATCGCGGCCAGGTACGTCTCCCAGGTAATCGACCGGACTTTTGCCGTCGAGCCTTGCCCAGGTGCAACCGGCCAGGTGTTGAATCCCCCGGCCCACTAGCGCGTGCTTCTCGTCGGCTGATACCTGCTCGGGCAGTTGCGGCAGATAGTGCTCCCGGAATGTGTCGATATGCCGCCGACAAGCGATTGCAGCCTGGGGATCCCGAGCCGCGTGGAAGTGTGTTTTCAGCACAAGATGGGTGAGGAAGAACCCCAGGTCGAAGGCAGGATCACCGTAATGGCCCGTTTCAAAATCGATCATCATCAGCCCGCCGGGATACACCAGCAGATTCTTGGGGCTAAAATCGGCGTGGGTAAGCGCCAGCCGGTGATCGGCCACGCTATCCACGAGTTGCTGGAGTGGTGCGGCAAATTCCGGGTACTGCCGGGCTACGGTGCGGTAGTACGGATCGAGTCGCAGATCGTCGAACAGGCGGCGGTCACCGAGCGCTTCGGCAATGGCATTGTTTCTCCAACTTCGCCCATGCAGCGTGCCTAGCAACGTGCCACACGCGGAGGCGATGGCCGGATCGAACTCGCCAGCCAGCAACTGGGCTTTCCAGGTCGTATGGCTGGGTGGCGCGGCCGACATCGCAAAGCAGTACCGCTCGCGATCCTCCCAAAGAATTTCCGGCGTGATGGCCTCCGGTAGGGCAGGGAAGTCTGACGCGTGGCCGGCGGCTGGGGGTGCACGACCGTCTGTAGCCGCGTCTGCCTCCAGCAGTTGGCGGCACCAACGCATCACGTCGACCTCGCGCCAAATGCGTTCCAGTGGCGAAAACCACGGCTGGGCGACGCGCAACTGCTCCCGGGCTTGCTTGACGACAAAATCCCCGCCCGGCATGTCAAGCCGCCGCACGTACAGCACCACGTTGGACACCCCGCCGGTCAGTTCGCGAACCTCCACCGCTTCGTCCGCCGCAATGCGGCCGGAGCGGCGCAGGTAGTCGGCGAGGTTGTCCTCGGTGAGCCAAAGCACGGTGCACCGGTGGTTGATGTTGAAAGCGGGACGGCGGCTACTTGGCCAGTTGCAGCCCTTGGTCGTTGATGGTGTAGGGGATGATCTCTTCGCTGCAGGCGCTGCCGCGATGCTTGGCTACGTAAAGGCCGCGGCCGATTCGGTTTCCGTCGCGCATCTTGCCCATCAGGATGATGGTATTGGCCCCGGCTTCCAGGCCGCCTTCTTCCAGGGGACGCGAAATCAGGTCGTCGAGCATCGTTTCCTGCGACGTGTACAACACCATGCAGGCGATCTTGCTCGGATCATAGGGATGCTGCGCCACGGCCTCAGCGTTGCGGAGGAAGTCCTGACGGAACAGGTCGCGGGCAACCCAGTCGGGATCCTTCCGCAGAATCTGGTGATAGATGTAGTCGAAAAGCTGCAACTGGATCGAATCGCCAGGGCGCTCAGCAGGCTCCAGGCCGTCGATCACGGCTCGGCGCACTCCGGTCACAAAGTTGCCGTAGAAGAACGCGATGGACACGCCCAGCCGCGTGATGACTTCGCTCTGCCAGAGCCGCCAAGCGTCCTCGTCCAGATCGTTCCGCGTAACGCGGCGGCCGTGGTAATCGAACACGTGCAGGTAGTCGCCATGTTCGCGGGCCGGGTCAAAGAAACCATCCAGCTTGAGCTTCTGATCCGCCGGCACCGCCCGCAACTGCCAATCGAACATCCGCCGGGCGTATTCAGCCTGGCTCTGCGAATCGCCACGGCTGGTCATGTCGAAGATGATGCCGGTTTTGCCTTCCTGGGCTTTGCCGGCGTAACTGAAATGCAGCCCCAATTGGGTCTTACCAATCCCCGTGGCGCCGACCACCAGCGTCAGCGTGCCCGGCAATAGCCCGCCGCCCAAGTGGTGATCGAGTGCCGGAACGCCCGTGGTCAACCGTGCCGGAGTCGTCATAGTGTCCTTCATCCAAATGCAGGGGTGTCGAATCGAAGGTGGTATGTTTTGTTGCAGGACGCCGGCCGACCTTGCGTTGAAAGGGTCTGCCGTAAATCGCCGCTGTTGGTCATGTAAATCGTGTTGGGGGGGAAAGCGTCGGCCTTTGCCGACACCTTGTCAGGCGGCCATGTCTGCTACTTGCCTGCGGGGGTACGTAGCTCGCGCTCGATACGTAGCAGCCGATTGTATTTAGCAAGCCGTTCGCTGCGGACGATCGAGCCGATTTTGATTTGATCGGCTGCCGTGGCCACAGCCAGGTCGGCAATGGTGTCGTCCTCGGTTTCGCCGCTGCGAGCAGACACCACACAGGTCATGCCGCCGGCTAGCGCCGTATCCATGGCTGCGAACGTTTCCGTGAGGGTGCCGATCTGATTCACCTTGATGAGCGCCGCATTGGCCGCGTGGCGTTCTACCCCTTGGGCAATGCGGCGAGGATTGGTGGTAAACAGGTCGTCCCCAACCAGCCGGACGCGGCTGCCTAACCTGGCCGTGAGCCGCTGCCAACCTTCCCAATCGTCCTCGGCCAGACCGTCTTCGATGGAGTCGATGGGGAACACGTCGACCAGCGATTCCAGCTCATCGATCATATCGTCGCTGCTGAGCGAGCGGTCGCCGGTTGCCGCGAGTCGATAGTGCTGGCCATCGAAAAAGTGCGTGGCTGCCACGTCCAGGCAGATGGTCACCTGCTCGCCGGGCATCAGACCGGCTGCCTCGATCGCCCGAACGACAAACTCAACGGCTTGGCGATTGTTGGCCAGTCGCGGGCCGTAGCCGCCTTCATCGCCAACCAAACGGCCCTCGTAACCGGCCTCGCTGAGCAGCCGCCCTAGGCGGTTATAGATGCGGACGATCCATTCCAGGCCCGTGGCGTAGTCCGGAGCCCCGCGAGGGCTCACCAGATAATCCTGAAAGTCGAGATTCCCGCCCGCGTGCAGCCCGCCGGAAATCATGTTGGTCATCGGCGTGGGCATGGCCGGAGGGGGCACACTCGGCGCTGGCCGGCCTTGCTGCTGGGTGGCACGTGTACGGGCTTGGGACCACAAGCGATGGAGGTGTCGGTACAGCGGAACGCCCTGACTGGCAGCCGCCGCGTGCGCCGCCGCCAGCGACACTCCCAAAATGGCGTTGGCCCCCAGGGCCGTTTTCTGTGGTGTGTCGTCCAGCTCAAGCAGCACGGCATCGAGTGCAAACTGCTCGGCCGGATTCCGCCCAACGATCGCCGGAGCGATCTTCTCTTCGACGTTCCGGCAGGCACGTTGCACGCCCAGGCCGTCGTATCGCTGCGGATCGCCATCGCGTAGCTCGCAGGCTTCGGCGGCGCCGGTGCTGGCGCCCGACGGCACAATGGCTCGGCCTCGCGCGCCGTCGTCGCAGACGATTTCCACTTCCACGGTCGGGCGACCGCGGCTGTCGAGCACCTCCAGGGCGTGAACGTGGGCAATCGTAGCCAAGTGCACCCCCCTTGCTGCCATTGGCACCGCCGAACCGGTTGAACCGCTAACGCGAAAACCATGAACATATTCCAGCGCGTGGCGGCTGTCGACGGGCAGGGCCAGGCCCAAGCGTGCTGCGGCATTGCCAGGCAAGGACGCGAACCAGCGCATTGCTCAGCGGTGCTGGGCGCGGTTAACTGGGGAGAAGTTCAGACTCTCCGGTCGCGCGTTCGGCCGGTTGGAGTTCCTGCCACGGAAATCAAGGACCGCCAGCCATGTTCGCCCGCCCCAATTGCCTAGGCCGCCTGGTACTAACGCTAATCGTGTTGGCAGGGCTGACAGTATGGAGTGCGGCTGCGGCGTCCGCCGCGGGGAACGAACCACGCCCACAGCGGCTGCTGCTCCTGGGGCAGGGGGCCGACGGCCATCCGCAGGGCACGCACGAATACATGCAGGGTTTGAACCTGATCCAGAAAATGCTGGCCGGGGAGGAGGGGTTACAGGTCGAAATCATTAAGGCCGACGAGCCGTGGACGGATGGCCCCGAGCAACTGGCTCAAGCCGACGCCGTGGTCGTGTTCCTGGCTCAAGGGGCGACCTGGCTCAATAAGGATCCTCGCCGCCGCAAGGCGTTTGAGGACTTCGCTGCCCGGGGCGGTGGGCTGGTGGTGTTGCACTGGGGAATGGGCACCAAGGACGCCAAGGATATTGAGCCATTCGTGAACCTGTTTGGGGCCTGCCACGGCGGACCGGATCGCCGCTACAAGGTGCTCGAAACCGATGTCGCCGCGGCCAACCATCCCATTGCGCAAGGGATTGGCGACTTCCGCCTGAAAGACGAGTTCTATTACGCCCTCAAACGCGTCAAAGCCGCGGATCGGCTGCAGCCCGTACTCCGCGCCAACATCGACGGCAACTGGGAGATGGTCGCCTGGGCGTGGGAACGCCCAGGCGGCGGCCGGTCCTTTGGGTTCAGCGGCCTGCACTTTCACAGCAACTGGGAGCAGCCCCAGTATCGTACGCTGGTTCGGCGCGGCATCCTCTGGACGCTGGACCGGTTAAACAAATAGTCGCTGTTGGGTTATTCGCGCCACCGCAGCCAATCCCCGCTCCCGCCTCGGTAACCCGACATGCCGACACGCCGGGGGCCTCTTCTTTTCTCTTTGAATCCACCGGCGTGCGTAAGGCATTGCGAAGCAGCAGGTTGCGCATGTCGATGCTCGCTCGGCGACGGTGGCCCACGAAAAATTTTCAAGAATCTTGGTTCTCTGTGTCGGGCTGGCGCCGCGGTTGTTCATAGCCCTGGTAGAGCAGGAAAGCTGATGGCCCTCAGGGGCAGTAGGGCCATCGGTTTCGGCCTGCCAAAGGGGCACACCAACACTGATCCTGCGCATGCGGACCCGGGGCTGGGGCACTTTCGCAATCATGCGTAGGCCCAGTGTGATCAACTGCGGGTTGATTGATTCGCCGCTTTGGGGCATCGCTGAAGGCGCGATCCGGCCCGCCGTTCGGACGTGGGGCGGGCCGGCGCGTGACGTCGTCGCGCGTCGGCCGTCCGTCCGGACCTTGTACCCCCAGCCCATTCTTGTCGTGCCGCCCGCGTCGCACGCGGCGTATCTCCTCTTGAGGCCTTGTTCGGCCAGTGGCCCACTCTTTGGAGGGCAAGCTGCTGACATCATGCTGCCGGCCGGGGCAGTCCCCACAGTGGTTTCACTGTGTTGGGCGGCCGGCAGCGTCCTTGCTCCGCGTGCCGTGGGGCAGGTCGTTTTGATCGCCCAGGCGGTTCACTCCCCGGGGGCCACGCGGCATCACTCGCCGGCCGTTTTGTAACGGCTGTATGGATGAAACCGATTCGGTTCATCGTGGTCGCAAGGTCCGCGACACCCGCGCGATTTTCCTGGCCTTGCATTCTTGGCTGGGCCGCAATCGTTGCGCCAGCGCACGTGCAAACGTGAGCTATGTTTCCTTCGACGGCGCAGGGGCCCCGCGCAGGTGGTGTTTCCCGCCGCAGTCGCAGGCCGGCAGGTCAACCTCGGAGATGTCGGCAGCGCCGCCGAACGGAGTTTCAGGAAAGCCAAGACGGGATCGACCATGAAGACTCCCTTTCCCCCGCGCACTTCCGACCGCAAGCAAGAATCCGATTTCGAAGCTCTGAAGCAGCGAATCCATTCGAAGCTGGTTGATAAGCTCGACCTCACGCGCGTCGGCGACCTGGAAGGTGACACGCTGCGGCGCGAAATCCGACTGGTGGTCGAGCACCTGTGTGATACCGAAGACACGCTGCTCAACCGGGCCGAGCGCGAGCGCCTGATCGAAGAGGTGCTCGACGAAACCTTCGGCCTGGGGCCGCTGGAGATGCTGCTCAAGGATCACACGATCAGCGATATCCTGATCAACGGTCCCAAGAACGTGTACGTGGAACGCCGCGGCAAGCTGGAAAAGACGGCCGTCACGTTCCGCAACGACAAGCACCTGCTGCAAATCATCGACCGCATCGTCTCGAAGGTGGGCCGCCGGGTGGACGAAACCTGCCCGATGGTGGACGCCCGCCTCAGCGACGGTTCCCGTGTGAACGCCATCATTCCGCCGCTGGCTCTGGACGGCCCGGCGGTTTCCATCCGGCGATTCGGCGCCAACCCGTTGAAGCTGGAAGACCTGCTCAACTACAAGGCCTTCACGCCCGAGATGGTGATGCTGCTCGAAGGCGCCATCAAGGCTCGGTTGAACATCATCATCTCCGGCGGTACCGGCTCCGGTAAGACGACGCTGCTCAATACGCTCTCCAGCTTCATTCCCAACACCGAGCGTATCGTCACGATTGAAGACGCGGCCGAACTCCAGTTGCAGCAGGATCACGTGGTGCGGCTGGAAACCCGTCCGCCCAACATCGAAGGCCGCGGCGCCATCACGGCGACCGACCTGGTGCGCAACGCCCTGCGTATGCGTCCCGAGCGCGTGATCATCGGCGAGTGCCGCGGTCCGGAAACGCTGGACATGCTCCAGGCCATGAACACGGGCCACGAAGGTTCGATGACCACGCTGCACGCCAACTCGCCGCGTGATGCCCTGGCCCGTATCGAAACCATGATCATGATGACCGGCGTGGAGCTGCCGCTGAAGGCGATGCGGCAGCAGATCGCCAGCGCCGTGGACCTGATCATTCAGGCCAACCGGTTGCAGGGCGGTCCGCGCAAGATCACGCACATCACCGAGGTCGTGGGGCTCGAACAAGAGACCGTGGTAATGCAGGACATCTACCGGTACGTGCAAACCGGCGTCGATGAGACGGGCCGCGCCATCGGCCGGTTTGAAGCCACCGGGATTCGGCCCAGCTTCATGCCGCGGCTGGAAGCGGCCGGCGTGCGTTTGCCCGCCAGCGCCTTCCGCCAACGGGTCATGCTGGAGGACTGATCGGGTCGCTTGGCCGGCTGCCGCGGCTTGAGACGCCACGGTGGCGGCCCCCGCAAGCCCATTCAAGGAACAGGCAAACGTTATGAGCCCCCTGTTGATTTCGATTGCGGTCTTTGTGGCCGTCGCCGCCCTGGTGGCCGGGCTGTTCTACATGTTCCGCGGTGATTCGCAGAGCAATGTGGAAGAACGCCTGGAACTGCTGGCCGGCATCAAATCGGCGGTGCCCAACCGCGAGGAAAGCGTTCTGCGCGAAGGGGCCTTGGCCGATTTTGGCAAGCGCCGGGGGCTCGAAGAGTTCTTTGCGAACTTCGCCAGCCTGCGGCGGCTGCTCGAGCAGGCCGACGTGCACGTCAGCCCCACGCAGTTCATCGGACTGTGCGTGGGCATGGCAGTATTAGGGACGGTATTTGCCGTCATCGCCAATGCTCCGGCCGCTGTGGTTCCCCTAGCCGGCGCATTCATGGGCGTGATGCCTTACTTCTGGCTGCTCTTCAAGCGGCGTAAACGGTTCAAGATCTTTGCCGCCCAATTGCCCGATGCCTTGGAACTGATCGCCCGGGCCTTGCGTGCCGGGCACAGCCTGGCAGCCGGTTTGAACCTGGTGGCCGAGGAAATGCCCGACCCGATCGGCACCGAGTTCGGCCGCACGTTCGAAGAACAGAACCTGGGCGTGGCGCTCGACGAGGCACTTAAAAACCTCACGACGCGAGTGCCGAACCTGGACTTGAAGTTTTTCGCCACCGCCGTGGTACTCCAGCGGCAAACCGGTGGTGACCTCGCCGAGATCCTCGACAAGATCGGTTACATCATCCGCGAACGGTTCAAGATCTGGGGCCAGGTGCAAGCCCTGACGGGCGAAGGCCGTCTGTCGGGAATTGTGCTGCTGGCCTTGCCGCCACTGTTGTTCCTGGCGGTGTATTATCTGAACCCGCGGTACAGCATGATGCTGTTCGAAGACCCGATGGGGCAGCAGATGCTGATTGGTGCGGTGATCCTCCAGATTTTGGGGGCGTTGGTGATCCGCAAGATTGTCAACATCAAGGTGTAGCGGGCTCCGCCGGCGCACCCTGAGCACGAACCACCCCGAAAGACAAGGCGTCTTTCGCTACTTCCATCCGAGTACCGACCATGTTGCTGGCCGCCCTCACCCTCGAACAGATCGTGCCCTACGCGATCTTTGGACTGTTCGCCGCGCTGTCGCTGGCCGCGCTGGAATGGTTCGCGTCGCAGAAATCGAGGGCGATCGAGCGGCTCGACGAACTCCGCAACCCGTCGCTGCGGCGTGAGAAGGAAGCATCGCGGGCCATCAAGAAGTCGGACGCGATGACCCGCGTGCTGGAGAAAGCCTCGGCCGCCAGCAAACCGCTGCAACCCAAGAACGAATACGAAGTCAGCCAGCTCAAGGCCAAGCTCGCCAGCGGCGGTTTTCGCGGCGAGTCGGCGGTCAGCATCTACCTGGGCTTGAAGTTCCTGGGCCTGATTGTGGGCTTCTTCGCCGGTGGCGGCTTGATGCTGCTCACCAATGGCATCACGCAAAAGTCGCTGATGGTCACCGTCTTTACGGCCGGCGGCCTGTTCTACCTTCCGGACCTGGTGGTGGGCCTGATCGTCAAGAAGCGGAAAGAAGAGATCTTTCTGAGTTTGCCCGACATCCTCGACCTGATGGTGGTCTGCGTGGAGGCTGGTTTGGGCCTCGATCAGGCGATGCGCAAGGTGGCCGAGGAGATGCAGGATATTCACCGCGTGATGGCCGAAGAGCTGGCCCTGTGCAACTTCCAATTGCAGATGGGCCGGCCGCGCGCCGAGGTACTGCACGAACTGGGCGTACGGCCCCAAGTGGACGATCTGCGGTCGTTGGCCGCGATTCTGATTCAAGCCGACAAGTTCGGCGCCAGCATCGCCCAGGCGCTGCGCGTGCAAAGCGACTCGATGCGGACGCGCCGCCGCCAGCTGGCCGAGGAACGGGCCGCCAAGACCGCGGTGAAGCTGATCTTCCCGCTGGTGATCTTCATTTTCCCGGGCATTTTCGTGGTGCTGGTCGGCCCGGCGGCGATCACCATCGTCCGCGACATGTTCCCCAAGATGAGCGGCGGCTAGGAAGCCGGCTGCATGTCGGGGCTGGCCACCGGTGTCGTGCCTGGCAAACTGGTTTCGCCCTCGGCCACGGGCAGCCGCAGAATGAACGCGGTGCCTTTGCCCACCGTGCTTTCGACGCGAATCCGTCCGCGGTGGGCTTCGATGATCTCGCGGCACATCGAAAGGCCCAGGCCGGTGCCGCCCTTGCCGCTGTCATCGGGGCCCTGCTTGGTGGTGAAGAACGGGTCGAAGATGTGCGGCAGATGCTCCGGAGCAATGCCGCAGCCGGTGTCGCGCACCGTGAGATCGACCGTCTTCTCCGCCGGATCGTGCGCAATCTTGATGACGACACGGCCGCCCGACGGCATGGCCTGCCGGGCATTGATCAGCAGGTTCAACAGCACCTGCTGAATTTGGTTGGGATTGACCATCGCCGGCGGCGCCGGGTGGAAGTACTTCTCCACCACAATGTGGTACTTGGAGAGCTCGCGCTCCAAGAGCAGCAGGCACTGCTCGACCAGTTCGGTCAGGTTGGTCGGCTCAAAGCGGCCCGAACGACGGCGTGCCAGCGCCAGCACGCTAGCGCTGATCTTGGCGGCACGCTGGCCGGCCGCGAGGATTTTCTCGAACGCCTTGTCGCGCGTCGCGGCGTCCTTGTGGCGGATGCCCATCTTGGCGTAGTTGATCACCGTGGTGAGCACGTTGTTGAACTCGTGCGTGGTTGTGCCAAGCAGTTCGCCCAGGCTGGTGAGCTTCTGGGATTCGGCCAGTCTGGCCTTGAGCATGGCAACCTGCTGCTCCAGTTCGCTGATCCGTGCCGCATCCGTGCCCGACATGCACCACTCCACGTTATGTGAATCGACCGTTGTTGTATGGCAGCCGCCCCGGTAGGAGGCGGATCGTCATTGTCTTGCCGCCGCTGTGATGGACCGCTGGCAGCGCCGACTGGCGAGATCGGCGATTCGTTGCTGCTCAAAGGCGCGGCTTGGCTGCCTGCCACGGCGGCAGCTTCTCCAGGTTTCGCGGGCCGGCTATGCCGCCTGTCTTGTGAGTCCGCTTCAGAACGCTCGCCTTAACGGCGGGCAGAATCGATCGTTGCGGCGGTCTTGACCGATCATCGTCCCCAACGGCCAGCAAACTAAAAGGCAAGCGGCAGAAACCGCCGCCAGGAAACGCAAGACAGGGAATTGCCGCGCGGCGGGGCAGCTAGCTGGTCTTTGCAATCACGTTGCTATCGGTATACTGCTGTCGCCGCGACCACCAAGCGCGGCCTGCAGCCAGAGCGGTCTAAGCATCGCTATTATCCGGCCGATAAAGTCCGGAAGTTCAACGACCTTGGCTCCGCCGGGTAATTCTGATACAAGGTGCCCGGCGTCATCGGCGGGGTCGATGTGTCTGGCCCGGCAGGCTGCACTGCTGGCGTGCAGCGCGATTCCCGCATACAGCGGGCAAAAGGATTTGCCGCACCTGGGGATACATCAAGGATGAAACACTTTCTGCGGGCGCTGCGTCTCGCATTGAACTACCGCTTCACGGTGCTGATGTGCTTCTTCTCGGCCGTGATGGTCGGCATTCTGTGGGGCGCCAACATCGGCACGATCTATCCGTTTGTGGAAGTGGCCTTCAAAGGCCAGACGCTGCAGAACTGGATCGATCAGGAAATCGCCGGTTCCGAAAAGGTGATCAGCGAGTTGGAACAGGAGATCGCTGATTGCCGCCGGAAGCTTGACGAAGGGATGGGCGACGCTCGCGCACTTCGCTCGCAACTGGACCAGGCCGAACACCGCTTGGAGTCCGAACGCGAACACCTGGTCCGTTCGCAGTTCGTCAAGCCATACATCTATGAGTATCTGCCGAACGATCCTTTCAAGACCATCGTTGTGCTGTCGATGGTGCTGCTGACCGGCACGCTCATTAAATGCATCTTTGTCGGCTGCAACAACTACATGGTGCATAAGCTGTCGAACCTGGTCACGTTCGACCTCCGCAAGCTGCTGTTCCGTAAGACGCTGCGGATGGACATGGCCTCGTTCGACACCGACGGCAGCGGCGAGTTGATGAGCCGCTTTACTTACGACATGGAGAGCGTGTTCAACGGCACCAAGGTCGTGTTCGGCAAGGCCGTCCGCGAACCGCTCAAGATGCTGGCCTGCTTGATCGGGGCTGCCCTGGTCTGCTGGCAGTTGCTGCTGATCTCCCTGATTCTGGCTCCGGTGGCCGCGGTGTTCATGGGCAAACTGGGCCGCATGCTCAAGCGGGCCAACCGCCGGGCCATGGAAGAGATGACCGGCATTTACTCGCTCCTGGATGAAATCTTCCAGGGCATCAAGGTGGTGAAGGCTTTCACCACGGAGCGCCATGAGCGGATTCGCTTCCATCGCAGCAGCCGGAAGTATTACGACAAGTCGATGAAGATCGGCTGGTTCGACGCACTGACCCGCCCGCTCTCCGAGGTGATGGGCGTGAGCACCATTCTGGTGGCGCTGCTGGCCGGTGCGTATCTGGTGCTGGAGGGCGAGACGCATCTGTTCGGCATTCGCATGTGTGACCGGCCGCTCAGCCTCAGCGCGCTGCTCTTGTTCTACGGCATGCTCAGCGGTGTCAGCGATCCTGCCCGCAAGATGTCGGAAGTGTTCGGCCGCGTGCAGCGTGCGGCGGCCGCGTGCGACCGCATCTATGCCCGGATCGACCGCGAGCCGACCATTTGCGATCCGCCGTCGCCCAAGCCGCTGCCGCGTCACCATCGCGACATCGTGTTCCGGAACGTGACCTTTGGTTACCAGGACGATCACCCGGTGATCGAGAACATCGACCTGCGGGTGAAGTTCGGCGAGACGATCGCCATCGTCGGTCCCAACGGTTGCGGCAAGAGCACGCTGATGAGCCTGATTCCGCGGTTCTACGATCCGCAAAAAGGCTCGGTGGAAATCGACGGCGTGGATATCCGCGAAACGCGGCTCCGGCAGCTCCGCAAGCAGATCGGTCTGGTGACCCAGGAGACGCTGCTGTTCGACGATACCGTATTCAACAACATCCGCTACGGTTGCCCGCACGCAACCGAGGAACAGGTACTGGCGGCCGCCAAGAAGGCCCACGCCGACCGGTTCATTCGCGAGCGGCTGTCCAACGGCTACGACACCGTGCTGGGCCCCGGCGGCGGGCAGCTTTCCGGCGGTCAGCGGCAGCGCATCGCGCTGGCCCGGGCAATCCTCCGCGATCCCCCGATCCTGCTGCTTGACGAAGCCACCAGCCAGGTGGACCTGGAAAGCGAGCAGCTGATCCACCAAGTGCTTGAGCAGTTCATCAAGAACCGCACCACGTTCATCATCACCCACCGCATGTCGACCCTGGTACTGGCCGACCGCGTGGTGGTGATGAACCAGGGCCGCATCATCGATGTCGGCCGGCACGAGGAACTGCTGGGCCGCTGCCAGCTCTACACGCGGCTGTACGACATCCAGTTCCGGCAAAGCGCCTAGTACGTATTCAATCCGACTCTGCGGGCAGAACGACCACCTGCCCGCGGAGTTTTTTTGTGCGCTGCCCCCGGCAGCCGCCATCGCCGTGCTGGGGAAAATCCGCGCACGCCCTCAGGACCGGTAACGCGGCCGCAATCATGGGACGGTCGCTTGCGTCGCCAGAGCTGGTCTCCTAGACTCGATTCGCTCGGAGGGATCAGACCCAGCGATCAACGTTGAGGGCGGCTCGATGACGACGATTACCGAAGCCAATGGGGTGGTCACGTTCCGCCTGGCCAAGTCGTACGACGCGCTGCACGACGTCGAGCTGCAGAAGCTCGAGACGGAGATCGTCGGGTACGTGCAGCAGTTGCCTCAGCCGCGGCTGGTGTTCGATTTCTCCGATACCTCGTACATCAGCTCCAGCTTTGTCGAGGTGATCATGCGAGGCTGGAAGCGGCTGCAAGAGAAGAATGGCCGCATGGCCCTGTGCCGCCTGAACTCCAATTGCGCCACCGTGCTCAAGGTCTGCCGGCTGGACCGCATTTGGGAGATTCGCGACACGTACGAACAAGCCCTGGAGTGCGTGAACCGTCCCGCCGAGTAGCCGAAACATACCGCCGGTTGCTCCGGGCGCGGCGCATCTCCGGGGAACGACCAGGTTTGTCATCTCAGTCTGCAAGGAAAGCTCGCTCCATGATCAACGTAGGCATCGCCGGCATTGGTTTCATGGGCTGGATTCACTATCTGGCCTATGAGCGATCGCCGCTTGCGAAGGTGGGCGCCATCTGCACCCGCAGCGAAAAGAAACTGGCCGGCGACTGGACCGACATTAAGGGCAACTTCGGACCTCCGGGCCGGCAGGTCGATCTTTCAGGTGTAAACGCCTACCGCGATTTCAAGGACATGCTGGCCGATCCCAGCATCGACCTGATCGATATCTGCCTGCCGCCGGCCCTGCATGCCGATGCGGCCGTGGCTGCCCTGGAATCCGGCAAGCACGTCTTTTGCGAAAAACCGATCAGCGTCTCCGTCGCCGATGCGAAGCGGATGGTCGAAGCCGCCGAACGGTCGGGCAAGCAGTTGACCATCGGCCACGTGCTGCCGTTCTTCCCCGAGTTCAAGTTTGTGCGTCAGGCCGCCGCCGATGGACGATACGGCAAGCTCCGCGGCGGACATTTCAAGCGGATCATTGCCGACCCGTCGCAGTTGTGGCTCAAGGACTTTTTCGATCCCATCAAAGTCGGCGGGCCGCTGGTCGACCTGCATATCCACGATGCGCACTTCATCCGGCTGTTGTGGGGCATGCCGCAGGCCGTGTTCACCACCGGTCGGCTGCGCGACAACGTGCCGGAGTTTGTGACGACGCAGTTCCTGTTCGAAGATCGCGAAGTTTTTGTCTCGGCCGCCAGCGGCGTGATCCCGCAAACCGGCCGGGCGTTCAGCCATGGGTTTGAGATCTATTTCGACCAGGCCACGCTGTGCTTCGACTTCTCGGTGCTGGCCGATCAACCGGTGGTTTCGCAGCCGCTCACGGTGATCGCCACGGACGGCAGCGTGCAGCAGCCTGAACTGGGCAGCGGCGATCCGGTGGACAGCTTCGTGGAGGAGATCAGCGAAGTGTTGTCGTCCATCAACAGCGGCAACCCCTCGGAGCTACTGGCCGGCGACCTGGCACGCGACGCACTTATGCTCTGCGACTACCAGGCGGAGTCGCTGCGGCGGCGCGAGATCGTGTCGACGAAGTAGCCGTCGCCTTGACCGCTTAGTCATGGATTCGTAACGCGCCCCGGTGGCCGCATCGATTGCGGTCGCCGGGGCCGTTTTGTTGCGCGCTGCGCTGGCGAATCGATTCCGGTCAGCCAATCGTTGGCACACAGCCGAGGCCACTCCTAGAATGGCCGTGCCGGCTGTCACCCCTGCGGGGCAGGGGCCGGCGCTTCGCAACGCACGGCAGAACGCGCGTCGGGCCAGCGAGCGGTTCCTCTGGCGGAGAATCAGCATGGCGAAGAAATACCGCGTGGCGGTTATCGGCAGCACGGGACGCGGCAATTATGGGCACGGCATCGATACCGTGTGGCTCGACATCCCTGAGGCCGAGATCGTGGGCGTTGCCGACGACAACAAGGACGGTCTGGCGGCGGCCGCTCGCCGGCTGAAAACCGATAACGCCTTCCGCGATTACCGCGAGATGCTCGACCGCGTAAAACCGCAGTTTGTGAGCATCTGCCCTCGCTGGCTCGACCAGCATCACGACATGGTGTTGGCGGCGGCCGAACGCGGTATCCACATCTACCTTGAAAAGCCGCTCTGCCGCACGCTGGAAGAGGCCGACGCCATGGTGGCCGCATGCCAGCGCAGCCATGTCCGCTGCGCGGTAGCCCATCAGACGCATTACAGTCCCAAGGTTCGCGTCGTCCAGGAGTTGTTGCGATCCGGCGCGATTGGCCAGGTGCTGGAGTTCCGTGGCCGTGGCAAAGAAGATCGCCGCGGCGGTGGCGAGGACCTCTGGGTATTGGGCAGCCACATCATGGATTTGATCCTGTTGTTCGGCGGCCAGCCTGAGTGGTGCATGGCGAGCGTGCGTGCCAATGGCCGAGCGATCACTGCCGCCGACGTGGTGGAGGGCAACGAAGGCATCGGCCCCTTGGCGGGCGATACCGTGGCCGCCATGTACGGAATGCCAGGCGGCGTGTATGCCTACTTCAACAGCGTTCGCAATGCAGGCGGGCAGCCTTCGCGGTTTGGGCTGCAAATCTTCGGCAGCCGCGGGATCATCGAGATCCTCACCGGCCACATGCCCGAGGTGAAGATTCTGCAAGACGCCGCGTGGTCGCCGGGCCGCAGCGGCAAGGCCTGGCAGGACGTTTCGTCCGCAGGCGTTGGCAAGCCGGAACCGACGCCAGACGGCGGTCTGGGGGCCGGCAATATCCTCGCGGTACGTGATCTGATTGCCGCCGTGGAAGAAGACCGCGAGCCGCTGTGCAGCATTTCGCAAGCCAGGGCCGGCATTGAAATGATCGTCGCCGCGTTTGAATCGCAGCGGCAACAGGCCCAGGTCACCTTCCCGCTGAAAAACCGCAAGAACCCGCTGGCCTTGCTCAAGGCCTAACGGCCGCGACCGGTTGGTGTCTCGCTAGCGGGGTGTTGCTGGCGCTGCATGCAATGCTGCCGGGTGCCGGCCGCAAGTGGTTGCTGCATGCGCCGCCCGCATCATTGATTGCACTGCGTCAAGCGGTACGGCCGATACGTTCAAAGACCCAGCATCGATACTCCCGCTACCATGGTGCGCGCAATGGAAGTGCGTTGGCCCGCGGCGCTGACTGCGCTCTGCATATTGGCAGGATGCCGAAGTCATTCGAGCCCTCCGGTGGGGCAGGTGCGTGAAACGCCTGCCCAGCACGTTGCGTACCGCGCGCCGGTTGAACCTGCTACACCTGCTCCCCCAGCCAGCGAATCGCCGGTGCAGCAGGTCAGTTACCAGCCGGCGCTTTCCGGCAATCCGCGTGAGCTATCCACGGAGTCGATCGACGACTCGCCCAGCGATCGCTCGCCCCAGGAGCTGGAGGCGATCCAGCCGCCCGACCAGGGCCGCCCGTCGGATCCCGATGCCGGCTGCTTGACATTGGCAGAGTTGGAGCAGATGGCCTTGGCGAACAACCCCTCGCTGGGCGAAGCCCAAGCCCGCGTGGCGGCCGCCCGGGGCAACTGGCTGCAAGTCGGCTTGATGCCCAACACGGTGGTCGGCTACTCCGGCCAACAACTGTTCAGCGGCGGTGAAGCCGAGCAGCAAGGGCTTTACGTCGAGCAGGAATTTGTCCGCGGACAGAAGCTGCAACTCAATCGGGCCGTCGCCGCCCAGGAAATCCGCCGCGCCGAGCAGCAGTTGGCCGCCCAGCAATTGCGGGTGCTGACCGACGTGCGGCTGACTTACTACCAGATTCTCGTGGCCCAGCAGCGCGTGGCGGTGAATGAGCGGTTGGTGGAGATTGCCGATAACGCCTTGGCAACCGCCGAAGCCCTGCTACGGGCGAAGGAAGTCAGCCATCTCGACGTAACCCGGGCCAAGATCGAACAGCAGACCGCCCGCCTCCAGCACCGCAATTCCTTGGAACAGTTGGAGGCGGCCTGGCGGCGGTTGGAAGCCGTGACTTCGACGCAAGACTTGCCGCGCTGCCGGCTCCTCGGTGATTTGCAGAACTTCGATCACCATCTCGAAGCCGACGTCGTGCTCGAACGCATCCAGGCCGAAAACCCGATGCTGGCCTCGGCGGTGACCAACGTGGCCCGGGCTCGGTGGGCGATTCAGCGGGCGATTGCCGAACCGATCCCGAACGTCGACGTGGCCGCCGTGGTGCAAAGCGACAACAGCACCGACAGCGCCAACGCCAACTTGCAGATCACGATTCCGATCCCCTGGTTGAACCGCAACCAGGGTAACATCGCCCGGGCACGCTCCGAACTGGTCGAAGCCCAACGGAACGTCGAACGCATCCGCCAATACTACAAGTGGCAACTGGCCGAGGTGTACCAGCGGTACGCGGTCGCCCGAAACCGCGTGGACGAATACCGTCGTGATGAAGGCATCCTCGATCAGTCGCAACAGGCTCTGGATCAGGTGAGCCGGGCGTACCGGGCCGGCGAACTGCCGTACCTCGACCTGCTGAACGCCCAGCGGATCTACTCCGAGAACTCGCTGGCGTATATCGAGGCGTTGGGCGAGCTCTGGGAAGCCCTGGTCGAGATGGACGGCCTGCTGCTCAAGAACAGCCTTGAGAGCCTGGAGATGGACGAAATCACGTTTGAGCCGTAACGGCACAGCCTGCGGTCGAACGTCTCTACGGCAAGCACTGGCCGCGCCAACGTAGCCAGTGGTCGGCCAGAACGATTGCGACCATGGCTTCGGCCATGGGGATGAAACGCGGGAGCAAGCAGGGATCGTGTCGTCCGCGCGTGCGGATTGTGGCCAGCTCACCTTGCCGCGTAACCGTCCGCTGCTCGCGGGGCAGGCTACTGGTAGGCTTCACGGCTGCCCGCAGTACGATCGGCATCCCGGTCGTAATGCCGCCAAGCATCCCGCCGTGGCGGTTGGTCCGCGTGGCTACCTGCGGCACGCCGGGCAGGCCACGCCGTGAACTTTCGGCCGAAGCCTCCGGCGACGGTGTGAACTCGTCGTTGTGCTCGCTCCCGCGCATCGTGGCACAGCGGAAGCCGACGCCGTATTCCACACCCAACACGGCCGGCAAGCTGAACAGGGCCTTGGCCAGGTCGGCCTTAATCTTGTCGAAGACCGGTTCGCCCAAGCCGGCGGGGATGTTGGTGGCCACAATCTCGGCCGCGCCGCCGATCGAGTCCTGGTCTTTGCGGAGCGTTTCGATCAACTCGACCATCCGCTGGGCCGCGGCCACGTCGGGGCAGCGCACCACGTTGGGCGAACCGTCGGGCAATTTCTCGACTTGCTCCAACGTGACGGCGGCCGGGTCATCGATTTGGGCCACGATATCGCCCACTTGCACGACATATCCGATCACTTTGCCGCCGAAGGCGGCTTCGATGATCTTCTTGGCGACCACGCCTGCGGCTACCCGCACGTTGGTTTCGCGAGCCGAGGAGCGGCCCCCCCCGCGATAGTCGCGGATGCCGTACTTGGCATCGAACGAATAGTCGGCGTGGCCAGGGCGGTACAGGTCCTTAATATCGCTGTAGTCGCGGCTCCGCTGGTCGGTATTACGGATCAGGATGGCCAGGCTGGTGCCGGTAGTCTTGCCCTCGAAAACGCCGGAAAGGATCTCGGGCTCGTCCGCCTCGTTACGCTGCGTAACGATCTTGCTTTGGCCGGGCCGACGGCGGTCCAAGTCCACCTTCAGGTCCTCAACCGTCAGCGGGATTCCAGGCGGCACGCCATCGATAATGACCACGTTGCCCGGCCCGTGGCTTTCGCCCGCGGTGGTGACACGGAAGGCATGACCAAACGTATTGCCGGGCATCGAGTCGTAACCTGTTCAACGGAAAAGGCTTAGTAGATTCAATGGCCGGGCGGTTAAAGCTGCTGCCGTTCTCGTGGCGAAGATGCGCCGCGGCCCCACTTTGCTGATTGTAACAACTCGGCGGCGGAGCAGGATGGGGGGCATCGCAACCACGGCCTGAATGCCCCATGCGGCCCCCACATGGGTGAGGTATCCTTCAATGGTGGTGCGGTCTTTCCGGCAACACGCCTTCCCCCGTTGGGACACCTCATGCTGCGTGTGGAAGAAGTCAACGGCCTGGCCGAGCTACAGCCCCGGTGGCTGCGCTGGCGCAAGTTGCTGGGCGAAACACGCGGCGGAACCTTCTTCCAATCGCCAACGTGGCTGCAAGCCTATTGGCAAGCATTCGGCCACGCGTGCCGCCTGCGGGTGTTGATTGTGCATGCCGGCAATGAAGTCCTGGGCATAGTGCCGCTGGTGGTGTCCAACCGGCGATCACGGTTGGGTAACTGCCGCGTGTTGAGCTATCCCGTACTTGGCTGCGGCATGTTGTTTGGGCCAATCGGCCCCAATCCCACGGCCTGCTTGCTTTCGACGCTACGGCATCTGCAGCAGACGCCGCGCGACTGGGATGTGTTGGACCTGGCGACGATCGACCCCACGATGGACTGCGGTCGCACCGAACACGCCTTGCATCGATCGGGGCTGCCTGCCCGGCAGTCCGATGCAGGCAGCGTCGCGGCAACCCGTTTTGAATCCGATTGGCAGACCTACTGGTCCGGTCGGAGTGTGCATTGCCGCACCAGCGTACACCGGGCGGAAAGTCGTTTGGCGGCGGCAGGCAACGTACAGTACGTGCATTACCGGCCCGGCGGGACGGCAACCGGCGACGACGAACCTCGCTGGGACCTGTACGACGCGTGCGTAGCCATCGTGAGTAAGGCCGCAACGGAAGTAACCGCCGCAACCAGCCCACTCACGCAGCCGATCACCGGGCCATTCTTTCGGAATCTTCACGCCCTGGCCGTAGAGGCCGGAGCCATTGATCTGCACTTACTCATGGTGGATGGTCTGCCTGTAGCCTTCAGCTATGGCTATTGGACCGCTGGACACGCCGTGGCACTCGAATGTGGCTGGCGCAGCGAGAGGGCCTTCAAAGGTGCCCCAACGGTGCTGATGTCGAGGTTGCTTGAAGGCTGCTGCAGCCTGGGCGATCGCCGGTTTACGTTTGCCGCGAGTTCGCTCCGCTGGGCGCGGCGCTGGCTGACCGACCTGGCGCCAGGCGAACGATATACCTACTACGCTCGCACGCCGCGGATGCAGTTGCTCCGCTTCACCCGCTCACTGGTTGGTTTGGGATAGCTGGGGGGCTACGGAAAGGTTCGCCACCGATGACGCTGTCTGGTGCCGTTGGACTTTCGATTGCTGCCGCCGTGATTTCGACGGTGGTGTACCTGGCGATCTTGATCTCGCTGGATCGCCACGAGAAAGAACCGTGGCGGTTGATGGCGTTTGTCTTTTGCTTCGGGGCGGTGCCGTCGGTGCTGTTGGCATTGTTCGCAGAGCTTGCGGTGCAGGTTCCGCTGGCTCGCTATGCCTCGGGCGAAACGCTGGGCGTGCTCTACGTTTCGGTGGCGGCTCCCATCATCGAAGAGCTTTGCAAAGCATTGCCCGTCGTGGCCATCTACTGGTATTTCCGGCACGAGTTCGACGGGTTGCTGGATGGTCTTCTCTATGGCTCACTGTCGGGCTTTGGCTTTGCCATGACCGAGAACGTGTTCTACTTCGTCCGTACGTTCTCGCATGACCAGTTGCTGGGCTGGCAAGTGGTGGCGCTGCGGGCGGTGGTGTTTGGCGTGAACCACGCGCTGTACTGTTCGTGCCTGGGGCTGGGATTGGCGGAAGCCCGGTGGTCGAAGAAGCCCGCGGTCCGCATCCTGGCGCCGGTGCTCGGCCTGGCCGCCGGCATTGGCCTGCACATGTTCCACAATTATTCGGTCTCGACCAGCGGCACATGGATACCAGCCATGCTGAGCAACTGGACCGGGGCGCTCCTCTGGCTGTTGCTGGTCGCTGCCGCATTGCGGCAAGAGGGCCGCTGGATCGAGGAGGAACTGGCCGAGGAAGTTCATGCCGGCCTGATTTCCGAGGACGATATTCACATCGTCACGCACAACCGCGAGCGGGTGCACGCCAAGCTGGCCGCCTTGCGGCATGTACCGGCGCAGCAGTTGAACCATTACTACAGCCTGCTGGCCGAGTTGGCGTTCAAGAAACGCCAGGCCCGTCTACACCCCGATGACACCGTTGCCGCCCAACTGGTGAATGAGCTCCGAGACGAGATCCAGTGGTTCGCCCAGCAGGTGTAACTCCGGCTGCCTTATGGCGACAAGAACAGCGTCCCGCCGCCCGGCCCCAGCGGCACGTTCAGCAGCATCCACACCAGCAGCATTACCGTCCACATGATCGTAAAGACGACCGTGTACGGCAGCATGATTGATATCAGCGAGCCGATGCCGGCGTAAGGCTGGTACTTGCGCATGTACACCACCACGATCACCACGTACGGATTGAGTGGTGAGATGATGTTGGTGACGGAATCGCCCACGCGATAGGCTGCCTGCGTCAGTTCAGGGCTGATGCCCACGCCCATGAACACCGGCACAAACACCGTGGAGATCATCGCCCACTTGGCGGATGCCGAACCGATCAGCATGTTCAAGGCAGCCGCCACGAAGACGATGCTCACCACCAGCATCCAGCGGGGCAGGGCGAGCGATTGCAGAAAGGCGATGCCTTCGTAAGCCAGCACCCGCCCCAGGTTCGATTCCTGGAACCAGGCGATGAACTGGGCGGCAAAGAAGGCCAGCACGATGTACGGCCCCATCGAGGCCATCGTATCGCCCATCATCTTGGCGGCCTCGCGATCGGACTTGATCGTGCGGGCGGCAACGCCGTAGCAGATGCCTGGCACCAGGAATATCACAAACAGGATCGGCACGATCACTTCGACCCAGATAGAGACCTTCCAACTTGGACGGTTTACGGGGTCGGGCATTTCCTCGCCGTAAAGGGGCGCGCCTGGGATCAGGATCATGGCCAAGACGCCGCCCGCAGTGACCAGCAAGCCCAATGCGGCGGCCACCAGGCCCCGGCGCTCCGCGGCGGTGAGCCGCTGTTCGCTTTCGACGGGCACCCCGTCGGCCTGCCGCCAGGCAGTCACTTGCTCTTCGATCTGGCGGGGGCCGAATCGCGGCTCAACAAACCGATGGGTTGTCCACCAGCCGGCCAGGGTCAGCATGATGGTCGAAGCTACCATGAAGTAATAGTTGCAGCGGATGTCGACGTGGTAGGTGGGGTCGAGGATCTCCGCCGCCATTTGCGTGAAGCCTTGAAGCAGCGCATCCAGGGACGTGATCAGCAGATTGGCACTGAAGCCGGCCGCTACCCCGGCAAACACGGCCGCGAGGCCGGCAACCGGAGCTCTTCCCTTCTGCGCGAAGACCGCAGCGGCCAGAGGCGGCAGGACGATGAAGCCGGCATCCATGGCCACGCTGCTCATCACGCCGACGAACACAATCGCGGGCGTCAGCAGCGATTGTGGCGTAATGGTGACAATGCCCTTGAGCAGCGTGCCGATCATTCCTGCCCGTTCGGCGATGCCGATCCCGATCATGCCGACCAGCACCACGCCCAGCGGCGCGAAGCCGGTAAAGTTCTTGACCACGTGCTGCCAGATCCAGCGAACGCCTTCGTTGGTCAGCAGCGACTTGACGCCCTCGTGGGTGGGAATCGTGGCCGTCGCAGCGCTGCCGGCGACCAGCCCGAGGTTCTGCTGCAGCTCGATCTGTTGCGGTACCGCGACCCGCCAGCCAACTTGTGCGGCGATCTCCGAGCTGATCAGCACCAGAATAGCGGCGAGAAAGAACAGCGTGACGGGGTCGGGCAGACGATTGCCGACGCGCTCGATCCAGTCCAAGAGGCCGATGCTGCCGCGGTGCTGCTTATAGGTCGGCGAATGTTGGGAGGCTCCAGACGACATGCCACCCCTTCCAAGCTAGGAGAATTTCAGATGCAAAGAAGCCAATTATGAGGGCGGGCGGCGCGCGGCGTGGTGCGGACGCAAAGGGGGGCGGGAGATCAGCCGCGAAGCTCAGCGCTTCCCAGGGGTGTGTAGTGAGGACCGTCCTTGGTAAGCACGCTGGAGAAGATCTTTACCTCGCCCACGTACAGTTCGCCAGCCACAAAATCCCGGTGCTGCTGAATGAGGCGGCCCAGGTCTTCAATGCCCGTAGGGCTCTGCCGCACGCGTCCCAAGGTCAGGTGCGGGCGGAAGCGGCGGTGCTCGCGGCGGAAGCCGAGCTTATCGAGCGCATCTTCCACCACGTCGTGCAGGGCTACGAACTCCTCGTGGCCCTCGGTGATACCCAGCCAAACCGTCCGCGGGCGTTCCAACTCGGGAAACGCCCCGGCGCCGGCGGCCACCGCCCGAAAGCTTTCCAGCGGCCGCACCGCCTTTTCGATCGTGCTACAGATCTCCGGCACGTCGCGCAGGTGAATCTCGCCGAGGAATTTGAGCGTGTAATGGAGGTGCTGGGGATCCACCCATTTGACCCTGGCCGACGTGTTCTGCAGCCGCTTGATCAGCCGGGTCACCTGCGTTTCAACTGCCGCGTCGATATCCACCGCGACAAAGGTTCGTAACGTCGAGGCCATGAGATCACCGAGAGCCTGAAATCGATTGCAACGGCGCCACGCCGTGCGGTAGAGACCGCGCGACACCGCAGACCCGCGGCGGCAGTGCGCGGGCAACCAGGAGCATACCCCAACCGGCGGGAAACCTAAAACGACATCATCCGGCGGTATTCTTCCATCCGGCGTTCGATGTCGGGCCGTTCGATCCGCTTGAGGCCATCCAGGCTGAAATCCTGCACGGTGAAGCTGGCCGTGATGGTGCCGTACGCCATGGCGGCCTTGAGCGTGGCGGGCTCGAAGTTGTCCTGCTCGCAAAGGTAGCCCATCATGCCGCCGGCGAAACTGTCGCCGGCACCGGTCGGATCGATCACGTCGGGCGTGGGATAGGCGGGCATGACGTAGGTTTCGTGCTCGCTGAAGAACATCGCGCCGTGCTCGCCCTTCTTGATGACCACGAAGCGGGGCCCCATTTCGCGGACGCGGTGGCCTGCCCGGACCAGGTTCTCTTCGCCGGTCAGCAGCTTGGCTTCCGAATCGTTGAGTACCAGGCCGTCGATACGGCGGAGCAGCTCGAGCAGCTCGTCACGCTGGATCTGGATCCACAAGTCCATGGTGTCGGCCACGGTGAGTCGGGCTCCCGGCAGTTGGTCGAGCACCTGCAACTGCACGGTCGGCGAGCCGTTGGCCAGGAATACAAAGCGGCAGTCGCGGTACCGCTCCGGCAGTTTGGGATTGAACGTTTCGAGCACGTTGAGGTGGACGTCGAGCGTCTCGCGGTCGTTCATGTTCGGCAGGTACTTGCCGTGCCAATAGAACGTCTTGCCGCCGGGGACGACCTCCAGACCCTGGGTATCAATCCGGCGGGTTTGCAGAAACTCGGTGTGTTCGTGGGGCCAGTCCTCGCCCACCGCGCCCACCAGGCTGACGTCGGAGAAGTAACTCGCCGCGTAGGAGAAGAATACCGCCGAGCCCCCCAATACACGCTCGCGTTTGGCGGTGGGCGTTTCCACGCTGTCCAGGGCGACCGAACCGACAACGAGCAACGACATACGGCAACAATCCTTTCCTCGCGCGTGGGGCAAATTCGCCGCTGCGTGCGGCGGCCACACCAGTGGGGGCAAAGCGTGCCCGGCGGTACACCGCTTGGGGGCTGACGCTTGAAGCCGGTGAAACGGCGATTGCCGCAACTCTTGGGGGGCGGCAATGAATGGGCCTCATTATCAAGACTGCGCCGTGCTACGCAAGGCACCGCTTGCACGCTAAGCGGATGACTTCAAGACCGACCGCTTGGGGGCATGCTGGAGCACGGCGCTCTCTCGCCGCACGCGCTTGGCAAGGCAACGCGGGCCACCATTACTACCAACGTGTTCCAGCCCACCACCCCCGGGCAGTACCGTGCTGGCAGGTGTTGCTCAGACGCAACGTGTGGCGTTTCGTCAGCGCGTGTGGTTTTCTCTCCGTGCCCTGTTGATCAAAAGCAACACCCATTTGTTGCATTTCGCCAACTAGGGGATTCCTTCAAATTGCACAAATTGCGAATCAACAAATAGTTGCGAGATCCGGTCAACAGCAGCCTGATTGTGTCTGGTGGGCTGGTATGCCTGTTGCCTTGCTTGGTTGGCACAGCAGCTATGAGCTTCAACGTAAGGCGAAGCTCGCCACCCCAACAGGCAGGTTTCAACGCATGTTGCCGAGTCTCCACAATCCCAGCACCTACATCTCCAAGAGTGTTGCCGTCCCCGCCGCCAACGCGCCTGCGGCCGCTGCTCCCCTGGCCAACATTCCCGGCGCTAACGCGGAGATCGCGCTGCGGCTGGCAACTGGCAAGCCACTGGTGAGCCAGCAAGGAAATATGAGCCCCGTCTATCTGGGGCTGAAGCGGGCCATGGACATCGCCGGGGCCCTGGTGCTGATCGTGCTGTTGGCGCCGCTGATGCTGCTCACGCTCGTGGTGCTGACCGTCACCACCAAGGGCCGCCCACTGTACTCGCAAGAGCGGATCGGGTTGTGCGGTCGCCCGTTCCGGATGTGGAAATTCCGCACCATGCACGTCAATGCCGACAAGATGCAGCATCTGGTGCAGAACGAGAAGGACGGCCCGATCTTCAAGAACCGACGCGACCCCCGGGTGACGCGGCTCGGCCGGATCCTGCGGAGTTTCAGCATCGACGAGACCCCGCAGTTGTTCAACGTGCTGGTGGGCGACATGGCGCTGGTTGGGCCCCGCCCGCCGATCGCCAAGGAAGTGGTCCGCTACAGCCCGCGGCAGCTGAACCGCCTGGCGGTCAAGCCGGGCCTGACCTGCCTGTGGCAGATCAGCGGCCGGTCGGAGATCGGCTTTGAAGAGTGGGTCGAGATGGACCTGTGGTACCTGGAACATCAGAACCTGTGGACCGACCTGGTGCTGCTGGTGCGGACTCCCTGGAGCGTGTTGAGTCGCCGCGGTGCCTATTGATCAGGCATATCCGCCGCCGGTCAGCCAAGAACGAGTTGGATGCTCCGCGGGCCAGAGGCTGCCGGCGGCCGCGGCGTTTGTTCAAGTTGCGGCCATGCCAGACAAATAAAACAAATAAACAAATAAGAAGCGGCGGCGAGTCCCCTGATGGCTCGCCGCCGCTTTCGCTTTTGCTGACTAGCCTGCCATCGGCCGCATGCCCGGCTTCGCTACCTGACACCGCGGCAATCGGCAGTCACTAGAACTGCGGGGCCGCACGGCCGGCTTCGTTCGCCGCGGCACCGATCAGCTTGATCACGCCTTCGCCCGCTTCGATCCGAATGGTGCCGCCGGTCTCGGAGATCGTCTCTTCGAGACGGATGACATCACTGCCGGGCTCAACCTTGGCATTGGCCAGAACGGCCAGGGCACGGTTATCGGCCTTGCCTTGGGCACCGGCCTTGATCAACCGGCTCATCGAGAACGTCATTTCCAGCGGCTTGGCCGGTTTTCCGGCGGCAGCCTTACTGTCGGCCACAACCTTCTGAAGGGTTTCAGCCGCCGTCTCGCCCAGACCGGCATAGACGCCTTGCGGGCCGCTGGCGACGATCAGTCGAGCCTTTTCGCCGAAGAACGGATTCAGGTCATCGGCCACGTTCTCAGGCAGGGTCAGGCCGAACGACTCGATCCGCAGGCCGTCCTTCTCGATCACCTCGGCCGCGTCCTTCGAAACCACCTTGTAGTCGCGCAGCATTTCGACGCCCGACAACAGGTTCAGCGCGGCCTGCTTGCTGTCCTTCACTCCCAGACCGAGCACCAGGTCGTACGGACCATCGCCCACCAGAGTGGCGCCCAGGTCTAACGTGTCTTGTTCAGCAGCGGAGTTCAGGATGTCGAGGAGGCCGTCGACCACCTGTTCCACTTGTGCCCGGGCGGCATCGTCTTTGAGGTCGTCGAGTTTGCGGATCTCCTTCTTGGCCGCGGTCCGGAACTGCTGGAGCATGGCGCGAAGCTGCTCCCGATCGTTTTCTTGGATCGGGCCAACGGCGGTCATGCTGAACAGCGCATCGGGATCGTTGAAGCCCTGGAAGTTGCTCTTGAGGTTGCGGGCTGCGGCGAGCTGCTGGGCGCTCTCGCTGCCTTTGAGGAAGGTGATCTCAAATTCAAGGAAGACGTTCTTGGCGTCGCGATCGATCTTGAAGCCGACCGTCAACTGGTCCAGGTCCTTGATCACCTTCTTCACGGCGTCGAGCTGGGCCAGAACCGTTTCCTTGCGAGCCTTGAATTCTTCTTCCGATTCATCGGGCTCGCGTTCAAGGATCTCTTCGGCGCCCTCGCGCATGCTTGCCAGGGCCATTTCGACCAGTGGAGCCGGAATGCTCTGGAAGTTGAGCCGGGCGGCGATGTCGTACGTTTCGTTCAGACCGCCCAGCAGCTTGACGGGATCCTCCGGCAGGTTCTGCAGCGACACCGCGGAGCGACCCGCCCAGACCCAGCCGCCCTGAGCCTTGAGGTAAACACGCTGACCGTCGTTCTGGACCTCAAGCACGCCGTCGCCGACGTCCTTGGTCTTGAGGTCAAAGGCGGCAAACATTTGGAGGAATTTGTCCAGGTTGACGACAGGCAGGAAGGTGACGCCGCCAGCCGGGCCGCCGACGATCATGCCGGCCGGCTTGCTCTTGTCCCAGCCTTGCAGGCCTTCGCCGCCCGTGAACAGGTTGAGCACGCCTTCGAGCAGCATGCGGTACGGCTTGCCGTGGAGTTGGCCAATGTACTCCAAGTTGGCCATCCAGGTGTCATAGCTGGCGACGGAGACAACCGCCAGCGGCGGCGGGGTCTTATCATCAGCTTGCGCTACTGCTTGGGCCTGACTGCTAACCAGCAGACCTAGCACGGCCAGCATGGAAAGAAACGTTTTTCTCACCGAGTGTTCTCCTAAGAACGTCGCTGTACAGAAAGGCAGCCGTCGCACCAGCGCAAGCGGTGCCCAAGCCACAGGTCACTCCATTGGGGCTGTACCCCGGCTTACAGCGGAAAGTTTAGTGAAAATCGGGGACGAGGCCAGTTCATCTGGCAATTTCGGTCGTCCCCAGCGCGCGGAGGAAGTCGGCGCGCAGCCGCCAACTGCGGCGATCAATCGGGCGGCTCGCCGGATGGGTGCTGAAAGCGCAAAAGAGAGCGGGTTGCTTCAGCAACGTTAGCTGCAGAAAGGGGGAGCCAAGGGGCGCGGCCACGTTGCCGGGAGGCGCGGCATCCCAAGGCGGCCGCAGAACGACGCATGAGTGGGCCGCCTTGGTCGGCGCGCAATACGATCCCGGCACAGCCGCCAGCGGAGAATCACACCGCGAGGGCTCGTGCCCTAACTAGCGATGATCAGCAGCCGGACTGGAAATGAAGGACGGGGTTCCAGCCGGAAGTGAGGAGGGAGAACGTCAACGTTCGCGGTAGGTGATCCGGCCCTTGGTCAGGTCGTAGGGAGAAAGTTCGACCCGGACCTTGTCGCCAGGCACAATACGAATGAAGTTCTTCCGCATTTTGCCGGCAACGTGCGCGATGATCGTGTGGCCGCCTTCGATCTCGACGCGGAAGCGCGTATTGGCCAGAGCCTGCTTTACCGTGCCGTCGACTTCAACCGTGTCATTACTTTTCGCCATAGTTTTCCTTTGACTGCTTCATGCCTGGTGGGGAATGGGGCAGCACCTTACCGCCCGTTGCACTGGCCCTGGATGTCCTACGCCGCCTGACTCTAGACCATCCCCCGGGCATTGGGGGAAAGAATTGGGGGAGCCAAGCAGTGGTGAGGCACTTCCAGGCCTGTTTCCCCGAGAATACCACCAATCATAAATTATATCGGCTGCAATTGTTGCGTCTAGTGATCCCTCTTGAACAGGGGATTATATCAACGGCGCAACCCCCGCAGCCTGCGAGAAACTAGCGCGGCAAGTGCCGTGCCGCGTGCATTGCAAGCGTTGAGCAAGGGGCTAAACGCGGCAGCGCGAAGCGGCTTCTTCCGGCAGCATCGGCACTGCGCGTTCGCGTTGCTCACACGCCACTGGTATTATATGGCCAGCGGCGAGGGGGCTCCCTCCGCCCGAGAGTTGGCGCCAGGTTTCCACGCGGTTGGTGTTCGCGCCGGTGCTGGATGCCAGGTAGCCCCTCCGTCCATCCCTTCTGGCTGCTTCCCGGGCGTCCAGGTGCATTGCCGCTGCGACGGCCCTCTCCCCGAACCATGGCAACTTCGGCGATGAAGAAACCCAACTCTGGCGGCGGCTGGCACGCGATCAAGTACGCGTGGCGCAAGTCGCGTGAGGCCGGCGGCGTGTGGCGGATGTGGCAAGCCATGCGCACCAAGAACGCCTGCAAAACTTGCGCGGTGGGCATGGGCGGCCAGCGGGGCGGCATGGTCAACGAGGCCGGCCGGCACTTCGAACTGTGCAAGAAGTCGCTCCAGGCGATGGCGGCCGACATGCAAGGCGGCATCTCCAGCCAGTTCTGGAGCACCTACTCGGTGCAGCAGCTCCAGGCGTTCACGCCGCGAGAACTGGAGAGTTGCGGCCGGCTGGTGGAGCCGGTGCTGTACGAGCGGCCCGGCGACTATTACCGGCCGATCACCTGGGACGAGGCGTTCACACGCATTGTCCGGCGACTCCACGCGCTGTCGCCGGAGGAAACCTTCTTCTATTTCAGCGGCCGCAGCTCCAACGAAGCCGGCTTTCTGCTGCAACTGTTTGCCCGGCTGTACGGCACCAACAACGTCAACAACTGCAGCTATTACTGCCACCAGGCCAGCGGTGTGGGGTTGATGAGCGTGGTGGGCAGCGGCACGGCGACCATCGTGCTGGAAGACCTGGAGCGGGCCGACCTCGTCTTTGTCATCGGCGGCAACCCGGCCAGCAACCATCCGCGGCTGATGCGTTCGCTGATGGAGGTTCGTCGCCGCGGCGGCAAGGTGATCGTGATCAACCCGGTGCGCGAGACGGGACTCGTCAATTTCCGCGTCCCCAGCGACATCCGCAGCCTGCTGTTTGGCAGCGAGATCGCCAGCTTGTACGTGCAGCCGCACATCGGCGGCGACCTGGCGCTGCTGTACGGCGTTGCCAAACGCATCGACGAGATGGGGGCTGCCGACAAGGCGTTTCTCCGCGAGCATTGCGAAGGCTGGCCCGAGCTGAAAGCCCACCTGCGGTCGCTCTCGTGGAGCGAGATTCACGAGCGCAGCGGCGTTTCGCAGGCGCAGATCGATCAGATTGCCGAGTGCTACGCCGCGGCCAAGAACGCGGTGTTCTCGTGGACGATGGGCATCACGCATCACGCCCACGGCGTGCAGAACGTGCAGGCGATCGGCAACCTGGCCCTGATGCGGGCGATGGTGGGCCGGCTGGGGGCGGGCTTACTGCCCATTCGCGGCCACTCCAACGTGCAGGGCATCGGCTCGATGGGCGTCACACCGCAGCTCAAACAGGCCGTCTTCCAGCGGTTGGAGGAACACTTCCACGTGCGGCTCCCGACGACGCCGGGCCTGGACACCATGGCGTGCATGGAAGCGGCTGCCGCCGGCAAGGCCAAGCTGGGCATTTGCCTGGGTGGCAACCTGTACGGTTCCAACCCGGATGCCACGTTTGCTCGCACGGCGCTGCAGAACCTGAAAATGCTGGTGTACCTCAGCACGACGCTCAATACGGGCCACGCGCACGGCCTGGCCGACGAAACGATCATCCTGCCGGTGCTGGCTCGCGACGAAGAACCGCAGCCCACCACGCAGGAGTCGATGTTCAACTACGTGCGGATGAGCGACGGCGGCAAGCCGCGGCACACCGGTCCGCGTTCCGAGGTGGCCGTGATTGCCCGGCTGGCTCGCGAGGTGCTGGGGCCCGGCCCGGTCGACTGGCAGCAGATGGAAGATCACCAGCGAATTCGCGAGGCGATCGCCAAGATCGTGCCCGGCTTTGAAGCGATGGGCCAGATCGACCAGACGCGGCAGGAATTTCAGATCGACGGCCGCACCTTCCATGCCCCCCGATTCGCCACGCCCAGCGGCAAGGCGATCCTGCACGTTCACGCCCTGCCGGAGCTGCAAGGCGGTGACGGGCACTTGCGGCTGATGACCGTCCGCAGCGAAGGGCAGTTCAATACCGTGGTGTATGAGGAGGAAGATTATTACCGGGGGCAGGAACGCCGCGACGTGATCCTGCTGCATCCGGATGATATGGCCCGGCTGGGACTGAAGCCCGACCAGCGCGTTACCGTGCGGTCCGCGGCCGGCCAGATGCCGGGCATCCTGGTGCGACCATTCCCCGAGATTCGGGCGGGCAACGCGCTGATGTATTACCCGGAAGCCAACGTGCTGGTGCCGCGGAGCGTCGATCCCCAGTCCAAGACGCCGGCGTTCAAATGCGTGCTGGTCACGCTGGAGGCCGGCGTGCCTGAACCGGCCGTCCAACGCGTGTAAACACGCGGCCACTTTGGCGTCTGCAACAAGACGCCGAACTGGCACAAGTCCAAACAAAGAAGCCTCGCGGCACCGCTGGAGATTGCGGCTGCCGCGAGGCTTTAGCTCTGTCTACGGGAAGGGCTTCCGTTCTTAATCGCGCGAGCTGCCGCCGGCGCGACCGCCCAGCGAATTCCCCGACTCGGCCGGGGCGCCTTCGGCCCCGTCGGCCGCCGCTTTGGCTTCCGGTTCCAACGATGCGGCCAGCATGTCCAGCCGCGTCTTTTCTTCGCGGAACGGCTCAGCCAGGTTGGCAAATTCGCCTCGCACGTGCAACCAGCCGTTCTCATCGAGCACCAGCACGCCGCTGGTTTCTTTGACACGCCGGTCGTTGGGCGGGCTGGGCAGCACTTCGCCGCCCCGCATGTCCAGCAGAAGTTCGTTCGACTTGAACACCGCGTGCTCAGCCACGGTCACCTTCGAGGTGGCCGGGTTGGGCATCAGGGCGCCGACGGTCTTGCCGCGGACGGTCTTCTTGACGACTTCGAAGTTGAGCAGCGTGCCGCGTTCGACGCCCGGGAACTCGTAGGCGACGATCGCGCCGGTGTCCGCGTCGCGATTGCGGATGATCACCGTGGCCGTGGCTTCGGAGATACCGCGAGGCGGTTCCACGCCGCCGGCGAGCACTTCGCTGTAGCCGCTGACCGCGACGGCAGGCGTCGGCTCGCTGTCGGGCGAGAACACATACATCGCCTTGGCCAGCGACGGATCCTTCAGATATCGATCCGGCAGGTTGAAGTTCGGGTTACGCAGCACCAGTTTCACGCGGTACTGGTAGCGGTGGTTGGGTTCCACCTTGAAGTCGAAAAACCGCAGGAGGATGTCCGACATACCCTCCTTCTGCTGCGGATTGGTCGTCCGACGCGTAGCCTGATCGGCGGGCGACGTGGTCGGGCGGTTGGTTTGCGGAAGCCCCAGGCCGCCGGCTTGGAACGGGTTTGCCGCAAACGGGTTGCCGCCCATGGGCACCGTAACCTGCTGCTGCGTCTCCTGAGTCCCCGCGGCGGCCAACTGCGGATCTTCGATCGGTTCCAACTTCTTGATCGATTTGCAGGTCACTTCGCTGCTCCACTCCTCCAGCAGCCGCGGAGGCAGCGGAGACGTGAACTGGCTCCAAGCACCCGTGGCCTGGTCCAACTGGAGCGGGCGAACATGGGTTTGATCGACAATTTCTGGAGCGGTGCCCGCCCACTCGTTCATCTCCAGCAGGTTCGCCACGATCAGCGACTGGCCGTCGACGACCGACGTCCACTGCGGATTCTCCGGATTGTGGGTTACATCAGCCCGTTCCAGCAGGAACGTGACATAGAATGGCACGTCGCGTTCTGGATCACTGAAGCGGCTGTTCTGGAAGGCCTGCTGATATTTGAGCAGTTGTTCCTGCACGGGCACGCGGCCTACCACGACAATGGCCATCTTGCCCTTGGGAACGGTGCCGGAGCCGTACGACAGACTGCTGCTGACTCCTTCGCCCCCTTCAGCACCGGCGACCGGAGCCGCAGATGCCATGGGGCCGCGGCGGCCACCGGCAGTGGCAGGCCCCATCGGCGTGGTGCCCATGGGCGACTGCGTCGGCGTGGCCGTCGGGTTGGTGGCGATGCTCATCCGCACAAAGCGGGCACTCAGCTCCACCGCCGGCAGCAGTTCCGGCTGGCCGCGCTTTTCGCCCAACACGGCCGTGCGGTCGATGTAGAATGGCGTGGTGATCGCAAACTCCTGCGGCTTGATCGGCTGGTTGGCCGCGTCGACCATGGCCGCAAAGTTTTCGACCGGGAACTGCTTCTTGAATTCATCGTCGGGCCGGGCGTTGTTGATGGCTGTGAGCTTGGACTCCGCCTGAACCCGCAACTGCTCCGGACGCTTTTCGTACGTCGGGTGCGTAATGGCACCATAGACGGCATACCCCAGCACCAGAACCAGCACGCCAAATGCGGCCTTCTCGCCGTGTTCAATGACTGGGTTCTGCGTCTGATTCGATCGCTTAGGACGGGGTGCCATGTTTCGACTCCTCCTGTGCCTGCTCACTGCCTGGACCTGGCAGGCAGCCGATTGCCTCTCACTCGTTCCGACGCACGGATTTGTGGCCGGCTGGCCTGATTGTCTGCTGCTCGCGTGCGGGGCAGCCGGCCAGATCGACCATTAGGCTCAAAACGTCAACTTACGGAAAATTTGCCCCAAACGGTGTGTGGCCCCCAAGGTCCTTACGCCGACGGAATCTCGCCCTCAGCCGGAGCCGGGGTGGGGGCCGGAGCCGCCGGCTGACCTTCACCCGTCGATTCCTCGGTCGTGCCCTCAGCCGGTTGCACGGCGCCGGTTTCGTCCTCCGTGCCGGCGGTGCCGGTACCGATCAAGTTCGGGTCGGGCGGGTTGAACAGGTAGATCAGCCCCCGAATCTCCACCAGCATGTCGGTGGGCCCCAGTTCCACTTCGGCGTCGAGCTGCGAAGCACTGGCGCTGCCGGCGCTGGGACCGCGGCCGCTGGGCTGCGCAAAGCTGGTGGTCTGCGGCTGATTGGTTTGGCTGCTACCGGGCGCACCCCGCACCGAGCTGACGTTCACCTGGCGAACTTCCAGCGGCAGCGGCGAGTTGGCGCACAACGCCAGCAGTTCGGGAATCTTGCGGTGGTCCATCACCAGCTTCATGGTGACGGGCAACATCCGGAATTCGGCGAACGGCGGAGCGGCCTTCTGGTCGGGCACCGGCCGGCCATGGGCATCGACAAAACGGTACTTGCCATCGGGCGGAGCTTCGTTGGCGTTCGACCCGCCCGGGCCGCGGTTATTACGGAGCGTGGCTTGGGCCGGCACAGACGCGCCGTCGACGCTGCCATCGCCCCCGTCCATCCCTTCGGCGGTAGCGGCCGCGCCGCTCATGATCGGTAGCGGTTCGGCGTCGTTGCCGACCAGCAGGGCCTGGATCTTCTTGATCGTAGCCTGATGATGCTCGGGCGCCGTCCGGCCCTGCTCATCCTGGTTGGCCTTGTTGATGATCTCCTCGATCAGGACCTCGTAGATGTTGAGGGTTTCCTGCGTGTAGATCATCTGCTCGGTGTCGGGCGGCGTGGTCCAACTGCCACCGAGCTTGTTCTGCAAACGAGCCCGTTCCGTGGGTTCCCAGGCCAGCAAACCGCTGTAGCGGCCGCCGGTGGTGTTGCGCTGGCTGCCGGGAGCACCGCCGAAACCACGCGGCCGGTTGGTCCCGGACTGCATGTCGACGTTCTCGTCCTGGACGGGTTCGCGCAGGCCGCCGGCGATCTTCTTGTACAGGTTGGGGAACTCTTCCTTGATGCGGTTCAGGTACGCCAGACGCACCGAATCAGGGAAGGGCTTGTTGTTCTTGATGCAGTCGCGGATCACCGCCTGGTAGTCGGCGTTGAGCCAGGAAGGCCACTTCTCGACCAGGTGCTTCTGGGCGTCGTAGCGCTTGGTCCAGCCCTTGAGCACGTAATCGCGGTTCTCGTCCTTGACGCCGATAACGATCTCGGTGAACGAGTTGTTGGGGTGGGCCTCAGGCCGCAGCCCGTTGACGCGCGAGTGCCACTGTTCGCGGGCGTTGCGCTCCGTGTCGGTCATGGCCTTGACGTTGGAAACGCCATAGAACCACAGCCCCAGGGGCAGCAGAACACCACCTACTCCCAGCACGATCCAGAAGTGGTGCTTCTTCAACAGTTCCTGCGTGGTCAGTTTCTGGGTCACTCGAGACCTCCCGCCACTTGATTCTCGATTGGCTGCTGCTCCGGCGATTCCTCTTCCACCTTGTTGCGTTCGCTGGGCAAGGTCTGCTTCCAGGCGAATTGCACGGTGAACTCGAAGATCGGCTTGGTGTACGTCGGCGAAACGTTAGCGCCCTGCGGGTTCGACGGGTCGTACAACGGATTAGGAACCTGGTAATCCCAGTTCACGATCTTGGGGTCGATGATCACCGGATCTTCGATCCCGATCTGCTTGAGCGTCAGTTGGACCGGCTCGGTGGCGCCCGGCGGCGTGATCGTGATCGACTGCTCGCGCAGATTCTTGATCAGCGTGCGCCGCAGGTACTCGGCGCCCGTATTCACGTCGTCCTTGTCGTTGTGGAAGTGGTAGCCTTCCAGCGTGATCACCCAGCCATTGGGGACTTCGCCGGGCACCGGGGCGTTGGGATCGCCCGGGTTGGTGCCAGCAGCGGCACTTTCGCCGTCCGCAGCCGCCGGGTCCATGCCGCCCTCGCCGCCAGCATTCGGATCATCCTGGGGCGTGGGCGTTTGCTGATTCTCGAACCAGCGGGCGTTCTGCCGCCGCCAGTTGTCCAGGTCGCGGGGCGTCGTCTGGATCGAGCGAATGTAGATCGTCGGATCCAGACGCATGGCTTCGTTGGCCCAGGCCCCCGATGGGCCGGCCAGCGCCGTCATCGCGGGCGTGCGGGCGTTCACCCGTTGCACCTCGGCGGGCGTCAGTTCGGTGGGCAGCGAGGCGTTGATCGCCTTGAACAGTTCGAGCCAGACCAGCCGCCGCTCCAGGTTGGGCACCAGGTGGTGGCCCACCTGATTGATCTTGGCCAGTTCCTGCTTGGCGGCGTCGAACTTGGCGGTCAGGTCCTGGGCGGTCCGCATCAGGTTGTTGGCCACCCCTTCAGCCTGCTCCACCTCGGGCGTAGCCCGGACCGAGTTGTATTCCTTCCAGTGACCGGCCACGTTTGCCGCCATCGCCACCAACAGGGCAGCTGCGGCGCCCACGGCCCAAGGCTTCTTGGCCCGGATCTTCCGGTCCTTGACGATCTCCGGCGGAATCAGGTTGGTGCTGATGCGTGCGTCGGTCAGCTCCTGGAGGCACAGACCGTAGCAGACGGCGAAGGTCAGCACGTTCTCTTTGAAGACGGGGGCATCGACCACGCCTTCACCTTCCAGGGCGTTAAACGCTTCCAGCCGCTGGATCGGGATATTGAGGTTCTGCGACAGGTACCGGACCAGGCCCGGCATCTTGGCCGCGTTGCCCAGGGCAATCGCGCGGCCGATCTTGGCCTTCTTGTCGATGTTGGCAAAGAAGTTCAACGACCGCTGAATTTCGGTCACCAGGTCGTTGAAGACCGGCCGCATGGCCTGGAAGATCGCCTTGGGGTTATCCGAGGTGGATGCGTTCCGCTTGATGTGCTCGGCTTTGGCTGTGGTCTGCTTCAGTTCCTTGGTCAACGCCCGAGTGAACTGGTTGCCGCCGATCGGCACACTGCGTTGCCAGACGCGATAGCCGTTGGTGATCACCAGGTCGGTGGTGTAGGTGCCCATCGAGATGACGAGCACCGATTCCGGCGGGCTATCCGGATCGAATTCCTCCGGCGTCGGCAGGTCCTGCATCTGGTCGAACGCGACCCAGTTGTACAGAGCCAGCGGCGTCAACTGGACGGCGTCGACCTCGATGTTCGCGGCGTCGAACGGCCGCAGGTCTTTGGTGACCTGCTCGCGCTTCATCGCGAACAAGCCCACCTCCGATTCCAGCACGAAGCCGTCTTCTTCGCTGCCGCCGGGCATCTGCTGGAAGTCCCAGATCACGTCGTCCAGATCGAAGGGGATCTGCTGGCGGGCTTCGAACTTGACGATGTCGGGGATCTTCTTCGACTCGACCGGCGGTAGTTTGACGAACCGCGCCAAGCCTTTATGGCCGGGAACCGAGATGACAACCCGGTCGCCTTTCACCTGATTGCGCGAGAGAAACTGCCGCAAATACTCGCCGACGACTTCCGGATCGTTGACCTCTTCCTGGGTCAGGATCTTGTCGTACTCGATGTAGTCGAAGGCGTCGGCCAGCAGCTTGTCGCTATCTTGGTGCTTCTTGCAGCGCAGCGCCTTCAGGCCGCAATGGCCTATATCGATCCCCCAAACAGCTTGGGCCTTCGCCATAAGAAACTCTCTGTGTTCCGGTTATCGAAATGCTGCGGAAATCGGGGGGCACGCGAACGCTGACAGTTCCCCCTAGGGGCAGCCCAAAGATGTGCTTAGGAAGCGGAATCGCCTACTCATCCCACTTTATCGGGCCGTTCCGATCGATGTCAACCAAATCATTGCCAGAAAAGGGGTAAGTGCCACGGCGGCGGCCCCTGCTGCCACGCCCCGGTGGCAGTTGCAAGCTGGCCGTGTGACACGGCTTGGTGGGGAATTCCCTCGGACGTGGCGGAGCCGTTTGCCCGCTAGCGTCTCTACGCGGGCGGCTGCCCGGCAGTTCGCCGATGCCGTCCCGGTGGGGGGAGTCCAAATGCTCGTTTCTGCTCCGATCTTCTGGTACGATCCGCTGCGAGCCCCCCCCACGGTTCGCAAGTTGCTTCCCGTTCGCAGATTGGATCATCTCCCATGAAACTTGGCCTGATCAATTCCGCCTGGGTGCAAGCCAACCAGCCCACCAGCTACGGCTTGCAGATGACCAAGGAGATTGGCTTCGACAGCGTGGATATCTTCGTCGATCCGCTGGAGATCGATATTCGCGAGCGGCGGCTGATCAAGGACGAGTGCGACCGACTGGGCCTGCCCATCGTTAGCATTGCCTGCGTGGCCGTGGGGCTGATCGATTTCAACGCCAGTGTACGCAAGTTTCATCTCCAGCGGGTAAAGGCTTACCTGGACTTGGCTTACGAATACCAGGCCAATAACGTCCTGCTGGTCCTAGGCGAGTACATCTGGAACCGCGAGGTGATCTCGCCCGCCGAGCAGTGGCGCTACGCCGTCGAAACCGTGCGGGAGTTGGGCGATTACGCCGCCAACCTGGACCTGCAGATTGCCCTGGAATTGGAGCCGTTCCCTTTGTCGCTGCTCAACAACGTGGACCGAATGGTCCAATTTCTGGACGACGTGAACCACCCCGCCGTGGCGGCCAACATCGATATTTCGCACCTGGTGCTCTCAGGCGTGCAGCCGGCGGAACTGCAGCGGCTGGCGGGCCGAGCCATTCACGTGCACATCTCGGATTGCGACGGCAAGGTGCACGGAGATTTGCCGCCGGGCCGGGGCGTGGTGCCGTTCCGGGCGTATCTGGAGCAGATCAAACAGCTCAATATCCCCGGAGCCATTTCAATCGAACTGGAGTATTCGCCCGAGCCGGACAAGATCGTCGAGTGGGTCCGCGAGGCCTACCGTGAAACCGACCGGTTGATGGGGGAACTGGATTTGCGTGGCTAGGACGCTACCCGCGCGGAATCCGCTGCCTGATAGTACTGCTGGCTCTGGTTATGCGGATTGGGTGAAGTTTGCCGTTCACGGCAGCCGATGAGGGTAGTTGCGGTTGTCGCATTCGGACGCCCCCCCATTAGGGAAGGCTGCAACCGTAGTTTCTTACCGCGGTCTGCTACGCACCCGGGGGCCTTGGCCCCCGCGCCGTTCAACTTCTGGTCGCAACCATGGGCACCGTGACGACGATTTTCATGATCGCCAGTTTGATCCTGGTCGCATTCACGATGTTCGCCGGCTTCATGGGCATCGTCGGCCCACGCTGCACGTCCAGGGACGACGATAGCGAGGAAACGCCGAGGCTGTCGGGGCGGCAAGAGACCACATCAGAAAGTCAGGCCGAGGAGCGGCGAGCCGCATAAGGCCAAGAACCGAAGGATGGCGCCGGCCGATCGGCAACTGGCGGCGCTACCGGCGCCGAAACTAAACGCTACTGCGTTTGCGAATTGCCGGACGACTCCGCCGGATCCTCTGAGGACTGCGCCTCCGGGCCGGGATACGGTTCAAACGATAGCGGCTGGTCTGCCCTCGGGTCGACAATGCGGATGATCAGCTTGCCGTTGAGCAGATCGTCGAGCGTCTTGCCGATCACTTCTGCCCTCCAACCGCGTGCCAGGCTGGGAGGGCCGTCGCCGTTGTCCCATTCACCCAGGCGGTAGGCGATCAAGTCGCGCACGTCGCTGGCGGTGCCTACTAGAGCCGGGGCGACCTCGGCCGCCTGGCAAATGCTACTCAGGGCCGAAGTCAAGAATTGCCCCAGCGGGCCCCGCTGGTTGTTGCCGTTGTCGCGCCGTGTGGGCAGCGGGCATTGGGCCTGGGGAAGCTTGAGAGCGCGTTCGATGGCATCGCCGATTTGCGGAACAACGCGGCGGAAGTTACGGCGTTCAAAGCCCCGGACGGCGACGATGCGTTTGGCGTCGGAAGTGCGACGCCTGGCCAGTTCGACGATCAAGTCATCGCGCAGCACCTGCCGGGGCGGCTTGTTGGTGCGGCGGCATTCATCCTCACGCCAGCCCCACAACTCGCGGACAATGGCGAGCTCGCGGCTCTTCAGGCGGCCGATGCCAGAAACCCGCCGCCACTGCTGTTCGGAGAGCGAAGACTCCAGGTCCTTTTGCCAGGACTCCATCTCCTCGGACATCCAGCGGCGGCGATTGAGCCGGTCGAGCCGTTCCACCAGTTTCTGCTGCAATTCGAGCAGGTAACGCACATCGTCCAGCGCGTATTCCAACTGGTGATGCGAGAGCGGGCGACGCCGCCAATCGGTACGGGTTTCGCCCTTTTGCAGCGATTTGCCCAGGTAACGCGAGAGCAGATTGCCATAGCCGGCAGGATACTCGTTGCCCACCAGGCCAGCGGCAATTTGCACGTCGAACAGGGCGTGCGGCCGGCGATTGATGGCCTCGTAGCAGAACAAGAACTCCTGCCGCCCGGCATGCACGATGGTTTCGTGATTGCCGTCGGCCAGCACCTCCCAGAACGGCTTGAGGTCCAGCCCCGCCAGCGGATCGATCACCGCCAGAAGCAGCGGCTCGCCATCCAGCTCGGCCGCTACCTGCACCAGGCACAGCTCCGGGCGATACGTGTACTCGGAGACAAATTCCGTGTCGAAAGCGATCCGCCGAGCCTCTGCCAAGCGGGTACAAAGCTCGTTAAGTTGCGTTTGGGAAGTGATCGACTCGCTCGACACGGTTGATGCGATCCTACGGTTAACTGAAAAGGGGGGGGCAGTCCAACTGCCAGGCTAGCAGCAGTCACCAGCGCACCGCCTAGGCTGGCTCGATCGCTGGGGTGGCGATGAGCCGCTGCCCGGGGGGAACGCGCATCTGTTGTCCTAAGGCGTCCACCGGTGTTTCCTTGCCGGAGGCTGCCCTGCTGCTCGTTGCTAGCTGGGGAGATTATTCCTCTTCGTCATCCTGCGGCCGCTCATCGCGCATCGACTTGCGGAACACGGCCACGATATCTTCCACCGGGATGATGAACAGTTTGTTGTCCTGTTCGAAGTCGACAGGAATGCTGTTGCGCGGATCGAGGATGACCTTGTCGTACTTCTGAAGCGGGTAATCGGGGTCGTTTTCCACCTGGGCGCTCAACGCCACGATGCGGCCGGTGATCACCGGAATCTTGGCGTCGTCCGGCAGGTGGATACCGCCCTTGGTTTGCCGCTTCTCGTCGTCCTTCCGGATCAGCACACGAAGTCCGACCGGTTCGATCACGTCCAACGACATTCGCGTTTCCTTCATTTTCTCTCCACCGTCCACATTGAACGTTGCCCTGGCTGGCGATGGCGGGGAGCAAGCTCGTTCCCAGTCAGGCGTGCGCGGGCTTGGCCTCCGGGCAAGCGAAACCCGGCAGACCCGCGTGAACGGCCGCTACGATGCCAGCCTGCCAGGGGCGCGGCAAGCCCCCCACGCGGCACAACCTGGCAACCCTGAATGGCTTGCGAACCGCCTGCCGATGCCGACCAGCAGGGGGCAGTTACCATGTTTTTAGTCGGTTGCAGGTCGCCTCAATCCGCAACTGCCCTGGCGCTGCTACCGGGAATTGGGCAAATCACCCTGCCATCGGGCTAGGAAATGCTGCCTGCGGTTTAACCCTCCCATCTAAGGGGACAAACCGGCTCGAATTCAGGGGATGTTCCCCACTTATGGGCAATTCTCCATCTTCTATGGCAATTATCGTAACTTCTACGCAGTTTGCCAGCGGTCGGATTGCCCGAAATCGGCCGGAAGTTCCAAGTCACGAAGCGGTTAGAAGCCTCGTCGGTGGGGGAAACTAGGGGGGGCGGACAGGGGGGGCATCAGGGCCCCGATTACTGACGCATCCCGTAGTTTGCCTGCCCAAGATGAAACAAACTTGGGCCGCCTTGTGAAGTTCGATTGTGGGGGGCTCCGCGAGCACAACGAGCGATGGCCGGCAGCCCTGGCAACGCCCCCGCCGGGGCCCCACGGTGCTAGCCTCGCTAGGATCGACCAGGGAACCTCTGCGGCTTCGGTTAAAGGTGCTGTCCCCGTTACGGTTAGGTTGTCGGAGGGGCTTTCGCCCGATGTTCCTCGGTTTATAATCCGGCTTTGAGCCGGGAGTCACCTTCCTCGCTTGGGCGGAGCCGCAGCGTAGCCGATGACCAGACGAATCCGGGTTGGCGCCGTCAATTATCTGAACACGCGACCATTGATTTACGGGCTCCGTGAGCTGGCCCCGCAGATCGATCTGCAGTTGGACCTGCCGAGCCGTCTGGCTGACGGCCTGCGCAACGGCAGCTACGATATCGCCCTGATTCCGTCAATTGAGTACGCGTCGGATCCGTCGTACGAGGTGGTTTCCAACGCATGCATCGCGTGCCGGGGGCCCGTTTTCAGCGTGAAGCTGTTCTGTCGGGTACCGCCGCAGCAGATCCGCACCCTGGCGTTGGACGAGGGCTCGCGCACGAGTGCGGCGCTGGTGCAGATCCTGCTGCACGAACGCTATGGCATCCGGCCCCAGCTCGAGGTGCTGCCCATTGGCAGTTCGGTCGACGATACCGCCGCCGACGCGGTGCTGTTGATTGGCGACCGGGCGATGCACCCGCCGATGGCATCCTTCGCCGCCGTTTGGGATTTGGGCGACGAGTGGTGCCGGCACACCGAACTGCCGTTTGTATTTGCCACGTGGGTCGCCAGGGCCGGTTCCGATCTGGCCGGGGCCGACATCGCCCTGGCCGCGGCGCGCGACGCTGGCGTGGCCCATCTGAAACAGATTGCCGAAACGGAAGCGGCCGCCTTGGGGCTCACCGTGCCCGAGTGCCTGCAATACCTCCGCGATAACCTGTATTTCTACCTGGGGCCCCGCGAGCAACAGGGGCTGGAGCTGTTCTACCGCCGAGCGGCTGCGTTGCAATTGATTCCGGAAGGAGTGGAAGTTGGGTACTACTCGAATTGCGAGCCTGCTTGATAAGGCGGTTGCCGGCGAACGTCTGACGCCCGAAGAAGGCCTTCTCCTGCTGGAACAGGCGGACCTGTTGAGCCTGGGCCGCGCGGCCGATGCCGTGTGCCGGCGTCTGCACCCTGAAGACTATCGCACCTACAACATCGACCGAAACATCAACTACACCAACGTGTGTAGTGCGTCGTGTGACTTCTGCGCGTTCTACCGCAAGCTAAACGATGAGGACGCCTACGTCATCGACCGCGAGACGCTGATGCAGAAGATCCAGGAGACGGTCGACCTGGGCGGCGATCAGATCCTGATGCAGGGAGGTTTCCATCCCAAGCTGCCGATTGAGTGGTACGAGGACCTGCTACGCGACATCAAGCGGCAGTTTCCGCAGGTGAACATCCACGGCTTCAGCCCGGCCGAATTCCACGCCTTTACCAAGGTCTTCAAGCTGCCGCTGGAAGAGATCGCCCGGCGGTTGCGCGATGCAGGGCTGGGCAGCCTGCCCGGCGGCGGGGCCGAAATCCTGGTCGACCGCGTCCGCAAGCAGATCACCCGCGGCAAGTGCATGTCCGACGACTGGCTCGAGGCCTGCCGGGTGTGGCATAACCTGGGCGGCAAAGGCTCGGCTACGATGATGTTTGGCCACGTGGAAACGCTGGCCGACCGGATCGAGCACCTGGAGCGGATTCGGCAGTTGCAGGACGAAACCGGTGGTTTTACGGCGTTCATCTGCTGGACGTTCCAGCCCGGTACCGACGCCATGGCGCATGTTCCCCCGTCCGGGGCGTTTGACTACCTGCGCACCCAGGCCCTGTCCCGGCTGTACCTGGACAACATTCCCAACATCCAGAGCAGTTGGGTCACTCAGGGGCAGAAGATTGGGCACCTGGCGTTGCTTTTTGGCGCCAATGACATGGGCAGTTTGATGATTGAAGAAAACGTCGTGTCGGCGGCGGGCACCGTCCATCACCTGAGCTTGGAAGATATTCGCGGGGCCATTCGTGCCTGCGGTTACGTGCCGCGTCGTCGTAACGTCTTTTACGAACTGCTAGATGAGCCGCCTGAAGCTCCGGCGGCCAACCGTTCGTTCTCGCTGCCGGTGCTCTCCGGCTGACAACAGCGAGCGTTTCGGCTTGCTGTTTGCATTTGGTTCCTCCCGGCGGAAAGGACCGCTCCCTGTACGGCCCTGCCGAGGGGGCTGCGTCGCTCTGGAGGCGTGGCCCCCCTCAAGATTGTGCTCGGCCTACATCGCTGCCAGCCCGCACCTACGGTCGCCTGGACCTGCGGCCAGGTTGCGTATGCCATTTGATAGGGGAGGACGCGGTGGGAGGCACCCCAACCATCCGATATGATGACAGGCCGGCGGCCACGCCTTCAGCGGTAATTCCAGCGTGCCACATCCGTCCCTCCAGGTCCTCGGCGATGATCCATGTCCGCAATCTAACCAAGAGCTACGACGACCTCCGTCGCGGCAAATTCATGGCCTTGCGGGGGATTTCGTTCGACGCCCGGGCCGGCGAAGTCTTTGGCCTGCTGGGCCCCAACGGGGCCGGTAAGACCACGGCCATGCGGATTCTCAGCACCGTGCTGCGGCCTACCAGCGGCACCGCCACGGTCAACGGTTACGACGTGGTCACCCAGCCCTCGCTGGTGCGGCATCAGATCGGCTTCGTGTCCGCCAATACGGGCGTCTACGACCGCATGACCGCCTGGGAAATGGTCGCCTACTTCGGCCGGCTGTATGGCCTGAAAGACGATCAACTGCGCGACCGCATGGAAGACGTCTTCGAGCGGCTGAAGATGAACGACATTCGCGACCGCCTGGGCGCGAAAATGTCGACCGGCATGAAGCAGAAGGTCTCCATCGCCCGAGCAATCGTCCACGATCCGCCTGTGCTGATCTTTGACGAAGCGACCTCCGGCCTGGACGTGCTGGTCGCCAGGGCACTGCTTCGCACCGTGGCCGAACTGCGCGACATGGGCAAGTGCATCATCTTTGGGACCCACATCATGCGGGAGGCCGAAAAGCTCTGCGACCGGATCGCCATCATCCATGACGGGCAGGTACTGCTCGAAGGCCCGCTGGGTGAGATTCAACGTGAATATCAGCAGAACGACCTTGAAGAACTGTTCTACCAATTGATCGCCGCCCGGGCTGAGCAGAACCCGGCCGAAGCGGCATCGTGAGCCACACGCCACCGTGGCCGGCAAGTCGCTGGGATACTGGCGGCATTAAACTAACGGCAGCTAGGCAAGTGCGCATTCGGTACCTTTAACGAATCCGATCCTCCAGCAACGGCGAATCTCCGGTCACCGCGGCCGCCCGCAACCGCATCATCCTTCCTACGCTTGAGCACCATGAACTGGTCGAACGTTCTGCTGATCCTCAACCGTGAGATTCGCGACCAGCTTCGCGACCGCCGCACGCTGTTCATGATTTTCGTGCTGCCGGTGCTGCTCTACCCGTTCATGGGCATGAGCATGTTCCAGTTGATGCAGTTCACGCAGGAGCATCCCACGCGGGTCTTGGTGCTCGGGGCCGAAGAACTGCCGATGTGGATTCCTCGCACCGATGTCGGTGTAGCCGGCGGCGCCGCCGCGGCAACGGCCAGCGACGAGTTGCAGCCGATTCCGCCGCTGGTCGAGCGGGTGGAGGATCTGCCGGAGAACAACCTTGTCCGGACCACGGAAAGAACCGACGACGAAGCCGGCTGGCGGTTCAACCCGGCCTTGTTCGACGAGGGCGACAAAGCCGAACTGCTTCACGCGGCCGTCCTTTCGGCGGCCCCCGACCTAGCATTGGGCACCGCGTTAGGAACCGCAGCGGCGCCGTGGCTGCTGAGTTCATTGGAAGCACGGCACGAGCTTGCCCGCGAGTGGCTCAAGGATGGCACCTACCAGGCGGTGATCGTGATTCCGCCGGGCTTTAAGACACGCCTGCGGCAACTGCACCCGCGTGTGGATGCTCGGACCCGGGATGATTCGCCGGCCGTAGCTCCGTCGCAGGCTCCCGACATTCAGGTTTGGCACAACACGGCCAAGAAAAAGTCGGAAATTGCCCGCAGCCGGGTGCTGCAAGTGATTCGCAAATGGCGTGAAGCGATCGTCCAGTCGAACTTGCAGGCTGCCGGGATTTCCGCCCGCGAGATGGTGCCATTTGACATCGAGCACGGCGAGAACCAGGACGTCGCCGATCGCCGCAACCGGCATGCGGCCGTGTGGTCGATGCTATTCCCGTTTGTGCTGCTGATCTGGTCGTTGACCGGGGCGTTTTACCCGGCCGTTGACTTGTGCGCCGGCGAGAAGGAACGCGGCACGCTTGAGACGCTGCTTACCAGCCCCGCGGAGCGCAGCGAGATTGTCTGGGGCAAGTTGCTCACGATCATGATCTTCAGCATTGGAACGGTGATCTTGAACCTGGCGGCCCTGGGCGCCACCGGTGTATTCCTGCTCACCCGGATTCCCAACCTGGGCCCACCGCCGGCGCTGTCGTTCGTTTGGATGTTTCTGGCCATGGTGCCGGTTTCGGCCCTGTTCAGCGCCTTGTGCCTGGCTTTGGCGGCTTTCGCGCGGAGCACCAAGGAAGGGCAATACTACCTGATGCCGCTATTTTTGATCACGCTGCCGCTGGTGGCGTTGCCGCTGTCGCCCAGCTTCGAACTGACACTGGGCAACAGCCTGATCCCGGTAACCGGCATCGTGCTGCTGCTGCGGGCGGCCATAGAAGGCGATTACCTGGAAGCCTTCCGTTATTTCGGCCCGGTGGTGATGGTCACCATTGCCTGCTGCTGGCTGGCGATGCGCTGGGCCGTCGATCAGTTCAACAAGGAATCTGTACTGTTCCGCGAAAGCGAACGGTTTGAACTGGGGGCCTGGCTCCGGCACCTGCGGCGAGATCGCGATTTGACGCCGACCGTGCCGGCGGCCTTGCTGTGCGGGGTGCTGATCCTGATCCTGCGGTTCTTCTTCGGGCTGGCGATCAGCCCCGACCGCGTCAATCCGCTGATGCAGGTGCTGGTGCCGCAATTGGTGGCGATTGTCTTCCCGGCGTTGTTGATGACGATCCTGTTTACGCGATCGCCGCGGGAAACATTGTTGCTGAAACGGCCGGCTGCCTGGTCGTTGCCCGCCGCGGTGCTGCTGGCCGTGTGCTACAACCCCGTGGCCCAGATGCTGGGGGCCGCCGTGCAGCAGATGTACCCTATTCCGCCGGCCGTGGAACAGGCGTTCCAACAGCTGGTGGGGCAGTTGCCGGGATTCTGGACCACGCTACTGCTCTTTGCGTTGGTGCCGGCCGTGTGCGAGGAACTGGCCTTCCGGGGCTTCATTCTCTCCGGCCTGCGGCACATGGGGCGCAAATGGCTGGCGATCCTGCTGGCGAGCTTGTTCTTTGGCTTGACGCACACCATCGCCCAGCAGCAGATCATGGCCACCATTACCGGCCTGGTGCTCGGCTTTGTGGCCGTGCAGACAGGCAGCTTGTTCCCGGCCATCGCGTTCCACCTGACCCACAACGGATTGCTGGTGGCCATGTCGCGATTGAGCCCCAGCGTTATCGAAAGCAGCAGCGTCTTGAGCCTGCTGTTTGAAGTTTCTGCCGCCGGCGAGCCGATGCTCCGCTGGCCGGTGACGGTCGTTGGCTCCGTGGGGACGATGCTTCTGCTGTACTGGCTGCACAGGCTCCCGGCTCCCAAGACCGAAGAAGAAAGCCTGCAAGAAGCCCTGGAGCACCAAGGTCACTCAACGGCAGCTTCGTCGCTGTAAAGGCGAGCGGCAGCGCTACGGCGTTTCCGGCTTCCGGACGAGTCGGCCTGTCTCGGCGGTTAGGGTCCGCAAGCGTTCCTGCATCTCGTCGGTGAGCATTTCCCAGGTGAAACGCCAGTTCCAGTTGCCGTCGGCCAGGCCGGGAATGTTCATCCGGGCTTCCGAGCCCAAGTTCATCACATCTTGCAGCGGAGCGATGGCCAGGGCCGCCTTCGACTCCCAAGCCTGACGGATGAATCTCCAGGCCACGTCCTCGGGCAGCACCGGCTCACACCCAAGCATTTGCCAGACGAGTTCGCGCTCGCCGTGCGTGAGCGTGTCGTACCAGCCCCGCGTGGTGTTGTTGTCATGCGTGCCGGTATAGACGACGGCGTTGTGTTCGTAGTTGGCCGGCAGGAAGGGATTCTGCGGATCGCCGTCAAAGGCAAACTGCAGCACCAGCATGCCGGGCAAATCAAATTTGCGGCGCAGCTCGCGCACGTCGTCGGTGATCATGCCCAGATCTTCGGCCACAAACGGCAATCCGCCCAGTGTCTCGCGGACGACATTGAAGAAGTCGTCGCCCGGCCCCGGCTCCCAGTGCCCCGTGCGGGCGGTCGGTGAGCCGGCGGGGATATGCCACGCCGCCGCAAAGCCGCGGAAGTGATCCAGCCGCAGCACGTCGACCTGAGCCAGCAGCGCGCGCAGCCGGTCGATCCACCAGCGGTAGCCGGTGCGTCGCAGCACCTCCCAGTCGTAGACGGGGTTGCCCCACAATTGGCCATCGGCACTGAAGTAGTCGGGCGGAACACCACCTACTACGCGTGGATGCTGGTGCTCGTCGAGCAGAAACAACTCAGGATGCGACCACACGTCGGCTGAATCGGCCGAGATGAAGAAGGGCAGGTCGCCCATCAACTGCACGTTTCGCTCGTTGGCATACCGCCGCAGAGCCGCCAATTGCCGGAACAGCAAGAACTGTTCGAAGCGAAAGCGGTCAATCAGCTCGGCCAGTTCGAGTCGGGCCTGGGCCAGGGCCGACGAATCGCGTGCCACGAGTTCATGCGGCCAATCCAGGTAGTAGGCGTCGTGGTAGGCAACCTTGAGGGCTTCAAACAGTACGTAATCGTCGAGCCAATGCGCCTGTTCGACGCAGAACCGCTCGTACTCTTCGCGCAGGTGCGGCGACTGGCCGCTAACGAACCGTTCCCACGCCAACTGCAACAGGTTGTGCTTGAACAGCGAAACGGCGTCGTACTCGACGTGGATGGGCGACAGGTGCAGCTCCGGAATATCGCCCGGCGTCAGCAGGCCGTCCTCGATCATCAAGTCGGGGCTGACCAGAAATGGATTGAGGGCGAACGTCGAACGTGACTGATACGGCGAGTTGCCCAGCCCCGTGGTTCCCAGCGGCAGAAGTTGCCACCACGCCTGCCCGGCTTCAGCCAGCCAATCAATCCAGCGGTACGCCGTGGGACCAAAATCGCCGATCCCATACGGCGATGGCAGCGACGTAATATGCAGCAGAACGCCCGACGCCCGATAGTCGGGCGAAAACGGAACGACCGTGGCGTAGTGGGGAACCGCTGTCATGGATTACCTGGTATTCTTGTGCAGCCTTGCCGGAGGGGGCGATGCCCATTGGTAAGCGGGGGGCGACAGCCAACCATCTGCTGGGAGGGCGTGCGGACCTGTGGTACCGCCGGCAACGTCAAGCCGTCGTGTTTCCGCGGACCTGACGGACGATGACCTGATCGCCATCCTGGATCAACACGGTGTCGGTCATTCCCAGGAACAGGCCGGTTCCGACCACGCCGGGGATATTAATGATTTGCTGCTCCAATTGCTGCGGATTCTCGATCGGGGCCACCCGGCAGTCGAGGATGGCATTGCCGTTGTCCGATAGCCACAGCTTGCCGTCTTGCTTGCGGGGTTCGGCGGGGCAGCCGAGTTCCGCCAATCTACGGCTTACCAGCGGCAATCCAAAGGGCACGACCTCGACGGGCAAGCGGCCTCTGGTGCCGAGCACCGGCACCAGCTTCTCGGCGCCTACCACGATGATCAGCCGGGCGGCAGAAGCGGCCACGATCCGTTCGCGGACCAGCGCGCCGCCCCACCCCTTGATCAGGTTGCCTGCCGGATCCACTTCGTCGGCGCCGTCCACGTCCAGATCGAGCTGCCCCACCTCTTCCAAGGTTGTCAGCGGGATGCCCAATCGCTGCGCCAACTCGGCCGACTCAACGCTGGTCGGCACGCCGCGGATGGTCAGCCCCTGCCGCACACGCTCGGCCAAGGCGTGAATGAAACCCGTGGCCGCACGGCCGGTACCCAGGCCGACAACCTGGCCGTCGGAAACCATTTCGGCCGCGGCGACGGCGATTTTTCGCAATCGGTCAGAGGCTTCTGCCATCACTCAACTTCCAAGAATGCTGTCCGGACACTCGGGGGCAACCGCTTCAGGCTCCGCGTCCCCTGGGCATGGCAGCTAAGGTACCATCGGACCGCAATCTCTGCGATGGGCGCAGCGCAGGGAATCGACAAATGGGCCGCCGGTCGCCGGGGTAGGGGAGGCGAGCGCCTGCCTCGCCTATCGATCTACTTGCCGGCCGCGGCCGCCGCTAGAATGCCCCCACAGAATCCAGGCAATCACGCCAAAGAGGGCAGGAGCTTCCCGCGGTGAGCAAGCGAGGCCGGCACACGTCGCTCGATAAGAGCCTCAAGACCGAGATCCAATGGCTTGAGGCGCACGACATCGTCGAGCGGCTCATCATTGGTCGCAGCGAAACCTGTCGGCACGCCTACCCGCCAGGTCACCTCAAGATCCAGGGCGAAGTCCAGGGCGGGTTCCGCATCAACGGCTACTCGGGCTTCGGCGTGACGCAGATCTTCATCAAGGTGGCCGATGCCAACAAAGCGGCCCTGCTGGAGCTGTTGGCCCGGCGCACGGCGCGTTAGCGCCCGGCGTATACGCTCAAACATTCAGCAGGCAAGAGGGGAATCCGAGATGCCTGGCGGCCTTAGTGTCCCTCGCGGAGCCGGTCACCCAACGAGTTGTGCAGTTCGGGAATCTCGTAGATCTTCTTGATCGTGGTTTCGACGTCGTACTTCACGCGGCGGAAGTGCACCACGTCGTCTTCGAGGATCACGTAGCACGCGTCGGGGTTGCCGTCGCGTGGCTGCCCGACCGACCCCACGTTGATCATCACCTTGTGATCGCCCAGCTTGTACTGGTTATCGAGCTCTTCGGGACTCGAGAAACTGGGCCGGTCGGTGAACACGCCCGGCACGTGGGTGTGTCCCTGGAAGCAGTACTTGGGAATGTACGAGAAGATCGTCTCGATTTTCTTGGTGTGGTAGATGTCCTCGGGGAAGACGTACTCGCTCAGCGGCTTGCGGGCCGAGCCGTGCACGAACAGCATGTCATCTTCGCGGTGGTTGCGGCGCAACTCGCCCAGGAAGTCGCAGCGGCGCTGCGCGGCCGCGGCATTGCCGTTGGAGCGCTCGAGCTGCTCACGCGTCCAGAAGATGGCCTGCTCGGCAACTGAGTTGAACCCTTCGGGATCGAATAAGGCGCCCTGATCGTGGTTGCCCAGAATGCAGACCTTGCAGTGCTTCATCACGAGGTCGACGCATTCGTTGGGGTTGGGACCATAACCAACGATGTCGCCCAGGCAGTAGATTTCAGTGATGCCTTCTTTCTTGATATCTTCCAGGACCGCCTGCAGGCTTTCGAGGTTGCCGTGGACGTCGCTGATCAGGGCACGTTTCACTACCGGAAGCCTTCAAAAAACAGACGGGACAATCTCGACAAATCGAAACCTCAACCAGCCGTACGCCCCCCCTCCGCAGCAGGGGCAAACAGGCGGTGGCGCGACCGTGCCGGCAAACAATGGATAGCTTGCAACAGCTCGCCAGTGAAAAGTCTAAGTGGGCCCAGGCTAGGGGTCAAGTCAGGCTGGCCCCCCAACTAGCGTTGGATCGACCCCGAAAACGTTTGCCTGGAAGCGCCTGAATATATCGACGCTAGCGTTCAGATGGGAGGGGCCCGCAAGCGTTCTCGCGGGGCCGGATTTCTCTTCCGGTTAGGGGGACTTGCCCTTGCCTTTCGGTTGCACCCGCAACCAGACCGGTTGCGAAACCACGCCGCCTTCAACCTGGGCTTTCAGGTGGAACAGCCGCTGCGTTGGCTCCGCGATCGGGGCGGCGGTGATGAAGAAAGTGCGCTCGCTTTGTCCTTCGGGAATCAGCAGGCCATTAAGCCCGATGTTATCAACATATACGCCGTGCGGCAGATTGCGGCCGGACTCGGTGCCGCCAAAGCTGATTCGATCCGTGAAATCGCCGCGATCCACCTGCACCTTGGCCGTGATCGTCTGGCCTGGGGCGATCACCAGTTCGGCCAGGCGGCCCTGATCATCGATCTTGGGGGTTCCCTCGGCCGCATTCTCGTCAGGCAGGAGCGTCACGCGCAGCTTGGGAGCCGGGCCGAGCTTGAATTCGGCGAAGCCTCTTACGTTGTGCGTAACGTCATGCCCCGCGATGGTCGCCGATGCGGTGATCTTTATGTTGGCCAGGTCCTGCGCGGTGGGCGCTTGCGCATCGGCAGCCGCAGAGATGATGCCCACGGCGTCGAACTGGCCCGGCTCAATCACCACCGGCGTCGTAGCTTGAAAACCCGGCGGTAGCCCTGCCAGGTCGACACGGATTTCGCCTTCGAAATCGTCCAGCCGCTCCGCCCGAACCGTGAACTCGCGACCGCCGCCCGAGGGCACCGTTAGTTTGGATTCCGCGATCGCGACTCGGAAATCCGGCTTTCTGGGGCGAATCGTCAGTTGGTAGGTGTAGTCGTTGCCCGCCAATCCCCGCACATCGGAAATGCGAACCAGGTAGTCCCCGTCGGCCGGGGCGGTGAATGTCAGCCGCGAGTCGCTGCCAAAGCGGCGGGAACTGTCGTCGTCGTTCTCATAGTAGATCGGAAAGACCGGCAAGCCGTTGGGAACCGGCTCTGCGTCGGGCGCCAGCGGCCGCACGATGTAGCAGGGTGCGTGCAGGGCATGGCTGGTGGGCGAGGTATCGAAGAACGTGTGGCGTTTCCCGCTGCCGGGATACACCTTGAAGCCCGAGTCGGGGCCCCGCGGATACATCCACAGCTTGACCACCTCGCCGTCGGCATACAGGAACTCGTTGAGTTCCATCTCTTCCCAGTTGTGGACGCGGAAGTCGTCGCTGATATCCGAATCCTTGCCGCGGAAGGTGAAGTACGAATCGCGCACCGCCTGGAGCTTGACCCGTACGATCGCCTCGCCGGCGGCGGTGAGTACTTCGACCTTGGAATCCAGTTTGGAGCCGCTGCGGGCGGCGTTGACCTCGATCACCCATTGTTCTCCTGCCTGCGAAGCGAAGCGATACAGGTCGGCATCGGGCGGCGCATCACCGACAGTCGCCGGCCCGATCAGGCCTTTGACCGTGACGGGGAGCGTCACCAGCTGAGCATTCTCCGGCGTGTCGTTGGGTTCGCGCTCGGCGGTTTCCACAAGCTTGGCCGGGGCAGCTTCTGGCGCCGAGGGCTGAGCATTGTGAGCCGCGACGGACGTTTCAGGCTGGTCGGCCGGACTTGCCGGGGCCACGCTGGGCAGCCGCAGCAATTCCAGCGTCCCGTCCATCCTGCCCACGGCCAGCACGTTTTCGCGCGGCGAGACGGCGATGGCTGCCATCACGTCGGGCTGCTCGTCAAAGACGTGCGTTTGTGTGTAGTTATTCGTTTCCCACAGTTTGATGCTGCGGTCCTCGGATACCGTCACCAGCGTATTGCCGTTTTGCGCCCAGGCCAGGTGCGTGATCGGGCCCTCGTGGGCAAATCGAGCAACAAGCAGCGGGTTGATGCGCGGCCGCTCGCGCGAAACAAACTGCCACACACGGATGCGGTTGTCGGCGCCGGCCGCCAGAATGGTTTCGCCCCCCGGGCTGAACAACGTGGCGAACTGTTCTTTGAGCGGCTGGCTCAGCGTGTCGAGCCGCTGTCCGGTAGCTACGTGCCACAGCTTGACCGTTTGATCGGCACTGGCACTGGCCAGCACGGTGCCATCGGGACTGAATGCCAGGTCGAACACTGCGCCGTTGTGTCCCTCAAAGGTGCGCACCTGGCTGCCGTCGCTGAGCTTCCACAGATGGATGCGGCGGTCATAACCGGCGGTGGCCAAAAGCTTGCCATCAGCGCTAGGCACGGCGGCGTACAGAATGTCGCGATGGCCCCGGATGTCACGCCGCAGCTTGCCGTCTGCCGTATTCCAGATGCACGCCTGGCCGTACAAACCGCTGATCCCCGACGCGGCGATCAACTGCTTGCCGTCATTCAGGAACGCCAGACGCGTGACTTTGCCCTCGGCTCCGCTAAGCGTGCGGAGCACCTTCTGGCTTTGGGCGTCGCGCAGTTCAACCGACTTGAACCGGCCGATGGCCAGCAATCGCCCGTCGTCGCTGTAGGCCAGCGCGGTGATGGGCGCGACTACCGCGGCCGACGGCAACTTGGGCGTCAGCAGCATCGGTGGAGGCTCGGTGCCCTGGGGGCCCTTTGCGCCCGCATCAATCCAGGCGGCCAGTAGGGCAATCTCTTCCTGGCTGGGGCCTTCGTTCCCTTCGGGCGGCATTTGCGGATTGGCCTGCCCGGTGAGCACGCGAATCAGGCGACTGGCCGCGCTTTCGCCGGCGAGTAGCGCGGGGCCATGCGCGCCGCCTTTGAGCAGTTGGGCATAACTGTCCAGGGCAAGTTTGCCTTGCCGATCGTCGGCGTTGTGGCAGGCTACACAGTATTTGTTCAGCAGAGCTGCAACCTGGGCGTACTCGGGAGCCGCGGGTTTGTCCGCGGCCAAGGCCACCGAAGCCGCGAGGATCGATACGGCGACGATCGACGTGGTCAGCACGATGCGGCTACGCGTCAGCGTGGCTGGCATGTGGCAATCCTCCCCACCGCAAGACCTTTGGACCAGGCGGCACACAGCGACCGGGCATGCAGCCGGGGTAGCATGGTCGCAAGTGCCAAGTCCGCTGAACCCCGGCACCAGTCTACGCGATGCGCACCCCCCAAGAAAGCGGAGGACCGCCCGAAAGTGCCCGCGGCCTATGCGGTCTGCCGGGCCAGGCAGAGCAGGGGACCAAATGCAAGACGGCCGGAACGCCACAAGGAACGTTCCGGCCGCGAGTGATTGATCGATGGACGGTGCCGTTTACCGCCGAGGCTGCATGACGCCAGGACGGGTGGTCGTGGTCGGCACCTGGTAGCCGTTCTGCGGCACGCCTTGGTGCTGGTGGGCCGTCGGAGCCGCTTGAGCATTCAGCCGTTGCAGAATCACCGGCGTGATATCGATCGTACTGTCGTGGTACACCACATTCCGGTTCAACTGCTCGGCCACGTGCTCCGGCTTGTTCATGTCCAGCGGCTCGCCGTTGAACCGCATCACCAGGCGAATGCCGTGCTGGCGGCAGTACAGGCTGACTTCGTCGAGCACCTGCTTGTACAGGTCATAGGCCATCTGGGCTTCGCGCTCGATGAACCGCTTGCGCTCCAATTGAACCGACAGGTTCAGGTCGGCCAGTTCTTTGGTGAGCTGAGTTTCGAGCGTCTTGAAGTCGGGGCTGCCCGGCTGGTACTCCTGCAACCGGGCCTGCATCTGCTTGAGCTTCTCCTGACGCGTCTTCACGTCCAGTTGGGCCATGTCGACGGCCGCCTGGAGTTCGCTCTTGGCGGCTTTGAAACCGGCGTGGTTCTTGAAGATGTAGTTGAGGTCGATCAGGGCCACCTCGGGAGCCGCCGGACGCTGGGCTTGGGCTTGTTGAACGAATGCGGTGCCGATCAACGCGGCTGCCAGCACAAAAGTCAACGATCGTTTCACTGCTATCGCTCCCCCTGCATGGTGAAAACGCCGACGGAACCACGGGCCAGCCCCTTGCTTTTCCTGGCCCCGGCATACGGTCGCACTACCCATTCTTTCGGCACAAACGGAACAAACCGTATAGTCAAACCTGCGAGAAGTCCCCTCCCGGGAGTCGTGGCGGAGGACAGGAGGAGCAGGCCGGGCGATCCTGGCTCAGCGGAGCCATGGCGAAAGGGGAAGCCGCGCTCTAAACCGGTGGCGGCCGTAGTGGGCTGCCAGACCTGAAATTGGTATTGTAAAAAGTGGATACGTGGTAAACTCCTAGGCTTTACGGCAGTTCTGCCTGGCGTGGCCCGGCCACACCGCTGACCTACGACCGGCAACCTGCCCCCCGGTGCGCAGATCGCCGTTTCATGCCTTCACTTGTTTTTCGACGCTGGTGGATTCTCCGATGACGGAGCCGGATTCGACCTCCCAAGACATGTCCCAACCTCAAGACAACGCCGCCCAATCGCAGCCGGCTCCGGAACCGACTGCCGAATCGGTTCCCGCGCCTGAGACGTCGCAGGCTGAGCAGCCGCAACCGGCGGCTGAAGGTGCGGCGTCTGCCGAACAGCAGGGCGGCCCAGTTCGCCCGCGGATCCGCATTGGCTCGCAGCGATTCTCCGAGGATTTGCAGCGTGCGAAGCCGCAGCCGCTGGCGCCGGCCCCCGCGGCCAAACCGCAGGAGTCGCCTGCAGAGGCTGCTGCTGCCGCCGAGGCCGAGGAAGGCAAGAGCGAGGGCCGCGGCCAGGCCGCTGGCGCGCAAGCCGATGACGAGGACCAGGGACATGCTCCTCGCGAACGCCGCCGTGGGCGCAAGTTCGAGAAGGACCGTCCCCGGACCGTGGCGCCGCTGAAGGCTCAGCGCACCACTCCCGTGCCCAGCGCCCGAGCGCCGCTGCCCGAGGAACTGGAGCAGGAGCTGGAAGCCGCCCTGGGCGATATGTCGCTGGAGGAGATCGTGGCCGCCGAAACGGCTGCGGCGAAGGCTCCCGCACCGGCCGCGGCCGAACCTGCCGGCAAGGGCAAGAACCGCGAGCAAGGGCGGATCGTCTCGATCCACAATGAGGACGTCTTTGTCGAGCTGGGGGCGCGCCGCCAGGGGGTGGTGCAGCTCATCCAGTTCCCCGAGCCGCCCCAGGTGGGCGACGTGATCGAGGTGATCGTCACCCGCGGCGAAAACGAGGACGGCCTGCTGCAGCTCTCGCTCCCCAACAAAGCGATGGAGGTTGGCGGCGACTGGTCGGCCCTGTCGGTGAGCACCGTGGTGATGGCTCACGTCACCGGCCACAACAAGGGCGGCCTGGAATGCCAGGTGAGCAATATTCGCGGGTTCATCCCCGCCAGCCAGGCTTCCCTTTACCACGTGGCCGACCTGTCCACCCTGGTGGGCGAAAAGTTCGCCTGCGTCGTCACCGAGTGCAACCCCGAGCGCAAGAACCTGGTGCTCAGCCGCCGCGCGGTGCTCAAGCAGGAGCAGGAAGAAGCCAAGAAAGCCGCGTTCGCCTCGCTCCAGCCGGGCCAGGTCCGCGACGGCGTGGTTCGCAAGATCATGGACTTTGGCGCGTTTGTCGACTTGGGCGGCGGCGTCGATGGCCTGCTGCACGTCAGCCGTCTGAGCTGGGGTCGCGTCAGGCACCCCAGCGAAGTGCTCAAGGAGGGCGATACCGTCCGTGTGCAGATCGAGAAGATCGATCCGGAGACCGAACGGATCAGCCTCTCGATGCGCGACCTGGTTGAAAATCCCTGGGACCGCGCTGCCGATCGGTACCCGGTTGGCTCGGTGGTTCGCGGCAAGGTCACCCGCACGACCGACTTTGGCGCCTTCGTGGAGCTTGAGCCCGGTGTTGAAGGCCTGGTCCACGTTTCGGAACTGGCGTCGCATCGTGTCTCGCGGGTGAGCCTGTTCGTCAAGCAAGGCCAAGAGGTCGAAGCCAAGGTGCTGGCGGTTGATACCGACAACAAGCGGATCAGCCTCTCGATGAAGGCCTTGCAGGCCGTGCCCGAAGAGCCCAAGGACAAGGACGAGGAGGCCGAGGAAGAAGCCGCTCCCGTCGTTCCCAAGAAGAAGCGGACGCAGCCGCTCAAGGGCGGCATTGGCCGCTCCAGCGGTGGCGAGACCTTCGGCTTGAAGTGGTAACGGTGGAACCGACGGCGGGTGTGGCATCAGCTGCGCCCGTTCATACTTGCCAGGTTCTTGTCTATGGCTGCCCAGCGGTGTCCCCTGCGCGTTCCCGACTTGGGCAATATCGGTCCCATCCAGTTGAGCCTCTGGCTCGTGGATGAAGGCGACAGCGTGCAAGCAGGCGATCGCGTGGCCGAACTGCTGGCCGGGCCGGCGACATACGATCTGGCTGCGCCGGTCGCCGGCCGCCTGAGCGCGTGCCTCGTGGATGAAAGCCAGGAAGTCTTTCCGGGCCAGACGATCGGCTGGATCGATGGCGAGGAATAACCGTCCGCTAGCGCCGACTCATCCCGCGTTTTCTCACGCGCGAAGGTGTCTTACGCGCTGAAGTGCGCGGCTGGCCGGGATGCTATCGCCACGGCGGGCGTGCATCGCAACTTCATCTGGCCTTTATGTTTCATGGTCGCACAGGCAGTGCCAGCGCAGCACCGGCGTCAGCCTAACCGCGGTTGAACGGACTGCGGCGAACCGGTAATCTTCCCCGCTCGTGTGGGATGTTCTGTTCCCGCTGAACTCGTCGCCCTGGCCCGGAGCTTGACGCCTGTGAAGGAGTCCGTGGCAAGCTCTCTGCCTGCGGGGTCGCCGCCATCGAAGGCCGCTACCCCGCGCGCTACCGCTGTGCGCCAAGTCTGCGCGGTGGTGTGCGTGACGCTGGTGCTGGCCAGCGTGGGCTGTGCGCGCGACCGCTGGGTGACGGTGCGCAGCGTGCCACATACCAGGCTGGGCGAACGGCTGAACGTGGCGAGCTGGCGCGGACCTAAGCCCAGCGAACGCACCATGGTGGTGCTGCGCCGCTACAGTCTGGCGGAAACGTACGACAAGAATCTCGACGCCGCGCTTGGCGAACTGCACGAGTGGGTCCATCGCGATCGCGATCCGGATGTGGCCTACGCGTTTGCCGAGCTGGCCTTTCTGGCCGGCAAACAGCTCGAACGCAAAAAGCCTGAGGTAGCCCTCGATTACTACTGCGCAGCAGTAACGCACGCCTCGCTGTACCTGTTCGATCCCCGCTACACGCTGACCCGCAATCCGTACGATCCGCTCTATCGGGCTGCGTGTGACTTGTACAACGGCTCGCTGGAGTGTGCGCTGCGCATCTGGGTGGAGGACGGCCGCATGCGCACCGAGCATTCGGTGCGCACCGCACGGCAATACTGGGATATCGAAGTCGTCACCCGCAGCGGTCAATGGACGGTGGACGACTTTGCCGAGTTCAAATTCGTTTCCGACTACCAGGTCACCGGCATCAGTCAGCGCTACGAAACCTTCGGGCTGGGCGTGCCGCTGATCGGTGTGCGCAAGCCGCCTCCGGATGCGGACCCCAGCGACAAGTTCTATCCGCCCGTGATCGCTACCCCGATTACGGCCTTCCTGCGGTTGTTGCCAGAGGGACCCAAGTCGCCGGAGGAACCGCTCCCCCGGCGCAAAGTGCTGCTGGAGCTTTACGACCCGCTGGCGGGCTGCGACATCGTGGTAAATGGACTGCGCGTGCCGTTGGAATCGGACCTGACCACGCCGCTGGCGTACTTCCTGCAGCAGTCGTCGCTGGAGTCGTTCGCCAAGCTGGGCTTCTTCACGCCCGACCACTGGGAAAACCAAACCGGCCTGTACCTGACCGAGCCGTACGATCCCGACAAGGTGCCGGTCGTCTTTGTGCACGGCCTAATGTCCAGCCCCAGCACCTGGGCCGAAATGCTCAACGACCTGCGGGGTATGCCCGAGATCCGCAACAACTACCAGTTCTGGTTCTACCTGTATCCGACGGGCCAACCGTTCTGGATCAGCGCGGCTCAATTGCGGGCTGACCTGCGCGAGATGCGGGCCGTGTTCGATCCCCACCGCAACACGCCCACGCTCGACCAGATGGTGCTGGTGGGGCACAGCATGGGCGGGCTGGTGTCCAAGCTGCAAACCGTGGAAGGCGGCGAACCGTACTGGGCGGCAATCAGCGATACGCCGTTCCAACTGGTGAAAGCCAGCGACGAGGTAAAGCAGAAGATCGAACAGACGTTCTTCTTCAATCCCAACCCGTCGGTTCGCCGCGTGATCACGATTGCCAGCCCTCACCGGGGCAGCAACTACGCCAACGGCGCCACGCGGTGGCTTTCCAGCAAGCTGATCTCGATGCCCAAGTCGATGGTGTCGGGCTTCCGCGAATTCACCAGTGAGAACCCCGACGTCCTACGGCCCGACATTGCCCGGCGCGTCAGCACCAGCATCGATGCGCTTTCGCCCGATAATCCGCTGCTGCCGGTTCTGTACTCGGCACCCAAGCCACCGTGGGTGACGTACCACAACATCATTGGCGATGGCAGCGGCGACGGCGACGGGATCGTGTCGCTTGCCAGCGCCCGCGTGGAGAACGCGGAAAGCGAAAAAGTGGTCCACACCGATCACACCACGATCCATCGGCACCCGGAAACCATTCTGGAAGTGCGCCGCATCCTGCTTGAGCATCTCCAGCAGGTTCGCAAGGAACAGCAGCGGCCCGCCCCCATTCGCCGCGATCAGCGGGTTCATACGACCTCGACCAACGGCGTCATGCTGGCTCCTCCGCCGCTGCCGTAGCGCCCATGCACGCCGAGCCTCGCGCACATCGCGCACGTAACCCCCCCTGGCGGCGCGAGAGCAGCACCACCAGGGGCTTGATCGAATCTCAGAACGGTTCAGGGCGATCAGGCCGCGTTACAGGTTTTCCACCTCAAAGCCCTTGCGGTACTGGCGGCGGATCAGTTGGTTGGCCTCGGGCAAGTTGGTTACCTTCAGTTCGGCGGCGTCCCATTCCAGCCGCTGTTCGGGGAACCGGTTGGCGACCACGCCCAGCAGCAACGCTTCGGTCAGCGGACCGGCATAGCTGAAGTTGGCGCTGGCTTCGGTGCGGCCCAGGCAGGCGTCCACCCACTGGTGATAATGGTTCACCGGAGTGATCATCGGCGGGATGTAGTCCGCAAAATCCTTCTTGGGCGACAGAATGGGCTGCCCAACATGCGGCAGCAGCATCACGCCCTTTTCGCCGATAAACAGCGAGGCCTGCCCCGGCAGGTTCTGCACCTCGGGCACCAGGTCCTTCAGTTCGGCCGGCGGAGCCCATTCGCCGTCGTACCACACCCAGCGGAGCGTATCGGTGGTGTACTGCGTACCGGGGAACTCGTATTCGACCTTGTTGCGGGTGGGATGCCCCACGCCGGTCGGCTTGCGGCAAGTGGTCTTAGCCCATTTGGGAGCCGTCAGCTTGAGGGCCCGGTACGGCGTATCGAAGATGTGCACGCCCATGTCGCCCAGCGTGCCGGTACCGTAATCAATGAAACGGCGCCAGTTGCCGGGATGGAAGTTGGGGGCGTACGGCCGTTCGGGAGCAACACCCAGCCACAGGTCCCAATCCAACGTAGCAGGAACCTGGCCGCTGCCCTCGATCGGGCCGCCGTCGTAGCCCCAGTTCTTGTTCGACCAGGCATGCACTTCGCGCACCTTGCCAATCGCGCCGTCCTGGATGATGGCCGTGGCCAGGCGGTAGGGATGGCTGCCGTGCACTTGGATGCCCATCTGCGTGACGAGCTTCTTCTGCTCGGCCACTTCGCGGAGACGTCGAGCTTCGTAGACTTCGTGCGTCAGTGGCTTCTGGCAATAGACATGCTTGCCGGCGTTCAAAGCCGACATGGCCGCCGGAGCGTGCGTGTGGTCGGGCGTCGACACCACCACGGCGTCGATCTGATCGGCCAGCTCGTCGAACAGCTTGCGGTAATCGGCAAACCGCTTGGCATCGGGGAACTTCTCGCCGGCCCTGTTCAAATTGTTGGCATCGACATCGCACAGCGCCACCACCTGCACGGCCGGATGCGTGGAGATGGAGTTCAGGTCGGCTCCGCCCATCCCGCCCACGCCAATATGCGCGGTGCGAATCCGATCGCTGGGGGCGAAGGCGCGGGCCTTCAGCGGCAGTGCCGCGTACGTGGCGGCAAGCGCCGTGGTGTGAAGAAAGGTCCGGCGAGTCAGCTTGCTCATAGCGCGTTGCTCCTGAATAGCGTGCGTTCCCCGGCACGTCATGGCCGCGGGTATTTCAACCAAGGACGGGGCCGTACGAGTCGGCTGCGCAATCTGTCGACACAACATGCGCCCAGGGTGGTAGTGCTTACCGCCCGGTGGTCGCGGCAACAGATGCACAACCTTCAATAGAATAGCCACGTTCGCCGGCAGTTTCACGCAGAAGCTGGCAGGAGACGGAGGGCTACCGGTAGCCGGCCGGATGAGCCAGATGCCACTGCCAAGCGGTTTCAACAATGGCTTCCAGCTCCGTATATCGTGGTTGCCAGCCGAGCACCTGTTGGGCCTTGCTCGCGTTGGCAACCAGTTCGGCCGGATCGCCGGGCCGGCGAGGGCCAACTTCTGCCGCGATGGGCTTACCCGTGACGCGGCGGCACGCGTCGATCACCTGCCGCACGCTGTACCCGCGGCCAGTGCCCAGGTTGAGCAATAACCCCTCGCCCGGCTTCAAATGATCTAGCGCCAGGATGTGTGCCGCGGACAGGTCCTCGATATGAACGTAGTCGCGGATACAGGTGCCGTCGGGGGTAGGATAATCGTCGCCAAAGATGACGATCTTTTCCCGCAGCCCCAGGGCCACCTGGAGCACGAGGGGAATCAGGTGGGTTTCCGGCCGGTGATCTTCGCCATGTGAGCCATCAGCTAAGGCTCCGGCCGCATTGAAGTAACGCAAGGCCGCGTAGCCGATCCCGTAGGCTTCCGCGTAGTCGGCCAGAGCGCGCTCCACGGCCAACTTGGTAAAGCCGTATGGATTGATGGGCTGCTGCGGCTCATCTTCCGTGATTGGGATGCGGCCGGGCGCGCCGTACGTGGCTGTGCTGCTGGAAAACACGATCCGCCACACGCCCGCGGCTCGCATGGCATCGAGCAACGCCAGACTGCCGGCCACGTTATTGTGGTAATACTTGGCCGGATCGATCACCGACTCGCCCACGTAGGCAAAGGCGGCAAAGTGCATTACGGCTTCAATCTGGTGCTCGCGCAAGGCGGTGCGGAGCCGCTGGCCGTCGTGCACGTCGCCCTCGATCAACCGCCCCGGCGGTACCGCAGCGCGATGCCCGGTGCAGAGGTTGTCGTACACCCAGACCTGGTGGCCGGCGGCTGCCAAGGCTTTGACGGCGGCAGCGCCCACATAGCCGGCACCGCCCGTCACCAGCACGTTCATTCGCCGTCTCCTTTCCGCCAGGCGGCCGCAGGGCACGCGCGGGCCGGCCGTTAGCACTTTTCTTCCTGCGAGGCGGCCGGAGTCCCCGTGCCGATCAGTTGCCCATCGGTGGATGGCTGAACCGGCGCTTCGGCTGCCGCGGCTGCTTTGTGTTTGGCGCCCCGCCGCATCAGCACGTAGAAGAACGTGGGCGTGAGCAGCAAACCAAAGAACGTCACCCCGATCATGCCGGAGAACACCGCCGTACCGAGCGCGCGCCGCATTTCGGCACCGGCACCGCTGCCGAGCACCAGCGGCAACACGCCCAGGATGAAGGCAAACGATGTCATCACAATCGCCCGCAACCGCAGTTCGGCGGCTTCCACCGTGGCATCGTGGAGCGACTTGCCTTCCTGATACAACTGGTTGGCGAACTCGACAATTAGAATGGCATTCTTGGCGGCGAGGCCCACCAGCACCAGGAAGCCAATCTGCACGAAGATGTCGATCGGCTGCGACGAGATCACCATGCCCGTCACGGCGCACAGCAAGCACATCGGTACCACCAGGATCACCGAGAGCGGCAGCTTCCAGCTTTCGTACTTGGCGGCCAGGATCAGGAACACCAGAGCCGAACCCAGCGCGAAGATGTAAATCGCCGTGTTACCGGCCAATTGTTGCAGGTACATAATCTCGGTCCACTCGCCGCTGATGCCTTCTTCCTCAACAAGCTTCTTGAAGATCGTGAACACCTCGCCGGAGCTGGTGCCGGGGGCAGGGTTGCCCATCACCGGGGCTGAAACATACATGTTGTACCGCATGACCATCGAGGGGCCGCCGATGTTGTCGATCTTGAACAACGTCGAGAGCGGCACCATCAGCCCGTCGCGGTTGCGCACCATGAGCTGCTGCAACTGGTTGGGCTGGGTACGGAACTCCGGCTCGGCCAGCAGGTTCACCTGCCAGGTACGGCCAAAGTCGTTGAACAGGTTCACAAAGTACCCGCCCATGTAAACCTGCAGGGTGTTGAACACGTCCTCCACCCGAACGCCCAGCGACTCGCACTTGGTGCGGTCGATGTCGAGGTAAAGCTGCGGCGAATCGGCGCTGAACATGGTGAACACTTCGCGCAGCCGCGGATCGGCGTTGGCCTGGGCAACCAGGCGTTCGCACTGTTCCTCCAGTTCTTCCAGGTTGATGTAGCCACGCTGTTCCACCTGGAACTTGAAGCCGCCGCCGGAGCCCAGCCCCTGAATCGGCGGAGCGCGGAACACTTGAATCTCCGCGTCGTCGATCTCGGCTTTGAATCGCGCTTCGAGCCGTTCGGCAATCTTTGCGTCGTACAGTTCAGGCGATCGACGCTTCTCGAACGGCTGGAGAATCACAAACGACGAGCCGTAGTTGGAAGCGTTGGCCTGTAACAGCACCGATTGCCCGGCCACCGACATGATGTGCGCCACGCCGGCGACCGGCTTTTCGCCTTCGGGACCGTTGAACAGCTTTTCGCCCAGCACGATCCGGTCGATCCTTTCCATCACCTCCTGGGTGCGCTGGACCGAAGCCGACTCTGGCAACTGCACATTCACCAGCAGGTACCCCTGGTCCTGCTGCGGAATGAACGACTTGGGAGCGGTCTTCATCGACCAGGCGGTGAGCCACAGCAGCCCGCCGTAGATCAGCATCACCAGCACGCTGACTCGCACCAGGCGGCCGACCATTCGGCCGTAGGCGGCCGTGAAGCGATCGAACACGCGGTTGAACGCCTTGAAGATCTTGGACAGCACGGCGTTAATCGGGCCGATGGTGAACCAGCCCAACAAACCGCCGATCAACAGGCCGGGCAGATACGCCACGCCGTAGCCCGGCCACGTGAGGACATAGCCTTCTTCGGTCGACTGAGCCAGGTCGGCTTCCAGGAACCACTGCACGAAGTGATGTTGGGCCACCCAGGCGGAAATCAGGCCGCCCAGCAGGCCGATGCTCCACCAGGGCAGGGCCTCGCGGCGAGGATGGCCGTGTTCGTCCAATTCCTCGGTGCTGAAGATCGCTGCGGCACGCGACGGCGTAAGCGTCATCGCGTTGATGGCTGAAATGATCATCGCCACCGAGATCGTCAGGGCAAACTGATTGAAGAACTGGCCGGTCACGCCCGGCATGAACACGCTGGGCAGAAACACCGAGCTGAGCACCAAGGTGATGGCGACGATCGGCCCGGTCACCTCTTCCATCGCCTTGATCGTGGCGCTCTTCGCATCGAGCCCCCGGGCCAATTGTCGTTCGACATTTTCCAGCACCACAATGGCGTCGTCGACCACGATACCGATGGCCAACACCATGCCGAACAGCGTGAGGTTGTTGAGGCTGAAGCCCAGCGCCGCCATCACGGCGAACGTGCCCACCAGCGACACCGGCACGTCGATCATGGGCAGAATCATCGCCTTCCAGTCCTGGAGGAAGAACAGGACGACGATCGCCACCAGCACCACGGCATCGCGGAGCGTGTGAAACACCTCGTCCACCGATTCGCTGATGAACGGCGTGGTGTCGTAGGCAATTTCGTAATCGAGGCCCAGGGGAAAGCTGGCCTTCAGTTCCTTCATCTTGGCCTTGACGCTCTCGGCCACCTGCAAGGCGTTGGAGCCTGGTAACTGCCAGATGGCCAGGCCCACCGACGGATAACCATCCATGCGGCAAATCTGGTCGTAGCTTTGAGCGCCCAGCTCCACCCGGGCAACATCGCGCAGCCGGACCACCTGGCTGCTGGGGCTGCCTTGCTGTTCGTTCCCTTGCGACGTCTTGACGATGATCTCGCCAAACTGCTCGGGTGTGGTGAGCCGGCCCAGCGTGCTCATCGTGAGCTGGAATTGCTGACCATGCGGCACCGGCTCGCGGCCGATGGTGCCGGCGGCCACCTGGACGTTCTGATTCTGGACGGCCGAAATCACGTCCATGGTGGTCAGGTTGCGCGAGGCCATCTTCTGCGGATCGAGCCACACGCGCATACTGTAGTCGCGCTGGCCGAGGAACGTGAGATCGCCCACGCCGTCCAGACGCAGCAGCTCGTCCTTGATCTGGATGGTGGCGTAGTTGGACAAGAACAGGTCGTCGTACCGGCCGTCGGGCGAGTACAGGTTCACCGCCAGCAGAATGCTGGGCGAACGCTTCTTGGTAGAAACGCCTTGCACCTGCACCTGCGGAGGCAACTGCGGCATGGCCAGGGCGACGCGGTTCTGCACCAGCACCTGGGCCATGTTCAGATCGGTGCCAAGCTCGAAGGTGATCGTCAGGTTGTACACGCCGTCGTTGGTGCACTGCGACGACATGTACATCATGTTCTCGACGCCGTTCACCTGCTGCTCAATAGGAGCCGCCACGCTGTCGGCCACGACCTGCGCATTGGCACCGGGGTAAACGCACGTTACCTGCACGGTCGGAGGCGTGATGTCGGGGTACTGCGCCACCGGCAGCGTAAACACCGCTACGGCACCAATCAGCAGAATGACGATAGATACCACCCAAGCAAAGATCGGGCGTTCGATGAAGAATCGGGCAAACATCGGTTCGCTGTCTCTGAAGGGATGCGGTCAACAGGCAGGAGCGGCAACCACGCGATGCAGCTCACAACAGCACGGCCAGCACGGAATTCGCCGCGCGGCGGCGAACGGCGTCACCGGCAGCAAGGGAAACGCAGCGATAATGCCGCGGCTGCCGCAGGCGCGGCACGCGCAGGAACAATTAGGGCGATTCCGGACGGTTGACGGCATCGCCCTGTTTGCCGTCGTGGGAGCCTTCAGCGGGCGCGGCCTTGTCAGCGTTGGGTTTGTCACCGCTATCCACAGACGTCTGCTGGGGCTTGTTCTCGGTCTTTGCGGCGGGTGAAGGAGATGTGGATGGCGCGTCCGTTTCGATGGGCACTTCGGTCACCTGGACCTTGCGGCCCTGTTTGGCACGTTGCAGGCCCGAGACGATGATCCGGCTGTTGGCGTCGATGCTGGGAATCGTCTGCGTGCCGGCCGGCACGTTGGGGGTGCCATCAGGCGAAATTTCCACCGGGCGCAGGCCATGTTCGGTAGCGTACATGGGAATTGGGATCACAGCCTGCATGCCACCGGGCTGCTCCGGTCCCAGTTCGATCGGCCGATACTCCACCACATCCTGGTCGTTCACCACCAGCACGTACTTCAAGCCCTGATCGGTACCAATGGCGGCTTGCGGAATCACCAGCGACTTGTACGGTTCGCTCAGGGGCAGCCGGATCCGCACGAACATGCCCGGCGTGAACATCCGGATGCCGCTGGGGCCTTTGGGATTGGCGAATTCGCCGCGGAGCTGCAATGTGCCGGTCGAAGGATCGATGCTGTTGTTGATGAAATCGACCACGCCCTGGTGCGGATACTCGTTCCCCTCGTCGGCCAGGCCGAGTTCAACCGGGAACGCGTCGTCTTCGCTGCCGACCTTGAGTTTACCTTCACGAATCATCCGCCGGACTTTGAGCACCGTGTGTTCGTCGACGTCGAAATAGGCGTAGATCGGGTTCAACGATACCACGGTGGTCAGCAGCGTGGTGTCTTGCTTGACCAGGTTACCGATCGACAGCAGGTTCCGACTGACGCGACCGTCGATGGGCGACAGCACCCGGGTGAACTCAACATTGAGCCGGGCGGATTCCGCGTTGGCTTTGGCCGCTTCGAGCTGCGCCTCGGCCTCACGTTGTGCGGCGGCATACCGATCGAGCTCTTGTTTGCTGATGGCGCCCGGCGTTTTTGCCACATCGCGGGCACGCGCCAGATCGGCATTGGCCAGCTCCAATTGGGCTTGAGCCAGGGCAATCTGGCTGTTGGCCACGTCGAGCTGGGCCTGGTACGGCCGCGGGTCGATCAGGAACAGTTGCTGACCGGCTTTCACTTCGGTCCCCGGCTCGAAATCGATTGACACCAGGTAGCCGGTGACCCGGGCTTGCACATTCACCGCCTGCGCGGCATCGAGCCGGCCCGTGTAGTAGGCGTACTCAACGATGTCTTTGTCGAGGGGCCGCGAAACCTTCACGGCGGGGAGCGACGATTCCACCGCGGCTACCGGCCGCTCTTCACAGCCCGTCAGCGTCAAAGCCCATGCCCCCAACAACAAAGGCGCGGCCAGTTGATGCCAGGCCACGAGTTGACGCGGGGGAGCCGTGCGAACTCGTTCAGTGAACATGAGTGGTGCGTTCCTTGCTGCGTGGTGCGGACCGTGGCCGCTAGTCAACCCAATGCAGTAGTTGCAGAACTATACGACAGAAAGCGGGCCCATGCCGAGCACGGACCTGCGGCCCGGCCAAATGATGCAAGCCGCAAAGGCCAAACAGTCCACAGAAATCAGCGCGGCCGTCCAGACCGCCGAAAAACGAAGCCGCGTCCGCTTCAACGGGAGCAGACGCGAGCCAGAACTTCCACCAGAGCGACGCCGCCTGGGCCGTGCCCTCCCCAGGCTCGGCGTCATCAAAAAAGCAACGAGCCGTAGACGCAGTCCATTTTAGGATTCCGCGTCTACGGCTCAATAAGCGTTCATGCTGCCGGGAAACGGCAACTAGTGCATTTCCGTTTCGCAGGTGCCCAGCCCGTGACGGTAGAAGCTGAACCGCACGTTGGGATGGTCGGCCAGCAGCGACATCGGCACCGAGGTATCAACGATCTTCTTGGCGATCATCAGCGTGGTGAGCCGCATGCCGAAGGGGTTATCGTGGTTGCCGGCCTGCCAGATCGAAACCCGCTCGGCCTTCCAGGTTTCACGGGGGCCGACGGTGATGGCCTGAGTCGGCACCCCGGCCACGTATCCGCCGCCGCTGGTGCGGGCGTTCTGGATCAGCGTCATCGGGTGCAGTTCCACGATGCGCGTGCCGAGCTTGCGGTATTCTTCCGGCGGGGGCGGTTCATCAACCCACTGGCCTTCGCGCTTGGGCGGATCGTTGAACGCCCAGTGCTTCACTTCACCCTGACCGCCTTGCATCACGGCGCACCGCACGCTGTTCCAGGTTTCCTCGTACGGCTTGGTGTCGGCCTTGGGGAAGTGCAGGTGGCTGTCGGGCATGACCAGCTTCTTGTCGATCCGGTCGAAGCACAGCTCGCGGTCGGCCCGTTCAAACGACAACGGGTGGGTGACCGGCACTTCCTTGCCGTCGGCGTACCATTCGTCCATGCCCCAGAAATGGGCGCTGCGAATGTCGAGCTGGAGCTCGTTCACCAGCCGGGCGACCAGCGGGAGCTGCTCGGTGGGGCCGATCGGGCCGCAAATGCCGACCGGGTTGTCGTCGGTCGATTGCCGCCAGGCTTCGATGTATTCCAGCGCCTCGGCCAGGTAGAACTCTTCGAGCGTGTCGTACATCCGGACTTCGAAGCCGGGCCGCGAAAGCTGCACCATCTGCTCGGGCGTGAGCTTGGCGGCATCGGCCATCAGCTCCTCGTCCAACGTGGTGTAATCCCACCACCCCTTAGCAACCTTACTCTCCGGTCGGGCCATGAATGTCCTCTGCGCTGCGGCATTGCAAGGAAGGCTTGTCCCCAGGGCCGGTTCCGCAGGCCAATGGGGGCAGGGCAGGCCGCGCTGTCGCACCCGATGGGGGGCGGCCGAGCCCAATGCGGCCTGTTGTACCATCCGCCGCTTGCGCGCTCAATTCGCCCAAGGGGAGGGAAAGGGCCGGGCCGCCTCGCCAAAACCGCCCGGCTACTGGGACGAGGGCTGATGCTCCATGGCGGGCGTGTCGGCCTGGATAAATACGTCGACCTGCTGGCCCACGTAGATTGGGGCCCCCGCAGGCGGCCGCAGGGCATAAATCGCCTGGAGCACCCGCGTATCAACCCGCTCGCGGTTGTCGCCCGTCAGCGATTGTTTGGGAATCACATATGGCTGCACCCGCACGAACTCCAGCGGGTAGGTCAGGTCGTTGCGGCCGCGGAGTACCGCCTGGGCCGGAGCCCCGGGTACGAACCGCGGAATGTCCTGCTCGTCGATATCCACGCGGACGTGCAGCACGTCGACATCGCCAATGACCATCAGCACGTCGCCCGGCGGAGCGCCGACGAACTCGCCCGGATGAACATCGCTGTTCAAGATCCGGCCGTTGATCGTGGCGCGGACGACCAGGCGATCGAGGTTGGTTTTGACGGCCTCAACCTGCGCCTGAGCCTGTGCGACCGCCGCCTGCGCCACGGCAATATCGGCCTCCCATGCGCCATCCTTAAGCAGCTTGAGCCGGGCCTTGGCCGCGGCCACCGCCGATTCCGCCCGAAGCCGCTGGGCTTTGGCGATGTTGTACTCAGCCTGGGCATTGGTCAGCTCGATCTCGGTCACCGCGCCGCGACCGGCGAGAGACCGGACGCCATCGAGCTTGATCGCGGTTTGCCGTTCGCGTGAGATGGCTTCTTCCAGTTGGGCCTCGGCTTCGTCCACCAGGGCCTCTTGGACGGGCACTTCCTCGGGACGCGGCTGCTGCTGCAGTCGCTGCAACTCAGCCTGGGCCGCGGCCAGATCGGCCTGCCGGACGACCAGTTGAGCCCGCAACTCGCGATCGTCGATCCGGAACAATGGATCGCCTGCCCGCACGGTATCACCCTCGGCGACGTACACCTCGATGACGACGCCAGCCAGCGGCGCGCCGACGTTGATATTCTCGCTCCTGGGTTCGATGATGCCGGCCCCTGCCACTGTGTGCATATAGGGCGAGCGTGGCGGATCGATGGGCGGAACACCGCGCTGCGGCGGCTTGCTGCTGGCCACGACGTGCACGATGGCAAACACGCCCATGATCGCCGCCAGCGGCGGCAACACGAACTTGATGATGTTGGCTAACATCGCGTGTGGCTCCGAAATTTGCGATCCCGCTGGGTGGTTTCGTTGTTTATCCGCGCGGCGGACTGGCCGTGGGGGCCGGTGGCTGCTTCGGCGCCAAGCTGCCGTGCCCACCGGCAGGCGGCTGGGCCGCTACCACGCCGTCTCGCGTTTCGATCTTGGTGATATAGCCGTCCTCCATGTGGGCGATCCGATCGCCGAACTCCATCACGCGGGCGTCGTGCGTGACGACCAGCACCACCCGGTCTTGTTCCAGGGCCGTGTTCCGCAGCAACTCCATCACGGCGTGACCGGTGTGCGCGTCCAAGGCCGAGGTCGGTTCATCGCACACCAACAGGCGTGGCTCATGCACCAGCGCCCGGGCGATTGCTACCCGTTGCTGCTGACCACCGGATAGCTGCCACGGCATGTGGCTGACGCGGTCGCCCAAGCCGACGGCGTCAAGCATGGCCTTGGCTTTCGCCAACGCCGCCCGCCGCGGCATGCCGGCGATCAACAGCGGCACCATGGCGTTCTCGGCCGCGGTCAGCGTGGGCAGCAGATTGAACTGCTGGAAAATGAATCCGATGTTCTCGGCGCGGAAACGGACCTTGGCGCTGTCGGACATGGCTGTCATGTCCTCACCAAAAACGTGCAGCGTGCCGCCTGAAGCGTTGAGGATACCGGCCATCACCGAAAGCAGTGTGGTCTTGCCGCAACCACTGGGGCCAACCAGCAGCGTCAGTTCCCCACCCATCACGTCCAGATCTACCCCGCGCAAGGCCCGGACGCGCGCGGCCCCGGTACCGAACTCTTTGGTGAGTCCGCGGCATTGGATCGCCGGTGGTTTGCGGGCAGGCGTCACGAGGAAACTTTCTGAGGGACCGACCAATTTCGCCGACATGGCTATGCAATCAGCCGCTGCGAAAGACCACGGCCGGCTCCAGCACCAAGACGCGGCGGATACTCAGCAGGCTGGCGCCAACGACCATCAACACCACGGCGATGCCCGTGCCGACCAATACCTGCCAGGGCATATAAAATGCCAGCTTGGTGTTTCCCTGGGCGAATGCCCCGAAAGTGGCAGCCAGGCCAATGCCGATGCCATAGCCGATGGTTCCGACCAGCAGCGCTTGCAGCAGGATCATGGCGACCAGCCGCAGGTTGGTTGTGCCCATCGCCTTGAGCATGGCGTACTGCGCCAGGTTCTCGACGGTAAACAGGTAAAAGGTCTGGCCCGAGATCGCCGCGCCCACGATGAACCCCAGCAGCACGGTCACGCCAAAGTTGACCGGAATGCCGGTGTTCTTGAGGTAGTACATCATCGTGGCCCAGCGGAATTGCTCGTTGGTGAGCGCCTTCAGGCCGGTGTTTGCTTCGATGCGCCGGCATAATTCTTCGGCAGGGATGCCCGGCTGGGGCTGCGCCAGTACAAACGAGAGCACCTTACGCTCCGGCGGCGCGAACGTGACCGCTTGCGAATACAGCGTGTAGATGATCGGAAAGGTTTGAAACGTCTTGGAGGCCTTGCAGATGCCGACGATCACCGCTCGGCGATCGTTCATCTCGATCACGCGGCCTAACCGCAGCGGCTCGCCCGGCCAGAGCAGTTCGTACCCGGCTTCGTCAATGATTACGGCATCCGGCTGTCGCAGCGCGGCCACACTTCCCAGCACCATTTGCGGCGGCGCTCCAACCAGCGTGGCGTCGTCCAGTCCCAGCAGGATAACTTGCTGGAAGTTGCCATCGCGCAGCCGGGCGCGACTGAGGCCCTTGTACAGCCGCACCGCCCATTGCACGCCCTCTACACCGCGCACGCGGTAAAGTTGTGTATCGGAGAGCGGCTTCACGTCGTCGACGAACCGCACATTGGGGTCCATCACCCAGATATCGGCGCCCTGAATATCGCCGATCTGGTTGCTGGTCAGCAGCATCAAGCCGCAGAAGATCGAACTTTGCTGGGCAATCAACAGCGCCGCGAAGGCAACCCCGGCAATGATGCCCAGGTACTTGCCCAGGTTGCCCGTCAGCATCCGCAGGGCAATCCAGTTCATGGTGATTCGCCTTCTGCCGCCAGCGGTGGAGCCGCTCCTAAAGCCGCCAGAATGACGTTGGAGATATGGTCTGCAAGCAGATCCGGTTGCAGGCGGCGGAAATCTTCCTCAGACAAGAGCAACTGCATGATCGGGCGGCCTACACGGTAGTGCAGGCATTGCCCAATCACGCTGAAGGCCAGCAGCCGCCGGCGTTCCAGCGGAAACGACTCAGGCAGCAGTTCAGCCAGGATACTATTGAGTAATTCGAAGTGAGGCCGCACATATTCCTGCACCAGCATCGCCGTGGCTTCGGTCGGGTTGAGCACCTCGCGGAGCATCAACTGCACCTCCCAACCGCGGCCCTCGCCGTGCATCACCCGGGCAAGAAACGTGCGTACAAAGTCGCGCAGCCGGACCGCCGCCGGCGTGCCCTCGGGCCACTGCGGCAGCGGAAACTGCTCGATCCGTTGACGGTGGGCATGCTTGACGGCTTCCAGGTATAATTGGTGCTTGTCGCCAAAGTGGTAATTGACGGCGGCCACGTTGGCTTCGGCAGCCAGGCAGATCTCGCGCACCGTCGCTGCCCGAAAGCCTTTCTCCGCGAACACGCGTCCGGCGACTTCCAGCAGCCGACGTTTGGTGGGTTCGTCGTGCAGATTTTCCATGGAATGTTCCTTACGTGCCGCGAAGCATTGAGGACAGCGGGCGAATAACAACCGGCGGATCAGCAACCAGACAAGACAGAATCGGGCGGGTCGCAGAGGCCGCCGAACTACAAGATTGGCGAGCGGAAGCTTGCCCTACGGCTGCTAGAATGGAGTTCAGACCGACGCGGGCGTTTGACTTAAACGCGCGTATCAATCAATTGTTTAACTCAATTCTATCTCGCCACGATCGCTTGACAAGCATGGCGCACGCGATTCCCGGTGCGCAACACGGCCGGGTGTGGCCGGCGATACGGCGCGAAAGGAAATGGGCGAGAGACGGACGCCGCTTAATCGTGGGCCGGCGGCGCTTCCACCGGGGCCAAATCGCGAATCCACTGCGCGATCAGATCTGCGGCCTGACGATCCACCACCGATGAGCCCAGGGGCGGCATGCGGCCGCGGCCTAGCGTCGTCAGGCGGTAGTATAGAACCGAGGTCTCCGGCGAGCCCGGTGTGATCAATCGGGCGTTCTCAATGCCAAAGCGGTCGTGCTGTGGCATCGCATCAATCAGCCCGATCCGCTGCGGCGGTGTGGCGATGTTGATCGAAAACGCCGAGTTGCCGCCGCCGGCTTCCACATGGCATTGGGCGCAATTGGCATGGAGGTAACTGCGAGCACGCGCTTCAAGCGGCGCTGTGACATCGGTCGGATCGACCAATCGCCGCTGGGGTTGCACGGCCTGACGCCGATAGCCGGTGAGCACGCCCCACGCTGCCAGATGCTCAGGCTGATTGACAGTGACGCCGTGGTAATCGATCGGCCGATCCATCTGATTGGTATGCGGGCCTAGCACAAAGCCACCGGCACGCGAATGGCACACCATACACTCGGGTCGGCTGGGGAGATGCCACGTTTGCGAGCGCCGGCCAGTCGGATCGCTCGCATCGGCCACGGCAAACGTCGCGTCGGCTCCTGCCGCGGGAACCAACTCGGCATCGGTCTGCGCGTCGTTCCAGCGATAGGTATAGCCCTGCCATTCGCCCTGCTGGAGCGTGAGCAGCCGCGTTTCGATCCGCTGGGGCCGAACCGCGCCGGTAGCCGGATCGACCGTTGGCAATGTGAACGTCTTTACCAACACCGTGTGTTCGGGGAAGCGCCAGGCACCGGCCGGCTGGAAGGCTACCGTACTTTCACCGGGCAGGGCGATGAACCGCTGCTTGGCGGCTCCATCGCTCCAGAGCGGTGCCACCACCTCGTACGGAATCAGCGCCGGATGAACGCGGTGCGATGCGGTATCGATAAACAGCCCGGTCTCACTCAACTTGCGCGGGAACGGGTGCGGTGGTTTCTCATCGGGCCGCGGCTCGAGCGCATAGATCCCGCCTGCATAATCCACCAGGTAAATCTCCCCGCCAGGGCCCTGGCAGAAACCGAGAATCTGGTACGGCGTATCGGCCAGTTCCTGATGCCAAGTCACTTTGCCGTCGCGATACCGCGCGCCCCAGACCTTGCCGGTGGCGTAATCGCCATAGAGATAGGCGCCTTTCAAATCGGGGAAACGCGAACCGGTGTAGACCAGGCCGCCGGTGATCGACCGGGCTTCGGAATGCGGATGCTCAATCGTGGGCGGCGAGAACGGCGTGGGGCCGCGTTTGCGAAGCGGATAGAACGGCCGGCTGCCTTCCATCACGCTCCAGCCGTAGTTGGCCCCTCGCTGCACCACATACACCATCTCCCACAGGTCCTGACCAATATCGCCTACCCAGAGATCGCCCGTGGTCGGATCAAAGCACATCCGCCACGGGTTGCGGAAGCCATAGGCCCAAATCTCCGGCCGGGCCCCAGGAATGTTGAGGAAGGGATTATCCTCCGGCACCCGGTAGGTGCTGCCTGCCGGGGCGCCATCCACGTCGAGCCGCAGGATGGCCGCAGTCAGTGTGGTAAGATCCTGGCCGGCCAGGTCGCCATCGGAATCGCTGGTGCCATCGCCCGAGGAGATATACAGGCAACCGTCCGGCCCAAAGGCCATTTCACCGCCGTTGTGACCGTTGGAACGCCACTCGATGACCGTGACTTTGCTGTCCGGGTCGCAGCGGTGAGGTGCATCGCGAGTCACCGTGTAGCGCACAATCCGGTTGAAGCGCTTCACGCGATCGGACTGTGGCCCATTGGCGAACACGTACACGTACCGATTCTGCGCAAACTTGGGATGGAAGCAGATGCTGTACGTGTCGTGGTCTTCAATCTCGCAGAACAGGTCTTTCTCTCGCGCCTGTTCATCGTGCTTGAACGCCCAAACCTTGCCGTTCTGCTCCACCACCATGGCTCGGCTGCCATCGCCAGGCTCCATGATCATATAGAGCGGACGGGAGAACTTGAGATGCTCGAAAACCTTGCGGGCACGCAGCGGCGGCGGAGGTTCGGGCGTGCCGATCACGCGCGACGTGGTCCACGGAACACGGATCGGTGGAGCAATGACGGGCTGGTCGTCATCGGCGGCACGGTCACTTTGCGCTAGAGTCGATCCACCAGCGAGCAATATCAGCCAACAGCCGACCGCCAAGACAAGGACCACTTGCAGCATCTTCCGCATTGAATCGGCTCCACGTACCGCAGCTGGGCAAGGCATCGCATGGCCCATGGCGGGCAGGGTGGCGCGACATCCGAAATCCGCGCCAGCAAGCCCCCTTAACTTGCCCTAACGCACCTCCACGTTACGGCTTGTTAGCCGGCTGTGGACTCATGCAGGCATGATACCGCCGCGATTGGGTGGATGCCAAAACGTGAAATGCGGAAGCGCCGGCTACTCCGATGCCTTCTGGACCACCGTTTGAAACGGCACGTTGGCCAGCGAGCCGTAAAGCGGATTGCGGTTCAGCTTAGCCTTGGTCAGTTGAGGGCTGGGCACGCCGCAGAGAAAGCGGGCCAGCACCCGAGCATCGCGCAACACCTTGGGGTGTTCCCGCCGCAGTTGCATGGCTTCTTCCCAAATATCGTCGGGAATGCCGCCATGCTCGCGCGGCGGAAGGACCTCCGGCCGCCGTTCCAGGCACCAGGTGCAATGCCCGCACGGCTCTTCCAGCGGCTGCCCGAAATGCTCGCCCAAGGCCGACGACTGGCAACCGTTGTGCGACACCAGGTCGACCACCTGCTGAAGACGTTCCAGCTCACGTTTCTCGCGTTGAGCCATCCGCTGATACAGCGAGTCGGCCAGGGGATGCACAGCCTTGGGCGCACGCAGCCGGCGATAGCGTAGCCGTACGCCGGCCGTCTTAAGCTCGATCAGCTTCATCTCGGCCAGGTAATCCAACGCCCGAATCACACGCTGGCGGTCACAGCGAAGCGCATTGGCAATCGCAAAGGCGTCCACGTGGAACCACGTCTTGGCCTTGCGGACGCGGCGGAAAATGCCTTCCAGGAACTTTTGCCGCTGGGCATCGAACCGTCCCAGAATCTCCGCGGAACTGGCCAGCGGCTTGAACTGAAAAACCGAATACATGGGCGTGCCTTCGCTCAAGTATCCGTCCAGTTCCAGGTATGTCAGCAGCGTGCGGATCACCAGGGGCCGTACGTCGTGTTCGGCCGACATCTCTTCGACGCTGATGTCGAACACTTCGGGCTGGGCAAAAATATCGGCCACGAAACTATGGACGGCCGTCGAGGTCGGCGTGTCGCCGTAGACGAAGTTCTCGAGCACGTCCATGTCTTCCGGGCAGTAATACATCTGGCAGATGGACGGTTGCCCATCGCGGCCGGCACGCCCGATTTCCTGCGAATAGTTCTCGAGGCTTTTCGGCAGGTTGTAGTGATAGACGTAGCGTATATTGGCCTTGTCGATGCCCATGCCGAAGGCGATGGTGGCGACCACGATGTTTTCATCAGACTGCGTGAACCAGTCCTGCACGGCGGTGCGGTCGGCATCGTCCATGCCGGCGTGATACGCCTTGGCCGGGAAGCCATGCCGCTGAAGCCGCATGGCAAGGTCCTCGGCCGTGCGTTGGAGCGTGACGTAGATGATCGTCGAGCCGGTCGGCCGCTGCCGTAAATGCGCGATCAAGGCCGTATCGCGGTCGCGTGTGGGCAGGGCGGTGGTCAGCAGTGTAAGGTTCGGGCGATAAAAGCCCGTGCGGACGGCGCACTCGCGGTCGATGCCGAATCCCCGACAGATATCGTCCAGCACCGCCTGAGTTGCCGTGGCCGTCAGGGCCAACACCCGCTCGGCGCCGTATTGCTTCGCGAATTGCGAGAGCTTGAGATAATCGGGGCGGAAGTTGTGTCCCCACTCGGAGATACAGTGCGCCTCATCGACGGCAAACAGGCTCACCCGCAGCGACGCCAGCCGCTCGCGAAACCGCTCGTTGTTGAATCGCTCCGGGGCGACGTACAGCAGCCGCAGTTCGCCGGCGCGAATGCGGTCCATCACCCGGCGGTATTCCTCGGCCGATAGGCTCGAATCCATCCGTGCGGCGGGAATGTTGCGGGCCGTGAGCGCGTCGATCTGATCCTTCATCAGCGCGATCAGCGGTGAGACTACCAGCGTGAGCCCCGGCAGCAGTAACGCCGGCAATTGGTAACACAACGACTTGCCGGCCCCCGTGGGGAACACGGCCGCGGCGCTGCGGCCGGCCAGCAAATGTTCGATCACCCGCCGCTGACCAGGCTTGAACGTGCTGAACCCAAAGTAGCGCTGCAGCGCCGCTTCGGCATCGACATGGAGCGGCTCGGCGGCGCGCTGATTGGTCATGCGAAAGGTCTCCATCCGGGCATGCCGTCTTTGACGAGCCGCCCATCACGGCTAACGGAGCAGGGGAGGGGACAGAGCCGCTGCGGTGCATTGTGATCCGTTCTTGTGCGGCGTAACGCCCCTCCAATTCGCCTGGCCGTAAGACAGCGATTCGCGTTATCCCGCCCGCTTGATGAACTGTGCCCGGTAGACCGGTTTGCCTGCCTGGCGAACGCGCCGCTCGAAATTGGTGCGATAGTCCATGTCGTGCTGCGGCTCGCGCTCCGGCACCGGGTGAGGCCCTTCCAGCCTGGTGTGCTCGGCCAGCAGTTCCAGCGACTCCTGGAAGTACTCGTGCACATCGGTCCAGAACTGCAGTTCGCCGCCCGGCTTCAACACCCGCTCGATGCTCGTCAAAAACGGCGGTACCATCACGCGGCGCTTGCGATGCCGGGCCTTCCACCACGGGTCGGGGAAGTACACGTGTACGGCATCCACGCTGTTGTCCGGCAGAAACTCGCGGAAGAACCGCAGCGCATCGCCGGAGATGACCACCGCGTTGCGCCGGTCGCGCTTGGCCAACCGCGCGGCCGCGAATCGAGCGTAATTGGCCGCCACCTCAATGCCGACGAAATCGCGATCCGGGTGTTCCGCCGAGGCCGAGAGCAGGAACATGCCCTTGCCGCTGCCGATTTCGATCTCCAGGGGGGCCTCGCGCCCAAAGATCACGCTTGGGTCAAACCGCTCCATCTCCTCCAGCACATACAGGTGTCGGCTGAGGTCGATATCGCCGCGGATCGGTCGGAGGCCTCGTCGTCCCATGGGATCGTTCTGCGTGGGTAGCTGGGGTGCGAAAACAAACGCACCTGGGGGGCTTGCGCCGTTCAGCGCAGCAACGAGCAGTCGCGCGTGTAGTGGCTAAGCCGGCCCAGGTCGAGCGGTCATCTTCCATTTTCTTCGGGTCGGCTCAAGGGGGCAATCCGCCCGGCCCTCCCGCTCGCGGGGTGCTTGCCGCCTTCGCGTGGCGAGCGAGTAGAATGGCCGGCATCACCGGCACACCTTGCCAATCCACATGCCCAGCCAGACGAGTCGTATGCCATGAATGCTTCGCCCCCGCCGCTGCCAAAATTGCCTCCCCGCAAGCCCGAGAGCCACAAGGGCACGTATGGACGGGTGCTGATCATCGGCGGTTCGCGAGGCATGGCGGGAGCCGCCGCCCTGGCCGGCATGGCGGCCCTGCGCAGTGGAGCCGGGCTGGTACGCCTGGCGGTGGCCGAAGCGTGCCTGGATACGATCGCGGCCTTTGAGCCCAGCTACATGACCGTGGCGCTGCCGGCCGATGGTGCCGGACGCCTTGCCGCTGATTTTCACACCGATTTGGCGGAACTGCTGCCTTGGGCCACGGCCGTCGCAGTGGGGCCGGGCTTGGGCCGCTCACCGCAGCTCGACCGCCTGGTGATTGAGCTGTACCGGCAGGCTGAACAGACGCTGGTGGTCGATGCCGACGCGCTCAACGCGCTGAGCGACCATCGCGACGTGCTCGCCGACCACGCCGGGCCACGGATTCTCACGCCGCACCCGGGCGAGATGGCGCGCTTGGTGGGTTCCTCGATCAGCGAGATTCAGACCGACCGAGAGCGGCACGCTCGCCAGCTGGCCGAAGCCACCGGCGTCGTAGTGGTGCTGAAAGGGCATCAAACCGTAATCGCCGGCCAGGGGCACTTGGCAATCAACAGCACCGGCAACCCCGGCATGGCCACCGGAGGCAGCGGCGACGTGCTGACGGGCGTTACCGTCGCGATTGCCGCTCAGGGCTTGGAGACCTTCGATGCGGCCCGTCTGGCAGCGCATGTGCACGGCCTGGCTGGCGATCTTCAGGCTGAGAAGCTCGGCATGGTGTCGCTCATCGCACGCGACTTGATCGACGGGCTACCAGCGGCGTTCAAAGCGCTGGCATAAACGGCAAACCAGCGCTGCCGCTGATACAATCGGCCGTCGCCCCCTTGGCCTGCGCGGCTCACACCGTTTCGGCGTACAGACCTTCCAGCCGGTAACGCGGGTTCTGTTTCAGGTAAGCTTCCACCCGGTCTTTTCGCGAGAAGGCGTCCGGCAGAAACTCCAGCGCCTGCTGAAGCCGCTCGTTGGGCTCAGCGCAACTGAACCGGATGAAGCCTGCCCCAGCGCCACCAAAGCACTCGCCGCCCAGGCAAGCGACGCCTAGCTGGTCGTCGGCGCCTTCGAGCAGGTACATCGCCAGACCGTGCGAGGTGATGCCCAAGCGATTGCAGATCGCCTTCACATTGGGAAACACGTAGAACGCCCCGCCCGGCGTCGGGCACCGGATGCCTTCAATCTGGTTGAGCCCCGCGGCCAGCAGCTCGACCTTCTCGCGGAACATGGCCATGTTGCGGTCGCGTTCGGCTTTGTCCTCGCGCAACGCCGCGGTTCCGGCGGCCTGAACCAGCGGCGGCACGCACGACAGTGAAACGTTCACCAGGTTGCCGAGCATCCGGGCGTGCTCGGGGCTGGTTACGGCGTACCCCAGCCGCCAACCGCTCATGCTGTACGACTTGCTGAAGGTATACGCCGCCACGGTCTGCGCCAGCATGTCGGGCTCGGACAGGATCGTGTGATGCCGGCCTTCCCAAACCATGTGGTTGTAGGGCTCATCGCTGAAGATGGCCACATTGCGGCCCCGTACCATGTCGGCCAGATGTTTCAGATCGTCGCGCGTGGCGACGCCGCCCGTGGGGTTATGTGGGCTGTTGAGGAAGATCGCCTTGGGCCGCGGATCGGTGGCCAGGAACTGCTCCACGTCGGCCAGGTTAGGCCGGAAGGCGTTCTGCTGCGTGAGGTCGGAAAGCACGACCCTGGCACCACGGCTGGCGATGTTGGGCAGATAGGTCGGAAAGTACGGCGAAAACACCAGCACGCCGTCGCCCTGGTTCAAGAACAATTGGCAGAACAGTGTCTGGAAGATCTTGGCACCCGGGGCGGCAACGATGTTTTCGGCCGTTACGTCCAGGCCGTACTCCTCGCGAACGAGCTCGGCTGCGGCTTCGCGAAACTCCGGCAGCCCAATCGACGGAGCATACCGCGTTTGTCCGGCCTCGATGGCCGCAATCCCCGCCCGCTTGGCGGCCGCGGTGGTGGGAAACGGGCTGTCGCCGATTTCCAGTTCGATCACGTCCTTGCCCGCGGCCTTCAAACGCTTGGCAACGGCCAACACGGTAAACGCAGTTTCCACCGATAGGTGGGAAGCAAAATCGCTATAGCGCAGGGTCATCGGCTTCGCTCAGAGAGGAGAGAACACAAGAAGAGCAGAGAACAGATTCGGCGGCTGCCCCCGCAGCAAGCCGCCGTGGATGAGTGCCCCCAGGTGCGCCGGCAGATGCGGCTACTTGAGAGCGATGGTCTTGCGGAGCGGCCGCAGCACGTTGTCCACCACGCACTCATCGAGCACGTCACGGCAAACCTGATGCAGACGCGTGAGGGTGTTTTCGAACGTTACCCCGGGATCGAGGCTGCCGTACCAGCGAGCCGTGACGTAAACGCTCAGTTGTTCCTCGGGATAGTCCCCAGAGCGCACGTGGAACTCGCTGGTGCGGGTGACGACGCTTACCCGGCACTGCAACCGGCAGTCTTCATCGAACGACAGCACGATCGCCGGTTCCAGCCCGATCACGGTGGCCGACTGCATCTCGGTCAGCCGCTCGAAGGCCGGATTAATCCCTAACGCCTCTGCTACCAAGTGGTTATGGTTGCCGCGGTAGGTAAAGTCGAACCCGTAGAGCAGATCCAGGGCCTCGCAATCCAGCGGGCTGGCCGAAAGCATAAACGGAGCCAGATCCAACACGAGTTTGTGCTGGCGCATGGCATCCTCGATCGCCGACGGGTTGACCATGCCCGAGCTTAAACGCCGCGGCTCGATCGTGGCCCAGCGGTAGCTGCCGCTTTCCTTGTCCTCTTCGAGGATAAAATCGCCTTTCTCGCGGCAGTAGAAGTTCCTCATGGTAGGATACTCCTTCTGCAACCGCTCGAAGAAGTGAAGGATGGTCTCGCGGCTCGCAGGCAGGTCCATCTCCGTGCTGAGATTGATGTTCACGTAGAAGTCGTCACACAAGGAACTGTAAGGATGCATGCGAGTTCCTTCCTTTCGACGCGGAAGAGATGGAGCGCGCGGCACCATCTGTGGCGATTCGGCGGTTCAGTATAGAATGGTTGCGTTTGGACTGTCAAAGCCCATGCAGTATAGGGAGTTCCGTCATGAACGTGGCTGCTCGTTCCCGGATGAATGCCCTTCTCATTGGGCCCGGTCCAACGGCCAATCTTAGTGTGCAAGTGTTTCCCAGTGAACTGGGCTGGCAGGCGATTGCCGGCGTCGACGGCTGCTTGGCGGAGCTGACCTTTGGGCATGCCACGCCCCAGCAAGCCTGGGAAGCGATCAAGCTAGCAGGCGGCTGCGGCCTGGAACCAGCCGACTGGAATCCGGAGCTGGCCGCCCAGCTTCAGGCGTACTCCCGGGGCGAGGTGATCGACTTCAGCGACGTCCGCCTGCTGGACGAAGGCACCACCGCCTTCCAGCGCGAAGTGATCCGCATCTGCCGGGCGATCCCCTATGGCGAAACCATGACCTACGGCCAAATCGCCCAGCTTGCCGGATCGCCGCGGGCAGCCAGGGCCGTAGGCAATATCATGGCCAGCAACCGCACGCCGCTGGTGGTGCCGTGCCACCGCGTGGTGCCCGGCGGCCACCGCAAGTTTGGCAACTACTCGGCCGGCGAAGGCGTACGCACCAAGCTGCGTCTGCTGGAGATGGAAGCCCTGGGTGTCGGCAAACCCGCCTGGGCTGGAGCAACCGACTAGTTCCCGGCCTGCCTGGGGGAGCGAATCTCGCTCCCCCGTGTTCATTCTTTCCCGAAGATGCGGCAACGGCCAAACCGCGCCAGCGCAACCACATCGTCTGAGAGCACTCCCCGCAAACCCTGTACCTGCCCAGCCGAAGGAATACCGATGGACCGCCGCTTGATCTGCTGGACCGTTGCCGCCGGGATCGCCTTGCTCGGAAACGTACATGCCCACTTTGCCCACGCGGCTGAAAAGGATCAGCCGCAAGCGGCACCTGCCAAAGAATCTCCTGCCCCTACAACTGAGTCTGTGGATCGTTCCCCGTTGGCCCTGCCCCTTAAGTACCCAGCAGCCCGCCGTAGCGATCACGTGGACGTGTATCACGGCGAGCAAGTGCCCGACCCGTACCGCTGGCTCGAAGATCCCCGCAGCGACGAAACGCGCGCATGGATCGAAGCGCAGAACAAGTTGAGCAGTGCCTTCCTGAACGCGATTCCGCAGCGGGCCTGGATCCGCCAGCGGCTCGAAACCCTTTGGAACTACGAACGCTACGGCCTGCCCAGCCGCCGCGGCGATCGTTACTTCTACCTGCACAACAACGGGCTGCAAAACCAAAGCGTGCTCTACACCACCGCACCGGGCTTTGAAAACCCGCGGGTGTTGCTCGATCCCAACACCTGGTCGCCCGACGGCACCACGTCGCTGGCCGGTTATCAGATCAGCGATGACGGCAAACTGCTGGCCTACGGTATCTCCAAGGCCGGCAGCGATTGGCGCGAGTGGAAAGTGCTCGATGTGACCACCGGCCGCGACCTGGAAGACCATCTGAAGTGGATCAAGTTCTCCAGCGTGTCGTGGCTGCCCGACGGCAGTGGCTTCTACTACAGCCGCTACGACGAACCCAACGAGGAAACGCGGCTGGAAGACACCAATTACTTCCAGAAGCTGTACTTCCATCGGATCGGCGATCCGCAAAGCAAGGATCGGTTGGTGTACGAGCGCCCCGATCAAAAGGAGTGGGGCTTTTCGCCGCATGTGACCGACGATGGCCGCTACCTGGTCATCACCGTGTGGCGAGGCTCGCAGCGCAAGAACGACATCTTTGTGCAGGATCTGAGCAAGCCCGACGCTCCCGTGGTGGAAGTGATCCGCGGCTTCCGCGGGGAATACGACTTTGTAACCAATGTCGGCAGCCGGTTCTATTTCCGTACCGATCACCAGGCCGACATGGGCCGGGTGGTAGTCGTCGATATCGCGCCGATTTTGGCGGCGGCGGGGCAGGGCGGCGAGAGCGCCAAGCAAGCCGGCGACCAAGCGCCGCAAGTGGCCGAAATCACGCTGATCCCCGAGGCCGAGTACACCCTGAACTCGGTGCAACGGATCAGCAACCAGCTCTTCGCCACGTATCTTCAGGACGCACACAGTGTGGTGCGCCGGTTCGACCTGGAAGGAGAACTTTTGGGCGAACTGAAGCTGCCGGGGCTGGGCACCGTCACCGGCATTGCCGGCCGGGCCGTCGATCAGGAAGCCTATTACGGCTTCACCTCGTTCACCGCGCCCAACACGATCTACCGTTACGACCTGGAGGCCGAAGCGACCGAAATCTGGCGGCAGCCCAAGGTGGCGTTCGATCCCGAGCGTTACGAAACCCGCCAGGTGTTCGCCACCAGCCGCGACGGCACCAAGGTGCCGCTGTTCCTGGTTCACCGCCGTGGACTCAAGCTCAATGGCGACTTGCCCACGCTCCTGTACGGTTACGGCGGATTCAACATCCCGATCACGCCAAGCTTCTCCGTCGCCAGCCTGGTTTGGATGGAGATGGGCGGAGTGAACGCCGTGGCGGTATTGCGCGGCGGCGGCGAGTACGGCAAACCGTGGCACGAAGCCGGTCAGAAACACAGCAAACAGAACGTCTTCGACGACTTCATCGCCGCGGCGCAGTGGCTGATTGACAACGGTTATACGCGGCCCCAGCGGCTGGCCATCAGCGGTCGCAGTAACGGTGGGTTGCTCGTTGGTGCGGCAATGACGCAGCGGCCCGAGCTGTTTGGTGCGGCGCTGCCGGCCGTGGGCGTGCTCGACATGCTGCGGTTCCACAAGTTCACCATCGGCTGGGCCTGGGTGCCGGAGTACGGCAGCTCCGATGATCCCGAGGAGTTCCGCACGCTGAAGGCCTATTCGCCGCTGCACAACATTCGGCCCGGCGTGAAGTACCCCGCTACGCTGGTCACCACGGCCGACCACGACGACCGCGTGGTACCAGCGCACAGCTACAAGTTCACGGCCGCGCTGCAGGCGGCCCAAGGCGGCGACGCGCCGGTGTTGATCCGCATCGAAACCAGCGCCGGGCATGGCGCCGGCACGCCCATCCCCAAGTTGATCGATGAGGCGGCCGACCGTCTGGCGTTCCTGGCACACGTGCTGAACGTGCCGGTTCCTACGGACAAATAGGGCCGCCGTTCACGCCCATCTCGTTCGCGCCGCCCCGAGCATCCGCGGCGGCGCGCCGGCTTGCAATCCGCACAATTGGTAGCGGTTCGCGCACCGGTATGCCTGGACTCCCCCCGCCTTGCCAGCGGAGCATCTGGGTGATTGCATCGCGCGGAGCCATTGGTTTTAATGCCGGTTTAACTTTGGACTTACTTCGTCCCGGCCTTCGGTTCGCCGGTCCGATCTCTTCCCCGATGGAATCGTCCGCGATGCAAACCGGTCACTCGCAGCCCGTCGCCGTAGCCCCTCGGCTATCGGCCATGATGTTCTTGCAGTTCTTCATTTGGGGCGCGTGGTATGTTACGGCCCCGATCTACCTGGTGACGATCGGCTTCACGGCCGCGGACATCGGTTGGACCTATTCGGTGGGCCCCATCGCCGGCATGCTTTCGCCGCTGTTTGTAGGCATGATCGCCGACCGGTTTTTCTCCACCGAGCGGGTGCTGGCCGTGCTGCACCTGGCGGCCGGCGGCTTGATGTTCCTGGCGACCACGTTCATGGTACCGGGCAGCACCTCGCCGGCCACGGTGAACGTGGTGTTCTTCCTGTACATGCTGTGTTACTTCCCCACGCTGGCGCTGACCAACAGCCTGGCACTGCACAACATCACCGACTCGGAAAAGCAGTTTCCGCTGATCCGCGTGTTCGGCACCATCGGCTGGATCGTGGCGGGCATCTTCCTCTCGATGCAAGGCTGGGACACCCCGGAGCTGGGCCGCAATATGTTCTACGTGGCGGCCATCAGCAACCTGATCATGGGCGTGTACTGCTTCACACTGCCACATACCCCGCCGCCCCTGGCCGGCAAGAAGGCCACCGTGGGCGAGGTGCTGGGGCTGGACGCCCTGGTGCTGCTCAAGCGGCCCTCGTTTTTCGTGTTCATGGCCAGCTCGCTGCTGATCTGCATCCCGCTGGCGTTTTATTACCAGATTGCCAGCCGTTACGTCGCTGCCTCGGGCATGGCCAACCCGGCGTTTAAGATGACGTTCGGGCAAATGTCCGAAATCTTCTTCATGCTGGTGATGCCGCTGTTCTTTGCCCGGCTGGGCGTCAAATGGATGCTCTGCGTGGGCATGCTGGCCTGGGTGGTCCGCTACGGTCTGTTCGCCGCGGCGGCCGGCCCCGATAGCGGCGTGGCCTGGATGATCCTCACCGGCGTGATTCTGCACGGTATCTGCTACGACTTCTTCTTCGTTACCGGCCAGATTTACACCGACAAGGCGGCGCCCTCGGGCATCCGTTCGCAAGCCCAGGGCATGCTGGTATTGTTCACCCTGGGGCTTGGCATGCTGATCGGTGCCCAGGTGGCCGGCCAGATCGAAGCCCACTACACCAACGCCGAAGTTGCCCAGGAAGCTGATGCGCTCGGCGCCCGGATTCAAGAACTGGAACAAGGCCAGGCCGGCGCGGACTCGGCAGCCAACGAGCAACAGATCGCCGAACTCAAGGCCCAGCAAACGAAGCTGCTCTGGGGCACCAAGGACTGGAAGAAGATCTGGGGAATCCCGGCCGTCGGTGCCGCGGTGATCCTGGTACTGTTTGCCCTGCTGTTCCGCGACGACACCCGCCGCAACGGCGACGAAGTTACCGCGGGCGAAGTGGCCAGCGCCGCCAGCACCGAGGAACTGATGTAAGGAACACCGACAAGATTCCACACACAAACACGAGAAGTGGCCGCCGGGCCTGTCGACTGGCGGCCGCTTCTTTTGTTGGTAGCCGACTCGGCCTTTGCTCGCGGCGCACTCACGGAAAGTGAATCGTTCGCCCGCGTGCTTTACGGACTGCCTATTATTTGTTTTTGCTGGGGCTGGAATCGGCGTGCCGGGCGTGGTCGGCCAGGTTGCCGTTGCCGTCTTGGCGTTTATCGGCGGCCGGCAAGGCCGCGGGCTGCTCGCTCCGGGCGGCACCAGCATCAGCAACCTGCGGTTTGGTTTGTGGCCGGAAGATCGGACTCTCCGACTCCGGCGTGGGATTGTCGGTATGGAACTGGTGCGGCGGAACCACCACGCCGCAGCTCACGATGTATTCGATGGCTTCTTCGACCGTCATGTTCAGGTCGATGCACTCGCTCTTGAGCACTGTGGTGGTAAAGCCGGTCATGGGCAGTGGCGACGTCGGCACCAGCACCGCCAGAATCGGCTCGCCGGCCTTCTCGCGAATGTCCAGCAGGCTTTCGCCGGTGACAAAAGCGAGCGTCCAGGTGTTCTTGCGCGGGTATTCAACCGCTACCACCCGCGTAAACTGCAAATCCTGCTTGCTGAACATGAAGTCGGTGACTTGCTTCACCGACGAATAAACCTTCCGCACCATCGGTACCCGGGCGATCCCGCCTTCGACGCGGTACCACATGAACCGGCCCAGGCGTGCCCCGAGGAACCGGCCGACCAGGTACAGCATCAGGATGAACAGCACCAGGAACGCCGGGATGACGTACTGCGGCTTGAGGAAGCGGATCTGGACATACCGCTCATAAAGCCCTTCGCCGGTCATGCGCTGCGCGGCCACGCGGCCATCTTGATGCATGACCGTTTCGAATACGTTCAGCGGAACGTACGAATCGTCGCTGGTGCGGCGGTAGGGAAAGCCGTCGATATTCTCAACGGTTTGCTGCAAATCGGGGTCCTCGCGGACATCCGCCAGCGCATAAACGAGAATCCGCCGCGTCACCGTCTCCACGGGCTCCAGCACGTAGTCGTAGACCGTGCCGAAGATCCAAAAAAAGATCACCACCGTCAGCAGCGGAGGCAGAAACACGCCCAGCCCGCGCAGCACAGCGCTGCGGAAGGCGTTCTCCTCGCGGCCATTGGTGGCAGAAGATGGCGGCAAATCCGCGTTCATACAGTGTCCTCACGGGGCAACTGCCTTTGATTATACCGCATTCTAGGCCACCGTCGCAGGGCAGCTGGCGCCCGCCCCCAAGGGGTAACGTGCCAGTTGTAACGGTTAAACCAACCAGGCGATAGCCGGAGAGAAAGCGACAGCACGCGTCTTGAGCGCGCGACACGCTTTAGCGCGGCCCATCTGCTCGGGCCAGGGCGGCTACCGCGACCGCCGCGGCACCGGCCGCCAGCAGAACCTTGGCGGCTTCGTTCACGGTGGCCCCGGTGGTGACCACGTCGTCGACCACCAGTACGCGAGCCCCGCGGCATTGATAACCACGCCGCAGACGGAAAGCCCGGCGGACATTCGTTTGCCGGGCTGCGCGGCCCAAGTGATGCTGCGGCCCGGTGGCTCTGGCTCGCCGCAGCGTCAGGTACATCGGCACTTTGAGATGCGCAGCCAGCCGTGTGGCGATCGTTTCAGGCGCGTTGGCTCCCCGCCAGGCACGCTGTCGCCAGTGCATCGGAATCGGAACAACCAGTTCCGGGCCAAACGCGGCCAGGTGCTCGCGATGCCGCCGCCACAACAGTTCGGCCAGCGTGGCCGCCAGGTAACCGTGCTGAGGATGTTTGCAGCGCAACACCGCTTGCCGCAAATCGGCCTGATAGGCCCCCAGATGGCAAAGCTGCTCAAAGCGGAACTTCCCCCGGCCACATTCGGGGCAGTTCAGGTGGATCGGCTGCTGAGGCTGCGTGGCATCCGCCGAGGTACCGTTGTCGGCCGGCACATCGTTCGCGGCGGTAACGCCGTCAGAGGGCATCACCGCCGGGGCTGCCGCGCCGCAGCGTGGGCAGGGCGGCGGCCCGTTCCATACGGTCAGCGCGGCAATACACGGCTGACATAGAAACAACGGAAAGGGATCGGGGGCATGGCCCGTTCGTTGTTGCGCCAGTTCATCCAGATCGACGCCGCAGAACGCGCAGCGGGGCGGCAACAGCAGATCGACAACCGGCAGTAGCCACGTTGCCCAGTGGCGAACCGTGTGCAAGGCCTGGGCAGCAGCATGACACAAGGGAACCAGATGCAACCAGCGATGCCCCGACGGCTGCGTGCTGCCCCCTTGCATCGTTTCCCGTGCCCCCTGCTTACGACGAATCGGCCAATCCGCCCGGTGTGACGTTGCCCTGTCCGCCCGATTCCAAGAATGCACTCAACAGAATCTGCGCAGCCAACATGTCGCGGCGTGCCTTGCGTCGCTGGCTGGTGAGCCCTGCCGCTTCCAACAGCCGCTCGGCTTCCACCGACGTGTACCGCTCGTCGTAATACGTGACCGGCACACCGGTTTCCTGGGTCAGCCACTCACCAAACCGCATCACCTCGCGCGACTTCTGACTTTCACGGCCGTCGAAGTGGACAGGCAGCCCGACCACGAACAGCGTAACCTGCCGCTCGTGTACCAGGTTGCGGAACCACGCGGCGTCCTGTTCTGGCTTCCGTCGCTGGTAGTTCTCCAGCGGCAGCGAGAAACGCCGTTCCGGATCGCTGATCGCCACGCCTATCCGCACGGTTCCATAATCAATTGCGGCGACAACGCCCGGAAGCTCGTCCATGCTTTGTGCAGTTCGTGTGCGGTGTGAGAGCGCAATCGGCGGCAGAAATCGACGTAATCAACGCGCAAGCCCCAGTACGGTGGCCTTAACACTATCAAGTATCGCGGTGCACCCGAAAGCGGTCAATTGTCCGGTGCGCTACTCGCTGGCTTGCAGCGGTACTTGCACGTTGTGCTGCTGCCCGTCGCGCAAGACTGTGACGGTGACCACATCGCCGACTTTCCGTTTGTCCAGAATGGCCAGCAGATCGTTGTAGGTTTCTACCTTTTCGCCGTCGATGGCCACGATCACATCGCCCAGGATGATGTTGCCGTCGCGCGTACGCCGCGTGGGACGCAGCCCGGCTTCCGCCGCCGGCGTGCCGGGCGTCACTTGCAGGATCAGCACGCCCGAGATGCCAAGCTGTTGCGTCACGCGGTCGGGCGCCACGGCCAAGGCCAGCCGCGGCCGCGTGACCCGGCCGTACGCGATCAACTCCGGCACGATCCATCGCACGGTATCCACGGGGATGGCAAAACCAATTCCCGAGAACGCGCCCGAGGGGCTGTAAATGGCCGTATTGACGCCGATCAACCGCCCGGCGCTATCCAGCAGCGGGCCGCCGCTGTTGCCCGGATTGATGGCGGCATCGGTCTGGATCATGTCCTTGATCGGGCGGCCGGTGGCCGAGCGAATCTCGCGTCCCAGTGCGCTGATCACGCCGGTGGTCAGCGTGTGGTCCAAGCCGAAGGGGTTGCCAATTGCGTAGACACTGAGGCCCACTTCGAGATCTTCCGAGGTGCCCAGCGGCAGTGGATGCAACTTGTCCGGCGGCGCATTGACCTTGAGCACCGCCAGGTCGCTCTCGGGCGCGGCGCCCACCAGGGTCGCCGGATACGACGACTGGTCGTAGAACGCCACGCGCGCGGTATCGGCCCCATGAATCACATGGTAGTTGGTGACGATATGGCCTTCTTTATCCCACACAAAACCGCTGCCGGTCCCTTGCGGAATCTCCTGCACGTTCAGGTTGAAGAAGTCTCGCTGCACCTGGTGCGTGGTGATGTGTACCACCGATGGCGCCGCCTGACGGAACAGCTCGGTGGTGCTGCGTTCTTCAGGGGAAAGTTCAGAACGAGGCGTTGCGGGGGGACGAACCACGGGCCGGCTGCCATCGCGGCGCACGCCGCCGGGCGGCTGCAATGGTACAACCCGGCGTTGCTCTACCTGATCGGCCAGCTCGGGGCCCACTTCCTTCCAGACGAGCCACGTGCCCAGCATCAGGACCAGCACGATCAAGATCCAGTTGAGGGTTACAAGCTGCGAGTATCGCGCATCGGAGTGCATCAGAATGGGTTCCTTTCTTGACGGTCCTTGCCGGGCACCGACGCAGGCAGCAGACATCTACCCCGAAAGCTGCAAAGTTTGCGCCGCTCGCCGGTTCGAACCGGTGATGCCCGCCAGGCCAATTTTTGCTGGCCCGGCCGAGTCTGCATGCTGTACGCTTGGGCAGCCCACCGGGTTCGGGTACCGTAGGGGGGAAGATGCCAAATGACTCAAGCCATTTGCGCCGTTGTAACGCTTTTAGCCACCGTCGCCATGACACAACAACCGATTGACGCCGCCGAGTTCCAGCAGCCTCAAGGCCGCAGAGCCTGGCGAGGCTATGACCGTCCGGGCCCCAATCCCCATCAAAGCCGTTCCGTGGCGCTGGGCCGCAACGGTATGGTGGCCACCAGCCACCCGGATGCCGCACTGATTGGTTTGGACATTCTGCGGCGAGGCGGTAATGCGGTCGACGCAGCCATCGCGGTGAATGCGGCGCTAGGCGTGGTGGAACCGATGAGCTGCGGCATTGGCGGCGACGTGTTCGCCATCTACTGGGACAGCAAAACGCAAAAGTTATATGGCCTCAACGGCAGCGGTCGTAGCCCCTTTGCCCTTAACCGCGAGGAGATAGCCGCCAAGGGTTTGGACCGCATCCCGAGTACCGGACCGCTGTCGTGGTCGGTGCCCGGCTGTGTTCAGGGCTGGGAGGACATCCGCAGCCGCTTTGGCACGATGCCGCTATCCGAACTGCTGGCCCCGTCGATCCGTCTGGCCGAAGAAGGATTCCCTGTCACCGAAGTGATCGCCGCGTATTGGCGGAGCGCAGAACACAGCTTAAGCCAGTACGAGGACTCGGCCCGGACATTCTTACCCCACGGTCGCGCGCCGCACGAGGGCGAGGTCTTCCGCAACCCCGACCTGGCCGCCAGCTATCGGCTGATCGCCGAGCAGGGCGCGAAGGCCTTTTACCAAGGATCGATCGCTCAGCAGATCGTGCAGTACAGCCAGCAGCAAGGCGGCTACTTCAGCCTGCGTGACTTCGCCGAACACACCTCGGAATGGATCGAACCTGTTTCGACCAATTACCGCGGTTACGACGTGTGGGAGCTGCCGCCCAATGGGCAAGGGATCGCAGCCCTGCAGATGCTCAATATTCTGGAACGCTACGACGTTGCCGCAATGGGCCCCGGCAGCGCCGACTATCTGCATCTGCTGGTCGAAGCCAAGAAGCTGGCGTTTGCCGACCGGGCCAAGTTCTATGCCGATCCTACCGGCCAACGGTTGCCGACCGCCGAACTGATCAGCAAGGAGTACGCGGCCCGCCGGGCCAAACTCATCGACATGGCCAAGGCCGCCAGCAACGTGCCGCCGGGCAATCCGAAGTTGGCCCACGGTGATACCGTGTACATCACCGTGGTCGACAAAGACCGCAACTGCTGTTCGTTCATCCAGAGCAACTACTACGGATTTGGTTCGCAGATGGTCCCAGGCAACCTGGGCTTTGTCCTGCAAAACCGCGGCACGCTTTTCGCCCTCAGCGACGATCACCTCAACCGCCTGGAGCCGCACAAGCGGCCATTCCACACCATCATCCCCGCGATGGTCACGCGCGACGGCAAACCGGTCTTCTGCTTTGGGGTGATGGGCGGTGACATGCAGCCGCAAGGCCACGTCCAGGTGCTAGTGAACATCATCGACTTTGGCATGAACGTCCAAGCCGCCGGCGATGCCGCTCGAGTTCGTCACCTCGGGAGCGCGACGCCTACCGGGGATGAAGCCGCAGGGGTAGGCGTGGTGCAGGTAGAGTCGGGCATCCCGGAGGACGTCTGCCAGGAACTGGAGCGCCGGGGCCATGTTGTCCGCCGCGGTGGCGGTGGCTTTGGCGGCTACCAGGGTATCTGGATCGATTGGGAAAACGGCGTCCTGCGCGGCGGTACTGAACCGCGTAAGGACGGCCTTGCGATCGGGTATTGAACGAGCTTCATGCAACCCGCCGAGTCGCAACCTGCCGGGGTCACGATTTCTTTTTTGCCCTGGCTTGAATTTCGGCCCATTGCTCCGGCGTCAGCTTCAGCAGTGGGTTGAACTGGCCGGCGCCTTGTAACCACTGGCCGCCATCGATCACCAGGCACTCGCCGTTGATGTAGGCCGAATAGTCGGAAAGCAGGAACGACGCCAGGTTGGCCAACTCGCCGTGCTGGCCGAAGCGGCCCAGGGGAATCGTCGCGGCCGGGTCCATCAGGGGCGCGACCTCGGGCGGAACCAACCGGCTCCAGGCACCCTCGGACGGGAAGGGCCCGGGGGCAATGGCGTTGGCGCGAATGCCGTGGCGGCCCCATTCCACCGCCAGCGACTGCGTGAGTGCAACCACGCCGGCCTTGGCCGTGGCCGATGGCACCACAAAGGCCGAACTGCTCCAGGCATACGTGGCGGCGATGTTGAGAAATACGCCCGATTGCTGCTGCGCAAGCCAGCGTTTACCCATCGCCAACATGCAGTTGGCGGTACCGCCCAGCACGATGTTCACCACCGTGTGAAAGGCGTTGTAACTCAGGGCCTGCGTGGGGGCGATGAAGTTGCCCGCCGCGTTATTCACCCAGCCGTGAATCTGGCCGAATCGGGCTTCGGCCACCGCAATCAGGGATTCTACCTGCTGAGGTTCGCGCACGTCGCAGGCCTGGGCCATCACTTCGCCGCTATAGGCTTCGCTCATTTCGGCGGCAGACTGCTCCAGCACATCGGCGCGGCGGCCGCAAATGACGAGGTTGGCCCCCAACTCCAGCAGCCGCTCCCCCATGGCGCGGCCCAGGCCCGTACCGCCCCCGGTAATGCATATGGTCCGGCCAGCGAACGTGCCCGGGGGCAGCATGGCGTCGGTACGTGGTTCGGTCATGGCTGCTTGGTTGCTTGGGTGCGTTTCAGAAGTTCATCCACGGTGGCCAGGACGCGCTGTTCGACATCCTCGGCAAATGGGCCCGGCAGCGCGCCGTAGAGCATCGCTCCGCCACCTTCGTAGCCGCCTTCCAGCAGCACGCGTTTGGAAGGCAGATAACCGAACACGTCGTTGGAGTAGCCGGCGACCCAAACCAGCGGCCCTTCGTTGATCGAGGACTTGAGCTTGTGCGAGTAATCCACTACCAGTTCGCCGCCAATGGCCACCAGAATCATCTGATCGCCGAAGCGGGCGACATGGACGGGACACGGATAGGTCAGCTCGATCTCCTTGCCGGCGTCCAACTGGTCGAGCAGGTACTTGGCCTTGCGAACGCGATAGACGTTGTTCGACTCCAGATCGGCTTCCAGTTCTTTCCTCGGCGGCAGCGGCTGAAAACGCAGCGTGGCGTCGGCCCGGGCGGCGTGCAATGCGGGGGCAACCGGCATCGCCTGTTTGTTTAATGCCCTTATCACCGCGGCAGCCAGGCTTGCGCCGTGCTGCTCGGCCAACAGAATCTCGCGACGAGGGTAAGGATTCTGATCGCCGCCGGCTCCCATAACAAACATGGCCTGGGTGCCCGGCAACTGCTTCTCCAGGACAATCTGCGCAAAGCCGGCATAATCGCCACAGAACTGCAAAATGCCGAGCGTGGTATTGTGACATGCGTAACCAAACAGCACCGCCGCCAGTTGTTCACCGCCATCGCCGGCACGCCGCCACACCTGCAACACCGGCACTTCGTGGTCCACCGGGCCATCGTCGTATTCGCGGTTCACAAAGCCAGTTGGAGTAGGAAAGCGGCGGTTCTTGGCAAACGTAGCCGCGTCCAGCGAAACCGCCAGCCGGGCAGGCTTCAGGTCGTTGATCGATTCGCCCACCAGTTCGATCAGTTGATCGGTCAGATTCGATACATAGGCGGCAATCTTTGACCCTTGCTCTTCGGGCAAACCGTAGAAATACACCTTGTTGGGCCGCAGTTCTGGGCCGCAATGCGTGTGCGAGGCGTTGAGCAGCAGTTCGTGCGGCTTGAGTTGGTACTTTTGCTCGACGCCTTTGAGCACATTCAGCGATAGCTCTCGGGGAACGCCGATCAAATCGAGCGTGACGATCACCAGCCGCCGGCCCTGCGGGTCTTGGAAGGCAGCCGCTTTGGCATAGAGATCATGCAGCTTGCCCTCGGAAGGCGACTTGCGCGCGGCATAGCCGGCCATCCACATCGATTCCTTCGGCGTGATGACCGCCTTGGCCAGCCCGATCTGCCAGGGATACTTCTCATCCGCGCGAACGGCAGCCGACAAACTGAGCACAACGACGGCCGCAACGAGCGCTGCGGGCCAAGACATACCTTGGAACGATGAGCGGCTGCTGGCGATCATCGCGGCACACCTCAATCTGGGGCATCAGGATCGTTTGTGTGCCGGCGATTGTATCCCGCAGTGAGGCGACAAGCGAATGTTGGAGGCAATTGGCCTGCCGCTTCAGTCCCGCAGTGCGTCCCCGCGGTTGCACAGCGACGGCTGGGCCAGCGCGTACTCCTCTACGATGCGGCCGCCGATCAGGTGCTCGGTGATGATGCGTTCCAGTGCTTCGGGCGTGCAATGGCCGTACCAGGTGCCCTCGGGATAGACCACGGCAATGGGGCCACCGCGGCAGATCCCCCAGCACATAGCCTTGCTGCGGATGATGCCGGCCTTTTTCAGTCCCAGCTCTTTGAGCCGCTGCTTGAGATACGACCAGGCTTCGCGCATTTGCCGGCGGTCGGCACACTTGGCCGTGCCTTTATCCATGCACAGCAGGATGTGCCGCCGCGTAGCGGCCAGCCCTAGCTTCGTTACCGCGCGTTGTGCCGTTCGCAGGGAGGCCAGCGGCTGCGGTTCAGACATCGTTGTGGAACACCTGGTCCAGGGTAGGAATTCAATCGCTCGGCTTACTGGTCGTCCGACTTCGCCGGTTGTTCGGCCGGCTTGGTATCGGCCGATGGCGCTTCGACCGGAGCCTCGTCCTTAGGCGCACTGCCGGGCTTTTCAGCTTGCGGTGGCTGCGAGGGGGCCGGCTCTTCGATCGGCGTCGGGGCCGCCTGCCGCTGGCGATCGCGTTCGCTGGCGGTGATTGCCAGCAGTTTCTCGCGGAGGGCCTGAGCCCGCAGCAGATTGCCGTGCCGCTGGCTGGTGGTTTCCTGGTCGTAGATTTCAAACGCCTCACGGTAGCTGGCAACCACGGTCTGGAAATCTTCGGACGAGTTACCAAGCTCTTCCAGCGACCGAGCCAAGTTGTACCGAGCCGAACGCGCCCACGGTCCGTTGGGATCTTCCTTGAGCACGTAGTCGCGGAAGTACTCCACCGCCGTAGCGTAGTCCTTACGCTCAAACGCCAGCAGGCCCAGCCAGATAGTAGCCACCTGCTTGCCGCGACGAATGGCCGCGATCGCTTCGTCGGGATCGATCGAAAGGCCCTGCAGCTGGCCCTGCTGCATCTCCGTCTTCCAGCGGTCGATGTGGCGATCCGCCGGGCGACCGTATTGCAGATAGGTGGCCGCGGTCCGACCCAGCCCATGGAAGTGGGCCGTAGCCAGTTGGTTCTTGTCGGGCATGTCGGAGAAGTCCAGCGCCGCCAGGTTCACCTTGGCCTCGCCCACCCCGGCGTCGCGGAACTGCAGCATCCGGCCTTTCCAGAGCACGCACGAAACACGCGGCGGAGGCGGCCGACGGTTAATGTCCTGCTTCTCGCCCGTCAGTTCTTCTTCGCGCTTGCGCATCTCCTGGATGAACGGCGGATCGATATCCAGGTTGCGCTGGCCGGTTTCGACCACGCCCGAGAGATCGAAGATCCGCAGCTCCTCATCCAGCCGCTGCCGCAAGCGGGCGTTGGCTTGTTGATCTTCGGGCGAGAGGGTCCGCTGGTACTCGGCATCGTACAGCCGACGAACGTTCTCCATGCACTGGAACGGGTACAGCCAGACCCCCACGTTGGCGACGTGCTTGCACTGCTTCAGCCGCTCGGCGATTTCGGCAGGCCGCACGCTAAGCACCAACTGATCGCGACCGGCCAACTCACGTTCGAGTCGGTACATCCGCCGCGACACAAAGTGCGGCGAGGCCTCCATCAGGGCCACCACGTTCTGAATGTCGGCAGCCCGAACCGGATAGCGAATCTGTTGGTTGGTCAGGTCCAACCGGCGAAGCAGGCTATCATCGGCCGCCACTTGCGACAGCGTGGCCACGGGCGCGCCATCGGGGCCGGGAATCGGCAAGCCCAGGTTGTGGTCGAACAGATACAGTTCGCCCTCGTGCAACAGTGCCGGAATCCAGGCCCGCAAGCGGCCAGGCTGCTGCGGATCCTGATAAGCCAACATCACCACGTCGAGGCGCTGTTGCCGGGCCAGCAACATGAAGATCCAGGCCCGGGTCAGCGGCTCGCCACGCCCCAAGAGGAGCGACCGGCTCGAGTCGTCGATGACCTTTTCTTCGGTGGTTTCTTCGAGCTGGATGTTGCGGATCGTCCAGTCGAACAGGGCGGTAGCCAAGCTCAGGTTATCCAGACCGTGGCGGCCCAGACCGTCGCCAATGTTGCGGCACCAGACGGCCTCTTGCAGGTTCCAGCCGTCGTCGAGCGTGAACTGCAGCGAGTCGGTATTGCGGTAATAGTTCTGGAATGGCTGCGGGATGATCCCCTTCTGAATCGCCTCGGCGATGAACGGATCAAACCGCCACGAATCCTTTTGATCTTCCTTGGAGGCCAGCCACTGGTTGAGCCGCTCGACCAGCGTGGGCGAAATGTCGCGGAACTGGAAATCCTCCAGGTGCCCCAACATCGAGGTCACATTTTCCAACTGCTTGTTGGAACGTTCCTCCAGGCCGAACTCAGCTTCTTCGAACAGCCGCTTGGAGGACTCCGGCCGAGTCACACTCCAGATGACCATCAGCAACAGCACGCCCGCCGTCGCCGAGAACCAGAGCGGGTATTTGCGGAACGTGTCGCGGAACCGCTGCCAGGCATTGGGCTTGTCCGAAGGCTCCACGATGCCATAGCGGCCGATGGTCCGCTGCGGCTTGGCGGGGGCGCTTTCGGTAGCGGCGGTGCCGGCGGACTTGCCGTCCGGAGCCCCGTTGCCTTGGGCGGCAACCGGCTTGTCGACGGGATTGGAAGCGGCAGAAGCGTCCCCGACGGACTTGGGATCGGCAGGCTGCTCAGGCTTGTTCGTCATGGAGTTGCTCCACGGCTTCGCGAATGCGCAACACGCGCCGCAGCAGCGACGCGAACTGATCGAGAGGAACCATGTTGGGACCGTCGCTGGGAGCCTCGTCCGGCGACGGATGCGTTTCAAAGAACAGGGCATCGGCCCCGGCCGCCACGGCGGCTCGGGCCAGCGGCTCGACCATCGCCCGGTTACCACCGGTGGCGTGGCCCAACCCGCCCGGCTCTTGCACGCTGTGCGTGGCGTCGAACATCACGGGCGCGCTCAGCGATTGCATTTGCGGAATCGCCCGCATGTCGTTGACCAGCCGGCCATAGCCGAACGTGGTGCCGCGCTCGCACAAGATCACGTTGGCGCAGCCGGCCGCGTTCAGCTTGCCGAGCACATGTTTCATGTCCCAGGGGGCCACAAACTGGGGCTTCTTCACATTCACGGCCCGCCCCGTCTTGGCCGCGGCCACCAGCAGATCAGTTTGCCGGGCGAGGAACGCCGGAATCTGGATGAGATCGCAGACCTCGCCGGTTGGGGCCGCCTGGTAGCTCTCATGAATATCGGTGGTGACCGGCAGGCCCGTGGCCTCGCGCACGGCTGCCAGGATCCGCAGACCTTCTTCCAGGCCCGGACCACGGAAGGCGTCGATGCTGGTGCGGTTGGCTTTATCAAACGATGCCTTGAAGACAATCGGCACGTTCAGTTGCTGGCCGATCTCGGCCAGGGTATGGGCGATTCGCAAGACGAAATCGCGGCCTTCGATCACGCACGGACCGGCCACGATCATCAGCCGTTGTCCGGTTCCGCAGCGGTAGGGTCCAACCTGGACAGGATTATTCGACACGTTGGTGCTCGATGAGAAGGAACGCTAGCCTCAATGCCCGCGTTACGCGAGTCGCTTTACACGGTTTTTAAGATTCTGATCGGACTAACTGCTTGTGCGATTTGCCTGGTGACGGCGCCGGTCAGGGCTGTGCCACGTGGACCGCGCTGGTTGCCTGCGGTGGGGACAGGTGTGTTGCCGCCCAGCGTTCCGGCACGATCAGCCGTACCCGGCCCGGCAACACGCCAACCTCCAACGGCAGAAAACCTGCCGGCTCGCCGTCGGCTTGGACGGGCACGACCGCATCGGCTTCTACCCGGAACCGCGACACCCGCTGGAACGCCACGTCGTGCCGTCCCCGCAGCCGCTGCCGCAACACCGCCAACAAGTATCGCGCGGCCTGCCACAGCGATCCACGCTTGAGAACGCACACGTCGAGGTGGCCGTCCACACCGTTGGCCTCGGGCGTGAACTTCAGCCCCCAGGCATAGCAGGGGAGATTGAAGGCAAACGCCCACCGCGAAACAAGTTGCGGCTGGTTCGGTGGTAGCGGTCCGTTGCCGTTGGCCTCGGGCGTTACCCCCACCCTGCAAGCCACATCGGCGCCGGCTTCACCGTCTACGTCCCAGTATAGTCGCAGTTCCGGATATTCGTAGCTACGAATTGCGCGCAGGATTGGTTTGGCATACGCCAAATGAGTGATGTTGCCCGACCGCGAATCGTGCAGATCGTGAATCACCAGCGCGTCGAATCCGCAACTCACCATCAACAGGAAAACCCGCTCCAACGGAGGGGCCGCCGCGTCGCCGGGAGCCGAGGCGCAGCGCAAATATCCCGTATCCAAGGCGACCACTGCCCCGCGGTCAATGGCCTCGACCACTTTTTCCAAGTCATTGAGCCACAGATACTTGGCGAGCAGGTTCTCCGTTCCCAGCGGCAGGGTGGCCAGGGGAATCTCCGGTGGCAGGGTATTGGCCAGCAGGTGCATGGTGCCGTCGCCCCCGGCCCCTACCACCGCCCGCAACCGGCCCCGGCTCGATAGGTCGGCTGCCAACTCAACCACCTCGGCCAGTTGGGTAACGACGCGGACGTGCCAACCTCGCTCGGTCAGCGTCTGAGCGACCTGCTCGGCGCGGTGCAAACGACCGCGGCGACCAGCGCGCGGATTGACCGAGATCACGACATGGTCGGCACTGGCCGGCAGGTATTGGAGCGTGGCGTCTGACATCCCAGAGATTGTACCGGGAAGGCGCGCCGCGGAGGATGCCACAACCGGTGCCGCTTCCCTGCCGCAGGTTATTTCATGTCCAGGGCGATCACGCCGTCCCAGCCCTCGGGCGGAATGCGGCCGCGCTGGGCAATGTACACGGTGATGAAATCCTTCACCGGGTCGCGCGCCGGCACGTCCTGCAATCCTTCCAGAGCTTCGGTCCAGCGGCCAGCCAGGAAGTCGTCCAAGGCCCGTTCGTAAGCCTGAATGTGCTCGTCCTGGAGCAACGGGTACTTGTCCACGGGCGGCAACAGCTCGCTGACCACCAGTGCCGTGTCCATCCCGTAGGGGCGTACCTTGGCAATCCGCCGGCAGCGCGCAAGGTGGGGCGGCACCGTGTTGCGAATGACCTCGGCCGTGGCCTCGTCCATCAGGATCGGGGCGCGCATGATCTTGGTCATGCCTTCAAGGCGGCTGGCGAGATTCACCACCGGGCCAAACACCGTCACCTTGAGTTGATCGATCGTGCCGATGCCTCCGGCCACCGCAGGCCCGGTGGCCAGACCGATACCGACGCGGAAGTCGGCGAGTGCGTGGTCGCGCTGCTGGGCGGCGGCTTCAAACTCCAGCCGGATGGCCAGTGCTGCCAGACAGGCTCGTTGCACCAGGTCGGCTTGCGGCAGCGGCCAGCCCCAGAAGCCCATGGCGGCATCGCCTTGGAAGTCGCCCACCACACCGTCTTGTTCGAGGATGTGGTGGGTCATGACGCCCAGCGCTTTGCTGACGCGTTGAAGCACTTCCATCAAGCTGCCGGAGCCGCGCGTGCCCTGCTCCACCTTGCGCGAAAAACCGCGTAAGTCGCAGAACAGGACGGAGACCTGCGTTTCGCGTGGGGCCAGAACTTGTTCGGCGTCCTGTACTTCCAGGGCTTGCATCACCGCCGGCGGCAGAAACTGGCTAAGGGCGGCATGTTTGCGTTCCAGTTGCCGCACCTGGCGCAGGGCCCCCAGCGTGGCCGCTACGATTTCGGCGAACTTGACTTCTTCGCGCAGATCGGCGGCGCCTTCCTGGAACTGGGATTTCCAATCGCCCACCATCCGCCCGGCGACATACAGCCCCCAACCGGCGCAGGCTGGCCCCGGAACCGGCGTGCAGAACGCCCAGTTGAAACTGTCGCTGGCCGTGAAGCGGCTGGCCGCCGAGTCGGTCGCTTCCCAATAGTGCAGCACACTTTCACGCTGCCGCACGCATTCCAGGATCAAACGCCGGCTTGGCTCAAAGCCCCCCAGGCCGTCGCGGCGATCCCAGTGAGCTACCTTGGGCGTGCTGTCTTCCGCCCCGGACGGATCGGCCATTACCACGGCCACCGCGGTCGAACGCGGAATGCCGGCCAAGAGCAGGTTGACCAGCCGCACGAACAGTTCGTTATCGGAGTTGGCGCCGGAGATCAGCTCCGGCAGACGGCCCAGCACCTCGATCCGCTGATCGGCGTTGTGAAACCGCACCTGTTGCAGCATCTCGGCCGAGAGCGTCTGCTCCTGGACCAGCGGGTGCGATTCGCCCGGCGAGATCGTGGCTTGCCCCGTGCTGATCGTGAACCGCGTTTGGCCGATCACAAAGTAATCGCCCGGCCGGGCGTAGAAATGCTCCTGTTCTTCGCCGCGATAAAACACCGGATTGCGACCGGTCGGCAGGCGTTTCACCTCCAAACGCCCGGCGTGCCAACAGATCTCGACGTGGCGACGGCTCAACTGCTCATCCCAAGGGCAGGCCCAGGTGCCGGAGGCGCGGCCCAACACGAGCGTCTCGCCGGGTGGCAGCGAGCGTCGCCAGCGATGCTCCGGTTCGTGCCCTTGGGCGATGAGATCGGCCATCAATTGCCCCCGAAACGTGCGGCATCAATAAGGTGGCGTTGCGAGGCAGCCCGATTCAGACCGACTAAGCAAGGAACGCAGGCAATCGCTCCTCTCCGCGCAGGTTCAAGCAGATCAATCGGTTGCCGAGGGCGGTGAGGTTGAGCCTTGTGCCGAGCTGGTGTTGGTGGCCGTGGCGGTACCGCTGGTTGCCGTCCCGGTAGCCGTGGCCAGCCCCAGCCGGCGGCGAATATACCGTAGGAAGCGAGACTGCGATTGGCCGCCCTCGGTAAGCAACACCAGTCCCCACAGCAAAGCGATCACCAGCAGCGATACGCCCAGCATGACCAGGCCGTACATCATCAGCGTGTCGCGGAGCCGGACGATCGGACCGCGGACTTTTTCCAGCGGTTCTTGCACGATCACGGCCCAACCGGTCGGTTTGCGGCCCTTGCCGGGCGTGTTGATCATCACGGCTTCGACGGCAGCCAACCACTCGCCGTCCATCACCGGATCGCGGTAACGGTCCGTGGTGACACTGGTGGTGAGGTTCCCTTCCTGGCAAAGCGTCTTGATGATCTCCGTGGTTTCGTGATCGAGGTACAACTGCGGTGGCACGTCCTGATTGCGGAAGCAGTGATGCTCCAACACCGAACCGGCCTGGCCGGGCTGCCCGTCGTCGCGGCTGTCGGTACGGCTATCGACCAGCACGGCCATCTGATCATCGGGCTGTTCCGAACGTTGCACCTCGGTGAACAGCCCCAGTTCGACCGTCATGGCCAGCACGCCCCACACCTCGCCAGTCTCCGGATCGGTGACAGGGACCGAGAACGCCACCATCCGCCGGCCCGTGGAGCGGCTGGTGAAGACGCTCGAAAGATACGGCTCCTTGATCGGCTCCATCCCACGGACGGTCGGGGCCATGTCCCAGCCCTTGCCGTGGAAGTAGTCGCGATAATTGAAGTTCTTGCCGTAGGTGGCGATGTGGGGCGGATCGCGTGCCAACTGGGTGCCCTGCCGGTCGGTGACGAACCAACTGGACGACGACAAATGCGGATGGCGTGCCCGGGCTTTGGCAAGCCAGTCTTCCAGCTCGTTCTCAGGGCCATCGAGCCCCACAAGGTTCTGATGCTTCTTCACGAGCTCCAGCAGCTGCGGCGAGCGTCCTTCGGCCTCCAGGGCTTCCCAGCGGCTTTGTAATTCGCGGCTGACGATTTCGGCGTAGGCCCAGGCCGACTGGCTCTTGCTTTCCAGGGCCCGCTGCACGACGGCGTGTTGCGACTCGGCCACCGACTTGCGAAAGCCCATCCCGGCAAACAGCGCCACCACGCCCAGCAGCAACACCGGCCCCAAAGCGCCCAACACGTACAGTGGACGCCGCGCGAGCCGGCGGTTCCGGGCGTCCAGTTCGTTGAGGACAACCTGGACGTTCTGGTACCGCTTTTCGGGATTGGTCGCCAGGCAGCGGTCGATGATCTCGGCCAGATAACGGTCGACACCCGGTACGCTGCGATGTTCGGTCGGCTTAGGCGCGTTGCCGATGATCTCGCGATAGATCCGCAGCCTTTCGGCCAGGCCCGGGGCGGCTTGCAACGCTTCCACGTTGGCTTCGGTCCGGTACGGCGGCCGGCCAACCAGCATGCAGTAAAAGATCGCTCCCAGGGCGTACACGTCCCAGCGAACGTCGGGCACGGCGTCGAGCGAGGCCTGCTCGGGCGCCATGTAAAACAGCGTGCCGAGAGCCGGCTGCTGTTCGGAGGTCAGCCGGCTCTGGCCAAAATCGCAGATCCGGGGCCGCGAATCCTGGTCCAGCAGAATGTTGGCCGGCTTCAGATCGCAGTGCAGGATCCCTTTGCCATGCGAATGGGCCAGGCCGATGCAGGTTTCGCGAAAGATGGTCAGCGCCTGCTCAACCGGCAGCGTGCCGTTTTCCTGGATCTCCTGTTCGAGCGAGCCCCGCTCCAGATACTCCATGATGAAGAACGGCGGATCCGACGAAGGGTCGGTATCCAACAACTTCACCACGTAAGTGTCGGTCGAGAGTTGGGCCAGTTTCTCGACCTCGCGGACCAGCAGCGACCAGTCCTCGGCCCGGCGGCGGGTGCAGAACTTGATCGCCACGCGCTGCCCGGTGTTCTTCTTGACGGCCACCCAGACTTCGCCGAAAGCTCCCTCGCCCAGAAAGCTTTCCATCACATAGCCGGCAACCTGAAGAGGGGGGCGGCGCTGCTGGGCACTAAGCGACTGGCTGCGTGCGCGTTGCTCTCGGTCCTGAAGTTGTGTCTGGTCCAAATCCATGGGTGATCCCGAAAGCGTCCCCGGGGCGTCGCCGACCGCGCGACGGTGGACTGGCCGATGAACGTGCCAATTATACCAATCGCGGCCCGGCGGGGAACGCTGCGGCGCTGGGTGGTTCGCGCCCCAAACTCCGTCACCGTATTTATTAACGATCAGACAGCAGACGTAAGATCTGCGAGGTGCCCACCCTGACAGCACCTCCCACCACGCCGAACGTACCAGCATGTGCGAACCCAAGTCGCCAAGCGGGCAACTTTGAGGAATGTTACCAAGGGATGCCGCTTGCAAGGCGTGGCCGTGCATGGCAGCATTCCTGAAATACGCCCGCCGCTTTCCCCGCCCCATGGCCATGCCGCTTGACGCCCCGATGATTTCACCCCAGGTCGATGGATTTTGTCTGCAAAGTCAGCGGCTGATCCTGCGTCCGTGGCGCACGGAAGATCTGGCGGCCTTCCTGCCGATCGTGCAGGATCCGCAGGTCATGCGCCTGATTGGCTCCGGCCAAATTTGGGATCCCGACACCGCGGCGGCGTTCATCGCACGGCAGATCGATTTCCAGAACCGGTTTGGGTTTTGCCTCTGGGCCCTGGAGAGTCTCGAAGAGCGGACGCTGATCGGCTTTTGCGGCGGGCGTCCCAGCGATGCCGCGCTGGCGGCCTTGAACTCAGACGCGGCCAGTGGCCAGGTGGTTCCCTCGCCGGCCAGCCTGCCCGAGGTCGAAATTGGCTGGCGGTTAGCGCAACCCTATTGGGGAAAAGGAATTGCCACCGAAGCCGCCACCCTGGCGGTGGACTATTTGTTCAACACGGTTCGCGTGCCGCGGCTGATCGCCATCACCAGGGCGGAGAACGAACGCTCGATCCGCGTGATGCAGAAGCTGGGCATGCACTTCGAGAGCACACGGCTGCGCGATGGACACTCGATTGTGCAGTACGCACTGGCGGCAACCGACAGGCGGATCGGCTAGGCACACCTGCCGCGGCGCCATTGGCGGTTGGCTTTTGTTGCTCCCCGGTTGAAAAAACCATCAGGTTTCATCTGGCGGTGCCATGCAAACATTCGACCTGATCGTGCTGGGGACAGGCGGGGTAGGTAGCGCGGCGCTCTATCTGGCCGCCAAACGGGGATTGCGGTGCCTGGGCGTAGACGCTTTTCCGCCGGCACACGCGCTGGGCAGCTCTCACGGTCAAACTCGGATTATCCGCCAAGCCTACTACGAACATCCCGTTTACGTGCCGCTGGCAATCGCCTCGTACGATCACTGGCGTGCTTTGGAACAGGAATCCGGCGAGCAAGTCTTTGTACAAACGGGCCTCCTGCAAGTCGGCCCTAGCCAGGGCGAAGTGCTGCGAGGCGTTCGCGAAAGTGCTCGGCGTTACAATCTGGCCGTCGAAGAACTGAGCCGAGTAGAAATTGCCCAGCGCTTTCCCGGCTTTCGCGTGCCGCCTGGTATGGACGGCATTTACGAAGCCACCGCTGGATATTTACGCGTCGAGCGGGCCATCGCGTTGCACCTTACGTTGGCCCAGCAACATGGCGTCATGCTTCATACCGGCCAGCGTGTCGTTCGCTGGAATGTAGAAAACGGGGCGGACGGCTCCGTTGCCATCGAAACGGCCGATGGCCTGCGATTCGAGGCCGCCCGTCTGATCATCACCGCCGGAGCCTGGGCCGCGCAGTTGCTGCCTGAGCTGGGGCGCACGCTCACTGTGCTGCGGAAGCCGCAATTCTGGTTTCCTGTCACGGAACCTCGCCTGCGCCCGGCGGATAGTCCGGCCTTCCTGTATGAAATGCCTGAGGGCGTGTTCTACGGCTTTCCGCCCATCGACGGGCGGATGAAGGTCGCCGAGCATTCCGGTGGCTTGCCGGTGGCCGACCCGCTGAGCGTGGAGCGTGCGATACAGCCGATGGATCTGCCCCCGCTACAGCGGTTTATTGCCGCACAACTGCCGGGCTTGGATGCCACCCCTGTGGACCACAGCGTGTGCATGTACACGATGTCGCCCGATGCCCATTTCGTGGTGGATCGGCACCCGCTATATCCCCAGGTGGCGTTCGCGGCCGGCCTCTCGGGGCATGGCTTCAAGTTCACCGGGGTGCTAGGGCAGGCCCTGGTCGAACTGGCCGTGGACGGCACCACCGATTTGTCGATCCAGTTCTTGTCGGCCAGCCGGCTCGCCTGATGCCTTAACTTTATATCGCTAGAAGACTTGTCGACGCCGGCTGACCTGTCGTGATTGTCCGGCTTAAGCGTTCCATTCCAGCGGCCGCATACCCCGCCCGAACGGCTGGGCAGCTTTCGCCAGGCATCGCGAGCAAGTACACTCCAACTCAAGGCGAGCGGGCCATGGGGGCCCGCCGCATTGCTTGGCTGGCGTATTGCTCCCGTCTGGTTGGTGCTGCAACACGATGACGATCCTGTCTTGGCGCTCTTGGCTTGGCTGCGGCGTGATGGCGGTACTGATTGGTCTGACCGCTGTCGCCGAAACACGGGGGCAAACCGATCAACCGGCCAGCCAGGGCGAAGCCGCCGTCGAAGCGCCGGCGGTTGAAACGTCCGCTGCCCAAGCCAACGGCGGCGAGGACGAAGACGACGTCGACGAAACGCCCGTCGAAGCCCCGGCCACCGAAGTGCCCACGGTTCGCGTAGCCTTGGTGGGCAGCACGTTCATCGAACGCGAGCAGCAATACGGTTACTGGGAAACCTGGCTGGCCGCATCGCAGCCCGAGCAACGGTTCATTGTTCGCAACCTGGGCTGGAGCGGCGACAATGTCCAGGGCGAATCGAGGGCCGGCTTCGGCAAACCTCGCGACGGTTACGACAAGCTCATCGAGCAGGTGCGCAGCGCGCGCCCGGATGTGGTGTTCGTCGCATACGGCACCAATGCCTCGTTTGAAGGCGCGCAAGGCCTGTCGGCTTTTCGGTCCGGCTTGGACCAATTGTTGCGCGATCTGAGAGCGACCGGCGCTCGCCTGGTGCTGGTCAGCCCACCGCCGTTTGAAGATGCCGGCGTCCCAGGTGTCGATATCCTGGCGCGGAACGCCGACCTGGCCCTGTATGCCGCCGCGATTCGCGAGGCCGCGGACGATTGGGAAGCCGAGCACATCGATCTGTTTGGCGGCCTGGCTTCAGCGATCTCTCCGGGCGGACGCCGTCTTACCGACAACGGCATGCACCTCTCGGCCTATGGTTACTGGCTTGCCGCGCCGCTGATGGATGCCCCGCTGGCCAAGGCACAGCCTTGGCGTCTTTCGCTGGCGCTCGACCAAGGACGCCCGGTCATCAAACGTTCGACCGGCACCACGGTGATCGATATCGCCGCCCACGTCGAACCCTCGCCGGCGATTCTTAGCTGGTCGGTGCGCGATGCCGCCTTGCCGGTTCCCGCTCCGCCGCCGGGCAAGCCTGTCGCCGAGATCCCGGCCTCCGTGTCGCGGGTGCTGCAAATACAAGGGCTACCGCCGGGCGACTACGAACTGCGGATCGATCGGCAAGTAATAGCGACCGCCCCGGCGGAAGAATGGGCGCGCGGCGTTACACTCAAAATCGGCCCCGATTACGCGCAGGTCGAGCAGATTCGCGAAGCTGTGATCAAAAAGAACGAGTTGTTCTTCCACCGCTGGCGGCCGCAAAACGAAACCTACCTCTTCGGCTTCCGCAAGCACGAGCAAGGCCAGAATGCCCGCGAAATCCCGCAGTTCGATCCGCTGGTAGCCGAGATGGAAGAAGTGATCTTCCGGCTGAGCCAACCGCAGCGGCGATACTACGAATTGCGGAGGCTCGCCGACGAGTGAACATTGCCAGCCTGGCCGCTACCGGGGTTCCATACCGTTATCCTTTGGTCGCGTGTCTCCCCGTTATTCAGCCCGTAAAGGCCATCTGCCCATGCGAACGACTTGGAACTTCTATTCGGCTGGCCGGTTGCACTTTGGCTGCGGGGCCGTGCGGCATACGGCCGATTGCGTGGCACCGCTGCGAGTTCGCAAGGCGTTCGTAGTGACCGACGCGGCGCTGGTTTCAGCCGGCGCGGTGCAGAAGGTGATTGATCCGCTGCGGCAGGCAGGCGTTGAAGTTCAGGTCTTCGAGGGAGGGCAGCCGGAACCGGCCATTGAGATCGCGCTGGCAGCAGCCGAAGAGGCTCGGCGTTTTGGCCCCGGCGCCATCGTCGGCATCGGCGGCGGCAGCAACATGGACCTGGCGAAGATCACCGCCGTTCTGGTCACGCACGGCGGCGATTTGTCGCAATACTTCGGCTGGAACAACGTGCCCGGGCCGGTGCTGCCGATTGTTTGTGTGCCGACCACGTCGGGCACGGGCAGCGAAGTTTCCCACGCGGCCGTGCTGACCGATACGGCGAATGCGATGAAGGTCAGCGTCCTCTCGAACTACCTGCGGCCGGCGGTGGCGATTGTCGATCCGGAGCTGACGCTCACGTGCCCGCCCAAGGCCACGGCCGACAGCGGCATCGACGCACTCACCCACGCCATCGAAGCGTGCACCGCCGTCAATTACACCGATCTGGCCGTGCCTGAAGGTGAGTCGGCTCCCTACGACGGTCGGCACCCCTTAGGCGACATTTTGGCCGAAAAGGCCATCCGCCTGATCGCGCAGCACCTCGTCACGGCGGTCCATGAGCCCGACAATCTCGCAGCTCGGGAAGGTATGTCGCTGGCGGCCACGCTGGCTGGCCTGGCCTTTTCCAACTGTGCCGTGGCGGTGGTTCACGCCCTGGAATACCCGCTGGGCGGCGCGCTGCACGTTTCGCACGGTGCCGGAAACGGCCTACTGTTGCCCTATGTGATGCAGTTCAACATGCCGGCCCGTCAGGCAACGTTTGCCAGGATTGCCCAGTGGTTGGGCGAAGATACCACAGGTTTGGACGAAGCCGCCGCGGCGCAGCGAGCGATCGCGGCCGTCGAACGGTTGCGGGCGGCCATCGGGATTCCGCAGCGCATTCGCGAACTGGGCGGTACTGCCGAGCAGTTGCCGGAGTTCGCCGCCAAGGCGTTCGCCATCAAGCGGTTGATGTTGCTCAATCCGCGTATGCCCAGCGAAGCCGATCTGCTGGCCATCTACCAGGCTGCCTGGTAAGCCGGCTGCTAATAGTAACGTGTTTCGCTTGAAGGGCTTTCGACTACCAGGGTATCCTTACGTAAGCGGGCCCGTGCAATCGGGGGGCACGTTGCTAGCGCCTTTGTTTTGGCCCGGCGGGGCATGCAAGGCCCTTGCAGCAATGCCACGGTTTGACCGGTCCCGCGGTGCCCTTTCTGATCTATCGTGCGCTCGTCGAGAGCCTCCGGCTATGCCGATTCGGATGCAATGTCCCCAGTGCCGCCATCTGCTGACGGTCCCGTCGAAGTTCCGCGGGCAGCAGGTCGATTGCCCCAGTTGTCGCGGAACCTTCACGGTTGACCCGACCAGCGGCGACGAAAGCGGCAGCCACGACGACTTGCACATCGAATCGCCGCAGGGAAACGGCTTGCGCAGCGGCGATTTTCCGTCGCTTCATCTGGCCGATAGCCCCCGTCCTGCGCCGGTGCGGCCGGTCACGCCCGTCGCCGTAAGCGGCCGCAAAGTGCAGTTCATCGTCCAGGAAACAGCCGAAACACCGCTCAAACCCGATAAAGAAGGCCGCCTGCCGGAACTGGCCCTCAGCGATAGTGAACTTCACCGGGAAGACGAGGCCGATGAGAAAGAATCCAACCCGGCATTGCTGGTAAGCGTGTTGGCGGTGAGCTTCATGCTTTCCATCCTGCTGTTGTTTGCGGATTTCGAGGCGAGCGAATCCGCAAACATGGGAGCCAAGGACGCCCGCACGCGCATTGCCCAGGAGTATTTTCACAACGAATCGCCCGAAGCGCCGCTGGCCGAGTATCAGATTTATTTGCGGCGAGCGCAGCGGGCATACGCGCGGGGCGACCTGGAAGAGGAGCAGCTCTGGTATCGCCGCGTGTTGAACTTGCTTCATGCCGAAACGGCCAAGAGCTATCATACCGTTACCGGCACTCGCGACCGCGACGAGCGGCTCCGCGACCTGTTATCGAGGATCCTCCACGACACATCCGAATGAGCGGCGGATGATTTCCGCCAACTGCAACAGGGCCACGCCGTGACCGCGTCGGTGGTTTGAATCACGCAGGCGGTAGCACCTGCCGTGGCAAACTCTCGCGGCAGGCCATGCCAGTTTAAACCGCCGCGCAACGTAGTGCATTAGAAACATCATTCAACTTATCAAGGCAGGGCAGGGCGGTGCCGGGGGGACGCCGCTCGCCGAAGGCCGGGGCACCATTTCCGGATACAGAGCGATCTCGAGGCCAACGCATGGATTTGCACAACCGCTACTCCATCATCGGAACCATTGGGTCCGGCGATTTCGCCGTCGTTTATCGAGCGCGCGATCTGGAGTTGGGGCGCGAGGTCGCCATCAAGCAGATCCACCAGCAGTTTCTGTCCGACAAGCAAAAGCTGGACAGCTACTGGCGCGAAGCCGAACTGCTGGCGACGCTTGAGCACCCCAGCATCATGACCATCTATGATCTGGTCCGCCCGCAGGGCTGGCTCATTCTGGAATTGATGCAGGGCAATCTCAAAGACCGCACCGAGGGCCGGCCCATCAATGTGGACTATCTCCGGCTGGCGATGTTCCACTGCCTGCACGCGCTGAAGTTCCTGCATGAGAACGGCATCATCCATGGCGATGTGAAGCCGGCCAACATGCTGATCGACAAGCGCAACCGCGTGAAACTGGGCGACTTTGGCCTGGCTCGCCGTGTCAGCAACGATGAAGGCAGCCTGCTCAAAGGCACCACCAAGTACATGGCCCCGGAGGTATTCTCCGACCAGTTCGGGCCGGTTACGCCGGCCAGCGATTTGTACTCGCTGGGCTTCTCGGCGTACGAGCTGCTGTGCGGCGACCGCTTTGAAGATCTGTTCCCCGGCCTGAACGCATTTGGCCGCGATCGACAGTTGGCCTGGATCATGTGGCACGCGGCCCCGGACCGCCGCCTGCCGGAGATCCACCGCGTAATGGAAGGCGTGCCGGAAGATTTGCAGCATGTCATCTCCAGGCTGATCGAGAAGGATCCCCAGAAGCGCTACCGCTCGGCCGACGAAGCCTTGGCCGACCTGGTGCATCAGCAGGTGCCCAAGCAGCACGACGACGAAGAAGCCGCTGCTCGTGCTGCGGCCGCACAACAGCGTCGCAAGCGGAATCTGGCCATCGGCGCCGTCGCCGTGAGCATCGCGTTGAGCATCGGCATGCTGTTCATCCCGATGGGCGAGTCCAACACGCAGACCGTTGCCCCCATGGCGCCGGTCCAAGGGCTCGTCAAACACATGGATCTCAACCAGCGCACACTGGTGGTGGCCACGGCCGACGGACAATTCGCCGACATCAAGGTGGCCAACGATGCCGAAATCCATCTCAACGATCGCCGCGTAATGTTGGGCGATTTGCACCCCGGCGATCAGCTCGTCGCCCATGAGGAAGTGCGCGACGGCAAGCTGGTGCTGGTCGTGGCGGCCGCGCGCCCCAATACCGACGTCGGCACGATCAAATCACTCCAAAGCACGCTGGATAAGCTGACTGTCACCATCGAAGAAGGCCCCGACCGCGGCGCGGTGTTCGAGCTCTCACTAGGCCATCCGTCAACCATTCACCTGAACGGCGAACCGGCCGACTTTGGTGACCTCAAATCCGGCGATCGCATCCAGCTTACCCACACCAAGCATCCCACGCTGGGCCGCATGGTGACCGAGATTCGTGCCGTACGGGTTGTCGAAATGGGGCCGGGCGAGATCCAGGCCATTGATCCCCAGGCCGCTCAGGTGGTCCTGGCCGTTCAAGGGCGGGAGCGTCCGCTTTCGCTGCCGGTGGCCAAGGGCGCCCGAGTAACGCTGAACAACCTGTCGGTGCTGGGCGGAAAGCGGCTGGGTATCGAAGATCTCAAGCCCGGCGACCAGATCCGCAAACTGGAGGCGGATACCGAGCTGCGTTCGATCGACGCGTATCGCACGTTCTCGCTTCAAGGACAGGTGGCTGACGTGCGGCCAGACGTCCGCGTGATCGACATCATCGCCGGCGATGCCGGTTCAACGTTCAGCGTTCAGGTTCCTCCCAGCACGCCCCTAACTTTGGACAAGGAATCGATCACGCTGCCCGAGCTGCAGATCGGCGACCGGGTGGAGCTTACCCACGACTCGCCCGACCAAAGCAGCCTGAAGGCCCTGGCCCTGAAGGCGACCCGGGCCCCCGATCCCAACCGCTGGGGCCTGGTGATCGGCGTCCAGCGGTACGATGACCGGCACCTGGCCGCGGCCGAAGGTGTCACCTCGGGCGACGACGCTCGTCGCGTTCACCAGACCTTGGTCAACCGTTACCGCGTGCCGGCCGCCCAAGCCATGTTGCTGGAGGATACCAGCCGCATCCGGCTGGAGCAGGAGGTCGAAGGTTTCCTGGCCCGGTTGGCGGCCGCCCAACCTCCGGCGGGCCAACTGGTGGTGTACTTCACGGGCCATGCTTTCCTCGATGAGGACGGCAACGCCTACCTGGCCCCAACCGACTTTGCCCTGAACCGTCGCGCCGCCACCGGCGTGCCGCTGGCCTGGCTGATCGAAAAGCTCAACGCCGCCCCCGCGCGTGACAAGTTGCTGCTGCTGGATACGTGCCACGAACTGCCCGAAGACCTGCAGGCCGCTCAGCCGTCGACGGCCGAGCTCATTGCCAGGTTCAAAGAACGGGCGGGCCGTGGCAGCACCGGCAGCCTGACCATCGTGGCCAGTTGCGCACCGGGGCAGCGGGGGCACCGCGTCGGCAGTCAGGGCCCCGGCCTGTTTGCCGAAACGTTGCAGCAGGCGTTCGCCGGCAAAGCCGATCAAAACCGCGACAACCGCTTGAACTCGGCCGAACTGTTCGAGTTCGCCGAGGCCAACATGAGCAAATTTGTCAGCCCCCACACCGAGATTCAGCGGCCAGTTCTGTTCCCACCCGACGTGGTGCAGCCGGTCTTCAGCGACGAAGCCAAGGCCCCCATCCTGCAACTGCTGGCAATGACCAACTTGCCGCAGCGCGAAATCGATCCGGCCGAAGCCCGGTCGCTGGCCAAGTCGGCCGGAGAGCTTGCCGCCGGGGAGCCCGATCCGAAGCTGGCCTACGCCCTGGTCTTGATGAAGGCCAGCCAACTGTCGGACGCCCAACGTCAGTTTGAGGAACTGAAGGTAAGCCACCCCAACCTGATCGTTGCCCGCCAGGCAGCCGCTTACTTGCAGTTCCGCACCGGGCGGCAAGTATCGGGCATTGACGACCTGGCCGCCATGCTGGCTCTGGTGCCGGAGCCAAAAGCGGGCGAGACGCCCGGCTCCCAGGACGTTCACTTGTTCGAATGGTCGGGCAAGTTGCGGGCGTTTACCGAACTGCAGTTCGAAGGCCGCATTAGCGCCGCGCTCGAAACGGCGCTCCAGAAGCTCGATCAACTCGTCGCCAAGCGGTCCGAGCCGTTCCGCCAGGCGTACGCGGCAGGCCGGACGGCGGTCCAGCAACAGTATCAGAAGTACGCCCACGAGATTGCCGCGGCGAAGGACGAGGCCACCAGGAGCCGCCTGCGGACCGATCAACGCCAATTGCTCAATTATGCGGATTTTGATCTGTCGGCAGCAGCGACGGAACTCAGAGCCGGCCTGGATCGTCTGCGATAACGTCATCAATGCACGTTACAGGTTCAATGTTGGACAAAATGTCCACATTCTTTGATGCGTTATTTTTTGAAGCGTTGACGGGCGCACTTCTCGACACGCGGCAGGGATCTTAAGCTACGGTACCCAAGGACGATTCGCCGCCAGGGCTCCTCGCTCCGGACGATGAGGGGTTTCCTCAATTTTTGCGGGAAAGTCGCACCATTCGCTCAGGATCCGGCCGTATCCGTGGCGCATGGCATCCGATGAAATAGGTAAGGTGCGCATATAAAAAGGCAACGCTGGCGGGGGGCGCGCTGCACCGTTTGGGCTATGACAAGACGCTAAATATGACGCGTCATTTCCCCCTGACGGTGTTCCCCCGGTTGCCAGGTTATAGAGTCCGGTCGATAATGAAATTTGAGATGAGTTGGCCGGAATTTTGCCTCATCATCCCCCATCCGCTGTACCGTCCAGTGGTTACATCAATGTCCATCGCGCGATGATTGGAAGGTCGGGCAGGACACGCTGCTCAGGCCAACCTGGGGGTGAATGCTACTTCGGCACCAACGCGTTGCAGCCTCAAACCGCTTGTGTAGTGCGGGCCATTGGGGCTTGATCCATTGTCGTTTCCCTGGTTTGGGGACCGCCCCACCTCTGCGGAGTTCACACATGACCATTCGCTTACTTGTCGTCGACGATCACCCCATGGTCCGGTCCGGGATCGGTTTTCTGGTCCAGGACACCGAGATCGAGATCATCGGCGAGGCTGCCAGCGGGGAAGAGGCCATTCAGAAGGTGCAGGAGCTGCAGCCGGATGTGGTGCTGATCGACATCCAGATGGACAACGGCGACGGCTTGACCGCATTGGGCAAGATCAAGGCCGAGCGGCCGCACCTGCCGATCCTGGTGCTGTCGACCTTCGATAACCCGCTGTACGTCGGCCAGGCTATGGCGCTGGGCGCCAGCGGATACCTGCTCAAAGGCTGCGAGCGCGACGACATTCTGCAAGCCATTACTCGCGCCGCCGCCGGCAAGTCGGCCTGGACTCGCAGCGAGATCCGCCGTGTGAGTGGTGCGCTGTCCACGCCGCGTCTGCCCGACATCGAGGTCCCGCTCACCGAGCGTGAGGCCGAAGTGCTGCGTCTGCTGGCCCTGGGCAAGACCAACAAGCAGATTGCCAAGTCGCTCGACATCAGCTTCGAGACCGTCAAAGAGCACGTCCAACACATTTTGAACAAGGTGGGCGTGTCGGACCGGACCCAGGCGGCCGTGTGGGCCGTTCGCGAAGGTCTGGTGTAAGCGGGCCCGGCGGAGCCGCTGGGGGCAGTTCGCCGCGGCACTGGCAAAACCTGCCGAGTAACCATCGCGGGTTATTGGTCGCGCCCGCGAACAATATGGCGGCTATCCCCACCGGAACCTTTCCACGTGCGCTCGTGGGTGCGTGGTCAGTTCAGCGTCCAAGAGGCTACGGTCCGTAGCTGCCGGTATTGGCTGCGCGCTCCGAAAGGGAGGCTGCGTCACGAAACGCGGCTGCACTAGCTTTAGGTGCGCCAATTGCAACCCCGCCTTCTGGCGGGTAGGATCATTGCCTTCGCTCGGTACACTTATTGCCGGTAGCTAAGCGTTTGATGCAATCGCATCGGGCGCCGAGCGTGCCTCTTTCCCTACCCCGACAGGTTGGCGGAGTCCGTGGTTACGTATCCAGGATGGTCCGTCGATCTTCAGTTTTTTTCGAGGAGCCGTCATGAACCGCCGCCTGTCCGCCGCCGGTCTGGCATTGCTCGTCGCCCTAGGCACACCGATCGCTTACGGTCAGCCAGGGCCGACCGAGCCCGCCCAAAAAGCCCAACCTGCCGAAGCGTCGGCCCAGAAAGCCGCGCAAGAAATCATCCAGCTTCTCCAGCAGAACAAGCTGGAAGAGGCCGAAGCCGCATACGACAAGGCGCTTCAGGCCTATCCCAAGGCTGAAGAGCTACAGCAACTGCGGCAGCCGTTCTTTGTCCTCTATGCCCAAAGCGAGCAGCCTGAGAAGGCCTGGAAGCACCTGCTTCCGCTGGTCGATTCGTACATCGACGCCGTCGGCGAAGATCCGCGGATGGCCGAGCAACTTCCCAGTGTGCTGCAAGTGCTGACGCGGTTTGCCGGCCAGGCCAAGCAGGAGAACGCGGCCATCGAAAAGCTGGCGGCAATCGAAAAACGGCTGGACGCGCTGGCCGCCGACGGCAAGTCCGACTCGCTACGTAAAGCGGCCCGCGATGCGTTCAACCAACGAGTGCTGCTGTTGGCCAAGACCGGCAAGCAGGAAGAAGCCGGCAAACTGACCGCGGAAACCGTCAAGGCCGCCCAGGCCGCGCTGAAGGAAGCTCCGGACGACGTTCAGCGCGTTATCGCCGTGGCCGACGCCCTGGGGTTGCAGGCCAATGTCGCTGCCGAGAAAGATCAGCAGGCGGCCAACGCGGCTTACCAGACCTATCTCGACTTCGTCAACGAGCAGTGGGACAAGCACCCCGGCAACACCAAGATTCAGGACGCCTTCATCATGGCGTTCTTCTCTCGGATTGTCGCCATGATCGACGACGATCCGGCGGAAGCTGAGAAGCTGTTGGCCACCGCCCAGCACAAGCTGACACACTGGAAAGCCGAAGGCGAGGAGGCCACGCAGCGCCGCCTGGCGTTTGGCCAGATTCTCGACTCCATTAAGGAGCGGATCGAAGGCGTCAAAGAGCGCAACCGCCTCATTGGCCAGCAGGCTCCGGATTTTGAAGCCCAGAAGTGGATCAACGGCAACGCCGTCAGCCTGGCCGACCTGCGGGGCAAGGTGGTGCTCTTGGACTTCTGGGCGGTGTGGTGCGGCCCGTGTATCTCGACCTTCCCGCACCTGCGAGAGTGGCACGACAAGTACGCCAAGGACGGCCTGGTGATCCTCGGCCTCACGGAGCCCTACAGCTACGGCTGGAACGAGCAAGCCCAGGCACCGGAGCCCAAGGAAAACCTGAGCATCGATGACGAAGCCAAGGCCCTCGAAAAGTTCGCCAAGCACCACGAGCTGAAGCATCGGCTGGCGCTACTGCCGAAGGATTCCCAGGTATCCGATGCGTACGGCGTGAACGGGATTCCGCACGTGGTACTGGTCGATCGGGCGGGCAAGGTCCGCATGATCCGCGTCGGGGCCGGCGAGCAGACCGCCGCTGCGCTGGAAAAGGGCATCCAAGAGCTGCTCAACGAGAAGCCGGATCAAGGGAATTGAGCGTGGCTTCCTCGGCGACCCCCGCTTGTCGGCAGCGAATCCGTCGCGACGGCGCCGCTCTTCGAGCGGGTTAGGGCGAGTCGATTAAAACGAACGAATTTGCAGGGAATCGGCCGGCCCTTCCACCCGGAGGGCCGGCTTCCCATTTGGTGGTGTTCGGTCTACAATCAACGAGCAGTGCGTCGCCGCAATAGGGGCGGCCTCCGCCACGGCTTAGGCGTTTTATGCCCAGAGCCGCAGCACTCCTTGAATACGTGCCATGTCGTCGAACTTCAGCCTGGGCAAAGTCGAAGTCTCCCTCACGCCGACCGAGCGTTTTGAGGAGTTTCTCAAGAGCCGCGGCAAGCGCGTCACACAGCAGCGGCGCCTGATTGTGGAAGACGTCTTCGCCCAGCACGATCACTTCAACGCCGACGAACTGTGCGATGTCCTGCAGAAGGCCGGCCGCGACGTGAGCCGGCCCACCGTCTATCGCACGCTGAACGAGATGGTAGAAGCCGGGCTGCTGCGCAAGATGACCATCGGCAGCCGCAGCGTCTACGAACTCGATTACGGCTACCCGCAGCACGATCACCTGTACTGCGAGAAGTGCGACAAGTTGATGGAGTTCCAGAGCGACGAGATCGTGCGCATCCGCGAGCAGGTCGCCCGCGAGTTCAGCTTTCGCGTGAGCGGGCACCGCTTCATCGTGTACGGCGTTTGCGATGAGTGCCAGAAGCGCAGCCGCCGCCGTCCCCGCCGGCTGGAAATGGTCTGAAGCCGCTCCGCACGCCACGCCCGCGGCAACTTGGCGGGTTGCGAAAGCACATCATGCATTCTGCCTCACTCGCCGCAGTCGGGTCTTCCGCGCAGGTTGATGCCCAAGATGGCTCCGGCAGATATTGCCGATGGCATAAACTGCCTCTTTGCTGCCAACCTTACCGCCGGTTTGTCTTAGAACGCTGGCAACGTCGAACGATCCCCCCTTACGCGCCGGCTCACTGTCGGCACGTTGCTCGAATCCCGCACCTTGGCGCTGCTTGACACGTTTTCGGGCAAGCGCTAGATTGCCCGATGATTCATCCCGCCCACCGCGTTGGGAGACGCGCACGGAGTAGCGGCGGGAACCTCCTCAGCGGCAACCTTCGATTGGCCTAAAAGTCGCACGCGCGGTCCAGGCATCTCCCCCAACACGCCTTTTAGTCCGGCGGGTGCCGAAAGAAAATCTGCATGGCAACGCTCACCCAGATCGACCTCAAGCCCATCGCCGACGAGCTTGGCCTCAAGTTGTCGCAGGTGGAGAACTTGGTCCAACTGCTCGACGACAACAACACCGTTCCCTTCATTGCGCGGTACCGCAAGGACCAGACGCAGGGAATGGACGAGGAGCAGGTCCGGCAGGTTCAAGATCGAGTGAACCGCGCTCGGTTGCTCCACCAGCGCATGCAGACGATCCTTCGCACGATCGAATCGCAGGGCAAGCTGACGCCGGAACTGCGGGCAGAAATCGAAGCCGCCGATTCCGTCAAGCGGCTGGAGGATTTGTACCTCCCGTACAAACCCAAGAAAACCACGCTGGCAACGCTCGCCCGCGAACGGGGCCTGCTGCCGCTGGCCGACGAAATCCTCGAAGCGGCCGAGACGTCGCTGAACCTCGACGCCCGGGCTGCCGACTTCGTCAATCCCGATAAGCAGGTGCCCACCGTCGCCGATGCGCTGCTGGGGGCCGGCCATATCATCGCCGAGCGGTTCAGCGAGCGCGCCGACGTGCGCGGCCGCCTCCGCGAGATCCTTCGCAACACCGGCAAGCTGGTCAGCACCAAAGCCAACGACTCGGTCAAGCCGGGCGGTCCTTTCCAGGATTATTTGAACTTCTCCGAGTCGATCACCAAGATCCCCAACCATCGTGTCCTGGCCATCAACCGCGGCGAACGAGCTAAGGCCCTGCGGGTGCACATCGCCGCCGACGAAGAGGCCATGATCCGCTGCATGGAAGAAATGCTGGTGCCGGCTGACCACCCGCACCGCGATTTCCTCCAGGGTTGCGCTCGCGATGCGCTCCAGCGGTTGATCTTCCCGAGCCTTGAACGCGAAGCCCGCCGCGAGCTGACCGAGGCCGCCGAGGCGCACGCCGTGCAGGTGTTTGCCCGAAACCTGCGGAACCTGTTGCTGCAACCGCCGATCCGCAATCGCCGCGTGGTGGCGATCGATCCCGGCTTCCGCAGCGGTTGCAAGATGGTGGCCCTCGACGAGTTCGGCAACTACCTGGCCCACGACGTGATCCACCTGGTGGGCAAGAAGGAGCGGCTTGAGGAGCAGTTGCAGGAAGCCCGCCGCAAGCTGGCCGAAATGGTCAAGGAGCACCAGGCGTCGGTGATCGTCATCGGCAACGGCACGGCTTGCCGCGAAACCGAAGCCCTGGTGGCCCAGACCCTGGCCGAAGAACTGGCCGGCACCGACGTGGCCTACACCATCGTCAACGAGGCCGGGGCCAGCGTCTACTCGGCCAGCCCGATCGGCCGCGAGGAGTTCCCCAACCTCGATGCCACGGTGCGCGGCGCCATTTCCATCGGCCGCCGGCTGCAAGACCCGCTCAGCGAACTGGTGAAGATCGAGCCCGCGAACATCGGCGTGGGCATGTATCAGCACGACGTGAAGGCGAAGCACCTTCAGGCTTCGCTCGACGACGTGGTGGCAAGCTGCGTCAACTTTGTGGGCGTGGACCTCAATACCGCCAGCTACGCGCTGCTGCGGTACGTATCGGGCCTGAACCAGTTGACCGCTCGCCGGGTGTTCGAGTACCGCACCCAATCCGGTCCGTTCCGCAGCCGTGAAGAACTCAAGAACGTGCCGGGGCTGGGCGAAGCGGCGTTTGTGCAGGCCGCGGGCTTCCTCCGCATTGCCGACGGCGAGAACCCGCTCGACGCCACCTGGATTCACCCCGAAAGCTACGAGATCGCCGAGCGGCTCCTGGCCAAGATGGGCTTTGAGCCTGCTCAACTGCGAGACAAGAGCTGCACCGAACAGATCGCAGCCAAGGTCAAGGAACTGGATATCCCGGCGCTGGTCGAAGAACTGGGCGTCGGCGAACTGACCTTGCGCGACGTGCTCGCCCAATTGGTGCGGCCCGGCCGCGACCCGCGCGAAGACCTGCCGGCCCCGCTGTTCAAACGCGAGATCCTCAAGCTTGAGGATCTGGAGCCGGGCATGGAACTGGCCGGCAGCGTGCTCAACGTCGTCGACTTTGGCGCGTTCGTCGATATCGGTCTCAAAGACAGCGGCCTGGTGCACATCAGTCAGATGTCGGCCGACTATGTCACCGATCCGCACCAGATCGTGGCCGTGGGCAGCCCGGTCCGTATCTGGGTGCTTTCCGTCGATAAGGAACGTCGCCGCGTCTCGTTGACGATGATTCCGCCGGGCACCGAGAAGGTCGCTCCGCCGCGGCGCAAGCGTGCCGAGGGCGAACACGCCCGGCCGGCCGATGGACGCATCGGCGACAAGAGATCCGCCGGCAAACCCGGCGCTGCCAAGCCTAGCGGGGACCGCAAACCACAGCCTGGCGGGCGCAAGGGTGGCCGCAAGAGCGAACGTGTGCCGGCACGGCCCAAGACGTTCGAAATCAAGTCGAAGCTGCCGCCTCCCAAGCTCAGCAAGGAGATGCGCGAGGGCAAGGCTCCGCTGCGCACCTTCGGCGATCTGCTTCAGTTCTTCCAGGAGCGGGAAAGCCAGGAAGGCGACGACGCAAAGCAATAACGCCACTGGGGCACCGAGGCCAGCAGCTCGGCTCGATCTAGGTTCAGACTACCAAGGCCGTGCGCCGCACAGTCGAATGCACTGTGCGGCGCACGGCTAATTTTGTCGAGCCGACATTGCGCATCTAACCAGGCGGGTACCATTCTTATCGGGGAGATCCATCCCCCCTGAACGTGCATGCACAGCCGATCTAAACCGCATAAGCGGCCTTTCTGATTCATCTCGCACAATGCGAATGCGCGTTCTTGGTCAGCGCATCATGCTCTTTACGCATCGATAGGCGTGGGCACTCCCATACGATCGAGGGGACCGCTACGGCGATCGCTATCGCCATTTTTGCCAGAAAACACGCCGTAACGTAGGTTTGCCGTAGTCACACGCCACGGCGTACGTCG
>ERZ777003.49-NODE-49-length-208346-cov-59.561613_pt1 | contig 208346 bp, 209 predicted proteins | sample MGYA00374956_ERZ777003 | MGnify/ENA primary metagenome ERZ777003 (study PRJEB29302, sample SAMN06268252) | bioreactor metagenome | isolation source: Joint BioEnergy Institute, California, USA | place: USA:Joint BioEnergy Institute, California, USA | collected... | reverse complement strand
CCTTGTGCGCGTGGAAGGCCAGCGCCCACTGGCTACGCGGCGACGCGAGAACGGCCGAGACCCTGGCCGGCCGGGCTCTCGAGCTCGCCCAGGAGGCCGAGGCGTCCCGCTCACTCGCCACCGCCCACACGGTGCTGGCGATGGTGGCGGCACTGCGCGGCGACCGGGTGGGCAACGACCGGCACTACCTGCGGGCGCTCGAGCACGCCGAACGCGCCCGCGACGTCGTGCAGACGATCCGGATCCGCTCGAACCGGGGATCCCATTTCCTCGAGGAGGGCGACTTCGAGGCGGCCCGCGCCGAACTGGAGATCGCCCTCCGCCTCGCCGACATGACGGGTTTCGAGTTCTGGCGGGGGATGGCGTTGGTGAACCGGGGAGAGACCCTGGGCCGCCTCGGCGCCCTCGACGAGGCCATCGCCGACCTCACTCAATCGCAGGCGATCTTCCGCAGCCTCGGCTCGGCGTTCGAGGCCTACCCCCTCCACAACCTGGGAGACGTCTACGCCGCCCGCGGCGACGTGGCAATGGCACGGTCCTGCTACGAGCAGGCACTGGAGATCGTCGACGTCACCGACCAGCAGGGGCTGGTGCCGGCTCTGTCGGGCCTGGCCCGGCTCCTCGCCGACGACGACAACGAGCTGGCGCGTCGGCTCGCCCGCAGGGCGACCGAGATCGACTCCGTCATCGGACGGGCGCGGGCGCTGGTGTCGCTCGGCTGGGTGGAGTACGCCGCCGGCGACAAGGAGGCCGCGGCGGCGTTGGCGCGGGAAGCGGCCGATGTCGCCCGCACGCGACGGGACCGGCCGAATCTCGCCCACGCCCTCGAGCTGCAGGCGCTCACGGAGGATCCCCCCGACACCGACCTGCTCGGCGAGGCCCGGAGCATCTGGAAGGACATCGGGGCCCAGGTCGAAGTCGCCCGGCTCGACACCGTGATCGCCGCGGAGCTCGGCGGCGCCGACGGGCTGGCGCTGGCATCCGCCGCCGCCCGGACCCTGGGGCGGCTCGGCGCCAAAGGGCACGCCCAGAGGGCGGCGGCCGTCGCCGAACGCCTCGCCCGACGAGGGCTGGAAGGTGTCCGTATCAAGACACTCGGCGGGTTCAGCGTGACCATCGAAGGCGAACCGGTGCCCACCTCGGCGTGGCAGTCGAAGGTGGCTCGCTCGATCCTCGCCATGCTGATCGCCAGCCGCGGGCGCCCGCTCCACCGGGAGGTCCTGATCGAGCGGGTCTGGCCCGGCGAAGACATCGCCAAGGCGAACAACCGCCTCTCGGTGGCGCTCACCACCATCCGCAACGTCCTGGACCCGAAGAGGGAGTTCCCCAGCGACCACTACCTCGTGGGGGATCGCGACTCGGTGGCCCTCGACCGAGGGAAGGTCCGCGTCGACGTCGAAGAGTTCCTCGAGGCCTCCGCCCGCGGACGTGACCTGGTCCGCGCCGGGGAGACCGACCGGGGAATCGAGATGCTCCGCGCCGCCGAGGCGATGTACGTGGGGGAGTTCCTGGAGGAGCACGTCTACGACGACTGGGCGGTGAGCCTCCGGGAGGAGGCCCGCTCGGCGTTCGTCGAGATCGCCACGATCCTGGGCGAAGCCGATTCGCGAGCCGGCGACCACGACGGCGCCGCCCGCCACTACCTGCGGATCCTGGAGCGGGATCCCTACGACGAGCGGACCCATCTGGACCTGATTCGGGCGATGATCGCCGCCGGGCGTCACGGCGCAGCCCGCCGTCTCTACGGCAGCTACGTCTCCCGCATGGCGGAGCTCGACGTGGAGCCGGAGCCGTATCCGGGCTGACCGGTCTGTCTGTTCCTCCCGGTCTCGTCGGTGAGAATGGCGACGAGCTCTTCGACGCTGCGGAAGCTGCGTCGCTCGCCTCCCGGTGTCTCCACAGTTCCCCGTAGCCCGCCCGGCACCTCGGCCACCCGCAGTATGTAGGTGATCATCGGCTCGACCTCCTCCGCCGGGAACCTACGGGGAGGGCTTAGGGCCGGCTTTGGGCGCGGCGCTTTAAGGCAGCCCTAAGCGCGGGCCTTAACGTTCGACGCGAGTGGGGTAGATGGGTTGGGGACAGAGTTGCGGTCTCGCTTCCGGCGCTGAGAGGCAGCCGGAGCGAGGCCGACAACGCATCAGGCTGTGAAGATTCCTGCGGGGAATACGAGGAAGGATCTTCACAGAGGAAGACCAGCGCGCCCGAGAGGACTCGAACCCCTAACCTTCTGATCCGTAGTCAGACGCTCTATCCAATTGAGCTACGGGCGCAGTCGTTCTTCAGTTGTGAAGGGGAATCGCCAGTGAACCCCGCCGTGAGGCGGGCGTCACGATCCGACCCAGAAATGGTAGCAGAAGCGCTCTGCACGCCAGACCGGCGCGGCCGGCTCCCTGCGGATAGCCTTGAGTACAGAGACAGGCAGGCGGCGACGGAGCAGATCCATGCCGAGCCCTGGGCGGAACTGGACACGGTCCGAAGACGGCTGGCGATGGGGCCGGTACCGGATCGAACGCCTCGCCCCCCGCATGTGGGTGCTGACCTGCCGCGGTGCCGACCCATCACAGCCCGAGATCATCGTCACCACTTCGGCGTCGCTCCGTGTGTTGAAGCACTTGGCGGAACGTCGAGAATCCCGCGCCGCCCGTCGGCGTCTCCTATGGGCCCACGGCGCGCTGGCGGCCCTGTCGACGGCCGGGCTCCTGGCCGTGCCGTCGCTCCTCCCGAGCCCGACCGTGATCGTCGCAGTGGTGGCCCTGATGTTCCTCTTGCTGAGGTCGGTGGCGATCCTCGTGGCCACGGCCACCAACGGAGCCTGGACCGGGCTCCGCCACATATACCAGTGACCCGGCGAGCCGTCTCCAGCTAGGTTGGCGGATCCCGTGTTCCGCTACGACCGCCAGATCCTCGCCGACTTCCCCGCCATCCGAGCCGGGGTCCTGGTCGCCGAGGGGGTCGTCAACGGCCCGGCCGCCGCCCCCCTGACCGACCGGTTCGTCGGTCAGCAGTCCGCCACGAAACGGCGCCTCGAAGAGACCCCGATCGCCGAGCTGCCTTCGATCGTTGCCTGGAGGCGGGCCTTCAGCCGCTTCGGCGCCAAGCCCACCCAGTACCGCAACGCGGCGGAAGCGCTCCTCCGGCGCCTGGCGAAGCAAGGCGAGATCCCCTCCATCAGCACGCTGGTCGACATCGGGAACCTGGTCTCGATCCGACATGCTCTCCCCGTGGCCGTCTTCGATTTGGACGGGATCGACGGGGGTATCACTGTCCGTCATGCCGACGGCACCGAACCGTTCGCCGACCTCGGGTCGTCGGAGACCACCAACCCCGAGCCCGGAGAGGTCGTGTTCGTGGACGACCAGGCCCGGGTCCACGCCCGCCGGTGGTGCTGGCGCCAGAGCGCCGACAGCGCCACCGGCCCCAACACCCGGCGAGCGCTCGTGGTGGTGGAGGGCCTGCACGAGACCGCTCGGGACGACGTCGCCGCCGCCTTGGCCGACCTAGGAGACCTCTACGTCGAGTACCAGCCGCAGGCGGAGATCTCGACGCAGCGCCTCCCGTGAGAGAAACGCAACCGGCTCCTAACCACCGGTTGATCTTCCCGCAACATTGGGCAGAGAACCTTTGCGCTCCTCGAGGAGCCGACACCGCCTTGGGGGGTGCTGCTTTCCTCCTCGGCAGCACCCCCGGCGGATGTCTCCGCCGGGAGTGGGAAGAGGGGCGGAGAGGGAGGGATTTGAACCCTCGAGGAGGCTAAATCACCCCCTACTCGCTTAGCAGGCGAGCGCCTTCGACCACTCGGCCACCTCTCCGTGCACCACCGCCGCTCGGGCGCCCCGATCGACGCTCCTGAACCACGGAAGCGCCCAGTCAGAGTAATCGCCGCCGTCGCATCTCCCTATTCTCGGAGCCGTGACCGAAGCCGACATCGTCGCCGCCCTGGACCGAGCCGAGGCCGCCCTCGACGAGGGAAAGAGCCTGCGCGGCACCGGCTTCTGGAAGGCGGTCGAAGAGGTCAAGCGCCGTCCCGAGCTGGCGTCCCGCCTGGGACCGCGCATCGCCGCCATCGACCAGCGGGCGTTCCGCAATTGGGCGCTGTGGACGGTACCGTTCGAGTCCGGGCTCGCCGCCGCCGGCGCCATCACCCTGGCCGGCGTCGCCCTGATCGCCCGGTCGACACGGGCGCGGCGTCCCTGGAACTGGATGCTGTTCTGGATGGGCACGGTGGTGCTGTTGGGCAGCACCCACACCCTCGGTCATGTCGCCGTCGGCCGGGCCTTCGGTATGCGCTTCACCGACTGGTACATCGGATCCATCACCCGCCCCCAGCCCGGCGTCAAGGTCGACTACGCCACCTATCTCGTGACGCCCGCCCGGCAGCGGGCGTGGATGCACGCCGCCGGGGCGATCGTCACCAAGCTAGTTCCGTTCGCCCTCGTGCCGATCGCCCGCGCCGCCTCGCTGCCCCGGTGGAGCCGGGTGGCGCTGTGGTTGCTCGGCCTCGGCCAGATCGTCACCGACGTGCTGTGGTCGGTGGACGCGTCCGACTGGAAGAAGTTCCGTCGGGAGATGCGCCACGCCTGACAGCCCGGTCAGGCCTTCTCGTCGGATGTGACCGCAGCCCCTTCCTCGGGCGCCGCCTTGCCGGCGGCCTCCGACGGCGACGAGTGGTCGTGATCGTCGGGATCGTGGCGGAAATAGTGGGTGTCGTGGCGCAGCCAAACGACCCGCTGGGGGAACGGCAACTCGATCGACGCATGCTGCAGCGCCTGTTTGATGCGCCGCCGCAGCTCCCGGGCCATCGCCCACTGCTCTCCCGGGCGGGTCTTCACCACGAGTCGCAGCGTGACGCCGTTGGCGCCCAGCGCCTCCACCCCCCATATCTCGGGAGGCTCGAGGATGATCGGCTTCCAGTCGTCCTCGGCCGCCATCCCGTCGGCCACGCGTTTGATCACTGCGGCCGCCTCGTCGATGTCGGAGTCGTAGGCGATGTCGACGTCGATGATCGCCCGGGACCACTGCTGGCTCTTGTTGCCGACCCGCTTTATCTCCCCGTTGGGGATGAACCACAACGTCCCGGTCACGTCGCGGACTCGGGTGGTCCGGAGGCTGATGCCTTCGACGACCCCGGACGCATCGCCCAGGTCGACCGAGTCTCCCACCCCGTACTGGTCCTCGGCGAGGAGGAACAGCCCGGAGATCACGTCCTTGACCAGGTCCTGGGCTCCGAAGCCGATGGCGATTCCGAGGATCCCGGCCCCGGCGAGCAGGGGCGTGATGTCGAGGCCGAAGGTCGTGCCGAGGATCATCAGCCCCGCGATCGTCCACACCACGAAGCTGACGGCGCTCGAGATCACCGTGCTCAGGGCGTCGAGCCGTTGTGACCGGCGGGTAGAGACGGTCGAATCGCCCTCCCCGAGGCGGATCTCGATCCCGACGCCGCGCTCTTTGATGCGCCTCACCACCCGGCGGACCGCTCCCCGCAGGAAGCGGGAGGCCAGCCAGGCGACGACGACGATGAAGACGATCTGGAGGACGGGCTCGATGATCTGACCGAGAAGGCCTGCGGTGAGGCTGCCTTCCTCCAGGTCGAAGAGGTCGATCACGAAGTCGGTGAGGGGCCTCTCCGGATCGGGTGGCGCCAGGGTGGTGGTGGTCGTCGTCTCCTGGGCGAGGATCATGACCGAAAAAGCGTAGCCAGGCCAGGTGGCCCCGACTTTGTCCACTATGGCGGACATTCGTCCACCATGCTGGACATCCGGTTGCTATCGTGTGACGGATGGACCGCTCCCAGCCCACCGTCCCGGCGGCAGAACGCACGCTCGATCTGCTCGAGTCGCTGGCCGTCGCGCCCCGGGGGCTGACCACCGCCGAGCTACTCGATGAGATAGACAGCTCCCGCTCCGGCCTCTACGCCTTGCTGAACACCCTGAAGGCCCGCGGGTACGTCGTCACCGAGGACGGCCGCCACCGCTCCGGCCCGGCGGTCTGGAACCTCGTCCCCGGCCGGCCCCAGGAGCTCGAGACGCTGATCGCCGCCTTCCGGGAGGAACGCGACTTCGAGGAGTCGGTGGCGCTGGTCTGGCCCGATAGAGGAGGGACGGTGGTGGTCGCCCAGACCCAGCCGGAGCGAGCCGTCAGGGCGGTGTACCGGCACGGGACGCTGCGCCCGCATTCGTCACCCGACGCCCGGGTGATCGCGGCGGGGGGCGCCGCCGACGACCCCGATCTGCGTCGTGTCCGCCGCGAGGCGGGCGCCTCCGCCTCCGACGAAGAGATCACCGAGATCGCAGTGCCGATCTGCGCCGACGGGATCCGCCCCATCGCCGCTCTCGTGGCCGGGATCCCCGCCCAGCGGGCATCGGCCGAGCACCTCGGGGAGGTCGACCGGAGCCTGCGGCAGGCGGCGGCCCGGCTGTCTCATCGCCTCGGCGCGCCCGTCTACCAGCCGTACGGGTGGGCGCCCGCCGCGCCGGTCGGACCCAGCCGCGAACTGTCCCCCGAGGAGATCGACGAGTTCCTGTCCGGGCTGTGGGGCGCCCAGCTCGCCTGCGTCCGCTCCGACGGCACCCCCCACGTGGTGCCGCTCTGGTACGAGTGGGACGGCGAGGTGATGTGGGTGGCCGCCTCCCCCGGGGCGTCGTGGCGCACCTACGTGGCGGAGACGCCCCGAGTGTCGGTGACACTCGACGAGCCGTGGTCGCCCCTGCGCCGGGTGTTCCTCACCGGGCACGCCGAAGAGGTCGACGACGACGCCGTCGAAGGCGGCCTCGAGGGTCTCCGCCGCCGCCTGGCGGTGCGTTACCTGGGCCAGGGCGCCGACCGCCAGCCGGAGCTGAGCGAGACCGAGGGCTGGGCGGCGATCCGCATCGTCCCCGACCGCATCCTCGGCCGCCAGGGACTGGGCCCGGTCGCCGTCGAGGAGGCGTCGTGAGCCTGCAACTGAGAGGAGTCACAAAGACCTTCGGGGACCCGCCGGTGCCGGCCCTGGAGGGGATCGATTTCACGGCCGAGACGGGCACGTTCACCGCCATCGTCGGGGCGTCCGGGTCCGGGAAGTCGACCCTGCTGCGCATCGTCGCCGGCATGACCGAGCCGGACGCCGGCGAGGTGACCATGGGCGGCCGCACTCCCGACGAGCTGCGCCGGGGCAAGGAAGTCGGTTGGATGGCCCAGCGTCCGGCCTTGCTCCCGTGGCGGCGGGTCCGCGACAACATCGCCCTCGCCCAGTCGATCAACCCCCGACCCGACCGCGAGCTCCCCTCCCCCGACGAGCTGTTGGAGATGGTCGGGCTGTCCCACGTCGCCGGCAGCTACCCCCGCGAGCTGTCGGGCGGGATGCAGCAGCGTGTCGCCCTGGCCCGCACCCTCGCCATCGGGGCGCCGCTGTGGTTGATGGACGAGCCCTTCTCGGCACTGGACGAGTTGACCCGTGAGGCGTTGGCCGAGGACCTACTGCGGATCTGGCAGCAGGTCCGCTCCACCGTGCTGTGGGTCACCCACCACATCCCGGAGGCCGTCTCGCTGGCCGACCACATCGTGCTCCTCACGCCGGGGCCGGGGCGTGTCGCCGGGACGATCGATGTGGACCTGGCCCGCCCCCGGGATCCCACTTCTCCTGCGTTCCAGGCGGTGGTCAGGCAAGCCCGCATGATCCTGCGGGGGGCGCAGGCGAAACGAGTGGTGGCATGAGACGCAACGGCATCGTCGCCACGGGGATGATCCTCGCCTTCCTGGCCGTCTGGGAAGTCGCCGTGCGGGTGACCGAGACCCCCGTCTACTTGGTGCCGGCTCCGACCGACATCGTCGCCGTGCTCGCAGAGGACGTCGCCGAGCTGGCGCCGGCGGCGGCCACCACCCTGCTCCAGGCGACCGCCGGGCTCGTCCTGGGCGGGGCGTTGGGCCTGGCCATGGCGACGGCGATCACCTTCTGGCAGCAGCTCGAGCAAGGTGTCATGTCACTCGCCCTGCTCATCAAGTCCACGCCGATCATCGCCATCGCCCCGATCCTCACCGTGTGGCTGGGGTTCGGGCCGGCGCCCAAGGTGGTGGTGACGGCCCTGCTCACCTTCTTCCCCGTCCTCATCAACTCGCTGGAAGGGTTCCGCTCGGTGGATCCGGCCATCGCCGAGTGGTTCCGGTCGGTGGACGCCCCTCCCCGCCAATACTTCCTCCAGGCGCGGTGGCCCTCGGCGCGGCCGTTCCTGTTCGCCGCCCTCAAGGTCGCCGCCCCGCTGTCGCTGATCGGGGCGGTGGTGGCGGAATGGATGGGGGCTTCCTCGGGTCTCGGGAGGCGCATGTGGCTGGCCTACACCAACCTCGACATGCCCTCCCTGTTCGCAGCCGTGGTGGTGCTCACCGCGCTGAGTGCCGGTGTCTACCGGCTCGTCGTTGGTGCCGAGAAGAGGACGGTCCACTGGACATGAGACGTTTCCCGTTGTTGGCCGCGGCTCTCGCCGTGGTGGTGTCGGCATGCGGTGGCGGAGCCGCCGCCACCTCCGAGAAGGAGGCGATGACGTTCATGGCCGGGTTCGCCCCGCAGGCGAACCTGCCATTCGTGGGGGCGTACGTCGCCCAGGAGCAGGGGTTCTTCGCCGAGGAGGGCCTCGAGGTGACGATCGAGCACTCCGCCGGCGGGGGTGAGCACCTCCAGTTGCTGACGGCCGGAGAGGTCGACGTGACGACCCAGGACGCTGCGGTCCTCCTCCAGCGCCGGGCCGACCCGGGGCTGCCGCTGGTGTCGATCGGCCTCATTGGCCAGCGGGGCCAGCAGGCCTTCGTGGCGCTGGCGGACAGCGGGATCGAGACGCCGGAGGACTGGGCGGGCCGCACGGTCGGCTACAAGGGCACTCCCCCGCCCGACGTGTTCGCCATCCTCGACGCCGTCGGGCTGGACGAGTCGGACGTCGAGTTGGTCAACGTCGGCTTCGACCCCCGGGTGCTGACCGAGGGCCAGGTCGACGTGTACCCGGTGTTCAAGTCCAACGAGCCCGACACTCTGCGCAGCTGGGGCTTCGAGCTCAACATGTGGGACGCCGCCGACTACGGCGCCCCCACCCTCGGCCTGGCCTACGTGGCGACCGAAGAGGCCATCGAAGAGAACCCGGAGAAGTTCCGCGCTTTCATGCGGGCGGTGATCCGGGGGATCGAGTTCGCCCGTGACGACCCGGAGGCAGCGGTCGACATCGTCATGCAGTACGTCGGTGATGACGGCGACCGGGACCACCAGCTGTTCATGCTCCAGACCGAGCTCGAAGAGGCGATCACCGACCAGACCGAAGCGCACGGCTTCGGGTTCCAGACCGCCGGCCAGTGGCAGGCGCTCCACGACTTCCTGTTGTCCTACGACGCCCTGGCAACGACGGTCGACGTGTCGGAGGTGTTCACAGACGACCTGTTGCCGTGACGGCATAAGCTTGGGGCATGGCACAGAAGAAGGACGGGCTCGGCGACAACATCTGGATCCTCGTCCCCCTCGCCGCCCTCAGCATCCCCATCTTCGCCATCATCGGCGAAAACGTGATCCTCACCTCGGTCGTCTCCGGGATCATCGTGCTCATCGCGGTGACGCTGGCGATCCGTTCCCTGATGACCCACCGGCATCGGCTGAAGATGGAGGAGCTGGAAGCCCAGGAGAGGATCGTGCGGGCTGAGCGCGAGCAGCTGTCGGCGGCCGAGAAGATCCTCGAGCTCGACAACGCCATCGTCGACCTCGAAGCGGCGATCAAACGCGAGAAGCGGGAGGACGTCCAGGAGAACTAGCGGAGGGGGCGGGATTCGAACCCGCGAGACCCCTCACGGGGCCTAACGGTTTTCAAGACCGTCGCCTTCGTCCGCTCGGCCACCCCTCCGTCGGGCGTCATGGTACGCCTACCGGGGGTCGGTCACGTCGGCCACCGTCGCGTCCGTCACCCGGATCAGGTCGTCGCCGTCGACCATCACGCCGACCCCGTGCGCTCCCCCTCCTATCGACACCCGGCGTCCCGCGATCCGCTCGTCGGCGATCACCGGCAGGGGCCTTTTCAGCCCGAAGGGGGTGATGGCGCCCCGCTCGTAGCCGGTGACGTCTTTCGCCTCGTCGGGGTCGGCCATCGTCAGGCGGTTGACGCCGAGCAAGGCGCGCAGCCTCGGCCAGGCGATGACCCGCAGCCCGGGCACCAGCACCAGCACGTAGTCGTCGGGACCGCGGCGGACGACGAGCGTCTTGATCAGATCGTCGGGATCCATGCCCCGAGCGGCCGCCGCCTCCTCGAGAGAACGCACCGGCCCGTGATCTGTCACCTCGTAGGCGATGCCGAGGCCGGCGATGTGGCGGATGGCAGGTGTGTCGATGGTCACGGGGCGATCATCCCTCCAGAGCCGTGTCGGGACCGTGAGCGACTCCCCGGACCCATGGAAAGAGGATGGCGGAGGGGGTGGGATTCGAACCCACGAAGGGGCGGTAACCCCTTACGGCATTTCGAGTGCCGCGCACTAGGCCAGACTATGCGACCCCTCCAGGTCTATTCAGTTGTGGCTGGTGTGGCGGAGGGAGAGGGATTTGAACCCTCGAGGGGGCGGTGACCCCCAACGGCATTTCCAGTGCCGCGCACTAGACCAGACTATGCGATCCCTCCAATGCTGAATTCAGTTGTGGTTCGCGTCTGTCGCGAGTTCGAGGGACCAGACTGTGGCCCCTCGCGGAACTCTCCCGGAGAGCCCAGGAGAGTACCCACATGGTAGTCGACGAGGAGTAACGGGCCGAATGGACGACACCGCTCTGATGCGTCACGCCCTCGACCAGGCGCGCCTCGCCATGGACCACGGCGACGTGCCGGTCGGCGCCATCCTCGTCGACCCGGAGGGAGCGGTGGTGGCGGCCGACCACAACCGCAGGGAGGAGCTCGGCGACCCCACCGCCCACGCCGAGATCCTGGTCCTCTCGGCTGCCGCTCGTCGCGCCGGCACCTGGCGGCTCGAGGGCCACACCCTGTACGTCACCTTGGAGCCGTGTGCCATGTGCGCCGGTGCCGCCGTCAACGCCAGGATCTCCCGCCTCGTCTACGGGGCGGCGGATCTGAAAGGCGGCGCCTGCTGGAGCCTCTACAACATCCCCCAGGACCGTCGCCTCAACCACCAGATGGAGATGGCGGCGGGCGTCCTCGCCGCCGACGCGTCCGAGCTGCTCACCTCCTTCTTCGCCGCCCGCCGGTGACGGGCGGTGGGCGGGGACGGGTGGCGCGGAGTCGTCACGGGGGCGTGGCGCGGAGTTGAGTGTGCCACTCCATTACCCACGCCGAGCGGCAGCGGGTAGCCTGGAAGCGATCGTGCTAAGCGGGGCGCTAGGGGTGCCCTGTACCCGAAATCCCCTCCATGCGGGGCCGAATTCCCCACCCGAGGAGGGCGCCGACCGGGCTAACAGGTCGGCGGACACGTGGTGTCGAAGGCCGGGTCCTACGCGGCGGGATACCGTGAACCGGGTCAGGTCCGGAAGGAAGCAGCCCTAAGCGGAGCATCCCGGGTGCCGTAGGGGTGCCTGGCTGGAGCCGGCGGCCGTCGCCACCGGATCGGCTTTTCTCCGACGGTGGGGTGCACGATCACTTCTTTTCGAGGACGGCTCCGTAGACGAAGCCGTTCATCCCCATCCGCCACACGCGTTCCAGGCGCAACGGGCTGTGCGCGAGCAGCTCCTCGGGAGGAGGCAGCGCGTCGAGCGTCCGGTGCAGGTAGCGGTACTCGCCCGGAGCACCGGCGAATACGGCTCCGACCAGCGGCAGCAGCACCGCCGTGCCCATGCGGTGGACGACCCGGGACACCGGCGACTTGGGGCGGGTGAGGTCGACGACGACGGCACGCCCGCCGGGTCGGAGCACCCGGTGTATCTCCTCCAGGGTGCGGGGCACCGACGTGAGGTTGCGGAACACGTAGGCGGAGAAGACTCCGTCGAAGGTCTCGTCGCGGAAGGGGAGTTGCTCGCCCACCGCCGCCACCCGATGGCGGATGGGGCTGAGGCGCAGCATCTCCACCACCGGGTCCAGGGCGATCACCTCCCGGTCACCGAAGATCTCGAGCGCCGCCCCGGTGCCGCTTCCGAGGTCGAGGACCCGGCCAGGGGGGAGGTGGTCGGCGCCCCGGCGCCGCCATTCCTGTTCGTGCCCGAGCGACAGCAGCCGGTTGATGCGGTCGTAACGGCGGGCGATCCGGGCGAACACCGGATCGGACTTGGCGCTCACTTCGCCGGGGGGACGATGCGGTCGAAGCCGGTGTAGGGACGCAGGGCCTCCGGGATCACCACCGAGCCGTCGGCCTGCTGGTGGTTCTCCAGGATGGCGAGGATGGTCCGGCCGATCGCCGACGCCGTCCCGTTGAGAGTGTGCACCACCTCGTTGGAGGACCCGGCCCGATACCGGACGCGGAGCCGACGGGCCTGGTAGTCGGTCGTGTTGGAACAGGACGTGATCTCCCGATACCTGCCCTGGGATGGGAACCACGCCTCGATGTCGTACTTCTTGGCAGCGGAGGCACCCAGGTCCCCGGCGGCTATGTTGACGACCCGGTAGGGCACCTCGAGCTCTCTGACCAGCTCCTCCTCGATTCCGAGCAGGCGCTCGTGTTCGTCGGCCGACTCCTCGGGGCGGCAGAACACGAACATCTCCACCTTGTCGAACTGGTGGACCCGGAAGATCCCGGCGGTGTCCTTGCCGTAGGTGCCGGCCTCGCGCCGGAAACAGGTCGAGAACCCGGCGTAGCGGGCGGGCAGGTCTTCGGGGTCGAAGATCTCGTCCATGTGGTACGCCGCCAGCGGCACCTCTGAAGTGCCGACCAGGTAGAGCTCGTCCTCGGGAATGGCGTATACCTGCTCCCGGTCGGCGGGGAAGAAGCCGGTCCCCACCAGAGCCTCTTCCCGGACGAGCACCGGGGGGACCATGGGGGTGTGGCCGTGGGCGACCAGCTTGTCGAGCGCCCACCGGACGAGGGCGAACTCGAGGAGCACGGCCTGGCCTTTGAGGTAGCCGAACCGGGACCCCGAGACCTTGGCGGCCCGCTCCGTGTCGATGACGTCCAGCCGCTCGCCCAGGGTGGCGTGGTCGGCCGGCTCGAAGTCGAAGTCGCGGCGGGTGCCCACCTCCCGGACCACCTCGGCGTCCTCTTCGGTGAAGCCTTCTGCCGCGGTGGGGTCGACCAGGTTCGGCACCGTGAGCCAGAGGCGCTCGAACTCTTCACGGAGCCGATCCGCTTCGGCGGTCAGCGCCTTGACGCGATCGGCCAGGCTCGACACCTCGGCGATCGCCGCCTCCTTCTCCTCGCCCTGGAGCTGGGCGATGCGCCTCCCGGCTTCCTTCTGGTCCGCCCGCGCCTGCTCCGCTTCGGCCTGGACGGCACGGGCCCGGGCCTCGAGATCGATCAGGGCGTCCAGGTCGATGTCGGACCCGCGCCGCTGGAGCGACTGGCGGACGACATCCGGATTCTCACGGAGGATGCGGGGATCGATCACGGCAGGGCCATGCTACCGACTGGACGTCGGCCAGCCGTCAGCCGGCGCTGGTGGTGTCGGTGGTGGGAGTCGCCTCGTTCACGAGGAAGGCCGTGGAATGGCGGTTGTCCTCCGAGAAGGTGTCGGGGCCCTGCGGATCCAGCTCGAGATGGATCTCGTAGAAAGTCCCGGGCACCACTTCGAGATCCTGGAACACCACCGACGTGCTCATTCCCGGCTCGATGGGCGACACCGGCTGGGTCAGCTCTTCGGGCTCTGCGCCCTGGGCGGCGAAGACGAGACTGAGGCTGGCCTCCCCGGTGGGGGTGTTGCCGGCGTTGCCGACCACCACTATCAGGTCGATGGTGTCGGCGACGGCGGGCACCACGATCGTCCCGTCGGCGCTCTGCACCCATTCGGGCCGGGTGCTGACCTGTTCGATCCGGATCGACGGCCGCATGGCCAGCCCGCTCGTCTCGGATCGAGCCGCCTCCACCCAGGCGGGAGCCAGCACCGTGATCGGGGTGTCGACGGGGAGCAGCCGCACCTGGGGCATCTGCCCCACGGGGGAAGGGACGTCGTCGCGGGCGAATTCCTCGAGGAGCGCCCCGTACAGCTCGTCGCCGGCGCGCACCGCCACGACGGCGGAAGCGAGCTGGTCGATGACCTCCTGGTTGCTCGGCTCGTCGGCGGCGAGGAGGATCGCCTCCGAGAACCCTTCGATCCCCTGGCTCCACGAGTCGACGGCGAGCCGGTAGAGGACCTGCGCTCCCAGCAGCTCCTGGTCGGGCACGGGCAGCTCGGCGACCGCGGCCGCTTCCCGCAACGAGTCGCGCACTCCCCTGACGACGGACTCGAACTCGCTCCTGTCGACCCGGGAGAGGTCCCCGACCAGCGTCTCGAGGGTCGCCCCGGCCCGAGCGACCTGCTGGGCGCTCAGCTGCACCTCTTCGAGGTACGAGATGGTGGCGCGGGCGTCCCCGCCGGCGGTGGCGACGATCACGCCGATGGCGACGACGAGCGTCACCAGGATCGGCCAGATGATCCGGCGGCGGCGGCGTTTACGTGGCTGATCGAACATCTGGGGTCGTTTCGGCTGTCGGCCTGGGACACGGGCGAGCGTCGAGACCGACGGCCGCGGGCGGCGGGGACGTTGCGTGAACCGTAGCAACGGCAGGAGACCACAGGACACTGAAGCCTTTTCTCACGGTCGTCCGCCACGCGAGGGAATGACTTGTGGCCCTAGCCCCGGGGCTTCCCCGACCTCAAGATCGAAATGTGGCTATACACGGAGAGAGAGGCTGGGTTGTGACTGAACGGCCGCCGACATCACGGCTGCAGGCGCCGCGGATTCTCTTCGTGAGCACGTATCCGCCCACTCGCTGCGGGATCGCCAACTACACGCACTCGCTGGTCGAGGCGATCGCCCAGCGCCGGGGCTCCGCCGCCGAGCTGGGTGTCGTGCGCCTCCTGACACCCGGCGAGATCCCCGTGCCCGACCCGATGGTCGAGGCCTACGCCGGGATCTCCAACACCCGCTGGGTCGACCACGTCGCCCGCGTCGCCCGCTCCTACGACGTGCTGTGGCTCCAGCACGAGTTCGGGATCTACGGGGAGGTCGGCGACCGTGCCCTCCGTCGCCTCGTCGAGAAGGTCACCACGCCGATCGTCACCACGTTGCACACGGTCCTGCGCCGCCCCGACCCGCTGCAGCGCGAGTTGACCCGCCTCCTCGTCAAGCGCAGCGCCCACACGGTCGTGATCTCCCAGGCGGCCCGACGGATGCTGGCGGAGTCCTACCGCGTCGACCCGACGGCCATCGAGGTGGTGCCCCATGGCGTCCACCACCTGCCTCAGCCGGCTCGGCATCCGGGCGACCGGCCGACCGTCCTCACCTGGGGCCTGCTCGGTCCCGGCAAGGGGATCGAATGGGGCATCGAGGCTCTCAGCCACCTCAAGAGCCTCGACCCGCCGCCTCGCTACGTCGTGGCCGGAGCCACCCATCCCCAGGTCCTGCGCACCCAAGGCGATGCCTACCGGCTGGGCCTCGAGCAACTCGCCCGCGACCTGGACGTGACCGACCTGCTGCAGATGGAAGACACGTACCTGTCGGACGACGACCTCGGACGCCTGCTCGGCTCCGCCGACATCGCCTTCCTCCCCTACGACTCCACGGACCAGGTCAGCTCGGGCGTGCTGGTGGAGGCGCTGGGAGCGGGGCTGCCGGTCGTCGCCACCGCCTTCCCCCACGCGGTCGAGATGCTGGAGGGCGGCGCCGGCATCGTGGTGCCCCACCGGGACCCGCGAGCCATGGCCGAAGCCATCTCGAAGCTGCTCACCGACCCGGAGGCCCTCGACGCCGCCCGCCGCCGGGCAGAGGCGGTGGGCGAGACCCTGCACTGGCCGGTCATCGCCGAGAGATGCGAGGCGATCGCCGCTTCGGCCCGCCGAAGCTCCCTGATCCGCACGGGGCCGGCAGACCGGCGCCGGGGAGAGTATCTGGCCCCCGGGCGCGAGCTCGGGCGGCCCTGATCGACTGGAGCCGGCTCACCCGACGCGGCAGCGGGCTCCTGGCCATCGCTCGGAAGATGCACCCGCACGAGGGCCCCGGGATCCGGCGGATGCGAGCGCGGAGCCGACAGGCCTAGTGAGGCGGCGGGGCGGTGCTGGAGCGGATCGTCAGCGTCGGCTCCAGCACGATGTGGTCGGTGGTGGTGCGCTGGCCGTCGGCCCGCTCGATGAGCATCTCCACGGCCTGGGCTCCCATCTGGCGGGCGTCCTGGCGGACGCTCGTCATGTCGATGTGGCCGAGGCCGGCGAGGAACGTGTCGTCGTAACCCACCACCGACACGTCCTCGGGAACCCGGAACCCGCGGGCGTTCAGCGCCTCGAGCACGCCGAGGGCGGCGAGGTCGTTGGGGGCGAGGATGGCGGTGAACTCGACCCCTTCGTCGACGAGACGGGCAACGCCCTCGGCGCCGCCCTTCTCCGTGTAGGCGCCGGCGACGACCCGGATCTCCTCTTCCAACCCGTGCCGCTTCATCGCCTGGCGGTACCCGTTGAGGCGGTTCCGGGCTCCGGCACCGCGACCGCCGGTGATGTGGACGATCTTGCGGTGCCCGAGGCCGACCAGGTGATCGACGGCCATCGCCGCCCCTTTGCGGTCGTGGATCACGATGCTGTCTATCACCTTCGACCGGCTGTGGCGGTTGGTGATCACGGTCGGCACCTCGGCCCCCACCCGCTCGATGAACTGGGCGTCGACGATCGACCCGGCCAGGACCAGGCCGTCGACCTGCAGGCGCACCAGAGTCTCGATGGCGTCTTCCTCGTTGTCTTTCTGCCGACCGCCCGTGTTCACCAGCGCCCGGTAGCCCGCCTCGCGGGCGGCTTCGGTGGCGCCCTGGATGACGTCGATGAAGAACGGGTTCGACAGGTCCGAGACCATCACCCCGATGACGAAGCTGCGCTGCTGCACGAGGCTGCGGGCCATGGCGTTGGGCCGGTACCCCAACTCCTGGGCCGCCTCGAGCACCGCCTGGCGGCTCGCCTCCGAGACGTTGGAGGCACCCCGCATGACGAGAGAGACCAGCGACTTCGACACCCCCGCCTTGCGGGCGACGTCGACGATGGTGGGCCGCCGATCCCGCCTCCCGCCCACGCTCAGACTCCGAGGCGCTGGCGTTTCCGCTCGGCTTCGTGCTGGGCGTGGGCGACCCGGACCTCTTCCCGCTCCGAGACTTCGGGCACACCGACGTCCCACCAGGCGTCGCCGCCGGTCCAGGTGTAGGGGTCGGTGCGGATGACGATGACGGCGGTTCGGTCCACCCCGCGGGCTCGCTCGAAGGCAGCGGCGAGCTCCTCGAGGGTCTCGACCTTCTCGACGTAGGCTCCCATCGAGGCGGCGTGGGCGGCGAAATCCACCTCGAAGTCGGTGACCCGACGCGTGCCCTCCTCGTAGCGGTTGTTGAACGGAACGCCGCCCTTGAACTCCTGGAGACGCTGGATGACGGCGTATCCGCCGTTGTCGCAGAGGACGAGGATCATCTTGTGGCCCGACAGCACCGACGAGTACACGTCGGAGTTGGTCATCAGGTAGGAGCCGTCGCCGCAGAAGGAGACCACCTCGCCGCCGGAGTGGGCCATCGCCGCGCCCCACGCCCCTCCGATCTCGTAGCCCATGCAGCTGAACCCGTACTCGCAGTCGAAGGTGCCGGGGGCATGGGAGCGCCACAGTTTGTTGAGCTCTCCGGGGAAGCCGCCGGCGGCGGCGACGGCGTAGTCCTCGGGCCCGGTGAGATCGTTGATCACCTTGATCACCTGGGCGTACGACGGCAGGCCGGTGGGGGTGGCGTACTCCGGTGAGGTGACCTCGTCGGTGTATGCCCTCCACTCACGGACCTCGGCGGCGGCACGCTCGAGCCAGTCCTGGGGTGCCTTCCACCCTTCGAGGCGGCGGTCCAACTCGGCCAGGGCCACGGCGGCATCACCCACCACGGGTGCGGCCAGGTGCTTTTCGGCGTCGAAGCGGGCGACGTTGACGCCGACGATCCGCAGCTGCTCGTTGCCGAACACCGACCACGATCCGGTCACGAAGTCGTTGAGCCGTGTCCCGACGGCGATGACGACGTCCGCATCCTCGGCCAGGGCGTTGGCGGCCGACGACCCGGTGACACCGATGGGCCCGACGTTGCGGGGGTCGTCGAAGGGCATGCTGCCCTTTCCCGCCACGGTCTCGGCCACGGGGATCCCGTGGCGAGTAGCGAACTCCAACAGCTCTCTCTCGGCCGCCGAGTAGCGGACGCCTCCGCCAGCGATGACGAGCGGGCGCCGGGCGGCGCGGATCAGCTCCGCCGCCCGCGCCAGTTCCTCGGCATCGGGTGCCGGGCGCCGGATGTGGTGCACCCGCTCTTCGAAGAACCGGACCGGCCAGTCGAACGCCTCTCCCTGGACGTCCTGGGGAAGGCCGATGAAGACCGGCCCGCAGTCGGCGGGATCGGTGAGGGTGGCCACCGCGTGCGGGAGGGTGTGGAGGAGCTGCTCGGGACGGGTGATGCGGTCCCAGTAGCGGACGACCGCCTTGAACGCGTCGTTGACCGAGATGGTCGGGTCGCCGAAGTGCTCCACCTGCTGGAGGACCGGGTCGGGGACCCGGTTGGCGAAGGTGTCCCCCGAGAGCAACAGCACCGGAAGGCGGTTGGCCAGAGCGGTGCCGGCGGCGGTGACGAGATTGAGCGCCCCGGGACCGATCGAGGTGGTCGCCACCATGATCTGGCGCCGCCGCTTCGCCTTGGCGAAGGCGATGGCGGCGAGCGCCATGGTCTGCTCGTTGTGCCCCCTCCACGTGGGGAGGACGTCCTGGACCGGCTCCAGCGCCTCCCCCAAGCAAGTGACGTTGCCGTGGCCGAAGATCGCGAAGACACCGGGGAAGAGGGGCTGGATCTCTCCGTCGATCTCGACCTTCTGGGCGATCAGAAATCGCACCAGCGCCTGCGCCACCGTCGCCCTGACCGTCTCCATGGCAGAAATCCTCCGGTTTCGCTTGACAGGCCGAAAAGCCGAACCGTATGGTAGCCCCGCTTGTTGGAACGTTCCAACAGAATCACCGCGAGGCTGAGGTTTCCGAATCGATGAGAGTCGGTGTGATTGGGACCGGGCGGATCGGAACACTCCACGCCACGATCCTCAAGGAGCTGGGCGTCGAGACCTTCGTCACCGACGCCGACACGGAACGGGCCCGTTCGCTGGCCGCCGATCTGCAGATCCAGGCCGCCGCCACCGTCGAGGAGCTGATCGAGCGCTCCGATGCGCTGGTCATCACCGCTGCCACCTCGGCTCACGCCGAGCTGATCGTGGCCGGTGTCGACGCCGGGCTCCCCGTGTTCTGCGAAAAGCCCATCGCCCTCGACCTGGAGACGACCCGGCAGGTGGTCGACCACGTCACCCGCAAGGAGGGCAGGGTGCAGATCGGCTTCCAGCGCCGGTTCGATCCCGGCTACGTGGCAGCGCGCGAGCTGGTGACGTCGGGCCGCCTCGGCACCTTGTTCGTGGTGCGGATGGCGGGACACGACCCCGATCCCCCCCACGACGACTACATCCCCCTATCGGGTGGCCTCTTCCGGGACTTCTCCGTCCACGACTTCGACGCCCTCCGCTTCGTCACCGGCGAGGAGGTGGTGGAGGTGTACGCCACCGGGTCGGTGCGCGAGTACCCCGTGTTCGAGAAGTACGGCGACATCGACACCGGAGTCGCCACCCTGACCCTCGAATCCGGCGCCCTCGGCATCCTGTCCACGACCCGCCGCCATCCTTTCGGCTACGACGTCCGGATGGAGCTGTTCGGCCGCGACGACAGTGGCGTAGTGGGATGGGACGACCGCACCCCGCTCCGGTCGCTGGAGCCCAACGGGCCCGGGGTGCCACCCGACCCCTATCGCAACTTCCAGGATCGCTTCCGCAAGGCCTACACGGACGAGCTGGCGGCCTTCTTGGAGTTCGCCCGCGGAGAGAGGGACAACCCCTGCACCGTCGTCGACGCCGAGCGGGCCCTGGCGGTGGCGGTCGCCTGCGACATCTCCCGGGCCGAGCACCGGCCGGTGCGGCTGGAGGAGGTCTCGTGAGCCCGGCCCAGGTCCGCCTCGCCGGCGCCCCCATCACCTGGGGGGTGTGCGAGGTCCCCGGCTGGGGACATCAGATGACGCCCGAGCGGGTCCTGCGTGAGATGGCGGATCTGGGCCTGACTGCCACCGAGGCAGGGCCGGACGGGTTTCTGCCCGACGACCCGGCGGACATGTCCCGTCTCCTCCACGACCACCATCTGCAGCTGGTCGGCGCGTTCATCCCGGTCGTCCTCCACGACGCCGGGCGCTGGCCCGCCGAGCGGGAAGAAGCCATCCGCCGCATTCGCCTGATCGCCGCCGCCGGAGGGGAGGTCGCGGTGATCGCCGCCGCCACCGGCACCGAGGGGTACGAGCGGACCACCGACCTCTCCGACCCCGAATGGGCTCACCTGGCGATGACGATCACCGAACTGCAGGAGGTCGCCGACGCCGAAGGCCTCCTCCTCACCCTGCATCCTCACTACGGCACCGTCGTCGAGACCGCCGACCAGGTCGACCGCTTCCTGCGGGAGAGCTCCGCCGCCATCTGCCTCGATACCGGGCACCTGATGGTGGGAGGAGCCGACCCGATCGCCGTGGCCAGGGCAGCCGGCACCAGGGTGCGGCACGTCCACCTGAAGGACGTCGACTCCACGGTCGCCACCCGGGTGCGCCAGCGAGAACTGGGATACCACGAAGCGGTGGGCCGAGGGCTGTACCGTCCCCTGGGCCAAGGGGACCTCGACATCCCCACCCTCTTCGAGGTCCTCGACGCCAACGGTTTTTCGGGTTGGGTGGTCCTGGAACAGGACACCGTCCTCTCCGAGGAGCCGCCCGACAACGAAGGTCCCTACGAGGCGGCAGGGGCGAGCCTCCGCCACCTCGAAGGGGTGATCGGCATCGATGCCGGTCACCAGAGATGGGAACGAGGAGGAACCCATGCGAAGTAAGCGAATCTGGCTGGTGCTGCTGGCAGTGTTGGCGTTGATCGCCGCTGCCTGCACTTCGGTGGACGAAGCGACTCCGACCGCTGGCGACGGGGCGACCGAAACCACCCCCGCAGCCACCGACGACGGGACCGCCGACACCACCGCTCCGGCCACCACCGACACCGGAGGGGACGAAGACGACGGCGGTGCCGTGGCCCAGCGTGACTACCGCTTCGTAGTCGTCACCCACGGCCAGTCGTCCGACCCGTTCTGGTCGGTGGCCGCCAACGGCGTCGCCGCCGCCGGTGACGACATGGGCGTGACGGTCGAGTACCAGGCGCCCGGCACCTTCGACATGGTGGAGATGGGCCAGATCATCGAGGCCGCGGTCGCCTCGCAGCCGGACGGCCTCGTGGTCTCCATCCCGGATCCCGAAGCCCTCGCTGATCCGATCCGCGCCGCCGTCGACGCCGGCATCCCGGTCATCTCGATCAACTCCGGTTCCGACGTGTTCGCTGACCTCGGTGTGCTCGTCCACGTCGGCCAGACCGAGTACGAGGCCGGCCTGCTCGCCGGCCAGCAGATGGCCGAAGCGGGGGTGACCAACGCCCTGTGCATCAACCAGGAAGTGGGCAACGTGGGCCTGGACCAGCGGTGCGAGGGCTTCACCGACGGCCTGGGAGGCAACGTCGAGGTCGTCCCGGTCGACCTCGCCGACCCCACGGGCACCCAGGCGACCGTCGCCGGTGCCCTCTCGGCCAACCCCGACGTGGACGGCATCCTCGCCCTGGGCCCCACCGGTGCCCTGCCCACGCTGGCTGCGGTGCAGGAGGTCGGAGCGGACGTGGCGTTGGCCACCTTCGACCTGGCGCCCGAGGTGCTGCAGGCGATCATCGACGGCGACATGCTCTTCGCCATCGACCAGGCTCAGTACCTGCAGGGGTACCTGCCGATCGTGCTGCTCACCCAGTACCTCGAGACGGGCGCCATTCCGCTCGGCTCGGTCGACAGGGTGATCCTCACCGGACCCCAGATCGTCACCGCCGAGACGGCCGCCGACGTCATCGACGCAGCCGCCGCCGGTCTCCGCTAACACTGGGGAGTGGGGGGAGCGGCAACGCTCCCCCCACTCGAACCGAATGAGGAGGGCCTATGGCAACCGTCGCTCCCCCGACTGAATCACCGCCCGCCGATGATCGGATACGTGATGTCGGACTCCTGGGCCGGCTCATGGTTCGGCCCGAGATCGGCGCGATCCTCGCTCTGATCCTCGTCTGGATCTTCTTCGCCATCGTCGCCTTCGACAACAACTTCGTCAGCATGCAGACGACGGCCGCCATCCTGAACCGGGCGGCGCCGCTGGGGATCATCGCCGTGGCGGTGGCGATGCTGATGATCGCCGGGGAGTTCGACCTGTCGGTCGGCTCGCTGATCGGCTTCGGCGGGATGGCGATCATGATCTTCGTGTCGCCTTCGGCCCAAGGTGGGCTGGCGTGGCCTTTGGGCCCGGCGATCCTCGTCGCTCTGCTGATCACCGTCGCCGCCGGGTTCCTGAACGGGTTCCTCGTCCAGACGACGAAGCTCCCGTCGTTCATCATCACTCTCGGCGCCTTGTTCGTGTTCCGGGGACTGGCGACCGCCATCCCCCGCACCATGACCAACCGCACCCAGCTCGGCGGGTTCTCGAACATCCCCGGCGCCGACATCCTCATCTCGATCTTCGGCTCCAAGATCGAGGTCTTCGGGGCTCGATTCGACACCGGGATCCTGTGGTGGATCGTCATCACCGCCGCCGCGGTGTGGGTGCTCAACAAGACCCGGGTGGGCAACTGGATCTTCGGCGTCGGCGGGGACGCCAACGCCTCCCGCAACGTGGGTGTGCCCGTGGCCCGCTTGAAGATCGGCCTCTTCATGTTCACCGCGTTGGCGGCGTTCTTCGTGGCGCTCCTGCAGGTGTCGTCCACCGGCACCGCCGACTCGCTGCGCGGCGAGCTCACCGAGTTCTACGCCATCATCGCTTCCGTGGTGGGTGGGGTGCTCCTCACCGGCGGCTACGGGTCGGTGATCGGCGCCGCCGTGGGCGCCCTCACCTTCGCCATGGTCCAGCAGGGAGTCATCGTCACCGGGGTCGACGGCGACTGGTTCAAGGTCTTCGTCGGCGTGATCCTGGTGCTGGCGGTGATCTTCAACAACTACGTCCGTCAGCGGGCACAGAGGAGATGATCAGATGAGCGCGACCACCGCCTCGACCACCGACAAGCTGCTCGAGGTCCGGAACGTCTCCAAGTACTTCGGCAGCGTCGTCGCCTTGTCCGACGTGTCGATGTTCGTCCGCGCCGGCGAGGTCACCTGCCTCCTGGGCGACAACGGCGCCGGGAAGTCCACGCTGATCAAGATCCTGTCGGGAGTGCACAAGCCGTCGTCGGGGACCTACCTGTTCGAAGGCAAGGAGGTCTCGTTCGACTCACCCCGGGACGCCCTGGAGATGGGGATCGCCACCGTCTACCAGGACCTGGCGATGATCCCGCTGATGTCGATCTGGAGGAACTTCTTCCTCGGCTCGGAGCCGACGAAGGGATGGGGCCCGTGGAGGAGGTTCGACGCCAAGTTCGCCAAGCGGGTCACCCGCGAAGAGATGAAGAAGATGGGGATCGACATCCGCGACCCTGACCAGCCGGTCGGCACCCTCTCCGGCGGCGAGCGCCAGTCGGTGGCCATCGCCCGGGCGGTCTACTTCGGCGCCAAGGTCCTCATCCTCGACGAGCCGACCGCCGCCCTGGGCGTGAAGCAGGCCGGGGTGGTCTTGAAGTACATCCTGCAGGCCAAGCAGCGGGGCATCGGGGTGATCTTCATCACCCACAACCCCCACCACGCCTATCCGGTGGGTGACCACTTCGTCATCCTGAGGCGAGGGAAGGTCTTCGGCGACTACACGAAAGACGAGATCCCGCTGGAGCAGCTGGTGCAGATGATGGCCGGCGGAGCCGATCTCGAGGCGCTGAGCCACGAACTCGAAGCCGCTTCCCGGGCCACCGGGTCGAAGGAGATGGCGGAAGCGGCCGCCGAGTTCCAGCGAGAGTCGACGACCTGACCGCGATGAGCTACGAGCTGATCACCATGGGACGGGTCGGGGTCGACCTGTATCCCGCCCAGATCGGCGTGACTCTCGACCGGGTCGAGCAGTTCAACCGCTACCTGGGAGGGACCGCCACCAACGTCGCCGTCGCCGCCGCTCGCTACGGGCATCGCAGTGCCGTCATCACAAAGGTGGGCGACGATCCCTTCGGGACCTACGTCCGGCGGGCGCTGGAAGGCTTCGGGGTGGATCCGGCCTTCGTCGGCACCCATCCCGAGCTGCGGACCCCGATCGTGTTCTGCGAGGTCCATCCCCCCGACCACTTCCCGATCCTGTTCTATCGCCAGCCGACGGCCCCCGATGTGACGCTGTCGCCCGAGGAGCTGCCTCTCGACGCGATCAGCCAGACGAGGATCTTCTGGACCACGGGCACGGGGTTGTCCGTGGAGCCGAGCCGCACCGCCACCCTGGCCGCGCTCGACGCGGCCCGGGGAACGGTCATACACGACCTCGACTACCGGCCGTCGTTGTGGGCCGATCCCGGCGAGGCCGGCGAGTGGCAACGGGAGGCACTGAAGAGGGCGACCGTCGCCGTGGGAAACGTCGAGGAGTGCAGCGTGGCCGTGGGCGGGGGCAGCCCGGAGGAGATGGCCCAGCGGATCTTCGAGCTGGGCGTCGAGGTGGTGATCGTGAAGCAGGGCGGCGAGGGCGTGACCGCTTTCGTCGGCGACCGTCGGGTGCACGCCGACCCCGTCGTGGTGGACGTGGTGAACGGGCTCGGTGCGGGCGACGCCTTCGGCGGCGCCCTGTGCCACGGTCTGCTCGAGGGCTGGGACTGGGCCGAGACGATCCCCTTCGCCAACGCCGCCGGGGCCTACGTCGCCTCCCAGCTCGCCTGCGCCGACGCCATGCCGACGGAGGCGGAGGTCAGGGAGCTGATGGCGAATGCATGAAGGTGCCGGTCGCCCACGCCTCCACCACCTCCATCGCCTCGTCGGTGATGAGGATCACCCGCAGGGGGTCGGAGCGACCCGTCACCAGTTGGGCGACGGCCGTGGCGAAGAGCTCCGCCGGCGTCGACTCCCACGATTCGGCTGTGTCCCAGGGGGTGTTTGGAGCCAGGCCCTGAGCGGCCAGAAACGCTTCCCGTACCCCTTCTTCCAGGCCGCAGCCGAAGTCGATGTGGTGGGCGACCTCGTGGGCGAGAGAGAACTCGAGATGCGGTGCCGTCGCCGGCACCCGCAGGACGATCGTGCGATCGACCACCCGGTACTCGGCTCGGTCGTCGAGCTCCCAGGCGTGGGTGATGGTGAGCCCGGAGAGGCATCTCCCGTGAGCGGGAAGAGCCTGCTCGATGCGTGCCAGGGTCTCTTCGACCAGCGCCGTCAGGTCCGCAGGTGTCCCTTCGGCTACGACGGCGCCGGCCCGGCAGGCAACCAATATCAGAGCGACCGCAACGAGAAGAGGACGCATCCGTGACCATTCTGGACGAAGACCGCTACCGCAAGCTGCTGGAGAAGAGAGCCGCTGACCCCGCCGCCGTGCGGGAGGCGGCTCGTGCCCGCCAGAGCCGTCCCCTCCTCGGCGACGACGGCAAGCTCGTGATAGTGGCCATCGACCACCCCGCCCGCCGCATCCTGGGCGTGGGCAGCGACCCGCGGGCCATGGCGGACCGCCGGGTCGTGCTCGAGAACACGATCCGGGCGTTGCGCCGACCCGGCGTCGACGGGCTCTTGGCCACCCCGGACATCCTCGAGGATCTGCTGCTGCTCGGGGAGCTGGAAGGGAAAGTCCTGTTCGGCTCGATGAACCGGGGAGGTCTCACCGGATCGGCGTGGGAGCTCGACGACCGGTTCACCGCCTACGACGCCGAGGCCATCGCCGAGATGGGCCTGCATGGCGGAAAGATGCTGGTGCGGATCGACTACGAGGACCGGGGCACGATCGAAACGCTGGAAGCGTGCGCCCGCGCCGTCGACGAGCTCGCCCGCCGCGAGCTGATCGCGATGGTCGAGCCCCTGCCCGCCTACCGGGACGAGTCGGGGAAGGTGCGCGTGTCCACCGACATGGACGACATCGTCGACGCCGTCGCAGTCGCCTCCGCCCTGGGCAGCACCTCGGCCTACACCTGGTTGAAGCTGCCTGCCGCTTCCGACCCGGAGAAGATGATGGCCGCCACGACTCTCCCCGGCCTGCTCCTCGGCGGCGACCCCGGAAAGGACACCGAGGCCCTGCTGGCATCGTGGAAGCGGGCGATGGAGATCCCCAACGTCCGCGGCCTGGTCGCCGGGCGCAGCCTCCTCTTCCCCGCCGACGGCGACGTCGAGCGGGCCACCGACCAGGCGGTCGAGATCGTCCACGGAGGAAGCATGTGAGCTGGCATCGCCCCGCCGGCACCCTCCAGTCCCCTCCCGATCCCCTCCGCGTCGGCCCCGGGGAGGCGGGATGGGAGTACTCGGGTCTGCACGTCCTGTCGCTGCAACCCGGGGAGAAGCGCTCGTTGCGCTTCGACTCGGAGGAGGTCCTGATCGTCCCGCTCTCCGGCTCGTACCGGGTCCGATCGGAGCCGCTGACGGCTGACCTCGCCGGACGTGAGCACGTGTTCGGACCGATCACCGACCGCGTGTACTTCGGCTGCGGCGTCCCGTTCGAACTGGAGTCGTCCACCGGCGGGGAGGTCGCGATCGCGACCGCCCGGGCGGACGCCGGCGGCGAAGCGATGTACCTGGACGCCGGGTCCACGTCGGTGGAGCTGCGGGGCGGCGGCCAGGCGAGCCGCCAGATCAACGGCTTGCTGCCGGCCGAGGTGACGGGCCCGGAGCGGCTCATCGTGGTGGAGGTGCTGACGCCGGCCGGGAACTGGTCCTCGTTTCCGCCCCACAAACACGACGAGTGGGGCAACGACGAGGTCCCGTTGGAGGAGATCTACTACTTCCGCATCGACGGAGAGGGAGGGTTTGGGTTCCACCGGACGTACACCGCCGACTCGTCCCACGACGAGACGGTGACCGTCCGCGACGGCGACGTCTACCTGATCCCCCGGGGCTACCACGGGCCGTGCGTCGCCGCGCCGGGGTACGACATGTACTACCTGAACGTCATGGCCGGTCCGGAGCGGGCCTGGCGCATCTGCACGGACCCGGCCCACGCCTGGATCACAGCAGAACTGGAGTCGACGCCGATCGACTCCCGGCTTCCTGTGAGGAGGAGCGAATGAGAGACATGACGATCCTGATGGACACCCAGCAGGGCCGACCAGCACGCTTCCTCGAGGCACTGTTCGGCCGGGGAGTCAACGTCGAAGCGGGGTGCTTGTTCCCGCGCACCGAAGGCCGAGTCATGCACATCGCGGTCGAAGACGGCGACGTGGACAAGGTCCACGACGTCGCCGCCGAGCTGGGGGTGGCGGTGGCCGACGACCGGGAGTGCGTGGTGGTCCCTCCGAACTTCCCCGGCGGGGTGCCCGCCATCGGGACCCGGGTGGCCGAGGCGGGGGTGACCGTCTACCTGGCGTACTTCGGCACCAACGGCCAGGTGGTGCTCAGCTCGAACGACCTGGAGAAGACGCGGGCGGCGCTGGGCCTTTGACGTCTCATCCCGCAACGGGAACTCGACGCTGGGTTCGGGGTGGCGGGCCGTTGGGGAGGGTCGTGCCGTCGGGTCGGGTGAAGGTGGGGTGGGTGGCGGTGCCGGTGAGTTTCCATCCTCGGCGGTGGATGAGGGTGTGGTGATGGCGGCACAACAGGATGAGGTTGTCGAGGTCGGTGGGGCCTTGGTGTTCCCACCAGGAGATGAGGTGGTGGGCGTCGCACCAGGTGGTGGGGCGTCGGCAGCCTCGCCTCAGGGGACCAAACGAGTGAGGGCGCGAGTGTCTGGAAGGGACCACTCGGGGAGTGGGCGAGGGGGGACTTGAACCCCCACGGGTGTTACCCCACAGGAACCTGAATCCTGCGCGTCTGCCAATTCCGCCACTCGCCCCGGACACGCGCGACGCCGTGATCGGCGCGTGCGGGAGCCTCATCGTACCACCGCCGCCGTACACTGGCGCAGGTGAAACTCGCAAGGGCAGTCGAACGACGCCTCGAGCGGATGCTCGACGGCATGGCCGGGCGGGTCTTCTCGGGAAGGGTGCACCCGACCGAGATCGCTTCGCGCATGGTGCGTGAAGCCGACCTGTCGACGATCGAGCACCACACGGGCCCGATGGTGCCGAACTGCATCACGGTCACCATCAATCCCAACGACCTCGACCTGCCCCCCGATTCCCTGTCGCGGATCCTCGCCGAGGCCTACGAAGCCCACGCCGCCGAGCAAGGGTGGCGGTTGCCCGGGCCGACGTTCGTCAACATCAAGCTCGACCCCGATCTCGGCGTCGGGACGATCGACTGCGACCTCGAGGTCCGTCGGGGGATGCGCCACCCCTGGGGTCGTCTGACGGGCAAACCGACGCTCGACCTGTCCAACAACCGGCTGTGGGTGGGCCGCTCCGACGAATGCGACGTCGTCCTGCCCTACGACGCCGTTTCGCGCCGCCACGCCGAGATCGTGCGCCGCCACGGCTCCATCTGGATCCGGGACCTGGGCTCGGCGAACGGCACCTTCGCCAACGGTCAGCGGGTCGGAGAGGACGAGAGTGTCGAGATCCAGCCCGGTTCTGTCGTAACCTTCGCCGACCGTTCCTATCGCCTCGAACTGGCCTGAATGCCCGACATCATCCTCGCCCTGCTGCGCCTGATCTTCCTCGGCCTGATCTACCTGTTCGTGTGGCAGGTGGCCCGGGGCATCGCCACGCACCTCGGCATCCACGCCGAGAGGCGGAGGCGCCGCGGGACCAAGGTCGTGATCGTCCGCTCCGACACCCAGGCGGGCCTCGATTTCACCGTCACCGACGCCACCGTGATCGGACGCAGCCCCGAAGCGGATATTGTCATCGACGACCCGTATGCTTCCGAGTTCCACCTCAGACTGGTCGCCACCGAGAACGGCCTGACCTTGCACGATCTCGGCAGCACCAATGGGACGTACTTGAATGGCCGACGTGTCACCGCTCCAGCAGAGCTGCGGCGGGGTGACGCCGTGCAAGTGGGCAAGACGGTGATGGAGATACGGTGAAGTACCGATGGGCGAGCGCCACCCACACCGGGCGAGTGCGCTCCAACAACGAGGACGCGGTCTATCCGCCGACATCGGGGGCTGGTGACGACTCGACCTTGTTCATCGTGGCCGACGGGATGGGAGGTCACGTCGCCGGCGAGGTCGCCTCACGCATCGCCGTCGACACCGCGGTGGACATCGTCGGAGGTCCCACCCAGCGGGTGATCGGCGCCAACCACGCCCTCCTGCTCGAGGTGGCAGAGAAGCCCGAGCTCGCCGGGATGGGCACCACCATGACGCTCCTCGAGATCGTCGACGACGTCGCCCACATCGCTCACGTCGGCGACAGCCGTGCCTATCTCCTCCGCGACGGCGTGCTCCGCCAGCTCACCGAAGACCACACCGTCGCCGCCGAATACGTGGCCGCGGGTCGCCTCAGCCCGGAGGAGGCGATGACCCACCCGCAACGGAACATGATCACCCGGGCGCTCGGGCTCACCCAGGACCTGCTCGTCGACGAGGTGGAAGAGCCCGCCCGTCCGGGCGACCGGTTCCTGTTGTGCTCGGACGGTGTGAACTCGATGCTCACCGACGACCAGATCGCCGAGCAGCTCCGGGCCGATTCACCGGAGGAGGCGGCATGGGGCCTGGTCGAGGCGGCCAACGCCGCCGGAGGAAACGACAACATCTCTGCGGTCGTCGTCGACGTCGTCGAGTGACGCCGCCTCCTCTAGGAAGTGGCACCTGGTAACAGATACGCAACCGGCCCCACGCCGGGACCCGGGGGGAACGTGACCGTCGCCCACTCCGTTAGGACCCTCGTATGACCCGAAACACCGAAGGTGTTCTCGTCGCCGTCGCCTCGGCGCTCGCCGCGTTCGGCGTCGCCCTGGTCGAGTTCGCCGGCGGCGAGTCCATCGGGGCTCAGGTCGGACTCACCTTCCTCGTGTTCGTGATCGCCTTCGGCGGCATCCACGTGGCCCTTCGCGCCTGGGCTCCCGACGCCACCCCTCTCCTGTTGCCCCCGGTGGCGTTGCTCGCCGCCATCGGCTTCCTCGAGGTGTATCGCCTCTCTCCCTACCGGGCCGGCCTGCAACGATGGTGGCTCTTGTTGGCGGCGGCGGTGACGTGCGCGGTGCTGGCGTTCCTCTCCCGGGCAGGGCTGAGCCTGCTCCGCCGCTACCGGAACACCATGCTGCTCGTGGCGGTCGGCCTCCTCCTGCTGCCCAACCTCCCGTCGTCCGGCCCGCTGCCCATCCGGGGCCTGACCCAGGGAGGCAGCCGCCTGTGGGTGGTGTTCGACCTCGGCTTCACCGAGTTGCATTTCCAGCCCGCCGAGATAGCCAAGGTCCTCTTCGTCGCTTTCCTCGCCGCCTACCTGGCCGACCGTCAAGCCGCCCTCACCGGCGCCCACCGCAAGCTCGGCCCGATCCGCATCCCCGAGCCCCGCCAGCTCGTCCCGTTGATCGCGGTGTGGGCGGGGAGCCTCCTGATCCTCGTCTACCAGCGCGACCTCGGCGCGTCGCTCCTCCTCTTCTTGACCTTCGCCGCCCTGCTCTACGCCGCCACCGGAGCCGCCGGTTATCTCGTCGCCGGGGGTCTGCTCGCCGCCGGCGGGGGTTTGGCGGCTTGGCGGTTGTTCGACCACGTCCAACGCCGGGTGCAGGCGTGGCTCGACCCGTTCGCCGACTACGCCGACACCGGCTACCAGGTCGCTCAGGGGTTGTTCGCTCTCGGCACCGGCAGCCTGTCGGGGTCGGGGCCCGGCCTGGGACGTCCCGACCTCATCCCCAATGCCGAGACCGACTTCATCTTCGCCGCCGTCGGCGAGGAGCTCGGGTTGGCCGGGTCGATCGCCGTTCTGTGCTGCTTCGCCCTCTTCCTCGCCGCCGGCTTCGGCATCGCCCTCCGTAGCCGGGACCGGTTCCGCACCCTCCTGGCGGCGGGGCTCACCTTCGTGATCGGCCTCCAGACGTTCCTCATCATCGGCGGCGTGCTGCGCGTCCTGCCCCTCACCGGGATCACGTTGCCGTTCATGTCCTACGGTGGCTCGGCTCTGATCGGCAACTTCCTGCTCCTCGGGCTACTGGCCCGCGCCAGCCAGGAGGAACGATCGTGAACGGGCCGATCCGTCGCCTCGCCACGGCGCTCTTTCTCTGCTTCACCGTGCTGCTCGGAGCGGTGACGTGGATCCAGGCCGTCCGGGCCGACACGTACCGGTCCGATCCCCGCAACGCTCGGGTCGCCATCGCCCAGGCGGGCAAGGAGCGCGGCATGATCGTGTCCGCCGACGGAGCGGTCCTGGCCGAATCCGTTCCCGACGAGGACGACCCCCGCCGCTTCACACGTGAGTATCCGCTGGGCCCGGTGTTCGCCCACACCGTGGGCTACACCTCGCCGATCGTCGGCGACGGCGGGCTGGAAGCGGCCTACGTCGACGCGCTCCGCAGCCGCCGCGACCTCACCCTGTCCGACATCGTGGCGGCGATCCTGGGACGCGACCTGCGGCCCAGGAGCATGCGCCTCACGCTGGATTCCCGGCTGCAACAGATCGCCTACGACGCTCTCGGCGACCGGGCCGGGGCGGTCGTCGCCCTCGATCCCCGCACGGGGGCCGTCCTCGCCTCCGTCTCGAAACCGTCGTTCGAACCGACGCTGCTGGGAGGCGCCGACGCGGCCGCCAACTGGGACCAGTTGCTGCAGGATCCCGGCCGTCCCCTGCTGGACCGGGCCACTCGCGAGCTGTTCCCGCCGGGATCCACGTTCAAGACGGTGGTGGCGGCGGCCGCTCTCGAAGCGGGAGTGGCCGGCCCGGACACGCTGTTCGACGACCCATCCGAGTTCCAGCTACCGGGCTCGACGGCGACGATCTCCAACTTCGGCGGTGGCCTGTGCGGAAACGGCAGCCAGGTCGACCTGATGCGAGCCTTCGTCCGCTCCTGCAACACCGTGTTCGCCGACCTGGCGATCCAGGTGGGAGCCCCCGACATCGGGTTCATGGCGGAGGCCCTCGGGTTCAACCGGGACCTCGACTTCCCGCTCCCCGTCGCCGAATCGGTCTTCCCGACCGCCGAACTGGAGAACGACGACGCCGCCTTGGGCCAGAGCGGTCTCGGGGAACGCAACGTGCGGGCGACCCCGTTGCAGATGGCGATGGTCGCCGCCGCCGTCGCCAACGACGGGGTCCTCATGCAGCCGTACCTCGTCGACGAGATGTTCGACCCCGACGGGAACACCGTCTCGAGGACGGAGCCCGAGGTGCTCAGCGAGGCCATGTCCCCCGAGACGGCGGAAACGTTGACCGAGATGATGGAACGGGTCGTCACCGAAGGGACCGGAACCGCCGCCACCGTTCCCGGCGTGCGGGTGGCGGGAAAGACGGGCACGGCCGAAGCGGGACAGGGGCGCTCCTATCCGTGGTTCATCGGCTTCGCCCCGGTCGACGACCCCCAGATCGCGGTCGCGGTCATGTTCGAGCCCCTTCCTGCCGAAGGTACTTCCGAGACCGGTGGCCGGGTGGCAGCGCCCGTCGCCGCCGAACTCATCCGAGGTTGGCTGGAAACACGTGACTGATCCCTATCATTCGGCAGGCCGTCCCGAACCGTATGGAAACTCCACGTCCTCTCACCGATAGATATCACCTGTCCTCGCACATCGCACGGGGAGGGATGGCCGACGTCTACCAGGGCCAGGACACTCTCCTCGGCCGGAAGGTCGCCATCAAGATCCTCCACTCCCAGTACTCCAGCGACGAGGCGTTCGTGAAGCGCTTCCGCCGGGAAGCGCAGGCGGCCGCCAACCTCAGCCACCCGAACATCGTCAGCATCTACGACTGGGGCGAGGCGGGCGACACCTACTTCATCGTGATGGAGCTGGTCGAAGGCCGCTCCCTCCGAGAGGTCCTGAAATCCGAGGGGGCGCTGCTGCCCCGTCGTGCCGTCGAGATCGCTTCGGAGGTGGCGGCGGCGCTGTCCGTCGCCCACCGGGCGGGGCTGGTCCATCGCGACATCAAGCCGGGAAACATCCTCTTGTCGACCGACGGGACGGTGAAAGTCACCGACTTCGGCATCGCCCGCGCCTGGGACGACTCCCAGGAGTTGACCCGGACCGGGTCGGTGATCGGCACGGCCACCTATTTCTCTCCCGAGCAGGCACAGGGCGCGGCAGCCGATGCCCGCTCCGACGTGTACTCGCTCGGGGTGGTGCTCTACGAGATGCTGACCGGCCGCCCGCCCTTCCAGGGCGACAGCCCGATGTCGGTGGCGTTCCAGCACGTCTCGACGGAGCCGGTGCCCCCGTCCCAGCTCAACCCCGACGTGTCACCGCAACTCGACGCGGTGGTGATGCGTGCCCTCCGGAAGGATCCGGCCGGGCGGTACCAGAGCGCAGAGGACATGCGTGCCGACCTGGTGGCGGTTCTGCGGGGCCAGACCCCGTCGGCGCCCCCGCCGTTGCCGGCTCCCACCGGCAGCTACGCCGACCCCGACGCCTCCACCCGGGTGATCCCCTCGGCCGCTCCCACGCCGCCACCCACCGCACCCCCCGACGAGGTCTACCGCGACCTCGAGGAGGAACCCCCCTCGCAGCTGCCGTTCATCCTCACCGCCTTCGGCCTGCTCGCCCTGCTGGTGGTCCTCGTGTTCGTCCTGTTCCGGGCGCTGGGCGGGGAGGAGGCGCCGGAGACGGTGGTGATACCCAACGTCACGAACCTGCCGGAGGCCGAAGCCGTCCAACGCCTCGAAGACGAAAACCTGCGGGTGCGGATCACCCGCGAGCCCAGCGACGAGATCCCCCAGGGCAACGCCATCCGCACCGACCCGCCCGCCGGCGAAGAGGTGCCGGTGGACTCGACGGTGGAGTTGTTCGTGTCCGCCGGCCCGGAGGAGTTCGAGGTGCCCAACTTGCTGGGCCAGGACGAAACGACCGCCAGACGCCTCATCGAGGAGGCGGGCTTCGTGGTGGGCAACGTGAGCACGCGCCCTTCGGACCAGCCGGAAGGGGTGGTGATCGACCAGCAGCCGCCGGCGGGTGTGCGGGCCGGGGCGGGCTCACCGATCGACTTCGTCATCTCCGAAGGCCCCCAGACCCTCGAGCTGGAGGACCTGTCGGGTCTGACGGTCGCCGACGCCACCCAGCGGCTCGCCGACCTCGGTCTGCGCGCCACGGTCGAGAACCGCTACCACGACGAGGTGCCGCAGGGGCTGGTGATCACCACGGACCCGGCCCCGGGCTCGACCGTCAGGGTCGGCGACAGCGTCAAACTGGTCGTCTCCAACGGTCCCGAGCCGGTGACGATCCCCGATGTGCGCGGGTTGACGCCAGAGGACGCCGAACGGGTCCTCTCGGAGCGGGGATTGGGGATCAACATCTCCAACGCCACCGAGACGGTCTCCGATCCGAGCCTCGACGGGCGGATCGTGTCGCAGTTCCCGGCGGCCGGCGGGTCGGCCGTGCCCGGCGACGTGATCACGGTGACGTTGGGCCGGGTGCCCCCGACGACGACCACCACCACGACGACCACCACCACGACCACGACCACGACCACCACGGTGCCGGACACGACACCTCCGGACACCGCCCCACCCGACACGGGCGGCGGCTGAGGCCCCGACTGGTCAGGAGGACAAGAAATTGGCGAGGAGGGCCTTGCCCTCCGTCGTCATCACCGACTCGGGGTGGAACTGGACGCCATGGATGTCGTGGCGGCGGTGGCGCACTCCCTGGACCACCCCGTCCTCCGACCAGGCGCAGGCCTCCAGCTCGTCGGGGAGCCGGACGGCGGCCAGCGAGTGGTAGCGAGTCGCTTCGAACGGGTCGCTCAGCCCGGAGAACACGCCCCTCCCGTCGTGGCGGATCATCGAGGTCTTGCCGTGCCGCGGCTCGGGGGCCAGGTCCACCGAGCCTCCGAACGCCGCCACGATCGCCTGATGGCCCAGGCAAACCCCGAGGATGGGGATCCGCCCGGCGAACCGCTGGACGAAGGCGATGGAGTTGCCCGCCTCCTCGGGCCGCCCCGGGCCGGGTGAGATCACGATCCGGTCGTAACCGCTGGCTTCCGCCTCGTCGGGGGTGATCTGATCGGCGCGGATCACCTCGGGCTCGGCACCCAGCTCGCCCAGGTACTGGGCGAGGTTGAAAGTAAAGGAGTCGTAGTTGTCGAGGACGAGGACTCTCACCGGTAGTTCGTCGTCATTATGAAGCCCGCCGAGATCGCGATCAGGCCCAACAGGAGCACCCACTGGTCAGTTCGGAAGAAGAACCGGACCAGGACGAGGATCACACCGACCGCCATGAGACCGGCCATCAGGGCCACGTACCAGCGCGGGCTCTCCGGGGCGTCTTTGGGGATGGCGCGCTTGGGCGGGGTCGGACCCTTGGATCTCGGCTTGCGACGCTTCGACTCTGGCATGCGCCCTAGCGTAACTCTCGCTCGGTGGGCCACAGCCCTCTGCTTGTGAATGACAAACTTGTAGTTTTCCCAAGACTTGTCCACAGGCTGTGGACAACTAGGCACGGAGGTGCCGGCCCGAGCCCGGGCGCCAGACCGGCACCATCTCTTCACGGCAGTGCTTGGGCGGGGACATCTCGAGCACGTTGGCGACGCGGAGCGTGACCTCGGTGCCGCAGACCGTGCACTTGTAGTCCTGGTCCTCCACTTCCACCACGTCCTCGGGGTCGATGGGAGGAGGTGGGGTGGCGAGGATGCGCAGGATCTTCATGGACACGACCCAGACCGTCACGCCGATGGCGAGAGCGATGAGGATCTGTCCGATTCCGATCTGTGCCACTACCCGATGCGTTCGATGATGGTGCCGTTGGCCATCCCGCCGCCCTCGCACATGCTCTGCAGTCCGTAGCGTCCACCGGTCCGAACCAGCTCGTGGACGAGGGTCGTCAGGAGGCGGGCACCGGAGGCGCCGAGCGGGTGGCCCAGGGCGATCGCCCCTCCGTTGACGTTGGTCCGCTCCCACAGGCCGTCGGGGTCGCTGCCACCATGCTCCATGCGCCACGCGCCGACCACCGAGGCGAACGCCTCGTTGATCTCGAACAGGTCGATGTCGTCGATGGTGAGGCCGGCACGCTCCAGCACCTTCGAGGTGGCGGGAATGGGCCCGGTGAGCATGGTGATGGGGTCGACACCGGCGAGCGAGAACGACACGAAGCGGGCCATGGGCTCGAGGCCCAGCTCCTCGGCCTTGTCCTCGGACATGATGAGGACGGCGGCGGCGCCGTCGGAGATCTGTGACGAGTTGCCGGCGGTGACCACGCCGTCGGGCTTGAACGCCGGCTGCAGCGACGACAGCTTCTCCATGGACGTGTCCCGGCGAATGCCTTCGTCGGTGGTCATCACCTCGACGCCGTCTTCGGTCTGCACCTCGACGGGCACGATCTGGCTCTCGAAACGGCCCTCGTCGGTGGCCCGGGCCGCCCGACGATGGGACTCCAAGGACAACTCATCCAGAGCCTCCCGGCTGAGGCCCCACTTCTCGGCGATCATCTCCGCCGAGATGCCCTGGGGCACGAGACCCTGGCTGTAGCGCTCCAGCATCTTGGGCCCGAAGGGCTTTCCCGGCCCCTGCTGGGAGGTGATGCCCATCGGCACCCTGGTCATGGACTCGACCCCGGCGGCGATGACGACGTCGTAGGCCCCGGCGATCACACCCTGGGCGGCGAAGTGGGCCGCTTGCTGCGAAGAGCCGCACTGACGGTCGATCGTGACCCCCACGACCTCCTCGGGGAACCCGGCGGCGAGGGCGGCGTTGCGACCGACGTTCACACCCTGTTCGCCGGTCTGCATCACCGTTCCCATGATCACGTCCTCGATGAGGCCCGGATCGAGGTCGTTGCGCTCGACGAGCGCCTTGAGGGGGATGGCGGCGAGGTCGACCGGGTGGATGTCCTTGAGCTTCCCGTTGCGCCTTCCGATCGGCGTGCGGACTGCGTCGACGATGACCGCGTTCGGCATTCGAATCCTTTCGCTCCCGTAGCCCCAACCTTATCTGCGCCACCGGAATTCCGGTCGTCGGCCGGGGAACAAAGCCCAATCCGATTGCACCCAGAACACATGTTCGATAGCCTGGGCGCGGTGACGGAACTGCCTTGGCCGACACCGGCCTCAGGGGGACTCTTCGAACTGGGCCGTCGGGTGGCGGGCCGGGGCGAGTATCGCGGCCTCACGTTCCACGAGGTCGAGGCCAAGACGATCCTCAACCACGTCCCCTGGGACCGATTCGGCTTCAACTGGACGATCAACCCCTATCGGGGCTGCAGCCACGCCTGCGTCTACTGCTTCGCCCGCCCCACCCACGAGTACCTCGGCTTCGACATCGGTTCCGACTTCGAGACCCAGATCGTGGTGAAGATCAACGCCGTGGAGCTCGTCCGGGCCGAGACGGAGCCGGGCCGCTGGGCGGGCGAGCTGATCGCCATGGGCACCAACACCGACCCCTATCAACCGGCAGAGGGCAAGTACCGGCTGACCCGGGGCGTGCTCGAGGTGCTGGTGGAGAGGTCGAACCCGTTCTCGATCCTCACCAAGTCGACGCTGGCGCTGCGCGACCTCGACCTGTTCGTGGAAGCGGCCAAGCGCACCGAGATCTCGGTCAACTTCTCGATCGGCACTCTCGACCCCGAAGTGTGGAAGCTGACGGAGCCGGGGACACCCCACCCCCGGCGACGCGTCGAGGCGGTGGCGAGGCTCACCGAGGCCGGCGTGCCGAGCAGCGTCCTCGTCGCCCCCATCATCCCCGGCCTCTCCGACCGCCCCGACCAGATCGCGGCGGTGGAGGAGGCGTGCCGGGAAGCGGGAGCGCAGTCGGTTTCGCGGATCATGCTCCACCTGCGGCCCGGGGTGAAACAGCACTTCATGTCCTGGCTGGCGATGAAGCGGCCGGACCTGGTGCCCGAATACGAGAAGCTGTATCGCGACCGGGCCTACCTGTCGAACCCGAAGCGCAGGAGGAGCCCCTACCGGCGGGAGCCGAAACCGCCCGAGAAGAAGCCGGTGCAGACCTCGCTGCCATTCGGCTGACCGCGACGGCCAATTCTTGACTGATCGGTCCAGTTCCAGGGCCAGGTCGCCGTAGTCACCGGCGGGGGCTCCGGGATCGGACGGGCCACCGCCCTCGCCCTCGCCCGTCGCGGGGCCACGGTGGTGGTGGCGGGACGGCGCCCGGAGCTCCTGAAGGAGACGGTGGAGATGATCGAGCGAGAGGGGGGCTCCGCCGACGCGATCCCGACCGACGTCACCCACGGTGGCCAGGTGGCGGATCTGGTCGGTGAGACGGTCCGGCGTCACGGCGGGCTGCACGTCGCCGTCAACAATGCCGGAATGCTGGGGCCCCACCGCCCGCTCGCCGACCTGGACGAGGAGTCGTGGAATCGGCTGGTAGCGACCAACCTCACCGGCACGTGGCTGTGCATGAAGCACGAGATCCGTCACATGCGGGCCCACGGCGGTGGAGTGATCGTCAACGTCGCCTCGACCATCGGCGCCCACCTGACGCTCCCGATGCTGGGCGCCTACGCCGCCACGAAAACGGCGATCGGCACTCTCACCCGTGCGGCGGCCAAGGAGAACATCGCTCACGGGATCCGGATCAATGCCGTCAGCCCGGGGCCGGTGGACACGCCGATGTCGCGTTTGCCCGGCGAGACCGACGCCGACCGTGACGCCCGCATATCCGCCGTGGTTCCGATGGGGAGGGTGGCCACCACGGCCGAGATAGCCGAAGCGATCGTGTGGCTGGCGTCTCCGGCTTCGAGCTACACCGTCGGCCACGACCTGGTCGTCGACGGCGCCGGGACACCCTGAGAGGCGGAGTGGAGCTGAGGGGATTCGAACCCCTGACCCCCTGCGTGCAAGGCAGGTGCTCTGCCGGACTGAGCTACAGCCCCGTGTGTCCCCGTGATTGTAACCCCCACCCCCTGCCGGCCCCGGACGGGCGTCTCCGGCTACTGGCTTGTCCTTTCCAGCCGCGGTGTTGTAGCCTCTCGCCGGTTGACAACGCGCTCATCCAGAGCGGTGGAGGGACGGGCCCTGTGAAGCCGCGGCAACCGACCCGAGTCCTGACTCGGGCACGGTGCTAACGCCCGATCGATGAGTTGCCGTCGAGCCGTCGGAGGCTTGCGGCGCTCAGAGCGCATCAGAAGTAAGCACCGACAACCGAGGCTCGACATGACGATCACACGACTTCCGTCGGCGACGACATCCGCCTGTGGGCGCTGTTGTGGCTGCTCTCGGGTGTCCCCCGGGGCCGCCTGACAGCCGGCCCTCGAGACGCCATCACCCGAGAGGATCCCTTTCCGGCGTCTGTCCGTTCGTTCCGTTCGTCCACAGGAGGTCTTGCATGTTTCGTCGTCGCTTCGACACGACCGTTGGCGTCTTGGCTCTGGTCGCCGCCGTGGCCCTCGCCGCCTGCAGCGGCGGGGCAGCCGCCCAGACGCCGTCCACCATCACGCTCGACTGGGCGTACTACAACCCGACGAGCCTGGTCCTGAGGCACTTCGGCTGGCTCGAGGAAGAGCTGAGCGCCGATGGCATCGAGGTCGCCTGGGTCCAGAGCGCCGGCAGCAACAAGGCGATCGAGTTCCTGAACTCCGGCAGCGTGCAGTTCGGTTCGACCGCCGGGGCCGCCGCCCTGCTCGCCAAGGTCTCCGGCAGCCCGATCAAGTCCGTGTACGCCTACTCGCAGCCGGAGTGGACCGCCCTCGTCACACTCGAGGACAGCGACATCCAGACGGTCGAGGACCTGGCGGGGCGGAGGGTGGCGGTGACCCGTGGCACCGATCCTCACATCTTCCTGGTCAGGGCTCTGGCCGATCACGGCCTGTCCGAGGACGACATCGAAGCGGTGCTCCTCCAGCACGCCGATGGCCGCAACGCTCTGGTACAGGGACAGGTGGACGCCTGGGCCGGCCTGGACCCGATGATGGCCGAGGCGGAGCTGGAGCAGGGGGCGAGGCTGTTCTACCGCCGTCCGGAGCTGAACACGTGGGGGATCCTCAACGTCAACGAGGAGTTCTCCGCCCAGCACCCCGAGCTGGTCGAGAGGGTGATCGCCGCCTACGAGCGGGCCCGGAAGTGGGCTCTGGAGAACCCAGACGAGCTGGCCGAGATCCTCGCCGAGGCCGCCGACCTGTCGATCGAGGTCGCCCAGGCGCAGCTGGACCGGACGAGCTTCACGACGCCGAAGCTCGGTGACCCGCAGTACGAGTCGATCCTCGGCGCCGGCGAGGCGCTGCAGGCCGCCGGTGAGATCGAGGCCGACGTAGACGTGCAGGCGGTGCTCGACGAGCTGTTCGACCCGAGCTTCACCGCGGACCTGGAGGACTGATGGCCCTTCCCGAAACGATCGTCGAGACGTCCCCCAACCTGGGCGAGGTGGTCGTTCCCACCCGACGACCGACCGTCGCCCGCCGCAGGGGATGGGGCTGGCAGGGGCTCCTCCTCCCCCTGCTGGCTGCGGTGCTGTGGGAGGTGGGAGCCCGGGTGGGATTCGTCTCCACCCGGCTGCTCCCCTCCCCCAGCCAGATCGCCGGCACGGTCTTCGAGCTCGCGGCATCGGGGGAGCTCGCCGACCACACCGTGGCCACGTTGTGGCGCGTTCTCTGGGGATTCCTTCTGGGCGTCACCGTGGCCACGGTGCTGGGGGCGGCGAGCGGCGTGTCCCGCAGGTTCCGGGCGTTCGTCGACCCGACGTTCCAGGCGCTGCGCAGCATCCCGTCGATCGCCTGGACCCCGTTGTTCATCCTGTGGTTCGGGATATTCGAGACCCCGAAGGTGCTGTTGATCGCCGTCGGCGTGTTCTTCCCGGTCTACCTGGCGCTGGTGGAAGGCATCGGCTCGGTGGACCGCAAGCTCGTCGAGGTGGGGCGCACCTACGGGTTGAGCACGTTCGACCTGACACGTCGGATCCTGCTCCCGGCATCCCTCCCCACCTATCTCGTCGGACTGCGCGGCGGCCTCGGCCTGGGGTGGATGTTCGTGGTGGCGGCGGAGTTCCTCGGTGCCTCCCGGGGCCTCGGCTACCTGCTGGTCGACGGGCAGATGACCGGCCGCCCGGCGGTGATCATCGCCTCGATCGTGCTCTTCGCCCTGCTCGGAAAGGTCACGGACTGGGGGCTGGCTCGAGCGGGGTCCCGGCTGGTGCGTTGGCAGGACGACTTCCAGTCGAGGCCTTCATGAAGGTCCGTCTCGAGGGCGTCTCGCTGCGATACCCGAACGGGCATCTCGCCCTGGACGGTGTCGACCTGGACGTGCCGGAAGGCCGGCTGACAGCTGTCATAGGTGGGAGTGGATGCGGCAAGAGCACGCTCCTCCGCTTGGTGGCGGGCTTGGAGCGTCCGACGGAGGGGACGGTGTGGGTCGGAGACCGGCCCGTCACCGGCCCCTCCCCCGACGTCGGCGTCGTGTTCCAGGAACCGCGGCTGATGCCGTGGCTCACCGTCGCCGCCAACGTGGCGTTCGGGATCGGCCACCTGCCGGCCGCCGAGGCGCGGGCCCGGACCGAGGCGACGCTGCAGCGGGTGGGCTTGGCGGACTTCGCCACCGCCCTGCCCAAGCAACTGTCGGGCGGGATGGCCCAGCGCGTCGCCCTGGCCAGGGCTCTCGTGACATCTCCCGAGGTGTTGCTGCTGGACGAGCCGTTCAGCGCGCTCGACGCGTTGACCAGGGCGGACCTGCAGCAGCACTTGCTCGACCTGTGGTCAGCCGACCGCCAGACGGTGCTCCTCGTCACCCACGACATCGACGAAGCGCTGCGGCTCGCCGACGAGATCGTGGTCCTCTCCGGCCAACCCGGGCATGTCGTCGAGATCGTCGACGTCGACGACCGCCGGCCCCGGGACCTGGCCTCCCGGGAGCTGGTGAGGACGAGACAGCACGTCCTCTCGGCGCTGTCGCGGGCGCCTTCGCCGGCTATCGGATGAGTCCGAGGCCCCCGAGCCGATCGCGCAGCGACTCGGGGGTGGTGAACAGCTCGGCCTGGAAGCCCAGGCGGCGGGCCTGGTCGACGTTCTCGGGCAGGTCGTCGGTGTACAGGGTGCGTTGCGGCTGGAGCGCATAGCGGTCGATCAGGATCCGGTAGATGCGGGGATCGGGCTTGATGACCCCGACGTCGCCGGACACGACCTCGCCGTCGAACTCCTGGAGGAACTTCCAACGCCGTTTGGCCACCCTCCACTTCTCCGACGAGAAGTTCGTCAACGCGTAGACGGGGACCCCCGCCGCCCGCAGCTCCCTCAGGATCTCGACGGTCGGCTCGATGGGCCCGGCCACCGTCTCCTCCCAATGCGTGTCGTAGGCGGTGATCAACTCCTCGTGCTCGGGGAATTTGGCGACCAGTTCCTGGACGGCCACGGCCCAGGGCCGGCCGGCGTCCTGCATCTGGTTCCACTCGGGAGTGCAAACTTCGGTCAGGAATCGGCGCCGCTCCACCTCGTCGGGGATGAGGCGGCGGTACAGGTACTCCGGGCTCCAATCGAGGAGCACACCACCCACGTCGAACACGACCGCTTCGACCGCCGTCATCGACTCGAAGCTAGCCGCGATCGGGCCGTTTCAAGACGGGGCGTGAGGGAATCCAGCACCGGGAACACCAGGAGGTGACCATGGCTCGGGTGAAGACCGAAGACCTGCCGGAGACGATCAAGCGATCGTCCAAGAAAGCCCAAGAGACCTACCGCAAGGCGTTGGCGTCGGCTCACGAGCAGTACGACTCCGAGGAGCGGGCCCACCGCACTGCGCTCGCCGCCCTCAAGCACTCCTTCGAGAAGGTGGGCAACAAATGGGTGGCCAAGAAGCAGAAGGGCCCTTCGGACGAGCGGGCCAAACGCGGCCAGCGTCCCGGCGGGGAGAGCGCCGGCGGCGTCGACGTCGAGGGCCACACCAAAGAAGAGCTCTACGAGCGGGCCAAGAAGCTGGGCGTGGAGGGTCGTTCCAAGATGAACAAGCTCGAACTGGCGCAGGCTATCGCCCGCAAACAGGACTGATCATCCCGGGACCTCGCCGCGCCCCACCGCGGCGATGTCGCGGCGATGGTGGACCACCTCGTGGATCGTATGGGTGACGATCCAGGCCACCGTCCTCTCGGCCGGCTCCGGGTAGTTGTAGATGCCGGTCCTCTCCCATCCACCCGGGTCGAGGCCCTCCAGCGTCCGGATCAGACGGTCGGCGTTCTCTCGTATCTGACCGGGCAGGCCATGGGGGTCGACGTCGCAGTATCCGGCGACCCGCTCCTCCCGTCCCATCGGCTCGAAGGCCGGAACGTCCTCGACCTGGGTGAGCCGGATGCGCCCGTCCTGGACGTCGAGAACGTCGCGCACGTGGCAGGCGTACTCGTGGGCCGACCACACGTCGGGTGAGGGTCGCACATCGGTCTGCTGTGCTGCGGCGAGCTCGTCGATGAGAGCGTCGACCTCGCTCGACAATGCGGTCGTCAGCTGGTCGCGCCGCAAGGCGGCGTAGTCGTAGCCGCATTGATCGCACTCCACGGGGCTCACCCTATCGGCACGCGCCCTGGCGGTCGTCGACATTTCGTCGGCAGCCGAAGCGGAATCGGTGTGCGGATCGGCGCTCACAGCACGCCGCAGGACCTGGTGGCACGGGCTGAGCGTCGATCCGTCGCCCCGAGGCGCTCTGTCTCGGCGGGTGACCGCCGGCGACGGCCGATTCGACGCTGTGGCCGATGCCGGTAGAATCCATTTGCCTCGACGAGTCTCGGGCCCATAGCTCAGTCCGGTTAGAGCGCATCCCTGATAAGGATGAGGTCCCTGGTTCAAGTCCAGGTGGGCCCACTCACCCCATATCCTCACGTCGATCGGCCGCCGCAAGGCGGCCGATCCTCCTCCCCGGTGCCGGTCAGCGGAAGTCTTCTTCCCGGTACTCGCGGGTTTCGCCCTCGCCCTCCTTCGTCGACTCGGCGCGCCTCAGCTGCACTCGCCTGATCTTTCCGGAGATCGTCTTGGGGAGGTCGTCGGTGAACTCGATGCGGCGGATCATCTTGTAGCCAGAGACCCGGCTGCGGAGGAACTCGAATATCGAGCGGGCGGTCTCCGGGCCGCCCTCCCCGTCGGCCAGCGTTATGTACGCCTTGGGCACGTAACCCCTCACCGGGTCCGGCGAGGGAACGACCGCCGCCTCCGCCACATCGGGATGCTCGATCAGCACGCTCTCCAGTTCGAACGGGCTGATCCGATAGCCGGAGGCCTTGAACACGTCGTCGGCCCTTCCGACGTAGGTGATGTACCCCCGGTCGTCGCGTTGGCCGACGTCGCCGGTGCGGTAGTGCCCGTCGCCCGCTACCGACGGGGTCCCGCCCTCCACGTAGCCGGCCATCAGGCCCAGCGGGCGGTGGTCGCCGAGCACGACGCAGATCTCACCTTCGTCGGCTTCGTTGCCGTCCGGGTCCAGCAGGGCGATCCGGTACCCGGGCAAGGGCCTTCCCATGGCGCCCGGGACCAGCTCGGCTCCGGGAGGGTTCCCGACCATCGCGGTCGTCTCGGTCTGGCCGTAGCCGTCGCGGATCTGGAGGCCCCATTTCGCTTCGACCTGGGCGATCACCTCGGGATTGAGCGGCTCGCCGGCAGACGCCAGCTCCCGCAGCTTCGTCCGGTAGGCGCCGAGGTCCTCTTGGATCAGGAACCGCCACACCGTCGGCGGGGCACAGAGGGTCGTGACATCGAAGTCGACCAGGGTCTGCAAGACGGTCGACGCCTTGAACCGCGTGTAGTTGTAGGTGAAGACGGAAGCCTCGGCGTTGAACGGTGCGAAGAAGCTGCTCCAGGCGTGCTTCGCCCAGCCGGGCGAGCTGATGTTCCAGTGCTTGTCCCCCGGCTGCAGGCCCAGCCAGTACATCGTCGAGAGGTGCCCGACCGGATAGCTCGCCTGGGTGTGCTGGACGAGCTTGGGTCGGGCCGTCGTCCCGGAGGTGAAGTACTCGAACAACGGGTCCGACGCCGATGTGGGCTCCGGGGGCTCGAACTCGACGGGCTGGCCCTCCGACTCGCCGTAGGCGAGCCACCCGTCGGTGGGTGGGCCCACCTTGATGCGGACCAGATCCTCGGTGAGCGACCCGTCCACCTTCGAGAACGACGCCAGCGCCGTTTCGTTGACGATCGCCGCCCGGACGTTGCCTCTCTCCAGGCGGTCCCGGAGGTCCTCGGGACCGAGGAGAACGGTCGTGGGGACGATGACCGCACCCAGTTTCATCGCCGCCAGCATCGACTCCCACAGGGCCACCTCGTTGCCGAGCATCAACAGGACACGGTCGCCCTTTCTCACGCCGTTGGCGACGAGGAAGTTGGCGACCTGATTGGAACGTCGCGAGAGCTCCGAGTACGTCTTGGTCGTCTCTTCTCCGGTCTCTTCGACGATGTGGAGGGCGACCGCGGAGTTGTCCTCGGCGATCGTGTCGAAATAGTCCCTCGCCCAGTTGAACGTCGTGAGAGTCGGCCAGCGGAACTGCTCGTAGGCTCGCTCGTAGTCGTCCCGGTTGTCGAGCAGGATCTGGCGGGCTTCCAGGAACCTCTCGAGGTCGCTCATCTACCCCCCCTCTCTTCCTTCTCCCTTGCGACGAAGAAGCTCTCGGAAAGAGCGCTCGGCGCCCCGACTTCGGTGTCTAGTACCGGCTGTCGGGGCTGTCAACAGTCGAACGCGTGCCTCCACCCCGGCGAATCCAACCGCGGTTCGCGGTGCGCAACCTCGATGCCGTTCATTATCCTGCTGCCTCGGGATGGCTATCCGTTGCCCTGGGTGCGGCTTCGACAACGACGCCAGTCACCGGTTCTGCGCCGGCTGCGGCAACAGGCTGGGAAAGACCTGCCCGGCGTGCGGCCGGGGTTGTGACCCCGCTCACCGCTTCTGCCCGGACTGCGGCACCTCCCTCGATGCGGGCACCGCCCCGGCACCGCCGAGTGTCCCGGAGACTCCGGCGCCGACGGAGCGCCGTCTCGTCACCACGCTGTTCTGCGACCTCGTCGGCTTCACCTCCCTCTCCGAGCAGCTGGACCCGGAGCGAGTGCGTGGGCTCCTCACCGCCTACTTCGACCGCTGCCGCAACGTCATCGAAGGCTTCGGGGGCGAGGTCGACAAATACACCGGCGACGCCATCACCGCCTTCTGGGGGGCGAGAAGGGCGCTGCCGGACGACGCCGAGCGGGCCGTGCGGGCCGGCCTCGAGCTGATCGAAGAAGTGCCGGCTCTCGGCGACGAAGTCGGCATCGAAGGCCTCCAGCTCCGCGTGGGGGTGAACACGGGCGAGACGGCGGTGGGTCCCGGCGGCAACGAGAAGGGCCTCGTCCTCGGTGACGTGGTCAACGTCGCCGCCCGCCTCCAGTCGGTCGCCGAGCCGGGCACGGTAGTGGTCGGTGACACCACCAGGCGCCTGACCGAAGACGCCATCGCCTACCAGGAGCTCGGGCTCCTGGCGCTGCGCGGCAAGGAGGAATCGGTGCGCGGTTGGCGGGCGCTACGCGTCGAGACGGCGAGGGGAGGGCGGGGCCGCACCGACGGCATAGAGCCTCCTTTCGTCGGACGCCAGTACGAGCTTCGTCTGTTGAAGGAGCTCCTGGCGGTGACCGGCGAAGAGAAGCGGGCCCGGCTGGTGTCGATCGTCGGCGACGCCGGCATCGGCAAGTCGCGACTCGCCTGGGAGTTCCAGAAGTACGTCGACGGCATCGTGGAGAGCATCTACTGGCACCAGGGCCGCTCTCCCGCCTACGCCGACGGCGTCACCCTCCGCGCCTTGAGCGAGATGGTCCGCCAACGAGCCGGGATCGGCGAGCTCGAGGACCAGGAAAAGGCACGGATACGGCTCCGCACCGCCGTCACCGAATACGTCTCCAACGCCGAGGAGCGGCGCTGGATCGAGCCGCGTCTCGCCGGGCTCCTCGGTCTCGATCCGATGCCCGCCGGCGACCGCACCGAGCTGTACGCCGCCATCCGGACCTTCTTCCAGCGGATCGCCGAGCGCGGCACCGTGGTCCTCGTACTCGAAGACCTCCACTGGGCCGACGACGGCCTGATCGAGTTCATCGAGGAACTGGTCGAGCGCTCACCCAACCATCCCATCCTCGTCCTGTCGCTGGCCCGACCCGAGCTGCTGGAGCGGGCGGAAGGCTGGGGTGGGGGCCGTCCCAACCTGACGTCGGTCCACCTCGGGCCGATCGCCGACTCGGCGATGCGCGAGCTGGTGGAGGGAACGGTGACCGGCCTCGATCCTGCCCTCGTCGACGAGATCGTCGAGCGGGCGGCCGGCGTCCCGATGTACGCGGTCGAGATGATCCGGATGCTCGTCAACGACGGCACGCTCACCGCGTCCGACGACGGCACCTTCCGGGTCCAAGGAGACGTCGCCGCCATCGCCGTCCCGGAGTCCCTGCAGGCAGTAATAGGCGCCCGGATCGACCGCCTCGACTCGGAGCTCCGGGAGCTCCTCAAGAACGCCGCCGTCCTGGGGCAGTCGTTCACGGTGGAAGGCCTCGGTGTCGTCAGCGGAGAGCCGGACGAGAGGATCGGTGCGTCGTTGGACCGGCTGGTGGCCGCCGAGGTCCTCCGGTTCGAGGACGATCCCCGGTCACCCGAGCGCGGCCAGTACAAGTTCGTGCAGAGCCTGATCCGCGAAGTGGCGTACAGCCGCCTCACCTTGGCGGAGCGCAAGGAACGCCATCTCGCCGTGGCCGACTACTTCGAGAGCCTCGGTGAGGTGGAACTGGCCACCGTGGTGGCTTCGCACCTCTTCGACGCCTACCGTGCCGATCCCGATGGCGCCGACGCCGAGAAGCTGGCCACCCGCGGCCGCCAGGCGCTGATGCGGGCGGCGCAACGCGCCGCCGACCTCCACTCCCACCGGCAGGTGCTGAAGCTGGCGGAAAGGGCGGCCTCGATCGCCTCCACCGACCGAGACCGAGGCGAGCTCGAGATGCTGCGGGCCCGGGCCGCCCGCGGATTGGGAGACATGGAAGGAGCCGTCGAAGCGGCGCGGGCGGCCGTCGAGCTGTTCCGGGACGCCGATGTCGAGCTTCGGATGCGAGCCGCGACGCTTCTCGGCACCAGCCTCACCGACATCAGCCGCCACGCCGACGCCGTCGCCGTCATGGACGATCTCGCCCCGGAGACGCCCGAGACCCCGGCCGAGATCGAGCTGGCTGCTGCCCTGGCTCGCGCCTACTTGCTGGGCAACTACTCCCACGACGCGATCCGAGTCGCCGACGGAGCGCTTCCCGCCGCCGAGAGACTCGACCTCGTCGCACCCTTGGTCGACATGCTCATCACCAAGGCGTCCGCTCTGATGGCGCTCGAGCGCCATCACGAGTGCCTGGCCCTGCTGAGGGGCGCCCTGGCTATGGCAGAAGACCACGACCTGACCTCGGCGGCGCTACGCGCCCACAACAACATCAGCGTCGTCCTCGGACACGACGACGACATCGCCTCGGCGGAGAACTCCCGTCGCGCCTGGGCCAAGGCACTCGCCCTGGGCGACCCGCTGTGGATGAGCATGTACGCCTATCAGGAGGCGGCCTTCGCCGAGAACGAGGGCCGCTACGAAGACATGCGGGCCATCCAAGCCCAGCTCGGCGAGAACATGATCGAGTACTCACGTCAGTCGTTCGGCCAGATCTGGGCCTGGCACCGCCTGACCCGGGGCGAGGTGGGCCTCGACGAAGCCCTGGAGTCGATCCAGTTCTATCTGGATAGCCAGGACCCCCAGCACCATGTGATGTTCGATCAGTGGATGGCCGACGTCCACTTCCTGGTCGGGGACTTCGAGCGGTCCTACGAGTACGCGATGAAGGCGCGCTACATCTACGGCGCCCCGTTCCACCTGGAGACGGCTCTCTGGTCGGCCATCTTCCTGGGAGACGCCGACCGCATACGAACGGCGGCCCAGGCCCTCCAGTCGGTGGAGAGCGCCGGTCGGATCACGCGGTCCATGAAGCTGGCGGCGGCGGCCGCCGTCGCCCAGTGTGAGGGGAAGACCACCGAAGCCACCCAGCTGGCGCGCCAATATCTCGACGAGATCCCCAAGATCCGAACGGGCCGCGATCTCGCCATCTCCATCGCCGTGATGGCCAGGCTGCTCGGCACCGACCACCCGCTGGGGGAGGAGGCGGCACGCGAGGCGCACCGCATCCTCGCCGAGCAGGGCCGTACCCGCCTCCTCGAAGCCCTGGCCGATGGGCTGGTCGCCTCCCCGACAGAAGCGGAGAGGCTCGCCTAGCTGCGGGCAGCCAGCTCGAAGGTCTTCACCGCCTGCCAGAGGTCGTTGCCGTAGTCGACCACCACGCCGGCGTCGTCGACCTCGATGTCGCGTTGGAACCCGGGCGACGTGTACCGGTACATGCGCGGGCCGATCCGCTCATAGGTCTGAGCGAGGGGCTCGACGGTCATGGCGGGGAAACGGACCCAGCCGGCTTCGAGATGGGCCAGCTCCCCCACCTCGAGGTCGAGGCGGCGGATCGGCAGCGTGTTCGTGGCCGGCGAGATGCCGAGATCCACGTCGCGGCAGTCGGCCAGATCGGGGCGTTCGGCTCCGTCGACGGCCCAGAGGCCATCACCGTCGTGCTCGATGACGAGGGTCCGATCCTCCGAAGACAACGTCACGAATACCCGGCGGGTCACCCACCGCCCGTCGGCGACGACCTCGTAGGCGACAGCGAGAGGGACTCCTTCGACCTCTGCGACCACCCATCCCTTCAGGGTGACCTCCGTCCCGCGCTCGTCGAGCTCGAACAGTTCGGTGCCGGACAGACTGGGATGGGCGACCTGCCACATCATTCGGGCCATGTGAGGCAACGTACGGGAACTCGACCGCCGGATCCAGAAGACCGTCCGTGGAAAGACGGCGAGACTTAACTCACGACGAAGCCGGGCGCCGTCTTTCCAGGTAGGAGACCAGCAACTCCTCGAGTTCTTCTACGAGCGCGGTGCGCGACGGTTCGTCGGCCTGGACTATCAGCGACATCATCCCCCGCACCATCTGGATGGCGACCGTCACCACCCGGTCCCGCTCGGCGTCGCTGAAGCCGGGAAGGAGCCGCCCGACGGCGGCGCTGACCCGGCGACGCAGGGAGTCGTGGACGGCGACGATGGCGCCCTCGAGCGAAGCCGGCATGTCGGTGCGGGCGAAGACCGACTTGAAGCCCGGGTTGGCCAGGTTGAACTCCACCAGCGCGGTCACCACCCGGTGCACCACCTCTTGGATCGAGGCATCTTCGTCGAAGTCGAAGGCCTCGGCGCTGACTCTCTCCAACTCGGTGGCATAGCGCTCGGCGAGAGCGGTGACGATCTCGTCCTTGTTGGCGTAGAACTGGTACAGCGACCCCGGCGAGATCCCGGCGGTGGCCGCGATGGCGTTGGTGGTGGTGTTCTCGTATCCCTGCTCGGCGAGAACCTCCGCCGCGGCCTCCAGGATCTGTGCCATCCGCTCGATGCCCCGGCGCTGCCGCCGGACCGGACGCGACGTCATATAAGGACTCCTTGACTAATACGAGTTTCTGCTCGTATTCTGATGTGAGTAACTACTCGTGAATCTTAGGAGCCTCGTCATGACCGACCGGGTGCTGGTCACCGGAGCCACCGGCTTTTTGGGCTCGGAGATCGTCCGCGTGTTGCTGGAAAGGGGATATCGGGTCCGGGGAACGACGACGGACCTGTCCGGCTGGGGCCCGGCACACCCGCTGGCCGGATCACCTTGCGCCCTCGAGCGGCTCGAGATGGTCGAGATGCATCTCCTCGACGCCGGATCGATCGACTCGGCGGTGCGCGGCTGCCGTCACGTGATCCATGCCGCTTCGCCCTTCCGGATCCAGGTAGACGACCCGGCCGAGCAGTTGGTGAGGCCGGCGGTGGAGGGCACCCGGGCACTGCTCCGGGCCGCCCGACGGGAAGGGGCGGAGCGGGTGGTGCTCACCTCGTCGATGGTGGCTCTGGCCGGCGCTTCGGTGGGGCGGCCTTTGACCGAAGACGATTGGAACACGACATCCAGCCTCGGACGCGACCCCTACGCCTATTCGAAGACGATGGCGGAACGGGCCGCCTGGGCGATGGTCGACTCCCAGGGCGGCACTCCGAGCCTGGTGGCGATCAATCCGTCGGCGATCATCGGGCCGAGCCTGATGGACCGCCTCAACCAGGCGCATCGGATATTCACCGTCCTGGCCCGGGCTCCCGTCGTCCTCGACATCGAATTCCAGGTGGTCGACGTACGCGACGTCGCCGCCGCCCACGTCGCAGCCCTGGAGTCGCCGCGAGCCGCCGGCCGGTACCCACTGAGTGCCGGGGGTATCCACCTACGTGCCCTCGGCGAGATGGTCGACGAGGCGATGGGATCCAGGCGCACCCGGATCCCACTCGACAATTCCGTCGGCACGAAGCTCGTCCGCGCTCTCGCGTCCCTCGTGCTGGGCGGAAACAGCGACTACCTGCGTCGAATGGTCGGCCACCGTCACCCGGTCGACGCGTCCAGGGCCCGCCGCGACCTGGGCTTCGAACCCCGGCCCATCGCCGACTCGGTCAGAGACACGGTGGCGAGCCTCGAGAGCTGGGGCCGCCTGTGACTCGACGAGTCAGAACCGGTCGCGTAGCTCTCCGGATACGTCCGCCAGGCGGCGTTGGATCGACTCGACGGACTCACCGGTCCGTTCCTTGATGCGGCCGATCAACTCGTCCATGTTCCCTTCGGCGACGTCCATGTCGTCGTCGGTGAGATCTCCCCACATCTGCTTGGCCCGGCCCTTGAGCTGGTCCCAGCGTCCTTCCCACTTGAAGCGGTCGGCCATGTCGGCCATGTCCTTTCCTTCCGTCGGCTGTCGGTGGCGTCTACCCGCTCCCGGCTCGCCTAACCCTCGCGTCGCGAGTCATGTACGGTCGAAGGAGTGGCGCATCTCTCGCGCACCGAGGTAGCGGCCAGGGCCGGCGTGGAGCCGGGCTATGTGGACCTGCTGGTCGATCACGGGTTGATCGAGCCGGGGGACGGCAACACCTACACGTCGGGCGACGTGTTCCGGGCGCGTTGGATCCACAGTCTGGAGCTCTCCGGCATCCCCGTGGAGGGGCTGGCGGCCGCAGTGCGCAACGGCTCGCTGTCGTTTCGCTATCTCGACGCCAGCGCCTTCGAGCGCTTCGGCGCCCTGACCGACATCACGGTGCGGGAGCTCAGCGAAGACAGTGGGATCCCGATGTCGCTCGTTTCGGTGATCCGCGAGGCGGTGGCTTTCCCCGAGGCGAATCCCGACGACCTCGTCCGCGAGGAGGAGTTGGCGGTAGCGGAGGCGGTCGCCTTCCAACTCGAGTATGGATTCGACCCCGCCGCGATCGAACGCCTCCTGCGGGTCTACGGCGACTCGCTCCGCCGCATCACCGAGACCGAGACCGACGCCTACCGCAGCCAGGTGACGGAACGGCTGCTGGCGACGGGGATCTCACAAGCCGAGATGCTGGAGAAACAGGCCATCTTCGGTTCCCGGATGGGCGGGATCCTCGAGAGAGCGTTCCTGGCCATCTACCACCGCCAGCAGGAACGAGCGTGGACGAGGGTGTGGCTCGATTCCGTGGAGGCGGCTCTGGAGGAGGCCGGCCTCTACAGGCGCCTGCACAGCCCTCCGGCGGTGGGGTTCGTGGACCTCACCGGGTTCACCCAACTGACGGAACGAGAGGGTGACGAGGCAGCCGCCGAGCTCGCCGCCAGGATGCGCACGATCGTCCGCCAGGTGGCACTGGAGCACGAGGGTGATTTCGTCAAGTTCCTCGGCGACGGCGTGATGCTCTACTTCAACCGGCCCACCGATGGTGTGCACGCTGCCTTCGTCATGCTCGAGCGGTTCGACGAGGAGCAGCTGCCGCCCGCCAGGATGGGGATCGACGCCGGTCCCGTGGTGTTCCAGGAGGGTGACTATTTCGGCCGTACCGTGAACATCGCCGCCCGCCTCGCCGACTACGCCCGCCCGGGCGAAGTGCTCGTCACACGCCAGGTCGTCGAGTCGGTCCCAGAAGGCGAGCTCACACCGAGCGAGATCGGGCCTGTGACCCTCAAGGGCGTGGCCCGACCCGTCGACGTCTACGCCGCGTACCCTCCCGGATCCTGAAACGGCGCCGCCGGGTGCGTGGGTCGTCGACGACCCACGGATCAGCCGCTGGTGTAGACGCTCATGTCGGCGGCGAAGAACCGCCGTGGCGCGATGCGGTAGTAGGGAGCGCCATTCAGGTTCTGGTCGAACATGTCCGCTCCGTAGTGGTCGCGGAGGAACTCGGTGAAGTCCGAGTCTGCGCCGTCGAGATCGAGGGGCTCGGCGTCGCCGTGGACGGTCACGACCAGGCCCTCTCCTTCGACGTACGTCGCCGATACCGCCGGCGATCTGGCGATGTGGCGGGCCCGCAATGCGTTCGGAGAGGTGCCGAAGCGCACCTCCCCCCTGTAGAGGAAGGAGTCGACGGGCCCCGTGAGCGGACGTCCGACGCTGGTGACCGTGGCGACCACGAACACTCTCATCCCCTGCAGGCGATCGACCACTTGCCGGGCGGTCAACCGCGCCCGATCGGAGTGGATCTCACGGTGGTGCCGCCCGGCGGAGGCGTAACTCCGGTCGAGGAGCTCCTGTAGCCGGGCGATGTCTTCGGGAGTCTCTCGCATCCGGCGAATCTTCGCGGTCGGCCCCAACGCGTGCCCGCCACTTTTCGCCCAGCCGAAAACCGCCTGCCTCCTCCGGGCGAGTGCGCCACACTTTCGGGGACGATGTCGTCCGACACGTCACTCATCAGGCCGGCCCGGCCCGCGGACGCCGAGGCCATCGCCCGGGTCCACGTCTACGGATGGCAGGAGGCGTACGCCGGGCTCCTGCCCGACGACTTCCTCGCCGGCCTTGGGCGGACGCTGGATCGCAGGCGCGACTTCTGGGAGGGCCTCGCCCGCTCGCTGAGCAGACGAGACGCCTTCTTCGTCGCCGAGGTGGGCGGGGAGATCGTAGGCTTCGCCCACGGCGGCCACAGCCGGGACCATCCCGACGAGAACGTCGGCGAGGTGACCGCCATCTACCTGCGCCAGGCCCACTGGGGCCGGGGAATCGGCCGTCGGCTCTTCGCCGCGGTGGTGGACCGCCTCAGGGAAGCGGGCTTCGAAGAGGCGATCCTGTGGGTGCTGGACACCAATGCCCGCGCCCGCCGCTTCTACGAAGCAGCCGGATGGGAGGCCGACGGGTCCGAGAAGGTAGAGACGCTCGGTGACCTGGAGCTCCGCGAGGTCCGGTATCGAGCCCGCTTCTGATCACACGATGTTGTCGTGGATCGCCCGAGCCATCACATCGGGGCACGTCAACATCGGCCAGTGGCCCGAGTCGAGGTCCACGAAGTCGACCCGCTGAGCCCGGGAGAGCTCGGGCAGGTCCCCGGCGGCTATCCATTCGCGGGCGTCGTCGGGGCTGAACTCGGGACAGACCAGGGTCGCGGGCACCGAGTAGCGCCTCTCGTCGGTCAACTCGACGACTCCGGTGGCGACACCAGCCGGCACCGGCACCGCCGACTCGGCGAAGCGTTGCTTGGTCGCCTCGTCCATGTCGTCGGAATCTGGCCCCTCGAAGGGTCCCCAGCCGGGGAACGGCATGACGCCGTCTTCGATGTCGAAGAAATCGGCGTAGGGCTGTCCGTCCGGGGTCGGGAATCCCCCGACGAGCATCACCTGCCGGACATCGTCGGGACGGCGATCGGCTGCCATCCAGGCGAGGCTCGCCGCCGCCGAGTGACCCACCACCACCGGGTGGTCGGCGGAGTCGACCGCTTCCAGCACGGCGGCGAGCTGGTCTTCGAGAGTGGCGGAGGTCGATCGGTCGTCGGCGCCGGGGAGACGGACCGGGATCGGTCGATGCCCGAGGCCTTCCAGCTCCCGAGCGACATCGTCCCAGGACGAAGCCTCCATCCACAGGCCTGCGATGAGCACGACATCGGCCATGACTCCTCCTCCCTCCTGTCGCGAACACGTCGATCGTATTGGCACCGTGTGACAACACACCCGACGCCGGCCGCTTCGATCTTCTAACTTGGCGGCGCGGAGACAGAGGAGGGACATGAGAACTCGGATGTGGCCTCCGGCCATCGTTGTAGCGCTCGTCGTGTCGCTGATCCCGGCTGCGGCTTTCGCCAAACCCGACAGCGCCGGGAAATGGGGGATCGAGGTCGTCTCGTCGCCGCCGGAGTACGTCTCCGGAGACGACGCCCGCCTGCTCGTGCACGTCCCGCCCGGACAGGTGGGGAAGGTGAAGATCACCGTCGACGGACGCGACGTGACCGACCGGTTCACACCACGGGACGAGGACACGCTCGAAGGCGTGGTCGACGGGCTCGTGATCGGCGACAACGTCGTCGAGGTTCGGCCCCGCAACAGCAAGGGCAAGCCCACCGCCGCGGTGACGCTCACGAACCATCCGATCACCGGGCCCATGTTCTCGGGACCGCATCAGGACCCGTTCTTCTGCTCGGTGGAGAGCCACCGCGCCAACGCCGAGCTGGGACCGCCGCTCGACGACGACTGCACGATCGAGACCGTCGTGTCGTTCAAGTACCGGACGACGAGCGGCACCTGGGCGGACTACACGCCGGGCACGAGCCCGCCGGACATGGCCCAGACCACCACGTTGGACGGGAAGACCGTCGACTACATCGTCCGCTGGGAGCGAGGCACGATCAATCGCTTCATCTACTCGATCGCCGTCCTCTCCCCCGAGACCCAGGAGGTCGACGCCCCCGACCTCTCGGCGTGGAACCGCCGGCTCATCTACCACTTCCAGGGCGGGGTCGGGATCGGCCACTACCAGGGCAACCCGTCTCGGAGCACGATGTTGTTCGAGTACGGCCTGTCCAAGGGATACGCCGTGATCTACTCCACCGGCACCAAGACGGGCGAGCACTACAACCTCGAGCTCGGAGGCGAGACGGCGATCATGGTCAAGGACCGGTTCGTGTCCGCCTACGGGTTGCCGGACTACACGGTCGGCATCGGCGCCTCCGGCGGTGCCATCCAGCAGTACGTCTACGGTCAGAACCACCCGGGGCTGATCGACGCCGCCATCCCCGTCTACTCGTACCCCGACATGATCACCCAGACGATCCACATCGGCGACTGCGAGCTGCTGGAGAGGTGGATCGACATGCAGATCGTGTCCGGCAACACGAAGTGGGCCGATTGGGAGAGCCGCACGCTGATCGAAGGGCTGAACGCCATCAACGGCTTCCCCAACGAGTTCCAGCAGGCGCTGCCTCCTCAGATCCCGCCCGGCAACTCCGAGTGCACCAACGGGTGGAGAGGCCTTTCGCCGCTGGCCCTGAACCCCCACTTCGGGACCGCGCCCGGCATCACCGACGAGGAGCAGGCCAGCGTCGAATGGACCCACTACGCCGACGCCATCAACATCTACGGCGTCAACCCCGAAGACGGGTTCGCCAACCGCACCTGGGACAACGTGGGGGTCCAGTACGGCCTCCAGGCCCTCATCGACGGGCAGATCACCAAAGAAGAGTTCCTGGACCTCAACACCAACGTCGGGTCGTGGAAGAACGAGCCCGACATGGTCCAGGAAGGCTGCCCGTTCATCTCGGCCCTGTGCCCCGACCCGGCGGACCTAGTCGGGGTCGACCCGTTCCCCGGCATCTGGCCGAACCTGATCGACCCGTGGTCGTGGCGCAACATGGCCCTGTCCCCCGACGGAGGCTCGACTCCCGCACCCCGGGCGAGTGCGGACCCCGGGGCGATCGAAGCCGCCTACGAGCACGGCCTGGTGTTCACGGGCGATCTCGAGATCCCGGTCATCGACTGGCGCAACTACCTGGAGCGGGAGCTCGACATGCACAACTCCCACCAGTCGTTCGCCGCTCGCCAGCGCCTCCTCGACCACGACGGCGACGCCTCGAACCAGGTCATCTGGTTCACCGACGGCAACGACCACGGGGATGAGTTCGACCAGACGCCGCTGGCGTTCGAGGTGATCGACGAGTGGATGCGCAACATCGAGAAGTACCCGTGGCGCAGCGTGGCGGAGAACAAGCCCGCTCGGGCGGTGGATGCCTGCTTCGACGCCGAGGGGAACCTCATCTACGCCGGTGAGGACGCCTGGGCGGGGATCCTCGACGACGAGCCGGCCGGGCCGTGCACCGAGCGGTTCCCGGTCTATTCGACGTCGCGGATCGTGGCCGGCGGGCCCATCAGCGGCGACGTGTTCAAGTGCGAGCTCCAGAGCGTCGACGAGGCCATCGCCCGCGGCGTCTACGGGGACGTGACCTTCACGCCCGACGAGCTCGCCCGGCTCCGCCAGATCTTCCCCGACGGGGTATGCGACTACTCACGCAGCTGAGGCATGTGGACGGGGCGGGCGACCGACCCGCCCCGTCAGCTGCCCTTGGCGCCGACGAGGAACCACGTCGGCAGCTCCCCCTTCCCTTTCACCTGTATGGTCCCCCGGGGGACGCAGTCGTACCCGTGGCGTATCAGCCGGTAGGTGGACTCCGAGATCTGGATGCGGCCCGGCACCCCGTGAGACTCCATGCGGCTGGCGGTGTTGACCGTGTCCCCCCACACGTCGTACTGGAACTTCGTCGTCCCGATCACACCCGCGACCACCGGTCCGGAGTTGATGCCGATGCGGAACGTGAAAGGGCCGCCCTCGGCGGACTCGAGCATCTCGAGGGCCAGGGCCGCAGCCACCTCGGCGTGGTCCTCGCGGGCGACCGGGACGCCCGCCGCCGCCATGTAGGCGTCGCCGATGGTCCGGATCTTCTCGCAGCCGTACTTGGCGGCCAGCGTGTCGAACACGGTGAAGATCTCGTTGAGCTGGCCCACCATCTCCTGGGGGTCGGCGCCGGCGTACCGCTCCGTGAACCCGACGATGTCGGCGAACACGACGGAGATGGCGTCGAAGCGCCTCGGCTCGACCCGACCGCGGTCCTTCAACTCGGCCGCCACCTCGGCGGGCAGCACGTTGAGCAGGAGCGACTCGGCCCTCGCCCGCTCCGCTCCCACCCGACGGAGGAAGTAGACGAGCACGGCGGTGAGGATGACGAGATCGCCGACGAACACGCCGGCGAACAGGAACGCCCGCAAAGTCGGGTCCGGGGGCAGGCGGCTCGCCGCCAGGTCCCTCTCCAGGAAGGCGAACACGACTGCGGCCACCACCAGCACGGCGGCGGCGGCGATGCCTTCTCGCCTGCCCAGCAAGAGGACGAGAGCGAACACCAGGGCGATGCCCCAGGCGAAGTGACCCCCCGAGTAGGCGTATCCGCCCAAGGCGACGTGGACGATGATCAGGTCGGCGATGCTGGCGATCGCGGCCGCGATGGCGGGACCGAGGACCCGTCCGGTGCTGTAGTACCAGGCGTAGGTCGCCAGGTAGACGACAGAGAGGGCGAGCGTCCAGTAGCCGGCGAGCGGCTCGCCCCGCTCCAGCATGAACCACCCCAGGAGAGCAGTGATCAGTGACGACCCGATGAGCGTGGCGGTGACCAGCTGGACGATGGCCCGCGGGTTCTCGATGGTGGCGATCCCCGCCGTCGGACGCGTCCGCGCCGCCAGTCTTCCCCAGATGTCGCCCTGGGACGGTTTCGGGTCGAGGCGACCGGTCACGACGGCTCACGTTATTGGACGCCGGTGCCTCTGCGTCGCCGCAACGGCGTCTTAACGACCCGCCCGGGATAGGGTTGGCGGAGATGCTGCGGACTCTGCTCAACCTGATCTGGCTGGTCCTGGCCGGAATCGAGCTGGCAGTGGGCTACGTGATCGGCGGTCTGGTGATGATGATCACCATCGTCGGCATTCCCTTCGGCCTGCAGGCTTTCAAGCTCGCCGGGTTCGCCCTGTGGCCGTTCGGGCGGGCAGTCGTCCCCAGAGACGCCGGCTTCTTCACCGGCGTGGGCAACGTCGTGTGGCTGGTCCTGATCGGGTGGTGGCTGGCCGCCGCCCATTTCGTGTTCGGCATCCTCCTGTGCGTGACCCTGATCGGGATCCCGATGGGGGTGGCATCGTTCCGGATGGCAGGGCTCGCTCTGTGGCCGTTCGGGCGGGAGGTCGTCGACCGCTCCACGCTCAGCGTCCTCCCCGAAGGCTCGGTCACGGTCGACCGCCCGTGACATCTGTCATGCCGACTATCTGATCGGCGCCACTACCGGGACCGCTCGGCGTCCGGCATCTTCGTGTCGTAAGCGAAGAGAGGACTTTCGATGCTGCTTGCGGTCCACGACCTCAGACACACCTACGGGGACGAGGTCGCCCTCGCCGGGGTCGACCTGTCGGTCGATGCCGGGGAGTTCGTCGCCCTCCTCGGGCCCAACGGCGCCGGTAAGACGACGCTCGTCCGGTCGGTCATAGGCCTCATCCAGCCGACTTCCGGGTCCGTGCGTGTCGCCGGCGGATCCCCCGCCCGGGCCGAGGTCCGCCGTCGGCTGGGTGTGGTCCAACAGGACGTCGGCTTCCCGAGCACCCTCACCGTTCGAGAGATCGTGGAAGGTGCCGCCGCCCGGGCAGGGGCCGGAAAGGACCGGGCGAAGGCGGCCATGACGGAGATGGGACTGGCGGATCTGGCCCGCCGGAGGGCCTCGAACCTGTCCGGCGGCCAGCAGCAGCGACTCCAACTCGCCATGGGCCTCGTCGCCGACCCCGCGCTCCTGGTGCTCGACGAGCCCACCGTCGGCCTCGATGCCGCGTCACGCAAGGCGTTCTGGGCCACCCTCGAGGAACGGCGGAACCGGGGGACCGGGATCCTCCTCACCACCCACATCGTGGAGGAGGCCGCCGCCCTCGCCGACCGGATCGTCGTGCTGCACAAAGGACGGGTGGTCGCCGAGGGCACGCCCTCCGAGTTGCAACGCACCCTGCCGGGCCGTCGAGTGACGGCGCGGACCTCGGTGCCGGCCGAGGTGCTGCGGGCGGTCGACGGCGTGGTGAGCGTCACCGCCAGCGACGGGGAGGTGGACATCGCCGCCACGATCGCCGAGCCCGTCGTTCGCACGATGCTCGAGCTGGACCCGACGACGAGCGACCTGGTGGTTGCCACGGCCCCGCTGGACGACGTGTTGATCGCTCTGACGAACGAGACGAAGGAGATGGTGGCATGAGAGCCATGTGGTTGGAGATCAGGGACGAGCTGGTCGGAATCCTGCGGGAGCCGACGGCGCTCTTCTTCTCGGTGTTGATGCCGGTGGGGTTCTTCACCTTCTTCGTGGCGATGTTCGGAGAGGCGTGGGAGAACGCCGGCACGGCGATGATCGTGCCGTTCGGGACGTTCGGTGTTCTCGCCGTGGTGTTGATGAACCCGGGGATCGGCATGGCCGACGCCCACCAGCGTGGCTGGCTGCGAGTGAAGCGGGTGTCGGGGATTCCGCTGTGGATGACGATCGCAGCCAAGGTGATCGCCTCGATCCCCTACGCCGTGGCGGTGCTGGCAGCGATCACCGCCTCCGCGGTGTTCGTCGGCGACATGCGCTTCGACGCCGGAGAGGTGGCGGTGGTGTTCGCCGTCCTCGTCCTCGGTGTGCTGCCGTTCGCCTTCTTCAGCGTGGCGATCGGCTCCCGGGTCGGCGCCAACGCCGCCGCCGCCATCCTCAACGCCATCCTCATGCCGTCGGCGATCGTCTCGGGCTTGTGGTTCCCCTACGAGATGCTCCCCGAAGCGATCGCCCGGATCGGGAGCGTGCTGCCCACCTACCACCTGGCCCGGCTCGCCATGGCCCCGGTGGATGGGGGAGCATGGCTGGGGCACCTCCTCGTTCTGGCCGCCACCGCGGCGGTGGGAGCGATGGTGGCGACGATGGCGTACCGTTCTGCTCGACTGTGACACAGACGACGTATTCGACCCACGAGAGCGCCACCCCACAGCACAACCGCTTCTACGAGCTGTGGTACCTGGTGTTCCTCCTGTTCATGTTCGTGGCGCCCGCCTTCGACCCCGAGGCGGGCGCCGGGGACTGGCTGCGGGCAGGCGTGATCGTCGCCTTGACGGCGGCGATCTTCGTCTACGCCTGCGTGCGCCGCCGCTATGCGCTGGGCGCCGCGGTGGTGCTGATGGTGCTCGCCGTGGTGGGCACGTTCTTGGGCACGGCCTCGATGGGAGCGCTGCCCATCTACGCCGCGGCGCTGGTCGGCCAGGTCGGCACCCGGCGGGAGGTGATCCAGCGCCTCGCCCTGATCACGGTGATCGTGTTGGCCACTGCCCCGGTGGCGCCGATCCCCATGCCCTACCTGCTGCTGGCTTTCGGCCCGGCTCTGATCCTGGTGTGGCTGGTGGGCCTCTCCGTCCACGAAGACGTGTCCCGCTCCAGGGAGGCGGACCGCCTGCGTGCCGAGAACGCCCGCATCCAGTATCTGGCGACGGTCACCGAACGGGAACGGATCGCCCGCGACCTCCACGACCTCGCCGGCCAGGCGTTGACGGCCGTGTCCATGCGGAGCCAGCTCGTGCAGCGCCTCGCCGACTCCGACCCGGAGCGGGTGAAACGGGAAGCGGCGGCGATCGAGGAAACGGCCCGCCAGACTCTGGCGTCGTTACGGGAGACGGTCGCCGGGTGGCAGCAGGTCGATCTCGACGACGAGCTCGCCAAGGGCCGGGACGCCCTCGAAGCGGTCGGGGTCGCCGTCGACGTCCGCGGCGAGTGGCGCCAGGACCTGGCTCCCTCCGTGGAAACGGTCCTGGCCCTGGCCTTGCGGGAGGCGGTGACGAACGTCGTGCGCCACGCCCAGGCGTCGCACTGTGTCATCACCCTCGACGGCTCCCCAGGCGAGGTGGTCCTGGAGGTGGCGGACGACGGGGTCGGCGCCAGGGAACCGGAAGGCTCGGGCCTGCGGGGGATGCGCGAGAGAGTGATGGCGGCAGGTGGCCGCGTGGAGCGGAGTGGCCCTCCGGGCACGCGGCTTCGGGTGAGCCTGCCGGTGGGGACGCCATGATCCGGGTCGTCCTGGCCGAGGACCAGACGATGGTGCTCTCGGCCTTCGCCTCCCTCCTCGATCTCGAAGAAGACGTCGAAGTGGTGGCGACGGCCACCGACGGGAAGCAAGCGTTGGAGGCGGTGCGTGAGCATCGACCCGACGTTCTGTTGACCGACATCGAGATGCCCGAGATGAGCGGGCTCGACCTGGCGAAGGCCGTCGCCGACGAGGGCCTCCCCACGCGGGTGCTCATCGTCACCACCTTCGCCCGCTCCGGGTACCTCCGGAGGGCACTGGACGCCGGCGTCGCCGGATACGTGCTGAAAGACGCCCCGGTCACCGAGCTCGTCGACGCCCTGCGCAGGATCCACGCCGGCGGCCGGGTCATCTCCCCGGAGCTGGCGGTGGCGGCGTGGGGAGAGACGGACCCGCTCACCGACCGGGAACGGGACGTCCTCCGCCTGGTGGGCGAAGGGCTGCTGAACCGGGAGATCTCCGAGCGGCTCCACCTGGCAGAAGGCACGGTCCGCAACTACCTCTCGTCGGCCATCCTCAAGCTGAACGCCCGCAACCGCACCGAGGCATACGCCATCGCCCGTCAGCGGGGCCTGCTCTGACCCGCAGGGGGTGGTTCGGCCACCCCGCCCTAGACTGGCCGGGATGAACCGCCTCAAAAACATCCTCTTCGTCGCCACGGTGGTGGGAGCGGTGGTCGCGTTCCTGCGCAACCGTCTGACCGAGCCGGCCGCCGTCGACCGGGGAGGATGGAAGCCCGTCGAACCGCCTCGATGAGGGTGGTGGTGGTGGCCGCCGAGGGTGAGGCGACCCGCCGGGCGGCCCTCAGTCTCTCCACGCACCCCGACGTCGAGGTGGCGTTGCTCGGGCCCACGACGTCGTCCCAGTTCCCCGTGGTGGACTCTGCCATCGGCTACGACGCGGTGGTGGGATCTGAGCGAGCCGCGATCGAAGCCGGGATCCCGGCGGTGGTGCCCGGCGCTCTCGAACGGCACTTCGGGGTCGAGCACTGCTCCATCGCCGGTCTGGCCCTGGCGCTCGCCGCCGACTTGGAAGGGGTGGGGACGGTGGCCGTCGCCGTGCCCGGAGCCGGCGGTGGCGACCAGGAGGTCACCTTCCCCTCCCCCATCGACTCCCGCCGTGCCCGCGCCGAGTCCTTCTCGGGCCGCACGGTGTTCGTGGCCGACAGCCCCGACGACGTCGCCGCCGCCTTGGCGCTCGGACAGGACCGCCACCGGGTGATCCTCGACGACCACCGCTTCATGGAGGGGGTGGCCCTCGCTGCCGGGGTCGGGGTGCTCCTGGCCGGCTACGAATCCGGGCCGGTGTGGAGGCACGCGCCCGCCTACCTGCAGACGGCTACCGAGATGGGGCTCGTGATCGGCGAACGACCCGCCTGATCAGCGGACCGCCGGCGCCTCCTGGGTGGGGAGGTCGGCGTGCTCGGGCGGAGGGGTGGCGCGCCCGCCGTTGGTCTGGTTGGCGTAGCCGGCGGGGGCGTGGAGGACCGGTCCGTTCACCGGCCCGAGGTGCTCCTCCAGGATGACCACCTCGAGGCCTCCGACCACATCGGTGACCAGGTTGAACATGACCGCCAACAGGGTGGCCAATCCGGTCATCATCACCCACCACACGATCGAGCCGAACACCACGAAGCGGAAGAACTGCTCGCTGTTGGCGAACGGGTCGGTGCCGGGCTCGATCAGCGTGATCTTCACCAGGAACTCGGTGATGGCGTCGGGTATGCCGGCGTTCTCGATCACCGACCAGAAGATGACGACCCCCAGCACCATCGCCACCGCGGCGACGCCGAAGAGGACCGCCGACACCTTGAGGACGGTCCAGGGATCGATCTTGCGGATGATGCGCCGTACGCGCCTGACTGTTGCCATAGGAATCCTTCCTGGCAGTGTATGGGGAAGGCCTCCACTAGACCAACGACTGCCAGCGGATCGAGGTTCCCCTCGAGGTTACTCCCCGTTGTCTCCGTTTCCGATGACGGTGAAGGCCGCCAGGGTGGCGTCGCCCACGTTGATCACCTTCACGCCGGTCGAATCCCGCTTCTGACGGCTGATCGAGTCCACCGACGTCCGCATGGCCACGCCGCTGGAGGTGACCAGGAAGGCCTGGTCGCCCGGTGACACCGCGGCGGCGCCGACCAGGGTGCCCCGCGCCCGGGTCAGCTTGAATGCCTTCACGCCCATGCCCCCGCGGGCCTGCGCCCGGAACTCGGACAGCTTGGTCCGCTTGCCGTATCCGGAAGACGTGAGGAGCAGGATCTCGTCGCCGTCCACCGACGAGGTGGCGGAGACCACATAGTCGCCTTCCCGCAGCTTGATTCCCCGCACGCCCTGGGTGGCGCGTCCCATCGGCCGCAGGTCAGACTCCGGGAAGCGGATGCCCATCCCGTCCTTGGTGAAGATGAGGATGTCGTTCTCGCCGTTGGTAGTGCGGACCGATACGAGCTCGTCGCCGTCGACCAGCTTGATGGCGATCAGGCTCTGGTACTTGGAGTCGTACTCCTTGAACTCGGTCTTCTTCACCTGGCCGTGGCGGGTCACCATCACCAGGTACCGGTTGGTCTCGTAGTCGCGGGTGTCGATCACCGACTCGATCCGCTCCTCCGGGCCGAGCGGCAGCACCGACTGGGCCAGCACCCCCTTGGCGGTCCGCCCCTGGCGGGGGATCTCGTGCGCCCGGATCCGGTGGACCATGCCGGTGTTGGTGAAGAACAGCAGGTAGGCGTGGGCCGTCGTGTGCACCAGGTGGGCGATGACGTCGTCCTCGGGGAGGTCGGCGGCGCGGACACCGCGTCCGCCGCGGCCCTGGGTGCGATAGGTGTTGGCCGGCACCGACTTGACGTAGCCCGACCGGGAGACGGTGATGATCAGCTCGTCGTCGGCGATCAGATCCTCGAGGGACATCTCCCCGTCGTCGGGCACGATCACCGACCGGCGGGGATCGGCGAACTTCTCCTTGATCTCACCCAGCTCCTGCTTGATGATCTCCCGCCGCTTGGCCGGGTCGGCGAGGATCGCCTTCAGCTCGGCGATCAGGGCCTGCAGCTCGGCCAGCTCGGTGCGGAGCTTGTCGACCTCGAGGGCGGTGAGGCGGCGCAGCGGCATGTCGAGGATGGCATTTGCCTGCACCTCGGTCAGCTCGAACCGCTCCATCAAGGCGGTGCGGGCAGCCCCGGTGTCGGCCGACCCGCGGATGATGCGGATGACCTCGTCGATGTTGTCGACGGCGACGATGAGGCCCTCGAGGATGTGGGCCCGCTTCTCGGCTTCGTCGAGGCGGAAGCGGGTCCGGCGCTCGATGACCTCCATCTGGTGGTCGAGGTAGTAGCCGATCATCTCGGCCACGTTCAGCGTGCGGGGCACGCCGTCGACCAGCGCCACCATGTTGTAACCGAAGGTGTCCTGAAGCGGCGTGTTCTTGTAGAGCTGGTTCAGGATCACCTGGGGCACGGCGCCCTGCTTCAGCTCGATGACCAGCCGGGTGCCGACCCGGTCGGAGGACTCGTTGCGGACCTCGGCGATCCCGGTCAGGCGCTTCGTCTCGACCAGCTCTTTGATCTTGGAGACGATCCGCTCGATCGACACCTGGTAGGGCAGCTCGGTGACCACGATGGCGGTGCGGCCCTTGCGGATCTCCTGCACGTCGCACACCGCCCGGACCTTGACGCTGCCGCGTCCGGTGCTGAGAGCCTCCCGGATCCCCGCCTTGCCGACCAGGTAGCCGCCGGTCGGGAAGTCGGGGCCCTGGATGAACTTCATCACGTCCTCGACCGTGGCGTCGGGATGGTCGAGCATGTGGAGGCAGGCGTCGATCACCTCGCCCAGGTTGTGGGGCGGGATGTTGGTGGCCATCCCCACCGCGATGCCCTGGCTGCCGTTGACCAACAGGTTGGGGAACCGGGCCGGCAGCACGGTGGGCTGCTGCATCTCGCCCGAGTAGTTGTCCTCGAAGTCGACGGTGTCCTCGCGGATGCCCTCGAGGAGCTGCATGGCCAGCGGCGTGAGGCGGCACTCGGTGTAGCGGGGCGCTCCCGGGGGGTCGTCGGGGGTGCCGAAGTTCCCCTGCGGGTCGATCAGCAGGTGCCGCATCGAGAAGTCCTGGCCCATCCGCACGAGGGCGTCGTAGATCGCCTGGTCGCCGTGCGGGTGGTAGTTGCCCATCACGTCACCCACCACCTTCGAGCACTTGCGGTGGGCGGTGGTAGGCCCGATGTTGTTCTCGTACATCGAGTAGATGATCCGGCGCTGCACCGGCTTGAGACCGTCGCGGACGTCGGGGAGGGCGCGGGAGACGATCACCGACATCGCGTAGTCGATGAAGCTCTGCTCCATCTCCTCGACGATCTCGAGATGCGGGTAGTTCTGGTTTTCAGTCGTCATGGGTGTTTTCTCAGGCGGAGATCGGGGAACGGCGCGCCGGGCTCATATGTCGAGGAAGCGCACGTCGGAGGCGTTCTGCTGGATGAACGCCTTGCGGTCGGCCACCACGTCACCCATGAGGATCGAGAACACCTCCTCGGCCCGGGCGGCGTCTTCCATGTCCACCCGCAGGAGGGTCCGGGTCTCGGGGTTCATCGTGGTCTCCCACAGCTCTTTCGGGTTCATCTCGCCGAGGCCCTTGAATCGGGTCGGCTTGACCTTGGGGTGCTCCTTCTGGAACTCCCGCAAGGCGGCGTCATCGCGCAGGTAGTGGACCTTCGAGCCCACCTTGACCCGGTAGAGAGGCGGCTGGGCGATGTAGATGTAGCCGGCCTCGATCAGCCCCCGCATGTGGCGGAAGAACAACGTCAGCAACAGGGTGCGTATGTGAGCGCCGTCGACGTCGGCGTCGGCCAGCAGCACCACCTTGTGGTAACGGGCCTTGGAGATGTCGAAGTCGTCGCCGATGCCCGTGCCCAGGGCGGTGATGATGTCCTGCACCTCGGCGTTCTGGAGGGCCTTGGCCAGCCGCGCCTTCTCGACGTTGAGGATCTTGCCTCGGATCGGAAGGATCGCCTGCGTGTTGGAGTCGCGGGCCTGCTTGGCGGGGCCGGCCGCCGAGTTCCCCTCCACGATGAACAGCTCCGACTCACCCGGGTCCCGGGACGAGCAGTCGGCCAGCTTGTCGGGGAGGCCGCCCGACTCGAGGCCCGATTTGCGCCTCGTCAGCTCCCGGGCCTTGCGAGCCGCCTCACGGGCCTTGGCGGCGTTGATGGACTTCTCGACGATGCGCCGCGCCTCCGGGCTGTACCGCTCCAGCCACTCCGGCAGGCGCCGGTTGAGGACCTTCTCGACGTAGGACCGGATCTCGGTGTTGCCGAGCTTGGTCTTCGTCTGACCTTCGAACTGGGGGTTGCGGACCCGAACCGAGACCACGGCCGTCAGGCCCTCGCGGACGTCCTCGCCTGTGAGATTCGGGTCCTTCTCCTTGAGCAGGTTCTTGGCGCGGGCGAAGTCGTTGATCGCCTTCGTCAGCGCCTTGCGGAATCCCTCTTCGTGGGTGCCGCCTTCGTGGGTGTTGATGGTGTTGGCGAACGACAGGACCGACTCGTTGTACGAGGTGGTCCATTGCATCGCCACCTCGACCTCGGCCTCGGTGTTGGTGTCGACGATGTCGATGATGTGGGGATGGAGCACCTCCCGCTTGGAGTTGAGGTGCTTCACGAAGTCGATCAGGCCGCCCTTGTAGTGGAAGGTCTGGGTGACGGTGTCGTCGCCACGTTCGTCGTGGAGGATGATCTCGAGCCCACGGTTGAGGAAAGCCATCTCCCGCAGCCGGGCGGACACCGTCTCGTAGTCGAACTCGACACCCTCGGTGAAGATCTCGGGATCGGGCCAGAAAGTGATCGTGGTGCCGGTCTTCTTGACCTTGGCGCCCTTCTTGGGGTTTTTCGTGTCGGGTACCCCGCGGCGGAAGCTCTGGGTCCACACGTAGCCGTCGCGGCGCACCTCCGCTTCCAGGCGCTCGGACAGGGCGTTGACCACCGAGACACCCACGCCATGGAGGCCACCGGAGACCGTGTAGGCACCCTCCGAGAACTTGCCGCCGGCGTGGAGCGTGGTGAGGACCGTGGTGAGACCGGACAGGCCCGTCTTTTCCACCTTGTCCACAGGGATGCCACGTCCGTTGTCGACGACGGTCACTCCCCCATCGGCGCGCAGCGTCACCTCGATGCGGCTGGCGTAGCCCGCCATGGCCTCATCCACAGAGTTGTCCACGACCTCCCAGATGAGGTGGTGGAGACCCCGCGGACCGGTGGAGCCGATGTACATGCCCGGGCGGAGCCGGACGGCCTCGAGGCCTTCGAGGACGGTGATGTCTTTCGCTGCATACGTGTCGCGCGTGGCCGTCACAACACTCCTTCAGGGATTCGGGGACCTGGCGGGCGCAGGCAGACCAGCCTGCGGGAGGAGAGATTTACACTCGTGTAAGTCTACCGGAACGGCGGCTGTTTCCCAAGCTCTGTGCCGGCCTGCGCCGGGCTTTCTCCGCTCAGCGCTGGCGTTTCCGCACGGCGGGAGGGCGGGCGCAGCTCCACTCCTTTGATCGTATCCGCCCCGAATTCGTCTACGAGCCGCTGCCTCAATTCCGCCACTGCATAGCGCAGGAACCCCACGCCCCGCCGGTCCTTCGCCTCCACGACCAGAGTGCCCTCCCGCAAGTAGATCGGCGTCGCCTGCTCGGCCCACCGCGGCCCGGCGATCCGTTCCCAATCCCGGGCGATCGTCATCATCACCAACGGCTCGGCGAGCCCCAGTCGCCGGAGGGTCGCCTCCAGGGCTTCCTCGAGCGGTATCACGACGCCTCCTCGAGCTTGCCGTCGCTGACGTCCCAGCGGCGGCCGCGGATGGGGACGTCTTCCGGCCGGGCCGACGAGATGAGAGTTTGGGCGGGGGGCAAGGCCGCTGCCAGCCGCTCGGCCCGGCCCTCGTCCAACTCGCTGAACACGTCGTCCAACAGGAGCAGGGGAGGCGCGCCGGTGCGCTCGGTGACCGCCCGATGGACGGCGAGTCGCACCGCCAGGGCGGTGCTGCGCTGCTCTCCTTGGGACCCGTGGACCCGGACGTCGTGGCCGTCGAGGAGCAGTGCGGGGTCGTCGCGGTGGGGGCCCACCGTCGACACCCTCCTCTCCATGTCCTGGCGCCGGCTGGCGGCGATCGCCTCAGCCAGGACGCGGGCGTGCTCGGCGGCGCCGATCGTGGGGTCGGGGGAGCCACCCCATTCGCTGGAGTACGAGAAGGCGAGAATCGACGACGAGCCGCTGATGGCCCGGTATGCGTCTTCCATGTATGGGGCGAGCTCTGTCATCACCGCTGCCCTCCTCGCCATCACCTTGCCGCCCGCCTGGGACATCCTCTCGTCCCACACCGAGAGTGTGACTTCGTCGGGAGCTCCCATCTTCAAGAAGGCATTGCGCTGGCGGACGGCCCGGTCGTATTCGGCGAAGTCCAAGGCCGCGGCCGGCCGGAGCTGGACGGCGGCTTCATCCAGGAGGTCGCGCCGACGGGCAGGTCCCCGCTTGACGAGGTCGAGGTCCTCCGGGAGGAAGGTGACCACCCGGATGATCTCCACCAAATCGGAGATCCGGCGGAGACGCTGGCGATCCAGCTGCGCCCGCCGGGGCCCGCGGCGGGGCACCTCCACCTCGATCAGGGCCTCTCCCCGATCGCCTCCCCGGTCGACCCCACCCCTCACGTAGGCGCGCTCGGCCTCGTCGTTGACCAGTGCCTCGTCACCGACTCCCCGGAAAGAGCGGAGGGTCGCCAGGTATCCCACCGCCTCGAGGGCGTTGGTCTTCCCGGCGCCGTTGGGGCCGATGAGCAGGTTCACGCCCGGGTCCGGGCGCCATTCGAGACGGCGATAGGAGCGGAAATCGGTCAGTTCCAGCCAAGCGACATGCACGGCCGTCTAGATGCGAACCGGCATGAGGAGATAGATGAAGTTGGAGCCGTCGCCTCCGTCGACCACGCTCGGCCGGACACCGTCGATCACCTGGATCCGGACGTCCTCGCCTTCCACTGCCCCGACCCCGTCCGCCAGGTAGCGGGGGTTGAAGGCGACCGTGACCTCTTCTTGCTCACCGGTGTAGACGCCGGCGATGTGCTCCGTCTCCCCGCCGACGTCCTGACGCGTGACGGTCACGTCCACTCCCCCGTCGGAGAGCTTCAGCCTCACCGGGATGTGGTCTTCGGCGACGAGCGACACGCGACCCAGCGCCTCGAGGACGTCTTCTTTCTTGATGATCACCTGGTTGGGGTAGCTCTCGGGCACGAGCGACCGGTACTTGGGGAACGAGCCCTCGATGAGCCGCAGGCGGAGCGTCCCCCGCTCCGAGCTGAACACGGCCTCCCGCTCCCCCAGCCTCGCCGTGATCTTGGCCGCTCCGATGGTCCTGGGCAGCTCCCGCAGACCCCGGGCCGGCACCAACCCGGTTCCCTCCAACCCCACGCCGGCGAGATCCCTCACCGCCAACCGATACGAGTCGGTCGCCACCAACCGCAGCCCTTCCTCCGACGACTCGAACAGGACCCCGGTGAGGATGGGACGGGCCGTGTCGGTCGAGGCCGCCACCACCACCTGGTTGATGGCTGCGGCCAGTTCCTCGCCGTCCACTTCGACTCCCTCACCGGTGCTCTCGGCGATCTCGGGGAAGTCCTCGGTGTTGAGCGGACGGATCGAAAAGCGAGGGCCCCGGCCGACGATCTCGACTTCCCCGTCGGAGGTTCCGATCGTCACCTGACCTGCCGGCATCCGGCGAACGGCGTCGGCCAGCAGGCGGCCGGGGATCACCACCCGACCCTCCTCCATCACCTCGACTTCCATGGAGGCACGGACGGTCATCTCGTGGTCGGTGCCGGTGACCCACAGATTCGATCCGGACACCTCGCACAAGAGCCCCTGGAGCACAGGTATGGCGGTGCGGGCACCGATGGCCCTGTTGGCCCGGCTGAAGATGTCGGCTAGGTCGTCCCGCTCTGCTCGGATTCTCACAGGGGTTTTCCCTTCTTCTCTTCCTACTCGATTGATATTTCGGAGTTCGTAGCCGTAGTAGGGCCTGTGGATTGTGGATGATCGTAGAACATCCGCTCAACCAGGCCGTTTCCGCTCAGAAGCGGGCTGTGGAGAACCGGGGCGGCATCCACATGGCATTTCTCGTGTACCCGGCAGCTGTGGACATACGCCGCGATTTCAACAGCCCCCATCTGTCAGGTTCCCCGCAGCTGTTGAGAAAGGCGGGTCACCTGGTCGAAGACCTCACGATCGGTCTGCAGCAGGGTGGTTACCTTCTCGATGGAATGGATCACCGTCGTGTGGTCGCGACCACCGAAGTGCGCTCCGATCTTGGGCAGCGACAGGTCGGTGAGGTCGCGGCACAGGTACATCGCCACCTGCCGGCAAAGCACGAGTGGCTGGCGGCGGCTCTTGCCGACCACCTCCTCGACGGAGAACCCGAAGGCCTGGGCGGTGGCGCGGATGATCTCTTCGGCCGTGAGCTGCTTCGGATGGTGACCGGGCAGTAGGTCCTGGAGGACCTGCTTGGCCATGTCCAGGTCGATCTCCCGGTCGGTGAGCGTGGCGAAAGCGGTCACGCGCGTCAGAGCCCCCTCGAGCTCGCGGATGTTGTCCGAGACCAGGCCGGCGATGAACTCCAACACGTCGATCGGGACGTGCTTGGGGGCTTGCTCGGCGTTGCGCCGGAGGATGGCCAGGCGGGTCTCCACGTCCGGTGGCTGGATGTCGGTGAGGAGGCCCCATTCGAACCGACTGCGGAGCCGGTCCTCGAGCGTGGACAGGTGCCGGGGGTGGCGATCGGAGCTGATCACCATCTGCTTGCCGGCGTCGTGCAAGTCGTTGAACGTGTGGAAGAACTCCTCGAGGATCTGCTCCTTGCCCTCGAAGAACTGGACGTCGTCCAACAGGAGGATGTCCACCGACCGGAAACGCTGCTTGAAGTCGTCGACGCGCTTGCGCCGGATGCATTCGATGAAGTCGTTCAGGAAGTTCTCGGAAGTGACGTAGCGAACCGACAAGTAGGGATACAGCTCACGGGAGTGGTGCCCGACGGCGTTGAGCAGATGGGTCTTGCCCAGACCCGCCGAGCCGTAGATGAATAGCGGGTTGTAGTTGACGCCGGGGCGCTCGGCCACGGCCATCGCCGCGGCGTAGGCGAAACGGTTGGAAGGTCCGACCACGAAGGTGTCGAAGCGGTAACGGCCCATCAGGCTGACGGGCTGGTGGGCTTCCGGCTCGGGCTCGGGTGGGAGCGGCGGCTCGGGTTCCGGCGTGTCGATGGGGAACATCGGTGGCTGGGCGGTCTCGGCGACTCGATATTCGACCCGCACCTGAGACCCGTAGGCGGCGGCGGCCGCCGCCAGGATCACCTCGTGGTGTTTCTCGCGGATCCACTGCAGGTGGAACTCGCTCGGTACCGACAGGACGAGGTCGTCGGCTCCCTCGCGATCGCAGCCGATGCGGCTGAGCCACGTCTGCCAGGCGCTCTGCGGTACAGAACCTCGCAGGAAGTCGACGAACGCCCCCCATCGGTCCTGGGGTTGTCGTACTTGGACCAAGAAACCTCCTTCCGGTTCTGTCGGCCGGGCAGCCAACGGGTTATCCACAGCTGTCTCCACAGCTGTGGGTAATCCCTTCGACCCGGGGCTGTTCACATGTCGGCGCGCACAACCACCACGGCGTCTGGGGGAAGTGAGCGTGGTGTTGCTCAGCGTGGCCGGGGAGTATGCGAGGGGTGTCCGGCAGGCGTCAAGAGCGCGGAAATCGGACTTGGTGAGGACGCGAGGTATCCTTCGGTGCCGGAGAATCCCAGGTCAAAGCGAGCTTTGCCAGGGGTTTCCACAGCCGGTCGAAGCCGAATTGGGGCGAAGACCCACCTATCTGGTTTTCGCGAGGTTCAGATTTTCTTCGCGACCCCCGGAAGCCAGCTGGTCACCCGTCCCAAGAGGGTCCGCTGCGCCTTTGACATGGCGTAGAGACGCTCCGTAACCTTCGCCGGTCCGCCCCGTCCACCGAGTCGATTCGCCATGAAAAGAACGTATCAACCCAAAGTGCGCCGCCGGAAGCGCAAGCACGGATTCCGGCATCGTATGCGGACGCGCTCCGGTCGAGCCGTCCTCGCCGCCCGCCGCCGCAAAGGACGGAAGCGCCTCGCCGTCTGAACTGACGACCCTTCGGACATCTCGAGATTTCCGGCGGGTCCTATCCACGGGTCGGCGGGTCCGCCGAGGGGCGGTGACCGTGGTCGCTGCCCCCTCCCCCGAGGCCGGCCCCCGTGTCGGCCTGGTAGCGGGGCGAGGAATCGGCAATGCTGTGCGGCGCAACCGCGCCAAGCGGCGCATACGACACGCACTCAGAGAAGTGTCACTGGAGCAAGGAATGGATTACGTGATCATCGCCGATCGCCAGGTCGTGGAAGCCGACTTCCAGGACCTGATCGGTTGGCTACGCCGCGCCGTGGAAGCCCTGAGATGAGGAACCTGCCACGAAGAGCGGTCGCCGCCCTGATCCGGGCCTACCAGATTCTGGTAAGTCCCTTGCTGGGGGCGAACTGCCGCTACCAGCCGAGCTGCTCGACCTACGCCCGAGAAGCCATAGAGCGCTTCGGGGTGGCGAGAGGCGCATGGATGGCCCTGCGACGGCTGTCGCGGTGCCACCCGTTCCATCCCGGCGGCTTCGACCCCGTACCCCAGGGAGGGCGTGACTGATGGGTGCGATATTCGACGGCATCCAGGCGGCCCTTGCCGCGGTTCTCGATCTCTTCTATCAGCTGATCCCGAACTTCGGGCTGGGGATCGTCATCCTCACCGTCCTGGTCAACGCCGCCCTGTTCCCTCTGACCCTCAAGCAGACCCGGGCGACGCGAGCCTTCCAGGCCATCCAGCCCGAAGTCCGACGGATCCAGAAGGAGTACAAGGACCGGCCCGAGGAGATGCAGCGCGAGCTGATGCGCGTGCAGAAGGAGGCCGGCGCCTCCCCCGGCGGATGCCTGGTGCCGCTGTTGGTCCAGATGCCGATCTGGTACGCCTTGTTCCGGGTGTTGGGGCTCACCCAGGTGAACGAGGCGATCCTCCCCCGGGTCGAGCGGTTCCTGCCCGGGGCCGCAACCGGCGACATGGTCCCGGGCATCTTGAGGTGGCTGCCCGACGGGTCCGCCCTGGGCCAGGCCATCGCCCAAGGCAACACCGATTTCTTGGGGATGCATCTGTCCTGGTCTCCCGCCCAGGCGTTCGCCGAAGGGCTCGTGACCGCCCTCCCCTACCTGTTCATGATCGTCCTGATGGTGGCCACGCAGTACATCCAGACCTGGCACCAGAACTACGGACAGCCCAAGGCGGAGGGGCCCCAGGCGGGTGCCCAGTCGGCGATGACCAAGATCATGCCGCTGTTCATCGGCTTCATCTCCTGGAACTTCCCGGCTGGTCTGGTGCTCTACTGGGCTACTGGCAATCTCTTCCGGCTCGGCCAGCAGGTCCTGATCTTCAAGATCGACGGCCGGCCCACTCCAGTCGCATCCAGCGGCGACAAACCGGCCAAGCCGGCCGAGTCGGGCAACACCACCGATCGCAAGAAGCCGCAGCCGAGCTCGAAGAAGAAGAGCCGGCGCAGAAGGAGCTGACGTGGCGTACGTCGAAGTCAAGGCGAAGACAATCGATCTGGCCATCGAAGCGGCGATGCGCGAACTCGGCATCACGGACCGGAGCCGCCTCGAGATCGAGGTCATCCAGGAGCCGGAACGGGGCTTCCTGGGCTTCGGGGGCCGGGACGCCATCGTCAAAGTCAGTGAGAAGAAACCCGGACGCAAACGGAGTCGGACCAGGAAGAAGAAGCGCGGTTCCCGCCAGGCGGAGCCGGCGAAAGCCGCCAAGTCTTCCTCCCGACCGAGCCGGCAAGCCGAAGGAAAGGCGAAGAACATGCGCTCCGACGCGGGCAACGAGGCACCTCGAGCGGAGGAGCCTCAGGAGCAGACCTCCAACAGCACCGACCCTCGCAAGGAGCTCTCGCCGGCCGAGCAGGAGCCGCTGGTCAAGGAATTCCTGGAAGGATTGCTGGAAGCCATTGGCCTGGAAGGTCGGGTCGAGACCCACATGGACGACGACGTCATCGTCGCCAACGTGATCGGAGAGCAGACCGAGGCCCTCGTCGGCCCCCGGGGCTCGGTGATGGAGGCAGTCCACGAGCTGACGAAGACGGTACTGCAGCGGGCCACTCAAGAACCGGCCCGGGTGCGGATCGACATCGCCGGCTACGCCGAGCGACGCCGGCAAGCCCTGACCATCTATGCCGGCGAGCTGATCCAGCAAGTGCTGGAGGAAGGCGGCGAGTTGATGCTGGAGCCCATGTCGGCCGCCGACCGAAAGGTCATCCACGACGTCGTGGCCCAGCACGAGGGGGTGCGGTCGTACTCTGAGGGCGAGGCCCCCGCGCGCTACGTGGTGATCGCCAAGGTCGAGGAGGCAGAGGCGACGGCGGAGCCCGAGGGCGGCGAAGGCGAAGCCGACGTGGAAACGGAGTCGGCGGCCGATGCAGCGGCCGAGGACGGGTTCTCGGCGGAGTCGCCGGCAGGAGACCCCGAGAGTTGACCTCAACCCTCTAGTTTCACGTGAAACGTGGGCCCGAGGCAGTAGCCTCGGGCCCATGTCTTTTCCCGAGGTGCTGGAGCGGGCTGCGGCCTGGGCCGGTTGGCGCCTGGATCAGGCGCAGATCGAGCGCCTCGACCGGTACGGACGGTGGCTGATCGAAGAAGCCATCCCCGCCGGCGGCCTGGGACCCAACGAAGCCGAACGCATCTGGTCCCGCCACATCGGCGATTCCCTCCTCTTCGCCCGGGGCTGGGATCCGCCTCCGCCCCCCCGGGAGGTCATCGATTTGGGATCCGGTGTCGGCCTCCCCGGCATACCCCTGGCGGTCCTGTGGCCGGAGACGGACGTCCTGCTGGTGGACCGGGCGGGCCGGAGGGTGTCACTGGCTCGTCGGGCCACCCGGGTGCTCGGCCTGGACAATGTGGAGGTCGTCCAGGCCGATGCCGGCCACCTCGCGGCGGAGGCGGATCTGGTCGTGGTGCGGGCGGTGGCGGAACCCGACGAGGTCCGCAGATGGGGCGGCCGGTTGCTGCGACCCGGGGGAAGGCTGGTGGTGGGCGGCTCCTGGGAGGAGCGACCAGCCGCGGAGGCGGGCTTCGAGGTGATCGAGGTGCCTTCCGAGGTGCTTGACCACCCTGTGTGGCTACGTATCATGGCCGCCGCATGACCCGGGCAACCATCGTGGCTCTCGCCAACCAGAAGGGGGGCGTGGGCAAGACCACAACCGCGATCAACCTGGCGGCAGGGTTGGCTTTCCAGGGCGTGAAGACGTTGCTGGTCGACCTCGACCCGCAGGGGAACGCCACTTCCGGACTCGGCATCGACCGCCAGCAGATAACGCACTCCATCTACGACGTCCTGCTCAAGGACTTCCCGATCGAAGACGCCGTCGAGCCCACCAGCGTGCGTGACCTCTTCGTGGTCCCGGCCACGATCGATCTGGCAGGCGCGGAGATCGAGTTGGTGCCGGTCTTCAGCCGGGAACGGCGACTGAGCAACGCCCTGAAACAGGTCGAAAACGATTACCAGGTGATATTCGTCGACTGTCCCCCATCGCTGGGCCTACTCACCGTCAACGCCCTGGCCGCGGCCGACGAGGTGATGATCCCCATCCAGTGCGAGTACTACGCCCTCGAGGGCCTCAGCCAGCTGCTCCACAACGTCGAGCTGGTGAAGTCGAATTTGAACCCCGGCCTGGAGGTCGGCGGGGTCGTGCTGACCATGTACGACGCCCGCACTCGACTCTCCAAGGAGGTCGCCGACCAGGTGCGGGGCCATTTCGGGGAGACCGTCTACCGGGCTTTGATCCCACGTTCTGTACGGTTGTCGGAGGCTCCCTCGTTTGGGGAGCCGATCGAGGCCTTCGACGGGATGAGCCGGGGAGCGATTGCCTATCGGGAGCTGGCTCGGGAGTTCCGTCGTCGGCACGGGATGGATTGAGGAGGACCATGGCCACACGTCGCGCCGGGTTGGGGAGAGGGCTCGAATCGCTGATTCCCAGTGCCGAGGGAAGAGACGACTTCCGGCGTCTGAAGCTGGACGAGGTGGTCCCCAACCCCAACCAACCCCGAACCAACTTCGACGAGGAGGCCCTCGCCGAGCTGGCGGCGTCGATCGCCGAGGTCGGTGTGCTGCAGCCGGTCGTCGTCCGGCCGTTGGACGATGGTCGATATGCCCTGATCGCCGGCGAGCGCCGCTGGCGGGCGGCACGCCAGGCCGGCCTCACCGAGATACCGGCCGTCATCCGGACCTCCGACGACCAGCACAGCCTGACCGAGGCGCTGATCGAGAACCTGCAACGCCAGGACCTCGGCCCATTGGAGGAGGCGGCGGCATACAAGGCTCTCATGGAAGATTTTGGAATGTCGCACGAACAGGTCGCCCAGGCCGTGGGCAAGAGCCGCCCGGCGGTGACCAACACCCTCCGGCTGCTGCAGCTGCCGGCCGCCATCCAGGGAATGGTCGAGAGGGGAGAGCTGTCCGCCGGCCACGCCCGGGCGCTCCTGGCCATCGAGGACACCGCCTACGCCCAGCACATCGCCCAGCGGGCGGTGGCAGAGGGCTGGTCCGTGCGTCAGGTGGAGGAGGCCGCTCGGGCCAGAGTGGGGGCTTCGCCGACCACGCCGCCCCGGGTGAGGGAGGTGCGGCCGGTGGAGATCGTCGAGCTCGAGCAACGGCTGCGCGATCGGCTGGGCTCGAAGGTGAACATCAAGTACCGCAACCAGAAGGGCAAGGTCGAGATCACCTTCAACTCGCTGGAAGACCTCGAGCGGATCTACCGCCAGTTCTTCACCTAGAACGGCCCGCCTGGCGGAAGAAGTCGTCGATCCCGTCGACCACCGCCACCGCCGTCTTCTCGTCGAGGTCGGGTGCCTCCACCACGATCGCCGGGGCGCGGGTCTCCTTGAGCATCGGGGTGGCCCGGCCTTCGTAGTCGGTGCCCAGCCGGGAAGCGACTGCCTGGGCGAGGAGCGCTCCGACCTCGCTCCGGCCGAGATTCGAGGAGTAGTAGTAGACGGCGAGCCTCTCATCGGCGACGCCGAAGGAGACGATGAGGTCTGCGCCGAGTCGGTTGGCGCGCCGGGCTCGGAGCCGCTCGGGCATCGTCACGTCGTGGCTGCGGGACAAAAGAGGCACGCCACCGCGCTCCTGGAGGGCGATGGCGGCGGCGTTGGCGGCGATCCAGGAGGTGGCCGCCTCCGATTCGGTGCGGCAGGCGGCGTCGATGAACACGCGGACGCCGACGATGGTGGGGGGCCGGGCCCGGAGCCACTCCAGCTCCCTGATGGTCTCGCGGCCGGCCCGCAGCGTGGCCCGGGTGACCAGGCGGAGCTCGGTTATGACCTCGGGGCCCACCATTCCATCTTCTGCCAGGTGGCGGTTGCGCTGGAACTCGAGGACGGCGCGTTGCGTGTCGGGGCCGAAGATGCCGTCGACCTTCCCGGCGTCGAAACCCAGCCCGTTGAGGCGGCTCTGGAGCTCGGCGACGTCGTCGCCCCGCAGCATGGGGCGGCGGAGGAAGAGGAGGCGGTCTCCCAGGCGATATCCGGCTTCGTACAGGGCGCGCCAGGTGTCGGGGCCGACGATCCCGTCGGCGTTCAGCCCCCGGCTGCGCTGGAACTCCAGGACCGCCTGGCGGGTGCCCTCCCCGAACTCCCCGCGGGGGTCGGCGCCACAGGACAGGCCGAGCGCGGCCAGCCGGTCCTGGATGTCACGGATCGGTTCGCCGGTGTCCCCCTGGCGGTACAGGCGCATTCGGGCATGGTACGACTGTGTGGGCGAGAGACGCTCAGCCCGAAAGCGCCCGGCGACTCAGATCGGGCTCAGCTGAGGAACTCGGCCAGCTCCTGTTCGAGAGCGGCCTTGGGACGGGCGCCGACGATGCGCTTCTTCTCCACGCCGTCCTGGAAGACGATCATCGTGGGGATGCTCATCACGTCGTAGCGGCCCGGAGCCTGCGGGTTCTCGTCGATGTTGAGCTTGGCGATGGTGATGGAGTCGTGCTCGGCGGCGATCTCTTCGAGGATCGGGGCGATCATGCGGCACGGCCCGCACCACTCGGCCCAGAAGTCGACGAGCACGGGCTTGTCCGAGTTGATCACGTCGTCGAACTCGGAATCGGTGATGGTGAGGGGTTGGCTCATGGGGATGTCTCCTTGCTCAGAAACGTCATTCTCGGGAAGCCAGCCAGCGCTCGGCGTCGATCGCCGCCCGGCACCCAGTGCCGGCCGCGGTGATCGCCTGCCGATAGTAGGAGTCGGCCACGTCACCGGCGGCGAACACGCCTTCGACCGACGTGCGGGTCGACACGCCGTCTTCGAGGACGATGTACCCGTTGGCGTCGAGCTCCAGCTGGCCTTCGAACAGCTTCGTGTTGGGAGTGTGCCCGATGGCCACGAAGACCCCGTCGGTCTCGAAGAGTCGGGTCTCTCCGGTGACCGTGTCCTCCAGGGTCACGCCGGTGACACCGTCTTCGCCGTGGATCTCTTTGACCACGGCGTTCCAGATCACGTCGATCTTGGGATGCTCGAGGGCCCGGGCAGCCATGATCTTGGACGCCCGGAACTCGTCGCGGCGGTGGACGATGGTGACCCGGGAAGCGAACTTGGTGAGAAAGAGCGCCTCTTCCATGGCCGAGTCGCCGCCGCCAACGACGACGAGCCGCTTGTCGCGGAAGAAGAACCCGTCGCAGGTCGCACAGGCGGACACGCCCCGGCCCGTCAAACGCTGCTCGCCCGGCACGTCGAGCCACTTGGCCGACGCCCCAGTGGCGACGATGACCGCCTCGGCGAGGTACTCGTCGGCCCCCACCCACAAGCGGAAGGGATGTTGTGAGAAGTCGACCCGGTCGACGTCGACGGTGTGCAGGCGCGCCCCGAACCGTTCCGCCTGCTTGCGGAATCGGTCCATCAACTCCGGTCCCTGCACGCCGTCGGGGAACCCGGGGAAGTTCTCGACCTCGGTGGTGATCATCAGCTGGCCACCGGCCGAATAGCCCTCGAAGACGATGGGCTCGAGGTCGGCACGGGCGGCATACAGCGCCGCCGTGAGTCCGGCCGGCCCGCTGCCGATGATGGCCACCTTCTCAATAGTGGACACCTGTGTTCAATCCTTGCTCCGCTTACTCCACAACAACGCCCCGGCGAGCAGGAATAGTCCCGCCAGGACGCCCCAGGCGGCAGCGTCGCTTCCCAGAGAGATCTCCAGGGCAGCGAAGACCGTGAGGAAGAGGAAGATCGCCGCCATCAGCCCGAACGCGGCCGCGATCATCCCGAGCGTCGAGAGCCGGACCGCCTTCGAGATCCGGTCGACCGTCATCGCACGCACGCGGGTGGCGATGTCCTCGAGGAACGTCGCCAGTCGGGCGGGGAAATCCTCCATCACCACGAGGTTAGCCGCGGCGCGTCCGCTCACCCGTGCGGGTAGACGACGACACACTCGGCGGCGTCGACGACCTCGACGGAGGGGGCGTCGCGCTCACCGTGGGCGAGCAGCCACACCGGCTCCCCGTCCATCTCCGCCGGCTCCGCCGCCAGCAGATCGTCGGCGTCGGCCCACTCCGCGCAATCGAACGTAGGTTCGATCACTGCCTCGCCCGCCGAGACCCGGTCCGTGAAGGCGGACGCCACCTCGGGGAGGTCGGCGGCGGAGAACACCACCGTCGGGGCACCCGCCCCATCGGCGGCTTCGCCGGCCCCGGCGGCCGAGGAGGCCGCCTCCGTCGTGTCGAAGGCCTCCGCACCGGCGGAGAGGGGAGCGAGGGTCTCGTCGCGGTCTGCCATCGCGTCGGGAGCCGCAGTGAACAGCTCGCGGGCGGCGGTCGTCATGGTCGGTTCCTCGGCGGCCCTACCGTTCCCGAGCACGCCGCCGACGGCGACCACCGCCGCCAGCGCCGCCGCCGCCCCCGCCAGGCGGTACCACCACCGGCCCCTCGATGTCGGAGATGCCGCCGGTGCCTCCGGTGCCACCTCCTCCCAGATCGCCCGATGGAGGCGGTACCGCTCCAGGTCGGTCAGCCGCGGGGCGGGGTCCGTCCGCACCGCCTCCAGGACCAGCCGGGTGGCCCGGTAGTACTCGGCGCACTCGGGGCAGGACTCGATCAGCGCGCGCGCCGGCGAGGCATCGGCGAGGGCCTCTCGGGCGAAAGCGGCGATGAGATCGAGGTCATGGCGTTCGTGCATCGGGTTACTCACTTGGATGTCATCCCCATGCCTCACGGTTCCCGAGTATTCGGGCCAACTCCTTGCGCGCCCGGTGGAGGCGCGATTTCACGGTGCCTTCGGCGACGTCGAGGATTCGGGCGACCTCGCCGATCGGAAAGCCCTCCACGTCGGCCAGCACCAGTGTCGTGCGGAACTCCTCCGACAAGGACGCCAGGGCCGTGGTCAGGTCGGGACGCAACTCGACCGAGGAGAGGGCCGAGTCGACATGACGGTCGGGCGGCTCGAAGCCCTCGGGCAGAGGCTCCGTGGGGCGGCGCTTGCGGCGCCGCAGGTGGTCGTAGCAGGTGTTGACGGCGACCCGATAGAGCCACGTCGAGAACTGGGATTCGCCGCGGAACTGGCCGGCCTTGCGGAAGACCGTGAGGAACGTGTCCTGCACCGTGTCCAATGCGACCTCTCGGTCGCGGACGATGCGCAGGCAGATGGCGAAGACCCGGTCCTCGTGGCGACGCATGAGCTCGTCGAAGGCCGCCCGGTCGCCGCGAGCGGCGCGGGCGAGGAGATCCGGATCGGGGAGGTCTTTCACCGGCGGTCAGGCTACCGGGCCGGCCCCGGTCCCTCGGATCCAATTCTCAGCGAAAGCGCAGCTCCGAGATGGAGGCCTGGAAGTCCCCTTCGTGGGGAGGCAAATCGGTGAACCAGATCAGCCAGGCGCCATCGGGCCGGGAGGGGAGCTGGAGCGAGGTCGTGCCCGGCTGGGAATCGAGGCGGCCGACGACCTCGTAGTCGTCGAGGTCGTCGGATGCCCGCGGGGCCCATCTGATCTCGAATGACGCACCGGGGGCGAGGCCGATCAGCTCGAGCACCCGGGGAGTGCCCGTCACCTCCACCCGGATCCCCACGCCGGGCTTGAGCAGCGGAAGCGGATCGAGGTAGGTCTCGGTCCGCCACTGCGTCGAGGTGTCGCCGTCGAGGAGGTTCTCGACCAGGGCGTCGTTCTCGTCGCCGCCGCCGAACGGGTCGAAGGTCTCCGCCGACGACACCGTGACGTCGCTCGAGGGCTGGGGGATCGACGAAGTCGGGGGAGGGGCGGCCTCCGTCGTGGTGGGCGACTGCGGGGGTCCGCCGGCCTGCTGGGCGGCAGGGGGAGGGGCGATGGGGAGGCCGCTGGGGGTGAACAGGCGGCCCAGCCCCACCAACCCGGCGGCGGCGACGACCAGGGCCATCGCCGTCAGCAGCAAGCGCCGGGACGGACGCGGCGACTCGGGTTGGGGACGCCGCGGGGTCGGGGCCGACGCGAACGCCTCGGCGAGGCTGCGCGCCGACACGTTGGAGGTGCGCCCCGCCCGCAGGATCCGGTCCACGTCGCTGCTGAGCCCGTCGATCGCCTCCGAGGGAGGGGTGATGCCGGGAGGCGACCCCGTGAGAGCCTGCTCGAGCACCTCCGCCAGCTGGCGCACGTCGTCGTGGGGGTCGGCCCCGCGGGAATGGCGCCCGAAAGCCCCCAGCTTGGCGGGGTGGGCGACGGTGTAGGTGATGGCACTCAGGTCGATGCCGCCGTGGACCACGCCCGCCTCGTGCAACGCGGCCAGCGCCGAGAACAACCCCGAGGCGTTGGAGAGGAACTCTTCCGGCTCGATGGTGTCCCCGGCGTCGAGGCGGGCGCGGAGGGTGGCGCCCCCGTTCCACTCCGACACCGAGTAGGCGCCGTCTTCCACTTCCTCGACCAGGTAGATGGCCGAGAGGTGGAGATGGCTGACGGCCGAGGCCTTCTGGACGGCGGTGACGAACTCACGCCGTCGCTCTGCCGACGTCTCCGGCCCGAGGACGCGGATGAGCACGGGCCGGTCCAGGGACGTGTCGGTGGCCAGCCACTCCTCGATGTCGCCGTCGCGCCCCAGGCGGACTTCGAGCCGGAAGCGATCCGGGATCGCCACCGGCATCAGGCGCCCTCCTTGGCGAGGACGCGGAGGCGGGCGCCCAGCCTCACGAAGCCTTCGTCTTCGTAGAGCCTCGCCGCCGCCAGGTTCTCCGGCTGGGTGTTGAGGACCATCGTGCGGGCTCCGTGGCGACGCGCCCAGTCGACAGAGGCCCTCACCAGCGACCGGCCGATGCCTCTCCGGGCGTGGTCGGGGTCCACGGCGAGGCGCTGGAGGTAGGACACGGCGGCCATCTCACCGACGATGGCGAAACCGGCGACGACACCGTCGACGCGTACGGTCAGCACGGCCGAAGTGGGGGTGGCGGCCATGGCGTCGACCAGGCCGGCCTTGCCGATCCGCCACGTGGGGTCGAAGGCGCGGTCGTCGATCACGGCGAGGGCGGCCGGGTCCGGTGAGGGGTCGGCGGCGACCCGGTGCAGCGGCGGGGGAGGCGGCTGCCGGAGGTCCTTTTCGTACACGACGAGCTCGAGGTGGTTCTCGAAGCCGGCCCTCCGCCACACAGACGACTGGTCGTCGGGCATCGCCGGCGAGAGCACCCTCTTCACTCCTCTCTCGGCGAGCCAGCCGACGCATGCCCCGATGAAGCGGTCGCCTCCGCGTTCGAGGCGGAGCGACGCCAGCTCGACCGTCTGGTCGTTCCACGGCCGGGCCTGGGCGGCGGCCCAGCCCCGCCGCAGCTTCACGAGCCCGGGCCATTCGCCTCTCGTGCGGAGTTCGGACCTCACATGTGAGAGAGTACGGAGGTGCAGTTGTTGCATGTGACTCATCCGAGCGGGTTCGACCACGACACGGGCCTCTACCACCCGGAGCGCCCCGCTCGGCTGAAGGCGGCGGCGGAAGGACTGCGCCAGTCGGGAGTGGCGGTGGAGGAGGTCACGGCGATACCGCTGGAGCCCGCCGACCTGGCGATCGTCCACGACCCCGTCTACATCGAGGCGGTGCGACGCTTCTGTGAGGCGGGCGGGGGCGACCTCGACCCCGACACCCATGCTTCGCCCGGGTCGTGGGCGGCGGCGGTGGCGGCGGCGGGGGCGGGGCCTACGGCGGTGGAGAGGCTAACCGCAGGGTTCGGCGGGCCGGCGATCGTGACGGTCCGGCCGCCCGGTCACCACGCACTTCGCAACCGCGCCATGGGCTTCTGCCTCTTCAACAACGTGGCCATCACCGCCGCCCGTCTGCGGGACGCCGGCCAGCGGGTGGCGATCGTCGACTGGGACGTCCACCACGGCAACGGCACCCAGGAGGCGTTCTACCGCGACCCCGACGTGCTCTACGTGTCCGTCCACCAGTCGCCGTTCTACCCGTTCGAGGGGATGGCCAGCGAAGTGGGGGAGGGAGACGGGGCGGGCACCGTCCTCAACGTCCCCCTGCCGGCATTCACCGCCGGGGACGTGTACCGCCGCGCCTACGAGGAGCTGGTGATCCCGGCGCTGACCGCGTTCCGGCCTGACTGGATCCTCGTGTCGTGCGGATTCGACGCCCACGCCCAGGACCCCCTGGCCGAACTGCGGCTCGTCGAAGCCGACTACGCCTTCCTGGCGGCGGCGCTTCCCAAGATCGTCCCTGCCGACCGGATCGTCGTCTTCCTGGAAGGGGGCTATCACCTGCCGGCCATCCGGGACTCCATGGCCGCGGTGGCCCGCGCCCTCGTGGGGGAAGTGTCGCTCTCCGACCCGTCCCCGTACCAGAGCCCACCGGATGCCCACCGGGTCGTGGAGCGGGTGGCGAGCGTGGTCCGGGGCCGTGTCGTGGGCCTCGGCTGACGGTCGGCATCAAGTCGCGGGGCGAGACGGCCGATATCGCTTCGTCGACCATCCCAGGAACCACCGCCCATGCCGATAGTCATCGATGATCTCCTGCGCCGCGTCGTGGAACGCAACGCTTCCGACCTGCACCTCAAGGTCGGCTCACCCCCGGTGATCCGCGTCGACGGCGAGCTCGAGCGCCTCGACGAGTTCGAGCCGCTCAAGACCACCGACACCGAGGCACTCGCCGCGGAGCTGTTCACCGCCCGGGCGGCCCGGGACTTCAAGGCCGCCGGCCAGGCCGATTTCGCATACGGCAAGCCCGATCTCGGCCGGTTCCGTGTCGCCGCCTTCCGCCAGCGCGGGTCGATATCCATGGTGATGCGACGGGTCGTGCCCGGATCGCCCGACTTCGAGGAGCTGGGGTTGCCGACCGCGGTCCGCAAGCTCATCGAGAACGAGACCCCCGGCATCGTGTTGGTGACGGGCCCGTCGGGGTCCGGGAAGACCACCACCGTCGCCTCGATGGTGGACTGGATCAACGAGAACCGGGCGATCTCGATCGTGACGATCGAAGACCCCATCGAGGTGCTCCACCCCGACAAGAAGGCGGTGGTCGCCCAGCGGGAGATCGGAGTCGACACGCTCGACTACGCCTCGGCCGTGAAGGCCGCGATGCGCCAGGACGCCGATGTGATCGTCCTGTCGGAGATCGGCGACCAGGAGACGGCCCGGGCGGCGATCACCGCCGCCGAGACCGGCCACCTCGTGATCTCGACGATGCGGACCAGCGACCCCGCCGAGACGATCACCCGGCTGGTGGGCTACTTCCCGACCTCCCAGCACCAGATGGTCCGGTCCCAGCTGGCCGGCCTCCTCAAGGGCATCGTCAGCCAGCGCCTCCTCGAGTCGATCAACGGATCGGGGCTGGTCCTGGCCACCGAGGTGCTGGTCAACAACGAGCGGGTGCAGGAGTGGATCATGTCGGAGCAGCCGACGGCGACACTGCAGGAGCTGATCCGCGAGTCCGAGTTCTTCGGCATGCAGACCTTCGACCAGTCGATCCTCCGTCTGGTCCTGTCCCGCCACGTCGACATCGACACCGCGCTGCCTCACGTCCGCAACGGCCATCAACTGCGGGCGAAGGCGATGGAAGCCGGACTGCTCTCCTAGCCGAAGGCGGGGGCGGGCGCCCGGGCCGGACTTTCGTCCGCGCACGCACTCGCACGTATCCTCGGGCACGTGATCCCGGAGCGCATGCGCTGGCTGGTGGATCCCGACCTCCCCCCGATGCAGCTGGGGGAGTTGTTCGCTGCCGCCGGCTACCAGCTGTATCTCGTGGGCGGCTCGGTCCGCGACGCCTTCCTCGGTCGGACCGAGGACGTGGATTTCGACTTCGCCACCGACGCCCGGCCCGACGACATCCAGGAGATCCTGGAGGGCTGGGCCGACTCCGTGTACACGGTGGGCAAGGCCTTCGGCACCGTCGGGGCGATCAAGAACGGGCGGAACGTCGAGATCACCACCTTCCGCAAGGAGATCTACCGCGACGATTCCCGCAAGCCCCACGTCGAGTTCTCCGACGACATCGAAGTCGACCTGTCCCGACGGGACTTCACCGTCAACGCCATGGCCATCTCCTTTCCGGACGTCACCCCGGTCGACCCCTACGGCGGGGCGGCCGACCTGGCCGCCCGGGTCCTGCGCACCCCCCTCGAGCCGGAGCTCTCCTTCTCCGACGACCCGTTGCGGATGCTGCGTCTGTTCCGCTTCCAGGCCACCCTCGGCTTCGAGCCCGACCGCAAGGCCTTCGAGGCGGTGAAGGACATGGCCCCGCGCCTCGAGATCGTCTCGGCCGAGCGGATCCGGGACGAGTTCTCAAAGCTCATCACCGCCCCGGACCCGGGGCCGGCTCTCGAGGGCCTGATCGAGTCGGGGCTGGCCGACCGGTTCATCCCCGAGCTGTCGGGGCTGGCGATGGAACAGGACCCGGTCCACCGGCACAAGGACGTCCTCGCCCACACCATCGCCGTGGTCCGCAAGACCTCTCCCGACCTCGTCCTGCGGCTCGCCGCCCTGTTCCACGACATCGGAAAGCCCGACACCCGCGAGTTCGGCCCCCAAGGCGTCACCTTCCACCACCACGAGGTAGTCGGCGCCCGCATCACCCGCAAGCGGCTTCGGGAGCTGCGCTACCCCCGCCATGTGGTCGAAGACGTGTCCAAGCTCGTGTTCCTCCACCTGCGGCCCCACACGCTGAAGATGGGATGGACCGACTCGGCGGTGCGCCGGTACGTCCGCGACGCCGGCCACCTCCTCGACAAGCTCAACGAGCTGGTGCGCTGCGACGTCACCACCGCCAACGAGAAGCGCGCCCGGGCCATCCAGCGGCAGATCGACGAGCTCGAGCAACGGATCGAAAAGCTCAAGGAGCAGGAGGAGCTGGCCAAGCTGCGCCCTCCCATCAACGGGCGGCAGGTCATGGCCTATCTCGGCATCGAGCCCGGGCCGATGGTGGGCGAGATCATGGACATGCTCCTCGAGAGGCGGATAGAGGAAGGGCCCTACAGCGAGGAGGAGGCCTACGCCATGGTGCGTCGGTTCGCCCTCGACCGGGGTCTGCCCGACCCCGGCGAGCCCTGATTTCGCCCCTATTCGCATATGCGTATAATCACGCCGATGTTCAAGACCGCCGTCTTCGGCGCCTCGGGTTATGCCGGAGGCGAGCTGGTCCGGATCCTCGACGACCACGAAGCCTTCGACCTCGTCCACCTGGGCGCCCACAGCCAGGAAGGAAGCCGACTCGCCGACGTGCATCCCCAGCTCAAAGGGGGGGACCGCCGCCTCGGCTCCAACGACCCGTCCTCGGTCGACGACATCGACGTGGCGTTCCTGGCCTTGCCGCATGGCGCATCCGCCGACGCCGGCCGGGCGCTTCGCCAGCGCGGGGTCGTCGTCGTCGATCTCGGCAGTGACTACCGCCTCGACACGGACAGCCGTTACCGGATCGCCTACGGCTCTCCCCACCCCTATCCCGAGGAGCTGGGGGAATGGGTGTTCGGCTTGCCCGAGCTGTTCGACGTGGCAGGCGCCAAGGCGATCGCCGCGCCCGGGTGCTACCCCACGGCCGTGCTCTTGGCCGCCGCTCCTCTCCTCGAGGCGGGGCTCGCCTCGGCCGAGGGAATGGTCGCCGATTGCCTCTCCGGTGTCTCCGGCGCCGGCAGGTCGGTCAGGGCGGAGCTGACGTTCGGGGCCGTCGACGAGGGTGTTCGCGCCTACGGGGTGGCCTCCCACCGGCATCGCCCCGAGATCGAGATGGCGTTGGACCTCCGTCTGGGAGGAGAGCACCGAGTCGTGTTCACCCCCCATCTCGTGCCGATGCAGCGGGGCATACTCGCCACGGTGACGCTGGCGGGGGAGTGCACTACCGAGGAGGCCCGCCGCTGCTTGGCCGACTTCTATCGCGGCGCCCCGTTCGTGGACGTGATCGACCAGCCACCGCAGACACGCTGGGTGGTCGGCTCCAACCGGGCGCTGGTCAGCGCCTTCGCCGACGAGCGGACGGGACGCGTCATCGCTCTCTGCGCCATAGACAACCTGGTCAAAGGAGCGGCCGGCCAGGCCGTCCAAGCCGCCAACATCGCCCTCGGCCTCGACGAGACGGCCGGCCTCGCCCAGTCGGGGTGGATGCCGTGAGCGTCACCGCCGCCCAGGGGTTCGTGGCCGGCGGAGCCGCCGCCGGCATCAAAGCGGACGGCTCACTCGATCTGGCGCTGGTCGACGCCGGCCACTCCGTGCCGGCCGCGGCCGTGTTCACCTCCAACACCGCCGCCGCCGCACCGGTCCAGCTCTCCCGCCGTCACATCGCCGACGGGACCGCCCGGGCGGTGGTGCTCACGTCGGGATGCGCCAACGCCGCCACCGGTGCCGAGGGGATGGCGGCGGCGGAGCGGGTGGCCGAGTTGGTCGCCGACCACCTGGGATGCGATCCGACTGAGGTGGTGGTCTGCTCGACGGGGCCGATCGGCACGCGGCTTCCCACCGACCGGGTGGCGGAGGGGCTGTCGCGCCTGAAGATGAGCCGCGAAGGCGCCGCCGACGCGGCGCGGGCGATCATGACCACGGACAGCCGCCCCAAGGAAGCGGTCGCCCGCGGCCAGGGATACGTCGTCGGCGGGATGGCGAAGGGGGCGGGAATGATCCGCCCCGACATGGCCACCATGCTGGCGGTGATCACCACGGATGCCCGCCTCGACTCGGCCACGCTGGGACGGGCCTTGCGGCGGGCGGTGGACCGCTCGTTCAACGCCCTGGACATCGACGGCTGCGAGTCGACCAACGACACCGTGGTCCTGCTCGCGTCGGGGATGAGCGGGATCCGACCCGACGAGGAAGCCTTCGGGACCGTGCTGGAGAAGGTGTGCCGGGACCTAGCCCGGCAGATGGCCGAAGACGCCGAAGGCGCCAGCCGGGTCGTCACCATCGAGCTGAGCGGGGCGAGCGACGACGAGACGGCTCTGGCTCTGGCCCGTGCCATCGCCGACTCGGCGCTCGTCAGGTCCTCGTTCTACGGCGCCGACCCCAACTGGGGCCGCCTCCTGGCGGCGATGGGCGCTACCAGGCTCCCGCTCGACCCGAGCGCGGTCACGATCGCCTACGCCGGAGTGGTGGTGGCAGAAGGCGGGGTCGATGCCGGAGCAGATCCCGATCTGGTGTCTGAGAAGCTGGAGGACGATTTCACCGTGTCGATCCGCGTGGGTGATGGTCCGGGCCGCTGTGAGCTCCTCACCACGGACCTCACGCCCGATTACGTCGTGTTCAACGGGGAGCGGTCGTGATCGGTCACAGCAAGCCCGATATCCAGAAGACCCGTATCGCCAACTCCATGGGCCGGGCGCGCATCCTCCTGGAGGCGCTGCCGTACATCAAGCAGTTCCGGGGCACGATCGTCGTCATCAAGTACGGCGGGTCGGCGATGGAAGACCCCCGGCTGCGGGAGAGCTTCGCCGGCGACGTGACGCTGCTGTCGATGGTCGGCATCCGACCGGTCGTCGTGCACGGCGGCGGCCCCCAGATCAGTGCCGCCATGGCAGCCGAAGGTATCGAGCCCCGCTGGGTCGATGGGCTGCGCGTCACCGACGAAGCCACGATCGGAGTCGTCCAGAAGACGCTGGTCGGGGTGATCAACCCCGAGATCGTCCGGTTCCTCAACGGTCACGGCGCCGCCGCGATCGGGGTCAACGGCCTCGACGCCGACCTGTTCCGGGCAGTGCCCCGCGACGAGAGACTCGGATACGTCGGGGAGATCACGACCGTCAACACCGGCCTGATCGAGGGCATGCTCGACCAGGGCCTGATCCCGGTCGTCGCCTCCATCGCCCGGGGTGAGGACGGCCACGTCTACAACGTCAACGCCGACACCGCCGCCGGGGTCCTGGCCAAGGCCCTGCAGGCGCAGAAACTCGTGTACCTCACGGACGTGGAGGGGGTGTACGAGAACGTCGACGACCCCTCCAGCCTCATCTCGAAGATGGACCTCTCCGACCTGCGCCGGCTGCTCGAGCGGATGGACGGCGGGATGCTGCCCAAGCTCCGTTCCGTCGCCGACGCCCTCGAGGGCGGCGTCTCCCAGGCGCACATCCTCGACGGACGCGTCCAGCACGCCCTCCTCCTCGAGATCTTCACCTCGGAGGGGATCGGGACGATGGTGACGCCATGACGAGCCTGTTCGAGCGGGAGGCGCGGGTGATCATGCGGACCTATGCCCGCGCCCCGGTGACCTTCGTGGCAGGGGAGGGGTCGTGGCTCGTCGACTCCGATGGGAACAGGTACCTGGACTTCCTGACCGGGCTGGCGGTGACCTCGGTGGGCCATGCCAACCCATCGGTCGCCGCCGCCGTCGCTGCCCAGATGGAGCGGCTCGTCCACGTCTCGAACCTGTACTACACCGAGCCGATGGTGGAGCTGGCGGAGGCGCTGGTGCAACGCTCGGGCCTGGACCGCGTGTTCTTCTGCAACGACGGGGCCACCGCTAACGAGGCGGCGATCAAGCTGGCCCGGCGCCACGGCCAGAAGACCGGCGGGCCCGACCGCTACCGGATCGTGAGCCTCGACGATTCGTTCCACGGCCGGACGCTGGCCACGCTGGCCGCCACCGGCCAGCCCGCCAAGCAGGCCACCTTTCAGCCGCTCCCGCCCGGCTTCGTCCAGGTCCCGCCCGGGGACATCGGGGCGATGGAGGAGGTCGTCGACGACACCGTCGCCGCGGTGATGGTGGAGACCACCCAGGGCGAAGGCGGAGTCCGCCCGCTGGAACCCGACTATCTGGTGGCGTTGCGGCGGCTGTGTGACGAGCGGGGAGCATTGCTGGTCGTCGACGACGTGCAGGCCGGGATGGGCCGCACCGGCACCTGGTTCTCGTGGCAGCAGCTGGGGTTCTCTCCCGACATCGCCACCACCGCCAAAGCCCTGGCAAACGGGCTGCCGATCGGGGCCTGCATGGCGAGAGAGGAAGTGGCGTCGGCGTTCGAGCCCGGCGACCACGCCACCACCTTCGGCGGCGGGCCGGTCGTCTGCGCCGCCGCCCTGGCGGTGATCGACGAGATCGAGAGCCGCGACCTGCTCGCCAACTGCAAGGAGCGCTCCGAGCAGCTGATGGCCGGCCTGGCCGACCTGCCGGGCGTGAAGGACGTCAGGGGGCGGGGACTGCTCGTCGCCGCCCAGCTCGACGGCGAGATCGCCGGAGACGTCGCCCGCCGCGCCCTGCTCGAGGGGCGGTTGGTGGTGAACCCGGTGCGCCCCGACGCCATCCGCTTCGCCCCGCCGCTGAGCGTCTCCGCCGCCGAAGTCGACGAGGCCCTGGAGAGATTCGCCTCCACTCTGGCCTGAGCAGCCCGGTCTCGACGGGTAGCTTGGGTTTCCCATGGCGGGAAACGTGGTCGTCGACGACGTGGCGTCGGATCCGGCACCACCGAGGCGGAGCCCAACCTGGATAGGGGTGCTGGCGGCAGCGGTGGTGGTCGGCGTCGCCCTCGTCCCCGGCGGAGGCCCCGGGACGCCGCCCACCACGGTCGGTCTCCCCGAGGTGGTGACCGCCGAGGACCGATGGCGCCGCCTCGAGCTCCCCGCCGAAGGGGTGCTGGCCGACGTCACCGTGCTGGGAGACGGCTCCTATTTGGCCGTCGGCACCGGCCCGCAGGTGTGGCTGTCAGCCGACCGGGAGACCTGGACGTGGGACCTCTCCGATCCCCTCGACTGGGGTCACATGGCGGACGCGAGCGACACTCCGCACGGGCCGGTGGCGGTCGGCTTCGTGCGGCCCGCCGACGGGATCAACCGCGCCGCGGTCTGGTTCCGGGACGAGGGGGCGTGGCGTCAGGTCCTCGAGGCCCCGCACGAGCCTTCGGAGCTCGTCGGGGTGGCGGCCGGCGGCGGACAGGTGCTGGCGTGGGGGTGGCGGGGGACCGACCGACCGCATGCCGCCACCGGCGATTCCATCCTCTACGGCTCCGACGACGGCGCCGAATGGAGCGAGCTGCGGGTACCGGAGGAGATGCGCGTGCTCACGGCCGCATACGTCGGATCCGAGTGGCTCATCGGCGGGTACGCCGTCGGCAAGCCGGCCGTGTGGCGCAGCGCAGATCTGGAGGATTGGGAAGAGATCCCCACCGACGAGATGACCTACGGCTGGGTGGTCGAACACATAGACCCCGGTCGACGCGCGATCACCGTCGTCGACCTGACCGGCGACAGCACCCCTACGCGATGGGTGCTGCGCGACGGGCAGACGTGGGAGCGCGTCACGGACGTCCCCGATCCGCGTCCGCTCGGTCTGGTCGGCGACGAGACCGGGGGCGCCAAGGACGGGCAGCTGTGGGTCGAAGACGCCGGTGAGTGGCGCCCTCTCGAGATCGAAGGGTGGGTGGAGGCCGTGTCCGGCGGAGTCGCGGTGGGACACGCCCGGGGATCGTGGCAGCCGACGATCTGGGTGCTGGACGCCGCATCACCCGAAGCGCAGGTGCCGGCAGCCGATGGGCCCCGTTGGCGGGAGGTGGTCGATCTGGGCGCCGGGCGGGTTCTCGGGGCTTGGCAGGTGGCCGGACGATGGCTGGTCGGCACCGAGTCGGGGTGGTGGCTGTTCGACGGCGAGGTGGTGCTCGCGGTGGACCCGCCCTGGGACGAGCCTCCCCTCGGCATCCGACAGGTCGAAGACGAATGGGTCGCCTACCCGGGCATGCACTGGACGTCCGACGGCGTGACGTGGGAGCGCCGTGGGGATCCGATCCCGGACGGCGGGGTCCAAGCCGTGGCCCATGTCGGAGGCCGCACCGTGGCGGTGGGTGTCGACCCCAACTACGTCTTGTGGACGGTGGCGGAATCGACCGACCACGGCCGGACGTGGGAACAGACCGAAGAGCCGGCCCCCACCACCCCGCTGTGGGGAATGGTCGCCACCGCCGACGGTTTCGTCGCCACCGCCGCCCGGGCCCGGGGAGCCGAGCAAGTGGTCGTCAGCTCGGACGGATCCACCTGGGAGCCCCTGACCCACGGACAGGTCATGCTCGACTTCTCGTTCGTGCCGGCGGTGTGGACGACAGACGGGGCGCTGCTGTTGCTGGACCGAAACGAGCGGGTCCGACCGCCCCGCGGCGACGTGGAGATGGTCGCCCGCGACGGCGCCCGGCTGGTGGCGAAGGCAGGCGGCCGGGCGTGGGTGGGAGGCGAACGGGGCGGATGGGAGCCAGTGCCCATGGGCGCCACCGTCGGCATCGACGGGCCCTCCGTGCTCGTCCCACTGGACGGGATGCTCTTCGCCCTCGTCGACGGCCCCGATGCGGTGCGGATCGTCGAGTGGGCCGATTAGCTGCCCGTATACGCATATGCGTATGATCTAGCCATGTCCACATCGCCCGCCCGCCGGCGGATCATCCGGTCACTGCTGGCCGAACACGAGATCCGATCCCAGAACGACATCGTCGCCCTGCTCGCCGAGAAGGGGTTCAAGGTGACCCAGGCCACGGTCTCCCGGGATCTCGCCAGCATCGGCGCCACCAAGGAGGGGGACCGGTACGTCATCGCCAACCAACCGGAGCACGACGGTGCCGAGCTCGAGCTCGCCGGGATAGTCGACGCATTCGTCACCTCGGTGGAGCCGTCCCACAACCTGGTCGTGTTGAAGACTCCGCCGGGGGCGGCCCAGGTGGTGGCGGCCGCCCTGGACAAGGTGGGCTACAGCGACATGGCCGGCTGTGTGGCCGGCGACGACACGGTCATAGTGGTGGTCAGCGAGCACGGCAGCGGCAAGGAGTTCGCCGACCGCCTCCAGAACCTAGGAGCCAACACATGAAGATCGTTCTCGCCTACTCGGGCGGCCTCGACACGTCGGTGATCCTGGCGTGGCTGCGCGAGACCTACGACGCCGATGTCATCGCCTACACCGCCGACGTGGGCCAAGGCGACGAGGTGGCGGAGGCGAAGGAGAAGGCGCTCGCCACCGGGGCGGTGGATGCGGTCGTGGAGGACCTCACGCCCGAGTTCGTCGCCGATGCGGTCTTTCCCGCCCTGCGGGCGTCGGCCATCTACGAGGGCTACTACCTGCTCGGCACTTCCCTCGCTCGGCCGATCATCACCCGGGGGCTGATGCGGGTCGCCAAGGCGTCCGGGGCCGATGCCATCGCCCACGGCGCCACCGGAAAGGGCAACGACCAGGTCCGCTTCGAGCTCTCGGCATACGCCATCGACCCGAACATCAAGGTCATCGCCCCGTGGCGCGAATGGGACCTCAAGGGCCGGGCCGACTGCGTCGCTTACGCCGAGGCCCGGGGCATCCCCGTCCCGGTGACCCAGGAGAAGCCCTACTCGATGGACGCCAACCTGCTCCACGTCTCGTACGAGGGAGGGATCCTCGAAGACCCGTGGGCGGCTCCTCCCAAGGGCATGTTCCGGATGACGGTCGACCCCGAGGACGCGCCCGACGAGCCGGAATGGGTCACCGTCACCTTCGAGAACGGCAACCCCATCGCCATCAACGACGAGAAGCTCGAACCGCACGAGCTCCTTGCTCGGGCCAACGAGATCGCCGGGCGCCACGGCGTCGGCCGCATCGACATCGTCGAGAACCGATTCGTCGGCATCAAGAGCCGCGGGGTGTACGAGACCCCAGGCGGGACCCTGCTCTACCACGCCCACCGCGCCGTGGAACAGATCACTCTCGACCGCGAGGTGATGCACCTCCGCGACGAACTGATCCCACGCTACGCCGAGATGGTCTACAACGGCTTCTGGTTCTCCCCGGAACGTCGCGCCCTGCAGGCGTTCATGGACGAGATCCAGCGTCGTGTCAACGGCGAGGCCCGGCTCAAGCTGTACAAGGGCGGGGTGTGGATCGAAGGGCGGCGATCCGAGAACTACGACCTCTACGACCACGCCACCGCCACCTTCGAAGAGGACGACGTGTACGACCAGGCGGACGCCACCGGGTTCATCCGGCTCAACGCGCTACGGCTCCGCAAGCTCGGCGAAGAGCTGCTGGGCGAGGGAGAATGAGCCTCCTGCGCAGGAAGCCAAGAGCCGGGAGTCGGAAGTCCGAGCCACGATGACGTTGTGGGGTGGGCGCTTCGAGTCGGCGCCCGACGAGGTCTTGTGGCGGTACACGGTCGATGGCGTGGACCGGCGACTCCTCCCGTGGGACGTGAGGGGGTCGCTGGCTCACGTGACGATGCTCGCCCGCGTGGGCATCCTCGACGAGGCAGAGTCGGCCACCCTCACCGAAGGACTCCGCCGCATCGCCGCCGAAGCCAGCGAGGGGACCTTCGAGTTCCGGGACTCCGACGAGGACGTCCATTCGGCGGTCGAACGCCGCCTCGTCGAGCTGGTCGGCCCGGTGGGGGGAAAGCTCCACACCGGTCGCTCCCGCAACGACCAGATCGCCCTCGACCTGCGCCTGTACCTGGCGGACGCCTGCGTGGCGCGGGCCGCACAGCTGCGCACCCTGGCCGGGGTCCTCGCCGAACTGGCCGAACGGCACGCCGACGACGTCGTCCCCTCGTACACGCACCTCCAGCAGGCACAGGCGATCTCCCTGGGACACCACCTGGCGGCGCACGCCTGGTGGGCCCTCCGCAACGCCGACCGCTTCGAGGACGCCCGCCGCCGCATCGCCGTCTCCCCGCTCGGGGCGTCCGCCTCGGGCGGGTCGTCGCTGCCGCTCGACCCGGCAGTCACCGTCGACGAGCTGGGATGGAACTCCCACTTCGACAACTCCCTCGACGCGGTCGCCGCCCGCGACTTCGCCTCCGAGTTCGGGTTCTGCTGTGCCCAGGCGATGGTCGACCTGTCGCGCCTCGCCGAGGAGCTGATCCTGTGGGCGACCACGGAGTTCGGCTGGGTGACCTTCGCCGACGCCTTGACCACCGGGTCGTCGGCGCTTCCCCACAAGAAGAACCCGGACATCGCCGAGCTGGCCCGCGGCCGCGCCGCCGGCGCCATCGGGGCGCTCACCGCCCTGCTCGCCCTCCAGAAGGGCCTGCCCCTCGCCTACAACCGGGATCTCCAGGAGGACAAGGTCCACGTCTTCGCCCTCGACGATTCCCTCGGAGGCACCCTCGAGGCGCTGACCGCCCTGGTCGGATCGGCCGAGTTCCACCCGCCGGCGCCGTCGAGCTTCACTACCGCCCTCGACCTCGCCGAGGCGCTCGTCGAGCGGGGAGTGCCTTTCCGGGAGGCGCATCGGCTGGTGGGCCGGCTCGTCGCCCGTCTCGTGGCAGACGGTCGGCAGCTCTCCGACGCCACGCCCGCCGACCTGGAGGCGCTGGACGCGCGGTTCCGTCCCGAGGACCTGGAGCTGACCGATCCGGAGGTTTCGGTGAGGCGGAGGCGGAGCCCTGGCGGAGGCGGGCCCGACTCGGTGAGGGCCCAGGTCGCCGCCATCCGTCAGGCGATCGAAGGATCGGCCGACCGCTGATGTCCACTCCCGCGGGCGGCGAGCTGCGGCGGGAGGTGGGGCTTGCGGGGGCGGTGTTGGTGGGCCTCGGGTCGATGGTCGGCACCGGGGTGTTCGTCAGCCTCTCCCTGGCCGTCGACATCGCCGGCTCGGCGGTGCTGTGGGCGGTGGCGGCGGCGGCGGTGGTCGCGCTGTGCAACGGGCTCTCTTCCGCCCAACTCGCCGCCGCCCACCCCGTGGCCGGAGGGACCTACGAGTACGGCTACCGGTACCTGCACCCCGTGGCGGGGCTGGTGGCGGGATGGATGTTCGTCCTCGCCAAGTCGGCGTCGGCGGCGACCGCCGCCTTGGGCATCGCCGCCTACGTCGGCCTGGGCGCCCGGCGACTTCCGGCGCTGGCAGCCGTCTTGGTCCTCACCCTCCTCGTCGTGGCCGGGCTCCGGAGATCGAACCAGGCCAACGCCGCCGTCGTCGTGGTCTCGGTGGGATCACTCGTGGCGGTGTGCATCGCCGGCTGGGAGGCGGCCGCTTCGGTGCCAGGCCCGCCGGCAGGCGGCCTTCCCGAGATCGCCGAAGCCGCCGCTCTCGTCTTCGTCGCCTTCACCGGATACGGCAGGGTCGCCACCCTCGGTGAGGAGATCCGCGACCCCCGCTCGTCGATCCCCAAGGCGGTGGTCGCCACCGTCGCGGTGGCCGCCCTTCTCTATCTGGGGGTGGCCTTCGTTCTCTCCCGGTTGGGCGGGACGGACGACGCGTCGCCGTTGATCGGGGTCGCAGCCTCGGCCGGAGGGCGGGCGCTGGAGGTGTCCGTGCGGGTGGGCGCCCTGGCCGCCATGGTCGGCGTCCTTCTCAACCTGCTCCTCGGGCTGTCACGTGTCGTCCTGGCGATGGGGCGGAGAGGCGACCTGCCCGCCGCCACCGCGGTCGTGCACCGCCAGGGACGCAGCCCCACGGTGGCGGTGGTGGTGGCCGCGGCGGTCGTGGCGGCTTTCGTGCTCGTGGGAAGCATCCGGCTCACGTGGTCGTTCTCGGCGCTCACCGTGCTCGTCTACTACGCCATCACCAACATCGCCGCGTTGCGCCAGCCCGCCGAGCAGAGGAGGGTTCCCCTCGTCGTCCAGATCGTGGGGCTCTCGGGCTGTGTGGCGCTCGCCGTGTTCCTGGACCCGGTGATGTGGCTGTGGGCGGCGGCGGTGGTCGTCCTGGGCGTGACCTGGCGCAGCATCAGGAGCTGAGCCGGCCGACCTCGCCACCGCGCCGCGTCCCTACCCTGTGTGCCGATGATCCTCCTGGCCGTTCCCGCCGTGGCGTTGACGCTCTTTTCGGTCGCCGCCTTCTTCGGGAGGTGGTCGTGGTTCCTCGACGTCGCCGCCAACTTCCGCGTCCAGTACGCGGCGGTGCTGACGCTGCTCGCGGTGTGGCTGCTGGCGGCGCGGTGGACCAGGACCGGTTCGGTGGTCCTCGTGGGGGCGCTCGTCAACGCCGCCGTCGTCGCCCCGCTCTATCTGGGCGGGCCACCGGAGGCCGCCGGTGGCGGGGAGACGATCCGGATCATGTCGTTCAACCTCCTCGCCAGCAACGAGAGCTTCGGCGAGGTCATCAACTACATCCGCCAGGAGGACCCCGACATCGCCTTCCTCCACGAGGCGTCCCGGCCCTGGGAGCTGGCCATCGAGGCGGCGGACCTCGAGTACGAGGTCACCCGCTCCCGCTCCGAGGAGCTGATCTTCGGCACCTTGGTGCTCTCCCGCCCCGGAGACCCGGTCACCAGCTACGGGTTCACGACCGGAGGGGCCCGGGCCGTCGAGGTGGTCCACGACGGCGTCGCCGTGCTCGGCATCCATCCCCTGGCGCCGACGACGTCCCGGCGGTCGGCACTGCGCAACGCCCAGATCGACTTCGCGGCGGCGTGGTCGGCGAGCCAGGAGGGGCCGAACGTGGTGACCGGCGACTTCAACGCCACCCCCTGGTCGTACCCGTTCCGCAAGCTCCTCGCCGAAACCGACCTCGTCAACTCCCAGAGGGGCTTCGGGATCTCGGCGACGTTCCCCGCCACCGGCGGGCTGTGGAGCCTCTTGCTCCGCGTGCCGATCGACCACCTAGTCCACACCCCCGACCTGGTCGTGGTGGACCGCCGCCTGGGGCCGCCCCTCGGCTCGGACCACTTCCCGCTCGTGGTCGACCTGGCGGTGGCGGGTTAGCGTATGGCCATGGCTGACCGATTCGCCGACCACCGCCGGCAACTCGCAGAAGCGATCGGCACCGACGGCATCGCCGTGGTCCCCGCCGCCGTGGAGGTGGTCCGCAACGACGACGTCCACCACCCGTTCCGCCAGGATTCCAACTTCGTCTACCTCACCGGCTTCGAGGAGCCGGACGCCGTCTGTGTCATCGCCCCCGGGCACCCGGATGGCGAGTTCGTCCTCTTCGTGCGGCCCCGCGACCCGGAGATGGAGGCGTGGACCGGTTACCGGGTCGGGGTGGAAGGGGCCAAGGAGCGTTTCGGCGCCGACGCCGCCTATGAGATCGACCGCCTCGACGAGATCCTGCCCCGGCTGATGGTCGGACGCTCCGTGCTGTGGTACCAGATGGGCGACCCCAACCACGACAGCCGCGTCGTCGGCCTCCTCCACAAGGCCCGCTCCTACCGCGAGCGGTACGGCCGGCCCGTCCCCGAAGCGGTGCGAGACATATCGGTGCCGCTGGCCGCCCAGAGGCTGATCAAGTCCGACGAGGAGCTCGAGTCGATGCGCGCCGCCTGCCTGCTGTCCGCCGAGGGGCATCGGGAAGCGATGCGGTTCGCCCGCCCCGGCCTGTACGAGTACCAGGTGCAGGCGGCGATGGAGTACGTGTGGCGAGAAGCGGGCTCACCCCGCAACGGATACCCGTCGATCGTCGCCTCCGGCCCCAACGCCTGCATCCTCCACTACGTCGAGAACGACCGGGAGATGGAAGAGGGCGACCTGCTGCTCATCGACGCCGCCGCCGAAGTCGACTACTACTCGGCCGACATCACCCGAACGTTCCCGATCAACGGCACGTTCACCGCGCCCCAGCGCGCCCTCTACGAAGTGGTCCTCGCCGCCCAACGGGCCGCCATCGAGAAAGTCGAGCCCGGCACGAAGTGGCACGACCTCCACGACACCGCGGTGCGGGTCCTGACCGAAGGTCTCGTCGACCTGGGGTTGCTCCCCCTCGGGATCGAAGAGTCGCTGCGGATGCACCACTACCGCCAGTACTACTTCCACGGCACCGGCCACTGGCTCGGCCTCGACGTCCACGACCGGGGCTTCTACCGAGTCGACGGCGAGAGCCGGCTCCTCGAGCCCGGGATGGTGTTCACCGTCGAACCGGGCCTGTACTTCGACCTCACGAAGCCGAAGCGATCGTTCGCCCTCCTCGAATACGACCTCGACCGATGGACCGAGGAGCGGATCCTGGAGGGAAACGCCGCCAGGAAGCGGCAGGAGCAGGCGCTCGAGGAGGCCGAGAAGGTCGAGTTCGAGGTGCCGGAGGAGTTCGTGGGGCTGGGGGTCCGGATCGAAGACGACATCGTCGTGGTCGATGGCGGGCACGAGAACCTCACCGCCCACGTCCCGGTCGACCCCGACGAAGTCCAGGACCTCTGCCGCGAAGAATCGTGGCTGCTCCGGCGCTGACCGGGCTCGTCGCCAGCACCGTCAGGGCCACCACCACCGCGGCCACGCCCAGCCACGCCCGCCCCGGCGGGCGTTCGCCGATCAGCAGCACACCGAGCAGCGTCGCCGTGGCGGGCTCGGCCAGCCCCGCCGTCGCCGCCTGACCCACGGTGGCGAAACGCAGCCCGCGGGCGAACGCCACATAGGCGGCAGTGGTGGCGCCCAGGCCCAGCCACAACGCGGCGGCTGCCCCGGCGGGACGTCCCAGCCAGCGGAGGTCGGCAGTCGGCAGGAGGGGCGCGAGGAGGATGGCGGCGACGCCGAACATCGCCGCCATCGCCGTCGTCGGGGGCACCACCTCGACCAGGTACTTGGAGGCCAAGGTGGCGACGGCGTAGGCGACACCCGCCGCCACCGCCAGCGCCACTCCGCCCGCGTCCACCGCCTCTGGTTGCCCGGCGATGAGGGCCACGCCGGTCACGGCCAGGGCCGTGGCCGCCCACCAGCGCCGGGTCGGCGGCTCGCTCCGAACGGCCCAGTCGGCGATGCCGGCGACCACGGGGGCGCTGCCGATGGCCACCACGGTGCCCAAGGCGACACCCGCTCGCGCTACCCCGGCGAAGAACGCCACCTGGTATCCGGCCATAGCCGCCGCGCCCACGGCCAACCAGCGGAGGGGGGTCCGGCGGAGGTGCCTCCATCCGAGGACGAGCAGCCCGGCGGCCCCGATCGCCAGTCGCACCGCCCCCACCGACAGGGGCGACCCTTCCGCCTCGCCGAGGGCCTGCGCGGTCCCGGTGGTCCCCCACAGGACGGCGGCGCCCAGCAACCAGACCAGGGCTCGCCGTTCCATGGCGCCGTACGTTACGGGCTCAGATGACTCCTTGGGCCAGCATGGCGTCCGCCACCCGCATGAACCCGGCGATGTTGGCGCCCAGCACGTAGTCGCCCGGTCGTCCGTAGCGCTCGGCGGCGGTGGCGCAACGCTCGTGGACGCCCTCCATGATCTCGGCGAGGCGCTGCTCGGTGTACTCGAACGACCACGAGTCGCGGGACGCGTTCTGTTGCATCTCCAGGGCGCTGGTGGCGACACCGCCGGCGTTGGCGGCCTTGCCGGGCCCGAACAGCACTCCCGCCTCCTGGAACAGGTCGATCGCCGCCGGCGTGGTCGGCATGTTGGCGCCCTCGGCGACTGCCACGACGCCGTTCTCGATCAGCTGCTTGGCGTCTTCGACGTCGAGCTCGTTCTCGGTGGCACAGGGGAGGGCCACCTCCGCCGGGACATTCCACACACGACCGCCTTCGACGTACTCGACGCCTCTGCCCCGGCGGCGGGCGTACTCGGAGAGGCGCTGCCGCTCGTGCTCTTTCACCTGGAAGAGCAGGTCGAGGTCGAGGCCCTTCGGCTCGTGCACGTAGCCCGTCGAGTCCGAGCAGGCGACCACCGTCGCCCCCATCTGGGTGGCCTTCTGGATGGCGTACAGGGCGACGTTGCCGGACCCCGACACCACGACCCGGCATCCGTCGAGCGTCTTGTTGCGGGTGGCGAGCATGTGCTCGGTGAACATCACCACCCCGTATCCGGTCGCTTCCTTGCGGACGGTGGAGCCGGACAGAGACAGCCCCTTGCCGGTGAGGACGCCGGACTCGAAGCGGTTCGTTATCCGCTTGTACTGGCCGAACAGGTAGCCGATCTCGCGCTCGCCGACTCCGATGTCCCCGGCGGGCACGTCGGTGTGCTCGCCGAGATAGCGGTACAGCTCCGTCATCAGCGACTGGCAGAAGCGCATGATCTCGCCTTCGCTCTTGCCTTTGGGATCGAAGTCGGAGCCGCCTTTGGCGCCCCCGATCGGCAGGCCGGTGAGGGCGTTCTTGAACGTCTGCTCGAAGGCGAGGAACTTGATCACCCCGAGATACACCGAGGGGTGGAAGCGCATCCCTCCCTTGAAGGGGCCGAGCGCCGAGTTGAACTCGACGCGGAAACCCCGGTTGATCCTCACCTTCCCGGAGTCGTCGACCCACGGGATCCGGAAGATGATCTGCCGCTCGGGCTCACAGATCCGCTCGATGATGCCGCTCTCGAGGTACTCCGGATGCCTCATCGTGACCAGGTCGAGCGACTCCAGCACTTCGTGGACGGCCTGGTGGAACTCCGCCTCGCCCGGGTTGCGGCGGAGAACCCGGCCGTAGAGAGCCTGGAGCGCCGAGTTCAATCGAGGCATTCGCTCAGGGTAGAGACCTCGAAGAGGCTCCCCGTCAGGCAACCACCGCTGCGATCGCCCAGTAGTGGAGGCCGGCGCCGCCGATGACGAGCACGTGGAACAGCTCGTGGTAGCCGAACGTCCGCGGGAACAGCCGGGGACGCCGGAGGGCGTACACGATCGTCCCCACCGTGTAACACAGCCCGCCGGCCAGGATCAGCGCCACCGCGTTCCATCCCAGCCGTTCGGTGAACCACGGCATCCACACCAGCGCGCTCCAGCCCATCGCCAGCTGCAGCCCCACCGACACCGCGGTGCGCGGCTCGCGGAGGGCGAACTTGAGGACGATGCCGACGATGGCGATCCCCCACACCAGGGTCAGCCCGGCGACGAGGGCCACTCCGTCGAGGGCGGCGAGGGCGAGGGGGGTGAACGTCGCCGCCACCACCACGAAGATCGCCGAGTGGTCGAGCCGCTGCATCCGGCGCTTCCACGTCTCGCTCCACGGCACCGAGTGGTAGAGGGCCGACACCGAGAACATCGTCACCAGAGCCAGGCCGAACAGAGCCGCCCCCGGCAGGAGGATGCGGTCGTCGGCGGCCCACACCACCAGGAAGGCGCAGCCCACGGCCGCCACCAGGGCAGCCGAGCCGTGCAGCACCCCCCGAATCGGGTTCTGCATCCTGCCCCAGGTGACTCGCTCGATCTCCACGAGCCGATGCTAGGACCGGCGGGTGGAATAAGGGGCCCTCGGGTACGGTTCGCAGGCGAGTCGAGACCAACGGAGGGAATGTGAGCTTGGGTTTCGGGCTCCTGACCGGACAGATCCGGCCGGGGGAGGACGACTGGCAACGCGCCTACGACGAGACCATCGCCGTGGCCCGCGAGGCGGAGAGGCTGGGGTTCTCGTCGGTGTGGACCTCCGAGCACCACTTCGTCGACGACGGCTACATGCCGTCACTGGCGGTGGTGAGCGGAGCCCTCGCCGCGGCCACCTCCACGATCGAGATCGGGACCGGGGTGATCCTCGCCCCTCTCCACGACCCGCTGCGCCTCGCCGAGGACGCCGCCACCGTCAGCCTCCTCAGCCATGGCCGGTTCACTCTCGGCCTGGGGCTGGGATGGGTCGACGTCGAGTTCGAGGCGTTCGGTGCCGACATCTCCCGGCGGGGAAGGGCGATGGAAGAGATCCTCCAGATCCTGCCCCGGGCCTGGTCGGGTGAGCCGTTCCGCCACGAAGGATCCGTCTACTCCTTGCCGGAGTTGGCGGTGCGGCCCAAGCCGTCGGCCCCGATCCCGGTCCTGATCGGCGGCGGCGCCGAGCCGGCGATCCGGCGGGCGGCCCGTCTCGCCGACGGCATCTTCTCCAACGCCCCCGCTCACAAGTTCCTCGAACAGGTCCAATGGCTGCGCGACGAATGCGAGAGGATCGGACGCGACCCCTCCGGGCTGCGCATCGTCCACTACTCGGTGATGCTTCCCGCCGACTCCTACGAGAAGGCCCGGGAGGTCTACGGCGGCCACGTCTGGCACATGCGGTGGAAGTACTCGGACATGTCCGCGTCGGCTCGCCGCTCCGGGCCGCCTCCGGCCGCCCCTCGACCCACCGAGGAGCAGCTATCGAAGGTGTTCGACCGCGAGGTGATCGCCGGGCCGAGCGATCAGATCGTCGAGACGCTCCTGGGCATCCGCGAGAAGGCCGGCGTCCACGTCGAGTTCGTCACCCGCAGCTACTTCTCGACGCTCGAGCTCGAGCCCCAGATCGAGCTGATGGGCCGGCTGGCCGAAGAGGTGGCGCCGCACCTGTGAGCGTCAGCGGCCGAACCGGCGCTCCCGGCGGCTGAAATCGCGGATCGCCCGCAGGAAGTCGACCCGGCGGAACGCCGGCCAGTAGACGTCGACGAACACGAACTCGGCGTAGGCAGACTGCCACAGGAGGAAGCCCGACAGCCGCGACTCGCCGGAGGTGCGGATCAGCAGGTCCGGGTCGGGCAGGTCGGCCGAGTACATGTGCTGGGCGAGCGCGTCGGCGTCGATGTGGTTGGGCATCTCCTCGGGGGGGATGCCTTTCGCCGCCAGCTCGCCGATCAGGTCGCGGACGGCATCGACGATCTCCTGACGTCCCCCGTAACCCATGGCGATGTTGAGGCGGTGCCGGCCGTCGGGCCGGGCCGCTTCGGCCGCCTTCGCCGCGGCCACGACGTCATCGGGGAGCAGGTCCAGCGATCCGATGAACCGGATCGACATGTCGTAGCGTTCGCAGATGTCCGGGAGGCGCCCGAACAGCTCGATGAGGACGTCGAAGTAGGGGTCGAGCTCCTCGCGGGGTCGGGCCAGGTTCTCCCGGGACAGGACCCATGCGGTCACCGCCGGGATGCTCAGCTCTTCCGCCCAGCCGAGGAACTCCTCGAAGCGCCGCATCCCCGCCCGGTAGGAGTCCGTGTAGCTGGGGAGGCCCTCTTGGCGGGCGTAGCGGCGGTGCCCGTCGAGCACGATTCCCAGGTGCCGGGGCAGGCGCGTCGGGTCGAGCGAACGGACCAGCCGGTCTTCGTACAGCTTGTAGAGGAGGTCGGAGGGGCGCTTCACCGACCGGAAATGGTAACGACCGTCGCCGGATTTGCCTGTGCTCCGCACGACTCATACTCGGCGACGGAGCTCCGCCGGCATCGGGATCCGCTTCGACCTGAGGTATTCGCCGAGCGACTTCGCCTGCGGATCGACCCGGGGATTGGCGGCCGCGCCCTGGCCCAAGAGCCCTCTCACCACGAAGTTGAGGGCGCCGAGGTTGGGGAAGACGTGCCGTTCGACCTCGAGCGCGGAGGCTTCCGGGACGAGCCGGCGGAACTCCTCGACCGTGAGGGTGTGGGCCAGCCACGGGAACGCCTCCGGGTCGCGTGCCCACACGCCGACGTTGGCGTCGCTTCCCTTGTCGCCGGAGCGGGCGCCGACGACTTCGCCCAGCGGCGCCACCACCGTCTCGCCCTCCGGTGCCGGTTCGGGGACGTCTACCGGCTCGTCTCCACCCAGCCTGCGGGTGGCGGGGACCTCGCTCGAGACCGTGAACGTCTCCCCGCCCACCGTCACCGTCATCGGGACGTCGCGGCGGGAAACCACTCCGGGCTCGAAGATCGTGTAGGGGGAGGCTTCGGCAGGGGGCGAGGTGAGGAACAGGCCGGGGTAGTGGGCGAGCGCCATCTCGACGGCGGCGTTGGAGAACGCCCGTCCGACCTTCTCGGCGTCGGGGTCGTACACGGTGATGCGCAGGTACGCCATCGCCTCGGCGTTGGTGGGGGGGTCCTCCCGGTCGCTCCGGATCAGGTCCACGTGGGCGGCCGAGAAACGCTCCCGCCCGCCGACGGCGTGCCAGAGGGCGCGTTCTGCGGCCTCGGCTTTGGCTTCGACGTCGAGGCCGGTGAGGACGAAGGTCACCTGGTTGCGGTAGCCGCCCAGCCGGGTCACGGCCACCTTCAGCTCCGGGGGAGGGGGCTCACCGACCACGCCGTTCACCTCCACCCGGTCGGGCCCGGCCTGGCGGAGGCGGATCGTGTCGAAGCGGGCGGTCACGTCGGGGTTGGCGTAGCGGTGCCCGCCGATCTCGTAGAGCAGCTGGGCGGTGACGGTCTCGGTAGTGACCGTCCCCCCGGTCCCGGGGTGCTTGGTGACGACGAAGCTGCCGTCGGGACGAAGCTCCGCCAGGGGGAAGCCGACGTGCTCGAGGCCGGGGACCTCCCGGAAGAACGAGAAGTTGCCGCCGGTCGTCTGGGCGCCGCACTCCAGGACGTGGCCGGCGACGAGGGCCGAGGCGAGGCGGTCCCAGTCGTCGGGTCGCCAACCGAAGGCGTGGACGGCGGGGCCCATCACCAAGGCGGCGTCGGTGACCCGTCCGCACACGACGATGTCGGCCCCCCGGTCGAGGGCGGCGACGATCCCGGCGCAGCCGAGGTAGGCGTTGGCGGTGAGGATCCCGGCGGGGTCGACGGGTGCCCGGTCGCGGGGCGACAGGATCTCCAGCTCGGCGACTCGGCCGGTGAGGTCGTCGCCCGTCACGGTGGCGATGGTCGGCGACAGGCCGAGCCGGGCGGCGAGATCCTCCAGTTCCCCTCCGAGCCGGTCGGGGGCGAGCCCGCCGGCGTTCGTCACGACCCTGATGCCGCGGTCCAGGCAGGTGCCGATCACCTCCTCCATCTGGCGGAGGAACGTGTGGGCGTAGCCCCGGGACGGGTCGCGGCGGCGGCTGCGCCACAGGAGCGCCATCGTCAGCTCGGCCAGGTAGTCACCGGTGAGGAAGTCGATGGGGCCACCCTCGACCATCTCCCGGGCCGCGCTCAGGCGGTCGCCGAAGAATCCCGAGCAGTTCGCGATCCGGACCACGTCCATTCCGTCCCGACGATAGAGATCCGGGCTGCCGCATTCCCTGCGGCTTCTACCATTCGTCGGCCATGGCCCCTCGTCAGGCATTGATCGACCATCTCCGCGCTCACTCCCTGCGCACCGACGGCCCCTTCCGGCTGGCGTCCGGAGCCGTGGCCGACTGGTACATGGACGCCCGCCAGACCACCTTCTCAGGGACGGGCTCGGTGCTGGTCGCCCAGGCCGTGTTGGAGGTGCTAGACCCCCAGGTGGAAGCGGTGGGGGGAATGACGATGGGCGCCGACCCCATCGCCGTGGCGACGGCCACCCATTCAGGGGGTCGCCTGGACGCGTTCTCGATCCGCAAGGCCGAGAAGGACCACGGGGCCGGAGGGCGGCTCGTCGGCCCGGTCGGCCCGGGAAGGCGCGTCGCCGTGCTTGAGGACACCACGACCACGGGCCGCGCCTTCCTGGAGGCGATCGACGTCGCCGAGTCGGCCGGCCTGGTAGTGGTGCAGGCGATCTCTCTGTTCGACCGGTCCGGGGGTACCGTTGGAACCTCGATGGCGTCCCGTTCCATCCCCTACGTGGCTTTGGTCCTGCCCGAGGACCTCGGAGTCGAACTGTGACCAGCGAGCCGATGGCTCCGCCCCGAACCTCCCCGGAGCCCCTGTTCGAGCCGCTGGTGGTCCATCGGTCCACTCTCAAGACGTGGCTGGCCTCCCTGGCTGCCATCCCCGCCGTGGTGGTGGGGGTGGACGTGCTGTGGCACCAGCGGATCATCGGCTGGGTGAGCGACTTCGTGTTCGATTCCGACCCCCAGAGCCTCGACATGCGCGACACCATCTGGGCGTGGGCGCTGGTGGTCGTGGGCGGCGTCGTCCTGGCGTGGGGTCTCAAAGAGCTGTTCTTTCCCGCCCCGTTGCTGGTCACCACCGAGGAAGGGCTCCACGTGCGGATGAATGGGCCATTCCGGCCGATGACCGTCCTGCCTTGGTTCTCCCTCTACGACATCGACGCCGGCACCCTCGAAGACGACGAGGAGGACGTCGAGGTCCTGATCATCGAGGTCAAAGAGCCCGACCTCCTTCCCGACAACCCCTGGTCGGGGCGGCGCTTCGACGAGCGAACGGTGGCGCTGTTCGCCACCGACTGGGACCGCCGCCCCGACGACGTCGTGAAGACGATCGTCGATCACGCCATCACGGTCGCCCGGCATCGTCCGCCGCAGCCATGAGACGGATCGGAGCCCACGTGCCGGCCGCCGACCCGCTGGGGGAAGCCCGAGCGCGCGGGGCGGACGTCGTACAGATCTTCCTCTCGAACCCGCAGTCGTGGAGGAAGCCGGTGCCCCGCTCCGACGCCGCCGATCTGGCGTCGGCCGACATCCCGATCTACGTGCACGCCCCGTATCTGATCAACCTGTGCGCCGACAACAACCGGGTCCGGATCCCGAGTCGCCGCATCCTCCAGGAAACGTGCGACGCGGCGGCCGAGATCGGAGCCGCCGGGGTGGTGGTCCACGGCGGGCACGTCACCGGCGACGGCGACGTGTCCGAGGGCTACGACCGCTGGAAGAAGGCGCTCGACCAGCTCGAGACCAGCGTGCCGGTCCTGATCGAGAACACCGCCGGCGGCGACAAGGCGGTGGCCCGCCGCCTCGAGCAGCTGGCGGGCCTGTGGGCGGCGGTCGGCGATCGGGGAGTGGGGTTCGTGCTCGACACCTGCCACGCCTGGGCGGGAGGCGAGCCGCTCGACGAGCTGGTGGGAAAGGTCCTCGACATCACCGGCCGGATCGACCTCGTCCACCTCAACGACTCCCGGGATCCCTTCGCCTCCCGCCGGGACCGTCACGCCAACATCGGGGACGGTGAGATCCCCGAGGATCTCCTCGCCGCGGTGGTGGCGGCAGTCGACTGCCCCGTCGTCGTCGAGACGCCGGGGGGCGCGGAGGAGCAGGCTGCCGACATCGCCTGGGCGCGGCGGGTCGCGATGGCCTCCCGCTGACCTCAGTCCCCGCGCAAGGCCTCCAGGTGACGGCGTAGCGTCGCCACGACCGCTTCCGTGGTCGTCGCATCCGGCTGCATCGCCCGGTGGAGTGCCAGCCCGTCGACGAGGGCGTAGAGCCGTTCGGTCTCGAGGCGGATCCTTTCGTCTTCGGCGTCCCCGCAGAACCAGCGCACCACGCGTTCGCACAGCCGGCGGATGTCGGTGTCGGACTGCTCCCGGACCTCCGCCAAGGCCGGATTGACCAGGGAACGCCCCGACAGCGCCAGCCACACCTCGAACTCCGCCATCCGATCCCTGTCGAGCGGGATCAGCTCGGAAAGGAGGGTGGTGGCGGCGGCCACGGGGTCGTCTGGAGGCAGGTCGAGTTTCTGGATGCGGTCTCGCACCCGGTCGCGGATCAGCCTCATCGTGTAGACGATCAGCTCGTCCTGGGACCGGAAATAGTGGCGGAGCGACCCCATCGACAGCCCTGCCTCGTCGGCGATCCTCCGCACCGATGCTGCCTGCAGGCCATCGGCGGCCACGAGGCGCATGGTGGCTTCGGCGATCAGTCGACGGCGAGCCGTCTCGTCCACGTACCGCGGCATGTACACGTTGTAGCACAACTGTGCTAAAACAGGCGACGTGGAAGCAGGATTGTTGATCCCGTTGGCCGTGCTGGCCCTGATCGACAGCACCAGCTTCGGGACCCTCTTGATCCCTCTCTGGCTGCTGCTGTCCCCGGGCCGGCCTTCGCCCCACCGTGTGCTCCTGTTCTTGGGCACCGTGGCCGCGTTCTACTTCGCCCTGGGAGTCGCCCTCCTGTCGGGCCTCGACTGGTTCACCTCCACCTTCGACCGTCTGCTCGCCTTGCGGCCGGTGCGGTTCGCTCAACTGGGGCTGGCCATCGTGCTGGTCGTGCTGGGGATCACGATCGAGCCGTGGACGAAGGAGGGGAAGGCGAAGAAGGCCGCCCGCCGCGCTGCCCGGGGGCCGAGCCGCATGCAGCGATGGCGCGACCGAGCCGTCAGCGCCGAGGGCTCGGCGGCCGGGGTGGTGACGCTGGCGCTCACCGCCACCTCGGTGGAGGCAGCCTCGATGGTGCCGTACCTGGGGGCGATCGGGCTCCTCACCGCTTCCGGCCTCGGGCTCGGGGGATCGGCGCTGGTCCTGGCCGGCTATTGCGTCGTGATGGTGCTCCCCGCCCTCGTGCTGGCCGTGATCCGCTTCCTGTGGCACGACCGGATCGCCCCGTTCCTCCACAGGGTGGAAGGGTGGATGAGCCGCAACTCGGGGGAGATGACGGCCTGGGTGCTGTTCCTCGTCGGCGTCTACGTCCTCGGAGACGCCGTCCAGGCACTCGACCTGGGCTGAGCAGGCGAGGAGGGGTCGATAGACTGGGGTCGTTCCGTCGATCCGGACACGGGCGACCCCGAGGGCGGCCGAGGTCCTCTCAGGCGACGGTCGGACGCAACCGACAGCGACGACATCCCCCAACCAGGCGCGGTGGGGAGAGAGGAGTCCTCATGGGTGACAAGATCACCGTCCCCGACGTACGGGCCCGCAAGGGCGGGCCGAAGCTCACGATGGTCACCGCCTACGACTATCCGTCGGCGCGCATGGCCTCCGAGGCGGGCGTCGACATCATCCTGGTGGGCGACTCGGTCGCCAACGTCGTCCACGGCATGGACGACACGCTGGGAGTCGACATCGACATCATGGTCCTCCACGCCCAGGCGGTGCGGCGCGCCGAGCCCGACCCGCTGGTGGTGGTGGACATGCCTTGGCTCAGCTTCCACATCTCGAGAGAGGACACGCTGCGCAACGCCGGCCGTCTGGTCAGGGAGGGGGGAGCGGAGGCGGTGAAGCTGGAAGGCGGCCACCGCCGCGTGCCGATGATCGACGCCCTGATCTCGGCCGAGATCCCGGTGATGGGCCATCTCGGCCTCACCCCCCAGTCCGTGCACGCCATGGGCGGCTACCGGGTCCAGGGACGGGAGATCGAAGCCGCCCGAGCGCTCGTCCAAGAGGCGAAGGAACTGGAAGCCGCCGGAGTGTTCGCCATCGTCCTCGAAGGGGTTCCCGACGTGGTCGCCCGCATGGTGACCGAGCAGGTGTCGGTGCCGACGATCGGGATCGGGGCGGGCCCGCACACCGACGGGCAGGTGCTGGTCTACACCGACCTGTTGGGCCTCGGTTTCGGGCGGTACCCCAAGTTCGTGCGCAAGTACGAGGAGTTCGCCGAACGCGGCGTCGCTGCCATGTCCACCTTCGTGGCCGACGTCCGCTCGGGGGCGTTCCCCGGCGAAGCGGAGAGCTACCACCTGCCCGACGACGTCGCCCGGGAGCTGGAGGGCCGGCTTTCCGACGACTGAGCCTCCTCCTGGCCGCGGCGCTGGCGGCGTGCGTCGTCGCCTCCGACGACCCGCGCCCCCTGCCGAGCGTGACCGTCTCGCCCGTCACGGTGGAGCCACCGACCGAGGCGACGGACCCGCCGGCCACCACCGGCGAGATCGATGCGGGGGATCTCGTCGACCCCGAAGTGATCTCGGTGACGATCGATGGACGGGTGCTGCTCGTGGCTCTAGCCGACACTCCCCAGACCCGGTCCCGGGGATTGATGGGGGTCGAGAACCTCGGGGACCTGGACGGGATGCTCTTCGACCTCGGCTCGCAGAGGTCGGTGGCGTTCACCATGCGCAACACCCTCATCCCGCTCGACATCTACTTCTTCGACGAGACCGGCGCCGGGGTGGGGCGGCTCGAGATGGTGCCCTGCGAGGAGGAGCCGTGCCCGACGTACTCGATCGACGCTCCCGCTCGCTATGCCCTGGAGGTGCCGGCCGGGTCCCTGGATCTGGGGGAGGACCCGACGCTCTCGCTCCCGTGACCTTTGGGTGGGGAAGCCGGATCCAGTTACACTCACAGGAACTCCGGCGTCGGCGTTTCGCGCCGTCGGCGTCGCCGTACCCCTGCTCCACCATCGACGGTGGGGCCTTCCGCAGAGGATGTCCACAGGAGGTGACACATTGCGCGTCTACGAAGTCATGACCATCCATCGGCCGGAGCTGGCCGAGTCTGACGTGCAGGCGAAGGTGAAGGAAGTCGAGACGTTCCTCACCAGCCGGGGCGCCGAGATCCAGAACACGGACCTGTGGGGCAAGCGGCGCTTCGCCTACGAGATCGACCACATCAACGAGGGTTTCTACTCGGTGGTCAAGTTCGCCGCCGGGACCGAGGCGATCGACGATCTCGACCGGGTGCTCTCGCTCTCCGACGACGTCGTCCGCCACAAGATCGTCCGCGTCGACTGACATTCCTATGGACGGCGTCCCTGCCCTGCGGCATAGTCGGGGAGGCAGGAGAGCCAGGGAAGGAGACCCCAGATGTCCAATACCGTGACGCTCGTCGGCAACCTGGTCGATGACCCCGAGCTCCGCTTCACCCCCTCCGGTGTGGCGATGGCGAAGCTGCGCGTCGCCGTCAACCGCCGTTGGCGGGATCGTCAGACCGGCGACTGGCAGGAAGACACCAGCTTCTTCACCGCCACGTGCTGGCGTGAGCAGGCCGAGGCGGTCGCCGAGTCGCTCCAGAAGGGGACCCGTGTGATCATCACCGGTCGCCTGGAGCAGCGCACCTGGGAGACCGAGCAAGGCGAGCGTCGCTCCGTCGTCGAGATCCAGATCGACGAGATCGGCCCGAGCCTGCGCTGGGCCACCGCATCCGTGACCAAGACGGCCCGCGCCGGGGGTGGTGACTGGGAGGCCGACTCGGCTCCTCGCAGCGTTCCCCCCGGTCCCGTCGCCCGCGACGACTACGGGCCCGACGAAGCACCTTTCTGACGACCACAGGAGAACCGAACGAAGATGGCAAAGAAAGCCAAGGAACGACGCAAGCGGCGCGGATCAGCCGCCGAGACCCGGCGCACCAAGAAGAAGGTGTGCCAGTTCTGCAAGGACCCCAACACCGTCATCGACTGGAAGGACGTGGCCTTGCTCCGCAAGTTCATGTCCGACCGAGCGAAGATCCGCTCCCGTCGTGTGACCGGTAACTGCCCGTACCACCAGCGTCAGGTCGCCCGGGCGATCAAGAACGCCCGGGAGATGGCGCTCCTCCCCTACGTCGCGACGAAATGAAGCTGATACTCACTTCCGACGTTCCGCCGCTCGGCAAGAAGGGTGACGTCGTCGACGTGGCCGACGGCTACGCCCGCAACTTCCTGCTGCCGAAGAAGAAGGCCGTCAAGGCCACCGAAGGAGCCATCCGCACCGCCGAGGCCCTGCGCCGCGCCCGTGAGGAGGCCGAGCGCCAGGCCAAGGAGGAGGCCGAGCGGATCGCCACCCAGCTGGTCGGCACTCGTGTCGTCATCGCCGCCCAGGCCGGCGACGAGGGCAAACTCTACGGCTCCGTCGGCGTCGCCGACATCGTCGAGGGCATCAAGAAGTTCACCGGTGTCGAGCTCGACCGCAAGGCGATCCACCTCGAGAATCCGATCCGAGAGATCGGGCTCCACGACGTCCAGGTGGTGCTGCACCCCGAGGTCCAGTTCCCCATCACCCTGGACGTGATCCCCGCCTGATAGGCGGTTTCTTCGACCGTCCGGGAGCCCCGGCGAGGGCGCCCCGGGCGGTCGTTCGCGTCGGTGGAGAGACTCGCGAAACCCCACCTGCAGGATGGTTTTCCCGACCCGCGGACGGTGGGGTAGGTTCGGATCACTTCCCCTCACGTCACCCGAAACCTGACCCACCTGACGTGTAAGAACCCTTCACAACGGACGGAAGAGAGACGTGAACGGCGAAGTACCCCGCTCTGCTCAGCGTGTGCCCCCGCACTCCCGGGAGGCCGAAGAGTCACTCCTCGGAGCGGTGCTCCTGTCCCCGGACGCGGCCAACGACGTCATGGATCGGGTCCATCCGGAGGACTTCTACGTCCCCGCTCACCAGTCCATCTTCGAGGCGATGCGCCGCCTCTACGACAACAACCAGGCGATCGACGCCGTCACCTTGGCCGAAGAGCTGCGACGCACGGGCGAGCTGGAGAAGGTGGGGGGCGTTCCCTACCTCACCCGGCTCGTCGACGTTGTGCCGGTCACTTCGAACATCGACCACTACGCCGACATCGTCGAGGAGAACGCCCGGCGCCGCGAGCTGATCCGGGCAGGAGCGGCGATCACCAACATCGCCTTCGACCTCGACGAGGAGATCCACACGGTGATGGACCGCGCCGAGCAGTCGGTGCTGAGCGTCGCCGAGCGCCGGGCGTCGCAGAGCATGATCGAGGTCGGTCCCCTGTTCGCCGAAGTCCTCGAGCGGATCGAGCAGCTCGAACAGCAGGGCAGCGAAGTGACCGGGTTGGCGACCGGGTTCCGGGACCTGGACAAGAAGCTGGCCGGGCTCCAGCCCGCCAACCTCGTGATCATCGCCGCCCGCCCGGCGATGGGAAAAAGCGCCCTGACGATGAACATCGCCACCAACGTCGCCCTCCAGCAGAAGCCGGTGGCGCTGTTCAGCCTCGAGATGTCGAAGGAGGAGATCGTCCAGCGGATCCTGGCGTCGGTCGGCCGCGTCGACTCGATGAAGCTGCGCTCGGGCCAGCTCGGCCCTCTGTGGCAGAGGGTGGTCGATGCCGCCTCCCGGATGTACCAGGCGCCGATCTACATCGACGATTCCCCGATCGTCACCGTCACCGACATCCGCGCCAAGTGCCGCCGGCTCAAGCGCAAGAAGGGACTGGCTCTGGTGATCGTCGACTACCTGCAGCTGATGCAGGGCACGGCCCGGGAGAACCGACAGCAGGAGATCGCCGAGATCAGCCGCAGCCTCAAGAACCTGGCCCGGGAGCTGGACGTCCCGGTCATCGGGCTGTCCCAGCTCAACCGCTCGTTGGAGGCGAGGGAGGACAAGCGGCCTCGCCTCTCGGACCTGCGGGAGAGCGGCAGCCTCGAACAGGACGCCGACGTGGTGATGTTCATCTACCGCCACGAGTACTACCACCCCGAGGACCAGGAGAACAAGGGCCTGGCCGAGATCATCATCGCCAAGCACCGCTCGGGGTCTACGGGCACGGTCAAGATGACCTTCCTCCCCGAGTTCACGCGATTCGCCGACCTGGGCCGCGACATCACCTGAGATCTGGTCGGGTCGACACCGCAGGTAGTGGTCACACAGAGGTCGGCCCCGGGCGTGCGCCCGGGGCCGGTCGTGCCCACGGATCCTGGAGGGTCGGAGGAGGAAGGGAGCTCCGATGGGAGGGGGAGGGAGAGAAATCCGTGGATTGTCCTGGTTCTTGTCGGCCGATCCCCGCAGGGGTTTAGGAGAAATCGCGATGAGCCCGGCTCGGTGTCGGGCCGGTCTGTCCCTGGTACTTCGAGCCCAGCTCGGGCGATCCGTAGGGGTGGTCGGCGGGGGTCGACAGCTGATAGAAGGAGATCTGGCCGATCTTCATCCCCGGATAGATGGCGATCGGAAGGGTCGCCACGTTCGACAGCTCCAGGGTGATGGCGCCCTCGAAGCCGGGGTCGATGAAGCCGGCGGTGGAGTGGATCAGCAGCCCGAGGCGCCCCAGCGAAGACTTCCCCTCCAGCCGAGCCACGACGTCCAGCCCGAGCCGCACCCGCTCCAGCGTGGCGCCGAGCACGAACTCTCCGGGGTGGAGCATGAACGGCTCGTCCTCGTCGACTTCGATCAGCTTGGTGATGTCCTCTTGGGGCGAACGGGGATCGATCGCCGGGTGGCGGTGGTTCTCGAACACCCGGAAACGACGATCCACCCGCAGGTCGACGCTGGAGGGCTGGATGTAGCTCGGCTCGAGCGGGTCGATGCCGATGCGGCCTTCGGCGAGCGCTTCTCTGATGGTCCGATCCGAAAAGATCACGGGCGGGATGCTAACCAGCCGTGGATCCGTCGGGCAGAGCGGAGGCCGAATCGGAGGCGCGGCCGGTGAGTCGTTCCACCAGCGACCGCAACTCGGCGGGGGAGAAGGGCTTGGTCATCCACGCCGACACACCCGGGGGCATGGTGCCGGGCGCGTCGTAGCCCGACAGGATCACCACCGGGTAGGAGGCTCCGGCGCTCCTCCACGTCTCCGCCAGCTCGAGCCCGGAGATGTGCGGCATCGACAGATCGACGATCGCCAGGTCCCATTCCGCCGACGTGCCCATCTCCCGGGCGGCGGCGGCCTTGGAGCAGGTGGTGACTTCGGCGATCCCGCCGAGGGCGATCTGAAGCAGGCGGGCGATCACGGGCGAGTCGTCTACGGCGAGCACCCTGAGTGGAGCCATGGAGAACCGATCGGCCGGTTCCGGCACGTGTCAAGGCCCATCCACGAAGAAACCCCCAGGCCGATGTCCCGGGGGCTCCGAGCGGGTGACGGGAATCGAACCCGCGTTCCGAGCTTGGGAAGCTCGTGTTCTACCATTGAACTACACCCGCATTCCGAGGGCTCGCGCCCTCGAAAGCGCCGTTCATTGTAGGACGCCTCCGTTCGACGCAGGCAAGCGACGTGGCCCCGAACCTCGCTCGGTGACGGCGCCACGCACCCCGACGCCGACCTCTCAGGGGAGGTTCGTGATGTGCACTTTGATGTGTTCGTCCCGCTGCTGGGCCGCCTCGTAGGCGTCCAGCGCCTTCTCGAAGGGGAACGTGGCCGTCACTATCGGCGACAGGTCGATCCCGGAGGCGGCGATGAAGCGGATCGTCTCCGGCCAGATGTCGGGCGATCCGATGGAGCCGACGATTCGCAGCCCCTTGGACTGGATCTGCCCCAGCTTCGCCGGGGCCGAGTCGCCGATGTTGATCCCGATGAACACGATGCGCCCCCGGTGTGCCGCCAGGTCGAAGGCGCTGGCCATCACCTTCGGGTTGCCCGACGCTTCGACGACGACGTCGGCGAGCCGGCCGCCGGTCAGGTCGGCGAGCGCCTCCTGCGGATCGGCCGACGAAGGGTCGATCGTGGAGTCGGCCCCGAGAGAGAGGGCGATGGAGCGCCGATGCTCCATCGGTTCGACGAGGATCACCCGGGCGCCCATCGCCGCCGCCGCGGCCACGGCGCTCAGACCTATCGTCCCGCCCCCGAGCACGACCACGGTGTCGGAGGCGTTGGGCCTGCCGATCTGGCCCAGGGCGTAGTAGGCGCAGCTGAATGGCTCGATCAGCGCTCCTTGCTGGTAGGACACCTCGTCGGCGAGCTTGTGGACCCAGTCCCACCGCACCTTGAACACCTCGGCCAACGCCCCGTCGATCGAGAAGCCGAAATGGTCGACCCCTCCGTTCACGTTGCATTCGCCGATGACCCGGTCGCCCGGCCGGAACCCCCGGACCTCCGAGCCGACCGCCACCACTTCTCCCGACCATTCGTGGCCGGGGACGACGGGGAAGGTGACGGGGATGATGTAGCTGCCGGCGAGAAGGTCGAAGTCCGAGTGACAGATGCCCACGTGGCGAGGAGCGACCAGCAGGTCGTTGGGGCCGAGCTCGGGTTCGTCGACCTCCCGGATCACGATCTCTCCGGGCTTCTCGAACACGACAGCCTTCACGCCACGGACCTCCTTTCTCTCCTGCCGGTCGCAAGGTAGCGCCCGCGACGGCAGAGAGGCCTTCAGCGACGGGCCCTGGCCCGCTCTCTCTGCTGGCGGGCCCGCCGTTGCGCCGGCGTCTCGGGCTCCGGCTCGGGACGGGGAAACCGCTCTTCCAGCGCCAGGGCCACCGGAGTGGCGGTGAACACCGACGAGTAGGTGCCGACCACGATCCCCACCAGGAGGGCGAGGGCGAAGTCGCTCAGCGTGTCGCCGCCCAGCACCAGCAGGGCGGCGAGGATCAGGATCGCCCCGAGGCCGGTGTTGATCGTGCGGGGCACCGTCTGCAGGCACGCTTCGTTGGCGATCTCGGGCAGCGGCCTCTCCGGCTCCAAGCCCATGCGCTCACGGATGCGGTCGAAGATCACCACCGAGTCGTTGACCGAGTAGCCGATCACGGTGAGCAGAGCGGCCAGGAACACCCCGTCGAAGGTCTTGCCCATCCAGGCGAACAAGCCGATGAGGATCACCACGTCGTGGAACAGCGACGCCACCGACGCCAGGCCGATGGTCCAGCGGAAGCGGATCGCCAGGTAGGCGAGCTGGACGACCAGAGCCAAACCCAGGGCGATGAGCGCCCGGTTGCGGAGCTCCGCTCCCAGGGTGGGGCCGACGAATTGGTCCCGGACGATCTCGGCTCCTCCGCCGAGAGCCGCCACCGCCTCGGCCATCGCCGTCTCTTCCGCTTCGGTCAGCTGCTCCGTGCGGACCACGATGTTTCCCTCGCCGGTCTCCTGGATCAGCGGGCGGTCGATCCCCGACTGGGCCAGCTCGCCGCGCAACTCGTCCAGGTCGATCTCCTGGCCGACGGAGAACTCGATCAGGCGGCCGCCCTCGAACTCGAGGCCGAACCGCGTACCGCGCACCACGATGCCGGCGACCGCGACCACCACGGCGACCGCGGAGACGACCAGCCACTTCTTCCACCCGCCCAGCAGGTCGGGGTTGCGTTCCTCGAGCCAGGTGAGGAAACGGTGACCCACCGTCATCCCCATCACCCGCGGGTTCTCGCCCAGCGCCGACCAGCGCGTCAGCAGCTCCAGGATCACCCGCGTCACCACCAGCGCAGAGAACATCGAGACGACCACGCCGATGGAGACGGTGACACCGAACCCGCGGACCGCCCCGGAGGCGTAGAAGATGAGGAGGATCGCCGCCAGCAGCGTCGTGATGTTGGCATCGGCGATCGCCGACCAGGCACGCTTGAACCCGGCCACCAGGGCGTTGCCGACGTCGCTGCCGGCGGCGTGCTCTTCCTTGGCCCGCTCGTAGACCAGCACGTTGGCGTCGACCGCCATGCCGATGGCGAGCACGAAACCGGCGATGCCCGGCAAGGTGAGGGTCGCTCCCAGGGTGGCGAGGGCCGCATACGACAGGAGCCCGTAGACCACCAGGGAGATGGCGGCGACCAGGCCCATCACCCGATAGAAGAAGATCATGTAGAGGATGGTGAGGGTGGCGCCGATGATCGCCGCCTCGATGCTGGCGTTCACTGCCGCCTCGCCGAGGCTCGGCCCCACCGTCCCCTGTTCGACGACCTCGACGGGAACGGGCAGGGCGCCGGCGCGGATCAGCAGCGCCAGGTCCTCGGCCTCCTCTTCGGTGAACCCACCGGTGATCACCGTGTTGCCGCCGGTGATCCCCACGCCGCACGGCACGTCGGCTGCCACCTCCGGGCTGGAGATGACCTGGTCGTCGAGGACGATGGCGATCCGCCGGGTGGGCGACCCGGCGGGCTCACAGGCGGCGTCGGAAGTGAGCTGGGCCCACTCACGCTCCCCCTCGCGGTTGAACTCGATGGAGACCACCCACCGCAGACCGTCGAAGATGCCACCGGCGCCGGTGACCTGGTCGCCGGACACGGCGGCCGGGCCCAGTACCAGCTCCGCTCCGGACTCGTCGGGGAGGACGCGGCCGTCGACGTCGTCTGGCCCCTCACCCGGCGGGTAGGAGGCGAGGACCGGATGGAACGTGAGCTGGGCGGTGCGGCCGATCACCTCGAGCGCTTCGTCGGGGTCGGTCACGCCGGGGAGCTCGACGATGATGCGCCGTTCCCCGGACACCTGCAGTGTCGGCTCGGCCACGCCGAACTGATCCACGCGGCGGCGCAGCACTTCGAGGGCACGGCCGGTGACCTCGGCGTCGACCTGCACCTCGGGGGTGTCCTGTGCCTCGAGGACGATCTGGGTGCCGCCGCGCAGGTCCAGGCCCAACTGGATCGGGGTCTGCAAGACGGTGTAGATGCCCGCCCCCAACGCCACGACGGTCAGGAACAGGCGCCACTTGGAGATCTGAGGCATGGGCGGATCCACTTCGAGCGAGCGGCGACAGCGCAAACTACCACAGGACCGGCGCCGCTCGTGCCGGTCAGGTAGTGAGCATCGAGACGCTCCCCCAGACGGCCATCACCACGCCGACCACGAGGAGGAAGGCGACCCGTCCGGCGCGAAACTCGCCTTCCACTCCCTCGGGCTTTTGGCCCTTTCGGTGGCGGTACCAGGCGTAGCCGTTGCCGGCGATCAGGGCCAGGCCCAGCCCGAGGATCAGTTCTGCGAGGATCTCGTCGAGGCCGAGCAGTTCGCTCATCGGCGAAACCGTAGCCCCGTGGCGGGGCGGGCCGATACGTCTACGATCCCGCCATGACCGCCGAGCGGAGCGAACGCGACGCCGCTGCCTTCTTCGACCTGGACCGGACCCTCATCGCCGGGGCGTCCACCTTCGTGTTCGGGTGGGTGGCGTGGCGGAAGGGGATGGTCTCGACGCGGGAGCTGTTGAGCGATGCGGCTGCCGCTCTCAGCTTTCGGCTCACCGGAGGGAGCGACGACCAACCGGACCGGGTGAGGGACCGGATCCTCGAAGCCGTTCGGGGACGTCGCCGGGAAGAGCTCACCTCCCTCAACGACGACATCCTCCCCCGACTGCTCGCCTCCGTCCGCCCCGAGACCCGCCAGGTCGTGGAGCGGCACCACGAGATGGGCCGAGACACCTACATCGTCTCCGCGTCGCCGGTCGAGATCGTCGGGCCCCTGGGGGCTGCCCTGGGGATGACGGGTGTGATCGCCACGGAATCGGAGGTGGTCGACGGCGTGTACACCGGCCGGCTCCTCTCCGAGTTCTGTTACGGGCCCGGCAAGGTCGGCCGGGTGCGGCGCCTGGCCGAGGAGAAGGGCTACGACCTGCGGCTCTGCTACGCCTACTCGGATTCACGCAGCGACCTCCCCCTCCTCGAGATGGTGGGCCATCCGGTGGCGGTCAACCCCGACGCCACACTGCGCCGGATCGCCCGGGAACGGAACTGGCCGGTGGTCAGCTTCGCCCGCAAGGCGAAGCTCACGGCGACGGCCGTCGGCTCGGGCGTCGCCGTCGCCGGGCTGGGAGCGGGTCTGTATGCCCTCGGTCGGGTGCACGGCCGCCGTCAGGCGGGGTGATCCCGGAATAGGCGACCGACGGGTCAGACGGATACTCTGAGACGATGGATACCTCAACGGCGGACTGTCCGGGGTGTTGCCGTGGCTGAGGCGTCGGCTCCCGCCTCCTCGGCCAACCTCGGCCCGGGATTCGACGTCCTGGCCCTCGCCCTCGGGCTGCGTTGTCGTGTCGTGGCCGACATCTCCGACACCTGGTCCATAGACCACGGGGAGGGCCAAGCACCGGATGCCGACTCCGACGACGCGGTGCTGGCGGCGGCCCGCGCCGCGGTCGGAGAGGACCGCCCGCTGGCTCTGAAGGTCGACAACGAGATCCCCATCGGGCGCGGGCTCGGATCGTCGGCGGCGGCGATCGTCGCGGGGGCGGCCGCGGCCCTGGCCGCCACCGCCGGAAGCGTGGACCGCGACCGGGTCTTCGAGTTGGCCGCCTCCATGGAGGGCCATCCCGACAACGCCGCGGCGGCGGTGTACGGCGGGCTGGTGATCGTTCCCCCGGAGGGGCGTCCGCTGCGGCTCCCCATCCATCCCGGCATCCGGCCGGTCGTCGCCGTCCCCAAAGACATCTTCCTCACCGCGGAGGCCCGTCAGGTCCTCGAGCCCAAGGTGCCGCTGGCGACGACGACCCGCACCGTGGCGAGGGCGTCGGCGCTCGTCGCCGGTTTCCTCACCGGTGACGCCCAGTTGTTCGCCGCCGCCCACGGCGACGAGCTCCACGAGGAGCCGCGGTCGCGGGCGCGTCCGCGCACCGCGGAGCTGGTCAAGCGGGCCAGGGATGCGGGAGCCCTCCACGCCGCCTGGTCGGGATCGGGCCCGTCGGTGCTGGCCATCGTCACACCCGAGACGGAGGCGAGCGTGATCGCCGCCTTGAGCTCGGAGGACACGAGGGTGCTGGCGGTGGACGTCGCCACCGAAGGGCTAGACGTCTCGGCTTGACCTAGACCGGCCGAGCCACGATTCTTTCTCCCGTCGAATCCCCTTCACACACGGAGTTTGCATGGGTTCTCTGATCAAGAAGCGTCGGAAGAAAATGTCGAAGCACAAGTACCGCAAGCGCCTCAAGGCGAACCGCCACAAGCGCAAGTGATCCCGGACGGCCGCTGGCCACGGCGGCCTCCGTCACACGTCGCGCAGATACCTCTCGATCTCGTCCACCAGGTCCTCGCCCGAGTCGGGCTCGTCCATGCCTTCCGCTTCCAGCTCGCGGACGTAGTCGGCCAGCTCCTCTGACTCGTCCAGTGCCGCCTCGATGCGGCGCCGGAACGAAGCCGACCGCGCCTGGAGGTTGCCCAGTTCGAGATCCAGACCGGCGATCTCGGCCGCCTTGCGGACCAGAGCCTCGACGCCGGGCGGATAGGTCTGGTTCGCCAGATAGTGGGGCACGGCGGCCCACAGGCTGATCGTGTCGAACCCGGCGTCGGTCAGTGCCTCGGTGAGCACGCCCACGATCCCGGTGGGGCCCTCGTAGCGGGAGGGGAGCAGGCCGTACTTGGCGACCACGCCGGCCGAAGCGGACGAGCCGATCACCGGGACCGGGATCGTGTGGGCGACCTGGCCGGCGAAGGCGCCGAGGGCGATGGCCGTGTCGACGCCGAGCTCGGCGAGCACGTCGCACAGCTCGTCGACGAACCGCCGCCAGTTGTAGTTCGGTTCGTCCCCCAGGACGACGACCACGTCGCGCCCGCCCAGCCTGACGGCCGACACTTCGATGGTCGGCCACGTGATCGAGCGCGTCCCGTCGTCGTCGAGGGACACCACCGGCCGGTTCACCTGGAAGTCGAAGAACGGGTCCGGGTCGAAGTAGCCGATCTCTTCGGTTTCGTGCTCCGAGAGGAGGAAGCGAGCGGCATCACTCGAGGCATCACCAGCGTCGCCCCACCCCGAGAAGGCGATGATCGCCACCGGATCACGCAGCTCGGGGCGACTGGCCCATTCGAAGTACGTCATCACCTCCAAGCTACCCCGCCTCGCCGTATATCTGTGACCGGCCGGACCGAGCCGGTGAGCCGGAGCCCTAGAGTTCCGGCATGACCTGGTGGGTCGTCACCGGCGGGATCGGTTGTGGCAAGAGCACTGTCACGCGTCTCGCCGCGGCCGCCGGTTACACCACCATCGACGCCGACCTGGTGGGACACGACGTCCTGGCCGGCCCGGCGCGGGCGGCGGTGGCGGCCCGGTGGCCGGAGGTGGTGGTGGAGAACGGCCAGATCGACCGCAAGGCCCTGGGCGCGATCGTCTTCTCCGACCGTTCCCAACTGAAGGAGCTGGAGGCGATCACCCATCCGCTCATCTCCGAAGAGCTGCGGCACCGGATGGCCGCGACGACCCGCGGCGTGCTGGAGCTGTCGGTTCCCATCCCTCTCGCCGGCAACCTCCCCACGGTGGTGGTCGACGCCCCCGATCACATCCGGCGTGAGCGGCTGAGGAAGAGAGGGCTCACCGACGAACAGATCGAGGCACGGATGAACAACCAGCCCTCCCGTCAGGAGTGGCTGGCGATGGCCACGATCGTCATCGACAACTCCGGCACCCCCGAGCAGCTGCACCGGGCGGTCACTCGGTGTCTTCGTCAGATCTTCCAAGAAGAGTCTTGAGCTGCGGCGGGGAGAACCGCCGCAGGCGGAGGCTGTTGGTGACGACCGACACCGACGAGAACGCCATGGCCGCGGCGGCGATCATCGGGTCCAGGTAGCCGAGGGCGGCGAGAGGGATGGCGGCGACGTTGTAGCCGAACGCCCAGAACAGGTTCTGGCGGATCACCCGGAAGGTTGCTGCCGCCAGATCCAGCGCCACCGGCACCAGGCCGGGGTTGGACGACATCAGCACCACGCCTCCCGCCTCGCGGGCGACGTCGGTCCCGGACGCCACGGCGATGCCCAGATCGGCGGTCGTCAGGGCGGGAGCGTCGTTGACGCCGTCGCCCACGAACGCGACCTTCTTGCCCTGCTCCTGGAAGCGGCGCACTTCGGCGGCCTTGTCGCCGGGCAGCACCTCCGACAGGACGTGGCTGATCGCGACCGTCTCGGCGATCCGCCGGGCCGTGCGGTCGTTGTCGCCGGTGATCAACGCGGTGTCGACCGAGCGGCGTCGCAGCTCTTCGACCGCGGCCCGTGACTCGGGTCGAAGCACGTCGGAGACGGCGATGACCCCGCGCACCTCTCCGTCCCAGCCGGCGAGGAAGGCGGTCTTGCCGGCCTCCTCCAGCTCCTCGAGCAATTCGCTCCATCGCCCGGGCACGCTCAGGCCCTGGTCGACGACCAGCTTCTCCTTGCCGACGACCACCCGCGTCCCCGACACCTCCCCGATCACGCCCATGCCGGCCAGTGACTCGACGCTCTCGGGTGTGAGGAGGGTCAAGCCTCGTTCTTCGGCTCCGTCGGCTACCGCTCGACCGATCGGATGCCCGGAGGCGGCCTCCACCGAAGCGACGCGCAGGAGGAAGTCCGCCGGGTCCTCGTCGGTGAAGACGTCGGTCAGGGTCATCACTCCCGTGGTGAGCGTGCCGGTCTTGTCGAACATCACCATGTCCACGGTGTGGGCCCGTTCGAACACCTCCGGGTTCTTGAACAGGATCCCCAGCTCGGCGCCCCGGCCGCTTCCCACCATGACCGCCGTCGGAGTGGCGAGGCCGAGGGCGCATGGGCAGGCGATGATCAGCACCGCCACCGCCGCCCGCATCGCCGTCGTCACGTCGTATCCCAGCGCCAGCCACACGCCGGCAGTGACCACGGCGACTCCGATCACCGTCGGCACGAACACCGCCGAGATCCGGTCGGCGAGCCGCTGGATCGGGGCTTTGTTGGCCTGAGCCTCCTCGACGAGGCGAACCATCTGGGCGAGGGCCGTGTCTGCCCCGACCTTGGTGGCGCGGACCGTGATGCGGCCGTGCTGGTTGACCGTCGCCCCGAACACCTCGTCACCGGGGCCGCGGTCGACCGGTTTCGACTCCCCGGTCAGCATCGACTCGTCGACCGAGGTGCGTCCCTGGACGATCACCCCGTCGGTCGGGATCGTCTCGCCGGGGAGCACGACCATCACGTCGCCGGGGACGAGCTCGTCCACGTCGATCATGCGCGCCTTGCCGTCGACCAGGATCCTCGCCTCCCGCGCCCCGAGCTCGGCGAGCCGCTGGATGGCGTCCGTCGCCCGGCCCTTGGCCCGGGCCTCGAGCGCCCGGCCCAGGGTGATGAGGGTGACGATCATCGCCGCCGTCTCGAAGTACGGCATCGCCGGGGTGAAGAGGGTCCAGATCGAATACCCGTAGGCGACGAGCGAGCCCATCGAGATGAGCGTGTCCATGCTCGTCGTGGCGCGCAGCAGCTGCTTGCCGGCGACCGCGTGGAACGGCCATCCCACCCACAACACGACCGGGGTGGCGAGGAGGAACTGGACCAGTTCGTTCCACATCGCATCCGGCCCCAGCATCGCCAGCGCCATGAGCGGGGCCGACAGCGCTGCCGCCACCCAGAACCGTCGCCACAGCCGGCGGGCTTCGTCGTCGTAGGCGTCCGCCAACGGGCGGGACGACTCGTCGGGACGGCGGAGCGACATGTCGTAGCCGATCTTGCGAACCGCCTCTTCCAACGTCTCCGGCTCGACGGGGCCGCTGACACGGACGATCGCCGACCGGTTCGCCAGGTTCACCGCGGCGGCCTCCACTCCCGGCTGGCGGGACAGGACCCGCTCGATCCGGCTGGCGCAGGAGGCACACGTCATGCCCTCCACGGCGAAATCGAGCACCGCCGTGGAGCCGAGCCGGGAGTCAGACGTGGCCGGGGACGTCATAGCCCACCTCCTCGATGGCGCGCACGATCTGGCCGAGGTCGACCTCGGCCTCGTCGTATTCGAGGGTCACCGTCTTGGGCTCGATGTCCACCTCCACCGATCGCACCCCGGGGAGGGCGGAGACGGCGCCTTCGATGCTCTGCTTGCAGTGGGCACAGGAGATGTCAGGGACGGTGAGCGTGGTGGTGGTCATGTCGCGGACTCCTCACTGATCGGCGCCGGTCCGGTGACCGCCGCCGTGTACTTCATGGTCTCCATCAGCTCTTCGACGATCTCGGCGGTCCTGCCCTCGGCCACCGCCGAAGCCACACACGTCTCCAGGTGGTTCTGGAGCAGGATGCGGTTGACCTTCTCGAGCGAGGCCTGGAGCGCCGAGACCTGCTTCATCACGTCGGGGCAGTAGCGCTCTTCTTCGACCATGCCGAGGACGGCATCCAGATGGCCGCGCACGGTCTTGAGCCGGTTGATCGCCGAGCGCTTGTGTTCGGGCTTCACGGTACCCACGATAGCCGGTTCAGATGCCTACCCCACCGGGGGTGGGGTCACGAGCGGCTGGGCCCAAAAGACTGGAGGCCCCGGCCGGGGGGACCGGGGCCTCCGTAGGATGTCGCGGCGTCGGGGGAGGGGGAGAGAACCTGAGACCGCGACACCCAAGTGGGGCGCAGATTAGCAGATCGCGCAAACGTTTGTCATCCCGAGCCTTCCGGCAAGATCCGGCCCCGAACCCGGGGGAACTTGACCGGGGCGTGGAGATGGCAGTACTCACGCTTGTTGTAGATGCTCAGCTTCGTGTCACATTCGGGATGGGCGCAGACACGGCCCTCGGAATACCGGCGTGAGGCTCGGGTGATTCCTTTGATTGCCTTGCCCTTGAGGGTCTCGCTCACGGGCCCTCCTTTCTTCCGGTACGTAACTGGAGAACTCCTGAGGGGCGGGAACTATTCCCTGTTGACGTCTGGGAGTTGCCTGGGAGGGATCTCCCCCTGTTCGTCGATTCCAGGATCGCTCGACGGAGATAAAGCCTCCGTAAAGCCGTCACTGGATAGACGCCGCCCGGGCCAGGAAGGTTCCTAGGCGATCCCCAGTTTCCGGAGGAAGGCCTCGTTGGAAGGTTGCCGACCCAGGAACTCGACGAGCAAGTCCATGCCGTCCCGCGACCCACCGGATTCCAGGACGATGCGCCGGTACTCGGCGCCCACCTTGGGGTTGGTGACACCCTCGGCCTCGAAGCGGCTGAACATGTCGTCCCCGTAGACCTCCGACCACAGGTAGCCGTAGTAACCGGCGTCGTATCCGCCCAGCATGTGCCCGAAGCTCGCCGGGAAGAACGTGCCCTCGTGGAAGGGGAGCAACGACACCTCGGTGGCCCTGCGGTTCGCCTCCTCGATGTCGATGGTGGCGGCACCGGGGCCGTGGATCAGCAAGTCGAAGATGCCGAACTGGGCCTGGCGGAGAGTCTGCAGAGCGATGTTCAGGTTCCGGGCCTCCACCATGGCCTCGACGAGGGACTCGGGAATGGGCTCGCCGGTCTCGTAGTGGCGGGCGAACGTGGCGAGGACCTCTGGCCGCCACGTCCAGTGCTCCATGATCTGCGACGGCGCCTCGACGAAGTCGCGCTCCGTCGAGGAGCCCGAGAAGCGCACCAACTCGGCCTTGGTGAGCACCTGGTGCAACACGTGGCCGAACTCGTGGAAGAGCGTCTCCACCTCCTGGTGCTGCAACAGCGAGGGGCGATCGCCCGATGGCTTGGTGAAGTTCGCCACGATCGCCGACATCGGCTTCTGATACGACCCGTCGGGGAGCCGGCGGCCGGGGATCAGAGTGAAAGCGGCGGCGTGGCTGTACTTCCCTTCCCGGGGGAAGAGGTCCATGTGGAAGTGGCCTATGAGCTCCTTCGACTCCTTGTCGTGGACGGCGTAGGTGCGCACGTCGGGATGCCAGGTGGCGACGTCGGCCGGTCGATATTCGAGGCCGAACACCTCACCGGTGATGGCGAACATGCCGTCGAGCACCTGCTCCAGGGGGAAGTACTCGGCGACTTCGTTGGGGTCCACGCCGTGTCGCTCCCGGCGCAGACGGGTGTGGTAGTAGCGCCAGTCCCACACCTCCAGGCGAGCCTGCGGGTCGCCAGTGTCCTCGCGCAGCATCGCCTCCATCTCGGCGATCTCACGCCTCCCGGCCTCGGTCAGAGGGGGGAGCAGCTCGTCGTAGAACCGCTGCACGGCATCGGGGTCCTTCGCCATCCGTTCCTCGAGCTGGTAGTGAGCCCACGAGGGATGGCCGAACAGCTCGGCGATCCTGGCCCGGATCCTCACCGCTTCCTCGAGGATCGGCTTGTTCTTCTCCGCCGCCCGGGTGTTGAACTTGAAGGACAGCTGTTCCCGGAGGTCCCGTCGACGGGCGTTCTCCAGGAAGGGAATCACGTCCGGGTAGGCCATCGACACCTTGAACGTCCCCTCTTCGTCGCCGGGCGCCAGGTTCTGGATGTACGACTCGGGCAGGCCGTCGAGGTCCTCGCGGGTGACAATCAGGTGGTCCTTTTGCTCGGCGATGTTCTGTTCGAACTCGACGCCGAGCTGGACCAGGCGCGAGGTGAGCTCTCTGACTTCCTGGCGGACTTCGGGCGGGAGCTCGTGCCCGGCGCGACGAAGGTCTCGCAGCGTGAACTCGAGCAGACGCGCCCGCTCGCTGGAGAGGGAGCCGGCGGAGCCGGTGGAGGCGAACTCCGACACCGCCTGGTACAGGTCCTCCCGGAAGACGAGGTCCACCGCCCACTGCTGGATCCGTGCCTCGGCGACGCGTGCGGCGTTGCGGACGTCTTCGTCCTCGTGGACGTACCCCATGAATGCCCCCGAGCCGAAGGCACGCTCGATCCGGTCGGAGATCTCGTCGAGGGGGGCGAGAGTCGTCTCCCACGACCGCTCCGTGGCGGAGACGAGCCGGTCGACCAGCTCGTCGGCCTCGGTGATCGCGTCGTCGGTGATCCGGTTGACTTCTTCGGCGGAGGAGGCGAAACGCATCGTCAAAGCATCCCCGTCCCCAGAGGCAATCGCAACCTGGATGTCAGCCCGGCCAGTCGATGGGGCGGAACGAGGCGGGGACGCCCTCTCGGTAGACCGTCTCGACCCGAGCCTCGGGAGAGCCGACCTCGCCGGCGACGACCACCATGTCGGCGGGGGCGCCGGGACCCAGCGGCGGCGGGGCTGCGAAGTGGTCCGCTGGCCAACTCGTGTACAGGGCCAGTGCCTCTTCCACGGTCAGGCCCTGGCCGTCGTCCCATCCGGGGCGGTGGACGGCGGCGGCGATCGCCGGCAGGGGATCGGGCGGCTCGACCGGGCAATCGGAGCCGCCGATCATCCGCACCCCCGCGTCCAGCATGGAGCGCAACGGATAGGCGGCCCGGCCGGGCCCGAGACGCGCCGGCACCCACTCCGGTTCGGAGACGAGGAAACTCGGCTGCACCGATGCGACCACTCCCATCGAGGCGAGGCGGGAGATTGCCGCCTCCGACGGGACCGACACGTGCTCGAGCCGCAGCCGGGACGGGTCCGCGCCCGCCCGGATCGCCTCGTCGAACAGGTCGAGGGTGGAGTCGATGGCCCGGTCGCCGATGGCGTGGACCGCGGCCACCCCTCCGAGGTCGAACGAGGCCCGGGCCATCTCACGGAAACGCTCGGGCGCCAACCGGAGAGTGCCGACCGCTCCGCCGTCGGCGAACGGTTCGTGCATCGCCGCGGTGTGACCACCCAGGCTGCCGTCGGCGAATTCCTTCCACCCCCAGAACCGCACCTTCCCGCCGGCCGCTTCCAGTCGGCGGGCGGCGGCGCGGAGATCCTCGGGTGTGTCGGCGACGACCATGGCGTCGACTGCGATGGGGAGGTCCCGAGCCACCGAGCAGATTCCCTCCACCTCGTTGCCCACCCCCGCCCACAGCGGGCGGCCGACCGAGACCATCGCCCCGATGCGGACGATCCCCACCGCCGCCAGGGCATCCATCGCGGCGAGGACCTGATCGGGCCGGGGAGGCGGGATGAGCGGATCGAGAGCGCGGGAGACGACGTCGATGGCCGTCTCCCGGAGCACCCCGGTGGGGGCGCCCTCGGCATCGCGGCCGAAAGAGCCTCCCGCCGGGTCGGAGGTGCCCGAAGAGACCCCGGCCGCGGCCAGGGCGGCGGTGTTGGCGACGGCGACGTGGCCGCAGTACCGGTAGACCAGGACGGGCCGGTCGGCGACGGCTCGGTCGAGGTCGTGGCGGGTCGGCAGCCGGCCGAGGCGGGTGTCGTCGAGACGCTGGGCAACCAATGCGCCGCCCGCAGGGAGGGCGGCGGCGGCCTCGGCCAGCATCTCCTGCAGCTCACCCACGTCGGCGGCCCGGTTGACCGAGGTGCCGGTCACCAACGCCGTGTAGCCGAGCGGGTGGAGGTGGGAATCGATCAGCCCCGGCAGGATCACCGCCCCGTCGTGGCGGTACGTCGGGTCGGTGCCTACCTGGTCCCGCCACGTCACCGCCACCACGCGGCCGTCTTCGATCACGACCGCGTCGCCCGGCGTGGGAGCGCCGAGGACGGCGTCGGCGACCACGACCGTGGCCGTCATCGCAGATGTTCGGGCAGGTGGGTGGCGACGATCTCGGCCAGGCGCGAGTGGATGCGCCCGTTGCTGGCGACGAGAACCGGCGATCCCAGGACGTAGGGACGCTCGAGATGGTCCGTGACCTTCCCGCCCGCCTCCTGGAGGACGAGCACGCCGGCGGCCATGTCCCAAGGGGCGAGGGAGAACTCCCAGTAGCCGTCGAAGCGGCCGCACGCCACCCAGCAGATGTCGAGCGCGGCAGAACCGATCCGCCGCATGCCCTGCGCCTCCCTGAGCACGCCCGCCACGACCTCGACATAGGCGTCGGCTCTCTGCTGGCGGTCGTACGGGAAGCCGGTGGCGACCAGGGCGTCGCTCATCTGCTCGCAGGGAGACACGCGGATGGGCTCGCCGTCCAGCGTGGCTCCGGCGCCGCGGGCGGCGGCGAACTCCTCTCCCCGGCTCACGTCGACGACGGCGCCCGCCACGGGCTCGCCGTTCTCCCACACGGCCACGGAGACGGCGACCTGGGGCAGCCCATGGATGAAGTTCACGGTGCCGTCGAGTGGGTCCACGATCCACACCCGGTCCGAATCCCACCCGGCGCCACCGGACTCCTCTCCCAGGACCTGGTCGTCCGGTCGTAGCCGGCAGATGACGTCGAAGATCGCCTCCTCCGCCTGCTTGTCGACGACGGTGACCGGATCGACGGCGCCCTTCAACTCGACATCGAAGCGGGTGGTGAAGCCGCGGCGCACGACTTCGGCGCCGGCGCGTGCTGCTCGGAGTGCGACATCGAGGTCCGAAGTCATGGGCAGTCACTCTAAGGGATCCCCGACACCGAACTTCGGGGCGGCATCGGCCAGACTGTGGGTCCGCATGTCGTACGTGATGGCCGCCGTCGGTGCCGCCCTGGCCGTGCTCGCCTTCCCGCCCTTCGACCTGTGGCCGTTGACGGTCGTCGGCCCGGCGGTGTGGCTGGCGGGGATGCGCCGTCTCGAGCGGCCCCGCGATGGATTCGCCGTCGCCGCCGTCTACGGGGTCGTCTTCTACTTCGCCCTGATGTGGTGGATGTCCGAGCTCGCCCTGGAGGCCATCGTCGCCCTCGGCCTGTGCCAGGCGTTGTACGTGGCCCTGTTCGGCTGGGCGATCACGAAGTGGGGCGGCCACCTCCGCGATGCGGCGTGGTGGGTGGCGGTGACGGGCTTCTGGATGGTGGCGGAATGGATCCGGTATCGCTTCCCGGTCGGCGGGCTCGAATGGGGCGCCTTCGGGTACGGCGTCTCATCGGTGGCGGCCGCCCGGGGGGTCGCCCGCTGGATCGGGACCACCGGGCTCACCGCGGTGCTGATGGCGGCCGCCGCCGGGCTGGCGACGCGGCGCTGGAGGGTGGCGGCCGTCCCGGTGTCCGCCGTCGTCGGAGTCCTCGTCGCCGGGGCGCTCCTGCCCCCGCTCGCCACCGACGGTGTGGTGCGAGTCGCCGTGGTCCAGGGCTCTACGCCGTGTCCGTTCGTCCATTGCGAGAACGAGCGCTACGGGACCTACCAGCAGCACCTCGCGCTCACCCGCACCATCGAGCCGGGATCGGTCGATCTCGTCGTGTGGTCGGAGGGCTCGACGGGATCCTGGAACGCCGATCCGATCAACAGCCCGGAGGTGGGTGAGGCGATCGCCGCCGAAGCGGCCCGGATCGGGGCGTGGATGGTGGTGGGAGGCGACCGCCCGGTCAGCGACACACATTGGGTGAACGCCAACGTGTTCTTCTCGCCGGAGGGCGAGATCGTCGGCGAATACCGCAAGCAGCATCCGGTCCCGTTCGGCGAGTACATCCCCGCCCGGCCTCTGTTCGAGTGGATACCGGTCCTCTCCCGGGTCCCCCGGGACATGATCCCCGGCGACGGGCCTGTGGTGTTCGACCTCGGCGACTACGACCTCGGCACCGTCATCAGCTTCGAGGGCGGGTTCGCCGCCTACGCCCGGGAAGTCGCCCGCGCCGGCGCCGACGTCCTGGCCGTGCTCACCAACGAAGGCTCCTACGGCTACACACCGGCTTCCGACCAGTTCATCGGCATGACGCGGATGCGATCGGCCGAGACCGGCCTCGACCTCATCCACGCCGCCGTGACCGGCAAGTCGGTCATCGTCACCGACGGCGGGGTGCTGGGAGAGACGACCGGGCTGGCTACCCAGGAGATCCTCTATGGGCAAGTGCGGCCGCGGCCGGGGCTGGAAACCGTGTACGTGCGCTTCGGCGACTGGGTGATGGTCGCCGCCATGCTCGGCAGCCTGGTGGCGCTCACCCAGCGCCGGCGGACAGGCCCCCGCCCGGAGGCGAGGGCCTGAGCCCGGACGGCTCGGATCAGTCGGAGAGAGGCAGTTCGAGGGGATCCTCGGACTGCAGATCCGCCGAGACGGCCGCGTTCTTCAAGAACACGGCCACGATGTTCGGACCGAAGACGGAAGCCGGTCCCTGGGTGTTGTATCCGCACAACGTGACCGTGTGCGTCCCGCGGGTCACGGCCACCATGCCCTGAGCGGACGCGGTGTCCACGATCGAGTTGTCGTCGTTGCCCGCGGTGGAGGCATATCCGAAGCCGATCCGGGCGGCGTCCTCCGGCGATGCCTCACAGGTGGTCTTGTCGAGCTGGAGCCAGACCAGCATCGACCCGCCGTCGTCGTCCCGAAACGACGCCGCGCCGCTGAGCTGGAGATAGCCGTCGGCGGGCACCGTGATCCGGATCTCCTCGAGCTTTCTCACCCCGTTCAGGCTCCCGGCTTCGGTCGCTCCCTTCCGTGCGTACCCGTGGGCTATCTCGCCGGGGGTCAGACCCGCCACCGTCGCCGCGTCGACCACCCGCTTCTCGGCCAGGCGGCGCATGAACGACGCCATCTCCTGGCGCAGCACGGGCTCGTCGGGGCAGAACTCGGTGTTGGCCGGCGGGTTGCATCCCCGGGTGACGCCCGCGTTCTGCAGCCAGGTGATGTCGTCGTGATGGACGTTGGAGTCGCTCACGTCGACGAAGGTGTGGGAGGCCGTCACCGCCGACGGGACGGCCAGCATGGCCACAACGGCCGCGAGCGCGGCGAGTCGATAGCGGTTGGACATGAGAAATTCCCCCTTCTCTGTGTCTGCGGAGAGGCTGGCGCCTCCCAGGAAGTGATAGTCGGCGAGGATCGCCGACTCCAGCATCCACGCGCCCGGGCCTCCGCCCGGAGGCGGAGGCCCGAAGCGGTGCACGTGCGGGATCACTCGCCGATCGAGGAGGCTCCTCTCTTCTCCTCCGCAGGCCCAGGACAGGCCCACGTAGCAGAGTCCCGAGAGGAGCCCCTGATGCGTCCTCAGTGGGGATCGAGGATTCGGTACTCCGTCGTGTCGACGAGCTCCAGATGCACGGGCTCGGGCCTGCCGAGCGGTATGCCCCGCCAGGTGGCGGGTCTCAGCAAGCCGGCGTCGAGAGCAGACAGCAGCGGCCCCACACCCAGAGCCAACACGACTGTGCCGATGCCGACCGGGCCGGAGCCGATCCAGGCGATGGCGACGCAGGCCAAATCGAAGAGCGTGCGGACCGCTCCTGGATGCCAGCCGTGACGGTCGACCAGCGTCTCGAACAGCGTGTCGACCATCCCCGCCACGAACTTGGCTCCGAGGTACAGCCACAGCCCGAAAGCGATGCCCGTGACGGCGGCGGCCAGGTACAGGACCGACATCAGCGTCGACGTCGGCTCCGGCACCATGCCGAGCATCACGGACATGATCGGGCCGAACGAGAGCGAGTGGAGCAGCGTGCCGATGTCGAACCTCCCACCCTCTCTCGAGATCCACGCGATCCACACGGCCTGCAGCAGCCACGCCGACGCCCAGAACGGCATGCCGGTGTGGTCGGTGATCGTGGCCAACAGCGCGTCGTAGGGCGCGGCGCCGAGCTGTGACTTGATGCCGAGGGTTGCCCCCGTCGACACGACGACGATGCCAACCAGGTAGCGCGCGAGTTGAGCCAGAGACGGACGTTTGAGGGTGAGATTCATGGTCGGTGGTGGACCGGAAGACCTGGAAAAAGTATCGGGCGGGCCGGGTCCAATCGGTAGCCGAAGGTCTCATCGGCAGATCGGAGCGCGATCTGGAGTCCTCGCAGGCAAGCTCGTCGAATCGGTCATAGGATGCAAGGAGAAGTCACGCGGAAGGAGCTCCATGACCCAGGCGATCGAGAACCTGCTCAGCGAAGACCGCAGCTTCCCGCCTTCGCCAGACTTCACGGCCCAGGCCAACGCCAAGCCCGGCATCCACGAGCAGGCCGCGGCCGACTTCGAAGCGTATTGGCTGGAGCAGGCAAAGACGCGCCTCACGTGGTTCAAGGAACCGACCCAGGCTCTCGACGATTCGAACCCGCCCTTCTTCAAGTGGTTCACCGACGGCGAGATCAACGTGTCGTACAACTGCCTCGATCGGCACCTTCCCGATCACGCCGACCAGGTCGCCTACCACTGGGTGGGTGAGCCGGGTGACAAGCGCACCATCACCTACGGAGAGCTCGCCTCGGAGGTGCGTCGGTTCGCCAACGCCCTGAAGTCGCTCGGCCTGCAGAAGGGCGACCGGGTGGCCATCTACATGGGCATGGTCCCGGAGCTGCCGGTGGCCATGCTGGCCTGTGCCCGGCTCGGGATCGTGCACTCGGTGGTGTTCGGGGGCTTCTCCTCCGACGCCCTCGCCAGCCGCATCTCGGATGCCGACGCCCGGGTCGTCATCACCCAGGACGCGGCGTGGCGCGGCGGCAAGCAGGTGCCGCTCAAGGCGAACACCGACCTCGCCCTCGCCCAGACCTCCGGCGTGGAGAAGGTCATAGTCCTGCGGCGGGCCGGGGCGGACGTCCACATGGAGGAAGGCCGCGACATCTGGTGGCACGACCTGGTCGAAGACCAGACCGACGAGTGCGAGGCAGTGCCGCTCGCCGCCGAGGATTCGCTGTACATCCTCTACACGTCGGGAACGACCGGGAAGCCGAAGGGGATCGTCCACACCCAGGGCGGCTACCTGACCCAGGTCGTGACCACCCACTCCGATGTCTTCGACATCAAGCCGGACACCGACGTCTACTGGTGCGCGGCGGACATCGGCTGGGTGACCGGCCACAGCTACATCGTCTACGGCCCTCTCTCCAACCGGACCACGAGCGTCATCTACGAGGGCGCTCCCAACTACCCGGCCCCGGACCGGCTGTGGCAGATCATCGAGGAATACGGGGTCACGATCTTCTACACCGCCCCCACCGCCATCCGGGCGTTCATGAAGTGGGGCGACGAGCATCCCGCCAAGCACGACCTGTCGTCGCTCCGGCTGCTCGGGACGGTGGGCGAGCCCATCAACCCCGAGGCCTGGATCTGGTACCACGAGAACATCGGGCGCAAGAACTGCCCGATCGTCGACACGTGGTGGCAGACCGAGACCGGGGCGATCATGATCTCGCCGCTGCCGGGGGTGACGACCACCAAGCCGGGGTCGGCGACCATGCCGCTCCCGGGGATCGCCGCCGAGGTCGTCGACGACGAGGGCAAGCCCGTGAACCCGGGCGGGGGCGGATTCCTCGCCATCACCCGGCCCTGGCCGTCGATGGCCCGCACCATCTGGGGTGACGACCAGCGGTTTATCGACACATACTGGTCGCGGTTCCCCGGCCTCTACTTCCCCGGCGATGGGGCCAAGAAGGACGAAGACGGATACTTCTGGCTGCTGGGCCGCGTCGACGATGTGATGCTCGTGTCGGGCCACAACATCTCCACGATGGAGGTGGAGTCGGCTTTGGTGGCGCATCCGGCGGTGGCCGAAGCCGCCGTCATCGGGCGCAAGGACGAGCTGACGGGCCAGGCGATCGCCGCCTTCGTCACCCTGCGACAGGGCGTCGTCGGCGACCAGGCTCTCATCGACGAGCTGCGCCAGCACGTGGCCGACCACATCGGGCCGATCGCCAAGCCGAAGTCGATCGTCTTCACCGACGACCTGCCGAAGACACGCTCGGGCAAGATCATGCGCCGGTTGCTGAGAGACATCTCCGAGAACCGCCAGCTCGGAGACGTCACGACCCTCGCCAACCAGGACGTGGTCGAAGAGATCGCCCAGAAGGCGGCTCTCCAGACCGAAGACTGAGCCTCCGGGCCGTATGCGTCGAAAGCGGGGCGGGACCGCCCCGCTTTCTCGTTGCGAGCCTGCGGTGGGAACCGGGAGCCGGCGGGCAGCGTCGCAGTTCCATGCACAGACTCGTCCCCGCCGCCGTTTCGTTGCTGTTGGTCGCCGCCTGTGGAAGCGGTGGCGCCCGGCTCGCCCTCACGCTGCCGGATGATCCCCGAGCCGTCGTCCTCACCGTCACCTCCGAGGGCGGGTTCTTGCCCGTGGAGGCGAACCTGGACCGGATGCCGCGGTTCGTGCTGACCGCGGACCGCAGCCTGGTGTTCGCCGGCCCGACGACCCTGGAGTTCCCGGGACCGCTCCTTCCCAACGTCCTCGTCACCACGATCTCGGAGGAGGCGCTGGCGGAGGTGATCGAACTGGTGTCGGAGCTCGGATTGCCCGACATCGACGAGCACATCGACGAGTCGGGGGCGGAGATGGTCGCCGACGCCCCCACCGACTTCATCACCTACTACGACGAGTCGGGGCCCCACCGCTTCGGGGTCGTGGGACTGGGCATGGTCGAAGGCGGCTCCACCGATCGTCTGCTGGCCGAAGAGATCGTCCAGACCCTCGACCAGGCGGCCGCCGCAGGCGACAGCCGCCCCTACGAGCCCGACCGCCTCCAGGTGGCGGCCGGGCCACCCATCCCCATGGACGGCGCCGGCGGAGCCGTCGAGGACTGGCCCCTCGAGGTGCCTTTCGACGAGATGCCGGACTGGGCCTTGGGCTGGAGGTGCATCGCTGTGGAGGGCGCCGACGTCAACCGGCTCCTCGACATCTTCGGTGCCGCCGACGCTGCCACGCGATGGGCGTGGGACGGCGACGAGCTGGGCATCAAGGCCCGGCCGCTGTTCCCCGGAGAGGAGGCCTGTGCCGGCGCTCCGGTGGGCGGCTGACGTACCATCCACCCGTGGATCCGATCGGCGAGGTCGTCATCGGGCTCGTGATCCTGGTGGGCCTCGCCGGGATCTTGATCCCCGTCCTGCCCGGGCTGATACTCGAGGTGGCGGCCGTTTTGCTCTGGGCGGGGCTGACCGGAGGCGCCAGGGCATGGGCCGTCGCCATCGGCGCCGTGTTGGTGGCCGCGATCGCTCAGGTCGTCAAGTTCCTGATCCCCGGCAGGCGGCTCCGGACCGCCGGCATCCCCAAGGCGACGCTCTATGTCGCCGGGGCGCTGGCCATCGTCGGCTTCTTCGTGGTCCCGCTGATCGGCGCCCCCATCGGGTTCGTGGCAGGCACCTACCTCGCCGAGCGACGCCGGGTGGGCCACGACCGGGCTTGGCCGTCGACGAAGGCATCGCTCGGAGCGGTCGGGTTGTCGATCGGCATCGAGCTGGCGGCCGGGCTGCTCGTCGCCGCCGCCTGGCTCGTCGCCGTCATCTGGCTGACGTGACGTTCAGCGAGTGGCTTCCCAATCGGTGAGGCCGGCGTCGATCAGGTCGATCGCCCAGTCCAGCTCCTCGGAGGTCGTGATCAACGGCGGGATGAAGCGGATGATGTTGCCGTCGGGCCCGCACTCGATGATGATCAGCTCCCGGTCGAAGCAGTACTTCTGGACGTGCTTGAACGCTGCCTTGTCCGGTGTGCGCTGCTCGCGATCCGACACCAGCTCGACGCCGATCATCAGGCCCAAGCCGCGCACGTCGCCGATGGTGGGATGACGCTGGGCCAGCTCCTCGAAGCGGTCGAACGCCTGCTTCGACAGCTGACGGGCGTGGGGGAGCAGATCCCCCATCGTGTCCATCACCGCCACGGCAGCGGCGCAGCTGACGGGGTTGCCCCCGAAGGTCGTGCCGTGCGCTCCTACCGGCCATCCGTCGATCACCTCCCGGGACGCCCCGTAGGCGGAGAGGGGAAGTCCGTTGGCGATGCCCTTCCCGATGGCGATCACGTCGGGATCGACGGAGAAGTGGTCGGCGGCGAACCATTCGGCCGTGCGGCCGAAGCCCGTCTGGACCTCGTCGAAGACGAGCATGATCCCGTGCTCGTCGCAGATGGCGCGCAGTTCCTCGAGGAAGGCGGCAGGCGCGGGGTAGTAGCCGCCTTCGCCCTGCACCGGCTCGATGAGCATGGCGCCGATGTTCTCGGGCGTCACGACGTGCTTGAACAGGAGCCGCAGCTCGTGGAGGGACCGCTCGACGGCCTCCTGCTCGGAGACGCCCCACCGGTACGGGTGCGGGAACGGCACGACGAACGTCGATCCCAGGACCGGGTGGTAGCCGTCGCGGTACTTGGCGTTGGAGGTCGTGTAGGACACCGAGCCCATGGTGCGGCCGTGGAAGGCGCCGCGGAAGGTGATGACCCCCTGGCGCTTCGTGTGGTAGCGGGCGAGCTTCACGGCCGCCTCGACGGCCTCGGCGCCTGAGTTGGCGAAACCGAACTTCTCGATCCCCGGCGGGGTGATCTTGGCGAGGCGCTCGGCGGCTTCGACCACCGAGTCGTAGCGGAAGATGCAGCCGGAGTGCATGACGCGGTCGAGCTGGTCGTGGGCGGCGGAGACCACCGCGGGATGGTTGTGGCCCAGATTGGTGACGGCGGTGCCGCAGGCGAAGTCGGCCCAGCGGTTGCCGTTCACGTCGGTCACCCACAAGCCTTCGGCGCGTTCGGCGATCACTTCGGTGTCGAAGGCGATGACCGGGGCGATGATGTTCTCGTGGCGGGCAAGAAGGTCGCTCATGGTTTACCTCCATCGGGTGAGCAGGCGTGCAGGAACTGGCGCGTGGCGCAGGCGTGATGGAGGGCGACCTATGGAGCTGCGTACAGGCCCCGGCGGCACTGCATCGGGATCAACGGGACCATGCTCCGATCCTAACGTATCCATGCACGCATGAAGCCGCCCGGCTGCGTCCCCGGCGGTTAGGTTGCGACTCATGCCCACCCTGCGCAGCCGTCGAGTGGTCGTCGACGGAGAGGTTCGTCCCGCCACCATCCGACACGAGGGCGGCTCGATCGTCGAGGTCGGTGATGGCCCCGCCGACGTCGACTTCGGTGACCTGGTCGTCCTCCCCGGCCTCGTCGACGGCCACGTCCACGTCAACGAGCCGGGACGGGCGGAGTGGGAGGGTTTCGCCACCGCCACCCGAGCCGCGGTCGCCGGCGGCACGACAACGATCGTCGACATGCCCCTCAACTCGATCCCTCCGACCGTCGACGTCGCCGCCCTGCACCAAAAGCGGGACGCGGCGCGGCCTGCCGTTGCATGTGACGTGGCGTTCTGGGGCGGGGTGGTACCCGGGTCGGAACAGCACGTGGACGGGCTGGTCGCCGAGGGCGTCTGCGGTTTCAAGGCCTTCATGGTCGACTCGGGAGTCGAAGAGTTCTCCCCGCTCCCGGCGGCGGCGTTGGGCCGAGTCGCTTCCGTGCTGGCAGCGGCGGGCGTGCCGCTTCTCGTCCACGCCGAAGACCCCGACCACCTCCTCGCTCCCGCCGGCGACCCTCGTCGCTACGCCACGTACCTGGCGACCCGCCCGCCGGAGGCGGAAGCGAGCGCTATCCGACAGGTCGCCGGCATCGCCTCCCGCACCGGAGTGACGGCCCACGTCCTCCACGTGTCGAGCGCCGCCGCCGTCGAGGCGTTGGCCGAGAGCGGGCTCTCCGGCGAGACCTGTCCCCACTACCTGACCTTCGACGCCGCCGAGATCCCCGACGGCGCCACCGCCTTCAAGTGCGCCCCTCCCATCCGGGGCGCCGGTGACCGGGAGCGGTTGTGGGAGGGGTTGCGGGAAGGAGTCCTGACGATGGTCGTCTCCGACCACTCCCCGGCGCCTCCGGAGGTGAAGGAGTCGAGCACCGGAGACTTCCTCGCCGCCTGGGGCGGGATCGCCTCACTCGAGTTGCGGCTGGCCGCCACCTGGGACGGCGCCCGTCGGCGTGGCTTCGGTCTCGTCGACCTGGCCCGGTGGCTGGCATCGGCTCCCGCCGACCTGGCGGGGCTGGGCCACCGCAAAGGCCGGATCGCGCCGGGCCACGACGCCGACTTCGTCGTCTTCGACCCCGATGGGGTCACCGAGGTCGACCAGTCACGGCTCCGGCAACGCCACCCGCTCACTCCATATCATGGGATGAGCCTGGCGGGACGCGTCGTCGCCACCTACCTCAGAGGGGCCCAGGTCCACGGCGACGGGGCCGGAGGCCACCGGCCAGGCGTCTTGCTGCGAAGGGGTGACTGACCTTGGTGGATCTCGCATCCGCTCGCTACGGCGGCGAAGTCGTCTGGTGCAACGACGAGTTCTTCGCCCCGGCGTCGAATCTGATCAACCCCGCCGCGCCCGTGTGGAAGGAAGGGGTGTTCACGGACCGCGGCAAGTGGATGGACGGCTGGGAGACCCGGCGTCGCCGCGAGCCCGGACACGACTCGTGCATCATCCGCCTCGGACTCCCCGGGATCATCGACGCGGTCACCGTCGACACGTCTCATTTCACCGGCAACTATCCCGAGTCGTTCTCGCTCGAAGCCTGCGGCGTGCCGACCGAGCGGCTGGACGAGGCCGAATGGGTGGAGCTGATCCCCCGCACCCCCCTCCAGGGGGACCACGTGGCCACGTTCGACGTCCCCGACGACCATCGCGTCACCCACGTGCGTCTCAACATCCATCCCGACGGCGGGGTCGCCCGGCTCAGGGTGGAGGGCCGGCCCGTCCCCGACCGTGACCGCGTCTGCCCCGAGGACGGCCTCGTCGACCTCGCCGATGCCGCCCTGGGAGGCCGTTGCATCGAATGCTCCGACGCCCACTTCTCGTCCCCCGAGAACCTGCTGAGCCCGACCGAGCCGGAAGGCATGTGGGACGGATGGGAGACGGCCCGCCGCCGTGGCCCTGGCCACGACTGGGTGGTGATCGACCTGGGGCTGCCGGGGACCATCCACTTCGTCGATGTCGACACCCGGTTCTTCAAGGGCAACGCCCCCGGTTCGGTGCAGATCGAGACGGCCGGACCCGACGGCGCCTGGCGGCCGGCGTGCGACCAGGTGGCGGTGGCAGCCCACGACGTCAACCGGATCGCGCTCCCCCAGCCGGTCGATGCCGACAGGATCCGCCTCGACATCTTCCCCGACGGCGGGGTCGCCCGGCTGCGGGTGTGGGGCGAACCCCGGGCAGACGCGCTGGCAGCCGTCCGGATGCTCTATGTGAACTCGCTGTTCGACCAAGCGGCCCGCGAGTTCTTCCACACCGCCTGCGCGGCGAGCAGGTGGGTCGAGACGATGGTGGCCGAGAGGCCCTACGCCGACGCAGCAGAGCTCCTCTCCGCAGCAGCCGGGGCCTTCGACGAGCTCGGCGAAGAAGACTGGCTGGAGGCATTCGCCGCCCACCCGCGCATCGGCGAGAGCGCGGGGCACCAGACCGCTGAAGGCGAGGCGATGTCCCGCCGCGAGCAGGCCGGGGTGACCGATGGCCTCCGTGCCGAGCTCGCCGAGCTGAACCGCCTCTACGAGGAGAAGTTCGGCTTCACGTACATCGTCCGCGCCGCCGGGCGCAGCGGCGCCGAGATGGTCGAGATCGCCCGGCAACGCCTCGCCAACGACCGCCCCGCCGAGATCCGGGTGGCGGCCGGACAACAGCGCGAGATCACCCTGCTCCGGCTCCGCCGGATGCTGTGCCTACCCGAGGAGGATGCATGAGCCGATTGGGCGACAACTCGTGGGGAAAGACGTCGGTCCGGGTCTCGAAGATCCACCGCGGCGACGACGAGCACGGGTTCAGTGAGCTGACAGTCGACGTCCAGCTCACCGGCGAGGTCGAGGACGCCTACGTGAGGGGGGACAACGCCCGGGTGCTCCCCACCGACACCATGCGAAACACCGTCTACGCCCTCGCACAGGACCACCTCGGAGACGACGTGGAAGGCTTCGGGCGCACGCTCGCCGAGCACTTCCTCACCCGGGACGGCATCAACGGCGCCAACGTAGAGCTACGCGAGCATCGCTGGCAGCGCGTCGACCCTTACGGGTTCGTGGGAGGCTCGTCGGAGAGGCGCACCGCCCGTGTTGTGCTCGGAGCCGACACCGATGCGACCTGGGCCGGCGTCGAGGGTCTCGTCGTGTTGAAGACCACCAAGTCGGCGTTCCGCGGTTACCCGAAGGACGAGTACACCACCCTGCCGGAGACCGACGACCGCATCCTCGCCACCACCATCACCTCCTGGTGGAAGTACTCACGGGTTCCCACCGACACGACCGCCACCTGGAACCGGGTGCGCGAGGTGATGCTCGAGCGCTTCTTCGGGGACTGGTCGGCGTCCGTCCAGCACCAGGGGTGGATGATCGGCCAGGCGGTGCTGGAGGCGGTCCCGGAGATCGCCGAGATCGAGTTCCGTCTCCCCAACCAGCACCACATCGGCTTCGACCTGACCCGCTTCGGGATGGAGGATCGGCACGTGGTGTTTCAGCCGACCTCCGAGCCGTACGGGGACATCCGCTTCCGGATCGTCCGCTAGTCGAACAGGGCGGCGGCCAGCCGGTTGTGCCGCTCCACCAGCCGCTCCTCGTCGACCGTCACCAGGTGACCGTCTTCCACCACCCGGCGGCCACCCACCCACGAGTGCGTGACCCGGCTCACCCCGCAGAACACGATCGCCGCCAGCGGGTCGTGGAGCGCACCGGCGAACTCCACCCGGTCCATGTCGATGGCGATCACGTCGGCGGCCATTCCCGGCGCGAGACGGCCGACGTCGTCACGCCCGAGGACGGCCGCCCCGCCTGCCGTCGCCATCTCCAGGGCCCGGCGGGCGCTCATCGGTTGGGAGGTGGCGTCGTCGGCCGCGGCCAGGCGGGCGAGGAGCATCGCCTGACGGGCTTCCGCCAGCATGCCCGACGAGTCGTTGGATGCCGACCCGTCGACGCCCAGACCGAGCGGGACTCCCGCTCGCAGGTACCCCTCTACCGGGGCGATGCCCGAAGAGAGCCGCATGTTCGACGACGGGCAATGAGCCACTCCAGTCCCGGCCCGGGCCATGGCCGCGATCTCGCCGTCGTCGACGTGGACGGCGTGGGCGTACCACACGTCGGGCCCTTCCCAGCCGACGTCGATCGCATAGCCCACCGGCCGGGTGCCGAACCGCTCCAGACAGAAGGCTTCTTCGTCGCGCGTCTCGGCGAGATGGGTGTGGAGCCTCACGCCCATCTCCCGGGCGAGGGATGCCGAGCGGCGCATCAGGTCCGGGGTGACCGAGAACGGCGAGCAGGGGGCGATCACGACCCGGGTCATGGCCCCCGGTTCGGGGTCGTGGTACTGCTCCACGGCCCGGGCGCAGTCCTCCAGGATCGCCTCTTCGTCTTCCACCAGTGAGTCGGGAGGCAGACCGCCATCGGACTCGCCGAGGCTCATCGAGCCCCGGGAGACGTGGAAGCGGATCCCCACCTCGGAGGCGCCGGCGATCTGGTCGTCGATCTTGGACCCGTTGGGCCACAGGTACTGGTGGTCGAAAGCCGTGGTACACCCGGTGAGAGCCAGCTCGGCCAGTCCCAGCGCGGTCGCGGTCTCGACGTGCTCGGGGGTCAGGCGCGCCCACACGGGGTACAGCGTCTGGAGCCATTCGAACAGCGACGAGTCCTGGGCGCCGGGGACGGCCCGGGTGAGCGTCTGGTACAGGTGATGATGCGTGTTGACCAGGCCCGGCAGGACGACGTGGCCGGTGAGGTCGACCACCTCGTCGGCGGTGGCGGGCAGGTCCCCGGTGGGGCCGACCTGTTCGATCACGCCATCGCGGGCGAACAGCCCTCCCCGGGGGATCTCCTGGCCGTTCATCGTCGCCAGGACCAGAGCGTTGCGAAGCAAGAGCGTCGCCATGGGATCCGCACCGTAACGCCTCCTAGGATCGAACGACCCGGAAGGAGGGGTTGCTGTGACCGTGAGTCAGGAAACGATCGACGCCTGGGGCCGCCGTCTCGACGCGGTGTCCGCGAGGATCGCCCGGGCCTTCCCCGGCGAGCGCCCCGAGCGGCAGCCCGTGCACACCGTCTACGGCGGCGCCCACCTGTTCGCCGCCGACACCGCCCCCAAGCTCGGCGCCCTGGCCAAGCGCGCTCTCGAAGAGCACGCCCCGGACCCACGCACGCTCGCCGACGCCTTGGGGATGGCGTCGACCGATCTCGCCGAGCAGGTCTACGCGCGGGTGGCCGAGAAGCTGGATCGCGAGCCGGTGGAGGACTACCGGCTCGACTTCGAAGACGGATACGGCAACCGCCCCGACAGCGAAGAGGACGGTCATGCCGCCTCCTCCGCCCGGGAGGTGGCGCGTGGGTTGGCGGAAGGCACCCTGCCGCCTTTCATCGGCATCCGGGTGAAGCCGCTCACCGGCGAGCTCGGCAGGCGGGCCATCCGCACCCTCGACATCTTCCTCACCACCCTCGCCGACGAGGCCGAGGCGCTCCCCGACGGCTTCTGCGTCACGCTGCCCAAGATCCAGGACAAGGAGCAGGTCCAGGTGCTGGACGAGGTCCTCTCGGAGCTCGAGTCGAAGCTCGGCCTCTCCCAGATACCGATCGAGCTGATGCTGGAGACTCCGCAGATGGTGGTGGACCGTGACGGCCTCAGCGGGCCCATCCGCTACGTGGAGGCCGCCCGCGATCGGGTACGTGGCGTCCACTTCGGCACCTACGACTACACCGCGTCCCTCTCGATCACGGCCGCCCACCAGTCGATGACCCACCCCGCCTGCGACTTCGCCCGCCAGTTGATGCAGGTGAACCTGGCCGGCACTGGTGTGTGGCTCTCCGACGGCGCCACCAACGTGATGCCCGTCGGCGACACGTCCACGGTCCACGGCGCGTGGCGCCTGCACTACAGCCACGTGCGCCACTCGCTCCTGCACGCCATCTACCAGGGGTGGGATCTGCATCCCGCCCAGTTGCCCAGCCGCTACGCAGCGGTCTACTCGTTCTTCCTCGAGGGCCTCGACCAGGCGGGGGAGCGGCTGGCCAACTTCGTCGAGCAGGCCGCCAAGGCGACGCTCGTGGGCGAAGTGTTCGACGATGCCGCCACGGGCCAGGGGCTCCTCAACTACTTCCTCCGCGCCATCAACTGCGGGGCGATCGAGGAAGCCGAAGCAGTGCGGCGCACGGGGCTCACCCTGGAAGAGCTGGCGACCCGGTCGTTCGTGCGGATCATGGAAGGACGCCGCTAGCCGGGACTCCCCGCAGGGACGGGTTAGATTCCCAGGGGATGGAGGTCATCCACCCGAGGAACCTGGAGGAGGCGCTGGCTGCGGTGGCGGACGGGATGACACCGCTGGCCGGCGGAACCGACTTGATGGTCGAGGTCAACTACGGCCAGAAGCGGCCGGAACGGGTGGTGGCGTTGCGTCGCTTGGCCGACATCGCAGATTTCAGCCCGACGCGCATCGGCGCGGGAGTGAGATGGCGCAGGATCGAGAAGGAAGGTCCACGCGCCCTCGCCCAGGCGGCGCGGACGGTCGGCTCTCCCCAGATCCGAAACGCCGGGACCATCGGCGGCAACGTCGCCACCGCCAGCCCCGCCGGGGATGGGCTCCCATTCCTCGCCGCAGTCGACGCCTCGATCGAGTTGACGTCGGGCTCCGGCAGCCGGCTGCTGCGCTGGGACGAGTACTTCGTCGGCGTCAAGCAGACCGCCCGGAGGAGCGACGAGCTGGTGACGGCGATCGTCCTCGCCGACGACCTCCCCGAACGACAGGAGTTCGCCAAGGTCGGGGTGCGCAACGCGATGGTCATCTCCACCGTGTGCTGCGTGGTGACCCGGCGGGAGGACGGCGCCACCACCGTGGCGTTGGGCTCGGTGGCACCGACGCCGATGCGTGCCCGCCGAGCCGAGGAGATGATCTCGTCCGAGCGGTCCCCGAGCGAGGCCACCCTGGCGGAGTTCGCCCGGCTGGTCTCGGAGGAAGTCGCGCCGATCACCGACCACCGCTCGACCGAGGAGTACCGGCGTCACGCCGCCGGTGTCCTCGCCCGCCGCCTGCTCGAGCGATGCCTGAGGAGGGAGGCGGCATGATCATCGGGTTCCGTCTCAACGGGCAGGAAGTGACGGCCCGGGTGGACCACCCGGCCAGCCTGCTCGATGTGCTCCGCGACCAACTGGGGGCGTATGGGTCCAAGAACGCCTGCGAGCAGGGCGAATGCGGGTCCTGTTCCGTCCTGCTCGACGGCGAGCTCGTGTGCTCCTGTCTCGTCCTGGCGGCCGACGCCGAAGGCTCCGAGGTGACGACGGTGGAGGGCGTGGCCCCCCAGGGTGAGCTCCACCCCGTGCAGGAGGCGATGAACCGCGCCGGCGCGGTGCAATGCGGGTTCTGCACGCCAGGCTTCGTGGTCGCTGCCGTCGACCTGTTCGAACGCAACCCCCATCCCACTTCCCGGGAGATAAAGGAGGCGCTGGCCGGCAACATCTGCCGCTGCACGGGCTATGGGGCGATCATCCGTGCATTCGAGGAGTTGGCGGGGAGGGAGGTTCGATGACGACGCGCACCGGCCGGCGAAGCGTGCAGGGCGGGATCGGTGAGTCGACGATCCGGCCCGACGGCGTCCCCAAGCTCCGGGGCGAGTTCATGTACGCCCAGGACATGCACGTGGAGGGGATGCTGTGGGGAGCAACCACCCGCAGCCCCCATCCGCACGCCCGGATCGTCTCGATCGACGTGGGGCCGGCGCTGGCGATCGGCGGCGTCCATGCCGTCCTCACCCATGACGACATACCGGGGCCCGGGTTGTTCGGCCTCGAGCATCCCGACCAGCCGGTCCTCGCCGGCGACGTCGTCCGCTACTGGGGCGAGCCGGTGGCGATCGTCGCCGCCGAGGACGAAGACACGGCCCGGCGGGCGGCGGAGGCCGTGGTCGTCGAGTACGAGGAGCTGGAGCCGCTGGTCGACGCCGAGGAAGCCGACGCCCGGGACGAGGTGTTCCGCCGGATGAAGATCCGCCGCGGCGACCAGGAAGCCCGCGGGTCGGTGGTGGTCGAGGGCTACTACGAGGTGGGGATGCAGGACCAGGCACCTCTGGGCACCGAGGCGGGCCTGGCGGTTCCCGACGGCAACGGAGGCGTCGACCTGTACGCCACCAGCCAGTTCGTGCACGTCGACCAGCAGCAGGTGGTCGAGGCGCTCGGGCTGCGTCCCGAGCAGGTGCGGGCCCATCCGGTTGGCATCGGAGGCGCCTTCGGGGCCCGTGAGGACGTGAACCTCCACATCCACCTGTGCCTGCTCGCCCTATACACGGGTCGGCCGGTGAAGATGGTGTACCACCGCGGCGAGTCGTTCACCGGCCACGTCCATCGGCATCCCGCCCGCATGTGGTACCGCCACGAAGCCGACGAGAACGGGCGCCTGGTCCGTGTCGAAGCGAAGATCCTCGTCGACGGGGGCGCCTACGCCTCCACCACTGCGGCGGTGCTCGCCAACGCCTGCTACTTCGCCGTCGGGCCGTACAAGTGCGACTCGGTGGCAGTCGACGGCGTCGGGGCCAGGACCAACAACCCGCCCTGTGGGGCGATGCGCGGATTCGGCGCCGTCCAGGTCTGTTTCGCCTACGAGTCGCAGATGGACCGGCTGGCCTCCGCCCTCGGCATGGATCCGCTCGAGCTGCGGAGGCGCAACGCCTTGGCCACCGGTGACCGGCTGGCGACGACGGGGCAGGTCATCGACACCCCTCTCCCGGTGGTGGAGGTGATCGACTCTCTCGCCGCCATGCCGCTTCTCGTCGACGAGCCGGGGTCGGGCGGCGACCTCCCCGGCGGAAGCGGCCTCACCACCGAGGCGCGGCACGTGCGCCGAGGCGTCGGGTACGCGCTGAGCATCAAGAACCTCGGGTTCTCGGAAGGGTTCGACGACTACGCCCAGGCGCGGGTCCGGCTGTCCCCAGAAGGAGCGATCGTCGAAACAGCCGCCATCGAGGTGGGTCAAGGGCTCGTCAACGTCCTCGCCCAGATCGCCCGCACCACGCTGGGAGTGTCCCGAGCAGAGGTGCGGCACGTCGACACTTCCCGCATCGACTCCGCCGGCTCCACTTCGGCGTCCCGCCAGACCCAGCTCTCCGGCGGCGCCACCCACGAGGCTGCCCGGCGCCTCCGCCAGCGGATCCTCGAGCACTACCGGGCCGACGACCTCGACGACGAAGGCGTGTGGCGGGGGGACACCCTGGTGGCGGCGTGGGACGACCTCGTGCGGGACGGCTGGGAGGAGACGGTGACCTTCCGCCATCCCCCCACCGAGCCGCCCGACGAGAACGGGCAGGGAAAGATGCACGCCGACTTCGCCGTCGCCGGTCACCGTGCTGTCGTCGACGTCGACCCCGAACTGGGCCTGGTCCGGGTGCTGCGCGTCGACACCGCCCAGGACGTAGGCAAGGCGTTGAACCCCGAGTCGATCCGCGGCCAGATCGAGGGAGGGATCCTCCAGGGAGTGGGCCTGGCGGTGATGGAGGAGCTGGTCCTGGACCGGGGGAGGATCCGCAACGCCACGTTCACGGACTACCTGCTGCCGACCATCCTCGACGCTCCCGACGTCGAGGCGATCCTCATCGAGCAGGAAGGGTCCTGGGGTCCGTTCGGCGCCAAAGGCGTGGGAGAGCCCCCGACGATCTCGTCCACGCCCGCGGTCGTGGCGGCGATTCGTGACGCCACCGGAAAGGAGCTGAACCGGGTGCCGGTCAGGCCCCAAGACATCGCGTTGGAGGAGGAGGTGGCGCGGTGACGGATGAGGATCTGGTCTCGCTCCCCAAGGCGGAGCTCCACGTCCACATCGAGGGCACGCTCGAACCGGAGCTGATGTTCGACCTGGCGGCCAGAAACGGCGTCGAGCTCCCCTTCGGCGACGTGGAAGCCGTGAAGAGGGCCTACCGGTTCACCGACCTGCAGTCGTTCCTCGACATCTACTACCAGGGCGCCGCCGTCCTGCGGACCCGGGACGACTTCGCCGAGCTGATGGCGGCGTACCTGCGCCGGGCGGCCGCCGACGGCGTCGTCCACGCCGAGATCTTCTTCGACCCTCAGACGCACACCCACCGGGGAATCGGCTTCGAGACGTTCATGGGCGGCTTCCGAGACGCCATGGAGGACGCCCGCCGCAACCTGGGCATCACCAGCCAGCTGATCCTCTGTTTCCTCCGCCATCTGCCGCCGGAGGACGCCGTGGCGACGATCGAGGCGGCGGCCGACCACCTGGAAGGGGTGGTGGCGGTGGGTCTCGACTCGAGCGAGGTGGGGTTCCCGCCGGAGCTCTTTGTCGGAGCGTACGACCGGGCCCGACGGCTCGGCCTGCGGGCCGTCGCCCACGCCGGGGAAGAAGGGCCGCCCCACTACATCTGGAGAGCCCTCGACGACCTCGGGGTGGAGCGAGTGGATCACGGTGTCCGCTGCCTCGAGGATCCCCAGCTGGTCGAGCGCCTGCGCCGGGAAAGGATCCCGCTCACCGTCTGCCCGTTGTCCAACGTGGCGCTCAAAGTGGTAGACCGCCTCGAGGACCACCCTCTGCCGAAGATGGTCGACGCCGGCCTGTTCGTGACCATCAACTCCGACGACCCGGCGTATTTCGGTGGCTACGTGGGGGACAACTATGCGGCGGTGGCGAAGACGTTCGGTTGGGACCTGACCCGCATGGCCGAGCTCGCCGCCAACTCCCTCGAAGCGTCGTTCCAGGCGAGAAGCGGGGCCTGATCGCCCCGCTCTCGCCTATGGCCCCGGATTCTCAACCCTCCCTCGTGCCCACACGCTCTCTCAGGGACTCCTCCAGCTCGCTCAGCGTGGGGTACTCGATGGCTTCGTCGTCCTGCAGCACGACCTGACTGGAGGGGAACCAGATGGCGGATATGACCGCATCGGCTTCGGTCCGCTCGAACTCCTCCAGGTGAAAAGCCCATCCGCACAGGCGGACGGTATGAGTCCCGCTCGAGACCCTGAAAACACCGCTCACCGCCGCGGAGTCCATCCCTGCCAGGTTGGCGGTCGACCACGCCGCGAAGGGACCCGCCGCATTGCGGCTGCAGGACTGGTTGACGGTGGCGACTATCAAACCGCCTCCTCCGAGGTCGTCGACGAACTCGGTGGAGAGCGAAGCGGTTCCGTCGACGTAGAGAGCCCCTCCGCCGGCCGGCGCCGTGAGACGGGTGGTAGCGAGCGTCGTCCAACTGTCGTCCGGGAGGATCGTCGATCCCGTCCCGCTCTGCGTGATGCGTGTGGTGGGCCCGGCGCTGCCGGAGCCGCCCCCGCCCGAGCCGCTCATCGTGTCGGCGAAGCGTTTCATGAAGGCCGCCATCTGCCCGCGAGTCACCGGCTCGTCCGGGCAGAAGCGGGTGTTGGCGGGAGGGTTGCAGCCCCGGGTGATTCCCTGATCGGCCAGCCACGTGATGTCGTCGTGGAAGACATGGCTCGACGGCACGTCGGTGAACCGGTGGCTCCCGATCGCCACCGCCGCCGGGACGGCGATGAGAGCGATCATCAGGGCGATTCGGAGCCACGTCCGCTTGGTGTGAACTCGTTGTCGCATGTGCCTCTCCTTGCCCGCGGAACCCGAACGTAGGGCGCCGCCGTTGATTTCCTCAATAGGTCGGCAGGGCCAACACACCTCGTCGGCATCCGACGAGGGTGCTCAGCCCGACAACTCGGGAGGAAGGGATGCTCGGATCGATCCAGGCGAGACGCCGGCAGAGGCCGGCACGTGCGCGGCGTTCGGGTTGGCTGTTGGCGGCGTTGGTCGCCGTCTCCGGCTGCACGGGCGAAGAAGCCTCAGCGTGCTCGGATCTCGTCGCCGAAGCGGCGGCCGAGATCGTCGAGCTGCGGGATGCAGCGGCCGAACTGACACGCGAGGACCTGGCACGGCTCAGCGGCCGGGCGGCCGAGGTCACCGGCCCCTACATCGAGGTGAGGGACGAGCTTCGTCGCCGTGCCGTCGCCCAGGGCTGTGCGCTCGACGAGATGGCGGCCGAGTTCGAACGCGGGGTCGGGGAACTGGAGGTGCGCTCCGAGGGCGGAGCGGCGGTGCTGCTCGAAGCCTACGGGCCGTTGAGTTTCTTCGATTCTCCGTGAGGCCCCATACCACGGCCTTCGATCTCGGCGAGAGTCAACCCGACCGACGTGGACTCGCCGTGCGGCCGGAGGAGGCGGCTGGCCCAGCCCAACGGACGGTGGGGGTGGCGGGGCCGTCGGGAAGCGGAAGCGACGCAGCCTCGGCTTCGACCGCCACGCGCTGAGCCTTCGTGAGGCGCCGCCATGGCTCCACCGTCACGACGCCGCCGGAGCGCCGCCAGATGCCGACGATGTCGCCTTCGACCAGCACCGCCCCCGGCCACACACGCGAGGGCCACAGCGCGGCCCGGTGTTCGGGGTCGGGCACGACGACCGCCCGGGCCGGGCCGTGGACCAGGTAGAAGACGTCACCCGACGGCAACAGGCGTGCCGGTGCCGGCTCGGATTCGGAGCGGGCCGAATCGACGTCCTCTTCCAGGAGGAACGCCTCCCCACCGGGAATCCGCAGCGGGACCAGCGAAGTACGCAGCGCCTCGAAGACCGGTCTCACCCTGGGCATCCGGATCCCCGCCCACTGGCTGAAGCCCGCCGGGGTGCCCGGCCCCAACATCCGCAGATACCGGCGGGCCAGCTCGAGGCGGGCATCGAACGGCTCGATCTCGGGGCGGGGGACGAACCACACCGTCGGCTGGCGGGCCCCGTCCCAGCGGATGAGGAGCGCCCCGGTGGATGCGGCGTATCGGATCGCGTTCGGGTGGATTCCGATCCCCGCCGCCGCTTCCCGGGCGTCGACCCGGCGATCGCCGACGAAGTCGGCCAACCGGGCGGCGATGTCATCGGCGCGTTCCCGCAGCGGCCCTCTCTCCGGCAGGCGCGAGACGGTGAAGTAGGCATGCTCGCCGCCGGGCACGACGTAGGCGGCATAGCGCAGGCCCCACACCTGCACCAGCGTCGGGTCCTCCCAGGCATCCGGCGCTACGCCTTCGACCCGGGCGTGGAGCGAATGCAGGGCCGAGCGGGGAACCGAGTCCTGGCAGCCGGCCCATGCCGCCTGCCGCAACGACTCGGAACCGGCGGGCAGCCGGACATCCAGCCCCTGAGTGCGGCGTCGGAACGCCAGGATCTGCTCGCGGGACAACTCGAGGCGAGCTCCCGGTTCGTCGCCCACGGAACTCCGTCAGTCGCGAGCTCGCAGCGTACCGATCACCTGGGGATCGTGCTGGGAGACCGCGGCGATGACGGCGTTGGCGTTATCGGGGTCGACGATCAGGCAGAAGCCGATGCCGAGGTTGAAGGTGCGGCGCATCTCCTCGACCGAGATCCCGGCGAGCCGTTGGATCTGGGTGAACACGTTGGGCCACTCCCACGACCAGTGGTCGATGACCGCCTCCAAATGGGGGGCGACCGACCGCGTGAGGTTGGCCATGAGCCCGCCTCCGGTCACGTGGGCGGCGGCGTGGACCCCTCCGGTGGCCACCGCCTCCAGCACCGCCGGGGTGTAGATCACCGAGGGGCGGAGGAGGACCTCGGCGATGGAGGCGTCCTCCTCCGGGAACCGGGCGTCGAGGTCGGCCGACTCGAACACACGGCGCACCAGAGAGAAGCCGTTGGACCGCAAGTTGGGGCTGCGGAGGCCGATCACCACGTCCCCTTCGCGTGTCCTCTCGGGGCCGAGGCGCTCGTCTTCTTCGACCACGCCCATCGCCGCGCCGGCGAGGTCGACGGCATCGGGCTCCATCACCCCGGGGTGTTCTGCCGTCTCCCCTCCCAGGAGCGGGCACCCCGCCACCGAGCAAGCCTCGGCGATGGAAGCGACGATGGCCTCGTCGCGGGCCGGGTCCAACGCGCCGACCGCCATGTAGTCGACGAAGCCGATCGGTTTGGCTCCGGCCACGACGAGGTCGTCGACCGACATCGCCACCAGGTCGAAGCCCACCCCCTCCCAGCGACCGGTCCGGCGCGCCAACTCCAGCTTCGTTCCGACGCCGTCGGTGCACATCATCAGCACCGGCGACCGGTAGCCCTCCGGCAGGCGGATCCCGGCGGCGAAGCCACCGAAGCCGCCGACCACGTCGTCGTGCCAGGTGGCCGTCACCCGCGGGGCGATGCGCTCCACGTGGGCGTCGGCGCCGTCGAGGTCGACGCCGGCGTCCCGGTAGTCCATCCTCAGGTCGTCCTTTCCAACACGAACTTCGACGAGCTGATGTCGACCGGCGTCGGATACTCACCCGACAGGCAGGCGGTGCAGAACCCGTCGGCTTCCGTGGCGGCGAGGAGACCCGGAAGCGACAGGTACCCGAGCGAGTCGGCTCCGAGGTGCCGGCGGATCTCGTCGATCTCCATTCGGGCGGCGATGAGGGTGGAGCGGTCGGAGGTGTCCATCCCGTAGAAGCAAGGCCACCTGTACGGGGGAGAGGACACCCGGAGGTGCACTTCGGCGGCGCCGGCGGACCGGACCATCTCGACGAGCTGGCGGGTGGTGGAGCCGCGCACGATCGAGTCGTCGACGAGGACGACGCGCTTTCCGGCCAGCGTCTCGGGGATCGGGTTGAGTTTGATGCGGATGCCCCGGTCGCGCATCGACTGGCTCGGCTCGATGAAGGTGCGGCCCACGTAGCGGTTCTTCACCAGACCGTCGGCGTAGGGGATCCCCGAGGCCGCCGAGTAACCCTGGGCGGCGGGGATCCCGGATTCGGGGACCGGAACGACGACGTCGGCGTCGGCGGGGTGCTCCTCGGCCAGCGTGGCCCCCATCCTCCGTCGCGCGGCGTGGACGGACTGGCCGTGGAGACGGCTGTCCGGCCGGGCGAAGTACACGTACTCGAAGATGCACAGCCGCGGGTCGGTCGACTCGAACGGGCGCAGCGACCGGACGCCGGTGGCGTCGATCACCACCATCTCGCCGGGCTCGACGTCGCGGCGGAACGTGGCTCCCACCAGGTCGAGGGCGGCGGTCTCCGAAGCCAGCACCCATCCGCCTTCGGGCAGCTCGCCCAGGCACAGGGGCCGGAAACCGTGAGGATCGCGGGCTCCGATGACCCGTCCCTGGTCCATCACCACGAGCGAGAAGGCACCCTCGAAGGTGGGGAGGGCCTCGAACATGGCCTTCTCCAGCCCGCGTTCGTCGGAGCGTTCGTCGTCGATCCGTCGGGCGATCGCCTCGACCATCAACGCCGAGTCGCTGGTCTCCACGCCGGAGCCCAGCTCGTGCGCAAGCTGGCGGGTGTTGGTGAGGTTTCCGTTGTGGGCCAGCGCCACCGACGTCGTGCCGACCTGGCGGTGGATCGGCTGGGCGTTGGTCCAGTGGGTGGACCCCGTCGTCGAGTAGCGGGTGTGGCCGATTCCCAGATGGCCGTCGAGGCCGGCGATCTTGGCTTCGTCGAAGACCTGGGCCACCAGGCCGAGGTCCTTGTAGACGGTGACGGTTCGGCCGTCGGAGGTGGCGATCCCGGCCGATTCCTGACCCCGGTGCTGGAGGGCGAACAACCCGAAGTAGATGAGCGGCGACACCCGCTGGGACGGGGCGTAGACGCCGAAGACGCCGCAGGCCTCACCGGGAGCCGACTTCACGGAACCATCGTAGGCGAACCCGTCCGCGCCGCCATCCGGGCTCAGGCCCGGAAACGCGGGCGGCGCTTCTCCCTCACCGCCGCCAGCCCTTCGGGGGCGTCGGGGCCGAGGAATCCGAGGAACTCGTAGGCGACCGACGCGTCGAAAGCGGGGTAGGCCGCCCGCAGCCAGTGGTTGAGGGTGTGTTTGGTCCACGACAGTGCCTCGCCGGAGCCTGCAGCCAGCTTCTCGGCGATGCCCCGGGCTTCGGTCAGGAGCTGGTCGTCGTCCACCACCTTCGCCACCAGCCCGAGCCGCTCCGCCTCTTCGCCATCGATCGGCTCGTTGGTCATCAGGTGGTACTTCGCCTTGGCCATCCCCACGAGCAGCGGCCAGATGACGACCGCGTGGTCACCGGCGGCGACCCCGAGCGTCGTGTGGCCGTCGAGGATGACCGCCGACCTGGCGGCGATGGGGATGTCGGCGAGCAACGCCGCGGCGAGGCCGGCGCCCACCGCCGGCCCGTTGATCGCGGACACGACCGGCTTGGAGCATTCGATCAGGTTGCGGACCAGATCACGCGCCTCGCGGAGTGTCCGCCGATGCACCGCCGGGTCGGTGATCATCGACTCGATCAGGTCGAAGTCGCCTCCGGCAGAGAACGCCCGGCCCTCGGCGCGCAGAAGCACCACCCTGGTGCCCGGGTCGGAGTCGAGGTCGCTCCACACGTACGCCAGCTCGCGGTGGCCTTCGCCGTCCACCGCGTTGAGCCGCTCGGGAGCGTCGAGGACCACCTCGGTGATACCCGACGGGGAGGTCTCGATTCGCAGCCGCCGGTAGGAGTCGAGTCCCAACTCAGCCCTCGTTGGCGTCCCAATGCCGACGGAGAGCCTCGAGGGTTTCGTTCGGCTCGTCCCAATGCGGCAGGCCGTTGGTGTCGGGAATCTGCACGGCGCTCCAGTTGTCCCGGCCGGTGAGGAACTCGGGCAGGCGCTCGAACCCGCTGAAGGGGTCGGTGTTGTAGACGACCAGCGTGGGCACGCTCAGGGAAGCGTAGAGCGAGTCCAACGCGGTCGACGTGTGCAGGTCCCCGGCGAGGAAGGCGATGGCGGCATGGCGGGCGCCAGGCTGGTGGGCGCTCCGGTAGGCGTACTCGACATACAACTCGTCGACCGGCCCCACGAACGTCTTGCTGAGGTAGTACCGGATCGAGGGACGGCTGGCGATGCCGTCGAACGCCGCCTGCGACCACAGCGGGAACCGGAGCAGCGTCCCGAACGACGGGCCCCGGTTGACCCGGCCTCCGAAGCCCGTGGGTGACAGGAAGGAGAGGGTGCGGACCAGGTCGGGCCGGTCGTTGGCGGCACGGGCGGCGAACTCGCATCCGAGCGAGAGCGCCACCACGTGGGTGGGTCGGCCGATGCGCTCCAGGGCCTGGCCGATCGCCAGCCCCATCATCCGCGGGCTGTACGGGCGGTCGCCCCGGTCGGAGAAGCCGAATCCGGGAAGATCGAGGGCCCACACCGGGCGCTCGCCCTGGAGGCGCACATAGATCGGACGCATCTCGTACGACGAGGCGGCGGCGTTGACGGAATGCACGAGCAGAACCGGCTCGCCGCGGCCGCTGTCATCGTGGTACAGGGCGATCTGGCCGCCGGATCCATCGGGGTGGTGGGTCTTGAGGCCGGGAAGCGCCGGTTCGATCGGCATGTCGTGGTCTACTCCCACCGCCGACCAGGCGATCCCGGCACCGGCTGCGATCGTCGCCACGCGGGGCACGTTCTTGACCGCCTTCCAGATCAGCTTGCCCAGCATGTCCTCTCCCTTTGGGTCGCTGTTAGGAGAGCCTATGCGGATCTCTGTGCCTCGGCAGAGGCGATCGGCCTGGACCGCAGGCGCATGGCGATCGTGGCCGCGGTCACCGCCAGGGCTAGCCCGACGAGGTGGGCGGCGGCGTATCCGGAGCTGAGTGCACCGGCGGCGTCGGCAGCCAGAGCCACCACCCCTTCCCCGGCTAGCGCTTCCCGGACCTGGGAGACGTCGCCGAGCCGGGTGGCGACGACCGCCAGGATCACACCTCCCATGAGGCCCGCTCCCAGCGACATACCCATGGTGCGGGCGAAGGCATGAGCCGAAGTGGCGCGCCCGGCCAGCCCTGCCGAGACGGCTCGTCTGACCAGCTGGAGGGCGGCGTTGGTGACGGTGCCGACCGACATCCCCATCACGAAGAACGCGGCGAAGACCAGAGGCAACGGGGCCTGGAGGGTGACGGCCAGCCACCCGGCGGTGATCGCGGGAGGCCCGATCCAGATCCCGGCGGTGAGGACCGTCTTCTCGTCCACACGGTCGGTGATCCGCCCGGCGATGTTGGCGGCGAAGGTCCATCCGATCGTCAGCCACAGAACCGACCACGCTGCCATGGAGGCGCTTCCGCCCCGCGCCCCGCGGACGTACACCGGCAGGTACGACGACAACCCCGCCATCCCCGCCAGGGCGAGGGAGGCGGCGCCGGCGAGATGCCCGTAGGGGAACGACCGCAGGAACCGGGGGTCGACCAGCGGGCTGGGGTGGTTGTGGCTCCGTCGCCACAGCAGGGTGCCCACGATGGTGCCGGCACCGACCAGGGCCACCGACGCGATCGAGATGTCGGATACGGCGCCGAGGAAGAAGCCGACCGTGGCGATGAGCAGCCCCGCCGACACCCAGTCGATGTCGAGAGGCTGGGGATCCACCGCCTTGGGGAGGGTCCGCCAGCCCGCGACGAGGGCGACGACGCAGATCGGCACCATGACGAGGAAGATCCAGCGCCACGACCCGAACTCGAGCATCGCCGCGGCGATCGCCGGGGAGGCGAACCCGAGCACGCCCCACACGTTGGAGTTGGCGGCCAGTGCCCGGCCGGTGAGGTGGTGGGGGTAGACGAGGGCGACGGCGGCGATGCCGACCGAGATGATCGCCCCACCGGACGCTCCCTGCACGACGCGGGCGACGAGCAAGACGGCCATGGACGGGGCGAGAGCGGCCAGGAGCGACGAGGCGGCGAAGAAGATCGTCGCCCACCGGAACACGGCCGACGTCCCCAGAGAGTCGATCAGCGTGCCGGTGATGGCGGTGGCCACCGCCGAGGCGAGGAGGAACGAGGTGATCACCCACGGAAGGAGCGTGACACTTCCCAGTTCGGCGGCGAGGTCCGGGAGAGCGGCGGTGATGGCGAGACCTTCGAACGCCACGATCGCCACCGTCGTGTAGATGGCGATGGAGGCGGGCAGCAGCTCCCGGGAGAGGATGGACCGAGGAACAGACATCGGAGTCAGGATCGCAGAGTCAGGATCCCACGGGCGACCCGATAAGCCAGATCAGTCGCCGAGCGCGATGCCCAGGCGTCGGGCGCTGTGGATCATCGGGTGGTCGAGGGGGACCATCCGGCGCTTGCCCGCCACTTCTTTCAGGTCCACCGCTTCGACGCTCTCCCCGCGGACGGCGACCATCACCCCTACTCGCCCCTCGGCGATGAAGTCGACGCAGGCCACTCCCAGGCGGGTCGCCAGAAGCCGATCGGCCGGAGAGGGCGTGCCGCCCCGCTGGACGTGGCCCAGGATCGTGACCCGAGACTCGAGCCCGGTTCTTTCCTCCAGCTCTTCGGCGAGCCGTTCCGTCGAACGGAGCTGAGCCTGCTCGAAAGCCTCGATCTCGCGCTTGGCCGCCTGCTTCTCCTCGTCGGTGGACGCCTGCTGTTTGCGCGCCTCCAGCTTCGCGAAGGTCTCGGCTGCTTCCCGAGACATGGCGCCCTCGGCCACCACCACGATCGAAAACGGCGACCCGGCGGTCTTGCGCTGCAGGATCTTGTCGGCCACCGCGTCGACGTCGTAGGGGACCTCGGGTATCAGGATCACGTCGGCTCCGGAGGCGATCCCCGAGGCGAGGGCGAGCCAGCCGGTGTTGTGGCCCATCACCTCCACGACGACGATGCGATGGTGGCTGTGGGCGGTGGAGTGGAGGCGGTCGATGGCTTCGGTGGCGATGTTGACGGCCGTGTCGTAGCCGAAGGTCACGTCGGTGCCGTAGACGTCGTTGTCGATCGTCTTCGGCAAACAGATCACAGGGATGCCCACCTCGGCCAGTCGCAGGGCGTTCTTGATGGTGCCGCCACCGCCGAGGCACACCAGGGCTTCCAGCTGGTGCTCTTCGACGTTGCGCTTCATCATCGGGCGCATGTCCATCGGCTTGCCGTTGCCGATGTCCATCTTGTGGACCCGGGTGCGGCTGGTGCCGAGGATGGTCCCGCCCCGATCGAGGATGCCGGCGAGGTCCTCGGGGCCGAGACGGACGAAGCGGTTCTCCATCAGCCCCCGGAAGCCGTCCCGGAACCCGATGAGCTGCATGCCATAGGTGCGGGCGGCGGATTTGCCGACGGCACGGATGGCTGCATTGAGACCGGGGGAGTCGCCGCCGGCGGTGAGGATTCCGATGGTGCGCGGCATCGGCGGCCGATGGTACTCGGCCAATGGCCGCTGCCGGAAGCCGTCAGGCGGCGGCGGGGACGTCGTCGCAGGCGGTCTCGGGGCCCTCGCACACGAGGGTGAACTCGAACCCGGCCTCGCGGAGGGCGGCGAGCGCCATCTCCAGAGGATCGGCGGTCGGTATCTGTGTCACGTTCATGCCCGAGAACGTATCGGGCGGGTGTGACACGTTTCGACTCAGGACAGGCGGCGGGGCAGGGCTCGCCGGTACGTGGTGGTCGCCTCGTCCAGGTCGACGGCGTCGGTTCGCGTCCCCCGTGTGAACACGATCGCCTCCCCTCCGACCTCGCCGATCCGGGTCAGCGTGGCCCGGCATGCCGCCCCCAGCTCCTCGATTCGCCCGCGGTGCGCCGGGTCGGCGACGAACACGAACCGGTGCGGATCCTCCGAGAACAGGTGCCGCCAGTCGGCGTATTCGAAGGTGACCCCGACGCCGGAGGCGATGGCGATCTCGGCGACGGCGACCGCCAATCCGCCGTCGGAGACGTCGTGGAGGCACGGCGACAACTCCTCGGACACCAGCGCAACGGCGAGGTCGATCGCCGCCCGGGCGGCCGTCCCGTCGGCGGCGCGGGGACGGCCGCCCACGTGGCCGTAGACCACCTTCTCGAACGAGGAGCCGGCCAGGTCGGTGGCATCGACCGGCCCTGCCAGCCAGAGGTCCATGCCCGCCCTCGCCCGGTCGAGGCGCGGCGGATGCTTCGGGTAGGGGTCGGCAACGCCCACCAACCCGACGACAGGTGTGGGGTAGATGTCGAGCCCGTCGGTCTCGTTGTAGAAGGAGACGTTGCCGCCGACGATGGGGATGCCGAGCGACTCACACGCCTCCGAAATCCCCTCCACCGTCTCCCGGAACTGCCACATCACCTCCGGCTTCTCGGGGTTGCCGAAGTTGAGGTTGTCGACCACGGCCCGCGGCCGGGCCCCGGTCATGGCCACGTTGAGGGCGGCTTCGTAGACGATGCGGGCCGCCCCGCGTCGGGGGTCGAGATAGCACAGCCTGCCGTTGCCGTCGGTGGAGACGGCGATCGCCTTCTCTGTGCCCTTGATGCGCAGCAGGTTCCCGTCGTTGCCCGGTCCGACGATCGTGTTGAGGAAAAGCATGTGGTCGTACTGCTCGTACACCCAGGCCGCCGAGGCGATGGAGGGATCGTCGAGGAGTCGCAGCAGGGTCGGCCCGATCTCGGGGGCGGTCATGTGCTTGAAGCGGTTGGACCAGAGGTCCTCCATCCACGCCGGCTCGCCGAGTGGCCGGTCGTAGCGGGGCGCTTCCTCGGTGAGGGATGCGGCGGGGATGTCGGCCACGACCTCCCCTTGGTGTCTCACCACCAGCCGGGACCCGTCCGTGACCCTCCCCACCACCGACGCCGCGATCTCCCATTTGGCGGCGACGGCCAGGACGTCGTCGACCTTCGAGGGCTCGACGAAGGCCATCATGCGTTCCTGGGACTCCGACATCAGCAGCTCCGGGGCGGTCATCTGCGGCTCCCGCACGTGCACCGTGTCGAGGTCCAATTCCATGCCCACGCCGGCCCGGGCGGCGGGCTCGGCGGCGGCGCAAGACAGGCCGGCGGCTCCCAGGTCCTGGACGCCGACGACGAGGTCCTTCTGGTACAGCTCCAGGCACGCCTCGATCAGCTTCTTCTCCTCGAACGGATCGCCGACCTGGACGGAGGGGCGTTTGGTCGCCGACTCCTCGTCGAAGGAGGCCGAGGCGAGGATCGAAGCCCCGCCGATCCCGTCCCGGCCGGTGGCGGCGCCCAACAACATGGCTACGTTGCCGGGCTTCCCGGCCGTGCCCAGCACGAGCTGGTCGCGGCGGAGGATCCCCAGACACATCACGTTCACGAGCGGGTTGCCCGAGTAGCACTCCTCGAAGGCAATCTCCCCGCCTACGGTGGGGACGCCGACGGCGTTCCCGTAGCCGGCGATCCCCGACACCACTCCCGAGAACAGGTACCGGTTCTTCGGGTTGTCGAGCGGACCGAAGCGGATCTGGTCCCACAGGGCGATGGGCCGGGCCCCCATCGTGAACACGTCCCGGAGGATCCCTCCGACCCCGGTGGCCGCCCCTTGGTAGGGCTCGACGTAGGAGGGGTGGTTGTGGCTCTCGATCCGAAACGCCGCCAGCCACCCGTCACCCAGGTCGATGACCCCGGCGTTCTCGCCCGGCCCCACCACCACCCACGGCGCTTCGGTCGGGAACCGGCCGAGATGCACCCGGGACGACTTGTACGAGCAGTGCTCGGACCACATCACCGAGTACATCGCCAACTCGGCCGGCCGGGGCTCTCGCCCGAGGATCTCGACGATTCGTTGGTATTCGGCGTCGGTCAGGCCGAGGCGGCGATGGAGAGTGTCCTCGTCTTCTCCGCCGGTGTCGCCGCTCTCTGTGAGGGCGTCTTCTTCGGGGGCGAGATCGGTCGTCATGCCGGGATCCGTTCCGTGGCTGCGACCAGGCTCTCCAGCAGCAAGCGGCCGTCGCTGCTGCCGAGGACGTCTTCGGATGAGCGCTCGGGATGGGGCATGATCCCCACCACGTTGCCGGCTTCGTTGGCGATCGCCGCCGCCCGGTCCTGGGAACCGTTGACGTCCTCGACGTAGCGGGCGACGACCCGGGCGGTGCCGGACGGGTCCGTGTGCTGGCCTTCGTAGGAGTTGAGGGGGAGCGTGAGGACGGCTCCCGGTTCGACGGATGCGGTGAGCACCGTGGCCGTGTCGACGATCTCCACCTCGACGGGACGGCAGATGAAGCGGAGATCCCGGTTGGCGATCAGGGCCCCGGGCAGCAGATGGGCCTCACACAGGATCTGGAACCCGTTGCATATCCCGACCACCGGGCGGCCCGCCTCGGCCATGGCGGTGACCGCCGACATGACGGGGGAGAAACGCGCGATCGCCCCGGTCCTCAGGTAGTCGCCGTGGGCGAAACCGCCGGGGAGCACCACGCCGTCGAAGCCCGACAGGTCGGTCTCCCGGTGCCACACCATCTCGGCCTCGGCTCCGATCGCCCGCAGCGCCCATTGGACGTCGAGCTCGCAGTTGGATCCGGGGAACACCACGACGGCGATGCGGCTCACGCTTCCACCTCGATCCTGTAGTCCTCGATGACCGGGTTGGCGAGAAGCCGTTGGCACATCTCGTCGACGCGCTCTTTCACCGCGTCGGCGTCGTCGCCCTCCACCTCCAAGTGGAGGGTGCGGCCAGTGCGGACCGAGACCACTTCGTCGTATCCGAGGTCGACCAGCGACCGGGAGATGGTCGTCCCCTCAGGGTCGGCGATCTCGGGGCGTCTTTCGATGTGGACCGTTACCTTCACCTCGCCTCCGCCAGGTACTCGTCGAACGACCGGCCGGTGATCCTCTCGTATGCCTCCACGTACCGGCGCCGGGTCCCCTCGATCACCTCCGGCGGGAGATCGGGCGGGGGCGGCGTGCGGTCCCAGCCGGTCGAGTCGAGCCAATCTCGCACATACTGCTTGTCGAAACTCGGCACCGGATGTCCGGGCCGCCACTCGTCGGCCGGCCAGTACCGGGAGGAATCGGGAGTCAGCACCTCGTCGATGAGCAGGAGCTCGTCGTCGACGAAACCGAACTCGAACTTGGTGTCGGCGAGGATCACGCCACGCGCCGCGGCGTAGTCGGCGGCCTGGCGGTAGATGTGGAGGCTGCGGGAGCGGAGCTCCTCGTAGAGGTCGTCGCCGAGGATCCGGCGTGCCTCTGCCTCGGTGAGGTTCTCGTCGTGGCCGCTCTCGGCCTTGGTCGCCGGGGTGAATATCGGCTCCGGCAGCTCGTCGGCCAGTTGCAGCCCGGGCGGGAGGTGCTCGGTCGTCGGCCCGCCGCCTTTCTGGTACTCGGCCCACGACGACCCGTAGAGGTACCCGCGAACGACGCACTCCACGGGAACCACCCGCGCCCGTCGCACCAGCATCGCCCGGCCGGCCAGCTCGGCTCGCTGCTCTTCGGTCAGCGGCTCGACCCCTCTCAGGTCGGTCGACACGAAGTGGTTGGGCGTGTCGAGGAGGTCGAAGAAGTGCAGCGAGAGGCCGGTCAGGACCCGTCCCTTGTCGGGAATCGGCTGGTTGAGGATGACGTCGTAAGCCGAGATGCGATCGGTGGCTACGAAGAGGAGATGGTCGGCGTCGACCTCGTAGATCTCCCGGACCTTCCCGGAGGCCAGATGGGGCAGCGCCAGCACGGGAGCCCATCGTAGCCACCACGGGCGACGGTGCCGGCGTCACCTCTCGCTCTCGTTTCGCGCCTTCCGGCCCCGCGCCAAAATGCCCGCCATGGCACGGGTCGCCGTCGTCCGCCACAACGAAGAGGTCGCGCTGGGTCGCCTCGGCGACTTCCTCTCCCGCCACCACCCGGTCGAGGTGTGGGCGCGGGATGCCGACTTCCCGGAGGACGTGGACGCAGCAGTGGTCCTCGGCGGCTTCATGGGCGCCTACGAGTCCGACCTGCATCCCTGGCTCGTCGACGAATGCGAATGGCTCTCCTCGCAGGTCGAGCGCGGTGTCCCCGTGCTGGGCATCTGCCTGGGCGCCCAGCTCCTCGCCCACGCCCTCGGCGGCGAGGCCTACGAGGCGCCCCGCCCCGAGGTCGGTGTGGTGGAGCTGCGCTACACGGATGCCGGCCGCGAGCATCCGGTGGCGTCACGGCTGGGCGACCGGGCGTTCTTCGCCCACCAGGACACGTTCCGCCTCCCGCCCGACGCCGAGCTCCTGGCGAGCACCGACCGGTACCCGGCCGTCTTCCAGGCCGGGTCGGCACTGGGCGTGCAATGCCACCCGGAGACCCCTCCCGACGATGCCCGCCACTGGCTGCAGTACCTGGAAGCCGACATGCTCCCCCGGGCGGGGGTGACACCGGAGCGCTACCTCGCCGAAGTCGACTCCCACGCCGAAGCAGGCGAGAGGTCGGCGCGAGACTTCTTCACCGCCTGGTTCGGGAGCCTCGACGGGAGCGACCGTTAGCATCGCCCGTCGATGGCGAACCGAGCGACCAGCACCACCGACGCCTGGGCATCCCGCCTCTCGATCGAGGCCGCCGCCGATGGCACCTTCCGGATGCGGCTCGGCGGGGATCACATGAACTTCCTCGACGGAGCCCACGGCGGCGCCCTCTACTCCCTGTGCGAGAAGGCTCTGCGGGAGACGGCGTCCCAGGGAGGGAGACCGGTCACGGTGGTCGACACCCACCTGGTCCTGACCGCCGGTGGCAAGGAAGGCGACACGTTCACCGCCACCGTGGAACCGGTGAACGTCGGGCGCACCCTCGGTGTGTACTCGGTTTCGGTCACGCGCAGCGACGGCCGCCTGGTCGGCCGGATGACAGGCACTGTGAGGTTCGTGGGATGACGGTTCGAGTCGGTATCGACCTGGGAGGCACCAAAATCGAAGCCGTCGCCCTCGCCCCCGGAGGCGAGGAGCTGGCCCGGCGGCGGCGACCCACCCCCCGAGGAGACTACGAAGGGATCCTGCGCACCATCGGCGAGCTGATCGACGAGGTGTCGGCCGGCCTGGACGTGGCGGAGGCCGTCGGGGTGGGGACACCGGGGTCGGTGTCACCGTTCGACGGGCTGATGAAGAACTCCAACTCCGTCGTGTTGAACGGCAAGCCGCTCGACCGCGATCTGGAGGAGGTCCTGGGCCGCCCGGTCATCATGCGCAACGACGCCGACTGCTTCGCCCTGTCCGAGGCCGTCGACGGCGCCGCCGCCGGAGCCGAGGTCGTGTTCGGGGTGATCCTGGGCACCGGGGTGGGGGGAGGGGTCGTCGTGGACGGCGAGGTCCGGACCGGGCCCAATCGGACGGGAGGGGAGTGGGGTCACAACCCGCTGCCGTGGCCGGCCGACGACGAGCGTCCCGGGCCCGACTGCTACTGCGGGAAGACCGGCTGCATCGAGACCTGGGTGTCGGGGCCGGGGTTCTCCGCCGATCACGCCCGCGCCACCGGGCAGCGAATCGACCCTCCCGTCATCGTCGCCGCCGCCCGCGAAGGCGACGACGCCGCCCGGGCCAGCCTCGACCGTTACATCGACCGGCTCGCCCGGGGACTGGCGACGATCATCAACGTGTTGGACCCGGACGTGGTCGTGCTCGGGGGAGGCATGAGCAACGTCGACGAGCTCTACACCGAAGTGCCGAAACGGTGGCCGCGTTACGTCTTCGGGGGCGAGGTCGCCACCCGGCTGGAGCGGAACGTCCACGGAGATTCCTCCGGCGTTCGGGGAGCGGCCATGCTGGTGCCGACATGATCGAGAACGTCCTCGCCTCCCGGTACGCCTCTCCCGAGATGGTCGAGCTGTGGGACCCGGCGACCAAGGTGCGCCTCGAGCGGGAGCTGTGGGTGACGGTCATGGAGATACAGCGGGACCTGGGCTTGCGGTTCCCCGACGGAGCCATCGACGCCTATCGGCGGGTGATCGACCAGGTCGACCTCCAGTCGATCGCCGAGCGGGAGCGAAAGCTCCGCCACGACGTGAAAGCCCGGCTGGAAGAGTTCAACTCCCTCGCCGGGTACGAGACCGCCCACCTCGGCATGACGTCCCGGGACGTCACCGAAAACGTCGAGCAGATGCAGGTGAAGCGGTCACTCGACCTGATCCTGATACGGGCGGTGGCAGCCCTGTTGTCGATGGCCCGCCTCGCCACCGAGTACGCCGGGCTGGCGATCACCGGGCGCACCCACAACGTCCCCGCTCAGGTGACGACCGTCGGCAAACGTATCGCCACCGCCGGCGAAGAGCTCGCCCTGGCGGTGGAGCGGACCGAGCGGCTGGTGGCCAGCCTGCCGTTGCGCGGCATCAAGGGACCGGTCGGCACCCAACAGGACCAGGCGGAGCTGCTCGGCTCGCCCGACGCCGCCGTGGAGCTGGACCGGAGGGTGGCCGAGCGTCTGGGCTTCGGCTCCACCATGAACTCCGTCGGTCAGGTCTATCCCCGCAGCCTCGACCTGGACGTCGTCTCGGCCCTCGTCCAGCTGGCGTCGGGGCCGGTGTCGTTCACGACGACGCTGCGCCTCATGGCCGGCCACGACCTGGCCACCGAGGGCTTCCGGGCCGACCAGGTCGGGTCGTCGGCGATGCCCCACAAGATGAACGCCCGGACGTCGGAGCGGATCCACGGGCTGAAGGTGATCCTGACCGGGCACCTGGCCATGGCGACGGGACTCGCCGGCGAGCAATGGAACGAAGGCGACGTGTCCTGCTCCGTCGTGCGACGGGTGATGCTCCCGGACGCTTTCTTCGCTGCCGACGGACTCTTCCAGGCGTTCCTCACGGTCCTCGACGAGGTCGGCTTCTTCCCCCAGGTCATCGAGGCGGAACTGGCCGCCCACCTCCCTTTCCTCGCCACCACCCGCCTCCTGGTGGAAGCCGTCCGGAGAGGGATGGGCCGCGAAGAGGCCCACGAGCTGATCCGCCGCCACGCGGTGGCCGCGGCCGCCCGACGTCGCGAAGGCGGCGAGCCGGACTTGCAGGCGAGGCTGGCGGCGGACGAGGCCTTTCCCCTGGACCGAGCCGAGATCGAGCAGGTCCTGTCCCAGCCCCTGCGCTTCACCGGGCGTGCCGCCGACCAAGTGGCGGCCTTCGTCGAGCGGGTGGAAGGCATCGCCGGCCGCCACCTGCCGGCGATCGAGTACCGCCCGCAGCCGATCCTCTGATGCGACGGCTGAGCCTCGATCAGGCTCGCCGGATGGCGCTCGGCGCGCAAGGCTTCACCGAGCCGAGGAGGAACGGACGCGTCGACGTTCGGCATTTCCGCCGGGTGCTGCGCCGTCTGGGTGTGGTCCAACTCGACTCCGTGAACGTGTTCGTCCGCACGCACTACATGCCTTTCTTCTCGCGTCTCGGCCCCTACGACCGCGACGCACTCGACCGCTGGCTGTGGCGATCGGGGGAGGTGTTCGAGTACTGGGCCCACGAGGCGTCCCTCCTCCCGGTCGAGGACCATCCGCTCTTCCGGTTCCGGATGGCCGCCGGCTGGCACTGGGAACGGCTGGAGCGGACGCTCGAGGAGCGTCCCGATCTGTTGGACCGGGTGGAGGCGGAGGTCGCCGAGAAAGGTCCGCTCCGCACCGCCCACCTCAGCGATCCGGGAGCCAAGCCCGACGGCGGGATGTGGAACTGGTCGGACGGGAAAGTGGCGCTGGAGGCGCTGTTCCTCGTCGGCCGCGTGACCACCGCCTATCGGGAGAACTTCGTCCGCCACTACGACCTGACATCGAGGGTCATCCCCCAGGAGGTGCTCGACCTCCCCACCCCCGACGACGAGACGGCCCAGACGGAGCTGTTGGAGAAGGCGGCCCGGGCGCTGGGAGTCGGGACCTACGACGACCTGGCCGACTACTACCGGATCCGGGGCCCGAGAGCCCGCCCTCTCATCGAGAGGCTCGTCGCCGACGGGCGGCTCGTCGAAGCCCAGGTCGAGGGCTGGGATCGTGTCGCCTACGTCCACCCCGACGCCGTCGTCCCCCGCCGGGTCGAAGGCTCGGCCCTCCTGTCGCCGTTCGACTCCCTCGTGTGGCACCGGCCCCGCACCGAGCGCCTGTTCGGGTTCCGCTACCGCATCGAGATCTACACGCCCGCCCCCAAGCGGGTCTACGGCTACTACGTGTTGCCGTACCTGCTCGACGGCCGGCTCGTCGCCCGGGTCGACCTCAAGTCGGAACGCAAGGGCGGACGGCTCCAGGTGAAGGGGACCTTCGCCGAAGACGGCGCGGACCGACCCGCGGTCGCCAAGAGCCTCGCAGCCGACCTGCAAGAGACTGCCGGGTGGCTCGGGCTCGCCGACGTGGAGGTCCACCGCAACGGCGACCTCGCCGAGCATCTGGCGAAGGCGCTGTGACGATCGCCCTCGTCCGGGTGGGGGGGACGGCCCCGCCTGCGCTATCCGGCTAGCTGAAGGCCTCGATGCCGGTGAGGGCCTGGCCCATGATCAGCGTGTGGATCTCGTTGGTGCCCTCGTAGGTGTAGACCGTCTCCAGGTTGGCCATGTGGCGGAACACCGGGTACTCCAGGGTGATCCCGTTGCCACCCAGGATGCCGCGGGCGGTCCGGGCCACCTCGAGGGCGTTGCGGGTGTTGTCCATCTTCCCGAAGCTGATCTGGTGTGGCGTCAGGGTGCCGGCGTCCTTGCGGCGGCCGAGATGGTGCGCCACCAGCATCCCCCGATTGACGGCGATCATCATCTCGACCAGCTTGCGCTGGGTGAGCTGGAACGATCCGATCGGCTTGCCGAACTGCTGTCGCTCCAGCGAGTAGTCGAGTGCCGCCTCGAAGCAGGCCCGGGCGGCGCCGACCACACCCCAGGCGATGCCGTAGCGGGCTTCGTTGAGGCACGACAGCGGCCCCCGCATCGACGACACCCCCGGCAGGCGGTACGCATCCGGCACGCGGACGTCGTCGAGCGACAGCTCCGAGGTGACCGAGGCCCGCAGCGACGCTTTGTGCTTGATCTCGTGGGCCTCGAAGCCGGGAGTGTCGGTGGGCACGATGAAGCCGTTGATGCCTTCGTCAGTCCGGGCCCAGATGATCGCGACTTGGGCGAGGTTGCCGTTGGTGATCCACATCTTGGACCCGTTGATGATCCAGTCGGAGCCGTCCCGACGGGCATGGGTGCGCATGGACGCCGGATCCGAACCGGAGTCCGGCTCGGTCAAGCCGAAGCAGCCGATCACCTCCCCGGCGGCCATTCGGGGCAGCCACTCCTGCTTCTGTTCCTCCGAGCCGAACTTCCAGATCGGGAACATCGCCAGCGAGCCCTGCACCGACACGAAGCTGCGGATGCCCGAGTCTCCCGCCTCTAGCTCCAGGCACGCCAGGCCGTAGGCGGTGCCGGAGGTGCCGGCACACCCATAACCCTCGAGGTGCATGCCGAGCAGCCCCATGTCGCCCATCGTCTTGGCCAGCTCGACCGGGAAGACTCCCTGCTCCCACCAGTCGGCGATGTTGGGGAGGATCTCCTTGCGTACGAAATCCCGGACGGTGTCGCGGAGGAGACGTTCCTCTTCGTCGAACAGCGAGTCGGTGTCGAGGAAATCCTTGGGGTCGGGCGGGGTCAGGGAGATGTCAGCGGTCATGGGACCGCCCATGCTACCGACGGCACCGGACCCACCGGTCAGCGGGTCGTTACAGACCGCTCAACTTGCGAGGGTCTTCTCGGCCAGCTCGCGGCGGTACTCGGCGAGAGCCGAGGTGAGCTCTGCGTCGCCGATGGCCAGGATCGCCACCGCCAGCAGGGCGGCATTGGCGGCGGCGTCGATCGCCACCGTGGCGACGGGTATCCCGGTGGGCATCTGGACCGTCGACAAGAGTGCGTCGAGGCCGTCGAGGGACGCCGCGATCGGCACGCCGATGACCGGGAGCAGCGACTTGGCCGCCATCACGCCGGCGAGGTGGGCGGCCTTGCCGGCCCCGGCGATGATCACCCCGAAGCCGTCGGCGGCGGCGTTGGCGGCGAACTCGATCGCCTGGTCGGGGGTCTTGTGGGCCGAAAGGACCCGTATCTCGTACTCGATGCCGAACCGGTCGAGCATCTCGGCGGCCTTCTCCATGACCGGCCGATCCGATCCCGACCCCATGACGATGGCGACCCGACGTCTCATGGCAGGTGACGGTAGCAACCGGGGGATCAGCCGGAGGTGAAGGTGTACTGGGCCGACTCGGCCACCTGGCGGTAGCCGATCCGCCGGTAGACGGCGTTGGAGGTGGGGTTTGCCGAGTCCGTGTAGAGGAAGCAGAACCGGTAGCCGCTGTCGAGCAGCCACTTCGACTGGGCGGCCACCAGGTTCGTGGCGTAGCCGCGGCCCCGGTGCTGGGGCGGGGTGTAGACGGGGCCGATGCGGATCCCGTTCAGCGTCTCCCCGCCGTAGCCGCTCGCCGACACCGGCTCGTCCTCGTCCTCCCACAGCCAGAACGCGGCGGAAGGATCACCGCCGATACGCATCTCCACCGTGCGGACGATGCGCCCTTCGTCGAAGGTCTCCACCGGATGCACCTCCCGGTGGAACTCTCTCATCCACTGCAGCAGCAGCGCTCGGTCACTTCGGGTGGCGAGCCGATGCCGGCCGGGGGCCGGGGGCACGGGAGAGACCTCCTCCAGGCTCAACACTCCCTGGGACATGATCCGCTCTGCGTTGGCCTCGGTGAGGCGGCACCACCCGTCGACGAACCAGTCCACGGCCGGAAGGTTGCCGATCGCCCCCGGCAGATGCCGGAAGAGGACGCGTACGGACAAGACGAGCATCTCGACCGCCTCGGGCGTGTCGAAATCCCCGAGGACGATGTCGCGCGGCGGGGTCAGGACGGCGGTGCCCAACATCCGGCCCCCGTGCTCCACCGTCCACATATGGGTGCGCGGGTACACCTCCGGCAGGCGCAGCGCGTTGCCGACTACTCCGAGGAGGAGGTTGTGGCGGGCTTCCTGGGCGGCCAGATGCCCGGAGGCGCGGTCGAGGAACCGTTGCGGATCGGTATGGCGAACGACCTGCACGGCGCCGACACTATCCGGCGCCGGCCAGCGACGGGGAGGTCAGCCGGCGGCGATGTCCTTTCGGTACTGCATCCCCCGCCAGTGGACCCGCTCGGCCGCCTCGTATACCCGCTCCCGGGCGGCGGCGATCGTGTCGCCGACCGCCACGAGGTCGAGGACCCGGCCCCCGGCGGTGACGAGGCGGTTCCCGTCCCTCCGGGTGCCGGCGTGGAAGACGAGGACGTCGTCGGGGACGGTCTCCAACCCGGTGATGACCGCGCCCTTCACCGGTGCCTCCGGATACCCCTCGGCAGCCAGCACCACCTCGACGGCGGCGCGGTCGCTCCACCGGGGAGGCTCCGGCGCGCCGGCCAGGGCCGATTCGATCAGGTCGACCAGGTCCGAGTCGAGGCGGGGCATCAGCACCTGGGTCTCGGGATCGCCCAGGCGGACGTTGAACTCGAGCACCTTGGGGCCGGAGTCCGTCAGCACGAGCCCGGCGTAGAGGAACCCGGTGTAGGGGTTCCCGTCTTCTGCCATCTGCCGCAAGGTGGGGCGGATGATCTGCTCGAGCGCCGTGTCGATCAGACCGTCCGGCAGGTCCTCGACCGGCGAGTACGACCCCATCCCTCCGGTGTTGGGCCCGGTGTCCCCGTCGCGGAGGCGCTTGTAGTCGCGGGCGGGGGCGAGGGGGACCGCCTGGGTCCCGGTGCAGAGGGCGAAGATGCTCACTTCCGGCCCGGAGAGGAACTCCTCCACCACCACCCGGGACCCGGATGCGCCGAAATCACCGCCGAAGCAGCGGTCGACCCAGGCGTGGGCGGCGTCGGCGGATTCGGTGACGAGCACCCCCTTCCCGGCGGCCAGGCCGTCGGCTTTCACCACGTAGGGGCCGGCCTCCTGGTCCAGGTGGGCGTGGGCGGCCGCGGGCTCGTCGAACACCCACGCCCGGCCCGTCGGCACTCCCGCCCGTTCCATCACGTCCTTTGCGAACGCCTTCGACGCCTCCAGGCGGGCGGCGGCGCGGCTGGGACCGAACACCGGGATCCCGAGCCTCGCCACGGCGTCGGCGAGGCCTGCCGCCAGGGGTGCCTCGGGACCGATCACGACCAGGTCGACCGCATGCACCCGCGCCAACGCCGCCACCGCCCCGACGTCGTTGGGGTCCACGCCTTCCACGATGGGGCCGAGGTCGGCGAGGCCGGGGTTGCCGGGCAGGGACATGAGCTCGCTCACCCGGTCGCTGCGGGCTAGCTTCCAGCCCAGGGCGTGCTCGCGTCCCCCGGATCCGACGAGCAGGACTCTCATCGCTCACACATCAGTCGATCTCGATCATCTGGGACCGCTCCGGCCCCACCGACACCCATCCGATCGGCACCCCGACCCGCTCCGAGATGTACTCGACGTAGGCGCGTGCTTCCGGCGGGAGGTCGCCGAAGCTGCGAGCCCCGCTGATGTCCGTCTTCCAGCCGGGCAGCTCTTCGTATATCGGCTCGCACTCGTAGAGGACCCGCTGCTGGCGGGGGAACTCGGTGAATACCTCCCCCTGGTACCGGTAGGCGACCGCCACCTTGATGGTGTCGAACGCCGAGAGGATGTCGAGCTTGGTCAGGAAGAGCCGGGTGAACGTGTTGATGCGCGTCGCATAACGCAGCGCCACCAGGTCCAGCCAGCCACAACGTCGCCGCCTACCTGTGACCGTCCCGTACTCCCCGCCCAGCTCGATCATCTTGTCGCCGATCTCGTCGTGGAGCTCGGTGGGGAACGGCCCGGTTCCCACCCGGGAGATGTACGCCTTCGCCACGCCGATGATCTCGTCCACTGCCTTGGGGCCGATGCCCGATCCGACCAGTGCCCCGCCGGCCGTGGGGTTGGAGGAGGTCACGAACGGATATGTGCCGTGGTCGACGTCGAGCAGGGTGCCCTGGGCTCCCTCGAACAGCACCTGCTTGCCCTGCTGCAGCCCCTCCCAGAGCAGGAGGGAGGTGTCGGTGACGTGGGGCTCGAGGCGCTCGGCGTATCCCAGGTACTCCTCGACGATCTGGTCGCCGGCCATGGGGAGCGTGTTGTAGACCCGGGGGAGGACCTTGTTCACGTCCTCGAGGGCGGTCTCCACCTTCGAGGCGAAGATCTTCGGGTCGAAAAGGTCCTGCACCCGGATCCCGGTCCGGGCGTACTTGTCGGTGTAGGCGGGACCGATGCCCTTGCGGGTCGTGCCGATCTGGTTGCGGCCCAGGTACCGCTCCTTGACGGCGTCGAGCTTGCGGTGCCAAGGCATGATCAGGTGGGCGTTGGCGGAGAGCCTCACCCGGGACGGGTCGAGGTTCTTCTCGGCGGCCATGTCCATCTCCGCCAGCAGCACCTTGGGGTCGACGACCGTCCCGGAGGCGATCACCGGGATGCAGTTCGGGTACAGGATCCCCGACGGGATCAGCGACAGCGCCAGGCGCTGGTCGCCGACGATGATCGTGTGCCCGGCGTTGTTCCCGCCCTGGTAGCGCACGACGAAGTCGGCGTGTTCGGCGAACACGTCGACGACTCGACCTTTGCCTTCGTCGCCCCATTGGGCGCCGAGCACGATGGTGGCAGGCATAGCCGAGACGCTAGCGGACCGGGCCGTCGGCCTCGTCTGGCGGTTGTCGCATTAGTTCAAGACCGAAGACGGACGCCTTCGTAGGTTGGAGGCATGTCCGATTTCGAGATGCTGCACCGGGCCATCGACCACATGGCCGACCTAATCGAAGGCGTGCCCGACCGATCCTGGGACGACTCCACTCCGTGCGAGGAGTTCACCGTGAGGGATCTGGTCGACCACCTCGTCGGCTGGATCCACATCTTCGAAGCCGCCACCTGGGAGACGGACGCCGTGCGCGACCCGAACCACTACCTGGTGAACACCGGCCACGCCGAAGCCTTTCGCCGTGCCGGCCACTCGGCGATCGAGGGCCTGGCCGAAGGTGGGCTGGATCGCCGGCTCCGGATGGTGAAAGCCAGCATCCCCGCTTCGATGGTACGCGACATGATGACGATGGAGTACCCGGGTCACGGCTGGGACCTGTCGGTGGCGACGGGTCAGGCGTATCCATTCGAGGACGACCTCGTCGAGGCGGCGCTGGAAGCTGCTCCCCGGACGATCGCGCCCGAGTACCGCGGCTTCGGCGAGGGCCAGTTCCGCCCGGTGGTGCCCACCGCGCCCGACGCCGGCATCGTCGAGCGCTACGTCGCCTTCCTGGGGCGGGACCCGGCGTGGAGGCCCCCGTCCCGGGCCGCGTCGTAGCCGCGCCTAGGATGCGGCTCGTGGCGGAGCCGCTCAAGGACTCGTTCGGGCCGGAGGTGATCGAGCGGATCGCGGCCGACATCGCCGCCGTGCATCCCGCTTTCCCCCGTTCCGAGTTCGTGCGCCGCGCCTCCGACGGGTTCGGGGATCTGGAACTGACCCCGAGAGCCCGTCTGATCTCGGCGGCGTTGGCGGCCACGCTGCCCGCCGACCGGGGCGAGGCGCTAAGAGTCCTCGGGGCATCGCTCGGGCCGCCCCTGGGCGACCGTGAATCCGGCGGGATGGCGGCGTTCGTCTACCTGCCTCACGTCTACTTCGTGGCCGACCACGGACTCGACCACTTCGAGGAGGCGATGTGGTTCCAGCACGAGGTCACCCGCCGCTTCACCGCCGAGTACAGCATCCGGACGTTCCTCGATGCCCACACCCAGCGGACGCTGGCGCAACTGCGGGAGTGGGCCTCCGACCCCGACATGCACGTGCGTCGTCTGGTCTCGGAAGGAACCCGGCCGCGCCTGCCCTGGGCACCTCGCCTCCAGCGGTTCATCGACGACCCGTCGCCGGTCGTCGATCTCCTCGAACTGCTGAAAGACGACCGCGCCGAATACGTGCGGCGCTCGGTGGCCAACAACCTCAACGACATCTCCAAGGACCACCCCGACCTGGCGGTCGAAGTGGCGCGGCGCTGGCTGCGACGGCCGGAGCGGGCTCGACTGGTCCGTCACGGCATGCGCACCCTGGTCAAGCTGGGCCATCGAGGCGCCCTGGAGGTGCTCGGCTACGCCGAGCGGGACGGCATCGAGGTCGAGGAGCTCGCGGTGGTCCCCCGTCGGGTACGGATCGGCGACAGAACGAGGCTGTGGGCTGTCGTCGCCAACCGGGCGACCTCGGCGCGGTCGGCGCTCGTCGACTTCAGGGTCCACTTCGTGAAGCGGAACGGCTCGTCACCGAAGGTGTTCAAGGGAAAGGAAGCCCGCATCGAGGCGGGTGGGCGGCTCGAAGTGGCGAAGACCGTCTCGCTGGCCCGCCAGACGACGCGCACCCCGTATCCGGGCACCCATCGCGTGGAGCTGGTCGTCAACGGCAAGGTGTCGGCGGCGACCACCTTCGAGGTGGATGAACCACTGCCCGACTCCGGCCCGACACTCGGAGCCGGCTGAAACACAGTCGTAACAATCGCTCAACCAGCGAGAAATCGACCCACTGTTCAATGCCGCCGACGCTCCACAGAGAGGAAACACATGTCCACACCTCAGGAAGTCCTGAAGAAGGTCGCCGACGAAGGCTTCGAGTTCGTCGATCTGCGTTTCTGTGACCTGCCTGGCCAGGTCCAGCACTTCACCATCCCGTCGGCCTACCTGACGGCCGACGCCTTCGAGGACGGGTACGGTTTCGACGGCTCCTCGATCCGGGGTTTCCAGCAGATCCAGGAATCGGACATGATCCTGATCCCCGACCCCACCACCGCGGTCGAGGATCCTTTCCGTGAGCACAAGACGCTGATCCTCTACTGCTTCGTCCACGACCCGGTCACCAAGGAGCCCTACGAGCGCGACCCCCGGTACGTGGCGAAGAAGGCCGAGGACTACCTGAAAGCGACCGGCATCGCCGACACCTCGTATTGGGGGCCGGAGGCCGAGTTCTACATCTTCGACTCCGCCCGGTTCGCCCAGAACCAGCACTCCGCCTTCTACTTCGTGGACTCGGTGGAAGGCGCGTGGAACTCCGGCGCGGAGGAGGACGGCCGGAACCTGGCCTACAAGCCGCGCTACAAGGAGGGCTACTTCCCCGTCCCGCCGACCGACCACTACCAGGACCTGCGGTCGGAGATGACCCGCCGCCTCATCCAGGCGGGAATCGACATCGAGGTCCAGCACCACGAGGTCGGCACCGCCGGGCAAGCCGAGATCGACATCAAGTACGACACCCTGCTGCGCACCGCCGACAAGGTCACGCTCTACAAGTACATCGTGAAGTCGGTGGCGTGGCAGGCGGGCAAGACCGTCACCTTCATGCCCAAGCCGATCTTCGAGGACAACGGCTCGGGGATGCACACCCACCAGTCGCTGTGGGCCAACGGTGAGCCGCTGTTCTACGACGAGTCCGGTTACGCCGGCCTGTCGGACGTGGCCCGTTGGTACATCGGCGGCCTCCTCGCCCATGCGCCGGCGGTGCTGGCGTTCGCCGCCCCGACGACCAACTCGTACCACCGGTTGGTGCCGGGCTACGAGGCTCCGGTGAATCTGGTGTACTCGAACCGCAACCGCTCGGCCGCCGTCCGCATCCCGATGTATTCACAGAGCCCGGCCGCCAAGCGGCTCGAGTTCCGCTGCCCCGACCCGTCCTGCAACCCGTACCTCGCCTTCTCGGCGATGCTCATGGCGGGCATCGACGGCATCCAGAACAAGATCGAGCCGCCGGACCCGGTCGACAAGGACATCTACGACCTGCCCCCCGAGGAGCTGGCCAACCTCCCGTCGGTGCCTTCCAGCCTCAGCGAAGCGCTGGACGCCCTGGAGGAAGACCACGAGTTCCTGCTCGAGGGCGGCGTGTTCACCCCGGGTCTCATCGAGACATGGATCGAGTACAAGCGGGAGAAGGAGGTCGATGCGATCCGGCTGCGGCCTCACCCCTACGAATTCGTCCTCTACTACGACATCTAGACAGATCGATGGCCCCGGCGTCGCCGCCGGGGCCATTCCAGGGTTCGCCCACGTTTCGTGACGGAGCGCACGAAACGTGGGCGAACATCTCGTCAGGCGGCCTTGGCGAAGTTCTCCTCGGTCACCTGGCGCCGGGAGTGCCCGGCCACGGTGAGGGCGGCGCCGATGAGGACCAGGTTCTTGATCACGAACTCGCCTTCGGTGGTGAGGAGGGTCAGGTTGCCTCCCTGGAACGTCACCTCCGGCTGGGTGAGCAGAGCCAGGAAAGTCCCGGCGAGATGGGCGGCGATGGCCAGGGCGATCAACGGGCTGCGCCCCATCACCAAGGCGGCGCCCAACACCACTTCGACCACGCCCAGCCCGAGCACGAACAGGTCGCCGGGAAGGAACGGGACCGTGTTCGCCACGAACTCGGCCACCGGCGAAACGCCGAGCACCTTCAGCGCCCCGAACCACACGAACACCACTGCCAGAGACACCCTCAGGACCGCCGGGCCGAAGCGGCGGGCCAACTCCAGGGCGCGGTCGGTTGCCGTCTCGACGGCTGTCTGTCGGACACGAGTCGGTTGCATGTTCTCCCTCCGTGGTCAGCGAACGAACGTCGCCAACGTATGGGAAGGGCCGCCGGATCTCGTCTGCCGTGGGCAGGTTCCGGGCTACCACCGTGAGTGCATCGGCGGGGAGGTGCCGTCCGCCCCGGGGAGTACGTCCCCGGAGCGCGTGCTCAGGGTTCTCCCCGGGGTGGCGCCGGCTGCAACTGGTCGAAGGTGCACTCCTGCGGTGCCTTGTCGTCCCGCCACCCTTTGAAGGAGGGGGCTCGCAGGCGGCCGGCATCGGTGAGCTGGCGATGCTCGACGACGGCCACGAGCCGCGGCTCTACCCAGTGGGCACGACGCAGCTCCGGGCTGGAGCGGATCACCGAACGATCGAACGGCGGGTCGGACGTCTCGATGGCTTCGAGACGTCGGGCGGCGTCTTCGAGCGCGGCCCGGTCGAAGCCGGTGCCGACGTTTCCGACGTAACGGATGCCTTCCGAGTCGTAGACGGCCATGACCAGGGAGCCGATCCGGCCCCGGCGCCGCCCCTCGCCTTCGGTCCAGCCGACGATCACCACGTCGGCGTCGAAGGTGAGCTTCACCTTCAGCCAGGCGCGCGATCGTGCCCCGGTCTCGTATCGGGAGTCGAGACGCTTGGCGACGATGCCCTCGAGGCCCCGCTCTTCCGCGGCCCGATACAGAGCCTCGCCGGCCCCTTCGACGAGGGGCGACAACTGGACGTGGTCGTCGGGCACGAGGATCTCCTCCAGGGCCTCGCGTCGCTGCCGCAGCGGCTCGTCCGTGAGGTCCTTCCCGTCGAGGTAGAGGAGGTCGAAGGCCATGAACACGACCGGGATCCGCTTCGCCAGTGCCTCCACTCGGCGCGGCTCCCGCACGTGCATCCTCTGTTGCAGCGATTGGAACGAGGGCCTGCCGTCCTGGAACGCCACTATCTCGCCGTCGACGACCGCGTCCAGTGCCACCAGCCGGTCGTGGAGGCCGGCGAGCTCCGGGTAGCCGGAGGTGACGTCCTTTCCGTTCCGGGAGAAGAGCCGGGTGGACGTGTCGCACACTGCCAGGGCGCGCACCCCATCCCACTTGGGCTCGAACCCCCAGGCCGGGTCGTCGAAGGGCCCGTCGGTGAGGGTGGCGAGCATCGGCTCCAGCGGGGGCGGATCCTCCCTGGGTGGCCGCTCGTCCTCCGACAGCAGGGCGAGCCACTGGTCCTTTCCGTCGGCGACACCGGTGTGGACGAGGTGATATGTCCCCTGGAGCCGATTCCCGTGCAGGCGGAAAGTGATTCGGTCCTCGGTGCGGCCGACCATCTCGTACGTGCCGGAGTCGAATATCCGCACCTCACCGCCGCCGTACTCGCCCGCCGGGATCGTTCCCGAGAACGTGGCGTACTCCATCGGGTGGTCCTCGGTGCGGATCGCCAGATGCCGCTCTCCACGCGCCCGGGGCAGGCCCTTGGGGACCGCCCACGAGACCAGCACCGGCGCCGGGCCGTTGAACATCTCCAGCCGCACGTCGTGGTGGAGCCGGGTGGCGTAGTGCTGTTGGATGACGAAGGTCTCGCCGGGAGGGGCGGTGAGCGGGTCGACGTCGCCGCTCACCTCCGTCGCCGGCGGCTCCGGGGTCCGCTCGAAGTCTCGCTTGCGCCGGTACTCGGAATCGTCGGTCATCTTCGGTCCCGGCGGCGACGGGTCATCCCACCACCCTATTCCTGTGCGGTCCGGATGCGCCGTGGACGAAGGGGCCGCACGGTGGTCTCCTCCCACCGTGCAGCCCCGGGTCGCCAGTGCCTCAGGACGCGGGGTCCGGGAGGACGTAGAGCGGCTCGCCGGTCTCCAGCAGCGACTTCAGGTCGGAGAGGACCTCGGCCCAGCCGCCACCGGCGCCCTCGACTCTCCCGGCTACCATCTCCGCCAGGCCGGGAGCTTCGTCGAGCTCGTGCGTCACAGTCAGCGAGGTGGTGTCCCCCATCCACGGGCCGATCTCGTAGGTCAAGCGAGTCGGCCCTTCCTTCGGCTCCCATTGGGCGTGCCACGTCAGGGCCAGCCGGTTGGGGGCGTCGGCTTCGATCACCTCCCCGACGATGAGCACCTCGGGCATGCCGTACGCCTGCATCTTCTCGTCGGCGAGGATGCGATAGCTCGCTCCCGCCTGCAGTCCCGGGTCGTATTCGATGGTGCCGCCGTACCCGTAGCGGACGGTCCACTCGGGCTGCGTGATGGCGTCCCACACCTGCTCGGGGCTGGCCTTGATGAACACCCGGTACACCTGGGTGGTCGGTGCTCGGTCGCTCATTGCTTCTCCTCCAGTTCTCTCTTCAACTCGTTGAGCGCCTGCGCATGACGCTCGCGGTACTTGTGGATCCACCGGTCGTGGATCGCCTGGATGGGAACCGGGTTCAGGTAGTGGAGCTTCTCGCGCCCCACCTTCCGGGACACGACCAGCCCGGCCTCCTCGAGCACCTTGAGATGCTTCATCACCCCGAAACGGGACATCTCCAAGCCCGATTCCAGCTCGGTGAGCGACCGGCCGTCTCGCTCGTAGAGCAGGTCGAGAAGGTACCGACGGGTCGGGTCGGCGAGTGCCTTGAAGACCCGGTCGTCATCCGTCATGCCGGCATAATACGTGACCAGAAGGTCACATGTCAACGGGTTTCCTCTGACGGTCGGACAGCAGGTGCACGGCGACGCCGGAGACGATCAACGCCAGGCCCGCCGCCACCTCGAAAGTGACCGCCTCTGCGGCGAACACGGCCGACGCCGCCACCCCGATCGCGGGCACGCCCATCATCGAGAGGTTGGCCGACACCGGGTCGATGTTGCGGAAGATCACGATCTGCGCCCACAGGGCGAGACCCGAAACCAGCACCCCCTGGTAGGCCACGTTGCCGACGAGGAGGGGAGTCCACTCGACCCGGGGCGCGCCTTCGGTGAGCCAGGCCACCAGCGAGAGGACGGCGGTGGCGCCGGCGAGCTGCCAGGGAAGGGCGTCCAGGGGGGTGATCGTCCACCTGTGACCCCGGATGTGCACGGACACGGCGGCGTTGATCACCGCGGCGAGCAGCAGAAGCAGGTGGCCCACGACGACCTGGCGGTCACCCCAATCGAGACGCCAAGGCTCGAAGAGGACGACCACCCCGGCGATCCCGAGCGCCAGTCCCGCCCAGCGGCTGCGGGTCATCCGATCGCCGAGGAACACGGCGGCGATCGGCACCGCCCACAGCGGGGTCGTCCAGGTGAGGACCGACGACCTGCCGGGCGGGACGATCTGCAGGGCCGTGAAGACGAGGATGTTCACGGCCGACATCCCGAAGAGGGCGAGAGAAGCGACGATCGGCCAATCACTCCGCGGCGGGAGCCGCAGACGTCCCCGGGCGACGGCCATGCAGGCGAACACCAACAGGGAGCTCCCGACGCGAAACGCTCCCATCCACACCGGGCTGATGTGTCGCACCCCTGCCGACATCACCGGCCAGTTGACCCCGAAGGAAACGACCACCACGGCGAGGAGGCCGTACATCACCCGACGTGACAAGGAGCTCTCCGCTGGTCGGCGTGCCGTCGCCGCCGGGCTCGGCGAGGACTCGGGTGCGGTCACGGGCTCAGAAGACCTCTGGGCACCAAGGTCGGGGCGACCAGGTGAAGGCAGCCTCCAGGGCGCGGACGACGGAGAGGTCTCCCCGGATGCGGCCCGCCGCGGCCAGAGCCGTGAACCGGGCCCGGCCCAGGAAGCATGCCCCCAGGTCCTCCATGTCCATTTCGACCTGAGGGTCGGAGTCGGCCGGTGTCACCTCGGCGCCGTCGGGCGACAGATCGAGCCGCCACGTCGTCGTGGTTGCGTCCGTCGGATCGTGGAGCCCGACCACCGCCGACACAGAGGCCGAGTACGCACGGCCCTCCAGTGCCCGTCGAACGTCGAGGACCTTGATCCACAGGCTGTCGTCGACGGTGGTGCGGGCACGCCGCGGTGCCGCCAGGAGGCCGAAGAGGGGATCGTCGACGCTGCGGTTGTCGGCGCGTATCCGAGCCGTCAGGTCGTGGTTGAGCACCAGCGACCACAATCCTGCCCACGACTCGGGGGTGCTCCCGAGCAGTTCGTGGACGAGAACGGTTCCCTGTCCGTGGCCCTCTCTCCACTTCTCCTTGAATCGGTACTGGGCGAAGCCGGTCACGACTCCGTTCTCCTCGGTGACCGCATATCGGAAGGCGGTCGCCCCTTCCCGGGAGGGCTCGGAGTCGTGGAAGCGGCGGAACTCCCACCACGACGGCGACCGGGCGAAGAAACCCGGCCGCAGGCGGCGCTCCCGGTCGTAGAACGGCGGGAAGAGGTCCATCGCCTCCTCCCGCGAGACGAGGCGGGCCGGCGCCGCCCGGGGAGCGAGCCGGTGGAGATCGACGTGATCGCGGTCGACCTCCACGTCGAGGCCCACGGCGGCAATCCCGTAGCCGAACCGGCCGTAGATGCTGGACTCCGAAGCCCACAGCCCGGCGATGGGCTCACCCCGCTCCCGGACGTCCTCGAAGTGGCTCTCGATCATCTGGCGGAGGACTCCCCGCCGGCGGTGGGTGGGGAGGACCGCCACCACGGTGGTTCCCCCACACGGCATGGTCCCACCCGGCACCGTCATCTCGAACGAGTAGGCGCCCAGCGTTCCGACGATGCGGTCGCCGTCGTAGGCCGCCCTTGCCCGGTCCCACTCGAAGTACTTGGAGAACCGCTCCCGGTGTTCGTCGCTGGAGTCGAAGCCGAAGGCCTGTCCCATCGCGGCGAGGTACTCGGCGGCCCGGTCGTCGCCGACGGGCCCAACGGTGACGCCCATCAGGCGTCCCCGGCGGCCTCGGTCGTGTCCGGGGTCTCGTCGGCGGGTTCGGTGGTGCTCGGTGCGGCCAGGCCGGCGGCGGAGCGGGCGTTCTCGATGGCTGTCTCGAGATCGGAGACGGCTTGGTCGAAGGCGTTCACGGCTTCCCGCCGGCGGGTGCCGTCGTCGTCGGACTGGAGGCCCTCCAGCGCCTCGCCGGCTGCGGCGGCTGCGGTGGTGACGGCGGTGCGGATCGTTTCGTGATTGGTGCTCAACGCGGGCGGGGGAGTGAGAGCGTCGAGCTCGGTGACGACGCCATTGGCGTTCTCGGCCAGGGCGGTGAGTCGGTCGACGGCCTCCGAGTACTGGACGGTGCGCGGGTCGGCGTCGAACCCTCCGTTCACCGCCGCCATCTCCTCCTGCAGTTCCTGGATCGATGCCAGGATCCCCGAGACCCCGTCGAGGTAGGCCTGGGTCTCGGCATCCACCTGAGGCGACGTGGCGGGCGTCGTGTCGTCCGGCGACTCCTCGCCGTCGGCGGGGACGGTCGTGTCGGAGGCGGCGAGGGTGGTGCCGGTGTCCTCACCCGGCTCGGAACCCGACGGCAGCGCCCGAACGAAGAAATACGTGAACGCCACCATCCCGAGGACGACGAGCGGAAGGATCCAGCGGCCCGGTTTGGGGTCAGCGTTGACAGCCATGCGGGCCCAACGATAGTTACACCCGTCGGGTTCCTGGTGTTCTCGGCGCCGACACGACCCCCTTGAACCGTCCCGGGCACAGCCGTACGTTCGGCGCCGTGGACGACGAGAAGGACGTCGAGATCTTCGAGCGGATCCCGTGGGAGTCGCTCGCCGAGCGAACCGACCACAGGTGGATCGCCTACGTCGTGGCAGGGGTGGTGGTGCTCGGAGCCCTCGGCGTCTCGGTGGGCCGCCATCTCGCCGCCGGGCCGGTCGTGCCGCCCGCGACCACGATGGCCACCGCGGCGGTGCCGACCGCCACCAGTCAGCCCTTCCCGCCCTCCTCCCCGCCCACGTCTGCACCTGCGTCCCCGCCGCCCACCGAGCCGATGCTCACCGAGGCCGATCTGATGGCACTTCCCGCCGCCGACCTCGAATGGGCGGCAGCCGCGGTGGCGGAATGGTTCATCGCCGACCACTTCACCCGCGACTCGGCGGGCGGGGACCGCTCCTACGTCGAGTGGGTGCGGGCCTTCGAGGTGGAATGGACCTCGACGACGACGGCTTCCGTCACCGTCGTCACCCGGCGTCTCGCCGCCCGGGGAGACGATCCCTACCAGCGTCTCGACGAAGAAGCCTGGGAGGTGGTCACCGAGTTGACCGACGACGGCTGGACGGTGGCGGCCGGGCCGGCTCCCGCACGGCTCCCGTTGGTCGAGGTGGGCGCCCCGGAGCCGACATCGGAATGGGTCGATGCCGCTGGCCTCACCTGGCCCGTCCAGGACGCCGGCTCCTGATCGCTTACCCTGCGATCCGTGCGTGACTCCCTCCACGAGGACCTGGTCGTCGTCCTGGGCCGATGCCCCGCCGAGCTCTCGACGACCGCTCGGGAGTGGCTCGCCGTCGCTTCAGACATCCGTTCCCTGGATCGAACCGGCGAACCGGCCCACTTCACGGCCTCGGCCCTGCCCATCTCGGCCGACGCCACGAAGGTGTGCCTGGTCCACCACCGGAAGATGGGCAAGTGGGTGCAACCGGGCGGGCACTTCGAAGAGGGTGACGCCACGGTGGCCGGAGCGGCGGCGCGGGAGATGGAAGAGGAGACGGGGCTTTCGGGCAGGATCGATCCCGTCCCGATCGGGTTGTCGCGTCACCCCGCCCCATGCCGACCCGACGCCTGGCACCTGGACGTCCAACTCGTGGTCGTCGCCGCCGAGGCGATCCCTCTGACGAGCGACGAGTCCGAAGACGTCGCCTGGTTCCCGGTCGACCGGCTGCCGCAGCCCCTGGCCCCCGGCGTCGAGGTCCTGGTGGCTCGAGCGCGGGTGCGGGTCAGCCGAAACGGCCCTCGAGGATCTGCGTCGCCCTGGGAGTGATCGAATCCCAGTCGGAGTCGGGCGACTTGGTGAGCGTCACGAAGTCCGCCGTCATGAACACGCTGACGACGCCTTCGATCCGAAGCAGCTCCGCCGCGGTCGGGTCGTCCGCGTCCGCTGCCGACGTGTAGGTGGCCGGCCCGCCGACCGGCTGGCCAACCGTGAACTTCATCGCATTCGGGTTCGGGGTCGGTTCGGCGCTGACTGGCATGGGTTCGAGGGTAGCCCCTAGCGCCGTACGATCTCCGGCGATGACCAGCGTCACCGGAGTAGTGGCCGTCGACGTCGGCGGGACCTTTACGGACTGCGTCTCCTTCCGCGACGGCTCGATCTCGGTGGCGAAGGTGGCGACCACGCCGGACCAGAGCGACGGGGTCCTCGAAGGCGTGCGGCGGCTCGTCTCCCGTTCGATGGCTGCCGCCCTCCTCCACGGCACCACGGCTGCGACGAACGCCCTCTTGGAGCGGCGCGGTGCCGACACCGTCCTCGTCACCGACCCCGGATTCGAGGACGTGATCGAGATCGGCCGCCAGGACCGTCCGTCCCTCTACGACGTGTTCGTCGACCGGTCGTCGCCCTTGGTCGCCCGAGAGGACCGCTGGGGTCTCGACGACCCCGATCTCGTGGCTCGCCGCGTCTCCGAGCGGCGGCCCGAAGCCGTCGCCGTGGCGCTGGCCTATTCGTTCTCCGACCCCTCCGTGGAGGAGGCCATCGCAGACGCGCTGGCCGGGTCGGGGATCCCGGTGAGCCTGTCCCATCGTGTGGTCGGCGAGTTCCGCGAATTCGAACGCACCTCGACCACCGTCCTCAACGCCTACCTCCAGCCGCGGGTGGGCCGCTACCTGCAGAGCCTCGGCGAGAAGATCGGCGACGTGGCCGAACGCCTCCACGTCATGCGCTCCTCCGGAGGGCTGATGCCCGTCGACGAGGCCGCCGGCTTGGCGGCGGCGCTCCTCCTGTCGGGGCCGGCAGGCGGTGTGGTGGCGGCGGCCGAGATGGGCCGGGCCCACGGATACCGGTCGCTGATCACCTTCGACATGGGCGGCACGTCCACCGACGTGTGCCGTATCGACGACGGCCGCCCCGAGATCGTCTACGAACGGGCCATCGACGGGTACGTGTGCCGCATGCCCTCGGTCGGCGTCCACACCGTCGGAGCAGGAGGCGGCAGCATCGCCTGGCTGGATCAGGGCGGCTCGTTGCGGGTGGGGCCTCACAGCGCCGGAGCCGACCCCGGGCCGGCGTCCTATGGGAACGGAGGCACGGAGCCGACCGTGACCGACGCCCACGTCGTGCTGGGCCGCATCGATCCCGCTGCCCGTCTCGGCGGCAGCCTCGCCCTGCATCCGGCGCTGGCCGAGGAAGCGCTGGCCCGGCTCGGTGGAGCGATGGGCATGGACCCCCGTCGTGCTGCCGCCGGCGTGCTCGAGGTCGTGGAAGCCCACATGGAACGGGCGATCCGCCGGGTGTCGGTAGAGCAGGGCGCCGACCCCCGCAGAGCCACGCTGGTGTCGTTCGGCGGGGCGGGCGGTCTCCACGCCTCTGCCCTGGCCCGCCGCCTCGACATGGCGGCGGTGGCGATCCCGCCCTACGGAGGGGTCTTCTCGGCGTTGGGGCTGCTGATGGCACCGCCCAGGACCGACGTGGCCCGCAGCGCCCTGGTCACCGACGGCCAGCGATTCCGCCAGATGGCGGACGAGGTGTCGCGCCAGGTCGCCGCCGACTTCGCCGCCACCCACGGCGCCGCCCCGGTGTCGGTCGAACGGAGGGTCGACATGCGCTACGTGGGCCAGGCCCACGAGATCCCGGTACCGGTCGCCGACGGCGAGGCGTTCGACGCCGTGGTCGACCGTTTCCACGCCATGCACCGGGAGCTCAACGGGTTCGCCCGTCCCGACGATCCCGTCGAAGCGGTGACGTTCCGCGCAACCGCCGTGGGCCGGGCCCAGCTGACGTGGAGCGACCTCCCGACTGTCGCGGACGGCCCGATCCCCGAGCCCCGCCGGCGGTCCGTCGTCTTCGGCGGCGTCGAGCAGACTGCGGCGGTGTGGCGGCGCCACGACCTTCCGGCCGGTTCCGAGATCACCGGCCCCGCCGTGATCGAGGAGGAGGTGGGGACGACGGTGCTCGCGCCCGGCGATCGGGCGACCGTGCTCCCCGACGGCACGATCGAGGTGACCTGGTGATCGACCCCATCACGCTCGAGGTGGCCCGAAACCAGTTGTCCTCGATCGCCGAGGAGATGGGTGTGGTCCTGCGCCGGACCTCGTTCTCGCCCAACATCAAAGAGCGCGCCGACTGCTCGGCGGCGATCTTCACCTCTTCCGGTGAGATGCTCGCCCAGGCCGAGCACATCCCCGTCCATCTGGGGGCGATGCCCGCTTCCGTGGCTGCGGTCCTCGAACGGTTCGAGCCCGAGCCCGGCGTCCAGTACGCCGTCAACGACCCGTTCGCCGGGGGGACCCACCTCAACGACCTGACCCTGGTCACCCCGATCTTCGTCGGCGGCCGCCACGTCGCCTGGGCGGGAAACCGCGCCCACCACGCCGACGTGGGCGGGGAGGCCCCCGGCTCGATGCCGGCTCACGCCACCCGCCTCGAGCAGGAAGGGCACGTGGTGTCGCCGATGATCTGCGCCCGTGACGGGGAATGGCTCCCCGAGTTCATCGAGCCCTTCCTGGCTGCCACTCGCACGCCCGCCGAGCGCCGGGGTGACCTGTCCGCCCAGGTGGGAGCCAATCAGGTGGCGGCGCGGCGCCTGACCGAGCTGATCGAGGGCGAAGGCGTGGACCGCTTCCAACGGCTCAGCGCCGCCCTGCTCGACTACGGGGAGAGGCGGATGCGGGCCGCCCTGGCGGCGCTCCCGGACGGCGACTACCGGTTCGAGGACGTCATGGAGTGGGGGGACGTCGACGTGCCGATCCGGGTGACCGTGCGGATCGAGGGCGACGAGCTCCACGCCGACTTCACCGGCACCCACGAGCAGATACCCGCCAACTTCAACGCACCCGAAGCGGTCACGCGATCCTGCCTCTACTACGCCGTGCGGGTCGCCACCGACCCCAACATCCCCGCCAACGGCGGCTGCTACCGGCCCGTGTCGTTGCACGCCCCGGAAGGATCCTTGGTGGCCGCCCGACCCCCGGCGGCGGTGGCGGCCGGCAACGTGGAGACGAGCCAGCGAATCGCCGACGTGCTGCTCGGCGCCCTGGCGGAGGCCGCCCCCGACCGAGTGCCCGCCGCCTCGCAGGGGACGATGAACAACTGCCTCATCGGCAACGACCACTTCGCCTACTACGAGACCGTCGCCGGCGGCCAAGGGGCCCGCCCCGGACGCGACGGGCAGTCGGGTATCCAGACCGGCATGACCAACACCAAGAACACCCCCCGGGAATCGATCGAGACCCACTATCCGTTCCGGGTGCTGCAGACCAAGCTGCGTCACGGAAGCGGCGGGCGGGGCAGGTTCAGGGGAGGAGACGGCATCGTCCGGGAACTGGTGTTCGACGAACCGGCCACCCTGTCGCTCATGGGGGAACGTCGTCGCCACGGACCCTGGGGCCTGGCCGGCGGGGAGCCGGGCGCTCCGGGGGAGGACTGGCTCATCCGCCGCGACGGCAGCCGAGAGCGCCTCCCCGCCAAGACCACCGTGGAGGTCGAGCCCGGGGATCGGCTCCTCATCCTCACCCCCGGTGGCGGCGGGTGGGGGAGCCCCGCCCAGGCGATCAGGCCCTGATCAGGCGGAGGTTCATCGGGTAGCGGTACAGCTCGCCGCGAGAAGCCGCCATCGCCCCGACGATGGCGAAGACGATCTCGGCGATCACCAGCGCGACGCCGATGATGAAGAGCAGCGGCCACAGCAGGATCCCCACGATCGTGAGGGCCAGGACGATCGCCGCCACGGCCAGGACCGCGAAGTAGATGAACAACGAGATCTGGTAGTTGAGCGCCTCCCGGGCATGCGGCTCCACGACCGGATCGTCCCTCTTCAGGAGCCACACGATCAGCGGACCGAACAGGGAGGGGATCGACACGAACTGGATCAGCGCCGAGGCGTGGGCGAGGACCGCCCACGTCTGCTGGTCGCCGGTGGAAGGTGGCGTGGTCACCCGTCAATCGTAGGGGCGTGGCTCGTATCCGGAGCCGTAAGATCAGGCCATGGGTCTCGTCGAAGAGCTCACTGCTCTCCTCGGGGAAGAGCGCGTGACCGAAGACCCGTTCGCCCTGCTCATGTACTCCAAGGACGCCGGTGCTTCCCGGGGGCACGCCGACCTGGTGGTCTTCCCCGAGACCACCGAGGAAGTCGCCGAGGTGGTACGGATCGTCTCCCGCCACGGCGTCCCGATCGTGGCACGTGGCGCCGGCACCGGGCTGGCCGCCGGGGCCGTGCCGAACGAGGGTGGAGTGGTCGTCTCCCTCAAACGAATGGACCGGATCCACGAGGTGGACGTGGAGAACCGCACCGCCTGGGTGGGCCCCGGTGTGATCAATCTCGACCTGTCGGTGGCCACCCAGCCCTACGGCCTGCACTTCGCCCCCGACCCGTCGTCACAGTCGGTGTGCACCATCGGGGGCAACGTCGCCAACAACTCCGGCGGCCCTCATTGCCTGGCGGAAGGAAGCACCGTCGCCCACGTCCTGGCCCTGGAAGTCGTGCTGGCCGACGGCGAGGTGACGACGCTCGGGTCGGCCGCTCCCGATCCGATCGGCCTGGACCTGCGCGGGGTGATGATCGGCTCGGAGGGCACGCTCGGCTTGGTGACGAAGGTCCTCGTCCGCCTCCTGCCCAACCCGCCGGACGTGCGCACCCTGCTGCTCGCCTTCGACACGGTGGAGGATGCCGCCGCCACCGTCTCGGGGATCATCGCCGCCGGCGTGGTGCCGGCGGCGCTGGAGATGATGGACCAGGCGATGGCCGTGGCGGTCGAGAACTGGCTCCACGGCGGCCTGCCCGTCGACGCCGCCGCCCTCCTGCTCGCCGAAGTGGTCGGCGAGACGGCAGCGGTCGAAGCCGAGGCCGAGGTGATCCGCCGGATCGGCACCGAGCATCGGGCGCGTTCGATCGAGTTGGCCGCCGACGAGGAGCAGCGGGCGATGCTGTGGAAGGGCCGCAAGTCCGCCTTCGGCGCGGTCGCCCAGACCGCACCCGACTACTACCTCCACGACACCGTCGTTCCCCGCACCCGTCTCGTGGAGACCCTCAGCCAGATCTACGAGATCGCCCGGCGTCACCGCCTGGCGATCATGAACGTCTTCCACGCCGGCGACGGCAACCTCCATCCTCTCATCGCCTACGACTCCGGGGACCCCGACGAGACGGAGAGAGTGAGGAAGGCGGCAGAGGAGATGGTCGAGGTCTGCGTGAGCCGCGGCGGCGTTCTCTCGGGGGAGCACGGGATCGGCCTCGAAAAGCGCGACTACATGCCGATGCTCTTCAACGAAGTCGACCTCGACGCCCAGGCCCGCCTGAAGGAGTGCTTCGATCCCGACGGGGTGTTCAACCCCACGAAGATCCTCCCGCAGGGGTCCCGCTGCTTCGACCTCGGCAGCCGTCCGGTCCCCGACGGAGCGTGGGTATGAGTCCGACCGGCCAGGCGGTGGCGGCGGCTCCGCCGGACGGCGTCGAGACGGTCACACCGGCGTCGCCGGAGGAGCTGGCCGGCTTCCTCGCCGAGGCGACCCGGACCGGCACGAGGGTGGCGATCTGGGGAGGGGGGACCCACCGCGACATCGGCTACCACGCCCCGTGTGACGTGGTGGTGTCCACTTCCGGGCTGTCGGGGATCGAGGAGTGGCAGCCCGACGACCTGACCGTGGTGGTGGGGGCGGGGACCCCGGTCGCGGACCTGGAGGCCGAGCTCAACGCCGGCGGCCAGACGGCGCTCCTCCCCGAGCAGCCCGGGCCCGCCACGGTCGGCGGGGTCGTCGCCACGGGAGCGTCGGCATACGCCCGCCTGCGCTACGGCCCGACACGGGACCGCATCCTCGAAGTCCAGGCAGTGACGGGCGACGGCAGACGGATAAAGGGCGGCGGCCGGGTGGTGAAGAACGTCACCGGCTACGACCTGCCCCGCCTCTACACGGGCTCTTTGGGCTCGCTCGGGGTCATCACTTCGGTCTGCCTGAAGCTGTGGCCGCTGACCGAGGCCACGGCGACCGTGTTCTTGGATCGGCTTCCGCCCCAGGACGCCGTCTACCGGCCCCGGGCGGTGCTCCAGACGCCCGACAGCGTCAGGGTCCTGCTGTCCGGCACGCGGCGGGAGGTCGACGACATCGCCCGACGCCTCGGCGGCGACGAGCGCGAAGGCCTGCATCTGCCCGAGCCCGTTGCCGGGCCGACGGTGTGGTCGGCCCGGGTGCCCCCGAGTTTGCTCGCCCAGGCGATCGGACGTTTCCCGCCCGACGTCCCCTACGTCGCCCAGCACGGCGTCGGCGAGGTGACGTTCGCGGCCTCCGACGAGCTGTTCGTCGTGGCGCTGAGGAGATGGGCCGAAGAGCACGGCGGTGCGGTGGTCAGGGTGCGAGGGAGGTCCGAGACGGACCCGTGGGGGACGCCCCCGCCGACGTTGGAGCTGCAGCGGAAGATCGTGGCGGCTTTCGACCCGGCTCGGATCCTCGAGCGGGGCCGGCTCCCCGGAGGGTTGTGATGACCTGGGTGACCGACTTCCATCCCACGAAAGACGAGCTGGCGAGTTGCGTGCAGTGCGGGCTGTGCCTGCCGCACTGCCCGACGTACCGGCTGACCGGCCGCGACACCGCCTCACCCCGCGGGAGGCTGATGGCGATGAGCGCGGTGGCATCGGGCGACCTGGCCGTCGACGACAGCTTCGCCGAGATCGTCGGCTACTGCCTGCAGTGCCGGGCATGCGAGGCGGTGTGCCCGAGCCTGGTTCCGTTCGGCCGGGCCATGGAAGGGGCGCGAGCCGAAGTCGCTGCCCAGGTGCCGGACGCCAAACGCCGTCTCCGCCACCTCGTGGTCGGCAAGCTCCTCCCCACTCCGGGCCTGATGCGGGTGGCCACCTGGGGCATACGCCTCCTCCGGGCCCTGCGTCTGGACCGGCTGTTGCCCCCGTGGCTGGCCAAGCCGCTCTCGGGAGTGAGGCCGCTCGACGGCTCCGCGCCGAGGCGGGGCACCATCCAGGGCGAGGGCAGGCTGGGCACGGCAGCGCTGCTGGCCGGATGTGTGATGGAGCCCTGGTTCGCCGGGGTGCAGCGGGCAACGGTCGATCTGCTCACCCGAGCCGGGTACCGGGTGGTGGTACCCGAGAACCAGACCTGCTGCGGGGCGCTCGCCGCTCACGACGGCGACGTCGCAGATGCCCGCCGTCTCGCCCGCCGCAACGTCGAAGCCTTCGCCGGCGTCGATCTCGTCGTCGTCACCGCCGCCGGATGCTCCGCCCACATGGCCGAGTACGGCCACTGGGGCGGGGAGGACCTGGCGCGGCGATCGCGCGACGTCACCATGGTCGTCGCCGACCTGATCGACCGGGGCCATCTGCCGCGACTCCCCGAGGACCGCGGGCCGGTGGCAGTCCAGGACCCGTGCCATCTCCGGCATGCCCAGCGGGAGACCGCCGCCCCCCGCGAGATCCTCCGAGCAGCCGGCTACACCACCGTCGACGTGGACCCGTCCGGCATGTGCTGTGGCGCCGCCGGCATCTACTCGCTCATCTACCCCGACACGTCTGCCGAGTTGGGGAGCAGGAAAGCGACCGAGGTCCAGGCCACCGGGTCCACCCTCGTCGCCTCCGCCAACCCGGGATGCGAGATGCAGCTCCGCCAGCACCTGCCGGCCTTCTACCGGGTGGCACACCCGGTGGAGATCTACCACGAGGCGCTGGTCGAATCGGAGAGCCGACCGCGGGTGCGGGGATGACGAGACGACCGACGCCGGAGCGGACGATTTAAGGTGTCAGACCTCATGACGTCACCGCCGGAAGCTGCGCCTTCGGCCGCACGCCACTGGTTGGCGCTGTCGTGGTCGGCGCTGGGGACGATGCTCGACGTGGCGCTGATCGTGATCGGGAGCGCCTACCTGGGGCTGGCAGCGGCGGTGCTCCTCGACGGTTTCGAGCTGGTCGACGTCGGTCTCGACTTGTCCACGGGTGCCATGCTCGGCTCCAGCCTCGTGATCGGCATCGTGGGCGGTTTCGCTCTGGGTGTCGCATCCGAGGGTCCTCTCGGCCGGGGCCGCCGCACGGCCGGCTTCGAAGAGGTCCACCTGCTCGTGGCCCGGGTCGTGTCGGCGGTGCTGGTCGGGCTCGTCCTGCTGGTGGTCCACACCTTCCTCGGGGATTTCGCGCTGGAACTGCCCCTGCCGTTCCACACCGCCGCCGACATCATCCGGGCGACGGCGATCGCCGGCGTCACCGCGGTGCCGCTCCTGGGTGCCCCGCTGTCGTGGTGGGTTCGCACCGGAGGCTTCGGCGCCGCCATGGCCGCCGACGGCGACATCCCGGTCGTCTACCTGATCTGGGTGGTCGCCACGATGGTGATCCTCTGAGGAGAGGTCACACCGGCTTCTCGAAGATGTAGAACTCGTGGGGCTCCAGCCCGTTCACCCGCAACGCCTCGTCCATCCAGGGAAGAGACGGCACCGCGATGTGGACGGAGCTGTAGCCGCTGCCCTCGGCGAGGTCGACCGTTGCCCGCACCAGGCGCCTGGCGTCCTCCGGCACCGACACCAGCCATTTCACGAACAGCTCTTCGCCGTCGTCCTCGGCCATGATCCACCCGGAGGGGCAGAACCAGGTGCGGGAGGAGTACACGTCTTCGGCCGTCATCCGCCGCCACGCCCACGGCTCCGGCGAGAAGAGGCCGTGGGACGCCCGCGCCAGGTCCGAGGTCGACCAGGCGATGAAGGCTCCGTCCGCCTCCGCTCGAGGCGCCCGCTCCAGGCGCTCCTCGGCCGGGGTTCGCCGTCCTCCGTTGGTCGCCGGCTCTATCTCCGAGCGCCCCACCTCCCGATGCGCATCGACGACCGTGGCCACGTGGCGGTACCCGAGCCGCCTCACCTGGTTCTGGGCGGGCTCGTTCCATGTCTCGATCTCGAGCCGGGCCACGGCGGCGCCCCGCTGACGGGACCACTCCACGCACCAGTCGTTGAGGGCCGACCCGAGTCCTTTGCGTCGGTGATCGGGGTGGACCCGGGCAGCCGACAGCCAGCTCTCCCGGTCGCTGAGCATCCGCACCCGGGCCAGGGCGATGGGACGGTCGTGGTCGTCGGTCGCGACCGGCACCGCGGCGTCTTCGTCGGCCAGCCAGTCGAGGAAGGCGTCGGCCACGTAGTCGCCCCAAGAGAACGTGTTCTGGGTGAAGCCGGCGATCACCTCGGCGTCCCGCGCCTCGGCCGGCCGAATCGAGACAGCCATGGTCACATGCGCTCGGGCACCTCGATCCCGAGCAGGTATAGCGAACGGACCAACGTGTCGAGGGTGAGCCGGCACAGCGTCAGCCAGCTCGCCTGGCGGTCGGCGTCGGGCTCGGACAGGACGTGGCAGGCGTCGTAGAACCGGTTGAACACCCCGGCGAGCCCGTATGCGTACTCGGCGAGGTGGTGGGGACAGCGGGTATCGACCGCCCGCCAGACCGCCTCGGGGAACTGCAGCAGCTCCAGCACCAGGTTGCGCTCCGCCTCCACTTGGGGCGGCAGGACCGCCCCCTCCGCCAGGTCCCGTTCCTGCGCCTTGCGGAGCAACGACCGGATCCGCACCGCGGCGTACTGCAGGTAAGGGCCGGTCTTGCCCTCGAAGGACGAGAACCTGTCCAGGTCGAACACGTAATCGGAGGTGCGGTTGGCGTGGAGGTCGCCGAACTTGAGGGCGGCGATTCCGACCTGGTGGGCGATCCGCTGCCGTTCCTCCGGCGGGTAGTCGGTGGCGATCTGGGCTTCGTCCAGCCGGGCCATCGCCGCCTTCTCGACCATCTCGATCAGGTCACGGAGGCTGACCACCCCGCCCTCGCGGGTCTTGAACGGCTTGCCGTCGGGGCCGTTCATGGTGCCGAAGGCGATGTGCTCCATCTGCATGTTCCCGGCCACACTGGCCCGCCGGGCGGCACGGAACACCTGGGTGAAGTGGTCGGCTTGGCGGGCGTCGACGACGTAGAGGGCCAGGTCGGCGCCGAGCTGTTCCGACCGGTACCAGATCGTGGCGACGTCGGTGGTGGAGTACAGGTATCCGCCGGCGCGGTTGACCAGGATCAGGGGCGGGATCTCCTTCTTGTCGCCGGGCTCGTCGACTCGGACGATCAACGCACCTTCGGACTCCTCGGCCACGCCGGATTCGCGGAGCCGCTCGACCAGCGGCTCCAGCATGTCGGCGACGTCGGACTCGCCGTGCCAGATGTCGAAGTCGACCCCCAGATCGGAGAAGTTGGCCCGCTGGTCTTCCATCGAGACGGCCCGCATGTGCTGCCACAGGGCCAGATACCCGGGCCGCTTCCGCTGGAGCTCGACGGTGGCGCGGCGAGCGGCCTCGGCGAACTCGGCGTCCTCTTTCGCCCGGGCCGATGCCACCGGGTAGATCTCCTGGAGGTCGTCGAGGGTGACGGGCGATTCCTCCGGGTAGGGGCCGGTGAAGTCGGGATCGAAGTAGGGCCAATCGGGGTGGCGCCGCTCGAGCTCGGCGATCACCAGGCCCATCTGCAGGCCCCAGTCCCCGAAGTGGGGATCGCGGATCACCTTGTGACCGACGAAGTCGAACAACCGCGCCAGGCTGTCGCCGATGATCGTCGCCCGGAGATGTCCCACGTGCATGGCCTTGGCGACGTTGGGGCCGGCGTAGTCGACCACCACGGTCAGCGGCTCTTCCACCGGGTCGACGCCGAGGCGGTCGGCGTCGGCCATCGACTGCGCCCACGCCGCCAGAGCCTCGTCGGTGAGGGTGAGGTTGATGAAGCCGGGCCCGGCCACGTCGACGCTCTTCAGGTCGGTCGCCATGTCGAGCGCACGAGCCACGTCCTCGGCGATCTCCCGGGGTGGCCGCCCGACCGCCTTGGCTGCCGCCATCGCCCCGTTGCATTGGAACTGGGCGAGCTCGGGCCGGTTCGACGGGACGACGGCCCCCAGAGAGGGGTCGAGGCCCAGGTCGGCGAAGGTGGCGCCGACGAGCGCGGAGAGATGGGAGATCAGGGACATCTCCCCGAAAGGTTAGAGCCCCTGCGGGCCTCGCCGTCTGGGTGGGCTCACCACCTGACCACTTCGAGCGCCCGCTCGACGATCCCTTCGGGCGTGAGGTAGACCGCCGACTCCAGCTCCTCGGCGTAGGGCATGGCGGGGATGTCGGCGAGGGCGTATCGGCGTACCGGGGCGTCCAGCCACTCGAACGTCTTGTCGGCGATCTGGGCCGCCAGCTCGGCGCCGTAGCCGACGAACTCGTTGTCCTCGTGGACGATCAGCACCCGTGATGTCTTCTTCACCGAGGCTTCGATCGTCGGCCAGTCCAGAGGCTTGAGCGATCGCAGGTCGATGATCTCGGCGTCGACTCCTTCCGCCGCCAGCATCTCACCGGCTTCGACCGCGAAGTGGGCCATCGCTCCGTAGGCGAGGATAGTGATGTCGTTGCCGGCCCGGCGGATCGCTGCCTTGCCGATCGGCACCCGCCACTCGCCCGCCGGGTAGGGGCCCTTGGCGAGCCGGTACAGCTTCTTCGGCTCGAGGAACAGCACCGGGTCGGGGTCCTCCACCGCCGAGAACAGGAGGCCCTTCACATCGGCGGGAGTGGAGGGGACCACGACCTTCAGCCCGGGGACATGGGCGTAGAAGGCCTCGACCGACTGCGAGTGGTAGAGAGCGCCGTGGATGCCGCCGCCGAAGGGGGTGCGGATGACGATCGGGCAGTTCCATCGACCGTCCGAGCGGTAGTGGATTCGGGCTGCCTCGGAGACGATCTGGTCGAACGCCGGGTGGATGTAGTCGGCGAACTGGATCTCGGGGAGCGGACGCAGCCCGCTCGCCGCCATGCCGATCGCCGCCCCGATGATCACCGACTCGGCCAGCGGGCTGTTGAAGCACCGTTCCTCGCCGAAGGTCGCCGTCAGGTTCTGGGACGCCTTGAAAACACCGCCTTTGTTCCCGGCGACGTCTTCGCCGAAGAGGACGGTGTCGTCGTATTCCTCCATCACCTCGTGGAGGGCCCGATTGACGGCGGTGATGAGGTTGACCGGGGTTCCCTCCGGCTCGGGCTCGGGCTCGGTGGCTGCTTCGGCAGGCTCGATCGGCTTGGCGTAGACGCGGGCCAGCGGCTCGTCCGCCCGGGGCGCGCCCTCAGCCTCGGCCACCGCGGCGGCGATCTCGGAGGCGATCGTCTCGTCGAGCGCCTTCTCGTCGGCTTCCGACAGCAGTCGGTGCTCGATCAGGTACTGGCGCAACGCCATCACCGGGTCGCGGCGGCGCCACTGCTCTACCTCCTCGCGTGTGCGGTAGAGGCGGTCGTCGTCGTCGGAGGTGTGGGCGTAGTAGCGGTAGGTCTCAGCCTCGATGAGCGTCGGGCCTTCCCCGGCGCGGGCGCGGTCGGCCGCCTCCTTGACCGTCTTGTAGACGAGCAGCGGGTCGTTGCCGTCGATGGTGACCCCGGCGAACCCGTAACCCTCGGCCCGCTTGGAGAGGCTGCCCGCCACTTCCTCGTTGGCGGGCACCGAGATCGCGTACTGGTTGTTCTCGATGATGAAGATCACGGGCAGGCGGTGGATGCCCGCCCAGTTCATGGCCTCGTGCCAGTCGCCCTCCGAGGTCGAGCCTTCACCCCCATAGACCGCCACGACTCCGGGCAGTCCCTGGATACGCAGCCCGTGGGCGATCCCGACCGCGTGCGGGTACTGGGTGCCGATGCAGGACGACTGGGTCAGGACGCGGCGACCCGGGTCGGACCAGTGGTTGGGCAGCTGGCGCCCTCCCGACATGGGATCCGTCTTGCGGGCGAACACGGCGAGGAAGACGTCGACCGGCGGGATCCCCCAGGCCAGCGCCACTCCCATGTCCCGGTAGTAGGGGAGCACCCAGTCGTAGTCGGGGTCGAGGGCCATGGCCGACGCCACCTGGATCGCTTCGTGACCCGAGGAACCGACCACGAACGGGGCGCGCCCTTGACGGTTCAGCGCCCACATCCGGTCGTCCATGCGGCGGGCCAGAGCCATCAAGCGGTACATCTCGAGGACCTGCTTGTCCTCGAGCCCCAGAGACTCGTGGTCGAGTGTGATGGTCACGTCCTCTCTCCCTTCTCCTCAGTCGGTCGGCGCCCGCCGCCGGCTGAGGCTCCCGATCTCTTCCAGCCGCCGCTCCGCCAGCCGGATGGCGGCGGCGTGCGGTGTGATCCCCTCTTCCTCGGCGGTGCGGAAGATCTCCAGGGTGGCGTCGTAGATCGAGTCGACTCGGTGCATGGCACGGCTCTTCGAGTAGCCGTGGAGCTCGTCGTAGACATTGATCAGGCCCCCGGCGTTCACGACGAAGTCGGGGGCGTAGAGGATGCCTTCGGCGGCCAGCCTGTCGCCGTCCTCTTCGGTGGCGAGCTGGTTGTTGGCGGACCCGACGACAGCCTCGCACCCCAGGCGGGGGATGGTGTGCGCGTTGAGCACGGCACCCAACGCACACGGCGAGAAGATGTCGCAGGGGGTCGTGATGGCGTCGTCGGGGTCGACGGGCTTGACGCCGTAGTTCTCGACCGCTCTCTCGATGGCGGCGGGTTGGGCGTCGGTCACTATCACCTCGGCCCGGGCTTCCACGAGCAGCTGGACGAAGGCGCTTCCGACTTTGCCCACTCCCTGGACGACGACCTTGCGACCTTCCAGGTCGGGTCGGCCCCACAGGTGCTGGGCGGTGGCTTTGGCGGCGGCGAACAGGCCGCGGGCCGTCACCGGGGAGGGGTCGCCCGAACCCCCCTCTGCCACCGGCAAGCCGACGGCCCAGCGGGTCTCGCGGCGGACCAGGGTCATGTCGGCGGTGGTGGTGCCGACGTCCTCGGCGGTGATGTAGCGGCCGCCCAGCGAATCGACCAACTGCCCGAACGCCCGCAAGAGGCGCTCGGACTTGTCCGTGGCGGGGTCGCCGATGATCACCGCCTTGCCACCACCCAGATCCAGGCCGGCGGCTGCCGCCTTGTAGGTCATCCCCTTGGACAGGCGGAGCACGTCGACGAGGGCCTCTTCTTCCGAGGCATACGGATAGAAACGGGCCCCGCCGAGGGCGGGACCCAGAGCCGTGGAGTGGATGGCGATGATCGCCTTGAGGCCCGATACGGGATCGGAGCCGAATACGACCTCCTCGTGACCTTCAGCGGTTATGTGCTCGAAGACACCCAACGCGTAGTCCTCTCGTCGCTCTCGCCGGTCGTGCCACCTCCTGGTGCGGAGTGTACCCCGGTGGCGCTCGTCGAGACCGGCTGCTCATGCATTCTTGTATGAACGGCGCGACTCGGCCAGTGGAGCCCGTGCTCAGCCGCCGGTGGATCTAGTCTGAATGGATGATCGATGTCGCCTACCTGCGGGTGTACCGGCCGGCCGACCAGGTCAGGCTGCCGGTGACCACCAACGGGCGCGACGTGCCCCGTCTCATGGGCCCGACCCTCACCACCGAATCCCAGCGGGCCGACGCCTGGGAGGTGGAATGGGGCGGTCGGAGGTGGCGCTGTCCCCGAGCCCCGCGGCGGCGCATGCTGGAATCGCTGGTCGCCTATCACCAGGCGACGAACCGGTTCGGCATGAGCATCATCGACGTCGCCGAAGCCGAGTCGGCGCGCAGCGAGCTGATCCGCATCCGGGCGGGGGTGGCCGAGCCGGCCTCGGTGATGGTCTCGGCGTGGCATCCGCCGTTGCGGTGGTTCGTCCCCTTCATTCCCGACGACGTCGTCGAGCCGATGCTGTTGCGCAAGCGGCTCGAGGACGCCGTCGCCCGAGCCGGCGAAGCGATCGGCTACATGCGCGCTCTCGACCTGCCGAGCCTGTGGATCGAGGACATCGAGTCGCTCCACAACTGGATGCAGTCGTTCCGGGGCGAGGCGATGCTGGAGCTCGACTACCGGCAGGTGGGGTGGCGGCTGGGTCCTTCGATCATGGACGACACCACCTTCGACGTGGCCAGCGCAGTCGACGCCCTGGCCGCCGGCGACCTGGAGACGGCCAGCCACTGCTACAGCGCGGCGATGTTCCGCTGGGCGGAGGCACAGGCCGTCGCCTATTCGAGCTGAGTCGGAATCAGCCCCGGTCCTCGTCCTCGGAGACCGGAGGGGACGAGATCGACGACTCTCGCTCTTCGGTGTCTTCCACCGGAGGCGCCGGTGTCGTGGACCCGCCCGGTTCCACCTCTTCCACCTTCGGCGGGGTCGACGGCGCGGACGGCTCCGGGGTGCGGCCCAGCGGCGTCTCCGGCGTAGGAGTCGTGGTCCCGATCGGCGAAGCGGCGGGCTTCCAGCCCTGCGCCGGGGAGTCGCCCTTCACCGCCTGCACCACCTTGTCCGCGACCTTGCGCTTGCTCTCCTCGTCCATCGACGCTGGGAGCTTGGACATCACGTCCCGCCGGATCTCGTCGGCAGGGCGGGTCGACCACGCCCGTCGCTTGTCCTGCAGTGTCTTGACGCCCCAGACGACGGCGGCTCCTACGAGGAGACGTCGAAAGAACTTTCCCATGTCTTTCCCTTCCCGCGTTCTCGGACTATTCGCCAGAGGTGCTCGAACTTATGATCGAACGATACCCACCGCCCGTCGCAACGAACCGGGCGTCGAGAACGAGGAGAGGCTGAATGCCCTTCACGCAGGAGCACCACGACTTCCGCCGCCTGGTGCGAGAGTTCGTCGAGAACGAGATCAACCCGCGGGTCCCCGAGTGGGAGCGCCAGGAATGGATCCCCCTCCACGAGGTCTTGGCCGACATGGCGAAGCTGGGGCTCCTGGGACTCGAGTACGACCCCGTCTACGGTGGCCAGGGCGCCGACCATCTGTTCACCCTGATCCTCGCCGAGGAGCTGGGGAGGGCGGACCACGGCTCGATCGGGATGGCCGTGGGGGTCGTCACCGACATGGCCACCCCGTCCCTCCACCGCTATGGCAGCCACGAGCTGAAGGAGAGGTACCTGGCCCCGGTGTTGCGCGGCGAGCAGGTGTGCTCGATCGCCGTGACCGAGCCCGACGCCGGCTCCGACGTCGCCTCGATCCGCACCAGGGCGGTCCGGGACGGCGACGAGTGGGTGATCTCGGGGTCGAAGATGTACATCACCAACTCGTTGCAGGCCGACTGGCTGTGCGTGCTCGCCCGCACCTCCGACGAGGGCGGCTACGCCGGCATGTCCCAGATCATCGTCCCCACCGACACCCCCGGCTTCACGGTGAGCCGACAGCTCGACAAGCTGGGCATGCGCGCTTCCGACACGGGCCTGCTGGAGTTCGACGAGGTGCGGGTGCCGGTGTCGAACACGATCGGCGCCGTCGGCCGCGGCTTCCAACAGCAGATGTCCCAGTTCGTGATCGAGCGGATGTGGGCGGCCTACAGCACCGCCGCCGCCTGCCAGCGGGCGCTGGAACGGACCCGCGACTACCTCAGGGAGAGGATCGTGTTCGGAAAGCCGCTCCTCGACCACCAGTACGTCCAGTTCAAGCTCGCCGAGCTGGCCGCCGAGGTGGACGTTCTCCGCCAGTACAACCTGGCCGTGGCCGAGAGGCACGACGCCGGCGAGGACGTGACCAGGATGGCGACCATCGCCAAGCTCAAGGCCGGGCGTCTCCACCGGGAGGTGGCCGATTGGGTCCTCCAGTTCCACGGAGGCATCGGCTACATGGAAGAGACCTGGACCAGCCGGTTCCTCCGGGACGGGCGCCTGACGTCCATCGGTGCGGGCGCCGACGAGGTGATGCTCCAGGTGTTGGCCCGGATCGACGGCTACACGGCCTGAGACCAGAGCGCGAGAACAATCTTCCGTTTTCCGTGGCGCGGTGGCCCGTGAGCCCGTATACTCCGGATTGGAGATGGCTAGTCCATCTCCCGACGACGCCCAGGGGCCTTCGGGTCACTGGGCGTTTGTCGTTTGCCCCTCGATGGCGGCCCGTATCCCGTCGACGAAGCTCGTCGTGGGTCTTCCCAGCAGCCGGGTGAGATCGTCGCCTACCCGGGCCATGGCCCCCTGGCGCAGGCCGGCGTCGATGCCGACGATCGCCTCCACGACCGGCTCCGGTAGTCCGGCGTCAGAGAGGATGCTCCGGTGCTCGTCGGAGGAGACGGGCCGGTACACGACCTCTCTGCCCAGCACCGCCGAGAAGGCGGCGGCGATGTCGTGATAGGTCAGGTCGGTGTCGCCGTTGAGCTCGTAGACCCTGCCTTCGTGGCCGTCGGTCGTCGCCACGACGGCGATCGCCTCGGCGAGATCCCGGCGAGTGGCGGGCGCGACCCGGCCCTCACCGACGCTGGCGACGAGCACACCCCGATCGCGCGCCTCCGGGAGGTACTGGAGGTAGTTCTCGGTGTACCAGCCGTTGCGAAGGATCGTGAAGCCCGTCCCGGCGGACCGGAGGACCTTCTCCGTCGCGAAGTGGGATTCGGCGAGCGCGAGTGGGCTGTCGTCGGCCCGGAGACAACTGGTGTAGACGATCCTGCCCGCTCCCGCGTCCACTGCGGCCTCGATGACCGCGGCGTGTTGGGCAGAACGGCGTTCCGGGTCGTTGCCCGAGATGAGGACGAACGTGTCGCCGTCGTCGAGAGCGTCTCTCACCGTGGCCGGTTCGTGGTAGTCGATGCGAGCCGTGCGAACAGAGTCCGCCAGGTCGGCGATCTTTTCGGGCGACCGGGCTGCGGCGACGATCTCGCTGCCGGTGACACCCCGGGCGATCAGTGCCTCGACGGCGAGCCGGCCCAGATGGCCCGAAGCGGCGGTGATGACGATCGGCATGTTTCTCTCTTTCGAGTGTCAGGACGGTCGTCGAGCCTCTCGGCGATGGATTCGAGCCATCGAACCCCGGCAGCCGATCGCGTTATTCCCCGAGCCCGGTCCGGGAGAGGGGTGGTGGTTCCGAGGCTCAGCCGCAGCCGGAGTGAGCGGTGGCGGCGGCACAGGTGAACGAGAAGTCCATCTGCACGGTCGCTCGCCGCGGCTCGTCGGTGAAGGCCTCGGTGATGTCGAAGGTCACCGTTCCCTCGATCGCTTCGTCGTCCCAGGTCGTTATCACCAGCTCGCCAGAGCCGGCGAGGGCGTGGAAGAACTCCTCGTCGGAGTAGTCGAAGCCGACGCCGACGGTCCCGGGTTCCCTGTCGGAGTCGAGCAGGTTCTCGGCGACGGCGTAGGTGCCGGGGCCCATCGGCATCTGGCTCCCCTTGGTGCCATCGGAGGCCATCACCATCACCGCGGGCCCCTCCTGGTCCGTGCTCGAATCGCCGAGGGGGTCGGGACCACAGGTCACCATCAGCCAGGTGAGGACGGGATCGTCCCGGGCCGTGATCTCCTCATACGACACCTCGAGGAACTCGGCAGATTCCCGGAGCTGTTCCTCGGTCAGCCAGTGGTCGGTGGAGATGGCAATCGGGTGCTGGGGATACTCGACCTCTTCTTCGAGGTCGCCCGAGATCCGGATCGTGCACGTGCCGCCTTCCGCCGTCGCGGCCGCTTCCGCGGCCGTCACATCGGTCGAGCTCGCCGTCTCGTCGGTCGCGGTCGTGGCCGGGCCCGCCGCCGTCGACGGTTCCCCCGCCGCCGACGTATCGGCGCCGGCGGCCGAGGTCGGTGCAGAGATCGGGGACGTTCCTTCGCTTCCTCCCCCACAGGCCGAGACGAGGAGAGCGATCGTCATCAGGCTGAGTGCTCGTCTCATGGCCTCGAGCTACGGAGGCTCCTTAGCGGCCGATTAGGGAGTGACGGGCCAGGCGACCGTCCGGCGGAGGCCGCAATTCGCTGGATAAGCGGGTGAGGGCTGACTAGAACAGGCAGGGTGAGGTCGATCAGACCGCTCGACGAGTCGACCTGGCCGGCCTTCGCCGAGTTGGCCGAGAGCAGCAACAGCTACCCGAGCGGCTGCTGGTGCATGGGGTTCCATCCGGAGGGGGTGGGCAAGACCCCCGCCGCGGTCAACCGTCAACGCAAGTTCGAGCGGATCCAGCAGGGCACCACGCACCACGCACTGGTCTTCGAGGACGACCTGTGTATCGGCTGGTGTCAGTTCGGCTCACCGGAAGAGCTTCCCCGCCTCAAGAACCAGAAGAACTACGAGAAGACGCTGACCGAGCTGCCGGACTGGCGTATCGCCTGCTTCTACGTGCGACGCGGGTACCGCCGACAGGGTGTCTCCAGACAGGCCCTCGAGGGTGCCCTGGAGATGATCGCCGGCTACGGCGGGGGCGTGGTCGAGGGCTACCCGGAGCCGGCCGACGCCGTCCCGGCGGGTTTCCTCTTCCACGGGGCGCTGTCGACGTTCGAGCAACTGGGATTCGAGCGGGACCGGATGATCGGCAAGCACCGGTGGGTGGTGCGCCGGTACGTCGAAGGCTCCTGATTAGCCCCGCGTGCGAGCTACAACGGAGGGGGTCGCCTATTTCAGGGGGAGATGTCGATGACCCGGACGCCTTCGCGCCGACTCGTCGTGCCGGCACTGCTGGCAGTGCTGGCCGTGGCCAGTGCCTGCACCGGAACCAGCGGAGAGGACACCACCGTCCCTTCCGTCACGCCGCCGACGTCGGCTCCTACTACCACCACCACGGTGGCCTCGACTCCGCCCGAGACCACGCCGGAACCCGAGCCGCTGCCGACGGTCCCCGACGAATACGCCTCGGCCGCCTTCGACGCCTGGGTGACGGGCGACGACGCCGTATTGGAGCGGATGCTGGCGCCGGAGGCGCTGGAGGATCTCCGTCAGGTGAACGCCGACCCGAGCGCCGACTGGGAGTTCTCCCGCTGCGAAGGAGCAGCCGGCTCCTCCTACTGTGAGTGGATCGGCCCCGACGGCGCCCTCACCTTCCGCGTCGCCAACGAGGCCGCCGCCAACGGGGAAGACCACGCCATCGCCGAGGTCATCACCACCGGAGGCTGATTCGGCGCGGGCCTCAGCTCCCCTCCGGATGAGCGATGGAACGGCGCCGGTCACCGAAAAGGAAGCCCCAGGCGCATGGCCTGGGGCTGGTGGGTGGTCAGGGCCGGCGTCGATCCGGCGACCTCCGGTTTTTCAGACCGGCGCTCTACCAACTGAGCTACCTGACCTCGCTACCGAAGGTAGCTCTTCGGTTGGCGGGGACGACGGGATTTGAACCCGCGACCTCCGGCTTGACAGGCCGGCGAACACTCCAGACTGTTCTACGCCCCCTGGGGAATCGGCCGGGAATCCGACTGACCCAGCCAGTCTAACCATTCGGACGCCGGTCACAATCCAACGGAGAGAGGGCCCGTGGTCCGCAGGCCGGATGTGCCGCGGGTCTGGGCTCAGCGGGCGAGGACGACCTTCCCCAGCTGCTCACCCGACTCGAGGCGGCGGAGGGCGTCGGGGAGCCGGTCGAAGTCGTGGACGGAATCGACCGGTGCCTCCACCTGGCCCGATGCCACCAGATGGAGGGCGCGGGCGAACTGGGCGTGAGTCGCCATCGTCGAGCCGATCAGCTCCAGTTCCTTGAACCACAGCACGGGCAGCGTGAGCTCGACCTTGGGGCCGGTGGTGGCTCCACAGATCGCCATCCGTCCCCCCTTCTTGAGCGACCGCAACGACTGCTTCCACGTCGCCGGGCCGACGTTCTCGATGACCACGTCGGCGCCGCCCACCTCGGCCATGTCCTTCGAGAACTCGGAAGCGGAGTCGAAGCCCGCCTCGGCGCCGTGGTCGATCGCCCATTGGATCTTCTCAGGAGAGCGGGAGGTCACGAACACCCGGGCTCCCCGGGCGACGGCGATCGACATCGCCGCCGCCGAAACGCCGCCGCCGATGCCACAGACGAGGACCGTCTCGCCCTTCTGGAGGCGGGCACGCTCGATCATGCGGAGAGCCGTGGCGGTGACCAGCCCGAACGAGCCCGCCACCTCCCAGCTCAGCCCGGGGGGCTTGGGGAGGACGTTGCCGGCGGGGACCACGACGTACTCGGCGAACGTCCCGGTGTGGTGCTCGCCGAGGATCCCGAACTCGTCGCACTGGGTGATCTCCTCCCGCAGGCACCGGTCGCAGCTTCCGCACGACAGCGACGGGTCGATCACCACCTCGTCGCCCACCTCGATCCCGTCGACGCCCTCACCAAGCGCATCGACCACACCGGCTCCGTCGGCGCCCAGGATGTGGGGGAGATGGGCCGGAGCGGGGAGCCCCTGGGCCACCCACAGATCGAGGTGATTCAGCCCGGTGGTGCGCAACGCCACCCGCACCTCTCCCGGACCGGGCTCGGGCGTGTCTACCTCCTCGAGGGTGAAGGCGTCGATTCCCGTCGTGTCGGTGAGGAGCCATGCACGCATGGCGACGAGGGTAACCAGAGCATCGTCCGGTCCCGGGCGCGAACATGCCCGGATGCACACGACCCAGGTCAAGGTCCGCTTCTACGAACTCGACCCCTACGACCACGTCAACCACACCAAGTACCTCGCCTACTTCGAGGCAGCCCGGGTGGAGTACCTCGAAGAGCTGGGCTGGGGGCTGCTCTCCATGAAAGAGCGCGGCCTGCAGATCGTGGTGGTGGAGCTGCATGCCCGGTTCCTGGCGGCCGCCAGCCTCCATGACGTCCTCACCGTGGAGACCGAGGTGGCCGAGATCGGGAGGGCGACATCGACCTGGAACCAAAGACTCGTCCGAGACGGAGAGACGATCGCCACGCTCGAGGTCAAGGCGGCGTTCACCGATCGGTCCGGGCGGCCCCGGAGGGTCCCGGCCGAGTTCGCGGCGGCCGTGACCGGCTCCGTGGCATGAAGGCACGTATGATCCGCCCGCATGTCCGCTCCCCAGCACCGTCGCTCCCGTGTCCTCGTCTGTGACCCCATAGCCGACGACGGCCTCGAGATCCTCGCCCCCCACTTCGACGTCGATGTGCGCACCGGCCTGTCGGAGGACGAACTGGCGGGGATCATCGGTGACTACGAGGCCGTCGTCGTCCGTTCCGCCACCCGGATCACGGCCCGGCTCATCGACCGGGCGGAGCGGCTCCGGGTCATCGCCCGTGCCGGCGCCGGTCTCGACACCATCGACGTCTCCGCCGCCGTCGCCCGCGGGATCGAGGTCATCAACGCTCCCGATGCCAACACGTTGGCGGTCGCCGAGCTGACACTCGGGCTGATGATCGCCCTGGCCCGCAACATCACCCGCGGCGACGCCGCGCTGAAGGAAGGTCGGTGGATCAAGAAGGAGCTGATGGGAACCGGCCTCTCCGGGAAGACGCTGGGCATCATCGGCTTCGGGCGCATTGGCCAGGCGGTGGCCTCCCGGGCCCGGGCCTTCGGGATGCGCATCATCACCAACCAGCACCGCCCCACTCCCGAGCTGTACCTGGAGGCAGGGGTGGAGCCGGTGGACCTCTACGACCTGCTCGCCGAATCCGACTTCGTGACCCTCCACGTCCCCGCCCGCCCCGACACCGAGAAGCTGATCGGTGCCGAAGAGCTGGCGGCGATGAAGCCGACCGCCTATCTGATCAACACGTCACGGGGAGCGGTCATCGACGAGGAAGCGCTGCTGGCGGCACTCGACGACGGCACGATCGCCGGGGCGGCACTGGACGTGTTCGTCGAGGAGCCGGCGTCGGACAACCCGCTCGCCCGCCATCCCAAGGTGATCGCGACGCCGCACATCGGGGCGTCCACCGCCGACGCCCAGGCAGAGGCCGCCCGCAAGGTCGCCGACGACCTGGTGAAGCTCCTATCCGGACAGGCCACCCGCGCCATCCTCCCGGTGCGGTTCGTCGAGCTGGACCGGGTGGTGCCGCACGAGGCCACCGACCCTCGCCGCGCCGAGAAGCTCGCCTCCCGGCTGGAGGAAGAGCAGGTGATCCGCAACCCGACGATCGTGGCCGCCATCGCCGACCGCTACGTCGTCCTCGACGGCGCCACCCGCACCGACGCCCTGCGACGCCTCGGGTCGAAGCACGCCGTCGTCCAGGACGTCTCCGTCGAGGACGGGCTCAGCCTCGAGACCTGGCACCACGTCGTCCGCCGCCTGCCGCAAGAGGAGTTCCTGGCACTCGTCTCCGGCCTCGACGGCATCCGCCTGGAGGAAGTCGACGACGGGACCATCCAGGAGCGGATGATCGAATACGGCGGCATCTGCTCGGCTCGCACCGTCGACGGCCGAGGCTTCGTGGTGTATGCGTCCGAGGGAGCCAACCGCTTCGAGGCGGTGGCGCGCCTGGCGGAGGCGTACATCGACGCCGCCGTGGTGTCACGCACCCTGGAACGCGACATCAACCGGCTGACCGCCTGGTACCCGGACATGACCGTGCTCGTCGAGTATCCCGAGTTCACCGTGGAGCAGGTCCTCCTCGCCGCCCGGTCGGGCACGCTGCTCCCCGCCGGGGTCACCCGCTTCGTCGTGCCCGGCCGGGTGCTCCACCTCGACGTGCCGCTCGAGATGGTGCTAGCTGACCGGCCGCTGGAGGAGAAGAACCGCTGGCTCCACGACCACCTCACCGAAAAGGAGAGGTCGGGAAAGATCCGCTTCTACCGGGAGCCGGTCTACATCCTCGACGAGTGAGCGGGAAGGCATTAGGTCAGCTCGCCGACCAGCTCTCCCAGCAGCCCCAGGCAGCGCTCCAGCTGTGACAGCTCGATGAACTCGTCGGGTTTGTGGGCCTGGGAGATGCTCCCCGGGCCACACACGACCGGGGCGATACCCGCCTCCTGATACAGCCCGGCTTCGGTCCCGAACGAGACGACCCTCGGCTCCGGGTTGCCGGTCAGGCGCCGCGCCAGATCCACCGACGTCGTCGTCACCGCCACACCTGCAACCGAAGGCCTCGTCTCCGCCGACGACC